>Ga0207422_1000250_pt1 | contig 200007 bp, 170 predicted proteins | sample MarCyaLeptolynsp_FD_187757 | JGI IMG/M metagenome (GOLD analysis project Ga0207422, IMG submission 187757) | Marine cyanobacterial communities from Panama - species 1 Leptolyngbya sp. (SPAdes) | ecosystem: Environmental > Aquatic > Marine > Unclassified | place: Panama: Panama City | collected...
CGATTTTCTCGTATTGTCCGCTCTTAGGGGCAATCACCACTACCGGCATGTTTTCATCGATAAGGGCAATAGGACCATGTTTCATCTCCGCGGCTGGATATCCTTCTGCGTGGATATAGCTTATCTCCTTCAATTTCAAAGCACCTTCCAAGGCGACTGGGAAGTTATAACCACGTCCTAAGTAAAGGAAATTAGGTGCATCCTTATAAAGCTCCGCAATGTAGCGAGACTGGGCATCGCTTTTGAGCATTTCCTCAATCTTGTTGGGAATATCGTTCAGCTCAGAAAGTAGGCGATGGTAGTAGCTTTCCTTTAAGAGACCTTTTTTATGCGCAAGTTTTAAAGCAATTAGACTTAAAACTGCAACTTGAGCGGTAAAAGCTTTGGTAGAAGCCACACCAATCTCTGGGCCTGCGTGGGTGTAGGCTCCAGCGTGAGATTCACGAGCAATAGAAGAACCTACCACATTACAAATACCAAAAATTGTGGCTCCTCGCTCTTTGGCTAATTTAATCGCGGCTAGAGTGTCAGCCGTTTCACCGGATTGGGATATAGCAATTACCACATCACGTTCCGTAATAACGGGATTGCGATAACGGAATTCAGATGCATATTCCACTTCCACTGGAACCCGGGCCAATTCTTCAAAAATGTACTCCGCAACTAAACCGGCGTGCCAAGAAGTTCCGCAGCCAATAATTAGAATGCGGTTTGCATTAACTAGCTTTTCTTGAAATTGATAAACGCCATCCATTTGGATCAAGCCTTGGTCAGGTAATAGACGACCTCTTAGCGTGTCTCCAATGGACTTTGGTTGTTCATATATTTCCTTCAACATGAAATGCTCATAGCCGCCCTTCTCGATAGAGGCCAGGTCCATTTCTAGCTGATGTACGTAGGGATCGATGGTGCGATTGTCGGGAATAGAAAGAACCTCAATTTCTTGTCCACGATTAATAATGGCCATCTCATCATCTTCCAAATAGATCGCTTTCTTAGTAAACTCAAGGAAGGGAGTTGCATCACTGGCAATAAAGAATTCACCTTCACCCACCCCAACTACGAGAGGGCTACCTTTTTTGGCAACTACAATTTGATCCTTATTGGCCTTGTCAATTACCGCGATGGCATAGGCACCGACCACTCGATTCAAAGCGATACGAACCGCCTTAGATAAGGTGGTCTCTTCGCTTTTCTTAACATCTTCAATCAGGTTTACCAATACCTCGGTATCCGTGTCTGAATGGAAAGTGTAGCCGCGTTGTATTAGCGCTTCCTTAATGGATGCGTAGTTTTCAATAATTCCATTGTGGATGAGAACGATTTCGCCATTATTTGAGGTGTGAGGGTGAGCGTTTTCATCATTAGGCTCTCCGTGAGTTGCCCAACGGGTGTGCCCTATACCTATGGTTGATTCACTAATAGATTCGTCGAGCTTCTCCTCTAAATCGGAAACTTTTCCTTTACACTTTTTAAGGTTAATGCCACCGTTAAGAACGGCAATACCAGCGCTATCATAACCGCGGTATTCCAATCTACGTAGCCCATTGATAATTACTGGCACGGCATTTTTATTACCTAAGTAACCAACAATTCCACACATATCTAATTCCTGTTTTAAGGTTTTGTATAATACACAATCACGACAGCCTTCTCTGAAAGGCCCGCCCCACCGCGTAAAATGGTGCGATGGGGTGCCGTAGTTCTTGTCGTCGGAACGAGCGCTAAAGTATTGTTTATTTGACTATTGAGCACTTCGAATAAATGACGCGTTACATTAAATACATATTTGTTATCACGTAGGACACCTCTACTTAACGAACCGCCACCGCCGCCATCAATTTGAAAGTCGGCAATCCTGTCGCCAAGGGCCCGACCATCCAGTTCTCTAAGTTCCATTCGCGGGGCCGGGGCTACATACTGTCCTGTGCCTTGAGCCGTATAAACCTCTACTGTTGCTCGATTTATCACCAGGCCAGAATCCAATAAACTTTGAATCTTAAGAGGGTCAAAGCGCAGGGCGGTAGTTACACCTCCCATGGCCTGCACATAGGTTTGGGCCTCACCGTTAATACTATCCAAGCCTAAGGTTTCAATACTAGATCCGGAGTAATTTTGCTCGAAGGTGCTGAAATTTATGGGCTTGATACTTTTGTCTTGATCAAAGTTTAGCTCGGAATAAGTTGTATCGCTATCGTTGTGATAATAAATACGCAATCCAGTGAAGGCACTGGCTAGATTGGTGTAAAGCATAGCACCTCCTGTTTCGGCGGTTACTTGAATCCCCGGGAAGTATTCTAAAAACTTAGTGAAACTGCTAAACTCATCTGCGGAGCCATTTGCAAGGTCGGCAAACTTGCTTTGGAAAAAGCTAGCGTCCAGATTCACACTTAAAATTGCCGGGGCCAATTCATCTTCAAAGGTGGTGTTGGTCTGGGGGCTAGGTAGGTATCCATCTAGACGACCCAATTCTTGCCCAAGGGTAGGAAGGTAATTGCTGTAATACACACTATCCTGTTCAAAATCCTGACTGATTTCATGCACCGATATATCCATAGCCTGACTGGTATCACCGTATGAATCCGTAAGTCGAATGTAGAGGATTGCTGAGTCTACCACCGGTGAGGTTCCGAAGTCCAGATTGAGCTCATTGGGGATTAGCTGCCCCATTAGATGCGCTTGTTCCGTACCAAAGTAGCTGCTTTGAGTAAAGCCTAGTAATCGAGTGGAGTTATAGCCCCCCAAGCTTAACTGACTCTGGTAGTCAAGTGCCACCACAATACTATCTATAGGTGCGGTCCAAGTAACTAGGTTTAAGTGTAGCGAATCGGCTTCAATATTTCCGCCAATTATTTGCTCAAAACCGAGTTCGTCAGTTGCTTTTTCGCAAGAGCTTATAAAAAACAAAGGAGCCATAATTAAGATGGCTCGCTTTATTGTGTTAAGGGTCATAAATGTTTTTCTAGATATTATGCCAAAGATTCTTCTTCAATGATTACCTGCTCATAAAGCTTCTTGATCTCCGTGTTCGGGTCTTCCGCTTCGGTAAGGTCAATCATGGTAGAAACGTTTTTGCCCACGTAATCTTTCATCTCATCCGATAATCTTCCTCCAGAAAGAGCTACGCCATCGCAATAGGACATGTTCGCTTGATACACCTTAGAAATATTGGCATCTGCGAAAGGCTCAACCTCCTCATCGCTAAGACCATCAAAACGAAGAATATCGGGTAATTCCTTACTCATGGATTCCTCTGTAGCTCCATAAACGGATAAAACCGTTTTGCTGTCGGCAAACATAGGGTCATCATGATGGAATTTTTTCAAATACAGAGGCAAGAAACTAGCCATCCATCCATGACAATGAATGATGTCCGGACTCCAACCTAGTTTTTTCACCGTTTCAATAACTCCGCGGCAGAAGAAAATGGCACGCTTGTCATTATCGGTGTGAAACTCTTCGTCCTCATTATAGAAAATAGCCTTGCGCTTGAAGAATTCATCATTATCGATAAAGTAAACCTGCATTCTCGCCTGAGGAACGGAGGCTACCTTAATAATCAAGGGCTGGTCCTCGTCATTAATGATAATGTTGATGCCGCTTAGGCGAATCACTTCATGCAATTGATGACGACGCTCGTTTATTAATCCATAACGGGGCATGAATACGCGCACCTGATGCCCGCTCTCATTCATCTTCCGTGGCATTTCCAATGATGGCTTGGAAATTTCATTCTCGGGAAGGTAGGGGTGAATCTCCTGACTTACATACAGAATTCTCTTACTATCCATGTTCCGTGTTTAATCTACAAATTGAAAAGGCTTGCAAAAATATAGCTTTTTTGTGAATAACTCAATTTATAATAATAGCTTTACCCGCTTCAATGCCTTGAAAATGCAAGTGTTTCACAGGGTGTCCGAACTTTCGGTTTTTCAACAAGAGCTCCAGGAAAAGGGTTATTCCCTTGGCTTTGTGGCAACCATGGGAGCTTTACATGAAGGACACCTCACCTTATTAAGACAAGCCAATAGAGATAACGAGGCCTCTATCGTTAGTATTTTTGTCAATCCCACTCAATTTAATAATCCGGAAGATCTGGATAAGTATCCTAGAAGAACTGACGAGGACCTAGAGCTTTTGAAAGCGGAAGGGGCCACTGCGGTTTTTATGCCCTCGGTGGAAGAAATGTACGGGACGCAGGTCCAATCAGAAGAAATTGACTTAGCCGGACTTGATCAAGGTATGGAGGGGGAGTTTAGACCCGGCCATTTTCCGGGAGTAGCCACGGTAGTAAAGAGACTCTTTGAAGTGATTAAACCGCAGAGAGCCTATTTTGGAAACAAGGATTATCAGCAGGTCTTGGTGGTTGAACGAGTGGCCAGGATTTTCAATCTTCCAGTAGAGGTGATTGGTTGTGAGACTGCTCGCTATCCCTCTGGTTTGGCCATGAGTAGTCGTAATTTTCGGCTTAGTTCTCAAGGCATGGAGGAAGCAGCCATCATTTACCATGAAATGACTTGGGCTTCTCAAAATTATCAGAATTTTAGCCCCGCCAAGCTCAGAAAGTCAATACAGGAGCACTTCGCTGAAAGCAGCTTAGACTTAGAGTACATTGAGTTTGCCGATGCACGAACCATGCAAAAAGTACAGGATTGGCAGGATCATGAGGCGGTACAAGTTTTTGTGGCCGCATTTTGTGAGGGGGTGAGATTAATTGATAACCGCAACTTATATCCTTAAACCGAGATGGATAAAGCTTCCATAATCAGGGGCTTTAAATTACTTTTGCGCCATGTTAATTGAGGTTTTAAAATCTAAAATTCACCGGGTAAAGATTACCGGGGCGGATTTAAATTATATCGGCAGTATTACGGTAGATGAAGATCTAATGGAAGCCGCCAATCTCATTCCTGGAGAAAAAGTGTCTATCGTGAACATAAATAATGGAGAGCGATTAGATACCTACGTGATTAAAGGTGGTCGAGGAACAGGGGAAATCACCATGAATGGTCCGGCGGCCCGTAAGGTCCAGCCAGGTGATATCATAATCATAATTGCCTATGCGCAAATGGATTTTGAAGAAGCGAAGACCTTCCAGCCCAAAATCATTTTCCCGAATGAAAGCAACAACACTTTAAATTAATTCCTTGAACGCAAAGCTTAAAGACGTACTCAAGTATATCCTTTTTGCCGGTATAGCTGGGCTATTTCTGTATTTAGCAACCCGCACGGCGGATTGGGAACAGACGATTGAGTATATGCGTCAGGCGGATTACCGCTATGTACTTCTCTCCATGGCAATGGGTTATGCCGCATTTATTAGCCGAGGGCTTAGATGGAATTTACTGTTAGGTCCCCTGGGCAAAAAGGCCAAAACATGGAATTCTATCCATGCCATTTCGATAGGGTATTTTGCAAATGCCTTAGTTCCTAGAGCAGGGGAAGTAATGCGCTGTACCGCTTTAAAGGAAACCGACGATATTCCCTTGGAAAGACTGTTTGGCACTGTAGTTTTGGAAAGGGTTATTGATGGGATTTTACTTTTAAGCCTGATCGCCCTGGCATTTATAACTCAATTCAGTAGTCTGGAATCCTTCTTCAATTCTGCCATGAATCAAAATACAGAGGGAGATTCGGGCTTCATAGATTTCAAGGTCCTAATCCTCGCGGGAATTTTATTGGTGGGCATCTTATTCTTGATTTTCCGGAAGAGAATTTTAAGTTCTCCCGCATTTGCTAAGGTTCGAGATTTATGGGAAGGCTTCAAGGAAGGCTTCAAATCCCTTTCTAAGGTTGAAAATAAATGGGCTTTTTATGCGCATACTTTTTTCATTTGGGCCATGTATTTTCTGATGATTTACGTGGTGATCTTTGCTTTACCCGAGACGGAAAATTTAAGTTTAGGCAATGGTCTATTCGTGATGGTGGCCGGAGGTATGGGCATGGTAGTTCCTGCTCCTGGAGGTACCGGTTCGTATCATTACTTAGTTAAATCAGCATTGGTAGTATTAGGGATTGCCGCCGAGCCGGCCATAGCCTTCGCCTTCATTGTCCACGGCGGGCAATTAGTGATGACCTTAATTGCGGGCTTCGTAGCCATTCCAGTTGTACTTCGCGCCCGTAGAATCTTAAAAAAATCAAAAGCATGAATCTAAGAGAAGCCCTTCGCAATAAGAAAAGATCTGTAGAAGAGATGAATCATCAGGCTAATGCCTGGAGAATCTATGGGGAAGAGACTCTAGTGCTTTTCTATGAAAACTGGGAATTTAGCAGCGCCCATTTGCACAAGCTATTGGATTACCTGAGCCTAGTGGACAAAATGGTGGTAGCCTTACCATCGGACTCGAGTGATGGTACTATCTTTCGCATTGCCAATTTGCAGGTGGTAGACGGAATCATTCTTTACGACGATCTCCAAGCCTGCATGAAAGAGTTTACCAATGCCAAGTTTGCCTTCGAAGGCACCTCAGCGCCCGAGGTAGATTCGGATCTTAAAGCGCGTATCTTAGCCCTTTAATGGCCAAGCTTAAAACTGAGTATACTTGTCAAAATTGTGGTTCCCGCTATTCAAAATGGATGGGTCAGTGCTCCCGTTGCGGGGAGTGGAATAGTATTGTCGAGGAAGTTATAGATAGTGGGGCCAAGCAGAAAGCCTGGCAGGGCGGTGAAGGGCCTGCGGCAAGCAAATCCAAGGTTCGTTCGGTAAAGGATTTTATTCCCGATCGCTCAGAGCGCTTCGGTAGTAATGATGCCGAGTTGGATCGAGTTCTAGGAGGGGGAATCGTTGAAGGTTCGGTAGTCTTAGTAGGGGGAGAGCCAGGAATAGGTAAAAGTACTTTACTCTTACAGATGGCTCTAGGGCTGTTTAAAAAGGTGCTCTACGTTAGTGGTGAGGAGAGCGAGCAACAAGTGCAAATGCGCGCCCGCCGTATCGGCATCAGGAACGAAGAATGTTATCTCTTAACCGCTACTGCCACCCAGGATATCTTTCAGCAGATAAAGGCCCAAGATCCCGATATTTTAATTGTAGACTCCATTCAAACTTTACATTCTCAATTAATCGAGTCGGCCCCGGGTTCGGTTTCACAGATTCGGCAATGTTCTTCGGAGTTAATACAGTTTGCTAAAGAAACTGGGACTCCGGTATTTTTAATTGGGCACATCACTAAAGAAGGCCAGATTGCGGGACCAAAACTTTTAGAGCATATGGTAGATACGGTACTTCAATTTGAGGGGGACCGACATCATGTGTATCGCTTATTACGGGCCCACAAAAACCGCTTTGGCTCCACCCATGAGATTGGTATTTACGAAATGCATGGTGATGGAATGCGGGCGGTAAGTAACCCTTCTCAGCTTTTGCTATCCGAGAGGGATGCTGATTTAAGTGGTAATGCAGTAGCGGCAACCTTAGAAGGAATTCGTCCCATGTTGGTAGAGATTCAGGCCTTGTGCAGCTCGGCGGTTTATGGAACCCCACAGAGAAGTACTACGGGTTTCGATGCCCGTCGTTTGAATATGCTTTTAGCGGTATTGGAAAAGAGGTGTGGTTTCCGACTGGGAACAAAAGACGTTTTTCTGAATATTACCGGAGGAATTAAGGTTGATGACCCGGCCATAGACTTAGCCGTGGTAGCCGCTATTCTAAGTTCTAATGAGGATATTGCTTTATCCCCGCGAATTTGCTTTGCCGCTGAGGTTGGGCTCTCGGGCGAATTAAGACCTGTTTCCCGTTTAGAGCAGCGTATTTCTGAAGCTGAAAAATTGGGGTTTGATGAAATTGTATGTAGTGGCCACAGTAAATGGAAGCGCCAGGACACTGCGATTAAGGTTTTAGAATTCACCAAGGTGGAAGAGGTTTTCCAGCATTTATTCGGTTAGAATCATAGTCCCTGCTTATTGAAGTTATTTAGTGATAGATATCATTATTTATTGCTCTACTTCTGTCTTACTTTTGTCAAAATTTAGAAATTCCAATGGCGTATACCAAAGTTCAGGTATTAGAATCATTAAAGAATATTCCGGCCACTAAAGGCGGGACCAACCTAGTTGATGCTGGCCACGTGAAGAACGTGCAAATTTTTGGCGATGAGGTAGTTGTTGACGTGATTAGCGAGTCACCAGCTTTGCATGTTAAAAAGAAGCTGGAAGTGGACATCCTAAAAGAAATCCATAACCAACTTGATTCTAAGCTTAAAATAACAGTAAATATCGAGGTGCCTAAGGCCGCCGAGGAACGTGCTTCCATGATTCGCGGTGAAGCTTTGCCTGGGGTAAAGAATATTATCGCGGTCGCCTCAGGCAAGGGTGGGGTTGGTAAATCAACCGTAGCTTCTAATCTGGCCATTAGCTTAAAGCAGATGGGCTTTTCGGTTGGCTTGGTTGATGCAGATATCTATGGTCCCTCCGTACCTACGATGTTTGATGTCAGCACCGCTCGACCCGGCACTATAAATGTTGATGGGAAAAGCAAAATGGATCCTGTTGAGTCCTATGGGGTTAAAATCTTGTCTATCGGGTTTTTCGCTAAGCCTGATCAGGCGGTGGTTTGGCGAGGGCCAATGGCCTCTAAAGCACTCAATCAATTACTTCGCGATGCGCATTGGGGGGAGCTTGATTTCATGATTTTGGATTTACCTCCAGGAACTGGCGATATCCATTTATCTACCGTACAGGCAGTTCCAATTACCGGTGCAGTGATAGTTAGTACTCCACAAAACGTAGCTTTAGCCGATGCGCGCAAGGGAGTGGCGATGTTTAAAGTAGAGAATATCAATGTACCAGTTTTAGGTATGATAGAGAACATGGCCTATTTCAGTCCGCCTGAATTGCCTGACAATAAATACTACATCTTCGGTCAGGACGGAGTTAAAAACTTGTCCAACCAGCTTCAGGTGCCCTTTTTAGGGGAGCTTCCAATTGTACAAAGTATCCGTGAAGCAGGCGATGTGGGACGCCCCGCAGCCTTACAAGAAGGAACAGAGGTACAAAAAGCTTTTGAAGCCATAACCCGTCGTGCGGTTGAGGAACTAGTAAAGCGTAATGAAGAGCTTCCGCCAACGGAAGTAACTCGTATAACCACCATGGCCGGTTGCTCGGCGGTGAAGAAATAAGCCTATGGAAAACCGAAATGACATCTTAGACCGTATTAATCTTGCTCTAGAGGAAGTAAGGCCTTTCTTAAAGTCGGATGGTGGAGACATCTCCCTGGTGGACCTTGAGGATGATGGTACAGTAAAAGTGCAGCTCCACGGCGCTTGCATTGGATGTAGTGTAAATCAAATGACGCTGAAGAGCGGGGTGGAAATGACCATTAAGAAACATGCTCCAGAAGTGACTTCCGTAGTAGAAATTAGCATGGCCTAATCCCTATAAATCATAGCTAGACCAGAACTTTACCTTAAGCATGATAAGTACAGATATAATTATCATCGGTGCTGGCCCCACCGGATTATTTACGGTTTTTGAAGCAGGCCTACTTAAACTGAAATGCCATTTAATTGATGCTCTTCCTCAACCTGGTGGACAGTGCTCAGAAATTTATCCTAAAAAGCCGATCTACGATATCCCAGCGTATCCAGAGATTCTCGCCGGTGATTTAACCGATCGATTGATGGAGCAGATTGCACCTTTCGAACCAGGTTTTACCCTTGGTGAGAGAGCCGAACATATCGAAAAAACTGAGGACGGACATTTCATTGTTACGACCAATAAGGGGACCCAACACACTGCTCCGGTGGTAGCCATTGCTGGTGGCTTGGGAAGCTTTGAGCCGCGTAAGCCTCCGATTTCGAATCTGGCAGATTATGAGGAAAATGGGGTAGAATACGTTATTCGTGATCCTGAATTATATCGCAATAAAAAAATCGTTATCGCCGGTGGAGGTGATTCGGCTTTGGATTGGACTATTTTCCTAAAGGATGTAGCCTCGGAGGTTACTCTGGTACATCGGAGAAATGAGTTTAGGGGAGCCTTAGATTCAGTCGATAAGGTTCAAGATCTCAAGAATGAAGGATCCATTAAACTTATCACCCCCGCTGAAGTAGTGGACTTAGAAGGTGAAGATCATTTGACCGCGGTAAAAGTCATCAAGAATAAGGAGGAATCCATCCGCATAGAGGCAGACCATTTCATACCTCTATTTGGTTTGTCGCCTAAATTGGGGCCTATCGCAAATTGGGGTTTAGAGATTGAGAAGAACGCAATCAAGGTGGATAATTCTTACGATTACCAAACTAATATTGAAGGAATCTATGCCATTGGTGACGTTAATACCTATCCGGGTAAATTAAAGCTTATACTTTGTGGTTTTCACGAAGCTACCTTGATGGTCCAGAGTGCTTATCAACGCATTAATCCTGGCAAGAAATATGTTTTGAAATACACTACCGTAGGTGGAGTCGAGGGTTTCGATGGCAGCAAGAAAGAAGCCCCTAAGGCAGTGGTAAAACGTATTGATTAAACTTTATCACATGAGCGATTCCTTAGATATTACCTTACATATTACCGATCGGGATGGGCTTAAGCACACCATTGAAGCCCCAACCGATATGGCGATGAACCTAATGGAAGTGGTGCGATCTTATGAACTAGCTCCTGAGGGAACGATAGGAGTTTGTGGCGGAATGGCAATGTGCGCCTCATGCCAATGCTATGTGCAGTCGGATCACGAGCTACCAGAAATGACCGACGATGAGGAGGCCATGTTGTCTGAGGCTTTTAATGTCGAGGACAATAGCCGATTAGGTTGTCAGATTCAGATCAGTCCAGAGCTCGACGGCTTGGAAGTAGAGTTGGCGCCGGAGGAGTAAAGGCTTGTTTGGTAATTCTTTGAATTATCAATCTTCACAGAAGCAAAGGCGGAATAAAGTTCCTTCGCCTTTTACACTTTGGACTTTTAAATCCCCTTGGTGTGATTTCATGATGTTTTTACTTAGGCTTAGGCCTATGCCACTGCCTGATTTACGTGTACTAAAGAAGGGCACGAAGATTTGTGATAAAAGGTCAGGGTCAATCCCTTCACCGTTGTCTCTTACGTAAATATTAACTCCTTCCTCTAATAGGTCAGCACTAAGTTCAATAAAGGCAGCTTCCTTATTTTCTAAGGCGGGGAAAGCATTCTTTATAAGGTTGATCAACACTTGCTCTATCATTTTTTTATCGGCCTTAATCGCGAGGCGATTTTGACTGAGGCGATAAGTGAGTTCTATCTTATGTGATTCTGCTTCCGGTTGCATAAACTGCACTACTTCCTCAAATAGCTCTTGAACGGAAACTATTTTCTTCTCCGGAGCCGGAAGTTGGCTGAGCTTGCGATATTCCTCTACAAAACTCAACATTCCCTTACTACGACGACTAATAGTGCGTAAGGCCTCATGCATATCATGCAGGTCCTCTTCACTAAGATTCTCAGGCTTTTTAACCCCGCCATCCTCTTGTATCATGGCCTGTACGGTTTCGCTTAAGCTCACCACGGGAGTAACAGAATTCATAACCTCGTGAGCCAATATGCGGATTAAGCGGTGCCAAGCCTCCATCTCTTTTTCCTCCAAAGCGTGACGCATAGTGCCAATGCTTATCAGATGGTAATTCATTCCGGCTAAATCTATATGTTGCAGGTCGAGATAGAACTCCTCAACGCCAGAACCAGTTTCACGCGACCATAGCTTACGTCCGGTGAAATCAAATTGACCAATTACTTGGTTAAGATCAGGTAGCCTTTCCGCGAGTCGCTTCCAATTTTGAAAGCCGGGGATGTCCAGCAATTCTTGGCATTTTTCATTACTTAGGAGGATGCGGCCCTCCTCATCTACCAAAAGGATGCCCAGATTAAGATGTTGCAGGATTAAGCCTAAAATTTGATCCCGATGATCGCCTTGCACTTTAGACTTATGAATAATGGCCAACATACGGTTGAATTCTTGTTCCAATTCGGCGAAGGCTTTTCCGGAGCTCGCCAGCCTAAAGCTCGAACTTAAATCACCATAACGAACGGCCTCTAAAAATTTCTGGGTTTCGACCAGTAGTTTTCGTTGGTAATACCACATCTCCACTCCAATCCCTATCGTAAATAGGGTCAATACGATATGGATAAAGATGAGGTCATAATTATACCACAGATAAAATAGGGATGCCATGCTCGCTATTAGTAGGAGCATTCTAAAACCTATTTGGATGGGAAATGATTTATAATTCATATTTCTCCATTCTGCGATAGAGGGCGGCCCTCGTTAATCCTAGATCTTTGGCGGCCTTAGAGATATTACCCCGGTGTTTGTCTAAAGCCTGCAAGACCAAGTGCTTTTCCATTTCCTCTAAATTAAGACCGGCCGGCCTACTACTTTGCCCTCCTCTTAACTGAAGGTCTTCAGGACGAACCTCATTGCCAGTACTAAGAATTACCGCTCGTTCCATACTGTGTTCAAGTTCGCGGACATTACCGGGCCAATGGTATTCGGACAGAGCATCTATCGCCTCTAGGCTTAAACCCAGGCTCTCCTTGTTGTATTTCTTACAAAAACGCAAGAAGAATTTTCGTGCTAGGAGAGGGATGTCCTCCTGCCTTTCACGCAAGGGAGGAACTATAATTTCCACGGTATTGATCCGATAAAGTAGGTCTTGCCGAAAGCGCTTTTCAATCACCCATTCATGGAGAGGACTGTTTGTCGCGCAGATGAGTCGCACATTAACTTGGCGAGAATTGTTATCTCCCACCCGCCTAATTTCCTGGCTTTGCAGAGCATGTAGGAGTTTGGATTGCAGGCTTAGGTCGAGGTTGCCAATTTCATCCAGAAAAAGACTGCCTTCATTGGCCGCTTCGAATCGACCTGCTTTATCCTCCGAGGCATCGGTAAAGGAGCCCTTTTTATGGCCGAACAATTCACTTTCAAAAAGGGTAGGTGCAATGGCCCCGAGATCAACGGTTACAAAAGGTTCTTCCTTGCGTAAGCTCATTCTGTGAATACTCAATGCCAAAGCACTTTTGCCCGTTCCATTCTCTCCAAGTAAAAGGATATTGGCATCTGTCTGGGCAACTTTTCGCAAGGTTTCTAAAACAGACTGCATGCTGGGGGAGCGGCTAATCAAGTCTTCCTCCTTAAGCGCCGCTTGGTCTTCCCATTGCTTATTGCTATTCTGCAGTTGAGCGACCTTTTGCTTTTCTCTCGCCAGTTTTAAGGCGTTATCAATGGTGGCTAGCAGCTTTTCGTTGGTCCATGGCTTTAACACGAAATCAAAAGCACCTTCTTTAATGGCCTTCACGGCTAATTCCACTTCACCGTAGGCGGTCATTAATACAACCTGCGTATGTGGACTTAACTCTCGGATGTGTTTCAACCAATAAATACCCTCTGCCCCATCATTACGACCTTTCCGAAAGTTCATGTCCAGTAATACTAAATCAATACTGTCTTTACTTAATATTCGATTCAGGTCCGAGGGGTTCTCTGAAGCTTCTACTTTTTGGTAGTGTTGCTTCATTAAAATCCTGGCACTGGTTAAAACATCAGGATCGTCATCGATAATGAGGATGTGGTAAGGCTTCTTCACGATTCGAAGGTAGGGTCTCTGTTCGGAAATGAACAAATCGATGTTCGAAAATGAACACAATAATAAAACACCAGAAAATTTAGTCGTTGATAATCAGTCAATTAAACTTTTGGCACGCCCTTCGCCTAATAGATGGGTGAAAACTAAAGCGTAAAAATTTTTAATAAAAACCCCGGTGCTGAATACAGCAACGTTCTTTCAAAAAAGATTCACAGCGGTTACAATATTGAATTTGGTTGTTTAATTAGTTCAAGTAGCAGAATTTAGGGTTAAATCGGTTATCCTCCGTAGTCCTGTGAATCACCCCGGGGTTTTTATTTCAATTTGCTGTCCTATGATTATTATCCTATCTCTAATCTTTTTAATCAGCCTGCTGATTAGCCACTTGTTCTAAGCATTTGCTTTACTTTGTGTGAAAGCCAGGCTATGATACGTCTTCATAATATTTCCAAGATTTACCGCAGTCAGGGTGTTGAAACCCGTGCCTTGAGTAATGTTGATCTCCATGTCCACAAAGGGGAATTTTTGAGCATTATGGGGCCTTCGGGTTGTGGTAAGACTACTCTACTCAATATAATAGGCCTACTCGACACCTACGAGGAAGGCCTTTTTGTTTTTCAAGATCAGGACATTAGCACATTAGGTGAGAAGGAAAAACTAAAAATCCGTAAGGAGCAAATTGGTTTTGTATTCCAAAATTTCAATCTGATAGACGATCTGACGGTAGCCGAAAATATTGAATTGCCTTTGCACTATTTGAAGGTTCCTCGGGCCGAACGCCAGGAGAGGGTTTTGGAGGTTTTGGACGCAATCTCTATGGGTCATCGCCGTGATTTTTTTCCCTTTCAACTTTCGGGAGGTCAGCAACAAAGAGTAGCGGTTGGTCGCGCAATTGTGAGTCGCCCCGCTCTAATATTAGCTGATGAACCAACGGGGAACCTAGATTCCGCTCAGGGCAATGATATAATGGAGATGTTAGCGAAGTTGAATGATCAAGGAACCACCGTGATTATGGTTACCCATAGCTCTCATGATGCCTCGTATTCTGAGCGCATTGTACGCTTGATGGACGGAGAGTTGAGTTCAGAGAAAAAGGTATTGCATGCTCCTTTCTAAACTGCCATTTGCCTTTCGAACCTTGTATCGAAATCGACTGTACACCTTTCTCAATTTAGGTGGATTGGCGATTGGATTAGCAGTTTCAATAATTGTAGCCCTTTACTTGAATGGAGAGTTCACCTATGATCAGCATTGGAAGGATCATGAGCGAATCTATCGGGTAACCTCTCAGTTCCAACTGGAAGGGCAAATAGAAGAATATGGCGGCAGCGGGGAAGCGATGAGTATGCTGCTTAAGGAGCATTTCGAGGAGGTGGAAGCCAGTACCCACTTATATCATCTAAAGAATAGCATTTTTTTCCGCACCGATAGTCTGCGTCAGTATGAAGACCAGGTGGCTATTGCGGATTCTAGCTTCTTCTTGGTATTTAATGTGCCATTTATTGCTGGAGATGCAGAGCATGCTCTCTGCCAACCGCGTAGCGTAGTACTCACTTCTTCTTTTGCCAAGCGGTTTTTCGGGCATGACCGGGTGCTTGGAAGGAAAATTAATACAAGTAATTACGAGTACACCATAACCGGAATTATGCCGGATATGCCGGAAAATACCCATCACTATTTCCAGGCGGTTTTTTCCAAAAACACCGAGCCAAAGGACTCTCAGGATTTGGCGGTAAGTCTTTGGCAAGTCAGTCACTATACATTTTTAAAGTTGAAAGAAGGAGCTGAGCCAGAAACCCTAATTGCCGGTTTCGGTGGATTCTTTGAAAAGTATATGTCCGGATTGGCTGACATTGTTCAAGGTGATTACGGCATCGACTTAAGAGCCATTTCAGACCTCCACTTTGGAAGCCAATTAAATTTTGACTTACCAGGCGGACGCTTGGCCTATGTTTATGGTTTTGCAGGCATCGGTCTTTTAATTCTGATATTGGCCATTATCAACTACGTGAATATGGCCACAGCACGGAGCCTCAAAAGGGTGCAGGAGGCCGCTATGCGGAAGGTGCTGGGAGCTACTCGTTTAGACATTAGGTTTCTGATCTTGGGCGAGTCCATATTATTGGCCTTTATCGCCCTGCTCTTGGCTTTTGCCTTGGTAGAAGTCTTTACGGGCATTCTGCCCTTTAATGAAGCGATTGGAAAACAACTTGCTCTAGACTTCGATAATTTCCCGTCCTTAATTCCCTTGAGTCTAGGGCTGGCTCTTTTGGTGGGCTTCATCAGCGGAAGCTACCCGGCACTTAGCCTGGCCAAGGTGAGCCCATTAGATGCCTTCACCAATAAAAAAGGAATTCAAAGACGAAACTCCTTACCCCGGAAATTCTTGGTTGGGTTTCAGGTCTGCGTATCAGTGGCCGTGGTTATTACCGCGATCTTTATGTATCGCCAGATGGAGTTCATCAAAAATCGCAACCTTGGTTTCAATTCAGATCATGTATTAGTGATTAATGTTCAGGATTCCACAAGTATTTACCGCATTCAGGACCTAGCAAGTAACTTCCGCCGAAGTTCATTGGTACAATCGGTTACGGTGGGGGCCAGTGCCACCGGAAGTGGAACTTTTAGAAGCCTTTTTGATGTGCAAGAAGAAGACGGATTTAATTATCGTCGTTTGAGCTCTGATTTTTTAGCTGTAGGCCCGGAATACTTAGAAACTATGGAAATCCCTTTGCTCGCAGGCCGCGGCTTTAGACAGGAAGATCTTAGGGATACTGGCCACCCTAAGGTAATTGTTAATCGAGCCTTAGTAAAAGAGATGGGCTGGGAGCGACCGCTAGGGAAGAAAGTCTTGAGCGCATTTGACGAATCCGGGATGGCCACCATTAATGCCGAAGTAATTGGGGTTTGCGATGACTTTAACGCCCAGAGCCTACATAATGAAATGGCTCCCTTGCTGCTTATGCTCAATAAAAAGAACTATCGAGTTTTACAGATAAAGGTTCAGCCCGACCAAGTATACGCGGCCCTGGATGATCTGGATCGTCGTTGGACCTCGATGGTTCCAGATGTCCCTTTCCAATTTTCCTTTCTCAATAAGGACCTACTCCATATGTACGAGGAGGAAATGCGGCAATCCCGACTTATTCTTTATCTGACCATTATTGCCATTCTTATTTCCTTGCTTGGATTTGTGGGTCTGGCCTCCTTTACCACCGGTTTACGGACCAAGGAAATTGCTATCCGAAATGTTTTAGGGGCAGATGGCTGGGATTTGGTCAACCTTATTTATAAGGAATTGGTGGCGGTAATTATTACCGGAGTATTGATTGCTACCCCGCTATCCATTCTCATTACCTGGCAATGGTTGCAAAATTTTGCCTACCGGACCCAAGTGGAACCACTGGTGATTTTACTTACCGTTGCCCTTACCTTGGGAATTGGTTATGGTATAGTGGCCATTCACTCGATGGCTGTTTCCCGAAGAACAAGTATTAAAAGCTTAGGATAGCACCTTAAGAACCGTTCCAAAAGAAAAGCCATCGATCCTAGGACCGATGGCTTAATAATTTTACTGCTCTAATTAATTAGAACTTCTTGGTTAGGATGTTAACTAAGTCAACAATTGCCCAGATACCACAACCTCCTGCGGTAAGGATAAATAGGATGTTCCAACCTACAGGCTTTCTGCGGTACCAACGGTGAGCCGCTACTGCTCCTAGGAAGAACCATAAAGCCAAGGTAATCCACATTTCTTCGTCAGACATACGTGGGAAAAGCTCGTCTTCATCAGCGCTTGCTTGCTCTAAAGAAGCTTCTTCGAATTCAACATCATTGATAGCCTCCATTTCAATGGCAGCATCGGTGTTTTCAGTAACTTCAGTTTTAGCTTTTTCACTCTTATCAACAGGGAAAGAAGCTTGAGCAGTTACCGCTAAAAGCATTAAGCAAAGCGTTAAATAGTAGATTGATTTTTTCATAAGAGATTTGATAAGTGTTCTTTGTCCAAGATATAAGTTTATCCAATATTTGCGAAGTGAAAAGACCTTGTTTTATAATAATCCTGATAAGTCTATTAAGCATCAATGTTTTAGCTCAGGATAAACACCTCGAATTTATAGGGGTAATCCACCCCGAAGGGGCCAATCCCATTACTTACAAGTTGAGTTTTAACATAAATCCGGAAGGAAAGCTCAACGGAACAAGCATAACCGACTTCTACGGAGCCGATAGAACCGTCTCGAAAATTGAAGGATTTTGGGATGCCGAATTGGGAACAATTAGTTTTCGTGAAGTAGAAAACTTAAGTACCAAGTCAAAGGCTGAAGAGGCTTCATTTTGTTATGTCAACCTGGAAAAGGTGGCGGTTCGTCAAAAGGGAGATACCACTGTAGTAGAAGGGCCTTTTTCGGGAAAGTTTCCCGATGGTGAGTTTTGTGCGAAGGGTCAGGTTCGCTTGATATCAGCACAAATCTTAGAGCGGGCCATGACGGAGCATCCCGATATTAAGGAAGCTTTGGAGGAAATGAATCATCCAGCCCTTGAAGTTTTAGAAAGCATCAAATCACCCCGCAGATTACCTTCTGAGGCCAAATTTGAAAACGGCGAAAAAGTGAGCTTAGATTGGTTGAGCGATACCCTGAAATTAGCAGTATGGGATAGTTTCGAAGAGGATGGGGATCGGATTAATATTTATGTGAATGACAGCCTCCTGGCCTCCAATTTAAAGGTCCTGGAACGCAAACAGTTTTACTTGATACCCATTGCAAACTCACCAACTACGATTCGAATTGAAGCTACCGCTGAAGGTTCTAATCCACCGGCTACAGTTCACGCTCATCTCTTGGATGAAGGTGATGTGCAAGCCCTAGTGGTGAAGCTGAAAAAGAATGAATCCGTAAGCATAGAAGTATGGCCTTATCAGTAAAAATAAAAGAATGGTTGGGCCCAAAACGCATGGCCCTTGGTGCCTTGGTACTTTCCCTGTTTGCCATGGCCTTCTTGCTGTACTTACCAGCGGATCACTTCGATCATGGCGATAGCGTTTGCCTTTCTGTAGTAATATTTGATCGGGAATGCTATGCCTGCGGGATGACTCGCGGCGTACAACACCTATTGCATCTTGACTTTAAGGAAGCAGCGAGCTATAATAAGCTGTCGTTTATTGTGTTACCCTTAGGCTTATACCTAGTTGGCTCCTGGATTTATAAGACCTACCGCGAAGCATCCAATTAAGAACATTCGTCCTAAATAAACCTTATAACAAGGATTCCCTTTTTATGATTCAAAAGATTTTGCCGCAAGGCATGCGCGTTTTAAATGTTGTTTTAGCCCTTTTGGCCTTACCCAGTATTTTGACGGCGCAATACTTTCAGGAGGATGACAAGTATATCGTAATTCAGGATTTATTGAGTTTGAGTGATGATGCAATCCAAATGGAAATCATCCCTCCCCTTTGCGATGATACTACGGTTATTTTCCAAATGCCTAAAATGATTCCGGGTACCTACCGAATTCATAATTACGGTCTTTTTGTAAGAGATCTTAAGGCTTATAATGCACAAGGGGATAGCCTGTCTATTGCGCGCTTAGGAATCAATTCGTGGGAAATTAAGGGCGCTCAGGACTTATACAGGATTTCTTATAGGGTCGAAGATACTTATGGCTCCGAGGATGGGAGGCATATTTTCTCTCCTTCAGGCTCTTGCAATGATGCTGAAGTGTTTCTATTAAATCAGTTTGCTTACGTGGGCTATTTAGAGGGAAAGGAGGATTTGGAATTCGAATTGAGGATTAAGCATGCGCCAGAGTTTTATGGATCAGGAGCGTGGCCTGCGGAACGCAGTGATAGTTTGGACCTGTTTGAATTCCCTAATTATTTCACCCTACATGATAACCCTATGCTTTATACGGAGCCTGATACCAGCTCCGTCTGGATTGAAGGCTCAAAGGTGGAACTTAGTGTGTATAGCCCGAATAAGCTTGTGAGTGCCGCGAAAACCATGGAGGTGGTAGAGGAGGTTTTACGTGCGAGTGCAGTTTATCTTGGCGGGGAACTACCCGTCGATAAGTATTCCATCCTTGTCTATTGCGAAGAGGATGTGATGGGAGACTTTAGTTACGGAGCTTTGGAGCATCACCGTTCTACGGTTCTGTATATGCCTGAGATGGAGGATGATTTCTTCTACACTGGAGTGCGTGATATTGTAGCGCATGAATTCCTCCACATAATTACCCCTTTGCGTATTCATTCCGAGCAGATTCATCACTTCGATTTTGCCCGACCAGAAATGAGCCGCCATTTGTGGTTGTATGAAGGGGTAACCGAATATAATAGCCATTTGGTACAGGTGCGGGATAGTATCTACTCCTCGGAGCAGTTTTTAGAGGTTATGCGGGATAAATTCCTCAGTAATGATCAATTTGATGACATACCTCTTACAACCGCTAGTCGGTACACTCTGGACCCCTATCGAGAGTTTTATCAAAACTTTTACGAGGGCGGGGCGATAGCGGCTATGGCCTTAGACCTTTATTTAATCGAAATCTCAAATGGGGGTATGCGCCTTATGGATCTCCTGAATAACCTATCAGCGGTTTTTCCCGCGGATACCTTTTTTAAAGATGAGGATCTATTTGAAATCATGGGCCAATTGAGCTTTCCGCAAGTCACGACTTTTATGGTGCGTCATTTTGAGGCCGGCGAAGCATTTCCCTGGGAGCGCTTATTGGGCAATGTGGGCATTAGTTATGAAGAACTTGGCACTACCAAGGGCTGGTCATTGGGTTTTGAAGATTTAAGCTATGATTTGGAACAAGACCGTTTCATTATTTCGACGAATGGGAATATTGATGAATTTGGGGAAGACCTAGGTTTGCGACCATTGGACCAAATTGTAAGCATCAATGGCGATACACTTGGACTTTTCAATTTTCAAGAGGTGTTGAGCTCGTATCAAGATGATTTACAACTGGGCGATGAGGTGGTAATGGTCATTGCGCGACCAAAAGGAGAGAAATTCAAGATAAAGCGCCTCAAAGCCGAGGCCATTGAGGTGGAGTATGAAGAAAGTCATCAATTGCTTTTCAATCCAAATCCAGAGGCCCGTATGCTAGATTTGCGCCGAGTTTGGCTTAACCAAGAATAGTGTGATTCGCGTCACGCCTCAAAAATCAGCAGAGGTCTTACTTTTGCACAAAACACAGATTATGCAAGAACTAATTAATAATCCCTCAACTTTTTTGGTTGATGTGCGCACCGAGGCGGAAGTAGCCGAAGTTAGTGTACCTGGAGCTATCAATATACCCTTGGATCAGGTACCAGCCAATTTGGAGCGCTTTAAGGAAGCAGAAGGTCCGGTGGTAGTTTTTTGTCGCAGCGGAGCACGTAGCGAAAACGCTAAGAACTGGTTAATGCAAAACGGTATCTCGGACGTGCATAATGCCGGTGGTTACCCTAGTGTATTAAGCCTTAAAAATTAAAATTATGAGCCGTTATCTAGGTGTTTTTTTAATTCTCATTTCCATGGGCGCCTGTGCCCAATCGGAAAGCAGCGAAGCCACTACTCAGCTTAATTTAGATGTACAACAGGTCTCTGAATTAGTAAAGGCCAATACGGAGGTCGTGCTGATTGATGTTCGTACCCCAGACGAATACGCCAAGGGCCATCTCGAAGGCTCAAACCTGATTAATTTCTACGATCCAAAATTCAAGGAGAAGGTTGACGAATTGGACAAAGACGTAGAGTATGTTGTGTATTGCCGCAGTGGTGGCCGAAGTGCCAATGCCGTAGAGCTTATGCAAGGTCTAGGCTTTACTAAGATCCATAATATGAAAGGGGGAATTTTAGCTTGGAATCGAGCGGGACTTCCTACCCAGGAATAGATGGCTAGTTTTCAAGAACTCATTCAATCGGATAGGCCCGTACTCATTGACTTTCACGCTACTTGGTGTCAGCCTTGTAAGGTCCTGAGCCCAATTGTAAAGCAGGTTAAAGAGCGGATGGGGGATAAGGTGTCTGTATTGAAGATAGATGTGGACCGCAATCCGAAATTAGCGCAGAGCCTGGCCATTCAAGGGGTGCCCACTTTAATGATTTATCGAAAGGGCGACTTAAAGTGGCGGCAAAGTGGCGTCGTGTCGGCCGAGACAATCGTGCAGCAGCTAGAGTATATCGGGGCCTAAGCTTTTGAAGCAATATCCTGCTCCTTGATAATGCTTGAGGATTTGCGGCAGAAGGATCTTTAGTCGCGGCCAAGCCTTTATGGAGTCGTGGAATACGATAATAGAACCATCTTTTGCATGTCTCTTTAGGGCGAGAAAACAATCTTCAGCGCTATTAGAGGAATCCCAATCAGCCGCAAGGCAATCCCACATAATTATATCATAACCGGCCCGACTTATTGCTCGGGCCTGTTTCTTCTTTATTCGACCATAAGGAGGCCTAAACAATCCCTGGGATGGTACATGTTCTTGGGCACTTTTAAAGTCATCTAGATAAGACTGAAAAGAAGTTTTCGCACCGTTTAAATGGTGCATAGTATGATTCCCTAGGGCGTGACCTCGCTTAATGATTTCTTGTAGGACCTCCGGATGTTTGCGAGCATTGTCGCCGATGCAGAAGAAGGTAGCCTTCGCTTGATGGTCCTCTAATTGCTCTAGTACCCAAGGGGTAATGCCTGGAATTGGGCCATCATCGAAACTAAGATAGAGGGCTTTGCCATCGCTGCGCAAGGCTTTACGCCAAATCAGATTTGGCCTCAGGTACTGGTACCATTTAGGAATGTAATGCAAATAGCTCATAAAAAATCCCGACCCTCTTGTTCGAAGGTCGGGATTTATAATGGTTTATACTAGGCTTAAGCTAATCCTAATGGACGTAAAGCTTGTACATAGCGTTGATATATTTCATCCTGACTCAAACCTTGTTGGTTACCCGTATATTCATACTGATTCACCAACTGAACAATCATCCGGAAGTAACTAGCGGCCCCGTTCAGTTCTTTCTGAACTATTTTTCGATCACTGCCTTTAAACTGGCCATAATAAGCCAATTCTTCTTCCAAACGATCCGCAAAAGTTAGGAGAATTGCTCGAGCTTCTTCCTTGGCATCTGCCTTGTAATAGCCCTCGATAATATTGAACATGAAGTAATCGTAGGCGTATTTTTCCTCCGGCATTTTCTCCATGGCGCGTTCTAATACTTTGAGCGCTTCCTCGGTACGACCGCGTTCGGCAAGATCTTCCGCCAAGCGGCCAAAGATGTTACGCAGGTTGAAAATAGTCCGACGGTTTGTTTCATCCAGATAGACTCCTTCTACTTCCATATTACCCATCTCGAACTTGTTCATCAGATTGTCGTACATCACATCGGTGGCAATTTTACCGAAGTCTGGGTTTTCACCATCACGACCATTTAGAACAGGAACAAAGCGGTAGGCTAGCCCTTCCAATTGGAAATAGCTATCAAGCCAGAAGAAGCTTTTACTGCTATTACCTACGGTTACACTAAAGTATATTGGACGGGTCCAATCATTCTTAGCAATAAGGTCGATTACCATTAAATCACGTTTGCTAAGTACATTGGTTTTCAATGTCCAATCAATATAATCGACGATGCGGCTGGTATCTTCATCGCTAAGGACATTGTTGGCTAATACCGCCTCTTTGTCAATGTTAACTCGGAGCTTGCGAACAGGATAGTAGAGAAGATCTTTTTGATTACCATAAGGTCTCCAAACGTTTTGACCATCGTCTAATTTAATCCAGTCGATAAATTTATTAGCATCCCAACGACCAGGGCGACGTAATTCCTTGGGTGGGAAATAAACCACATCGCGAGTTCCCTGCTTATACTGGTCGTGAGTAAACGAGAATGGCACTGGCTTAGCGTCATAAACCGCACGTTTGGCTTGATCGATATACCAATCGGTGTTGAGCAGAGAAAGGTTGATTACCCTTACATCGGTACGGTAACCTTCAATTTCTTGCGCATACCACAATGGGAAGGTGTCATTATCCCCATTGGTGAATAAGATGGCATTCGGTTTACAAGAATCTAAGTAAGCGAAAGCGATATCGCGTGCCACATAACGATTACTACGATCATGATCATCCCAGTTTTGGGCCGCCATATTTCCTGGAACGGCAATTAAGCAAACCGCGCTTATTCCCGCAGCGACCACGCTTTTCTGTTGGTTCACCATCTCGAATATTGCCATCACCCCTAAACCAATCCAAATGGAGAAGGCATAGAAGGAGCCAACATAGGCATAATCTCGTTCTCGCGGTTCAAAGGGCTTATGGTTCAGGTATACGGCAATAGCCAATCCCGTCAGTAGAAAGAGGAGGGTAACTACCCAAGCATCATTTCCTGCTTTCATATAATGATATACCATTCCGAGCAAGCCTAGGAGTAATGGTAACATATAGTAGACATTCCGGGCGGGGTTGTTTTCCGCGTGATAGGGCAGATTACTTTGCGGTCCAAGACGGAATTCGTCTATCGCGCTGATGCCCGAAATCCAATTACCCTTCGTGTATTCCCATCGATGTTGTTCATCGTTTTGACGCCCGGCAAAATTCCACATGAAATAACGCCACCACATCTTCTTCACCTGATAATTCCAGAACCAAGAAATATTGGTACTGAGCGGTATGGGTTTATCCGTCTGTTTAACTCCTCCATAGGTTTTATAGTTCTGCACGGAGGCCGGATCTTCATTCCACATCCTTGGGAATAGACCAACGAATTCGGGATCGAACACCCTAATCGATCCTTTGCGATCATCGCTCACCACATAACGTCCTTTTTCGTCATCGCGACGGTATACTGGATTCCCGTCTTTGAAGTCTACTACTGGAGCATTAAAAGTCTGTCCATAAAATACGGGGAAGTCACCATATTGCTCACGTTTGTAGTAGGCGAGCAGGGACATAGCGTCTTCCGGGTTGTTCTCATCGATAGGGGTATTGGCATTGGATCGCACCGCTAAGGTTACGAAACTTGAATAACCCAGTATGATAAAAAGTACCGAGAGGATTAGGGTATTCCAAATGGGGGATTCCAATTTCCGGGTGTATCTCAATCCGAAATACGCTACGGTACCGATGAGGATTAATGTAATCACCGTTCCACTATTAAATGGAAGGCCAATGCTATTAACGGCGAAGATTTCCATCTTGCCAAAGACCCATAGTACAAAGGGGATAATTGCGGAGAAAATCATTCCTAAAATCAGGATGCCAATAACGTTGTAGAAAATGAATTTGGTGGCATCCACTTTGGTATCGGTCTTGTAGAAATAGACCATAACTACTGCTGGTATAGCAAGGAATACCAAAATGTGAACTCCGATAGATAGGCCAATCATATAAGCGATAAAGATCAACCAGCGATGGGCGCGGTTGCTATTATCAATTTCCGCTTCCCACTTAAGAATAGCCCAGAAGGCGATAGAGGTAAATAGAGAGGACATGGCGTATACCTCACCTTCTACCGCTGAGAACCATGCGCTATCGCTGAATGTATAGGCCAATGCTCCAACGGCGGCGCCCCCAAAGAGAGCGATAATTCGGGCATCACTTAGTTCCCCTATGCGACCTAAGAATTTACGCCCGATGGCGGTAATGGTCCAGAACAGGAATAAAACCGTAAAGGCACTGGCGGCTGCCGAAAGCAGGTTCACCATCATGGCTTGTTTGGTTACATCACCCAAAGCAAATTGGGAAGCAAAGTTGCCCATTAGCTGGAAGAGAGGAGCACCAGGAGGGTGACCCACTTGTAGTTTTACCGAAGTAGCGATGTATTCACCACAGTCCCAGAAGCTCACGGTAGGCTCAATGGTGGCGAAGTAAGTAACTGTAGCGATGGCGAAAACCAGCCATCCCAACAAGTTGTTCAGTTTCTTGTAATTGGAAAGCATCCTCTTGAATTTGTTGCTGCGGGCGAATTTAAAAAATAAAGCAAGTAGGCCGGTGTCAATATCTTGTTAAAGCATCACAAGTAATGATTTGAAAAAATGTGATTTAGCATGAATTTTTATTTGCGGGAATAAAATGAGGAGCTTACTTTTGCCCTCCCAAAAAGAAGGATGCCCCATCGTCTAATTGGCAGGACAGCTGATTTTGGTTCAGTCAGTCGAGGTTCGAGTCCTCGTGGGGCAACTAACTGTGAGTCAACCCCTTGTTAATCAAGAAATTAGCGAGGGGTTTTGTTTTTTTATCAAGTATTTGTCAAGTAAAACCCCGAATTTCTGTTATTTGGGAATTTTCAGACTGTCATAGGTGGGCGTTGTGCTCAGTTAATCAGGCATGGGTATTTCACTTTAGTCTGGAAAGTATTGCTATATTTGATTTATGTCTTCAAAAAAGAATCACGCTAAAAGAACAGTTACTTTCTTTAGATCAGATTTGCCATTAACCAGTAGACGAGTTTCTGTTATATTAAGTAACCCTAGCTCTTCTTCAAAGTTGGCAAGAGCTGTTAGAGTCGCTCGGCACTCTCAGGATAAGGTTACTGATAAAGAAGAATACTTCTTTGAAGTTGAAGGAAGTGAACAGTAGCTGGTTTTATGAACCTTGCGCTTTCAACTTTAGTACTATTTTTACTTTTAGCTCCTGGTATCTTTTTCAGGAAACTCTATTACTCTGAAGAGTTTTCAAAACAATATTTCAAGGAATCTCTTTTTACCGTTTTTATTTCAGCCATTTTACCAAGTATGATTTTTCAGGTAATTTGGTTTTTCTTAGCAAAATGGTTCACCCGTTATGAGGTTGATTTAAAGGTGCTTGTTGATTTTTTGTCAACAAGCCCCAAATTAGCAACCATAGATAATATTGAGACAAATACGTATCCAATTCTAATTTATCAAGCTAGTATGCTTTCAGTTGCTGCTTTAAGTGGTTACCTGTTCAGAAAGGTTATTCGCTTTAAAAATTGGGATAGGAAGTATAAATTGTTCAGGTTTCAGAACCATTGGCATTACATATTGAATGGGGAATTTTATGATTTCCCTAGAGCTAACATTTCTCTTAAAGAGCATGAAGTTAGAGATATAGAGTTTGTGTTCGTTGATGCTTTGATGGAAACCAATGATGGAACATTTCTTTATGATGGAATTTTAGTGGATTATGAACTTTCTAGGGATGGGGGACTTGACAGTATTAGCTTAACCGAAGCTCAAAGAAGAAAGTTAGCAGATGATAGAGGTCATAGGGAAGAAGGTAACCAGGATGAAAATGACCCGTATTACTCCATCGAAGGACATATTCTTGTCTTGAAGTATTCAGAAATAAAAAATTTAAACCTCAGCTACTATGTTCTCGAAAGTGGAGGGGTTGGTCGACTTTATCCAAGGAAAGCAATGTGACAAGAAGGTTCTATTAGGTTAGGAAGGCTAGTCTTCCGACTTTTTAACACGTACGGTGTTGTTAATTTTAAACATTAGATTATCGTTATACAACTACCTCCAATTTCAGCCTATATCACTTTGCCAATTATGTATTGTTAAGTCCCAATCCATTCTTGAAATTCATGGCAAACAATCTTATTACCTAGCGAGCTTGCTTTGCTATATTTTCTTTTGAGCAATATGTCTTTTTATTTTTTCAATTTTCTCTAATTGGTTTTGAACACTATAAAGGAACCACCACTCGATAACTATCGGTGTTTCTCCACTTTCATTCCGAAAGGTATCTACGGAGTACCTAGTTGAGGTTCCGACTTTCAAAGCAATTGAGTCTCCAAAGCCATAAAAGGGTTCTAAGTTTTTATTTGAAAACTCTTCTCTGAAAACTTCATCTAATATTTTAGACCTCACTAATGCACAGTCTTGGAAAAAACCATCCTCCCATTTTTCTTGCGCTTCACTATAATCGGAAATAAGCTTTGAGGACAATCCAGGTATAAGGGGGTGGGGAACTCCGTAATTGAATACCACCTTAATCAGAAAGTCATGTTTACTGTTTGAAACTGTAATCCGTCCATAACGAAGGTCATTAGTGCTTTTTGGTATATATATCCTACAGGAATTAATGTTCTTCAATTCCTCTTTCGCTGCAGCGATTTGTTTGGGACTGAGATTTTTATCTAGATTTAACATATTACAGAAATGGTATTTAAAACCTTAGAAACTCTTTGAGCTGTTCCTAAACTGACCCCACCAATAGCCGCAGCGTCTTAAAGACTCACCTGCTTTTAATTCTTGCACTACTTTCCTATGCTTTCGCAGAAGCTCCTCATCGGTCATTCCAGACTCTTTTTTACGTCCCTTTTTTAGGGCTGTATAATTTAAAACGTTTTCAAAGGCTTCACAAGGGGTGAAAAGCCATTCTTAACGTATACCAAAAGACAATACCTTAATTTAATACGTTCTATCCGTAGGATTTGTGCTTGGCACCATTTGCATAGCTAGCAGACATCTATGAGAAGATGTTTACTTTTTGAAAGAATAACAGCTTTGGCTTTTCCTAAAAGTATCTACTAGCATTATATCATAAAGTAGTGTACTTCTACTATCTTTAGTGATTGATAATATATTGCTATGAATAGGATAAGGGAAGTGCTTGACAACAAAGGTGTAAAGCAGACCTGGCTGGCAGAGAGGCTTGGCAAAAGCTACAATATGGTTAATGGCTATGTCACCAACCGAAGGCAGCCTAGCATTTCTACTCTCTATGAAATTGCTGAATTACTAAATGTGAGTCCTAAGGATTTGTTGTTTGATTCGAAAGTTACTGATAGAAACCGTGACACAGCTTAGGCAAAGTATATCCAACTATCTCAAGACTGCATCTCGAAATAAGCTAATACTAAGTAGTACTGCTTTGAGCGAGATTGAATATGTGGATGTCGGAAGGGAGTTATCCAATAGGCTTATTAACCTTGATTTAGAGCATCCATATTCTCTTTCTGCGAAAAACGAATTACAAGAGTTATTGAAAAACTGCACCCAAACTCATCCCGAGTTTGGAGAAATTATGGCTTTAAAAAATGTGGGTATTCTACTTGAGCCTGAGTTAAAGCTTGATTTTAAGGCTCTAATAGAAAATCTATCAAAATCACATCCCTTGTTTTTAGAATGGAAGGGAGACATTGAAGCTGACACCATTTACCATTTAAGAAAGGATAAGGGCATTCCATTAAAATTAAAAACCCTGAGTTACATCTCGCTAAAAGGCGGGGAAATCTAAAACGATCATGAAGTATAGAGACCTGATTAACTTCGAACCAATTACTCAAGTAGTTAAATTTAGTAGGCTAGATGAAAAGGACTACCGTGAAAATTTGGTTAAAACATTTGTGTTTTCAAACACCATAAAAGACCACCTAATACCAACCATGGTAAAAAACCTAGATTATAATCTGGGTTCGGAAATGTTTGGATTGCAGGTAGTCGGCAACTATGGAACAGGTAAGTCACACCTAATGTCCTTGGTTTCATTTATTGCTGAAAACGAAAGTTATCTGGACTTAATTGAGGACACGGAGATCAGGAAAACACTTAATCCCATTGCAGGCAAATTCAAAGTACTTCGCTTTGAGTTACAGAATGATGAAGAGCTTTGGGAAGTAGTTACCTATAACCTTGAAAATTATTTAAGAAGTATTGGGGTTGAGTTTTCTTTTAAGGGTCACGGACCGATTGGAAAAGGAAACTTGATAATGAAAATGATGGCAGAGTTCGAGGATAGGTATCCAGATCAGGGTCTACTTGTGGTAATTGATGAAATGTTGGCTTACCTAAAGAGTAGAAGTACTCCAGACAAGCTTAACCAAGATCTGGTAACACTTCAGGCTTTAGGGCAGTCTTGTGATGGTACAAAGTTCAAATTTGTCTTTGGTGTTCAGGAAATGATTTATCAATCTCCTGAGTTTCAATTTGCAGCTGAGATGCTTCAAAAGGTTAATGACCGATACAAGGATATCACCATAACTAAAGAAGATGTGGCATTCATCGTCAAGAATAGGTTGCTCAAAAAGAATGAACATCAAAAGCAAAAAGTTAGAGATCATTTAGACCCTTTCTTGAAGTTTTTTAATGACATGCATGGCAGGACACAGGAATATGTAGAGCTATTTCCAGTACACCCATCCTATTTTGAAAACTTCGAAAAGATTCGAATAGGAAAAAGCCAGCGGGAAATTCTTAAGACTATTTCTGCACAGTTCGAGAGGATATTGGATGATGATATATTGCCAGATAACCCCAGTTTATTGACCTATGATCAATATTGGGTGGACGTTAGAGGAAACTCTGATCTACTTGCTGATCCTGATGTGAGACGGGTGAAGGAGGTAACCGACACTGTCTATGATAAGATTGATACACACTTCATAGGTGCAAGGGAGAAAAACAAACCTGTTGCCACACGTATTGCAAATGCTTGCGCCATTAAGATTCTACAACAAGAGCTAAATAAGCAAAATGGTACAAGCACGGAACTATTGGTTGACGACCTATGTCTGACTAATAAACTGGCAACAGACCGTGAATTCTTAATAGACATTATTGATTCTACTGCAAAGAATCTCATCACGGCAACTTCGGGTCAGTACTTTGATGTAAATGACGAGAATGGTGAATATCATCTTAGAATTGAAGGGGGTATCAACTTTGATCAAAAGATTAAAGATTATGTAGATACCATGTCCGATCAAATGAAAGATGAGTATTTCTTTAAGTTTTTGGAATTGAACCTTCCTCTGGATTACGATACTTATCGGACAGGATTTAAGATTTGGCAGCATTCTATCGAATGGAAATCTCATAAGACTTATCGAGATGGTTACATCTTTTTCGGAAACCCGAACGAAAAGTCTACCACCCATCCGCACCAGCATTTTTACATGTATTTCATGCCAATCTTCGGTACGTCAAATCGTAATCATGAAGAGGATGAGGTTTACTTTATAATGAATAACCTGTCTCAAGAGTTTAAAGATGCCGTTGCTTTGTTTGGTGCTGCTCAAGCTCTTGAAGCCCGTGCTGACTCCAGTCAAAAGGCGATCTATCGAGATAAGATTAAAGACCTTAACAAAAAAGCAAGGAGCCTATTTGATACGGAGTATACTCAAGTAACCATGGTAGACTACATGGGAAAAGAAACTCCATTGAATGGTTATCAATTACTTCCAGCTGGCTCAACGAAGGAACAGAACTTTAGTCATGTTACATCTCTTGTACTAGATGAGTGGTTTTCTGACGAGCGACCAGATTATCCCAAATTCTCTCAACTGAATGCTCCGATTGCTAAAGAGAATTACGATAAGATGATAAAACAAGCCTTGTTAAAAATTATAACTCCAGCGCAGAAAAACCAAGATGGAGAAGGTGTTTTATCTGGACTTGGATTGTGGGTTCCAGCCAATCTTGATTACTCTCATTCACCATATGCCAATAGCATTTTGAAAATGTTGAAGGATAAAGGTGATGGCAATGTTTTGAATAAAGATGAAATATTAGAATTCGTTGACAGATCTGATGACATATGGCTATCCAAAGATTTCGGAATCGAAGCCGAACTTGAATTTGTTGTTCTGGCGGCACTTGCTGGTATGGGCGAAATAGAAATTTCATTAGGATCTGGAGTAACCATTAATGCCACCAATCTTCAAGAATTGAGAAATATCTCTAGTGAAGATTACTTTTCATTCACACATGTTAAACCGCCACGGGAATTAAATTTCCCAGCCCTGAAAGCCATGTTCATGGGGTTATTAGGTAGAGATTTGAGTCGATCTCTAAAGGACCCTTCGACCTTTACTCACCTGCACACTAGGGCCACCGAGTGGGCAAAAAAGGCGGTTACTCTTCGAAATGATATTCAAGGTGGTTTGAATGCTATGGGAATTGATATTATATCGAAGCATGATGCGCAAGACTATGATGGACGCTTCCTTGCTTTCAGCAGGTTCTGTGACAAGATGGCTTCTTATACAACGGAAGCCAAAATGAAAAACTTTCCTTTTTCAGTCGAAGAAGTTGAATCGTTAATGGAAAACACCAAACTGATTGAAAAGGTCTCCAATCAAGTCACAGAAACTAAAGATTTCAAAGAGGATATCACCTATTTACAGCAGTGTAAACATTATGTATCAGACCAAGCTTTTAAGGATGAAATAAGAGAAGCTATTGAAGAGTTGGCTTCCATTCTAGGGTCTGGCAATGAAAAAGAAAAGACAGCCTACAAGGCGAAAATAACGTCATTGAAAAATAGATATGCAGACTGGTACTTGAAGTGCTATCTAGACCATAGGATTAGTGATGCTGATGACACACAGAAACATGCTCTTCTTGACTCTGATGAGAAAGCGATCTGTGATATTCTTAAAGAAGCTGATTTCCTTTCATCTGGTCATTACCAACAGATTATATCGAAACTTAATGCCCTCCAACCTGCGAATCCTAATGTGAACAAAGACCTAATCTTAACTGCCCCGTTTCAGGATTTTAACCCACTAGAATATGTAGGTAAACCAAAAGTTGGCGTGAAGGATTTGAAAGACGAAATTGCGAAGCTTTTAGGAATTTGGGTTCAAACCTTAAAGGATATCCTCGAAGATCCAATGGTGAAAAGCAAAATGAGCCTATTGGATAAATCTGAGCAGAAACTGTTGAATGATTTCGAGTCAGGCATAGTAAGTATTGAACGTGGAAATGCGCTCAAAATCAGAAACGCCATCATGTCTCTACACAAAGGTCTAGAGAAAGTAGAGTTAACCATAGAAAGTCTGAAGTCACAGTTTAACAAACCACTTACACCAGATGAAGCCGTTGAAGCATTTAAGCTCTATGTAGACGAAGTGACTGGAGGCAAAGACAGAAGTTCAATACGTATAATCCTCAAGTAAGATGAATTTTACTGATAGAATCAAACCAACGGACAAGGGGATTACCACATATCTGGATGAACTCAAAAACATGAACTACCAAATCCCAACTTTTCAAAGGGATGTGGTCTGGGAAAAGGAAAATGTTAAAAAACTATGGGACAGCATTTACAAATTTTACCCATTAGGGTCAATTCTAGTCTGGAAAACGGATTTAAAGCTTCATAACCACAGGAGTATTGGAGGACATGAAATTGATGACCCTAATTTTTCAAGAACGGAATACCAGTATTTATTAGACGGACAGCAAAGAACCACTTCTCTGTTAACTTCCCTTTTTGGCGGTAAAATTGAAGGAAGAGATGGATTTGATCCATCACTATTCATTGACTTGACTGTTAAAAGCTCGGATGATACTGATGACTTCAGCTATAAGAACCGCTTCCTGTATTGGGAAGAAATTGATAGTAAGGAAGGAACGTTCAGACGTAATCTTGGTAGGCACAAGAAATTTAAGGAGGGGCTTATAATTAGACTTAGAGACATTAAGCAAGATTTTAATTCTGTTCAGGAGAAAATTGTAAACCATCCAGATGTCAACCAACAGTATAATCACGACTATTGGGTTGAGCTTCGCAGAGTACAACAAGTTTTAGATAATTATCGAATCTCGTTCATCGAGCTTAAGGGGATTCAGGTTTCTGAAGTTTGTCAAATATTTGAGCGCATCAATCAGGCGGGTAAACCCCTAGACATTTTTGATATTGTAGTAGCAAAAACCTACAGAACTAAAACAGATGAGCATGATGGCTTCTATTTGCGTGAACTCATTCAGCAATTTAGGACTGTAAACAATAGCCGATTTTTACAAGTAACAGACTATACCTATTTGCAAATTCTAGCGATTCTAATAAGGGAGCACATAGGTCACTCAGGCGTTCACAATATCACGGATAGGTATCTAAATGAAATTACCACAGAACATATTGAAGAAGTTTGGGAGCCAGCTAAAAAAGCAATTCTCAAGACCTTTGATTTTTTTGAGAATATGCTGTATTTAAAGGGACCACAACTAATTCCTTACCGATATTTCTACTTAACTATTGCTAACTACTTCTTTAAAAACAAAGAGCCAAACTATACCTTTTTAAAGCAATATTTCTGGTATTTCTCTCTGCATAATAATGATTTGTTATCCAACACGGGGAACATCAATGAGCATATCAAACTCATGAATGCTGAAAGAGAAGAAGGTGATTATAATTTTGACCGTTTCTTGATTGATAAGAACACGTTGAGGAACGCTTCTTACAGTTCTAAAGGGCGTATTTCAAGGGCTATTCTGTCCCTTTATGCTAGTAGGCGACCACTAGATTGGAAACAAACAGATCGTGAGGTACTCGCAGATAACTTCTTTTTCACTTCAGACAAGCCAAATCTTCATCACATATTTCCAACGAATTATATCGCTAACAACCCAGCGACAAATGAATTGGACAATAACAGCTTGATGAATATTGCTTATTTAACTCAGATTACAAATCTTGATATAAGTGATCGTGCACCATTGGAATATATTCAGGAATATGATGGGAACCCAAACTTTGAGGGAGTTCTCAATTCACATATGATTCCTCAACAAATTTTGGATTGGGCAAGAATGGAATCCATGCCTGATAATGCTCTTGATGAATTCATAGAAAGCCGTGTAGATACCATTCTAGAAGCTTTACGAGAAGAGCTTCCAGACATCAATGTTGAGATTATAGATACCAAGGAAACAATAGCGGAAGAAACTAGCGATGCAGAATAATACAACAGAACAACAAGTAACCGTGCTGAGTAAAACATTTAGCTCAGACGAAGAACGTAGAGCTTATTTTAGAGAAGAGTTACGCAAGAAGCTTCCTGTATTAAAACAAATGGAAGGCTTTCCAATCGGTGAGGATGATGATATCGTTAATCTGTCTGACCCACCATATTATACAGCCTGTCCAAATCCTTGGTTGAATGATATTATAGAAAAATGGGAGGACGAAAAGAAAGAATTGGAAAAATCTGGGGAAAGAGTTTCCAGTTTTAATGTATTGCAACCGTATGCTTCTGACGTTAGTGAGGGGAAAAACAACCCTATTTATATGGCTCATTCGTACCATACCAAAGTTCCTCATCCAGCTATCATTAAATACTTGAATCATTACACTCAACCTCATGATATAGTGTTTGACGGATTTGCGGGTACTGGTATGACTGGAGTAGCTTCCAGTTTGATATCCAACAAGGGTGTTCAGGGTGATAGCAAGAAATCAGAATATCGCAATGCTATTCTAAATGATTTAAGTCCAATCGCCAGTTTTATTGCATATAACTACAATGGGCAGTTTGGCTTTGAGAGAATTAATTCGATAACCGATCAAATCTGTGATATCGAGAAAAGTCTTGAATGGATTTATAGGACTAAACATACGGAAAGTCACTACGGCATAATAGACAATGTTATTTGGAGTGAGGTATATCAGTGTAAGTCTTGCCCTTCTGAATTTACATATTGGGAAGCAGCTGTCTCTTTGGAAGAGAATCTTGTTAAAAAGGATTTTCATTGTCCTAAATGCCGTGCTGCTTATCAAAAGCAAACAATCTCTCCAGTTACTGAAACTGTATATATTCCAGAAAGAAAAGATAGCCGCACGTTATTAAAACTTGTTCCTGTTTTAATTAAGTACTCTTATCAAGGCAAAAGATATGATAAGGAGCCTGATGATGAGGACATCAAAACAATACAAAAAGTCAATGATATTTCTTTAGATCACATAGCCTTAGATCAAATACTCGGAGGGGATGAGATTGGAAGGTTGGCTAAACATGGTATTGAATATGCGAGAGAAATTTACTTTAGACGAAGTCGATATGTAATTGAAACAATTCTAAAGGATGCTGGACTTGATGCACTATTTCTTTTAACAGCCGTTTCGCAAAATTCATCGAAGCTTTATAGGTTTAGATTGAATGGTAAAGGAGGAACTACTTCTGGCACATATTATATCTGTTCAACACCCCAAGAGAACAATGTTTTTAAATCAATTAAAAAGAAGCTATCCGACATCAAGAAGGCATTGCGTCTGATTAACAGAAATCAACTTGTAATGACGGGTTCAGCTACTAACATTGATCTTCGAGATGAATGCATTGATTACATATTTACTGATCCACCTTTCGGATCAAATCTTATGTATTCAGAATTGAATTTGATGATGGAGACATGGTTGAAGGTGTTTACAAATAACAGTACTGAAGCCATTACAAACAGATTTCAAGAGAAGTCTGCCTCATCGTATCAATCATTAATGACAAGATGTTTTAAGGAAAAATATAGACTTCTGAAAAAAGGTAAATGGATGACCGTTGAATTTTCAAATACCAATGCATCTATTTGGAATACAATTCAGACTTCAATCCAGAACTCTGGATTTATTGTAGCAAATGTTTCAGCACTTGATAAAAAGCAAGGGAGCTTTAAAGCTGTAAATACAGTTACCGCAGTCAAGCAAGACTTGGTTATTTCATGCTACAAGCCTTCATCAGAATTTGATAAAAAATTTCAAGAAAAGCAGTACTTGGATACTGGAGTTTGGGAATTTATAGATGAGCACCTACACCATTTACCTATACATCTAGTAAAAAACAATGCAACTACATCAATTATTGAACGCAGCCCAAAAATTCTTTTTGATCGTTTGATAGCCTTTTATGTCCAAAAAGGACTCAAAGTTCCAATAGATGCTGGAAAGTTTCAGCGAGGTCTAAAAGAACGATTCACAGAAAGAGATGGGATGTTCTTCTCCACTGAACAAGTACAGGAGTATGATAGAAAGAAATCCGAAGTCCCCGAATTTATTCAAATGAGTTTTTTCGTTGGAAACGAACAAGACAGTATATACTGGCTGAGAAATTTACTTGAAAAAGAACCTAGAACTGATCAGGACTTACATCCTCTATGGATGACCGAAGTAGCAAGCAACATGAAGAAGGGGGATTCTTTACCCGAAATGAGGACAATTTTAGAAGAGAATTTCTTAAGAGATAGTTCAGGAAAATGGTATGTCCCTGATCCAGAAAATGAAGCAGATTTAGAAAAAATAAGAACTAAGAGACTACTAAATACATTTGGAGAATATCAGCAGATCGCTTCAACACCTAGAGGTAAAATAAAAGAAGTGCGTTTGGAAGCATTACGTGCTGGATTTAAGAAGTGTTATCAAGATCAAGATTTTAAGACGATTATTTCCGTTGGTGATCGAATACCGAACAACTTACTTATGGAAGATGAGGTGTTGTTGCAGTTTTATGATATAGCAAGTGCAAAAGTTTAGGTTTTCATGAGTAAAGAGAATGAAATAAAAGTATTGGGCAAAACTTTTACTTCTGAAGAAGAGCGAAGAGCATACTTCCGAGAAGAATTAAGAAATAAACTTCCTGAATTGAGAGAAATGGAAGGCTTTCCGCTAGGTGAGGATGAAGATATCATCAATCTATCCGATCCGCCTTTCTATACAGCCTGTCCTAATCCATGGTTGGACGATTTCATCAATGAGTGGGAGAATGATAAGATTAAATTAGAGAAAGAAGGTAAGCGATTTTCAGATATGAGGGTTGTTGAACCTTATTCTTCCGATGTAAGCGAAGGGAAAAACAACCCTATATATAACGCACATTCTTACCATACAAAAGTTCCACATCCAGCTATAATGAGGTATATCCTTGAGTACACTCAAGAAGGGGACATAATATTTGACGGTTTTTCAGGAACAGGGATGACAGGAGTTGCAGCTTCGTTAGTTGGAAACCCAACAGAGAGAATAAAGACGGAAATAGATTATAAGGGAAATTACAATTGGGGTAAAAGGCATGCTATTATTGGAGACCTAAGTCCAATAGCTACCTATATATCGAACAATTTGATTAATGTATCTCACAATCCTTCAAGCTTCAAGAAGCTACTGGAAGAAATGGAAAGAGAGTATTCTTGGATGTACAAAACAAAGCATCTAGGAGTTCATTATGGTAAAGTGCTTTATACAGTATGGAGCGAGATTGTCATATGTGAAAACTGTGGATATGAACAAAATTTTCTCGATCTGTTTATTGAAACTGGAAAAATTCTCAATGAATCAGAATGTGAACATTGCAATACAAGAATTCAAAGATCCAAAGTTACCAGAAAGAAAAAAACTGAGATAGATAAGGTTGTTGGTGAGTCTTGTAGGGAAATCGACCTAGTCCCTTATTTAATTTGTTATAAATATAACGGTAAGAGATATACTAAAAAGCCAGATCAGGAAGATTTGGATTTAATTTCAAAAGTTAATCAGCTAGAAATACCTAACGAGGTACCTACCGATTTTTTGATTGATGGGGATAAAATGTCTGATCCAAAAAATAAGTATATAGATCGGATTTATAAATTTTATTTCAAGCGAACTCTCATCGTACTTTCCGCTCTATGGAGCCGAGCAAACAATGAAGAAAAATTCTACATAACAAATTCGATCTCTCGAAACCTTACGAAACTTAACCGCTTTGTTGTTAATAAGCATAATCCAAATGGAAGGATAAACGGTCCATTGACAGGAACTCTGTATATTCCTAGTGAAATAGTAGAGCAAAATCCCTTTGAAGTTATCTCATACAAACTATATAAAAGCCCATATTCCCTAGACAAACAACTTATTTATTGTGGATCAGCCACAAGTATTCCAAATCTAAAGAGCAACTCGGTTGACTACATTTTTACCGACCCCCCATTTGGTGCAAATATTATGTACTCTGAATTGAACTTCATTACAGAAAGTTGGCTTAAGGTCAAAACCAACAATACAATGGAGGCAATACAGAATAAAACACAGAATAAAAGCATTGCTGCCTATCAAAACCTAATGACATCATCATTCAAAGAGTTTTACAGAATATTAAAGCCCAACAAGTGGATCACGATAGAATTTAGTAATACAAGTGCGGCAATTTGGAATTGCATTCAAACCGCACTCGTGAATTCTGGCTTTATTGTTGCAAATGTTTCTGCTTTGGACAAAGTGCACGGTGGAATAAAAGCAATGAGGTATGCTGTTGCAGTAAAACAAGACTTGATTATTTCATGCTATAAACCATCTGAAGAGTTTAATGTCAGATTTAATGAAACATATGATAGTTCAATCGGTGTATGGGAATTCGTAGATGAGCACTTACATCACCTCCCCATTCATGTAGTTAGAGAAAATGCTACAACTGCAATAATTGAACGTAATCCGAAAATTCTATTTGATAGACTTATAGCATTCTACGTTCAAAAGGGACTGAATGTACCGATTGATGCCAGAAAGTTTCAGGAAGGTCTACGTGAAAGATATGTTGAAAGAGATGGGATGTTTTTTAGTCTTGATCAAGTTCAAGATTATGATAAAAAAAAGCTCGAAACTCCTGAGTTTATTCAACTAGGACTTTTCGTTACCAATGAACAAGATAGTATATATTGGTTAAGGGATTTACTTAGTAAAGAACCAAGAACTGAACAGGACATTCATCCATTCTGGATGAGGGAAGTGGCAAGTAATATGAAGAAAGGGGATGTTCTCCCTGAAATGAGAACCATTCTTGAAGAGAACTTTTTACGGGATGATGACAGTAAGTGGTATGTCCCTGATCCAGAAAATGAAGCAGATTTAGAAAAGTTAAGAATAAAAAGGTTACTCAATACTTTCCGTGAATATCAGCAAGTAGCTTTAACGCCCAGAGGAAAACTCAAAGAAGTGCGTGTGGAAGCATTACGTGCTGGCTTCAAGCAGTGTTATCAAGATCAAGATTTTAAAACCATCGTAGCTGTAGGAGATCGCATTCCAAACAACTTGCTCATGGAAGATGAAGTGTTGTTGCAATTTTATGATATCGCAAGCGCAAAAGTTTGAGTCTAATGGATAAGAAAGAGTACATAACTAAGCTAGCCACTTTCCTAATTGGTACTAAAACAACCATGCCTGTAGACAGCTTAGCACTACTTTTAAATTGGAATGGCTACACTACGGAGTATGGCACCCCATATCAAGGCAAGCGGGGTACCTATACCCTTGTTAAAGCTACTTATGATTGGTTAGTTAAGAATGGCAGGAAAATGGAAGCGGATAATGTCGCCCAGGCTTTCCCCAAACCTGATGGTTCATACGCTTATCGGTGATTTTAGTAATTATCAGCTCTTTAATCCATTAGTTTGGCGGTATTGTTCACGAATTATACTTGTTCACGAAACGTGAACGCCTTATATTTGTGAACATGAAAGAAATGGACATCCTCAATATTGCCCTAGATAATTTAAATGAGCATACTGGTATAGATGCCAAATGGGATAACCATAGAAGCAATCTAGACACTCATCTTATTCTTACTGTCAACAATAGAGAGCTAGAGTTTGACGCAGAAGTGAAGAAGGAGGTTCGCATGCATCAAATTGAAAATCTACTAAACAGAACCAATGAAAATTACCCTCGGATATTAATAGCCGAAAGACTGTTTCCAAAAGTAAAACAAGAACTAAGAGATAGAAAGATTCCCTACATAGAGGGAAATGGAAACATCTTCATAAAAAATCAAGATACTTGGATTTGGATAGATACCAACAAAAAGCTTGATACCAACAAGGAGAAAGGAAATAGAGCATTTACTAAAACAGGGTTAAAAGTTGTATTCCATTTCCTACTAGATAAAGAACTTATTAATCAAACACATAGGGAAATAGCCGATAGAGTAAATGTTGGTCTAGGGAACATTCCACAAATAATAAATGGATTAAAAGAGACAGGATACTTATTAAAATTAGATGCTAAAACTCTTATGTGGGAGAATAGGCAGGGCTTACTTGAAAGATGGATAACAGAGTATGAAGAAACGCTAAAGCCTGGGATTAGAAAAGGGACATATAAGCTTAGACAAGGCTGGAGAGATTTAGCATTAAAACCAAATGAAACGGTTTGGGGAGGTGAGCCAGCGGGAGATATTTTAACTAATCACTTGAGACCAGAGGAATTCACCATTTACACTACAGAGACTACCCAAGATTTGCTAAAAAACTACCAATTACTCCCAGATAAGAAAGGTGAAATCACAGTGTTCAACAAGTTTTGGAATACTGAGATCAATCAGAAAACAGCCCCGCCATTGCTTGTATATGCTGATTTGATGGCAACCAACAATAAAAGGAACAGAGAAACAGCACAAATAATTTATCGTGAGCACATTGAACCAAACCTATAAGGAGCTGGCAATACCCTTCTTTAAAGAAGTGTTTGGAATTATTGATGAAGTACTTACCAAACATGACATTCCCTATTATTTAATTGGAGCAAGTGCCGTTGCTCTTGAACTACTCAAAAAGGATATCAAACCTAGCAGAGGAACAAAGGATATTGATTTTGCCCTAATGGTTTCCTCAATTGAGGAGTACAACAACATTATTGCGTCTTTAGAAGAGAAGGGGTTTAAAAAAGTAAAAGCTCCGTGGACAGTGTATTCAAATGAATTCAATATTGCCATTGATCTGCTACCCTACGGTGAAATTGAGGAACACGATGCTATTCAGTTCAATGAAAGGTATTCAGATCTTCATGTTTTAGGTTTTAAAGAGGTTCTAGAAGAATCCGTGGATGTTCACATTGATGAGTCGATTGCTCAGATACCCCCAATTGAAGGGATGGTAGTTTTAAAGCTTGTGGCATGGAGCGATCGCCCCGAAGAGAGAGATACAGACTTGACAGATATACTGAGAATAATAGAGCATTATTTTGATATCAAGTTTGATGAGATTGTTGAACATCACAATGATACCTTCCCCGAAGGAGAATTGGATCAGATTCTGGTGGCAGCACGGGTACTTGGGAGGAATTCGAAGAATTACATTCAAAAATCGGAGAGACTGAAAGAGCGAGTGTTTAAAGTGATGGAAGAAAACATTAAGGATGAACTTACGTCAGCTATAGCTAAAGGTTGGGCTAGAAAAAAGGACTGGGAAGTGAAATATGCCAAACAAGTAATTGAAGAGTTCTACAAAGGTCTTAATGATTAATGCGATATAGAGGGAAAGCCATAGAATTAGTGTCTGAAAAGAAAGTACTCAACCAAAGGGTGGCATGGGTCCGAATATTAGAGGATAATTCATTTCATCAGGTGCCTTTTGAGGACTTAGACCATGCAGGTGAGGATTGGTCAATAGATAAGATTCGGTTTATAGCCATTGCTGGTCGAATAAAAGACGAAGTGGCGAAGAAAAACATCTTAGCCCCATATGAGAGTTCATTAATTCCTCTTCCTCATCAAATTTTGGTATTGGAAAAAGTTATGCAATCTATGCAAAACCGTTTCCTATTGGCAGACGAAGTCGGTATGGGTAAAACCATAGAATGCGGCTTAATCTTAAAGGAACTCAAGTTAAGGGGGGATATTAACCGTATTCTGGTAATTGTGCCAAAATCTGCGATGCTCCAATGGCAAAGTGAATTAAAGGAGCATTTTAATGAAGTTTTTCATGTCTATGATTCTGAAATGATCTCTTCTTTGGCTAGAACATTTTCTAACATTGATGCCGATGAAGAATTCAATTTCTGGCGACAGCACAACCAAATTATAGTGTCTACGGATGCGTTAAAGCCCCTTGAATCTAGAAAGGGATGGAGCAAGGAGAGAATAGAGGAGTACAATAGATATCGTCTCGAAGCTGTATTAGAAGCTGATTTTGATTTAATTGTATTTGATGAAGTGCATAAAATGGGAGGTGCCTCACCTACCGTTTCAAGATACAAGTTGGCTCAAGAACTATGTAATTCTACACCAAATGTATTGTTGCTTTCTGCTACACCGCATAGAGGAAAATCTGATCACTTTAGAAGAGTCTTGCAGTTATTAGACCCTGATGCCTTCTCAGGCGAAGGTTTGCCTGAAATTAAGGAACTAGAGCCTTATGTTATCCGAACAGAAAAGAGGTTGGCTGTGGACTATGAGGGAAATAAGCTGTTCAATAAAAGACAAACAATTAGACTGGATGTTAAGCTTGATTCAGCAAAGCATTTTCGTCAAATAGAACTTTATGAAGCTGTTACAGAGTACGTGAGAAAAGGATTCAATGCCGCTAAGAATAGTAAGAACAAAGCAAGTGGTCTTATCATGGTTCTTTTCCAGCGTTTAGCAAGTAGTTCTACGGCAGCTATTCATAGTGCGATGTCAGGAAGGTTACAAAGGTTAATTGATGGCGAATTAGATGGGACAGGCTACGTTGAGTCTGATCTTGAATATGACTTGGCTGAAGAAACAATTGACTTCGATGGTTTATATCAGTATGATTATCAAGGTTTTGTAGATGAAGAAAAAATGTTGCAAGATCTTGTGACACAGGCAGAAGCTTGCATGAGCAACGAAGTTGATGCGAAGGCTGAAAATTTAGTAGAAACCTATAAACAACTTCAGACTGAGCATAACGACCCCGATTTGAAGGTTTTGGTATTTACTGAGTTCAGATCCACTCAAAAGATGTTGGTGGATTACTTGAGGGGTGAAGGATATAGATGTTCATTTATAAACGGTGGTCAAGAGCTAGATGATCGAAAAATAGCCTTGACAAAGTTCAAGAATGAGTCTCAGTTTATGGTAGCAACTGATGCCGCTGGTGAGTCTTTGAATATGCAATTCAGTCATATTTGTATTAATTACGACCTCCCTTGGAATCCTATGGTCATTGAACAGCGAATTGGGCGTGTGGATCGTATTGGGCAGAAAAACATTGTAAAAGCGTTCAATATGTTTACTGATAATAGTGTTGATGCCCGTGTTTACGAAATCATTGAAGAAAAGCTTAATAGGATTCTACATCAGCTAGGAATTGATAAAACTTCTGATGTCCTTGATTCAACACTAGATGTGAAGAAGGTGAACAAGTTGTATCTACAAAGTTTGCTTGATCCTACCAAGCTTGAATTTGCTGGAGATCGGTGGTTACATGATATCAAAGCAAAGCTCAAGGACTATCAAAGTACAGAATCGGCATTGCCAGAAGTAAAGGAGGAAGAAATAGACTTTAAAAAGGCTTCTGAAGTAAAACACAGCCCGTTGCCAAAGTGGTTGGAAGATTTGATAGAATCCTATGTATTAAGTCACAATGGTTCCACAGAAAAGGCTCTAATTGGTTACTCTGATATTTTTGTAGATGGGATAAGTAAGCGAATAACATTTGATTCAGAGATTTCATTAAATAATCCAAGTACTGAACACATTACCCTTCAAAATGATTGGATTAAATCTTTACTAAATGACATTGGAGATATAAATGCTAATAATGAACTACCTGTGCTACGATCTTCTGACTCGAATGAAACTTCTGGTATTTGGAGCCTATGGGCTATTAGTGCAATAGGTCAAGATGAAAACAAACAAGCTGTACAGCCATTTTTTGTCGCTGATAATGGGAAACAATTTTCAGCATACGCAAACGACATTTGGAATAGAATTCTTAGCGATAGAGCTTCTTTTCAGTTTGCTGGCGAAATAGAGAAAGTGGGTATTGATATCTCTTCAACTCTAGAACAATACCTTCAAACGGCTTATGAGAATCTAGCATTTGCATTAAATGAAAAGATGCAAAAGAAACTAGAGAATAAGACTAGATCTTTCAATTTTCAACTATCAAGAATTCAAAAAATAGGAATAAAGAATATCAGGGATTCAAAGATTAATCGGCTTAAAAGTGAACACGAAAAATGGATCGGTGATTTCAAAAAAAATCAAAAGTTGATTCCAGAATTAAAACATTTAATTTCAATTAGAATTCATGCCTAACTCTCTGATTATAAATATTGCTGATAATCTGAAAGCTATAGGCTCGAGCATTTTGATTGTTGAGAATAATGACCATTTTCTTTATAGATCAGATGTTATATCTCTATTAGAATCTCTTTCGATAAAGGTGTCAACTGGCTCGTCTTTGCAACAGAGAGTTGATTTTGAATTAAGAAATGAGAAAGATCTTCTCATACTACTGACCTCTGGAAATGCAATCTATTTAGACGATATTTCTGAGAAAGCTACATTTTCTGGATTCTTCTTAAAGGACTATTTGAAGCAATACCATATTCCATCAATTGAGAATCAGAATTTGGAAGTCCTAAATAGGCTTTATCTAAACCCTCCTTTATCAAAACAAAACAAGAGAGATACTCTTAAAATCGTTGATGAGATCGTTTCTACCTCAGAAGAGAGGGCAAGAGCTTTATGTACCAGTTGTTTTGAAGAGCTAGATGAGCTAATGGCTCAAGAACCTATTAATTGGCATTCAGTAATCCGTTTGATTTCCAAAGCTCTATTAGTATCTATCGGAACGACATGGAATGAAAAAGTTTTAGACTATACAAACAGTATAAATGAAAAGTTTCAAGAGTATTTACGTACCTCTCACAAACAGCTAAAAAACTCAAGCTCTTACAAACGACCGCTGATTGTATCAAAAGTCCTTGATTACCTAAAGCTTAATTTTTTAGAAGATAAAATTGCATTGGTTGTAATTGACGGTATGGCATGGTGGCAGTTTCTAATGCTCAAGAAAAAGATCAAGAGTACATCGAAAGAAAGAACAATCCATGCTTGGATACCATCCATTACTCAATTATCGAGGCAAGCCATCTTTAGAGGCGATAGCCCTATAAATTCTTATCGCCAAAATCCTGACAATGAAGGGAAGCTATGGGAGAGTTACTGGAGCGCAAACGGAATAGGAAAGTATCAGGTCAGATATGAGTATGATAGAAGTAATATTAAAGATTTTGGTCAGACGACCAAGTTAGCCCTTGTTTACAAGGATTTAGATGAGAAAATGCATGGCTCTACTTCTGATTATTTAGACTTAAAATCACTAACTGAAAATTGGATTGAACGAAGTGGCATCGTTGATGTGATTAAAGAAGTTAGCTCAGCTGGATTCAAAATATTCATCACCACAGATCATGGAAATATCCAAGCTACTGGCTGGAGAGGCTTGAGGGGAAAAGAGAAGCTCGGCACACAAAAATCAGGCAGCCGTGGACAAAGGCATTTAGAATACGAACAGCAGAGTCTTTCTGATGATTTCATCTACAGTAACCCTGAATTGAAAGGGGCTGTTGTTCAAGACGATCAAGCAATATATTTCACAAACAATCAGAGTTTTTCAACCAAAGAAACCTTAGTTACCCATGGAGGAAGTCACATATTAGAAGTGCTAATTCCTTTTGTAGAAATTGAAAATGACTAAGAACACAATAGATATAAATCAGCGTATTCCGTTGCATGTGCTGCATACCGCACTTGTAGAGTTTCTAGATGGTAATTACTCAAATGAGTACGTACTCGAACAGTTGCGCTTGGACTTTGAAGGTGAAAATCGTCTAAAAAAAGCTCTTCGAATAGTAAATAAGACTATACCTAATAATCCAATAATTCAATTTGCAACAGACAACAAGGAAGAATTGAATCAAGCTCTTAAAAGAAAAGGGGACAGAGACTTAATACTAATTGCGTTGTTTAATGTGGCGTTCCCATTCTCATATCAAGCTCTTCGTTTTTTCGGAAAATTTTTCGCTGTTCAAGATGTGGTTAACTCAGAGCTTATCAAGAAATCCTTAACTAATCTATATGGTGGTAATAGAGCCACCGAAAACGGCATGTATAGTGTCATACCCATGATGGTCGAAGCTCAACTTATTATTCGCATAAAAACAGGTGTCTATAAAATGGTGGATAAGACCGTAGCCTACTCTCCTATTGCTATTCGGATATTTGAAGAGTCCTTTAAATGGAATAACTCTGTTGTATCAATAAATGCGAATCAAAGTATGGATCCGTATTTCGAATTCATCAATTAATGGCATCTTGATTAGACTTCGGGGTATTTCAAAAGGTCTTAATTTCAGTTTTTGAGCTATCGGTACAGTTGGTATGTCAAACTAGGAAATTAATGCTGACCATTCCTTACCAACATATGAGTGGGCAGCATTAGATGCGTGCCTAAGGTCAACTTGTCGATCCTCTTCTTTTTGTTTTTTCTTCTGTTCTGCTCAACGCTTCTTGGTTTCTTTATTAGGCATGGCATAAAGTTAAAGAAAATGCCAAAAAAAGACTCATTTCAAACTAAGGGGCGCTATAGAATTAATATATATAGAAAATAATGTTTAAATATGTATGAATTTGATAATCAAAAAATTAGAAGATCCCTTGAGGAATCTTGGATTTCTAGAAGCAAGAGAGGTTCGCAGCCAAGAATGAGGTCAGAGTTGAAAACCAAAAAGGCGAATGGATACAAACCAGAGTACTTCGAGGATTATGGGGTTAAAAAGATTGTAATGCGATCACCTCAAGGCGAATTATATGAGATTACCGAATAAAAAAAGCCATCCGCATAGGATGGCTTTTTTGCTAGTAGTCTTCAATTTTCCCATCGGGGTAAATGATGGTTTGGCTATCAATCCTGACTGCGCAGCCCATTATTAGAGCAAACGAGCCTGGGTAGAATACTAGGAAAGTTTCGTCACAATCTTTCTCATACCATTCTTTATTCTTGTAATGGATTGGGAAATCTGGATCTTCGATAAATGGATTCCATTTAAACATATTTTTCTTACCACTCACCAATTTCGGTTAGCGTTGCACCCCTTGGTGATGGACTTTTTAGAGGGCTGGCATGTGCCTACAACACCTCTTATATTCATTCAGAAAAAAAAGTTTAAACTTTTGCGAAAAAAATTATCGGTCAAGAGCGATTTCTGGAATTTCGCTTAATACCTTCTCTATTTCCTGATCCTCAAGGAAGCTATAAAAACTACTAATATTTCTTCCTGAAAAGCCCGTTAGGCTAAAGTCCGTTTTAGTGAATTCTTCATAATTAAGAACTCGGTTATTATCCTTTTGAAAGTCTATTGATCCAACATCGTTGGGGGCAAGATGCATTTTAAGGAAGTCTGTGAGTTTTTCGAAACTCCCTCCATCGAGCACATCATCGGCAATAGATAACCCATTATGAAATAACTCAAATTTCAAATTAATTCCATTCCCTCCGAAGAATGCGTTAATCAGAAGCTCGAAGCCCTTTTCGTTACTAATCTCTAGGAAGAAATCATCTTGTCTATCAGTGGTTGTCAACCCCCAGATTAGCTCGGCTAGACTATACACGTACTCATAAGCTTCTCGCATGGTCAGTGGTGTCATTTTCTAATAAGTATTTTATCGTGTACGAGTAGGATACTTTTGTGTCAAGCATTTTGGATAGTCGTGTTCGGTGTGGGTCAAGGGCACGTTTGGTCTCTGCGGTTATTGCAATAGTCGTATGTTTCATATACCAAATATTTTTAGAGTATATATTAAAACCATAGCGTTCCCCTCGGCTTTTTGAGGGAGTTTTAATAGTTGTTTTGGTTTCGGAGGCAAATTAAAGAGCAACGACTATGGGTGCTTGGTATTCTACCCTAAAAGCCTTTCCCCTCTTATATAGCGGTGTTATAGAAATGCTATAGGGGGCGGTCACTTCTTTTATATATACCCAAAAGAAGTTTTATCAATGTTTAATTTTTATGAAAATGTTAGAAAGCCAAATGTTCTAAAAGATATTACCATTGAGCAGTATGTGCAAAAGGTTAAAAATGGTGAGCATGCCAGAAATATTTTGAAGGCTAGGGAGGCAGGGAAGGGGACAACTCTTTATCAGCAAATTAAACTGAAGCAACCAGCGGTCACTCTCAATTTCACCTTTGAAAATAGCAGAAGAAATGCGAATGCCATTAATAGCACAGGCTACTTGATGTTTGATGTCGATGATAAGTGCTTTAGCCCAAGCTCGCTTGATCCAAGTAATTTTTCAATTATTAACAAAAGTTTTGGCGGTCAAGGATATACCCTTGTTACCAGAGTTGATGGTATTACTCCAGAGAACTTCAAAGTCGCATACAACTGGGTTGCTCAACAGGTAGGTCTTTCAGAGATGTTTGATGTAAACGCTCGCAGTATTTCGCAATCAACCATTCTAAGCTACGACCCCGAAATACATTTTAACTCTTCCAGTAGGGTGTTTGATGCTACAGCTTTAACAACAGAAGAAAACCAACCACAAATAGAAGAGTTGGTCACACCCAATAATGATTATAAAGATTTACTTATTCTAGGGGGTGACCAAAAAAAGCTAAAAGGTTATCGGTTCAATAATAGCGCAGATTTCTTCAATGGTGAACATAAGGGTAAGAAATATCTCATTGGTGATTTCGCTTTTGTGGAGGTCACAGGAACTTTCAACTATAAAATATGGGAAGGCGGGCGTAGTAAGTTTCTTTATGTAAACGGGTGTAATCTCAAATATCTCAACAGAGGTATAAGCTATGATGGTATGGTGAAAGTGCTTGGTTATCTAAATTCTAATTGTTGCGAACCAACTCTTAGACCAGCTGAGATCGAAAGCTTGGTAAAAGGGATAATTTCAAGTGAGACCAAGCCAAAAGCCAAATCTCGAAAAATAATTTTCAATGATGCTGAGCATCGGCTAACAAGAGCTGAGAAGTATAAGGTTCTTGGGGAATACCAAAAAGAGTTGCATAAGTCGAAGAAGGTTGATGAGATAGCTGCGTTTTTAGAAACTTATGACGGGGGGAAGATTACCAAGAACACTATACGGAAAGGGCTTGGGATGCACTCAAAGACCCTGAAAAAGTATTGGGAGTTTTTTGAGCATGACATAGAAGAGTATAACAAATCGCTTTGAGCTGACTCATAAGAAAGTTGCGACAGCTTAAGGTGATGACAAACCAACTTAAACACCTCAATATCACTCGTTAAAAAATTTTAAACATTTTTTGAGATTTGAATATAATGACAAAGGAATGTCAATATGATTAATTTAAATGATAGAAAATGTGAGATAAACAATGATGTGATTCTTAAAGAATTGAATAGTTTGAACTTAATGCCACAAAAGAAGGATGGATTGTTCGGCTATGAAAATTTCGAGGTAGAATTTGCAATCAAGAGGATTCTAAACAGGTACCAAGAAGACCGTCCATTTACCAAAGAGAATGAAAGCGACTTTCAAGTGCATCGAGATAGAGCTTACTCTAAGGAAGAGACTGCTGAAATTCTGAAAATATCTACATCCACTCTTGATCGCAAACGCAGAGCAGGCGTGATTGGAAAGACAACCAAAAGTAATAGTGGCAATAAAGTTTTGATACCTGGTAGTGAGATACTTAAGTATTTGAGTCAGTATCGAAATGTTTAATTGGGGCTTAAGGTAGTTTGGTCACCTGATTAATCAAATCATTCCCTACCGCTGTGAAATAGTCTGCATAAATATCAAATACATCGCTAGTCTTGTGTCCAGTGGCAAGCATTATCTGTTCTTTTCTTATACCTGATTCTAATAGGAAGTTAACAAAAGTTCTTCTTAAGTCATGGGCGGTTAGGACGAGAGAGACTTTAATAGGTTCTGAGAATTTTGGAATCGACCTTTCCTCGTTAAAAATTGCATGCTTTTGCAATTCCTCCTGCATGGCAGTGTTAAACTTAGTGTTGGTAAGGTAATTTGGCTTGAAGTCAAATTCTCTTAGGATTTGATAAGCTTTTCTACTAAGAGGAATGAAACAAAAATTTTCTTCTTTCTTATCCCATAACTTCAAAACTGGTCTTTCGGGGTTGTCGATACCTTGCCAAGTTCCATTATTCTTTAAGTCGCTGTAACGTAGACCTGTGTGATAAGCGAGAATAATCAATTTTATGATTTCATTGGCTTTACCTGCCTCGTAAAGCTTTTCTAGATATGTCCTTTCTTTCTTTATCAAGAACACTCTTTTCACTTCGTAGGATTTTGAGCGACTTAAACTATTGAGTACACTAGCTTTAATTGGGAAATCATAATCTCGAGCGTAAATCAAAACTGCTTTTAACACTTTGTAGTATCTGTCATTTATGGTTGACTGAGCGTGTTTTTTTATATCTCTGAAGTATTGCTTGTATAACCTGATCATGTCCTTGGTAACCTTGCTTGGTTCAGGGTCTTCAAGTCCGTAATGAGCAAGAAAATCATTCCAGTAATTTAAGAAGTGATTATACTCGTAATGTGTTTTGTCTGAGATTTCACCCTTCTTTTCCATTATCAATTCATGGGCAATGTCGGTTATTGTCTTTTCTTTACGAGGTGTCTTTGACTTTATCGCCTTGTAACTAAAGTAAAGTTCACTTGGCATGAGGGTTTGTCCTGCATTCATCGACTGTTTGAAAATATCAAGCAGCTCACTTTTGACGCTTTCCAAGTAAGTTTGAATTTGTTGCGTTTCTATGTTTACCGTTGATTTAGGTTCACCTCGTTTTTTATCCCAATGTTTTAAAGGAATTTTCAAACCAGTCGAGAATGATTTTTGTTGGCTTCTGAAAAAGATATAGCATTGAATGGAACCATCTTTACTCCCTTTAACCGTTGACTTTCGAACTGAGAATCTAATCGTGGGGAAAATTGCCATGCTATAATTTGTCAAGTATTCGTCAAGTAAAAATAACTAGATTTGAGGAACAATGATGATATTTAATATACATATATCTGAAAATGAGTGATATATTATAGTCAAACTTCGTCAAGTTTTTTCGCTAAATAGTCCTCGTGGGGCAACATCGAAGAAAAGGTTTGACATTTTTGTCAAGCCTTTTTTTATGCCCAAAGCTCAAGCTTGCTTGAGGGCTTTGGGCATAAAAAAAGGAAATGGCCGATTAAGGCCCAGCCTTTTTGCGATGGGTAAACTGCCATTGCATTAGGACCGATGCATGGAGCGAAGCGCATGGATCAATCCTCAGCTCAAGCTTGCTTGATGGCTTTGGGCATAAAAAAAGCGAATGGCCGATTGAGGCCCAGCCTTTTTGCGATGGGTAAACTGCCATTGCATTAGGACCGATGCATGGAGCGGAGCGCGTGGATCAATCCTCAGCTCAAGCTTGCTTGGTGGCTTTGGGCATAAAAAAAGCGAATGGCCGATTGAGGCCCAGCCTTTTTGCGATGGGTAAACTGCCATTGCAGCTCTATCCGAATTAGACGCGCTTAAGCATTCAAAAGAGATAATTGATTATTAATAATTAAAAGATGCCTGGTAGCGGATTTTAATAATTAGTATAATTCGAATTGAGGATTATTATTGTTTTCATCATATGTCCACTTTCCGGGTGTTATTTTTCGAATTTTTGCTTAAATGCTTTTAAACATTTAAGCAAAAAATGTGGGTTTTATGGAAATTATATTTAATAATATGAATAATTAAAGGGGATATATTTTTTATAATTTAATGTTGGTAATAATTAAATAAAAAGCTGATAATCAAGTTAATATGTGGAATATAAAAAAATTTGGATTAATAAATTTTGTGTCTTTTCTTTGATTCGCTTCAAACTAATCAGGCCTGATATTAATCTGAAGTCGCGTATCTCGAAAAGCGCAAAGAGTAGAGATATTTACAAACCTTAATAATGAAAATAAAATCATTAAGCTTACCTCTAATTATGGTAGGCCTCCTATTTGGATCGTGCTCAAAAGAAGTCGATCAATCTGATTCAACTCCGCGCCTTTATAAAGAAGGTGGCGTAAATGAGGAAGAAATTCCATGTGATTACATACTTGACCCTGCACCTCAGCCATTGATCACAATGATTGATAGCGATGATCCTGTTGAAGAGAAATTAAACCTTTACCTGTATTTGATTGCTAAAGCAACATCAAGATATACGTGTACTGTTGATTTTCAGACAGCTTTTAACGCTACTAAATTCAACAGATATGACGGAACAGGTGAGAGTCCTGCTCAGGATGAGGCAACTATTAGTGAATTAATCTCCTATGATAATAACTTTGAAAATTATCTTTTGGCAGAATTCTATGCGGTCGGAGAAGATTGGAATATTGCAAAAAATGATTTTCAGTGGCAAGGGTTTGATTATGAGCCCACAATCTGGCTCGAGAATAAAGCTCACGCTGACTGGCAGAAATCTGAACTGATCGGAGTGGGCACGGATGTGGAATATGTTAAAGAGTCTTTTGGAGATTTTATTCCTGCCTTCCACAATGACTGTCGGCCAGAGCAATTTGAGCCTACTGAAATGGTATTAGGTAAGATAGATAGGGAATTCCCTTTTGATTCGTCTTATGTGTATCCGTCAACTTGTATTACTAATCCAATTTTAGTTGTTCAATTAAGTTGGCCGGAGAATGTTAGGAGTAAATCTTTTTCTTCTAGTTCAACAATTCCTGCGCAATGGCTGGGGACTAATTATGATACTCTTATTCCATTAATTGATCCTCCGGGATGTAATCAGGGCTTATACTATAATATGTTTGCGTTCAATGCTGCTTGTAACAGGTTTGAAAGAGGTAGAAAGTCCGAAATAAGGTTGCGCCATTGGGATATCCCGACAAACGTTGCTAATGCTTCGAATTATCAGAACGTTTACTACGGTTCCAAAAAGAAAAAAATAGGCGACGTACACAAGAATGATATTTGCAAGAAAGTCAATCTTAGTATCTTTATGGACAATGTGCAGAATGGAAACACAATTGGGGACATTGATAGAAATGTTTATATGGTGACTTATGAGTACGATTGGTTTGCTAGTTTTAGGAATTGGAAATTCTCAAATGACCAAGGCATAATTCCTGAGATAGGTATGCAGAGAAAGGGCTCTCATGAGCATTATCAAATTGGAGTTATTTATCCAACTGATTGGTGTCGCAATAGAGTTAAATACTATGCACACCCGCATAGTTCAATGTTCTTCTTATCTTATAATTAATGGGTAAGTATCCCTCAATAAGAGCGTGGGTTTTATTACCCACGCTTTTTATTCTTTCGTTTAATGCTTCGGCGCAAAAAGTAGTTCCCAAACTTAATATTGGTTTTACCCAATATAGCTATTTGCATGAAGACTACATAGGGGTCATTTTTGATACCCGAATTACCCAGTCTATCATAACCGCTCCGACCATAGGCTTAAGACTGGAGGTGCCAGAGTACCATTTTGGTCTTGAAGCGAATTATTATCAGGCCTCGGTACCTACTGTGTCTCCAAATTTTTATCAGGCTTATGCCAAGACCTTCACCGATATTGGGGCCTATGTTGTATTTAATAGGTGGCGATTTTCGGCCTTCTACACTAGCACTGGCATCCGAAATTTTGTTCGACTTACAGGACCGAATTTTCAAGATAATGCCTACGAGAATGGAATAGGGATTGGTGCTTCCTATAATTTCATGGATTACGAAATTGCCTGGCGGATGGAACGCCTATTCTTCTTCTATTATGATGACAATGTACCAGAGCCGAATATTTTGTTTGGACATACTTTTAAAATTAGCAAGACCCTTGATTTGCTAAAAAAGAAAGAAGATGCCCAAGAGCCCGATACCGAATCGTTGTTCGGGATGAATATACAGTTGGGTACCATGGTTACAGGTAATGCCTTAAGAGATAGGGGGCCGTCGATGAGTTTTGTGAAAATCGCCCCAACATTAGGGTTTGAGTTCTCCTATAAAGGTTATCAGACTTATATGCGAAGAAGCGTTTGGATCAGTCCCGAAGTATTTTCTTCTGTTGCAAGGAAATTCACCTCCTTGTATAATCAAATTGGCTTTGGTTACAATTTTAGTCTACCAAGAGAAGAACATCTATTCGTGGGAATGCACCATTTCTGGAATTATGCTCGAGGTCAACAGTTCATGGACGTATTTGAAGCTCAACAGAATAATACAGCCATACCGGCAGATGCCTATGAGTTTATACCGAATAACAAGGGTATAGGCATCGAATTAAAATATCCTTTAAACAAACATTTTGACTTAATCTTTGATTCTGACTTTTACTACCAAGTTCATCCTCAATTGCGCACCGTAATTAACCCCGAAAGTTTTAGACTGGGAATTCTGTTCAATTTGAGATAGTGCAATCCGGAGATTTATATCATTTCTTTAGAGATAAGGCCCTATTGATGTTAAAATACTCTAGATAATATCTAGACTTATGGATGTTCTTATTTAAGAGTTTTTGATGCATTCGTGCTCCTTATGATCCAGGCCCAGCCTTTTTGCGATGGGTAAACTGCCATTGCATGGAAATAAGGAGCAGGTAGATTTCACCGCGACCTTAGTATATAAGTCCATTGGTTTCTATTTTCTTTGATTTCCCTTAATGTAGTTTACTTGCCTTTCGTTCTTTCAATAATGGCTTTTATCTAGAACGTCAAATTTGTATCAATCCAGGCTTCTAATTATAAAGGCTTAAGCGTTCCTCATTATCCGATCCGCCAGGCCAGGGCTCAAGCGGTTAATTATTCTTAGTAGTTTCACCTTACCGATGGAAATCTCTTCTCGATCACGACTAAAGTGGTAGAGGAACTCTTCTACCAAATCCTTGGGGCTTAATTTATTCTTACCTCGCCCAGCGGTCATTTGTGTATCAACCAAGGGAGGTATAATTTCAAAGACCTTTACCGAATTTAGTTGATCACGTAAGGCTTTACTAAAGAGGTGTATTCCGGCCTTGGTTGCGCAATAAACCGCGGCATTTTTTTTAGGAACTAATCCCAGTCCAGAGCTCACGTTAATGATGGCTGCATTTTCATTCATCTTTAATAGACCTAAACAGAGTGCTGATAGCTTAAGGGGTGCAAGCAGATTTATCGCCACCTCCTTCTCAATCTTAGAAAGGGGATTTATTTCTTCCATGAAATGATAGTTGTACTGGACCCCGGCATTATTAATCAGAAGATTTAAGTCAGGGTGTTCCTTCTCTAAATAAAGTATCAAGCGATCGAGCTCGCTGGACTTCGAGAGATCACAGGGAAAAAGATGAATTCGTTGATCTTTAGCAATACTGGCTTCAATCGATTCTAAATTTCGGGAGACAGCAATAATTTCATTATCATGACCTAGAAATGCCTTTACTAGCTCTAAGCCAATTCCTTGCGAGGCGCCAGTAATGAGGATTTTATTTGCGGATAATCTCATAATTGAATATTTCCGCAAACATCTCTACTAGCAAATAAGCTGGCATTTACATAGGTAAAGAAATTAGGATTGTGCTCGAATTCTACTCAACTGAGTAGGGCTAATCCCTAAATAGGAAGCGATGTGGTACTGGGGGATTATCAATTCCAATCCTGGGTGTTCCGCCTGAAAAATGTGATAGCGGTCCTTGGCCTCAAGAGTTGCTAACTCAATTTCACGTTTTTCCTTGGCCACAAAAAATTGCTCAGCAAGAATTCTCGAAAGCCGCTCCACCTTGGGAAATCTGTCGTATAGATTCCTTATGTCCGAATAGTTGGCTTGCAGGATATCACAGTCCGTTAAACAATCGATGTCGATTAAATTTGGCCGAAGACTGACCAACGAGGAATAGGCCCCCACGAAGGATCCATCCTTAAAGAAAGTTTTATTGTATTCACCGCCATTTTCGTTGAGGTGATAAGCCCGCATAACGCCCCTTTCAATGTAGCCTATCTTTTCTGCTCTTTCCCCTCGATCTGCGAAGGATTCGCCTTTTGTCATATGCCTAGTCGAAAAGCATTTGGCAATCTCCTTGATAGTTTCACTTTCATGACCGATTATGGATTGAACAAAATCTTCTAGCTTCATTATGAATCAGTTTCGTTATCAACTTCCTGGCGGATGCCATCTTTTAGATCAAAACTCATCTTAAAAGGTAGGTAAAATGAACTAGCAAGTGTTGACTTGGGGTCGATTTAGTTTGTACTTCAATGCCCCATTGAGAAGGTCGAGTGGTCACAATGATGAAGTTGAATAGAACTAATTTTGCTCAGATTGATTACACCAGGGGGGACCATTACGAAAAAGGTCTTAGGGACTTTCTTCGGACTAGTTTTTGGTTTGGGTTGCTCCCCCCCAAATCAAAGTACATGTCAGATTTGATTACTCGATGTACAAGAATAAGCCTCCTTCTGGGAGGCTTATTTTTTGATTGTAAGGGGAAATCTTTTTGGCCCAAATCTTGTTTTAAAGAGGGAAATCAAAAAACCCATTATGAAAAAGATTATTCTGGCCTTCGCAATCCTAATTACAAGTCAAACCACAAATGGTCAAAGTGAAACAAGTCGATTACAAGAAATTGGCTTGGGCTTCAACAACTTTAACGCTTATAGCTTAATCTATCGGAGCGGCACGGAAACGGCCCTTTGGAGGTTTAGCGCTGGAAATCTCGTTCTTCGAAATGCGGAGAATTCCAATGACAGCCTTATGAACTATGCACGGGAGTTTGATATTAGTCTAAGTGCGGGTCGGGAGTATAGAAATAGAATTTCTGAAAAGATGGAATTCAGGTATGGATTTGATTTGGGATTGGGCTTTTCTTCGGACCGGTTCCTGAATCAAAGCCCAACAAATAATGGTTACGAATACTTTCGTCGGGAGCAACGATATTCCATCGGAGCTTCGGCAGTGATAGGTCTTAACTATCGTTTGAGTGATGATTTTATTCTAGGAGCAGAACTCTTACCAACTTTGAATTATGCCTTTGGGCAGAGGGGAGAACGCAATGGTTTCCCTCAATCCTCTTCCGAAGGCACTACCGACATATCCGAGTGGAGTTTTATCGCCCGGAATGGCTTTGCCCGTTTGTCCCTGATGTACCAGTTTTGATGGATTAAAGGCATTTTGCTTAAAGGCTGAAAAGGGGTCCGTCAGAGCCTGTTTCCTAGCTTAGAATTCTCATCCGGGGCCCTTCGTTTCATCGAATCAAAATAGCGCGGTTTAGCGATTTATGGGCTTTGGAAAAAAAGAGTAATTTTTTTCTGATTTGAGGCCTAAATTTCCGCCAGCAGAACTTAGCTTTGCCGCGTTATTTTAATTTAATCTAAATAAGATTGATGAAACGTATCACTCTCTGCACTCCTTTAATCTTAGCGGCCTTATTCCTCTCTAGCTGCTCGGAAGATGATGAAAATCAAGTAAATACAACTGGGGTGCTGTCCCCGGTTACCTATAGCTTTGAACGGAACGGTAGTAGTTCTGTGAGCTACTCTGGTCAAACAGAACGTTTGAAAATGGTTTCAGAATTGAGTTCTGCGCTACTTAATTTTGATAAGTCAGTAAGTGAGATTCAGGCTATGTATGCGAATGCCGATTCACTGGGTAATGATGTCGATCCATTCAGTGACCCAAGTCTGAATGCAAGCTCTAAAAGCGTTCGATCCAAGACCGCGGCTTCCGCATTATATTTTAGCGCCAACACGGCGGAAAGTGCGGCCATTAGGGCTGATTTTGACAGCTGGATTATGGGGCAGGTGGAAAGCATTTTTCCTTATCAAAATCAAGCCGCCGCGGCCGGAACACCTGGTCAAATTGCGGACGGGACTTCGGCTCGTTACGTTAATGCTAAAGGATTAGAATATAATCAAGCTTTTATAAAAGGTTTGATTGGTGCCTTAGCGGCAGATCAAATGCTTAATAACTACCTAGATCCTTTAGTCCTCGACGCAGGATCTAATCGTGCCGATAACGATGCTTCCATATTGGTAGAAGGAAAGAATTACACTAATATGGAGCATAAATGGGATGAAGCTTATGGTTATCTTTTTGGTGGAGCCAGCGATGGATCTGCTCCACTAGTGACTCTAGGAGGTGATGATGAACTCCTTAATAAATACCTCGCTCGGGTAGTGGGTGATGATGATTTCAGCGGATTCGCCACCGACATTTACGATGCTTTCAAATTAGGTAGGGCCGCGATCGTGGCGGGAGATTATGACCTTCGGGACCAACAAGCGGCAATTATTCGTGAACGTATTTCCGAGATTATTGGGATACGGGCGGTTTATTACCTGCAGTCGGCAAAACTGGCCTTCCAGTCTGGTGCCATAGGCACCGCATTGCATGATCTTTCAGAAGGCTATGGTTTTATCTACAGTCTTAGGTTTACCCACAATCCCACTAGCGGCACGGCATATTTTTCGGCGATGGAAGTAGAGCAGATGCTATTGGACCTAATGGGAGATGGCGCAAATGGATTATGGGACCTTAGTTCTACCACAATTGATCAGCTTTCAAACGATATAGCCAATCGTTTCAACTTTACTGTAAGCCAGGCCGCACCTGGGAATTAACATATTATTCATGACTTGGATTGGGATGTATAGAACAGCAGCTGTGGCGGTATTTATTACCGCTGCAGTGGCCTGTTCAAATGATGATGGCGGCCAGAGTCAGACGGCCGATAACTTTAATCGAAAAGCCATGTTGAGCTTCACGGCGGATGAAATTATTATTCCCGCTTTGAGCAATTATGTCGCAACGGCACAAGATTTCGATCAAGCGGCGCAGAATTTTAAAAATGATCCAAGTCAGGCAAACCTCGATCAGCTGCAGCTTGACTTCCAATTGGCATATCTCGCCTGGCAGGAGCTTGCCGTTTTTGATATTGGCCCGGCTGAAGCGAGAACTTTGAGAAATTTTAGCAATGTCTTTCCATGCGATACCTCGGATCTCAAACAGGCGATTTTGGCGGCTAATTCAAATTTGAGTCTTCCCTCTACTTATGACATCCAAGGGTGGCCGGCGGCCGATTATTTGCTTCATGGCTTGGCTAATGATCAGCAGGCTATCATCGCCTTTTATCAGGCCAATCCAGATTACGCCACTTATTTACAAAGCTTAAGTGCACGCTTATTAAGCCTCGCTCAGGAAGTCCTTAATGAGTGGACCAACTCTTATCGCGAGGCATTTGTGAATAATGATGGAGGAACGGCCACCTCGGCCTTCAATAAATTGGCTAATGATTATGTCTTTCATTTCGAAAAAGAATTGCGCGCCGGTAAGATTGGTATACCTGCAGGGGTTTTCTCAGGTACCACTTTTCCAAATAGGGTAGAGGCTTTTTATAGCGATAGCCTTTCTAAAGCTTTGTTTTTGCATTGCTTGAATTTCCAAGAAAAAGTCTTCCGGGGAGTGTCCTATGATGGTAATTCAACTGGACCTTCAATGCAGTCTTATCTAGAAGAGCTTGGTCAGAACGGCCTAGCTCAAAATATTCTGGACCAATTTAGTGAAGCTCGCCAAGCGGCGCAGGACCTAAATCCCAACTTACATCTGCAGGTAAAGAATAACAATATATTGATGCTTCAAGTTTATGATGAGCTGCAGGTAATGATTCCCTGGCTCAAGGTAGACATGCTCCAAGCCTTCAATGTTAGCGTGGATTATATAGACGCTGATGGCGACTAGACTGCGAAATATAAGCGCTTGGCTTCAGTCAGAAGTTTCTATTGCTCCCTTAGCCCTATTTAGATTCCTATTGGGAGTCCTCTTGGTCTGGGGGATGCTTCGTTTCTGGTATTATGGTTGGATAGAGCGCTTATATATCGAGCCTGATTTTCATTTTTCATATTGGGGTTTGGCTTGGGCTAAACCCTGGGGTGATTATACCTATTTACTTTTCCTGATTTGCGCCTTGTCCTCACTGGGAATGGCCTTAGGACTGTGGTATCGATTCACCTCTAGCCTGAGCTTCTTATCCTTTACCTATATCGAGTTAATGGATAAAACCAGCTATCTCAATCATTACTATTTTGTAGCCATACTGCTATTCTTGATGATATTTTTACCGGCCGCTCAAGCCTTTTCCCTTGATGCCTGGCGAAGAAAGAAAGAAAATTATCGCGTAGAACGTTGGCACTATTTCTTTTTGTGGGCCATGATTAGTCTTCTGTATTGGTATGCAGGCTTGGCCAAATTAAATAGCGATTGGCTCCTTGAGGCGCAGCCTCTTAAAATATGGCTAGCGGGAAGAACCGGATTACCCTTAATCGGTCCCTTTTTAGAATGGCCATATGCGGCACATGTTTTTTCATGGGCTGGAGCGGCTTACGACCTATGCATACCATTCTTGCTTTGGCACCCTCGCAGTCGTTATTGGGCATTGATATTGGTGGTAGGCTTTCATGTCTTAACTCGAATCCTTTTTCCAATTGGCATTTTTCCATACGCCATGATTTTTGCTGCCATGCTCTTCTTTAATGGCAATAAATTGGAAGCTTTCTTCAAGGGGCTTTTTAGGATAAAAGAGAAGGATTCAGCCAGGGGTCTGGTGCGCCTACCCTCTGGAACCAAAGTGCTATTCGGTCTCATTTTAATTTGGCAGCTACTATGGCCCTGGCGATATCAGGCGTATCCGGGGGAGCTCTTTTGGCACGAACAAGGGTTTCGGTTCAGTTGGCGAGTAATGCTAATGGAAAAAGCCGGTTATGCGCAATTCGAGGTGCGAGTGCCCTCTTCTGGCTTAAGGTTTAAGGTACAGAACCATGAGTTTCTCAGTCCATTTCAGGAGAAGCAAATGAGTTTTCAACCTGATTTTATTCTGGAGTATGCCCACCATTTAGCCGCACACTACGTAAAGGAGCTAAAGGTCTCGGAAGTGGAAGTTTATGTCGATAGTTATGTCGCTTTGAATGGCAGACCTAGTCAGGTTTTCGTTAGACCTGATGTGAATTTAATTGAACACCACAACTCTTTCCAAGCCTATCAATTTTTGATGCCTTTTAATGATACGATTCGCGGTATATAGTATCTTTTTTTTAGGCCAATTTTCCATATTGGCTCAGACCCAACTCAAACTTGAGGTCCGCTCCGAAGCCGACAGCAGTCTGATCTCCGAAGTTGAGGTATACTGGGAAGAAGGCCAAATGGAGCCCGGCCTAACGAATCAGCGGGGAAGATTAGTAATCGAGGGCCTTGAGAAAAAGGGATTGATCAAATTATATAAGCCGGGCTATGCATTTAGGGAAGTAGCATATGATCTGGGACCGAGGGGACATGGTCGTCTAAGGGTTTATTTGGAGTCATTACAACTCATTCTGGATGATGTAGTCGTAGAGGATAGTTCCTCCTATTTGCAGCAACTGGGTATGAAGAAAGTGGAGAATGGAGCGATATATGCCTCCAGAAAGACCGAATTAGTTAGACTAGATGATCGAGGATTAGATTTGGGCGCTAATCAGGCTCGTCAGATTTTCGCCAAGGTAACCGGTCTTAATATATACGAGGGTAGTGATGGGGGACTGCAGTTAAATGTTGGTGGAAGAGGCTTGGATCCCAATCGCAGTAGCAATTTTAATGTGCGGCAAAATGGTTACGATATTAGTGCCGATGTACTTGGTTATCCAGAGAGCTATTATACTCCTCCGGCCGAGGCATTGGAGCAGATTGAGGTAGTTAAAGGGGCCGCTTCTTTGCAATATGGGACCCAATTCGGCGGACTCATGCAATTTCGATTACATCAACCACCAGCCAAAGACGGTATGGAATTGAAGCTTGCTCAAAGCCTGGGTAGCTTTGGTCGCCTCTCTACTTTTGCTTCTGCTGGCCTAAAGAAAGGGCCATGGTCGATGCGAGGCATAGTTAATTACCGTGGTGGTCAAGGCTGGCGAGATAATTCAGCTTATCAATCTGGTTTTGCTTTTTTAGATATTCATTATCAGATAAATGATGAACAGGAGATTGGGATTGAATACACGCACTTTAACTATTTGGCACAGCAGGCTGGTGGATTAACCGATGCTCAATTTTACCAAGATCCCCGATGGTCCAATCGAACTAGAAATTGGTTCGATGTAAACTGGCAATTACTGACCATCCATCATCGCTGGTCGCCCAGTCCGATGACCGAGTGGAATAGTCAAATATTTGGCCTGAATGCCCGTCGCCAGGCAGTAGGCTTTAGAGGTTTACCCCAGACTTTTAACGTGAACCCAATCCTGGCAATTGATGAACAGGATCCTGACGGCAGCTTCATTCACCCTCGTGATTTAATGGACAACCGATTCAGAAACTGGGGATTGGAGACCAAGGTTTTACACCGTTATAGACTTGAAGGTCTTGAAACTCCTTGGGTTTACCTTATAGGGGCAAAGCTTTATTTAGCAGATAATACGGCGATTCAGGGCCCTGGAAGCAATGGCACCGATGCAGATTTTAGCCTGTACTCTGAGCAATTCCCTGATTACGCTGCTCAAAGCGAGTTTCGATTTCCCAATCATAACTTAGCCTTGTTTGGTGAACATATTTTTCACTTAGGCCAGCACTGGTCGATAACTCCAGGAGCGCGAATGGAGTACATTAACACGGGTAGTTTTGGCAATTATATAAATGTAAATTTCGACAATGCTGGAAATGTGATTTTCAAGGACACTCTTGATGATAATCGACAATTTGAAAGAGGCTTTGTCTTGCTCGGGCTTGGCCTCTCACACCATCTAGATGAGGATAAGGAGTTGTACTTTAATTTGAGTCAAAATTATCGCTCCGTAACATTTAGTGATATCCGCACCATTAGCCCGAGCTTTATTGTGGACCCTAACATTTCCGATGAAGAAGGATTCTCGGCCGACTTGGGCTTTAAGCACCAAAGTCAGCACTGGTCCTTGGACTTGAGCTATTTTAATTTGTTCTACAACAATCGAATTGGCTTAATACTGAACAATCGGGCACAAAGGGTGCGGAAGAATATCGGCAATGCCTGGATTTACGGGGTGGAGAGTTTTGTAGCCTATGCTGATGAAACTCAGTTTGGCCAATATGCCCTTGAATACCAAGTCTATTCAAATATCGCCTTAACGCATTCAAGCTATCTAGATATCGAGACTTCTAACATAAGCGGTAATCTGGTGGAATTTATTCCCCTCTACAATATCAAGACTGGGGCCTCCCTCACCATAGATAATTGGCAATTCGAATTGCAGTACACGCACATTGCGGAGCAGTTTACGGACGCCGAAAATTCTGAAACCCCGGATGCTGGTGACTTAAGAGAGGGACTGGTGGGCCCCATTCCCGCATATCAGTTATTGGATTTCTTCCTAAACTATCAATACAAAAAATATCGTATTGGATTGAGCCTTAATAATTTAGGAAATCAAGTCTATTTTACAAGACGGGCGACTGGTTATCCTGGACCTGGTATCATTCCCTCTGATCCTTTTAACTTCAGTTTTAATTTTAGCTGGGAGCTATAAAAGGGGATTTTAGTGTTAGTTTCTTCCACCTCTGCTTGCCTGGTTAAGAGAATCTTCTCGAAATCTGTGGCTGAAATGTAGAATTTTGGTGGCGAATGGTGAAGCTTTGCTGTCTCTCAATCTCTTTCTGGGCGCGCATTTAGGGCGAACTATAAAATTGAGCTATTCAGATTAAACCTTCTATAGTATTGGGACTCAAATGGCTGTGTCATTTGGCGCGCTATTTTTTATAAATTCACCGTCCAACTAACTGTAACCCTACCATATGCGCAAACTGCTACTCTCTCTGCTAGCCTTAACGTATTTTTCTAGCTACGCGCAAATAGTTTCCGATTCGGCCACCGCGGTTAATGCCGTAGGTGTTCAGGACGTAAACTTTTTCCCAAATACCAATACTCAGTCATCTTGTGCTCAGAGCATTACGGTTAATGTCCCCGCGGGTAATTATGTCTATGGGGTTGATGTGTTTTACACGATCAACACAGTAGCAGGATTTGGCGGTATGTCTCCCTCGGGCATCTATGCCTATTTGGAGTGTACCACTACTTCAAGTAAGGAAGGGCAGGTTTATAATGGGACCATAAACACCAACGGGGCCTCTGAAGCAGTGAGCAGAACCAATCTTCAGTTTATGAATGGGACCTACCCCGGTACCACGCTGGATTTTAAACTTCATGCTTTTGATATTGCCTTTTTCAGCACCGGTTGCGATACAGCGGATGCTAAAATTCAGGCGGGAACTTTTAAGGTAGTGGTGCGGCACGGTCCCGCTCCAACATGCTTTAAGCCGACTAATCAGGATGTGAATTGGGTAATGCACAATCAAGCAGAACTCGCGTGGACTAGTGGTGGTGCTTCCAATTGGCAAGTCTCTTATGGTGCCCCTGGCTTTAGTGCTGCCTCAGGAACAATCGTGGCGGCCCCCAACAATCCCTTTACTTTGACAGGTCTTTCTGCCTCCACCACCTATGAATACTACGTTCGCGACAGTTGTGCGGCGGCCAATGTAAGTGTTTGGGAAGGACCTTTTTCATTTACGACTTTATGTAACCCCACCACCTTTACAGGCTCCTACACAGAGGGCTTTGAGGGTACAGCTTGGACCACAGGCACTGGAGCCACCAACGCCAATAATGCTATTGATGCCTGTTGGGGACGAGATCCAGGTGCTCCGACAGGAGGCTTTGGCGGTGCTAATTACTCTTGGGGAACGGGCACCGGAGGAACAGCCACCGGAAATACTGGACCAAGCGGCGCACACGCCGGGACAAAATATATCTACGCAGAAGCGTCTGGTGGACAAAATCAGGATGTGGCGGAAATCACCTCCCCCCTTATTGACTTAAGTCCTTTAACCACTCCCACTTTGGAATTTTATTACCACCGTTATGGTGCCTCGGTTGGTGGCTTAAACGTGCAAGTGTGGAGCCAGACTTTAGGCTGGGTTACCGTACTAAGTAAATCTGGAGGGCAAGATCAAAGTGCTTCTGCCGACCCTTGGATTAAGGAGACCGTCACTCTGAATGCCTTTGCTAATGATATTGTTAGAGTGCGTTTTGAGGCTATTCGTTCCTTCCAACCCCAGGGTGATATCGCTATTGATGCGGTGGAAATTAAAGAAGCACCTAACTGTCCAAAACCTTCTAATCTAGCCGTAAGTGGAAGAACCACGAATAGTGTTAGCCTGGCATGGTCTTCCGTAAATGCTAGCTCTTGGCAGGTGGAATATGGAACTACCGGTTTTACGCAAGGAAGCGGTACCTATAACGTAATCAATGCTAATCCGGGAACAGTTAGCGGCTTAACTTCGGGGACCGTATATGACTTTTATCTTCGCTCCTTGTGTGGTGGTGGAGATACTTCTGATTGGATTGGGCCAGTAACCGCTATGCCTTATTGCGCCTCGGTTTTGGCTCCATACACTGAAGATTTTGATGGTACTGCCTGGACGGCGGGCACCGGAACCTATAATGGTGGTGATGCCTTAGCTTCATGTTGGTGGCGGTATCCAAATGCCGGAACCGGAGCCACAGACCCAGTTTGGTGGGGGGTAAGAGCTATCACCGGAACGACACCAAACACTGGTCCCGATCAAGATCATACCGGTGGTAATTTCATCTACATGGAATCATCCGCTGGTTCCTTCGGTCAAACGGCCAGCTTAGAATCTCCCTTAGTTGATTTAAGTGCATTAATCACACCCGAGCTTAGGTTCCGTTACCACATGTATGGCAATAGCATGGGTACTTTACGAGTTGATATTTTTAATGCGACTTCCGGAGTATGGTTTAATGGAATCTGGACCCAAAGTGGTCAGCAACATAGTTCTGGAACTGACCCCTATTCCGAGGCTATAGTGGACTTATCAGCCTTTGCAGGCGATTCTATCATTGTAAGATTTTCAGGGATTAAAGGCAATGAACGCCGCAGCGACATGGCCATCGATGATATAAGTATTGACGAGGCCCCCGCCTGCCCCCAACCGCAAAGCGTAGTGAGTAGTAATATCACCACCACTACAGTGACCCTGGCGTGGACGACTGGTGGTGCGACGAATTGGCAAATTGAATATGGTCCCAGTGGTTTCACCCCTGGAGTGGGACAAGGGACCATCGTAAATGTACCGACTAATCCCTATACCTTAAGCTTAGGAGCGAGTCAGGTTTATGATATTTATATTAGAGACAGTTGTGGGGTCGGTAATGTGAGCGCCTGGACAGGTCCCGAAACGGTAACCATGCCCTGTGGTATTGCCGTTATTCCTTGGGTAGAAACTTTTGATGGCGCGAACTGGACTCCAGGCTTTGGTGGAACGAATAATGGTAACGGAATTAGTTCTTGTTGGTCACGCCCCTCTTTTTCGAATCCAAACTTTGGTACGGGTACCGGAGGGACAGGTTCCGTAAATACTGGGCCTAGCGGGGATGTTAGCGGGACAGGGAATTATCTCTACACGGAAGCTAGTGGGGGTGCCACTGGTGCAGGAGAAATCACTAGTCCGCAAATTGTGCTTAGTACCGCAGTTGCTAACCCAACTTTAAAGTTTAACTATCATATGTACGGCAACGCCATTGATTCGCTGTACGTGGAAATTAATGATGGTAGCGGATGGACCTATCTCTGGGGAATTGCCGGTCAGCAGCAAAACGCGAATAATGCCGCCTGGACTTTGGTACAGCAAAGTCTCTTGGCCTATTCTGGAGACACGGTGCAGATTAAATTTATTGGGGTAAATAGTGGATTTGCCGCCGATATTGCCATAGATGAAGTAGCTATCGAGGACATAGCCTGTCCTCAGTCCAGTAATTTTAATGTTGCCAATGTGGGCAGCAGTAGTGTTGGGCTATCCTGGACTTCAGGCGGTGCTCCCGGATTTAGGATTGAATATGGCCTTAGTGGTTTTGCGCCCGGAACGGGAACTACCATATTTACCAGTGCTTCACCATTCACCATTTCGGGTTTAAGTGCAGGAACAAGCTATGATTTTTATTTACGAGATAGCTGTGGGGTGACCAGCTTTGGACCGCGGATTGGACCCATTTCAGCAACTACTCTTTGTAACACTTTTACCGCCCCATATAGCGAGAATTTTGACGATAGTACCTGGGTGGCTGGGGTTGCAACGGCTAATAACGCTGGAAATCAAATTAACAATTGTTGGACTCGTCCTTCCAATGCGAATCCAAACTTTGGCCCGATTAGTGGCCAAACGCCTTCCTTTAATACAGGTCCGGATGATGATGTAACTGGAGGAGGGAAATACATTTACACAGAATTCTCAGGCGTTAATGGATCTGGTGAGATAAGCTCCCCAGAAATACATATCCCAACCAGTATCGCCAACCCGGTTGTACAGTTTGATTATTTCATGTACGGCGCGGCGATTGATAGTTTGCAGGTCATTGTTGAACAGGGAGCAAATAGCACCAATGTCCTTAGTTTGGTTGGCGCCGTTCAAAATGCAGGTACCGATCCTTGGGCCAGTACCAGTGCCGATTTATCCAATTGGAGCGGTGATACGATTCGTATTACTTTCCGTGGTTATAGCGGAGGTTTCCAAGGCGACATTGCCATAGATGAGTTTATGGTTTATGACGATCCCTGCCCCAAGCCAACAAATCTTCAGGCTGGAACAGCAACTAAAAATAGTATTAGTCTGAGTTGGACCACGGGAGGAGCTTCAAATTGGCAAATTGAGTACGGCGTGGCAGGGTTTAACCCAGGTTCCGGTACCATTGTAAATGCCAGTACTAATCCATTTGTGGTAACGGGTCTTACGGCCAGCACCTTCTATGAATTTTACGTACGTGACAGCTGTACAGCAACTGATTTAAGTTTATGGACGGGTCCCGTTTTAGCCGCTACTTTGTGTGATACATCTTTAGCCCCTTACATTGAAAACTTTGATAATGGATTTAATCCTGGGACTAACAATGCCACAGCACAGAATGCAGGATCGACTATCTCACCTTGTTGGACACGTGATTCGGACACTAATTACTTCTGGGGTGGAGGAACAGGCCAAACACCAACCGCGGGAACCGGTCCTTTTGGTGATCACACCGGTGGCGGAAACTATGTTTTCGTGGAGTCCTCATTTGCGCCGGGAGGTTCTACGGCTTGGATAGAGTCGCCGTACATTGATTTGTCTGCGCTCAATTATCCCGAACTACGCTTTTGGTATCAGATGTGGGCCCAGAATGGTTCTCAAGGTGACCTGTTTTGGGAAATCGACTCCGGAAATGGGGTTTGGAATCAATTGGGTACTTACAGCGGTAGTCAAGGTTTCGCTTGGCAAGAACAGGTTGAGGATATACGCAATTATGCAGGAAAAGTGGTTAAAGTAAGGTTCCGGGCCATTAAGTCAAATGGTGCTACTGCGCAGCAGGGAGATATTGCCATCGACGACTTTAGTATAATTGAAGGCCCGGCTTGTCCAGATAACGATTCCCTAACTTTGGTTTCCAGATCTTTCAATGCTCTTAATATTGCTTGGAACCCCGCGAGCGCCAGTGATTTTAATGTTAGCTGGCAAGCACTTGCAGGTGGAACGACTTCCTATGCTAACACCAATACGCCATCCTATTCCATTGGGGGTTTAAGTGCTTCAACTTCTTATATCGTTTGCGTTAGAGATAGTTGTGGCATTGGTCAGGTAGCGAATTGGGTCTGCGACACCTTTACTACGGCCTGTCCTCCCGTAGGACTTCCATTTGCCGAAAACTTCGATGGTTCTAATTGGACCGCCGGTACAGGGGCACTTAATGGAGGAAACGCTATTGATAATTGTTGGGACAGACCTAATGCGGAGCGACCTAACTTTGGAACCCGAAATGGGGGAACAGGTTCGGCGGCTACTGGTCCTGACTCAGATGTAAGTGGCACTGGAAACTATATCTATACAGAGTATTCGGCCACTACGGAGCCCTTTGGACAAATTTCTAGTCCTTACATCAGTATTAGTAATAGCTTCCCTAATCCGGAGTTAAGTTTTGCTTATCATATGTACGGTTCGGCAATTGATAGTCTGTCGGTATGGGCAGAATCTCCTTCGGGCAGCCTGACTTGGTTATGGGGAGCCAGTGGCGAGAAGCAAAGTTCCAATGCTGATCCATTCTTGAACGCTCAAGTGAATATGGCTCCCTTCGCTGGAGATACTTTAAGAATTGTATTCCGAGGTCATGGAACCGGATTTAACGCTGACATAGCAATTGATGAGGTGGAAATAGATTCAGTTTCATGTCCTATTCCCACTAGTTTAACAGCAGGTGCCACAAGCACTACAAGTGTGCCGATTTCCTGGACTTCTACAGGTGCTAATAGCATCTTAGAATATGGTGCTCCAGGCTTTACTAATGGCTTGGGAACATCGCTTAATGTTTCAGGAGGTAGTACTACGATCACTGGCTTACAGCCAGGAACCTATTATGACGTTTATGTGCGTGATGTCTGCGGTCCTGGCGATAGTTCTTCATGGTTTGGCCCCCTTACTTTTGTTACCCAATGCGGAACCTACATAGCTCCCTATTATGAGAGCTTTGATCAAGGCTTTGATGAAGGACTAGGTGGACTGAATACCGGTGCGACGATTTCGCCATGTTGGACTCGCAACCGTGACACCCTCTTTTTCTGGGGTGGAGGCACCGGTGGAACCAACAGTGGTGGTACTGGTCCTAGCGGGGATAAGACCTCTGGTAACGGTAATTATGTATACACCGAGGCCAGCGCCGGCGCGGGTGGAGACACCGCTATTCTCACCTCTGGAGATATTGATATCTCACCACTGAGCAATCCGGAACTGCGATTCTGGTATCATATGTTTAGCACGGCGGGCCAAGGACTTTACTTCCAATGGGAAATCGAAAGTGGTGGCGCATGGACAGTCTTGGGCAGCTTAACTGGCGACCAAGGAGATGTTTGGATTGAACAAAGGGAAGATTTAGCGAGCTATGCGGGTCAAACTGTTAAGTTCAGATTTACCGTGGTAAAGGCCAATGCAGGAAGCATCTTCCAGTCTGATGTTGCCATTGATGAGATGGTGGTAGATGAGAAGCTGGCTTGTGCGCCTTACACTATGCCTTTTGTTGAAAATTTTGACGGCAATAATTGGCAAGAAGGCACGGGAGCTTTAAACGATAATGATCAAATAGATCCCTGCTGGAACCGTCCAATAACCGCTCAGATGCGTTGGGGAACGGGTTCAGGAACTACACCTTCTGCTAACACTGGTCCAAGCGCAGATATTAGCGGGACAGGGAACTATGTTTATACGGAAGCATCTAGAGGTGCTGGCTCTACCACACTTAGCACTCCACCGATTATTGTTGATACACTTATTGCTTCACCACATATTTTCTATAGCTACCATATGTTCGGCGCTAGTATTGTGAACTTGAGTATTGAGATCGACAATGGTTCGGGACCTGTTCTATTGCGAACTCATCTAGGGCAACAACAAACCTCAAGCGCGGCGGCTTGGATTTCCGATTCTATTGATATCACCAATTATCAAGGAGATACCATCACCATAACTTTTGTGGGTGATGCAACTACCTTCACGGGCGATATTGCTTTAGATGGAATTGAGGTTAGGGACGCTCTATTACCTTGCCCTGATCCTACCAATTTGCAGATTTCGGCAATTGGGCAAAACGATTTCACGATTTCTTGGAGTTCTACTAATTCACCAAACAGTGGAATAATCACCTATTTTGATTTAGCCGCGGGCCCAGGCAGTATGATGGTTCTTACCGGTCTGAATTCACCCTTCACTTTAAGTGGGCTGAACCCAAATACGACTTACTCCATTAGCGTATACGATTCTTGCTCGGTTGGACAGTTTAGTGGTAGTTTATTTGATACGGTAGCAACCCTTCCCTGTGATACGGTTACCGCTAGCTTCACAAATACCAATTCCTATCTGGGAGTTACCTATGATGGGGCAGCTTCAGTAAATGCTGACACCTTAATTTGGGATTACGGCGATGGAAATGGAGGGGGTGGCAACCCAGTTAATCATGTATATGCCGCAGCAGGCATCTATAATGTGAGCTTGTATGCACTTAACGACTGTGGTAGCGGAGATACCCTTACCTTACCGATAAGAGTGTGTGACACCTTAAGCCCTCAATTGAACTATACTGTTTATTCTGATAGTATGGTCTTTGATGCCAGTGGATCAAATGCTAGTTCATTCCGTTGGGATTTTGGCGATGGAAACAACGACACTAATTTAATGGGCTCCCATGTTTATGCCTTATCCGGCACCTACTCAGTGAGTTTAACGGTTTATAACCTTTGCGGTGATTCTGCTACAGTAAGTCAAAATGTACAGATTTGTGGTGCGCCAAAGGCCGATTGGACATACACGGTTTTAAGCCCAATTAATAATGGTTTAAGAATTCAGTTTGATGCTTCGGCCTCTAGTAATGCCAGTTCCTACTTGTGGGATTTCGGGGATGGTAATACCGGAACCGGAGTAAATCCAATACATATTTATCAAACACCGGGTCTTTTCTACTTAGTGAAGCTTACGGTCACTAATGCCTGCGGAAACACCGATGAATGGGCTTGGAATCTATTCGCTATAGGACTAGATGAACATGATGGACTAGCCCAGGTTCAAGTTTATCCTAATCCAGCAGACGATTATATTAAGGTAGATTGGGATCCAGAGCAATTTGATTTAAAAGCACTGTATCTAAGAGATGCGAGCGGAAGAATTATACAAGAGGTTATACCAGCACAGGCTCCCTATGATTGGGATATTAGCCACTTACCTGCGGGTACCTACTTCCTGCAATTGGATCATAGCAAGGGACAGCAAAGTATTCCCATTGTGATTCGTTAGAAAACATTAGACAGGGAAAAAATAAAGGCCCCTTGAGATAAAATCTCAGGGGGCCTTTGCATTAATCAACGGGAACTGTGTTATACGAAGCTCCAGAAAATCTTTTCGATTTTCCAGCCATCGCCAACCTTAACTAGGGTAATGTATTCTTTCCAACGCTGACCTTCTGGGCCAGTGATGAGCTCTACGGTAGCAACTTTGTCGCTCACCTGAGTTACTGTAATTACGTTGTTCTGAGCATCAGGAGCAATAACCTCTTGATTCTCCATCATTCGCTTTAAATCGTCAATCTTTTGTACTTCTGTTAAAGAACCGTCACGATTTAATCCTTGATTGGTGAAATTGTCGCTTAATACACGACGCATTTCTTCAAAATCACGCTCATTGAAATTCTCAATGTATTCCTGTACTGCGTATTGAGGGCTATTCTTTGGTTCGCCTTCTGAAGCGGGAAATTCAATTAAAAAGATAGGAAGCTGAATGTTCTCTGAATTCGAAGTTTTGGTACCTGTAGTACCGGCTGTGGCGGACATAACGGTGCCGGCCATCAGCAATGCACTTAATAGTGATTTCATGATGTATGTGTTTTAGTTTCGTGAGGCTAAAGTAGATAGAAGCCTCATAAGTTCCTGTTAAGGAATTCCTAAAGACCCCTTAGTGGTAGACTAGGGTAGGTGAATGGGGGAAAAAAGGCTGTGAAGGATGGAGGTCTTTTAGACTTCGCATTGAGAATCATGGCAAACCCGCTTTGCGAAAGCCTTTCCGGAAAAGTAAAGGCCCGGAATTAGAAGTAACCAGTACTCTTCGTACCAAGCGGTGCCTAAACAAGAAATCCCTATCATTAGATTGATTAGGCGCAAGATAAAACTATATAGTGATGCCTTTATTAGCAAGATTTTAGGCTTCTTTAAGGCTTACGAAATAATTCACACTAAGCCATGAGCCGCCATTAAGGCAATCGAGCCCTTGATCCTTGAGAAATCCTTCCGCCATGGCACTGCGATTACCACTAGCGCAGACTAGAATTAGGGGCTTATTAAGGGACTTTATCTCTTCCAGCCTTTCATTGATCTTATCCAAAGGGATATTGATCGAACCGGCGATATGGCCACCGGAAAATTCCAAGTGAGACCGAACATCGACGATGCTTCCTTCTCCTTTCGATATTAATTCTTGTACACTCATGCTCGCAAACGTTTCAGGTAATCATCCAAGATGCTTAGTAATAAGCCTCCCATTAGACCTCCGTATAAGGTAGAGTTCACCGGACTTCCAGTAATGGTACAACCTTCATCACAGCCAATTTGGGCATAGTAGGCGTAGCCCGCCATGAGGCCTAAAAGAATACCGATAAAAGCAAAGCGGTGTCGACTAAGCAGTTTTTTCATTATCACAAAGATGAGCTTTCCCTTTCAGACCTTTGGTGATTAAGATTACTAATGTCTTATTTAGGAGTTTGAGCTAATCTATAATTGTTTCCAATGCTCCTTGCAAAAGCAGATTGTAAATTGCGACCAAATCCTACACTCATGAGAATTTTCATTTGGCTTTCCTGCCTAGGCCTCTTGCTGTCTTGTCAAAATCCAAACAAAGAATCAGAGGACCAGCTTATCAGTAATATAGCGGGTGAGATAAAGGTACCCGACGGTTTTAAGGCGGAGATTTATGCCGATGAACTGGGAAGGGGTAGACACTTAGCCAGCCGGGATAATGGCGATATTTACCTCCGTTTGGAGTATCCGGAAAGTTCCGGTTCCATGGTAGCCATGCGGGATTCCAATCAAGATGGTAAGGTGGATGAACTGGTGACCTTTGAAAATATTGAGGGAGGCACGGGAATCAAAGTCCACAAGGGATATCTTTACTTTAGTACAGACACCCAAATTTTTCGTCGCCGATTTAAGGGTAATGAATTAGTTCCCAGCGGTGAATTAGAGCTCTTAGTTAGCCTTCCATCCCAGAATCAACACGGAGCAAAGCCATTAGCCTTTGATGAGGAGGGTAATATGTACGTTACCATTGGCGCCCCTTCCAATGCCTGTCAAAATCCCAGTCGGACCGAAGGAGCACCTGGTATGGACCCTTGTCCTTTATTGGAAACTAGTGGAGGTATTTGGAAGTTCTCCGATTCACAGCTTGACCAACACTTTGAAGATGGAGAACGTTATGCCACCGGAATTAGGCATGCGGTAGGAATTACTTGGAATGAGAAGCATTCGAAGTTATACGCAATGCAACATGGTCGAGATCAATTAAATCAGTTTTGGCCAGATTTATTTACTCTAAAGCAAAGTGCAGAATTACCTTCAGAGGAATTTTTAAGGGTGGAGCCAAACAGTGATTTTGGTTGGCCCTACTGTTATTACGACTGGTCGAAAAAATCCAAAATCTTAAACCCTGAGTATGGAGGGGATGGCGACAGTATTGGACGCTGCACCAAGGCGGATTTACCACTAATGGGCTTTCCGGGACATTGGGCCCCGAATGCTATTGAGTTCTATCAAGCTGATCAGTTCCCGGTTAATTATAAAGGTGGGGCATTTATCGCTTTTCATGGAAGTTGGAATCGAGCTCCATTTCCCCAACAGGGATACAAGGTCGCCTTTGTGCCTTTTAGTGCTACGGAACCTATAAGTGGTTATCAATCCTTCGCTACAGAATTTGCCAGTCCCAATGATGAGCCCAATAGTCCTGCTTCGGCTGAATATCGACCTTGCGGCTTAACCGTGGGTGCCGATGGTAGCCTTTTTATCAGCGACTCGCAAAAAGGACGAGTTTGGCGAGTGAGCTATAGTAAATGATGCCTTAAGACCAAGGAATAGAGATACACTAAGGTAAAAACACTTAGAAAGCTTATACCAAAGTAAGACAAGACTCTTAGCCATGGGCCTGGTCTATCATCCGCCGAAAGGCCCATTACCAACTTAAAGTTTGCGATTGCGATTACTGGGGCGATAATAAAGCTAATAGCCGTGGCAAAATCGACCAATCTAGCCAAAGAGCTGCCGAAATAGTTTATCACTCCTAAGGCACCTATTCCTAGCAGGAGAATTACGATTTGGTAGGTTCGGCTATGGCTGAGATGTCTTTTTTCTTGGGCCTTGGACTTTGTGAGCATCAGCCAAACGTGGTTGGCGCTGCGAGCATAGCCATCGAAGACTCCGATACACGTTCCGAACATAATACTGAAGGCAGCAGCACCAATTATCAAACGACTCCAGTCACCTATGCTTTCTGTATAAAGCCCAATTATTCCTGAAGCGAAGGCGGCCGCTCCCGAAGGCAGACTTTGATCGGTACCGAAAATGAGGAATGCTCCTAAAATCATAAAGCAAGGGGCTAAGGCGGCCGACAGCCAATAACCAATTCGAAATTCTCTCACCGTCTCACGCACACTAGCTTTATACCCGGTCTCTTTACGACGTTCTAAGGTCCAAAGGCTATTCCATGCCGAGAGGTCTACTGCGGTAGGCATCCAGCCCATTAAGGCGATTAGGAAGGGGAATTTAGGGTCAGCGATATTCAGGAAACTAATATCGAACCATTGGAATTCATTGCTTACTGGTCCTCGCCAAATGGTACTGATGAGCGCCAAAAGAGTGGACAAGAGTAAAACGCTGCCCACGATTTTAATCAGTCGATCAAGCGCCTTATATCTTCCGAGCAGGAGAATTCCGATACAGGCGGCAAATAGTAATAGAGTGCTCGCATTAAGGGAGATATGGCCTTCTAGGGAGAATAGATTATACATGAAACCCGCCGTGACGGCACCTACGGCCGCGGTGACGAAAAACATGGTGCCCAGGGTGATTAAACCATATAAAAGCAGCATGCCCTTTCCTAACTGGCGATAGCCATCAATTAAGGAAATTCCTTTTGCGGCGGCATATCGAGAACCATATTCAAAGAAGGGGAATTTGAGCACATTGGCAATTACCAAGGCCCAAAGAAGACTGAATCCATAATCCGATCCGGCACGAGTGCTCTGAACCAAATGGCTTACACCTATGGCCGTGCTGGCGAATAATAAACCTGGTCCAAGGGTTTTAAGAAAATTAGTGGTGGAAGTGTTTTTCATGCTGCTCAAAACCAAATATAGGGGAGGAAAAGAGATTATATTTGTCGCTCTCAAAAAAGCGATAATGACGGATAAGATTTTAATCCTCGGATCTTCCGGTCAAATTGGTACCGATTTAGTAGATACTCTGCGTGAGTCCTACGGAAGTGATAATGTAATTGCTTCGGATTTACGTGCACCATCCGCCGAAAGGCTGGCCCAAGGCCCATTTGAAACTTTAGACGCACTTGATGCTAAAGGGGTTTATGACGTAATTAAGAAACATGGGGTAAGCCAAGTCTATCATTTGGTAGCCATGTTGTCGGCAACAGCTGAGAAAATGCCTTTAAAAGGCTGGGATTTGAATATGCAAAGCCTGTTTAATTTTCTTGAGCTAGCGCGAGAAGGGCATATTCAAAAGATGTATTGGCCTAGTTCAATCGCGGCTTTTGGACCAAACACCCCGGTAAATGATACACCTCAGTATACTGTTATGGACCCCGGTACGGTTTACGGTATCAGTAAGCTTGCTGGAGAATTATGGGCCGACTACTATAATAAAAAGTACAATTGCGATATCCGCGGATTGCGTTATCCAGGTCTCATTTCCTATAAAACTGAACCCGGGGGAGGAACTACAGATTATGCGGTAGATATATTCCACAAGGCGGCTAAGGGTGAAGAGTACTCTTGTTTTTTGTCGGAAAACCGTCGTTTACCGATGATGTATATGCCAGATGCCATCAAGGCTACCATCGGAATTATGGAGGCCCCCGCGGAGCAAATAAAAATTAGGACCTCTTATAATGTGGCTTCCTTTAGTTTTACCCCTAAGGAATTGAGCGCTTTAATCGAGCAGGAGGTACCCGGCTTTAGCACAAATTACCGGGCGGTGGATGAGCGTGATTTGATCGCAGCTGGTTGGCCGCAGAGCATTGATGATACTGAAGCCAGAGAGCATTGGGGCTGGAACCCAGACTTTGATCTACCAGCTATGGTGAAGGATATGATAAAGAATTTAAAGACCCTTAGTTAAATCCAAGAAAGGAAAGCTTTCTACTTTTTTTCCATGTAGACATCCATGAGTACGTCTACCGTACCAATGGTGGTATCGTTGCGGAAACGGGTCGTAGCAATCATTGAGGTATTAGTCTTATTGCTAATGTTATAAGTCATCAGCCCGTAACGAGGGTCATCAATTTGAAATTGAGTTTCGCTATTAAAAGTAACGGGGCCGTTTCCATCAACCACGATAGGCAGGGGAATATTCTGGCCTAAAAAATTGATTTCAATATTAGATCGTACATTATAGTCGGCGGTTTTGGCTTGACTATCAAAAAGGTAGCTGCCTTGGGTATTGGTTCCCGTGCCGGCTAAAGGAACATTACTGATTTGGGTTTGGATGGATCCATTGTAGTCTACTTGAGTTACCTCGAATTCTCCATTCATAAAAGCTGCTAAACCGCTTAAAGCTGCGGGGCCATTATCTTCCTCATCTTTACGACAAGCACTAAAAACTAGGCCTAGGCAGAGAATTGAATAAAGGGCGATTCTTTTCATAGTTCAGGAATTGGGTCCTCAAAAATAAGGCTTTAAGCGCTAGCTTCCCCTTTTCTAAACTCCAAAACCGTAATCTCTGGCCAAATACCTACCCGGCCAGGAAAAGCTAGGAAGCCAAATCCCCGATTTACATAGAGGTATTTCCCAGCTTCTTCATAAAGACCGGCCCATTTTGGATATCGGTACTTAACGGGACTCCATCTGATCAAGCCTGGGATTTCAATCCCAAATTGCATACCGTGAGTATGTCCACTCATGGTTAAGGACATTTTTTTCGGATGGTCTTTCACGATTTCATCGAAGTGGGATGGATCATGTGACATCAGGATATGGAATTCGTTCTCGTCGGTTCCGGCTAGTGCTTTATCGAGGTCACCATGCTGGGCAAAACCCTTTCCCCAGTTCTCAACTCCCACTAATCTGATGCTTTCGCCCCCCTTTTCCAAAATTCGGTTTTCATTTCTTAAAAGGTCAAAGCCAATTTCTTCATGGGTGCGGTACAGCTTTTGCATATTCGCCAACTTAGCTTCGGGACTGGGCCATGTGGTATAGTCTCCATAGTCATGGTTGCCCAGAATAGAATATTTACCCATAGGCGCTTTAAGCCGGGAAAATATCTCCTTCCATGGATCCATTTCATCGGCTCGATCATTTACCAAATCGCCGGTAAATAGAATCACATCACTTTCTTGCTGATTGATAAGGTCAATGCCGTAGGCTATTTTCTCGGCATTATCAAAGCTTCCACTGTGTACATCGGAAATTTGACTGATTCGAAAACCATCAAAGGCATCCGGCAAATCTGGGAAAAACAGGGTTTTTTTAATGACTCGGTAATTATACTTCCCCTTAAAGATACCGTGAAGAATCCCGGCAAAAGGAATGGCGGCCAAAGCCAAAGCTATCTGGCTGATAAATTTTCTCCTTGAGGGCAGAAAAGCATCATTTGCATTAGTGCCGATAAATTTCCCGCTGATGCCTACTAAAACTCTTACGATGTCTTCAAGCAATAATGGGGCGCTAATGATCATTTTGGGAACAAAGAGTAAAACAAAGCTCCCCATCATAATTTTAAACAGGGGATGTTGCGGACCTGCATTTCGGTCGAAATTGATAATCACCAAGATGACCAAGATCAGAAAGGCAATGGAGATGCCCCAATATAAATATCGGGCCCAGATATAATCTTTGCTTAAGGTTCGCACGGCTTGAAAAGCGTAGATATCTACCACGCTCATCAGTAAAATAGGGATGAGAATTCGAAAGAGCACGTAATTGTTTTTTAAGACTAACCGCTCCCATTTAAAAAAGATCGGGTCTTAGGTGAATAATGCTAATTTAGGGCGTTCCAAAAGTATTTTCCAAATGTCTGATTCTAAGCCGACCTTATATCTGTTAGATGCCTTTGCGCTGATCTATCGCGCCTATTTTGCTTTCGTGAATAATCCAAGGATCTCCTCTAAGGGTTTGGATACTTCGGCAATTTTTGGCTTTACGGTTACCCTCCTAGAGATTTTGGAGAAGAAAAACCCTTCTCATATCGCCATTGTATATGATACTGCTCAGCCTACGGTAAGACATATTGAATATCCTGAATATAAGGCGCAAAGGGATGAAACCCCGGAGGGTATTAAAGTGGCCTTCCCCTATATTCGACAGGTAGCTGAAGCTTTCCATATTCCTTTCCTAGGCGTGGACGGCTACGAGGCCGATGACGTTATAGGGACTCTGGCTAAACAAGCGGAGCAAAAGGGATATCAGGTATATATGATGACTCCCGATAAGGACTTTGGACAATTGGTCTCAGAAAACATTTTTATGTACCGTCCTGGTCGTAGCGGAAATCCGGCAGAAGTTTGGGGAATCGATGAGGTATGTGCAAAGTTTGACATCGACCATGTAGATCAAGTAGTTGATTATTTGGGTATGATGGGTGACGCGGTTGATAATATCCCAGGTATCCCCGGAGTAGGCCCAAAAACCGCATCCAAGCTTCTAAAGCAGTATGGCAGTATGGAGGGGATGTATGAGCATGCGGAGGAAATCAAGGGTAAGTTGGGAGAAAAGATTCGCGATAATCAAGAACAAGCCTTTCTTTCCAAAAAACTGGCTCGGATTCTTCTTGATGCTCCCATAGAATTTCACGAGCAGGATTTTAAAAAGGACCCCGCTGATGAAGAGCAAATTAAAGAGCTTTTTACCGAGTTGGAGTTTAGAACTTTGATGCGTCGGGTTTTAACTGAACCAGCGAAGACTCCGGCAGATTCTCCTTCCGCAGCCAAGCCCAAACCCATGGCAGGAGGGCAAACCGATTTATTTGCTAGCGCTCCAGATTCTCCTGTATCGGAGGAGCAGGAACCCATAAATGGCTTAAGGAATTTAAGCAATACCGATCACTTTTATCAATTAGTAACGGAGCCACAGGAGCGCAAATTACTACTGGAAAACCTTCAAAAGCAGAATTCAGTATGCTTTGATACGGAAACTAGCTCCCTAGATGTACGCGAAGCCAAACTGGTTGGTTTAGCCCTGAGTTATCACCCAGGAAGGGCCTATTATGTGCATCTGCCGGAAGGCCAAGAGCAGGATATTATCAATGAATTCAAGCCCTTTTTTGAGCATGAGGGTATCGAAAAAATCGGCCAGAATTTGAAATATGATATTTCGGTTTTATCCAACTATAATATCAATGTGAAGGGGCCGATATTCGACACCATGCTGGCGCATTACCTTATTAATCCAGATATGCGTCACAATATGGATATCATGGCGGAAACCTATTTGTCCTATCAAACCCAGAGTATCGAGGAGTTGATTGGAAAAAAGGGTAAGAATCAAAAAAGCATGCGTGATGTAGAGCCTGCAAGGGTGTCTGAATATGCTGGTGAAGATGCCGATATTACTCTGCAGTTAGCCCAAATCTTTAAAGAAAAATTGGGTAACGATGCCACGGCCAAGGTTTTGGCGGAGATCGAAACCCCTCTGGTGGGTGTGCTTTCTCGGATGGAAATGGAGGGTATAAACCTCGACAGGGAGGCCTTGGCTAAGCTTTCGGGAGAACTCCTAAGGGACATCGAACGACTTGACCAAGAAATCCATGATCTGGCGGGAAATCCGGACTTTAATATTGCCTCTCCAAGGCAATTGGGCGAAGTGCTATTTGGTCAAATGAAACTTATTGATAAACCCAAAAAAACCAAGAGCGGTCAGTATTCAACCTCAGAAGATATTCTCCTGGGATTAGCTGGAGAACACGAAATCGCGCAGAAAATTTTGGATTATCGTCAGAGCGTGAAGTTGAAAAGCACATACGTAGATGCCTTACCAGAGATGGTAAGTCCACATACCTCTCGATTACACACTAGCTTTAACCAGGCTGTTGCGGCTACCGGTAGGTTGAGTAGTAATAATCCCAATCTGCAAAATATACCTATCCGTACGGAGAGAGGGCGTGAGGTGCGCAAGGCCTTTATCCCTCGCGATGAAAATCATGTGATTTTAGCCGCGGATTATAGCCAAATTGAGTTGCGTCTTATCGCAGAGTTGAGCGAGGAGCAAACCATGATGGAAGCATTTATTCAGGGTGAAGATATTCACCGCGCTACTGCGGCAAAGGTGTTTGGGGTGTCCCTTGAGGAAGTGACACGCGAAATGCGAAGCAATGCAAAAACCGTCAATTTTGGGATTATATACGGGGTAAGTGCATTTGGTTTAAGTCAACAAACGAGTTTAAGCCGCAGCGAAGCTTCGGATATTATAAAGTCTTATTTCCGCACCTATCCGGGAATTCAGGATTATATAGAATCACAAAAGGAATTAGCTCGTCAACAGGGTTACGTAGAAACCATGTTGGGCCGCCGCCGATACTTAAAAGATATTAATAGCCGGAATGCCGTGGTGCGAGGCCATGCCGAGAGGAATGCGGTAAATGCTCCCATTCAGGGGTCTGCAGCGGATATCATTAAAATTGCCATGATTAAAATTGATCAGGCATTAAGGGATCACAAAACCCGAATGCTTCTTCAAGTACACGACGAATTGGTTTTTGATGCCTCCAAGGATGAATTGGAACTGGTCAGGCCTCTAATTGAAGATCTCATGCAACACGCCATAGAAACGAAAGTGCCCCTAGTGGTAGAAAGTGGCTTTGGAGGTAATTGGCTGGAGGCACATTAGAAATTGCCTTGGCAATACCCGAAATAAAAAAGGCCCGCATCAAGCGGGCCTTTTGGGTGAAATTCGAATTATTCAATAATGAGTTTCTCCTGAAGTAAGGTGTTCTCACCTTCAATACTTACCAGGTAAATTCCTGGTCTAAGACTTAGATTTAGATCCATGTCCAAGCTAGGCCCTTCGCTTTCCAGATTTTGCTGATAAACTGCTTTTCCACTTAAATCGGTGATGTATAAGCTTAATTCTCGATCGCTGAGCTCACTTAAGCTTAATTTTAAATTACCGGTGCTCGGATTAGGGTACAAGCTCATATCTGCAGCGTCAAACTCTAGAATACCAACATCCTGACCTTCTCCAAAACGAATGTTATCAATAAAGAAGTTATTTCCTCCTCCATTGGTGAAGACAAATTTGATTAGGATAGGGTCGGGGCCGATGTAAGCATTAAAGTTAATGGTTTCCGTGGTCCATTGTGAAGTACTATTCGGTACGAAAATCCCGGTGGTATTAGTAGAAGTTCTAAGGCGACCGCTATTATAGAATCGACGACGAATCCAGCTTTGACCGCAATCACGAGAAACATAAACTTCCAATTCATCGCTGTCATCATTGGCCTTAGCCGCGAAGGCATAATCGAAGAAGAGGTTCAGGTCGTTGCCATTAGCTGTATTGATTGCAGGGGAGATTAATTCATCCACTTCGCCATCACCATTATTTACCTGATTAAGAATTAAGCATGCATTTTGATGGGAAGCAGCGCTGTTGTAAGGTTGGAAAGTGTTTCCATCACCACCATCAACCACGGACATCACTAGTGGAATACTACCAGACTCGAAACTCTCTGTCCAGGTGGTAGTAAAGAACGGGCTTGCGGAGTTTTTTACACTAATGTAATCTGTGTAGGTAACATTATCTGTTCCGGCACTATTACTTACCGTTAGACTTACGCTGTATTTTCCTGGGTTAGCATAAACCACGGTGGGATTTTCTAAAGTACTGCTTGAGGGCGTTCCTCCAGGGAAGGACCAGTTCCATGAGGTAGGGTCGCCGTCTTCAGAAATATCAAAGAATTGAAGGGTATCATTGGTGCAAATGATTTCTCTTTCCGCTTCAATAATGGCATCTGGAGTACAGGCAGGGGGATTGGTGATTCCCGTAAAGTTGTGATTGGAAACTGAAACTAGGGTTGCCCGAAGATTATTACTATTCAAAACGGCGTGTACCCTTGCCTTCTGGTCTAAGCTGAACATATTCTGACAGCTGGAATAATCCATATAGTTCTCGATTTGATCAACCAAATTTGGTGAGTCATTGGAGCAACTGTTGATGCCGTAATTACAGCCAAAGTTAGATTGTGCCACTGGAGGCGTGTCATCACAATAGTCATTGGCATTGGCATTACCCAATAAGCCAACAACATTTTGACCACCAACGCCATTACAGCTTCCGGCAAATGGGTGATGCAGGGCTAGGTAATGACCCACTTCATGAGTCAAGGTCCTACCTTCACCCCCTGCCGCAGTGCCGATGGTACCAAATTCATCATGGCGAAGAATAACTCCATCGCCCGAAACTTTATTAGTGCGAGGGAAAAAGGAATATCCCAAGGTGTAACCACCTGGATCGCCAGGTTGGCTGTTCGCCACATTACGAGTTACCCAGATATTTAGGTAGCGCTCCTGGTTCCATTTTACAATTTTGGAGGATTCCGTGCCACTAAGCGATTGGTTGCTTTGGGTACGGGTTACACCGTCTGTACAATTACCCTGTGGATCCTTTTTGGCTAACTTAAATTCAATTTGAAAATCGGCCGCCACCCCTTGAAATAGGGCGCGTGTTAAAGTAGTGTCTGCATTTAGTCTTTGGAAATCTTCGTTCAGAATACGCAATCCATCTTCAATTTGGCGCATGGAGATATTGTCCGACTGATTAGCATATATAATATGCACTACCACCGGAATGGTAAATATAGGCGCGGCGCTACTGGCCTGATTTTTTCCGGATTGCTTGCGAATGATTTCCGCTGCTTGGAAAATGGCATTTTCGGCCTCAATTAACTCAGCTGCAGTCTCGGGATTTTGCAAACTCGATTGGTAATGCTGATCAAAGGTGCATTTGAGGTGGTTGTGATCATGGTCATTATGTGACTGAGCTTGTAATACAGAGCTGCTCAGAATTGCTAATGCGGCAAGAATTCGCTTCATGTGCGATAATTTTTTAGGAAATCGGTGCACAAATATAGACGCTTTGTTGAGCTAGAAGTTGGGTACCATGAATTAGCACGATAATTTTCAACGATTTATAGTTGATAAGGTTTGGCAGATTGATAATTAATGTTGTATTTTCGCAGCCCCTTTTTGGAGGGTTGTGTGTTCGAAAGATAACGATTTAAATACTAGGTAGTTGTGAATACTATGAGTTATAAAACAGTGTCGGCCAATAGCCAAACTGTTGATAAGAAATGGGTTTTGGTTGACGCTGAAGGACAAACTTTAGGTCGCCTGGCTTCTAATGTGGCGTATTTATTACGTGGCAAGCACAAGCCTAATTTCACTCCACACGTTGATTGTGGTGATAATGTAATTGTGATCAACGCTGACAAGGTTAAACTAACCGGTCTTAAGGCTACCGAGAAGCAATACGTTCGTCACACTGAGTATCCAGGTGGGCAACGCTTCACGACTCCAGCGGAGTTGATGATGAAGAATCCAATTAAAGTTTTGGAAAATGCAGTAAAAGGTATGCTTCCTAAGAATCGTTTGGGAAGTCAGCTTTATCGCAACCTCCATGCTTTTGAAGGCACCGAGCATCCACATGAGGCTCAGAAGCCAGAGAAAATTGATATTAACACTGTTAAATAAATAGGGAGTATGTCTGTGACTCACACTATCGGCCGAAGAAAAACTTCCGTGGCGCGTGTTTTCTTACAAGAAGGAAAAGGTGCCATCACCATTAACAAGAAAGACTACAAGGACTATTTTAATACTCCTGCCTTGCATTACAAGGTTGAGCAGGCTTTCGCTCTTACTGAAACTACGGGTCAGTATGATGTAAAAATCAATGTTGACGGTGGCGGAATTACTGGTCAGGCTGAAGCTGTACGTTTAGGAATTAGCCGCGCATTATGCGAGGTAAATCCTGAATTCCGTACTCAGCTTAAACCTGAAGGTGTTCTTACTCGTGACCCACGTATGGTGGAACGTAAGAAATTCGGTCAGAAGAAAGCGCGTAAGAAATTCCAGTTCTCTAAGCGTTAAAAAATATTTGGGTTTAGTATCCAAATTCTGCGGGTGCCTATTTATTGGGCCCACCACAGAGTTGAATTAGTGAATGTAAACTAATAATTATCTCATGGCAGATCAATTCGTAAAAGAAATGCTAGATGCGGGAGTTCATTTCGGACACCTTACCCGCAAATGGAATCCAAACATGGCTCCTTATATTTTCATGGAGCGTAATGGGATTCACATCATCGACTTGTACAAGACTCAAGCTAAATTGCAGCACGCCGGTGAAGCGATGCAAAAAATCGCTGCTAGCGGTCGTAAAATCTTGTACGTAGCTACCAAGAAACAGGCTAAAGATATCATCGAGAAAAATGCAGGTGATGTTAATATGCCTTACATCACCGAGCGTTGGCCTGGTGGTATGTTAACCAATTTTGTGACCATCCGTAAAGCGATTAAGAAGATGCAAAACATCGATCGCATGAAGGAAGATGGTTCTTTCGGTACTCTTAGTAAGCGTGAGCGTTTGCAAGTAGATCGTCAGCGCGCAAAATTAGAGAAGCAATTGGGTTCTATCGCAGACATGACCCGTCTTCCTGGTGCACTTTTCTTGGTGGATATTACTAAGGAGCACATCGCGGTAAAAGAAGCTCAGAAATTAGGTATCCCTACTTTTGCAATTGTAGACACCAATTCTGATCCTACTCAGGTAGATTTTGCCGTTCCTGGTAACGATGATGCTACTAAATCTATTGACCTATTAGTTGGTGAAGTAACCAAGTACGTGCGCGAAGGATTAGCTGAACGCGCGGCCGACAAGAACAAAGCTAAGGACGCTAAGTTGCAAAAAGCTGCAGCCAAAGCCGAGGGAGCGGAGGAAGCACCAGCTGAAGAGGAAGCTTAATTTCACCTAAGCATAACAAGTATTTAATTCGACAGAAGGGGTGAAAAGCGATTTTTATCCCTTCTTTATTTTCCGACAATCATTTAATATCTGATACAATGGCTAAAATTACTGCCGCTGAGGTAAACAAACTCAGAAAACAGACCGGAGCCGGAATGATGGATTGTAAAAAGGCCTTGGTTGAAGCCGAGGGTGATTTCGAAAAAGCCATCGACATTCTACGTAAGAAAGGTCAAAAAGTTGCTGCTAAACGTGCCGACCGTGAAGCCACTGAAGGTTGTGTGTTAGCCGCTAGTAACGCTGATAACAGCTTTGGAGCGGTATTGAGTTTAAACTGTGAAACTGACTTCGTGGCTAAGAATGACAGTTTTGTAGCTCTAACTCAAAGCATCTTAGATCTTGCTTTAGCCAATAAATTTGCTGATAAAGACGCTCTTTTAGCTGCCGACTTGGGCGGTATGAGCGTGACTGAGAAATTAGTTGAGCAAACAGGCGTAATCGGTGAGAAACTAGAAATTGGTTCTTATGAAGTGGTAGAGGCTCCTTTTGTAGCGTCTTACATTCACGCCGGTAACAAATTAGCTACTCTTGTGGGTCTTACCAAAGAGGCTGCCGAAGCTGGAAAGAATGTTGCTATGCAGGCTGCTGCAATGAACCCTATCGCCTTAAACCGCGACGGTGTTGACCAGGAAACTATCGACCGCGAGTTAGAAGTAGGTAAGGACTTAGCTCGTCAAGAAGGAAAGCCAGAGGCAATGCTAGATAAAATTGCTCAAGGTCGTTTAGGCAAGTTCTACAAGGAAAACACCTTGGTAGAGCAAGCTTACATCCGTGACAATAAATTAAGCGTGGAGAAGTATCTGCAGTCTGAGGACAAGGACCTTGCTGCCGTTTCTTTCAAACGCGTTGGATTGGGAGTTTAATTTCCTTCTCTGCAAAATCTAAAAGCCGCTTCTGGAATTCCGGAAGCGGCTTTTTTTGTGCTCGATATTCGAAGCCTTGATTTCGGCATATCCCAGCTAAGGCTGTATCTTTGTTTAACCCAATTTCAAACCATGAGTTACAAACGCATTTTATTAAAGTTGAGTGGAGAGTCCTTAATGGGCGATCAAGAATACGGTATCAACGGTGACCGCCTTGAGGAGTATGCAGCTGAAATTAAGTCGGTGGTCGAATTAGGAGTCGAAGTGGCCATAGTAATTGGCGGGGGAAATATTTTCCGCGGACTGAAAGGTGCCAGTGAGGGTATGGACCGCACACAGGCAGACCATATGGGTATGTTAGCCACCGTGATTAACGGTTTAGCCCTACAAAGTGCTTTAGAAGTGGCGGGAGTGCGTACCCGTTTGCAAAGTGCGATCGAAATGAATAAAGTGGCCGAACCCTATATTAGGCGTCGTGCAACCCGTCACCTTGAGAAGGGGAGAGTGGTGATCTTTGGTGCTGGTACCGGTAATCCTTATTTCACGACGGATACGGCGGCCACTCTAAGAGCCATTGAAGTAGATGCGGATGTGATTTTGAAAGGCACTCGTGTTGATGGTATTTATACCGCCGACCCAGAGAAAGACGCCAATGCCAAAAAATATGAATCCATTTCCTTTAAAGAGGTCTATGAAAAGGGTCTGAATGTTATGGATATGACCGCATTCACCTTGAGTAAAGAGAATGATTTACCTATTATCGTATTTGATATGAATAAGCCGGGGAATCTACTCAATCTTTTAAAAGGTGAAAAAGTAGGTACATTAGTAGCCAATTAAGTCAAAAGTTTCGATGGAAGATATCGATTTAATCATCAGCGAAGCAGCGGATAGTATGAAGAAGTCCCTGCAACACTTGGATCGTGAATTGTTGAAAATCCGCGCTGGACGCGCCAACCCTTCTATGTTGGAAGGGATTCGCGTAGAATACTATGGGGCCATGACCCCTCTTTCACAAGTTGCCAATGTTTCTACGCCTGATGCACGTACCTTAAATGTTCAGCCTTGGGAGAAAACTCTTATCCCTGAAATCGAAAAGGCCATTCTGGTTGCGAATTTGGGGCTCAACCCTCAAAATAATGGAGAGGTGGTGATTATCAATATTCCCCCCTTAACCGAGGACCGACGTAAAGACTTAGTTAAACAAGCTAAGGCGGAGGGCGAGGATGCCAAGGTTTCCATTCGCTCGGCTCGGAAGGATGCTAATGACATGCTAAAGGACCTTGACGGGGTAAGTGAAGATTTGGTGAAGGACGCCGAAGAAAGAGTGCAATCATTGACTAATAGTCATGTGGCCAAAGTGGATAGTGCTATTGAAACTAAGGAAGGCGAAATCATGACCGTTTAGGAGGAACGCCTTTATAGATACTGAAAAGCCCCGCTGTACAGCGGGGCTTTTTTTTTTAAATGTCTTTCGGTATCCGGGCGCAATATGCATATCGTCCATCGTTAAAGTACATCACCTTTCGTTTCGGATCAATGGCGATTTTGGACCTGAGACCCCTAAAATCTGGATTCTCATCCGTCCTAAAGAGAACATCACCACTATAAACATCGAGGATGATGATTTCGCTAATGGAGCAATAAAAGAGTTTACCGTCAAAGTAACTATACCAGCTTGGGATAGCGTCAGGCACCTCTTTCACTTGCCGAAGTTCACCATCACTCTTGTTTATGAAGACCACTTCCGGTCCCGTCCCTTGGATAATCATCGCATCTCCATGTAGAAAGAGGTTTCCAAAATCAATATTGGCCATTCTAGGTTTGGCTATAACTCCTTTAAAGTCTCTTATCCATTTTATGCTACCGTCTTCTAAATTAATGGCGAAAGCATGGCGATCAACCGTACCATAAACCACACTATTTTCTACTTGCAGTGCCTGAGTGGAGCCGATATTCTGAATTTGCGTATTGCGCCAAAGTAGGGAATCAGCCGTCATATTGTAAGCAAAGATTCCGGTTCGTCCACTACTGGCATGCCAAATAAGATTTTTCCAAACTACTACTCTATCTCCATTGGGCAGTGCTCCCACTCCGATCCCAGTAAATGTTGGATCCTTGTCGGTGGTACGGGTGTAGGCATAAATTGTATCCCACTCTTCCCTATCGTTGGGACTACGTATAATAGCGCAGGTTCGCTCATTATTGTAATAGATTGAAGTGTATATATATCCTTGATAGAGGTAGGAGGAGGGCCCACAATCATCAAATTCAGTAGCCCATTGCCTTTGTTGGGTTTCTAAATTGATGCAGTTGACCGAGGATTGATCACTTAAAAGAAGAAAGTTTTCGGAAAGACCTGATTGATAGTCGGTGAAATTGTCCGGCCCATCGATGTAGTCATTCCAATATTTAAGAATCTTTCCGGTGGCGGTGTCCATGAACATAATTGGTGCGCTATGGCCATTCAGAAAATATTCGGTCGCAAAAATAACCCTGTCCTTATAAACAATGGGATTCATGTTTAGACTGTACTGGGATGGATAGTTTACAATGGGAGTCCGCCAAAGTATCTCCAAGTTGGAAGGAGGTGGGGGCTCGGCCATATTTGGCTTTTTTGCGCAAGACGTAAGGATTGCTAGGCATGAAATAGCAAGTGCTAGGCTTTTCATTTTTCATCTAATTTGAATTCTTTACCATAAGTGCCTTTAAAGAGGGCATTTAAGGATCTTTTGGTCTCCTCGCTGTTTCTCTCTTGCATATGGTTTATTTTCCTCATTCCGGCATACCTAAGTATTCCTGGATAAGCGATTTGAGAGCTAACAGGAACTACACCGTCACTTGGTTTTTCAATAATTTGATGCCCGATTCTAGCGAATGCGGTACAGCTTCTGGCATTGGCAATGCTACAATCAGAGGGTCTGGATACAATGGTATCGAGTATGTAAAGTCCACCTAAGCGGCCCGAGTCTATCAAGCAACTGCATTGGTACCCGTCTATATAAGTGCTGTCGTATCGGGCTCCGATAAAGCGTTTCCATTGCATGTTGGCCGTGCCCAGCCATTGATAAGCTCTGGAGTAGGAATTTGCTTTATTCAGGTGATTTCGCGAATAGAGGTGCAGTAGGACAGCATGGGAAGGAAGGAGGTATAAACCTATGAATTGCTGCGCTTGCCGGGCAAGCCAACGATGATGATGGGCTTTGAGCTGATAGTCATTAATCCGATTGGCAATAGCCGTAACTAAATCCTGGTCATGATTGATGCCAAAGGGATCATGCATTAATGGCTTATTAGAATCCGATATCTGCAGGCGACTTTGGGTAAATGAATTAATCAATCGCCAAAGCACCGGATCTTCCTCTTCTGCATAAAAGCAAACTACGGGTAGGCTGTCTTGGGCAGCGTATTGATTTAAAGTATCTAGGATTGGTGCTCCCTGCGCGTAGTCTTCACCAACGTGCTTTCGAATGCCAGAAATTAAAAGGGGAAGGGCCATTTTCCCCAATACTCCGCAAGAGAGATTTGAAAAGTTTTGAATCTCGTTTTCAGAAATTATTAAACTTAAGAACCAAGAATTAACTAATAGATCATTAAATGCTGCTGGCGCTAGGGCCCGACAACCTTCATCAATCCAGGTTTGAACGGGTCCTGTAGGACGAGAGCTATTAATTATTGCTGCCCCATTATGTGGACTTCCAAAAGTGGCCAAGCCGATAATTTGCCTCGGGAATCGAGGGGCATCATAGTGACTGGCGTAAATGGCAGACCGGCTAACTAATCCTCCTTGGCTATGCGCTATCGCGAAGGTTTTCTCAAGGGGAATGGTGTCTTGGGGAGGGAAGCTACGGAAGTTTCTCATAGCCTGACTTACTTCCCTACCAACGGCAAGTAAACTCAAGTTTTCATGCGCAGAATAATTCATACTTAAACCAAATACCTTTCGAGGAGGGTAATCTGGAATGGGAATAGGAGGTGAATATTCAGTCGCGCTTTGCACGGCATTCCAGGATACATTGCTTCCGGAGATACCATGCACCCAGAATACCGTTTTATAGCCCACTGAGTCATCAGGGACCCCCCATATCAGACTGGTGCTGTCTTCTGGACCAGTGCCAAACAATCGAATCGAATCTGTAGAGATGACCTCCACCTGACCAAATAGGGTTTGGCTAATTAGCAGGCACAAGCCTATATAAATTGGATTTCTCATCATCAGATTTTGCTAAAGGTTTCGGAGTAAAGTCCATGTTGAGTCTGAATGATAATGATGAGTACGCCGGATGGATAGCTGGCACCATTAAGCGCAATGATGTCTTGATTTACGGCAGGGTTAAGATAGGTCTGAATGACATTGCCCAAATGATCGCGTACCTGGATTTGGGAGACTTGAGCCTCAGGTATGCCGCGTAAAAGGATTTCAAATTGATCCTCAACGGGATTTGGGTAAACTTCAATATGAGCTAATTCCGTGTATTTGGGTATCTGATGTGCTAGATCCTCGATTACATGATTATGAAAAGTACTTGTTCTAACAAAGGTGACCGGATGATCATGGTCCCTCCGATGTTGGCGCTCTTCTTCATAAACAGGCACATAACCATAGGGCGAGAATAGGCGGTATTCCCGCTTGATTTCAAATTCCAGGCTATCCCATTGAAACTGGTAGGCAATGGTTTTTTCATCAGGTTTGAACAGCACTTCCTGGCCATTTTGGATTATTTTGAAAGCCTCATGGGGCAATTCTAACAGGAGGGCCCCTTGGTTTACGATTTCTTGAATTAGGCTGTCTCTGCGGTTGGGGAAAAAGAGCATAATGGGCTGGAAGCCTCTCTGGCTGATCGCTTGGGCCGTTTGTTGATGTATAAGCAGCTCTTCTGGGTTGTGGGGGAACTTATAAACTTCATCACCAAGGGAGTCGTATCCATAGCTCGCATGTGGACTGATAAATTGATAATCCGGTCTGGGAATCCAACTTTCTAATGGAGTGCTGAAAATATTTTCATTTAATTGAAAAATCTGATGGGCGCTGTTTATGCCGATGGAAATATTCCGACGAGTTTTTCGACTTTGCAACAAATCGCGTTCACGTAGATCAATTTGCTCTATGTCTGTACCACTGGGGATTTCCGCTCTCTCTATTATCCGCTCCTCATATCGATAACGAGCAATGGAGCTGTCATTGATTAAGGATTTTGGGTTGACTTGAGCCTTTAAGAAAACGAAGGCAAATAGCCCTAGGCAAACATAAGATGACCTTTTGCATGGCATAGTTCAGGTTTTTAGGTTTAAGCAAATCTCAAAACCTAAAATCTTCTGTAAGGCTCGGTTTATGCGCGTGAGCTAAATATTATTTGCGGAAAATGCGAGGTGCCAATTTAATTAAGCCCTCCAACGCAGAGGACTAGTTCACCTTTTGGGGCTTTGCTTTCGCAGCTCTGAAGAAGCTCAGCCAAGCTTCCCCGGCGGGTTTCTTCGAATTTTTTGGAAATCTCTCGGCTGAGACTAGCCGGACGATCGGCCCCAAAGTGCTCTATTAAATCCTTTAATGTGCGTAAAATGCGATGTGGCGATTCATAGAAAATAAGCGTGCGCTCTTCATTGGCAAGTCTACTCAGTCGAGTTTGCCGCCCCTTCTTAGGAGGCAGGAATCCCTCGAAACTGAAATTATGGGCAGGAAGGCCACTGACCACCAAAGCCGGGATTAAGGCTGTGGCTCCGGGTAAACAGGTGACTTCAATCCCCGATTTAATAGCTTCACGAACTAATAAGTAACCTGGGTCCGAAATGGCCGGGGTACCTGCATCACTTATCAAAGCAATAGATTGTCCATTTAATAATTGCTCGATAAACTGGACGGTTAATTTATGCTCATTGTGCATGTGGTTAGCTCGCATTGGGCTTTGAATTTCAAAATGCTTGAGCAAATGACCACTAGTTCGCGTATCCTCCGCTAAGATCAGATCCACCTCTTGCAAACACTTGATAGCGCGGTAGGTGATGTCTTCTAAGTTACCTATGGGAGTAGGCACGATATACAGTTTGCCAGTCATGAAAAATCCCCTGGATTAAGGTGATCAGAAGGATCCCAAAAATGTTGCTTAAAATTTTGCACCTGGTCATCTAAAACTTCCACGCCCTCATTATAGAGCAAATCTTCCATTAAAGTCGATCCGCCAAAATGGTGTTTTCCGCTTAGCATACCAAGTCTGTTTACTACCCGATGAGCCGGTACGCCGTTTTCAGAGAAACTCTTATTCATGGCATAGCCTACCAAGCGACTGCTTTTAGCGGACCCTAAAAACTTAGCGATGGCTCCGTAGCTGGTAACCTTGCCTTCCGGGATATGTCGGCAAACGGCGTAAACTCTATGGTAAAAATCACTCAAAACTCCAACGGATGTAAGTAATGCATTTTCCTTGTTGCCGGAACAGTTCCTCGTAATGTGTTTTTACTTCCAGCAGTATGGGTTCTTCCATACGACGCATTTGTTTGTCGATATCATGATATACTCGATGCACAGGAAAACCCATCAATTGCAGCAAACCAAGGGTGTAGCCATGTAAGAATTCACTATCGGTCTTGAGATGGAGTAAACCCTTGGACCTTAAAATATATTGGTAACGCATCATGAAGTTAGGATGCGTTAAGCGATGTTTTATCCGCGTATGCTTGATTTGAGGGTCGGGGAACGTAATCCAGATTTCAGAAACTTCGCCTGCCCCAAAACAGTTATCTAACAATTCAATTTGAGTGCGTAGAAAGGCTACATTTTTTAAGCCTTCATCCTCGGCCTGCTTTGCCCCGTACCAGATACGTGCTCCTTTAATATCGATCCCGATATAATTCACATCGGGATTGCGGCGCGCTAGGGCCAAGGTGTATTCTCCCTTGCCGCATCCCAATTCGAGTACGATGGGTTTGTCGTTTCCGAAAATTTCCTGGCCCCATTTACCCTGTAGTTCAAGACCCTCGAGAACTTCCTCACGACTTGGTTCCACCACATGTTTCATGCGGGAGTTATCTTCGAAACGTTGCAATTTTTTTCGCGCCATAGTGCAAAAGTAATTGATTGCGATTTCAGAACTTGCATTCATGACAAGAAGGATACTTTTTGGGGTATTAAATTGGGGCTTAGGGCATGCGACCCGAAGCAGTGTAATCATCCATCAGTTGGAAAAGGAGGGCTTTGAGCCAATCATTATGTCGGATGGAGATGCCGGTGAATGGCTACAGGCAGAGTTTCCACATCTGCATTATCGTGAATTACCCTCTTATGATATTCGGTATTCGGCCGGAAATCGCCAGTGGCCTAAACTAGCTTTAAGTCTACCGCATATCGCTAAGACCGCATCAGCCGAAAGGCAGATCCTTAAGCAATGGGTAGAAGAGCTTGAGCCGGCAGGCATAATTTCGGATAATCGATTAGGATTTCATCATCCAGCCGTGCCTAGCGTGTACCTCAGTCATCAGCTAAGCCCAAAGGCAGGAATGTTTTCCAATTTGGCAGGTAGTGTACATCGAAGTTATTACAGAAAGTTCAATGAACTTTGGGTGCCCGATGAACTGGATTCCCAACTAAGTGGTGGATTGAGTGCTACCAAATTGAAAAAGAGAAATATTGGCTTATTAAGTGCGCTGAAAACTGAAGACTCAGACCGCCATCAGGTTTTAATGATTTTAAGTGGACCGGAACCGCAACGCAGTGTATTAGAGCAAAAACTCTTCGAACAGGCTGATGCGCTGCCCCCAGGAAGCATCCTGGTTAGAGGGAAGAATGGGTCCTGCCCCGATCGCTTCTTGCAAAAGTTTAAAGTCTATGATCGTCTGGGCTCATATGATTTATCACGACTAATCGCTGGGGCGGAGGTGGTTATCAGCCGCAGTGGTTATTCTTCTTTAATGGATTATCGGAGATTGGCCAAAAAAGCGATTCTGGTGCCGACCCCTGGGCAATATGAGCAGGAATACCTGGGTAAGCTGCATCACCAGCAAAATGGTTGGATAACGGTTAAACAGTCTCAGTTGAACTTAGAAAAGGACTTGCAAGACTTAACTGAATTAAGCGCGCCGAGCCCTCATCCCTCGGCTTTACCCGAAGATTTATTTAGGATTTTTTCAGCGTAAAGGAGAAAGTAGAGCCCTTATTTTCGCTACTGCGAACGTTGATGGTTTGCTTATGCGCTTCAATGATGTGCTTTACGATAGAAAGTCCAAGTCCGGTGCCACCTGCATCGCGGCTACGACTTTTATCCACTCGGTAGAACCTTTCAAATACCCTTGGAACGTCTTCTGGCGGTATCCCAATTCCGTCGTCGCTTACTTCGGTTAAAATATGTTTATCCATATCAAAGAAGCGGAGTTCGATTTGGCCATTATCACTACCGTATTTGATGGCATTGCCTATGAGGTTGATCAGCACTTGTTCAATTTTAGCCTGGTCAGCTAATACGTTTATGGCTCGGTCTAAATCCTTATTGATGCGCAGCTTAACATTCTTTTTCTTGGCCTTATCTTCCAACAATTCAAATACACCTTCGGCCAATGCGGCTAAATCGAATTCTTGATAATTAATCTGTACCCGATTTGATTCAAGGGCAGAAATGGTTTCAAGATCTTCAATAATGTTGATCATACGATCTACCGACTTATTCGCACGCTTTAGATAACGACGATTGATTTCCTCATCATCGATTGCCCCATCCAGAAGAGTGAGCAGGTATCCCTGAATATTAAAGATGGGAGTTTTTAGTTCGTGGGAAATATTGCCGATAAACTCCCGCCGAAAATCTTCTCTCTCCCGCAGCTCGGCAATCTCATTGCGATTTTGCGCCGCCCAGTCCGAAACTTCACGCGTTACATGATCCAGGTCGGTGGATCTAGCTAATTCCTCTTCTTCGAATTCGGAGCCGATTTTTAACTCGTGAATATTTTTATAGATAATCTTCACCTTGCTATAAATGAATTGCTCCACAGCAAAGCGAATGAGGAAGTAGGCAATTATGGCAATTAGTCCTCCTATCAGAATAGGTAGGTAAACGGGTACCAGGTCTACCGCATAGGCAGCCCGGAAGAGGCTCATAGCCGTTATGGCTACCAGGCCCATGATAAAGGCTAGTAAGAGCGCTAGTATTCCGGGTTTATCGAGTCGCAATTAAGCTTCGAATTTATATCCTACTCCTTTAACGGTCTTGATCATCTTATCACCGATCTTCTCACGAAGTTTGCGGATATGTACATCGATGGTTCGGCCGCCCACCACAACTTCATTACCCCAAATTTTATCCAATATTTCATCGCGGTGAAATACCTTTCCTGGTCGAGAAATCAGCAGACTCAGCAATTCAAATTCCTTACGGGGTAGATCCAACTTCTTGCCTTTTAAACTCACTTGATACTTATCAAGGTCTACGCTTAAAGTACCGAATTCCTGGATTGATTCGTTTTTAACCGACTGACCATAACGGCGGAGCAGGGCTTTAATTCGACTTATAAGAACTTTGGGCTTGATGGGCTTGGTGATGTAATCATCGGCACCGGCATCAAATCCTGCTACTTGGGAGTAATCTTCACCGCGGGCGGTAAGAAAGGCCACTAAGGTCCCTTCTAAACCTGGAGTCTTGCGAATTTGATCACAGGTTTCGATGCCATCCATGCCGGGCATCATTACGTCTAATAATATAAGGTGGGGGTTTTCCTTTTTAGCTTTCTTTAGGCCGCTTTCACCATTGGATGCGGTGATTACTTTGAAGCCTTCCTTCTTCAGGTTATAGGATACGAACTCCAAGATATCGGGTTCGTCATCTACTAGTAGTAAGGTATAATCGCTGTTTGTCATGTTTTCAGCTTTGAAATCGGCGGTAAAAATAGGCATTAAGCAAGGAGAGGCATCCGGCTTAACAATTCGTTAAATTAACAAGGATTAGTTTAACCTGAACTTAATCGAGCTAAGGCCTTGATATACTTACATTTCCAAATTAATTCATTGGTAATTTCCCCTTCCGTCTTCCATGAAGGTTCCTTAAACCTCGCTTAACTTCAGCTTAACAAGGTGCGTGTTCCTTTGCGGCCATCAAATAACAAGTATTTCTCCGATGAAAAAATTCAAATTCTTCGCAATGGCTGCCTTCGCAGCGTTCGCTCTTACTTCATGTGAGGACGATGAGACCACTGATACACCAACTACTCCTTCAGGGGCCGAGGTTGTTCCTGTTTCTGGTACCATTTCTAGCGATGCTACCTGGACTAAAGACAAAGTATACCGTATGGACGGTCGTGTTTTAGTTTCTGGTGGTGCTACCTTAACTATTGAGGCTGGTACTATTATCAAAGCTGCTCCAGGTTCTGGTGCATTTGCTTCTGCTTTAGTTGTAACTCGTGATGGTATGATCAACGCTCAAGGTACTGCTAGCGAGCCTATCATCTTCACTTCTTTAGCTGACGAAATCGAGCCAGGAGAAATTGTTTCTCCAAACATGGATCCTACTAACAACGGTCTTTGGGGTGGTGTTATCATCTTAGGTGAAGCGCAAATCTCTGCTTCTAACGACGATGGTGACCAATTATCTGAGCTTCAAATCGAAGGAATTCCTACTTCTGTTGATGCCCGTTACGGTGGTAACAACGACGCTGACAACAGTGGAGTATTCTCTTACGTTTCTATCCGTCACGGTGGTGCTAACATCGGTGATGGCAACGAAATCAACGGTCTTACCATGGGTGGTGTTGGTTCCGGAACTACTGTCGACCACGTAGAAATCGTTGCCAACCAAGACGACGGTGTTGAATGGTTCGGTGGTTCTGTAAACGCCAGCCACGTGCTAGTATGGAACTGTGGTGATGATGGTTTAGATACTGACCAAGACTGGATCGGTAACTGTAATGACTTCATCGTAGTTGCTCCTGACGGATCTGCTTTCGAATTAGACGGACCAGAAGGTAACTTAAACCGTGGTACTCACCAATTCTCTAATGGTATCGTATACGCTGGATCTTCAATCTCTGACTTAGTTGACTGGGATGGCGGTACTAACGCTGGAGTGGAAAACGTATACTTCTTCGGATGGGACGCTGACTACAAAGACGGTATCTCTTCTTTCGGTGGTGACGGAACTGGTACTAACGCTAACTGGGAATACACTCTTACCGCTGGTGGTGAGCCTGTAGATTCAGTATTCGCTGGTGCTGATGCTTCAATTTTAAGCGCTGTTGGTCTTAATGCTAACACTGTTGGTGCAACTGTATCTGAGTATGGCTTCTCTTGGGCTTCTCAGTCTGGTGCTCTTAGCGGTTTAGGATTGTAATCCATTTCAAAATACTCTTAGGAGGCTTGCCTGTTAAGGCAAGCTTTCCCTGTTTTATACCATCCTACCACCATGAAAAAATTCCAATCATCTATAGCCCTGGCTTTTCTGCTTCTTCCAGCCTTGTTATTTGCTCAAAAGGGGATTATTAGAGGTCAAGTTATTGACGCGGAAAACGCGGAACCATTATTTATGGCTAATGCCGTAATTAAAGGAACTCAGATTGGTACTACCACCGACTTTGACGGTTTCTACGAGCTTCAGGTTGAACCTGGCACTTATCAAGTAGAAATCAGTTTTATTGGTATGAGTAGTTTGACAATTACTGATGTGGTTGTTACTGCCGGCGAAGTGACAGTAATTGATCCCATTAATCTTAAGCCAGCGAGTAACGAATTGGCAGAAGTAGTTGTGACCTCCGAGGCGGTGAAAAACTCTGAGGTTGCAATTGTGGCGGTAAAAAGAAAATCTACCAACTTGGTCGATGGAGTTTCTGCCGCTAAACTTCGTAAAACAGGAGATAGTGATGCGGGTGATGCCGCCAAGCGTGTTACGGGAGTTTCCGTCGAAGGAGGAAAGTACGTTTATGTGCGCGGCCTTGGTGATCGATACACTAAGACCATGTTAAACGGGGTAGATATTCCTGGCTTGGACCCAGATAAAAACTCTATCCAAATTGATATTTTCCCTACAAATCTAATTTCCAATCTGACGGTCTTAAAGAGTGGCTTGGCGGAACTTCCGGCGGACTTTACCGGTGGGGTTGTAAATATTGAAACGCAGGAGTTTCCTACCGCGAGGATTTTCGACGTATCCGTGGGAATTGGCTTTAACCCTGCCATGCACTTTAATAGTGATTATATCAACTATGAGGGCGGCGCTACCGACTTTCTGGGTTTTGATGATGGTACCCGGGCGATTCCCCGTGCGGATGGCTCTGGTCCACTGCCCTTCTTTGATGATGCGGAAGCGGTGGAATTCAATCAGAACTTTTCCCGCACTCTTGGTGCTACGCAAACTACTAGCTTAAATGATTACAGCTTCGGAGTTTCCATGGGAAATCAATACACAAGAGAAAGTGGAAATAAGTTGGGTTATATATTCTCCTTGACTTACGATAACTCACGGGTATTTTATGACGATATTGAATTTGGTGAGTGGCAACGTGATCGTGATCCTGATGATTTCCAATTAGTAGAAGCCACAACTCAAACCGGTAGATTGTCTGAGCAAAATGTATTGCTCGGGGCTATGGGGGGCTTAAGTTACAAGACCTTGAGCTCTAAATACAAGTTTACCGCGATGCATCTCCAGAATGGTACTTCTCGGGCAGCTCAATTGGATATTATAGCCAGTGACGAAGCCGCACAGGTTTCCGATTATGAGGCCTTCTCAAACAACTTGGAATACAATCAGCGAGGTTTGACAAATGTCTTACTTGCGGGTGAGCACTATCTGGATGGTGGTGACTGGGAAATAAACTGGAAGCTATCTCCAACTTTATCTTCTTTATCAGATCCAGATATCCGGAAAACGGCTTTCTCAATCGATCGGGGAGATTCGACTTTTGACCCAGGTGAAGGTGGTCTGCCAAGTCGTATCTGGCGTTCTTTAAGTGAGGTGAATATGGTGTCAAAAGTGGACATCATTCGCACTCACAGCCTATTTGGTGACGATGCCAAATTGAAGTTTGGCATGAGTCATGTCTATAAGTATCGTGATTATGCAATTTATCGCTACAACTTAAATGAGCGCACCTCAAGCCAAACTGGTGCTATTGAATTTAGTGGCGACCCGAACCGGGTTTTAACTGATGACAATTTGTATCAGTTTAACAATACTGTGGGTCAATATTTAGGTCTTTATTATAACCCTGAGCTTCTTGATGGCCAGACAAACCCGAATGAGTACCAATCCAATGTAAATAACTTCGGATTTTATGTTTCGGACGAGTTTAAAGCAAGCGAGGCACTTAAGGTGGTAGTTGGTTTAAGAGCAGAGTTATTCCAACAACGTCATACCGGTCGTGATCAGGTGGCCGCACAGAATCCTAATGATCCGAATGGCAATACCTTAAACAATGATTTGGTTTTAGATAATTTCGATCTCTTCCCTTCGGCAAACTTGATCTATGCAGTAAATGAGGATGTTAACATTCGTGCTTCCTTCTACCGGTCTATTGCCCGCCCATCTTTTAAGGAGTTGTCCTTCGCGCAAATTCTTGACCCAGTATCTAACCGTACCTTTAATGGAGGTTTATTTATTTATGATACCTGGGATGGTGGACTTGAGTCTACCTACATCAATAACTTCGACATTCGTTGGGAACGCTTCTTAGAGGGTGCCGACATAGTTTCGGTAAGTGCTTTCTATAAGTCTTTCCAAGATCCAATCGAATTGGTGCGAATTCCAGTTGCTTTGCGTGACTTTCAACCCCGTAACGTGGGTAACGGTACCTTAATCGGTGCAGAATTCGAATTGCGCAAGAACTTAAGCTTCATTTCAGAAGGCCTTAAGAATTACGCTTTCTCTGGAAACTTCACTTACACCTATTCTCAGATTGATATGACCCAAGATGAGTTCGAAGCTCGTAGTACTTTCCAAAAGGAAGGGGAGACGATTGAGAATACTCGTCAGATGGCCGGTCAGGCTCCATACATTATCAATGCTGGATTTAGCTACGACGATTTGGAGTCTGGAACTAGTGCTGGTTTATTCTACAATGTAAAAGGTAGAACCTTGGAAATTGTAGGGGGTAACCTAGCACCAGATATTTATACTGAACCCTTTCACAGCGTGAACTTCACTTTCAATAAAACCTTTGGACCGGATGATCGCTCTTCCATTAATTTCAAAGTGGCGAACTTATTGAATGATGTTCGTGAAAGTCTTTATCAAGCCTATCAGGCCGATGCCAGAGTATTCAACCGTTTGAATCCAGGTATCGCATTTTCTGTTGGATATACCTACAGTTTCTATTAATCGATTAACGAATTAAGCTATTCATAATCTTTGGCAAAGGGAGGTTTTTAAGAAAAAGCCTTCCTTTGCCTGTCTTAAATCCCAAACTATGAAGCGAAAACTATCAGTTTATCTTGCGATGGTGGCCACTCTTCTTATTGGCTATCAAGGTTTTACTAACTCTAGCGGTTCTCCACAAAACCGTTCTGGATCTCCGGCTAGTGGAGGTAATACTTGCTCTACTGGAGGCTGTCACAGCGGACCAGCAGTAAGTAACCAAACAATTTCAATTAGTTCTACTATTCCAGCTTCTGGTTATAGTGCGAATACCAATTACACCGTAACGGTAACTTTAAACAATGGTACATCCATGGGCAGTACCGTTGGCTTCTCTGCTTCAGTAGAAGATGCTTCTGGTCATGTGGGAAGTATTAGTTCCCCTGGGTCAGGCGCTCAATTGAGTGGATCTAACTTCGTCACTCATACCAGCGGTGGTAACTTCGCTTCAGGTGGTAGTCGTTCTTATACCTTTAACTGGAATCCTGGTGCTAACCCACCTGCCAATGCGACTGTTTATGTAGCGGCTAATTTCGCTAATGGTACCGGTGGAACTGCTGGAGACGTGATTACTACTAATAGTGCCAGTTTCAATCAGGCGGTTAGTATTCCTATGTACACCGTATCTCAAATCAATAGCTTAGACGCAAACTTTTCTCCCGATTCTTTAGGGGTTAATTGCTCTATCGATGGTGTAGTATTCACCGATGATTTTGACGGAAATGCCGGTTACAGCTTCTACATGTACGACAATACCGGTGGTATTAATGTATTTGATTTTGTAGATGAACCAGGAGGTTATCAAGCCATGCGAGGAGACTCTATTCGCGTATTTGGCGACATTGCTTTCTTTAATGGACTTTTAGAAATCCAGGTTGACTCTATCCAAACCTTGGCCAGTGGTATCGCTTTGAGCATGCCTAGCCTTGTGAGCACTTTAGATGAGAGTACGGAAAGTGAATACATTCGAGTAAACGGCTTTACCTTAGTTAATCCTGGACAATGGCCAGCGGCTGGTAGCAATGCCAATGTGGATATTACCAATGGTACTGATACCTTGGTAATGCGTATCGACCGTGATACTGATGTGGATGGAAGTCCTGCTCCTACTGGTGCATTTGATGTAGTAGGTGTTGGTGGCCAATTCGATAACAGTTCGCCATACGATGAAGGATACCAAATTTTCCCGCGTGATATCCAAGATATTACGGCCGCAGCGGTAGTGATCAATGGTATTCCATTGTATCAAGTAGCGCAAATCAATAGTCTTGATGCCAATTTTTCACCCGATTCCTTAGGTGTTTCTTGTGCGATTGACGGGGTTGTATTTACCGATGATTTTGATGGCAATGCCGGATACAGCTTCTACATGTATGATAACACAGGTGGAATAAACGTATTTGATTTTGTAGATGAGCCCGGAGGTTATCAAGCTATGCGTGGTGATTCAATTCGAGTATTTGGAGATATCGCTTTCTTCAATGGCTTGCTAGAAATTCAAGTTGACTCCATCCAAACATTGGGTACAGGTGTAGCCTTAAAAATGCCTGCGGTAGTTAACACCCTTGATGAAAGTACCGAGAGTGAGTATATCCGCGTAAATGGCTTTACCCTGGTAAATGCTGCGCAATGGCCAGCGGCAGGCAGTAATGCCAATGTAGATATCACCAATGGTACCGACACCTTAGTAATGCGTATCGACCGCGATACCGATATCGACGGCACGACCGCTCCTACGGGTGCTTTTGACGTGATTGGAGTTGGTGGTCAATTCGACAACTCTATGCCTTACGATGAAGGTTATCAAATCTTCCCTCGTGATACGATGGACATTATTCCTGCGGTATTAAGCACTCCATGTACCGATCCTTTCTTTAGTGAATACATTGAAGGTACTTCCAACAATAAAGGATTTGAAATCTATAACCCCACCGGCGCTACCCTGGATTTAGGTCCATACAAAGTATATGTAAGTGGTAATGGAGGTAGTTTCATCAATGAATTTGATTTAAGCGGAAACCTAGCTTCCGGTGATGTTTATACTATTGTTACAGACCAATCTGATCCATTAATGCAGGCGGTTGCCGATACTGCACTCTCCTTCCCAAGTGTTGCTCATTTTAATGGAGACGATGCCTTGTTCTTAGTAGACACCGTGATGGGTGATACCTTAGACATTATCGGAGTAGTCGGAGTAGACCCTGGTTCTAGCTGGACGGTTGGTTCCGGTTCTACCGCCAACAACACCCTTGTTCGTATGGCGAGCGTAAGTAATGGTGAAACGGATTGGGCGGTTGCCAGCACTCAGTGGATAGTGAACCCAACAAATACCTACAGTTTCTTAGGTTCTCACACCAGCAATTGTGTTAACACCACTCCAAGTACGCCAACCGTGGACTTCCAAATGTCTCTTTACTCGAGTTTAGAGAATGCAGGAACTCAAATAATCACTTTGGACATTAATCCTACCAGTACTACTACGGACACCGTATACATGGCCTTTAGTCCTGGTCCTGGCTTAACGCCTTTGGATGGTACAATCTCACCAGCTTTTGACCCGATTACCGGTCTTTTGAGCTTAGTGGTTCCAGCGGGATCGGATTCTATTAGCCTAACGGCTACCATTATTGATGACGCCTTGGTTGAAGGTCCGGAGTACGGAGATATGTTAATCCTTGGTACTAGTGCAGGACTGAGCGTAGGTAATATTGACTCAGCCCGAATTGAGATTATCGACAATGATATACCTACCTATACCATCTCTCAAGTTAAAGGCGTTGATGCTGATTTCTTCCCAGATTCTATCGGTGTTCAATGTAAGTTGATTGGTACAGTATTTACCGACGATTTCGATGGTAATAATGGATATAGCTTCTATATGTACGATGGTACTGGAGCGATTAATGTCTTTGATTTTGTTGATGAGCCTGGAGGATACCAAGTAAATCGTGGAGATTCTATCCGCGCTATTGGTCATATCCAATTCTTCAATGGCCTGATTGAGATTCAGGTAGATTCTATCGCGCTTATTGCCAGCGGTGTTTCGCTTCGTCAGCCTACTCAGGTTTTTGACTTAAATGAAAATACCGAAAGTGATTATATCCGTTTAAATGGCTATTACCTAGTGGATCCTACTACTTGGCCAATTTTTGCGGGTAGCAGCGTGAATATGGAAATCACGAATGGTCAGGATACTTTAATCATGCGTATTGATAGCGATACCGACATTGACGGAACACCTGCTCCAACCGGATACTTTGATGTTATCGGTGCCGGAGGTCAATTCGATAACTCCGCTCCTTACAGCGAAAATTATCAAATCTTCCCACGTGATACCTTCGATATTATTCCGGTAAGTCTGCCAGATTTATACATCAGCGAAGTAATGCCAAGTAGTAGTCTAAGTGCCCCAATTGATGGTGATTGGTTCGAAGTTCGTAATATGGGTTCATCTAGCATTGATCTTAATGGATTTAGCTGGGATGACGATAGTCGCACCGCAGGTAATCACACGGTAACCACCAGCGTAACAGTTCCTGCCGGAGGCTCAGCCTTATTTGTGGAAGTGGATGACGCTGATGTGCTAGCTTGGGAAACTGAGTGGAAACAAAATGGTCAAGGCTTGATTATCCTGAATGAAGGAAGTGAATTCGATAACGGATTCTCTGGTTTAAGCTCCGGTGGAGATGAAGTAAACTTGTACGATGATGAAGGTAGATTAGTTTCTTCAGTGGCTTACAGTAGCTCCGATGTGTCTAGCGGTGTAAGTATCGAATTTGACATGAGCGGCGGCCTACTCGGTGCTTCAGTAGACGGTGTTAATGGTGCCTACACCTCTAGCAATGGAGATGTTGGTAGTCCTGGTGATCAATCAGCCATCGGCTTAGAGGAAATCTTGGCCGAGAACCTGACCCTATATCCAAACCCAAGTAATGGTCAGTTTACGATCCTTTCTGGAACGAATGCAGAAAAAACCATTCAGGTAATGGACCTTAATGGAGCGATCATCGCTAGCTTTACTAGTACTGAAGAAGCGGTTAAGGTAGACTTGTCTAACTTCGCAGCCGGAATTTACCTAGTTAAGGTAAGTACCGGAGAGCAAGAGGTTATCCGCAAAATGGTTTTGCGCTAGACTACATTCTTTTTAAATAGAAAAGGGCTCTCGCTATGCGGGGGTCCTTTTTATTGATATGAGCATAGCTGATTTACTTTATAACATCCTATCCCTGATTGGTGCCTTGGGCCTTTTCATTTTCGGTATGAAAGTGATGAGTGAGGCAGTCCAAAAATTTGCGGGTGGCCGAATGAGGAGAACCCTAAGGGCCATGACCTCAAACCGCAGTTGGGGAGTGCTTACCGGCTTCGGTATTACCGGGATATTACAATCATCTTCGGCCACTACGGTGATGATAATCAGTTTCGTGAATGCCGGTTTGATTACCGTAGAGCACTCCTTAGGTTTGATAATGGGTGCCAATGTCGGCACTACCGTAACCGCTTGGTTGGTTTCGGTTTTAGGCATGGGTAAGCTGTCTATCGCTCAGTTATCTCTGCCAATTCTGGCATTTGGCTTCCCGATGCTCTTTATGTCTAAGGATAAGCTGAGGTGGTATGGAGAGGCTATTTTCGGTTTTGCAATTCTCTTCATTGGCTTGTCATTTATGAGCCAGAATATGCCCGCATGGCAAGAAAATACAGCAGTACTCACCTTTATCCAAGATTTCGATTTCCAACCGGGAAACTGGATCCAGAATATCGGAGTGAGTTTTCTCTTCGTGATTTTTGGGATGGTGGCTACCTTTTTGTTGCAATCCTCCAGTGCAGCGATGGCTTTGACCCTTGTGTTTACTGCGAGTGGCTTTATATCATTTCCCTTAGCAGCGGCGATTATTCTTGGTGAGAATATCGGTACCACCCTCACTGCAAATATTGCCGCCGTGGTAGGTAATGTACACGCCAAGAGATCGGCTCGTACGCACTTCCTTTTTAACCTACTCGGAGTGATATGGGCAGTTTTACTCATCAATCCCTTTTTGGATTTAATTGCTTGGTCAAGTGATTTACTATTTGGGGCTAACCCGATGCAAGATGCTTCGGTAATACCACTTTCTCTCAGCCTTTTTCATACCCTATTCAATATTTTCAATCTCTTAATCTTTTACAACCTCAGTCAATTCCTGGTAAAGCTGGCTACTTGGATGGTGCCGACTCGAAGTAGCGAGGACGAGCTGTTTAGTTTGGATTATATTGGCGGTGGTCTACTGGCAACCCCCGAATTATCAATGATTGAGGCGCGTAAGGAGCTGGTTAAATTTGGAGACCTTATCCGCAAGGCTTATAAGTTTATCCCTCTTTTGATAACCGAGATGGACGAGAAGCGTCTAGAGCAGCATGTGAAGAAGCTCCAGAAGTATGAGGATATTTCTGATCGGATGGAGATGGAGATTTCCGCCTATCTGAGTAAGGTTAGCCAAGCGGATTTGAGTGCTGATGGCTCCGGGCGGGTACGCAACATGTTGCATGTAGCCAATTATCTCGAACGCATAGGTGATATCTTCTTAGAGGTGAGTCGTAATTTAAGTCAAAGGAAGCAGCAAAAGGCTTATTTCACACCCGAAATGCGCAATAGTGTGATGCGCTTATCGGAGCTGGTATCGCGAAGTTTGGATATAATGGTGAAAAGCATTGAGGCCGAGGAACAAGGAGCCCACCTGGAGGAAATGCGAAAAATTCAGCGCGATATTCAACAACTCTTTACCGTATTGAAGGCGGATTACATCGAGAAGATCGAGAAAGGGAAGTTTAGAATACAGAGCGGTATGTATTACTCTGATCTATTAGCGGAGATGGAACGTATTTCGGATCACGCTGGCAGTATCAGTAGTGCCATGAATAAGACTTAATTATAGAGCAATTGATGATCCTATAAGTCGATTGCTTTCCTTCCCGGACCGATCAATTAACATCATTTCAAAGCGAATGGAGTCGGTGTTGTTTTCAGGATAATTTGCGTAATCAAAAGGGGTGGTGATCTCACCCTCCAAAGTTTTATTCTGCCCCCTTGGAGTAAGATTAGGAAGGATATTGTGAAAGGGGAAACAGCTGTCGGCAGGAAGAATTTCTACATAAGAGCCATTTACATACTCGTAATAATAAATGAATAGGTCATAACGATCCAAGAAAGCATCATAGTCTAATTTATTACAAGTGTCTGAATTGCTTTCGTCCTCGCGGCCTACATCGCCATCACCATCGGTAAAGTAAACGGTTAAGTCCACTACTCGACGATTGTCGGCCGAATCACCAAGAAAGCGGAAGTCCGCCTTTCGCCAAGTTAATTGTGGCGTATCGATGAATTTTTCGTTTTGCTCACAGCTCAGACTAAGGGCTGTGATTAGGCCGATGAGTAGTAGTATCTTTGTGAAGCGCATTGCCATATGTTTACAAACGTACAAGAAGCGGAAAAAATATCCGAGTATCAATCCTTAAAAGAAACGCTTCTCGATCCTAAAAAGTTGGAATTCGAGAAGACGGCACTCGAAGTATTTCGCTTGCAATATGATCATAATCCAATTTATAAGCGTTGGTGCAATCTCATCAAGACTAAACCAGAATCGGTTAAGGACTGGCGCGATATCCCGTATTTACCAATTGACTTTTTCAAACAGGAGAAGCTGAGCATTTTTTCCGAAGAACCCCCTTTGTATTTTAAAAGTTCTGGAACCGGTGGTTATGGCCAAAGCCGACATGCTGCCTATGACCCTGACTTTTATGATGCCCAGACCAAGCTCATTTTTGAGGAGCAATATGGCCCCTTGGATTCTTGGTGCATCCTGGCTTTATTGCCGGCTTATCTGGAGCGTGAAGGTTCTTCGCTGGTTCGAATGGCCCAAGAATTTATCGGTATTAGCAAGGATCCAGACAGTGGCTTTTTCCTAAATGACCTAGGGACATTAGCAAGGATTCTAAAAGGCAAGCAAAAGGAAGCTAAGCCTACCTTGTTAATTGGGGTAAGCTTCGCCCTTTGGGACCTGGCCGAACAATTTCCAATGGACCTAAGCGGAATAACCATCATGGAAACGGGAGGCATGAAGGGCCGTCGTAAGGAGCTTATACGCGCGGATTTACATCATATTTTCAAGCAGGCATTTCGGGTTGAAAACATACATTCCGAATATGGCATGACGGAGCTCTTCTCTCAGGCCTACAGCAAGGGAGCCGGTTTGTTCGTGCCGCCAGCTAGCATGCGTTTCAGTGCCCGTGAGATGGAGGACCCATTCCAATCTGCGGCTTTTGGTAAAACAGGTGGACTTAATATCATTGACTTGGCCAACTTAGACTCCTGTGCTTTTATTGAGACCCAAGATTTGGGTCGGGTTTATGCCGATGGGAGCTTTGAGGTACTTGGTCGATTTGATCGAGCAGAGGTGAGGGGATGCAACTTAATGTTGGCCTAACCAACTAAATCCACCACTTAAGCGTTAAAAGGACGAATATACCCCCATGAATACCCTTTTTAAAGCCCTATTTTTTAGTCTTATTATTGCTGCGCCGGCCTCTGCTCAGGTTTTGGAGGAAAAGGCCATCTTAGTGGATTCGAAGCGTGGCGAAGCCAGTTTTGAGTTGATGCGTGGACAGCATATTTATACCTATGAACCAGATGATGGCTGGTATAAAGCAAGGAAGAAAGTATTTCTAAAACCAGCTGATGTTAGCGGCAGGACCCTAAGTTCTGGGGCGCAGTTTTACGATGAGGAGGGAAAGAAGATAGGCTCTGCCTTGACGGAATTAAAGCTGTATGAAATAGATACCATTGATGGATTCCGTAGTGATCGCAGAATTGTAGCGGTCGTACAGGGCTATATTTTCGAAACGAAAATTGCTGATGGAACGGTACCGGAAGAACAAATCGGGGAGATTCTCAAGCTTAAGAACCGCACCCAACAGCAAAAGGAATTTAAAGCCCTTTGGAAGGCTAATCAAGCCGAAACACGGGAGTTCGGTGACCTAAGTGCTACCGTGATTTATGAGCAAGATAAAGTTAGTGCCGAAACGCAAGACTTTCGCCTGATTATGGTTTTCCGAGGCTCCAGCCCCTATGCTTTAATCACCAATGGTCACACCGTCGAAATCGAAAAGGTGAAGGAGCTTTGGGAAGATGGAAGCTTTAAGATTTATTACTTCTACAAGGCCAGTGCTTCCCAAAAATCAGCGGTGGAGGATATGATTTATACCTTCTTAGCCCTTTAAGCAACCTTGATTAGGAAATAGTTCCTTCTTCCCTTTTGCGCGAGGATGAACTTACCGGCAATCAGGTCTCCTGAGGTGATGGTTTTGGTCATTCCCACTTTAGACTTATTAATGCTTACGCCATTGCCCTGCACCATTTTTCTTGCCTCACCTTTGGAAGAAAAGATTTGCGTCTCCTCGGCTAAAAAGTTTACGATTTCCGTTTCAGCTTCCAGCACGGTTTTGCTTATCTCAAATTGAGGCACCCCTTGGAATACGTCTAATAATGTTTCCTCGTCCAGGCTGCGTAAATCATCTTCCGTACTGCGACCAAATAAGATTTGCGAAGCTTTAATGGCATTTTCCAAAGCGGTCTCGCCGTGAACCATTTTAGTTACTTCTTCCGCCAGACGGGACTGCAATTGACGCAGATGGGCTTCGGCCTGATGGGCTTCGACTAATGCATCTATTTCCTCCTTATTCAGCAAAGTGAAGATCTTGATGTAACGTTCTGCGTCATCATCCGAAGTGTTAATCCAAAACTGGTAAAATTTGTAGGGACTGGTGTATTTGGCGCTTAGCCAGACATTACCTTCCTCGGTCTTCCCAAACTTACCGCCATCTGCCTTGGTGATGAGTGGACAAGTAATTGCAAAAGCTTCACCGCTTTCCTTGCGACGAATAAGTTCGGTGCCGGTGGTAATGTTACCCCATTGATCTGAACCACCCATTTGAATTTTGCAATTCAGATCTCGGTATAGGTGCAAGAAGTCGTATCCCTGAACCAATTGGTAGGTAAATTCAGTAAAGGACATGCCTTCTCCGTCTCCGGTTAATCGTTTTTTAACCGAATCCTTAGCCATCATGTAATTCACCGTAATATGCTTGCCTACGTCGCGGATAAACTCCAAGAAGCTGAAGTCCTTCATCCAGTCGTAGTTATTTACCAATAGCGCAGCGTTGGCCGAATCACTTTCAAAATCGAGAAAGAGTCCTAATTGTTCCTTAATGGCATTTTGATTATGTCTCAAACTTTCCTCATCCAGAAGATTACGTTCCTTGCTCTTTCCGGAGGGATCGCCTATCATTCCTGTCGCTCCACCTACTAGTGCAACAGGGCGATGGCCGGCGTTTTGAAAATGGCGGAGCATCATAATGCTCACAAGGTGGCCAATATGCAGAGAGTCGGCTGTAGGATCAATACCTACATAGGCGGAGGTCATTTCTTTGTCCAATTGCTCCTGTGTTCCAGGCATGGCGTCGTGTAACATTCCTCTCCAGCGTAACTCTTCTACGAAATTGCTCATTGATAAAAAATTTCGGACAAAATTAGAGTATAGGGCTTAGAGCACGGGTATTTATTGGGGATAATTAACTTCGCAAAAAAAAGATGCTGCATACCGTAAGTGGTGCTACAGGCTTAGTAGGATCTCATCTTGTTTATCGCCTGCTCAAAGAAGGGAAGCAAGTTCGAGCCTTATATCGAGCAAATTCTGATCGCGGTCTCCTTGCCAAGGTATTTGATTACTATGGTGATAGTTTAGTGGACTATGAATCCAATTTAGAGTGGATGCTAGCGGATTTATTGGACCCAGTAGACGCCGACGAGACCATGAAGGGTACCGCGATATTTTTTCATGCAGCCGCGGTGGTATCCTTCGACCCACGGGATGAAAAAGCAGTGATACAAGGTAATCGAAGCATGACCGCCAATGTGGTAAATGCGGCCTTGCATCATAAGCTTTCTCGACTGGTGCACGTAAGTAGTGTAGCGGCCTTGGGTCGAAAACCCGATCAAAATCAATTTGATGAAGACAGTCATTGGGTGGAATCGAGCGAAAACTCCAATTATGCCAAAGGGAAATATGCAGCTGAGATGGAGGTTTGGCGAGGGATTGAGGAAGGCCTATCAGCCGGCATGGTCAATCCCTGCATCATTCTGGGGCCTGGAACTTGGAATGATGGATCGGCGGCTATCTTTAAGAATATTGCCAATGGCTTTAAATTCTACACCAAGGGGATTAATGCCTATGTGGATGTCCGGGATGTGGTGGAAGCCATTGTAATTTTATCAGAGTCTGATAAGTGTGAGCGCTACGTAATTGCCGCCGAGAACAAATCATATCAATGGATTTTCACTCAGATTGCTAATGGCTTAGGAGTAGCGCCTCCGAGCGTGGAAGTAAAACCTTGGATGTCGGCTTTGGCTTGGAGGTGGGAAGCTTTAAAGACTAAGATATCAGGTTCTAGGCCCCTATTGACCAAGGAGACTGCCCGGACAGCTCTAGGTGCTTATTATTATCAGAATGAAAAAGCAAGGAATGAATTGGGAATTGAATTTCGGAATCTTGATGAAAGCATCGAATTTATTTCCGCTTGTTATCGGAAGGATTTCCCGGCATAGGAATTAGGAGTCTTCCTCCAACTCTTCTTCTTCTTCTTCTTCGCGTGATTGAGTAGCTGGGTTAGCCTCCAACTCGGTACTCATTTTGGTAAGGCGTTCAAGGACCTCTTCGTACATTAAATCCATGCGTTCAGCATTACGGCTATAAAAGCGATAGGAGCTGTCGTATAGCTCTTCAGTAATGCCGTATTTACTCCAAAGCACTTCATAATGCTTTATCGCTGGCAAGCTATCTCCCAGGACCGATGTCCCAATGCGCGCGCCTTCGATGATATGCACATCGGTAAGGACGTCGGTCATTTTATCCGGCGGAATAATCCAATCGGGTAGGGGCTCAGATTTTTCTGGAGCGGTAGGTCCGCAGGCACTTAAAATTAGGCCTAGGACAAAGGTGAGTATGCTTAGCCTAGCGGTCAAATTCCAGGCGTTGAGCCGCTTTGGTTTCTAAAACTTTACCATTTTCATAAACTAACCTACCGTTTACGAAGGTATGGGACACGCGAGCTCTAAAAGTGGTGCCTTCAAAAGGGGACCAAGCACACTTTGAAAGAATATTTTCCTTCGCTACCCGCCAAGGACGAGAGGGGTCCACAATAGTGATATCAGCCCAGTAGCCTTCGCGAAGGAATCCTCGATCTTTAATATTGAAAATCTTGGCTGGATTGTGGCAAGCCTTTTCAACCACCATTTCGATGCTGAGCTTTTCATCACGCACATACTCCATTAAGGCCGGAAGGAAATGCTGCACCAAAGGGCCTCCGCTTGGGGCAGAGGTGTAGGGCTGATCTTTTTCCTCTAGGGTATGAGGGGCATGGTCAGTAGCCAAAACATCAATCTTACCATCGATAACCGCCTGTAAAATAGCATCTCGATCACTGGCCTCCTTTACCGCCGGGTTCCATTTAATATGACTTCCTTTTTCTGCGTAATCCTCTCGACTAAACCAAATGTGATGAACACAGGCCTCGGAAGTAATCAACTTCTCTTCTAGAGGTTTGTCTGATTCGAAAAGTTCACATTCCTCAGCGGTACTAATATGGAAAACGTGCAAGCGTGTGTTGTGCTTTTTAGCCAATTCAACCGCTAAGCTTGAAGACAGAATACAGGCTTCGCGACTGCGGATGTCTGGGTGCATTTCCATTGGAATGTCATCACCATACTGTTCCATAGCCTTTGCCAGGTTAGTTCGGATGGTTTCTTCGTCTTCGCAATGGGTAATTACTGGAACCTTCGACTCCGAGAAAATCAGCTCCAAAGCCTTACGGTCGTCTACTAGCATATTACCGGTGCTACTTCCCATAAAGACCTTTACTCCGGGTACTTTGCTTGGGTCTAACTTCCGAATTTCCTCAATATTGTCATTGGCACCACCAAGGTTAAATCCATAATTAGCCCATGACTTTTCCGCGGCGATATCGTATTTCGCCTCTAGTTTTTCAATCGTAGTTGCGGCCGGCTTGGTATTGGGTTGCTCAATGAAAGAGGTTATACCTCCGGCCACTGCCGCACGAGATTCAGAGTAAATATCTCCCTTATGGGTCAGGCCTGGTTCGCGAAAATGAACCTGATCATCGATAATGCCGGGTAGCACAAAGGAACCAGCGGCATCGATAATGGTGGTTTCGCTATCAAGCTGACTTAAATTCTGATCTATCTTTTCTATACGGCCTTCCGCAATGTATAGGTCGCGTTCCAATATTTCGCCCTCATTTACGAGGCGGGCATTCTTAATCAGAAACTTTCTCATTTCGAAAAACTATTGATGGCGTTTTAGCAGACTGCGCAGTTTCAGTTTCAATACTCCAAAAATGGCTTCGTTAATAATTCCGCTGCTCATTTTCGAATTTCCCAGTGTCCGGTCCGTGAAAATCACAGGTACCTCTTTAATCTGGAAACCAAGCTTATAGGTTATAAATTTCATTTCAATTTGGAAGGCATAGCCCACAAATCGAATTTTAGCAAAATTAATCTTTTCTAATACTTCTCGGCGATAACACACAAATCCGGCCGTAGTATCTTCAACCGGGATTCCCAAAATTATTCTTACGTAACGAGAGGCAAAGTAGCTCAATAAAACTCGGGACATAGGCCAGTTTACTACGTTTACACCCGTCACATATCTCGAGCCAACCGACATGCCGAACTCCCCGCTTTTACAGGCCTCATACAATCTCGGTAAATCTTCAGGATTATGTGAAAAATCGGCGTCCATCTCAAAAACAAATTGATATTGACGCTCTAAGGCCCATTTAAAGCCTGCAATGTAGGCGGTGCCTAGACCTTGTTTCCCTGCCCGGGGGAGAAGAAACAGTTTGTGTTCGTATTCCCCTTGTAAGTGATGTACAATTTCTTGGGTGCCGTCTGGGCTATTATCATCAACGATTAGAATATGGAAATCCGTCTGGAGCCCAAATACCGTGCGGATAATCTGCTCGATATTTTCCTTTTCGTTATAAGTTGGTATGATAACTAATGCCTCGGCCAAGCCAGTGTCGTTTTAGGGACGGCAAAAATACGTATTAATGCACAAGGGGCAGTTGCTTTAACGCTTATTTACCATTTCAGGTATGCATCATTAGGGAGATGTTTTTAGAAACGATAGCCGAGACTTAGGCTAGGAGCCAAGACAAAGGATTGATTTTGATCGAAATTGTTGATTTGAAAAATAGGATTAATCTCGGCATTGAGCCTGAGCTGGGGATTAATGCGATAAGCCATACCTAAGTTGGTATTGATGGCATAGCCCATAGGATATCTTAGTTCGCCTAAATTGGTGGTGTACTGTTCAAGGTCATAAAATCCCCAAAGCAAGCCAGCCCCTCCGTAAACACTGAGTTTAGTAGTAAACATGTATTGGTAAAGCAGGTTGGCATTAAGGCCATAACCCGCAATTTCGCTTCCACTTAAACTAATTCCCGCTCGGGGAATGAATAAAAGGCGTTCCCTTTCGGAGAGAGCTTTGGTAAATTGAGTAGTAAGGGCATATCCCGAGCGAAAATCGAGGAACTTTCCTTCTAGATCGCCCCAGGTTTTTAGACCCATCACAAAGTCATCTCCAAAGGCATATCTAATTTGGGCTTGGTATCCCAGGGCAAAAGACTCAATTGACTGTTCCGGTCGGGTCTCCGGTAGTAATTCCATTGAGCCCGAAATATCTAAATCATTTTTCGCCAAACGTGCATGCTCTAAATTAAAGGAAGGGCTATAGACCAAGCTCGGTGAGCAACTAACTAATATAAGCAGGCTGAGAATTGAGGTACAGAGTTTTTTAATCATGGTAGAAGCATTGATTTGCTTTGAAGGAGGGAAGTTAATTAAAGGCGGGGTCTTGCCAATTTTTTAGCACTATAAATATTCGATGGGATTGAGGTAGAACATTTTTTTCCAACCCTGCTTTGTGCTATCAATTCGCCAGGGATAAGGGATGAGACTTACAATGGAATAATGAAGGTGAGGAGGCTTCCCTGCTGCATTACCGCTGCTACCGACGGTGCCAATTTGAGTTTCGCTGTTTACCCAAGAGAAAGCGTGCGCATCGAGATCTTGGAGGTGAGCATAATAATGAAGTCGCCATTTCGGTCCTAGGATGAGCACGAAATTTCCCCCCATGCTAATTTGACCACTGTATAAAACTATGCCCGAGGTTGAAGAGTGCAGCGGAGTGCCCGCTTTAGCAAATATATCTACTCCCTTATGAGTCACCGATCGCCCCCAAGGATAATACCAAAAGGATTCGGGATTGTAGTCTGCGGCGCTAGCACCTTGGACGGGCATCTTCAGGTTCTGGGGTAGCAGTAATCCTAGGCAGGTTATGAGTAGGAAGATGAGGCCAAGCTTAGTTCTTTTACGCATAGCTGATTTTTATGGCTAGAAGATTCCTAAATGTACATCATAAAAAAAGGCCCCTTCTCGGGGCCTTATAATTATCTGCCAAAGTTGTTCTATACTTTGGATTTTCGGAGTCGATTTCGAATATCGAGCGCTAAAAATTACTTGCTGCTGCTTAAGCTGGCGCTTAAATACTCGCGATTAAGGCGAGCGATATTTTCTAATGAAATTCCTACTGGGCATTCCTCGGCACAAGCTCCAACATTGGAGCAGTTACCAAAACCTTCAAGGTCCATTTGATTCACCATATTGGTAACCCGATCGGCGGCTTCTACTTTTCCTTGGGGCAACAAGGCCATTTGTGAAACTTTTGCCGAAACAAAAAGCATCGCAGAAGCATTGGGACATGCGGCAACACAAGCTCCACAACCAATACATGTTGCTGCATTAAAGGCTGCGTCAGCGTCGGCTTTAGGCACCGGAATCGCATTGGCATCCAGGGTATTACCTGAAGTGTTAACCGATACATATCCACCTGCCTGGATAATGCGGTCAAAGGCCCCACGGTCTACCGAAAGATCCTTTAATACCGGGAAGGCACGCGCCCGCCAAGGTTCAATGTAAATGGTGTCGCCATCATTAAACTTACGCATGTGTAACTGGCAAGTTGTGGTGCCATTCTCTGGCCCGTGGGGTTCACCATTGATGTGTAAGGAACACATACCGCAAATACCCTCACGACAGTCGTGATCAAATACTACGGGCTCTTCTCCCTTGGTAATCAACTCTTCATTAAGTTGATCCATCATTTCTAAAAAGGAGCTATCCGCACTTACGTTTTGGATATTGTAATCTTTTAATTCTCCTTTGGTATTCTGGTTGGCTTGACGCCAAATTTTCAATTTTAAATCCATGAGTAATTTTTTAGATAATTACAAAGACTACTACTTGTAGCTCCGAGTTTTCAGTTCAACATTTTCGAAGACTAATTCTTCCTTAATCAATTCAGCATCTTTCGGTTCTCCTTTGTAAGCCCAAGCGGATACAAAAGCAAAGTCTTCATCGCGACGCAGGGCTTCTCCCTCTTCGGTTTGGAATTCTTCACGGAAGTGACCACCACAGGACTCCTCACGTGCAAGGGCATCCATACACATTAATTCACCTAATTCCATGAAATCAGCCACGCGCATTGCTTTGTCTAATTCAGGGTTCATCTGGTTAGCACCTCCTAATACCCGTACATTTTTCCAGAATTCCTCGCGTAAAGCTTGAATCTCCTTGATGGCCTCATTTAGACCTTGGGCATTACGAGCCATACCACATTTGTCCCACATTATACGGCCTAGTTCTTTGTGGTATTCATCAACAGATTTACTGTTGCCTTCGGTGTTCAAAAGCTTATCGATGGTCTCCCGCACCGTATTTTCCGCTTTTTCGAAAGCTTCATGGTCAGTGCTTATTTCACCGGTACGAATTTCGTCAGCCAGGTATTCACCAATGGTATAAGGTATCACGAAATAACCATCGGCCAGACCTTGCATCAAAGCAGAAGCTCCTAATCGGTTCGCACCGTGGTCAGAGAAGTTAGCCTCTCCCAATGCGAATAAGCCAGGCACTGAGGTCATAAGGTTGTAATCTACCCAAATGCCACCCATGGTATAGTGCACCGCAGGATAAATCATCATCGGGGTTTCGTATGGATTATCATCAACGATCTTCTCATACATCGCAAAGAGGTTGCCGTATTTGGCCTCAACTACCTTGGTTCCCAATTCACGGATTTGCGCATCACTAGGCTTGTCGATTCCTTTTATATTGGCTTCAGTTCTGCCGTAACGCATAATCGCATCGGCAAAATCTAAGTATACCGCTTCTCCGGTTGCATTTACCCCGTAACCTTCATCGCAACGCTCTTTAGCGGCACGAGATGCCACGTCACGAGGTACGAGGTTACCAAAGGAAGGATAACGACGCTCCAGGTAGTAATCTCTTTTTTCTTCTGGCAGATCGGTAGGCTTTAGTTTGCCCGCGCGAATTGCCTCCGCATCTTTACGATCTTTAGGTACCCAGATACGGCCATCGTTTCGCAGCGACTCACTCATCAGCGTAAGCTTGGATTGGTGAGAACCGGAAACTGGAATACAGGTAGGGTGGATTTGGGTAAAACACGGGTTAGCAAAATGCGCCCCTGTCTTATGCGCCTTCCATGCTGCCGAACCATTTGATCCCATGGCATTGGTGGAAAGGAAGAACACATTGCCGTAACCTCCAGAAGCAATCACCACGGCGTGAGCGCTGTGCCGCTGAATTTCTCCCGTAACTAAATTTCGGGCGATAATACCACGCGCCTTACCGTCTACCATTACTATTTCTAGCATCTCGTGGCGGTTATACATGGTCACCTTGCCCTTAGATATCTGACGGCTTAGAGCTGAGTAAGCACCTAATAGTAATTGCTGACCAGTTTGACCTTTAGCATAAAAGGTACGGCTAACCTGCACTCCGCCGAAGGAACGGTTATCGAGGTTGCCACCATAGTCACGTGCGAAGGGAACCCCTTGTGCAACGGCCTGATCAATAATATTTGCAGAAACTTCTGCTAAGCGATACACATTGGCCTCACGGGAGCGGTAATCCCCGCCTTTAATGGTATCGTAGAATAATCGATAAACAGAATCACCATCATTTTGGTAGTTCTTAGCGGCATTAATACCCCCTTGTGCAGCAATAGAGTGCGCGCGTCTAGGGGAATCCTGGAAGGCAAATGCCTTTACATTGTATCCCATTTCTGCGAGAGAGGCAGCGGCGGAACTCCCGGCTAAGCCCGTACCAATTACAATAACATCGATATTACGTTTATTGGCTGGGTTAACTAATCGAATATTAGCCTTATGATTTTGCCACTTTTTTTCAAGTGGGCCTTCTGGAATATTAGAATCTAAATTCATAGAGAATGCGTTTAGTTTTTAGCCATTAAAATGTAAACTGGAATGATTGCATACAAGAGAGGTACTACAACCGAAAATCCATAACCCAACTTGGTAATAAACGGTGTATAACGTTTGTGGTTCAAACCTAAAGTTTGAAAGGCGCTAGAGAATCCGTGCCATAAATGGAAGGCAACTGCTGCCATAGCAATGACGTAGAGTAAGACCATAATCATACCGGCGGTGCCATCCTGATAGGTCGCTACTACAACCTCGGCCAAGTTCTTATTGCCTTGGGCATCCAGTCCAACTTCACCCCAATGCATGGTGTACCAGAATTGAGCCATGTGCATAACAATGAACCCAAGGATTATTACTCCTAGGAGTCCCATATTACGAGAAGCCCAGATTGAATTGCGATTTGGTTTCCAGCTTGCATAGCGTTCCGGACGCGCGGCGCGATTTTGCATAGCCAGTTTGATCCCGTCTACTGCATGCAATAGAATGCTGAAATAAAGTACATAACTCACAATCTTAATCAGTGGAAAGGTGGTCATGAACTTAGCGTATGCATTGAACTTTTCTTGACCTTCAATGCTGAGGTCCAATAGTTGTAGGTTTCCGAGAAGGTGGACGATCAAAAAGCTGATAAGGAACAGCCCAGTGATGGACATCCAGTATTTCTTTGCAACGGATGAACCTAAAATCCCTGATTTTGCCATAGTTAGTCTTAGCCGATTGTGTTTCGACAAATTTAAGAACCGAGGCCGATAGAACAATACACGCAATTATTTAGAATGAATAAAGAGAAGCTGAGAAACTGCGGCCTTCAAAGGGCTAAGCTTAATTCCTAACTTTGCCATCGTCTCAAAAAAAAATAATACCCCATGCGTTACGATCCCATCGACAGTGAATTATTCATTTCTAATCGCCAAAGGTTTGTTAAGCATTTACCTGAAGGAGCTTTAGCCGTTTTTAACGCTAATGATATTCTTCCGACCAATGCGGATGGAACTTTGCCCTTCGTTCAGAATCGCGATTTATTCTATTTGTCGGGGGTAGATCAAGAGGAGACCATTCTGGTATTGTTTCCCAATGCCTTTAATCCAGCTCATCGGGAAGTATTATTCCTTTTGGAAACCAATGAGCACCTGGCTAGATGGGAGGGAGCGAAGTTAACGAAGGAGCAAGCGACTGCTCAAACTGGCATTCAAACCGTTTTTTGGTTATCTGAATTCGAAAAGGTGTTTAAGGATTTAATGTCTCAGGCTCAGAAGGTTTATTTAAATAGCAATGAACATTTGCGAGCCAATAATCCCGTGGAAACCCGAGACCAGCGATTCCAGAAGTGGATTGCGAAAGAATATCCTATGCATAGCTATGATCGCAGTGCCCCCATTATGCACCGTCTCCGGGCAATTAAATCTCCTATTGAAATTGATTTATTGCAAAAGGCATGTGATATAAACACTAAGGCCTTCCATCGAATCCTGAAGTTTCTTAAACCGGGGGTGATGGAGTATGAATTGGAGGCAGAGTTTATTCATGAATACAAACGCCATGGTGCCCCCGACTTTAGCTATACGCCAATTATTGCTTCCGGAGAAAGCGCTTGTGTATTGCACTACATTGAAAATGATAAGCAATGCAAGGATGGTGATTTAGTACTCTTCGATTGTGGTAATTGGTACGCAAATTATGCTAGTGATGTTACTCGCTGCTACCCTGTTAATGGTCGTTTCACCGATCGTCAAAAGCAGGTCTACAATGCGGTATTGAGGGTAGAGAAAGCGGCGATGGAATTGTTGCGTCCTGGCAACCAGCTGCATGAGTATCACAAACAAGTGGGTGAGCTAATGACCAAAGAATTAGTGGACCTTAAGCTTATTACCATGGATGAGGTGCGTAATGAGGATCCCAATTGGCCGGCTTATAAGAAGTACTTTATGCATGGTACCTCACATTACATTGGCTTAGACGTTCATGATGTTGGTTTATGGACAGAAAAGATGGAAGTAGGAAATGTCTTTACCTGTGAACCAGGAATTTACATTCCAGAGGAGGGCATCGGAATTCGTATTGAAGACAATATTGTCATTGGCGAGCAAGCAAATATTAACATGACCTCCGGTATTCCCAAGGAAATCGAGGAGATCGAGGAAATCATGAATGGCTAATGAATAGCATTGAGTTCCATTACAAAGGGGCTCGTTTTGTAGCGCACGAAGAGGGTCGAGGTCCCGCGGTCCTTTTTTTACACGGTTTCCTGGAGAACCGAAATATGTGGTCCGAGACCATTGCCTCTTTACCGAAGACATTCCGAAAAATCTGTTTGGACTTACCCGGTCATGGTGATTCAGAAAATTTGGCCTACGTGCACACCATGGAAGAAATGGCGGAGGTGGTTTGGGCCTTGCTGAAGAAATTGAGCTTAAGGAAAGTTTTCCTTTGCGGTCATTCCATGGGCGGTTACGTTGCCCTTGCTTTTGCTGAAAAATATCCTGATAATCTCCGAGGTTTAATCCTGATGAATTCCAATAGTCGGGCAGATTCGCGAGAAAAAAGAGGGAATAGAGATCGCGCCATAGCATTGGTGAAACAAGATCCCAGGGCCTATATAAAAACGGCCATTCCCTTACTATTTTCTGAAGCTAACCGAAGTAAATTGAAAAAGGAGATTGCGGCGGTAAGGAAGCAAGCGATTGGAACTTCGGCCCAAGGAGTTGTCGCGGCCTTAGAGGGAATGAAAATCCGAATGGATCGTGAAGCTATATTAGCTTTTGCACCCTATCCGATTCTTTTCATCGCGGCTAAACTCGATCCGGTCCTGGATTTCAATTTACTGGCGCAGCAATTTGAACATGCTGCGGTGCAAGGGCTGGTTTTGGAATCAGGACACATGAGTCATCTAGAAGAAAAAGTTCCCCTGCAATTGGCGATTGCTGATTTCCTCAAAGCAAATCGCTAGATTTTTATTCCCATTCTTTCTATTTAGCTCCAGCTTACCAAGAGATTATTTGCCTTGAGAATAAGCCTAATGGTCACTTTAACTTTTTTCCCGTATTCCGTTTTTAATTAAGTGGGCCTTGGATATTTCCTAATCTATATGTGGGCTAATTGAGGTTCTACCTTTGTTTTATACCCTCGCCAGTTATTTAACTCTAATCAAACACTATAAATATGAGGGGTGAATTTCAAGCTAAATTGATGAAGGCCTTGGAGGAGGAGCTAGAGGGAGCAGACAAGGCAACCAAATTCATTCAGGATTTATACGATTGTGATTACAGCACCGCTCGAAGGAAATTTAATGGGGATATCAAGTTGGGTTTAGAGCAGTTTGCTAAGCTTGCGAAGCGATTTCCGCGAATTTTGAATTTAGCTTTTCACGAATTTTTACCGCCCGATACTTATCTCGTTCATTATAGCAGCTTTCGGAATTTTCGCGAGGTAAATAAATACTTGGGAGAAGTAATTCGTCGATTTGAAAAGGGATTGGCTAAAGGGGCTTTACTCAAATATGTGGCTCGGGATTTACCCCTTTTTTTCTTCCTCTCAGATCGCAAATTAGCCGGTTTTAAGATAGCCCTTTGGGCGAATCAGTTGAATCAACAAGGACCATTTAATTTGGGAATCGAGACTTACCACTTATGTCGAGAGCTTTATAGGCTGTATAAAAACATTGATAGTCTGGAGATTTGGAATCGTAATGTGCTAGTTAATCAGTTTCATATGATAGATTGGTATTGCCAATTGAGACATATCGATGGAAACTTTAAAGCCTATTTATTCGAAGTTATTGAAAATCGAATTCGGGAGTTAAGAACCTGGTCGGGGCAAGGGAAGAAGGATGGCATGGGTAACTTAAACATACTCTTTACCGATTTCATAACCATGAATAATGGTGGTATGCTTCAAACGGATAAGGAGCAAGTTCTGATGACCGCCGTGAGTAATGTGAATTATATCACCTTTAAACAAGGAGTACCTTGTGTGAACTTTTTACGCGAATTTGAGATTCATCAATCCTACGCCACTTCTATAAGTAGATCCAATGCCCTTTCCCGAGAGAAAATTTTTAAGCAACTCCTAGAGGATTTGCAAGGTGGCGGGAAGACTTAAGCTATTCCGATTCTTTGAGCGCATTCCAACCCTGGGCTTGCAAGGGAACTGCGGCACCATCTCTAGCAATAAGCATTGGTTTAGCTCCGGCTTCCGTTACATGACCAATAACTGTAAGGTGCGGATTTCCTTTAATCTTATCATGGTCGGCCAAAGGGATGGTAAATAGCAATTCGTAATCTTCGCCTCCATTTAAAGCTACCGTGGTGGAGCTTAATTTAAATTCCTCGCATACTTTGGAAATGGTCGGGTCTACCGGGATTTTGTCTTCATAAATTTGGAATCCCATGCCAGAGGCCTTGCTCAGGTGCAGAACTTCGGAAGAAAGACCATCGGATACATCAATCATGGAGCTAGGAAGGACGCCTAATTTCTCTAATAAATCAGGAATATCTTTTCGAGCCTCCGGTTTAAGTTGGCGTTGCACTGCGTAGCTATATTCACTTAAATCAGGCTGCGCATCAGGATTAGCTTGAAAAACGGACTTTTCTCTTTCCAAAACTTGTAAGCCCATATAAGCTCCTCCTAAATCTCCGCTAATTACTAGGAGGTCATTTTCCTTGGCGCCACCGCGTTCCGTAATTCGATTTTCGTCTACTTCACCAATGGCGGTGATACTCAATATTAGACCTGAATAAGAAGAGGTGGTATCTCCGCCGACCAAATCGACCTCATGAACTTCACAAGCATGACGAATACCCTCGTAAATTTTATCCAAGTATTCAATACCAAAGCGGTTACTCACTGCCAGACTCACGGTGATTTGGCTCGGCTTGGCATTCATGGCGTAAATGTCAGACAAGTTCACCGCCACGGCCTTATAACCGAGGTGTTGCGGAGGCATGTAGCTAAGGTCAAAGTGAACACCCTCCACCAACATATCGGTGGAGACTACGGTGCGCCCACTTAGAAATTCAAGGATTGCCGCATCATCTCCAATACCTTTAATCGTAGAAGCCTGATTTAAAGGGAAGTCCCTGGTAAGATGATCGATTAATCCAAATTCGCCTAGCTGTCCTAAGCTTGAAAATTGTTCTTCCTGTGCCATGAGGCAAAATTACGATTGTTTTTGCTCCTAAATGCTCTTCAATATTTTCGATGCTTCATCGATAAGCCTATCGTTAAAGCCGAAGCTAATGTGTACCTTTGCATTAATTTTGACTAATTCTAAATAGCCCATGATTAAAGTTTCGGATACGGCAAAGCAACGTCTTAGTGGACTAATGGCTGAAAGTGGTCAAAGCCTGGAGAACACCTATGTACGTGTAGGGGTAAGCAGTGGCGGATGCAGTGGCCTCTCATATGAGTTAAATTTCGATGCAGAAATGTCGGATAGTGATAAACTTTTTGAGGACCAAGGTGTAAGGATATTAGTAGATAAGAAAAGTTTTCTCTACCTGATAGGAACCACCCTAGATTACAGCGGTGGTCTGAATGGAAAAGGATTTTCCTTTAATAACCCCAACGCTTCGCGCACCTGCGGTTGTGGTGAAAGCTTTGCAGTTTAAGCGGCCCTAATTAAGACCGATGAAGACAGAAGAAAGTTACTTAGAAGAGGTTACGGCCTCGGAATACAAATACGGCTTTTATACCGATATCGAAGCCGATAAGGTACCTCCTGGATTAAATGAAGAAGTGATTCGTATCATTTCCGCTAAAAAGCAGGAGCCGGAATGGATGACCGAATGGCGCTTAGATGCCTACCGTAAATTCCTGAAAATGAAGGAGCCCAAGTGGCCCAATGTTACTTACCCGGAACCAGATTTGCAGGCCATTTCTTATTACTCAGCGCCTAAGCAAAAGAAGGAATTAGAAAGCTTAGATGAAGTGGACCCAGAATTATTGAAGACCTTCGATAAATTGGGGATTTCCTTGGAGGAGCAGAAGCGCCTTACCGGAGTAGCCATGGATGTGGTGGTGGATTCAGTATCTGTTAAAACCACTTTCAAAGAGAAACTGGGTGAATTAGGGATTATATTCTGCTCCATGTCTGAGGCGATTCAGGATCATCCGGAACTGGTGAAGAAGTACCTCGGTACCGTTGTGCCTAAAACGGATAACTATTACGCAGCTCTTAATTCGGCAGTTTTCACCGATGGCTCTTTTTGCTATATCCCAAAGGGTGTTCGTTGTCCCATGGAACTGAGCACCTATTTTCGAATTAACGAAGCTGGGACGGGGCAATTCGAGCGTACTTTGGTTATCGCTGATGCGTCTTCCTATGTAAGTTATTTAGAAGGTTGCACGGCTCCGATGCGGGATGAAAACCAGCTCCATGCAGCCGTGGTGGAATTGGTAGCCCTGGATGATGCTGAAATCAAGTATTCTACGGTTCAGAACTGGTATCCTGGCGACAAGGAAGGTAAAGGTGGAATCTACAACTTTGTGACCAAGCGAGGAATCTGCGAACGCAATGCTAAGATCTCCTGGACTCAGGTGGAAACGGGTTCAGCCGTTACCTGGAAGTACCCTTCTTGTATCTTAAAAGGGGAAAACTCCATCGGCGAATTTTATTCGGTGGCGGTTACTAATAACTACCAACAAGCGGATACGGGTACCAAAATGATTCACCTTGGAAAAAATACTAAGAGTACCATTATTTCTAAAGGTATCTGTGCCGGTCATTCTAATGGTTCTTACCGCGGCTTGGTGAAGATTGGACCTCGGGCCGAGAACGCACGAAATTTCTCTCAATGTGATTCTTTATTAATGGGAAATGGTTGTGGCTCGCACACCTTCCCTTATATCGAAACTCAAAATAAATCAGCCAAGATTGAGCATGAGGCCACGACCTCCAAGATTGGCGAGGATCAGATTTTCTATTGCAATCAACGAGGTATTGGTGAAGAAGAAGCCATTGCCCTGATCGTAAATGGATATTGTAAAGACGTCTTAAATCAGTTACCGATGGAGTTTGCGGTAGAAGCGCAAAAGCTTCTAGCCATTAGCTTAGAAGGTTCGGTAGGTTAATATTTTTGAAATTCCCATCATGTTAAAAATCAACAACCTTCAAGCGGGTATTGAAGGAAAAGCTATCCTAAAAGGAATTGACCTGGAGGTAAAACCAGGAGAAGTTCACGCTATTATGGGCCCCAATGGTTCCGGAAAAAGTACCCTTTCCTCGGTTATTGCCGGTCGGGAAGATTATGAGGTGAGTGGAGGGAGTATTGACTTCGAAGGTGAGGACTTACTCGACCTGGAGGCCGATGAGCGCGCCCATAAAGGCATTTTCTTATCCTTCCAATATCCAGTAGAAATTCCCGGGGTAACGGTTACGAATTTCGTGAAAACCGCGATTAATGAGAGTCGCAAAGCCCGCGGAGAAGAGCCTATGCCGGCTAATGTGATGCTGAAAAAAATGCGCGAGAAGATGGCTTTGCTAGAAATAGATAATGCCTTCCTGAGCCGCAGCTTGAATGAGGGATTTTCCGGCGGTGAAAAGAAACGTAATGAGATTTTCCAAATGGCCATGCTGGAGCCGAAATTGGCCATCCTGGATGAGACCGATTCGGGATTAGATATCGATGCCCTGCGCATTGTGGCAAATGGCGTGAATAAGCTGAAAAGCAAGGATAATGCGGTAATCGTTATTACCCACTATCAACGCTTGCTAGATTACATTGTGCCCGATTTTGTGCATGTATTGCATAAGGGTAAGATTATTAAAAGTGGTACCAAAGAATTAGCTCTTGAATTAGAAGCCAAAGGATATGATTGGCTCAAAGAAGGAGTAGAAGCCTAAGCACGTGGAAGCATTAAAAGATAAATTAGAATCATCATTTCTGGTTTTTGAGAATGAACTCAATGGCCAAGCAGAAGGTGAGATTCATTCTCGTCGACGGGAGGCTTTTGACCGTTTCGTGAAGATGGGATTCCCCACAAAACGGGACGAAGAGTGGAAGTACACCAACCTGAAACCGATTCTAAAACACGATTTCCGGGTTTTCGTTAACGATGAAAATACGGTAGACTTTAGCTCTATCAAGAAGTTTTTCTTGAATGACGTGGATACCTATAAGCTGGTATTTATTGACGGCTATTATAGCTCTTGGTTATCAGAGACTACCCATCAAGGCTTTGATATCTGTACCTTCAGTAATATGCTCAGCAAGTATCAGGAGGTAGCTGAGAAGTACTTTGCTAAGGCACTGCCTAAAGATGAACCACTGGCTGCAGCCAATACCGCATTTGCCAAAGAAGGCGCCTTTATTCGAGTTAAGAAAGGTCAAACTGTAGACAAACCGGTAGAAATCATTTATATCACCACGGAGCATGGTGTAGAGACCTTGGCCCAGCCTCGCAATCTGGTGGTGGTAGAGGAAAATGCGGAAGTGACTGTTATCGAACGTCATCAGAGCTTAAGTGAAAAGGAAGTCCTTACCAATGCTGCTACCGAAATCTTTGCCTTACGCGACGCTCGCTTGCAGTATTATAAGATTCAGAATGACACCAAAACGGCTTCCCTTATCGATAGTACTTCTGTAAAGCAGTATCGCGGTTCAAATGTGGGAATCGGAACCTTTAGTTTTGGAAATAAATTTATCCGTAATAATCTGAACTTCTTCATGGAAGAAGAGCATACGGAGAGTCATATGGATGGTATTACGGTGATTGATCAAGGTCAAACCGTTGATCACCATACCCTTGCAGATCACAAAGTGCCAAATTGTTATTCTGACGAATTGTACAAAGGTATTTATGATGATAATGCCCATGGGGTATTTAATGGAAAGGTGATGGTGCATCCCCATGCCCAAAAAACTAATGCCTTCCAGCAGAATAATAATATTCTCCTTACCGATAAGGCCTCGATTGACACTAAACCGCAATTGGAGATTTTTGCCGATGATGTGCAGTGCTCCCATGGTTGTACAATTGGTCAATTGGATGAGGACGCGATGTTCTATCTCAAGTCCCGTGGTATCCCAGAAAAGGAGGCCAAGGCTTTATTGCTTTATGCATTTGCCAATGATGGACTGAGAAACGTGAAAATTCCTGCGCTTCGCAAGAAATTGAATCGTCAGATCGCCAAGAAATTGAATGTAAATCTCGATTTCGAACTTTAAGTATAACTATGTTGACAGATAGTGTGGCATCATTCCCAATCGAAAAGATCCGCAGTGAATTCCCCATCCTTCATCAAGAGGTGAATGGGCGTCCCTTGGTTTATTTCGACAATGCTGCTAGCACCCAAAAGCCTTGGCCCGTTATCGAGGCGATTTCCCAGTACTACGAGGGCATTAATAGCAATGTCCACCGGGGTGTGCATACCTTAAGTCAACGCGCTACCGACGCATTCGAAGCGGCTCGAGAAAAGGTAAGGGAACATCTCAATGCGGAGAAGGTGCATGAGATTATCTTTACTAAAGGCACAACGGATAGTATAAACCTAGTCGCTAATTCCCTTGCCCAGGGAATGATTAAGGCTGGGGATGAAATTATTATCTCGCACCTGGAACACCACAGCAATATTGTACCATGGCAAATGCTTTGTCAGCGTACAGGTGCCATCTTGAAAGTCATACCCATAAACGAAAGGGGTGAGCTGCTTAAGGAGGAATACCTAAAGCTCCTAAATGCCAAGACTAAATTGGTGGCGGTAAATCATATTTCAAATGCCCTGGGGACTATTAATCCCATTGCAGATATGATAGAGGCCGCACATCAGTTTGGCGCCTTGTTTTTGGTAGATGGCGCACAAAGCATTCCGCACATGAAGGTAGATGTTCGGGCATTGGACGCGGACTTCTATTGCTTCAGTGGGCATAAACTTTTTGGACCAACTGGAATTGGGGTTTTATATGCTAAGGAAGCCCTCCTTGAAGAAATGCCACCCTACCAAGGTGGAGGGGAAATGATTGCTGAGGTGACCTTTGAAAAAACCACCTATGCCGGATTACCTCATAAGTTTGAGGCGGGAACTCCTCATATTGAGGGAGGTATCGTTTTAGGGAAGGCTATTGATTATGTTAATTCAGTAGGCCTCGACGCCATCGCAGCCTATGAACAAGAACTCTTAGCCTATGGCACCGCGCAGTTAAAACAGCGCTTTCCGGATCTGCGGATAATTGGAGAAGCCGAACAAAAAACTTCCGTGATATCTTTTCTCCTAGGAGAAATTCACCCTTATGATGTAGGCGTTATCCTTGATAAACTCGGTGTGGCCGTAAGAACCGGTCATCATTGCACTCAACCAATCATGAGTCATTTTGAGATTCCAGGCACTATTCGTGCTAGCTTTGCATTTTACAATACCAAATCGGAAATCGATCAAATGGTGGAGGCCTTGGATAAGGCTCAATCAATGTTAGCGTAGAATGAAAAAGTGGGTACTCAAAGCCATCATACAAAAGCTTATATCTTTTTTACCGGGAAGCCATCGTATTAATTTTTGGTTTCAGAAGTACGTCACCAAAGGGGTAAACATGAACGATAGCTATCTCGGTGATAAGCTTGTTCATGCAGAGGATCACTTGCGATTTGCTCAGTCCTTGGGCGGGCTCAAGGATAAGACTAGCTTGGAGCTTGGGACAGGATGGTATCCGGTTGTTCCACTAAGCTTGTTTCTCGCTGGAATTGAAAAAACCGTGAGCATCGACTTAAGCCCACTAATGAATAAAGAAGCCATTTGGCAAACTATTGAAGCAATGCGCTCTTGGCAAAAGGCTGGCAAGCTAAACGGCTTTCAACAATATTGGCAAGAGGATCGCCTGGCCTTTTTTATGCAGGCCGATTTTAAGGCAATGGAATTGGAAGAGATCTTGGATTCCTTGCATTTTGAATATCGAGTAGGGGATGCCCGCCAGCTCAAGGACCCTGCGGATTCCTTCGATCTTATTCATTCCAACAATGTGTTTGAACATATTTATCCTCAGATACTAAAGGAGATACTGAAAGAGTTTAAGCGGGTGCTAAAAAAAGGTGGACTGATGAGTCATTTCATTGATATGTCCGACCATTTTGCTCATCTCGACTCCAGCATTACCATTTACAATTTCCTTTCTTACAGCGAGAGCTCTTGGCGACGAATTGACAATTCTGTACAACCGCAAAATCGCATGAGGTTAAGTGATTATGAAACACTTTATCAAGAATTGGGTTTAGATATCAAGGAACGTGAATTTAGGGCTGGTGAACCGGAGAAATTGAAGCAGGTGCAATTGGCCCCTCCCTTTGCAGGGCGATCCATAAAAGAGCTTGCCATTAGTCACGCGCATTTAGTTAGTCATTAAGGATGCCAGATATTAAAGAAATACAAGAAGATATTATCGGTGAATTTCAGATGTTCGACGATTGGATGGAACGTTATGAATACCTCATCGACCTCGGTAAATCCTTACCCCTGATTAATGAGGAGTATAGGACGGATGACAATATAATTAAAGGCTGCCAGAGCCGGGTATGGCTCCATGCTGAAGGGAATAAAGAAAAGGTGCAGTTTACCGCCGATTCAGATGCTATTCTAACCAAAGGCCTGATTGCCCTATTAATCCGAGTACTTGACGGTCAGGGGGCAGAGGAGATCGCAGCGGCAGATTTATATTTCTTAGACCAAATTGGTTTAAAGGAGCATTTGAGTCCTACTCGGGCTAATGGACTGCTCAGTATGGTTAAACAAATGAAATTCTACGCCCTGGCTATGCAGGCGAAATAAAACCCAAGATTATGAACGACGCGGAAATGCAGAAAATAGGAGATGAGGTAGTTGACGTTCTACGCTCTATCTTTGATCCGGAAATTCCAGTTAATATCTATGAGCTGGGGCTTATTTACGATGTGCAAGTGAGCTCCGAAGGCGATATCAAGATATTAATGACCCTCACCTCTCCAAATTGTCCGGTTGCCGAAAGTATGCCGGAAGAAGTAAAACAGAAAGTAGGCACTATTAACGACGCTAAAGACGTTGAGGTGGAGATTACTTTCGATCCTCCTTGGTCAAAAGATATGATGAGCGAGGAGGCCATGTTGGAACTAGGGTTTTTATAAATATGATTAAAGTAGGAATTGATGCAATTCACTACCATGTGCCCAAGCTAATGTTGCCTATAGCAAGTTTAGCTGAAGCCAGGGGAATTGAATATGCAAAATTAAACAAGGGATTAGGTCTTGAGGCTATGTCCGTTTGCGACGCCCAGGAAGACGTGGCCACCATGGCCGCAGAAGCAGCTTATAAGCTGATTAAAGAACAGGGCCTAGCGCCTCAGGAAATAGATCGGATCTATTTGGGGACTGAATCGGCTTTGGATGCAGCAAAGCCAACCGCCGCCTATATTTTAGGCATATTGGAGGCAAAATTGGAGCCGGAATTCGGAGCGCGCTGTTTACGGAATTGCGATGTAGTAGATCTCACTTTTGCTTGTATAGGAGGGGTGGATGCCCTGCTTAACTCTGCAGATTATATCCGTTTGCGACCTCAGTCCAAGGCTTTGGTAATTGCCGCCGATAAGGCGCAGTACGATTTAGCCTCCACCGGAGAATACACTCAAGGTGCAGGAGCTGTAGCTATGCTTATGACGGCAAATCCCCGCATCCTGAAATTGGATATGGATTTTGGCGTGGCCACAAAAAGCGAGCATGACTTCTTTAAGCCACGACGAAATTTTACGAAAACCGAGGTTTTGCGTGAGACGGCTAAACTGCTGGGTCAAGAGCTTAAGGATGAAGATCTGGAGAATCTTTGGCAAAGTAGCCATTATCCATTCTGGCATTCAGGAGGTAACAATTTGGAACTCTTTCGCGAGGAACCTGTCTTCGATGGACCCTATTCCAATGATTGTTATAAGGCCCGTACTTCAGAAGCCCTAGACCACTTGTCTCGAAAGCAGGCGGAGCTTGATGTTTTAGAAGATTGGTCTTACCTGGTATTTCATTTGCCCTATGCTTTCCAAGCTCGTCGCATGTTCGTTGATATGTGGTTCGCCCGCCTTTCGTCTGATGCACGGCAATCCCTGGCTTCCGAATTGGAGATCGGTGCTAGCGAATTGAATGCACCATCGGGTGATACCATGAAGCGTATTGCTAAAAGTAATTTGTATCGCCAGTTTATTGCGGAGGCTATTGCCCCAGGGGAGAAGGCCTCTTCTTTAATTGGTAACATGTACACCGCTTCAATTTTCATGAGTTTTCTATCCCTATTGGAGGGTTTAAGACTTAATGAATCTTCCGCCCAGGGAAAGAACATAGGTTTTATTGCCTACGGAAGCGGTTCGAAATCGAAAGTTTTCAGCGGTTCTATACAAGAGCATTGGCAGCAAGGAATGCCTGCAGCCAATGTGTTTGAAACCTTGGCTCAACGTCAAGAGATTAGTTTCAAAGAATATGTAGACCTGCATCAAGGACGCTTGAAGAAGAACCTAGCTCCCTCGGAAGGTTTGACTTTAGAGGGAATATCTACGGAGCTCAATCAAGAAGGATATCGTATTTACAGTTAAGGTCTGAATAAGCCATGGAGGAAATTAGAAATAAAGTTGCGGAGAGTGGTTTGATTACGCTTAGCCTGGAGGACTTCTATCCTCATGGTCAGCGTTTGCGCTTGGATATTGCTGCATGGCTCTATGAAGGTCTAATCTTAAAGGAAAAAGATTTTCGACAGTACCTCAAAGAGCATGATTGGTCGCAGTACGAAAATGCCTATGTGGCGGTTTATTGCTCGGCGGATGCGATTATTCCTCAATGGGCCTTTATGCTGGTAGGCATAGAGTTGCAAGGGATAGCCAAAGAAGTTGTTTATGGGGCTCCGGAGGATTTGGAATTACTACTTATGGAGTCAAGTTTAAGACAAGTAGACTGGGAGCAATATCGCGATCAGAGAGTGATTCTAAAAGGCTGCGGAGATTTACCTATCCCGGCGCAGAGTTACTTGCGAATGGCCAGCATCCTTAAACCCATTGTTAAGAGCCTACTTTTTGGTGAAGCCTGCTCTACGGTACCTATCTACAAGCAAAAGAAGAAATGACAGATTTTGATATCCTGGCGGTTAAGCATAGCATTCAGGACCAGCGAAATAAGCTTTTAAGTCATCCGATTTACCAGGAGCTTAATGATATCGAAAGTCTGCGGCTCTTTATGGAGTACCATGTTTTTGCAGTTTGGGATTTTATGCTCCTTCTTAAATCCTTACAGCGCGATTTAACCTCGGTGGATGAAGTATGGACACCAAGTAGCAATCGAACTGCCAGGCGTTTAATTAATGAAATTGTATTAGCGGAGGAGAGTGATCTCGATATCAATAACTTGCCCTCTAGTCATTTTGAGATGTACCTCGATGCCATGAAGCAGATAGGGGCAGATTTGGCACCTATAAACCGACTGGTTGAATTTAGTGTAAAGGGGCATAGCTTAAAATCGCTAATCAAGTTTAATGTGGCCGAAATCGGTAAGGCGCAGCAGAACTTTGTGACGGCGACCTACCAGATACTAAAGGAGAATAAATTGCATCAAACCGCTGCCGCCTTCACCTTTGGTAGAGAAGACCTTATTCCAGATCTTTTTACCGAAATCGTCCGTGATCTTAATCAGCGCTTTGATGGAGAATTAAGTGCCTTCGTTTATTATCTCGATCGCCACATTGAATTGGATGCCGATGAACATGGCCCCATGGCCGATAAGATGATTGCTGAATTATGCGGTCACGATTTCAACAAATGGGAGGATGCAAAAAAGGCGTCACAACTTGCATTGGACGCCCGATTAAAATTGTGGGATGCTATTTATGAGGCTATTCTACAACGGAAGCAGAATCCTGAGCATCAGAATCCCCGTTCAGCTTAGATAATAGTGCTCGCCCATTGCTGAGCGCAGCTTGAGTTTTAATATCAATTCGTTCCATTTTAGCTTTTTCATTTTTTAGAAAAGCTACTTTTTCGGCCTCGGTCCAGTCTTCTTTAAAATTTCCTGAGAAATCCCGCATCCAAGTCATCATGGCCTCTTTGGCATATTTTAATTCGGTAGCCGCGACCATAATGTCGGCGCTATCCGGGCTTCCTACCGAGGCGGCCATCAATTCGGTTTGTAATTTACCCATGGGCATCATCTCAGGCATCACTTTGTCGTGAAGCTCCAGTACTTCTTTGCGCAAAGTGTCAGATTCAGCTCCACCCACTTTGGACTGACCCATTTGGCCAACGGTTGTTTTATCGGCATTACTTGTAGCGGACTCGTTGCAAGCTATTAGAATGCTAAGGGCCAAGAGGCTAAATACTAATTTTTTCATTGAGGAGATTAATTTTCGCGAAGGTAGAACTTATATCAGCCGCCGGAGAGGGGATAGCCCGTATTTTTGCACTATGAAGATTAACTTGACTAGCACCGACTACTTACGCATAGGCATTCTTGTTTTGGTTTTTGTTGTAGGGATCACGGGTAGCTATTACATCTTGAAGCCAGAGGAGCGATTGCCCATTTACAATCCCTCCGAATTGGATAAGCGCTTAGTAGCTGAAGAATTGCGGCAAGTGGGGATTAATCATAAAGTTTTACCCTTTGCCCTACAAAATCAATTTGGTGATACCCTTACCGAAGCAGATCTAGAGGGAAAAATTTACGTGGCCGATTTTTTCTTTACTGTATGCCCCGACATTTGCAAGGACATGGCGGTGCAAAAGAGACGACTTCAGGAGGCGCTTCGAGAAGAGAAGGACTTTGCCATTCTTTCGCATTCGGTTACCCCGGAAATGGATTCTGTTCCAGTAATTAAGGCTTATGCCGATTTACAAGGTGCTATTCCCGGAACTTGGCACATCCTAACAGGAGATAAACCTCAGATATACAATTTAGCTCGTCGATCCTATTTTGCAATTTTCGATCAAGGAGGGAATGGCGATGAAGCGGATTTCATCCACACGGAAAATTTCATCTTGGTGGATAAGCTAAAGCGAATCAGAGGGTATTATGATGGTACCAGTGCGGAGGATATAGATCGGCTGATTAAAGAATATGAAATTCTAAAGCGAGAATATTCTCAGGACTAGCCAAAATCGATCTTCATTTTTTTGATCCGGTCTTCCAAACTTTCGGTTGTCATTCGCTCGCGCAGGCGATCTACCATAATTGGGAAGCAAAAAGGACTTGCTTGTTCCAAATCTTTAATAACGATTTCCTGACTGCTTATTCGTTCCAAAGCTTGCCGCAATCTACCTTCTTCCAATTGGAATTCCAGGGCCTCTTCATAGGATTGTTGTAAGAGATTGTTTTCGGGCTCATAGTCATTTAGAACCTTGAAAATCAAGGAGCTATGGCTTTGCAGGTGTTTTTCCTTAATCTGTTCACCAGGATAACCGCGATAAACCAGGCCTGATATTACCGCAATATCGCGAAAGCGTCTTCCGGCCAATTCTATGGCATTGACCGATTGCATGATGTCCTCCCTCAAATCGGTAGTGGTAAAAATATCCGAGTCTAAGGCCTCTTCAATGGGGATAGGTTTATCGCTAAGGATTTCAAAACCATAATCGTTCATAGCAATGCTGCTACTAAAAGGCTCAAGAAGGGATATCCGATAGGCCAATAAAGCAGACATACCTTCATGAACGGCGCGACCTTCGAAAGGATAGACAAAGAGATGGTAGCCATCTCGACTTTTTAATCTTTCAATGAGCAATTGGTGTGTCGCGGGGATAATAGAACGATACTCTTGAACTTCCCAAAGCGGTGCAATTAGTTTTAATTCCGGATCCTGAGCTCGCCCTTCATGACTTTCCTCCAGTTTTCGTCGCAGCATCTGCCCCATCTGGGCCGAAAGAGGCATTCGACCTCCTTGCCAACTTGGGACCTGTCCCTTGCCAGAACGACTTAATCTAACTTGGGCTTCCATTGCTTTAAATCGCACCAGTTCGAGGTTCCGGCCGGCAAACCAAAAGGCATCGCCCGGCTTAAGGCGCGAGATAAAATACTCCTCAATAGTACCCAAGAAGCCTCCACTTTCAAATTTTATTTTTACCACACCATCACCTACGATGGTGCCAATACTCATCCGATGACGCATGGCGGTGCGACGTCGGCTTACATGATACAATCCGTCATCATTAAGCTCCACCTTGTGATACTCGTCATAGGACTCCAAGGAGGAGCCACCAAAGCGAATGAAATTTAGACACCAATTCCATTCTGCCTCACTAATACTTTGATAGGAAAAAGTAGACTTTATTTCCGGGTATATTTCTTCTGCTTTAAAGCCATCCCCCACGGCAAGGCTAACGAGATATTGCACCAAAACATCGAAGGAGCGCAGATATGGCCCTCGTTCCTCCACAAGCTCTTCGGAGATTGCCTCGCGCAGGGCCGCCGCTTCCACGAGCTCCAAGCTATGCGTGGGGACAAAATATATTTTGCTAGTTGCGCCTGGTTGATGGCCACTGCGTCCTGCTCTCTGCATAAAACGGGCTACCCCTTTGGGAGAGCCTACTTGGATAATAGTTTCTACCGGCCTAAAATCGACTCCCAAATCAAGGCTACTAGTGCATACCACCGCTTTAAGCTGCCCTGTATAAAGAGCATCTTCCACCCAGTTACGGAGTTCCTTACTAATACTGCCGTGATGCATGGCCATTAGTCCGGCCATTTCTGGGGCGACATCTAAAATTCTTTGATACCATATTTCTGACTGAGATCGGGTATTAGTAAAGATTAAAGTAGATTCCGATGCTTCGATAATGGGAATTACTTTTTCAAGCATTTTGATGCCCAGATGACCCGCCCAAGGGAGTGTTTCGACGGTATCGGGTAATACTGATTCTACCTCGATATTCTTGCGGGTCCCCGAACGAATCAGAGCTATTTTTTCTTCGGCAATATTGGGTCCCAGCAATACCTCCATGGCCTCTTCCATATTGCCGATAGTGGCAGATATACCCCAGCTTTTCAGCTCTGGATTCATCCCGCGTAAGCGAGAAAGAGCGAGTTCCATTTGCACGGCTCTTTTGGAGCCCATTAATTCATGCCACTCATCAATTACTACCGTGTGCAATTTTCGAAATGTTGCGCCACTTTGCTTACTTGCGAGGAGGAGATGCAAACTTTCGGGGGTGGTAATTAGCAAATTTGGCATTTGCTTTTTTTGCTTGGCTCGCTCCGAGGTACTGGTGTCACCAGTGCGAATTCCCACCGTGAAATCCAGTCCCATTCCGGCAATGGCCCTTTCGGCAGATTGACTAATTTCTTTGGCCAAGGCACGGATTGGGGTAATCCAAATGCATTGCAGTCCTTTTTCCGGCTTCCTTGCCAGAAGAACCGGTAATAAAAGTGAATAGGTTTTGCCGCTCCCTGTTGGAGCATTAACGATTCCGCTTTTACCCCTGGCAAAGGCTTCCCAGGCCGCTTCTTGAAAGGCCGCCGCTTCCCATCCCCTCGATTGGAACCATTGATGAGCCTGGGGGTAAAGCATATAAATCTAGAAAGGGGGATGCACAGGGCGATTACCGAGAATCAGCTCTATTTTATCCATTACTTCAGGGCTAAGCAAGGACTTTGCCGCTCCAGCCTTTAGATTTTCTTCTAGTTGACTAGGTTTGGAAGCTCCTAATATACTAGTGCTCACATTAGGGTTTTTCAAAGTCCAAGCAATCGCCAACACGGGCATGCTAATACCTAATTCCTGTGCAAGGCTCGTGAGCTCGCGCACTTTGGCGAAATATTCTTCCTGCAAGTTTTTTTCCGCCAACCAGCTTAGTTCTGCCAGGTTGAGCCGGGCGTTCTCTGGAACTCCATTGTTGTATTTACCGGTAAGAATACCGCTAGCCAGGGGGCTCCAAATGGTTGTTCCTAGACCGACGGTCTGATAGATTTGGCTAAACTCTACCTCAACCTTATCACGGACCAACATATTGTATTGTGGTTGTTCCATGGTAGGGGGAATCAGGTTGTATTGGCGCGCAACCATGTGAGCTTCCATTATTTCCTGAGCACTCCACTCGCTCGTGCCCCAGTAAAGTATTTTGCCCTGCTGTATTAAGTTGTGCATAGTCCAAACGGTCTCCTCCATTGGAGTCTGCTTATCCGGACGATGGCAATAATACAGATCTAAATAATCCACTCTCAAACGTTGTAATGCCTGATGGCAGGCTTCCGTGAGATGCTTTCGGGTATTACCTTTTTGCGTGGGCTTGGAATCCTTCAGTCTGCGAATCCCGAAATAGGCTTTACTGGAAACCAAATAGGAGTCCCGACTCCATTTTAGGTCCGAAAGGATTTCCCCCATCAGGGCTTCACTCTTACCATCAGCGTAAACCTCTGCATTATCAAAGAAATTCACCCCATTATCGTAGGCCTTAACCATTAATTCCTGCGCCCTTACTTTTCCTATTTGGGTGCCAAAGGTGATCCAGGAGCCAAAGCTCATTTCGGAAACCCTTAATCCGGATTTTCCTAATCGTCTATATTCCATCTTGATTTTGTTTGAAGGCTCTAATGGCCTCTATAATGTATGGGTCGTCATTCGCGTAAATCCGGGCATAAGCGCGGTTACCATAACGATTGTATGCGATAAATGCCTTTAGTCGATTGGCTAGGGTTTGCACTTGATTTGGATCTGCTTCTTTAATTCTCGCTGCGATGGGTTCGCCAAAGAATTCGGAGTAAACAGAACTATCGCAATGCCAGTATTTCACAAAGCTATCCTCAGACCATTGCGCTAATTCTAGGCGCCGTTCATCCACATATTTAAAGGCGCTTTCGTCCAAATCAATGGTCATGGCCAGATGGTATAAAAGTCGGGTACTACCGGTGGTATCGTAACCTACTTCAAAGTCGGGTGAGATTCCACCCTGATTACGATGACCTTGGAATTCAGTTGAATCTGGTAGCAGTACCGTTGAGTCTTCATTTAGGGAACCCGTATTTCCATGGAAATAGTAGGAATCCTCATAACTGTCATAATCTCTCTGGATGGATCGACCATTTGGGGTATAATACCGCTGGGTAGTGAGCCGCATTCGGGAGCCATCCTTTAAAGTGATTTCTTCCTGAACCAGGCCTTTGCCAAAAGAGCGACGACCTACAATCAGGGCTCGCTCATGATCTTGCATTGCCCCCGCTACGATTTCGCTGGCCGAGGCCGAGCCCCGATTGATTAAGACCGCCATACCCCCTTCTTCATAGAGCCCGCGGCGTTTGGCAAACAACTCCTCGACCTGACCATCACGATTTTTGGTGAAAACAATCATTTCCCCTTTAGGCAAAAATTCGTCCGCTATATCCTCGGCAGAAGAGAGTAAGCCCCCGGGATTATCTCTAAGGTCTAAAAGCACATAGCGCGCCCCTTGGTTTAAGACTTCCCTTAAGGCCTCCTGCACCTCGCGGGGACTGCGAGAAGTGAATTTATTGAGTTTGATGAGACCGATGGAGTCTTGAATAAGAAAGGCTGAACCCACGGAGTTAAGGTCGACATCGGCCCGGCGAAGATTGAAACTCAGCGCTTGGTTCTGACCGGGGCGAGAGACTTCTACTTCTACGCTGCTACCTCTGCTTCCTTTCAGGGTCTTCACCACTAATTCCGCATTGAGGTCATCGCCCATTAGATTGGTGCTGTCGGCACGTAAAATACGATCGCCCGGCTGAATGCCGGCTTTATAGCTGGGGCCGCCCTCCATTACCTGCACCACGGCTAAACTATCGCGGTAAATTTTAAATTCAATTCCAATACCTACGAAACTACCACGGATGGATTCCTCATTAGCGCTCACCTGATCCTCGGGGATATAGGTAGAATGGGGGTCGAGATGATGTAGCAGCTCCGAAATAGTTTGATCTAAAAGGCTATCTGTATTTACTTGATCTACGTATTCGTAGTCAATATAGTCGATGATTTGCCGCAGTTTTTGCTCCCTTTCACTCTCCTCGTTGAGGGCCACCGTTTGATGGGGGAAATTGAAGAATAAACCTAGGAAGATACCGAAGATTACGGCCAAGCCCAAGAGAATAGGGTAAAGGTGCTTTGAGTTATTCAAGTTCGTTCGTGCTAATCTGCACCAGCTCAACGCCGGCTTTTTCTAAAAACTTTAGTCCACTGTCATCTTTATAACGTTCAATGTAGACTAAACGTTTAATACCACTTTGGTGCACTAATTTACTGCATTCTTTGCAAGGGGACAGGGTTAAATATAAGGTAGCTCCTTGGGAGGAATTGGTGGAGCCTGCCATTTTTAGAATGGCATTGGCTTCCGCATGTAAGACATACCATTTGGTATAATTCTCATCATCTTCACAATGGTTTTCAAAGCCGGTGGGGGTGCCGTTGAAACCATCGGATACGATCATGCGGTCTTTAATGATGAGTGCTCCTACTTTACGTCGTTCGCAATGCGAAAGTTGCGCCCATTCGCGAGCCATGCGTAGGTACGCAACATCATATTTCCTTTGTTTGGGGCTATTCTCTTGCATAGTATTATTGCCGACTGGCTTGATAAAGCCAAGTTATGGCTTCGGGGAATTCCTTTTGCCAAAGTTGCTCATTATGTTTTCCTCCTGCAACTATTCGGCTTCGATGCCTTTTTGCGGGAGCAATACTAAGCCATAAATTTTGCACACCTTCCAGGTCGCGAATCATTTCCTGGGGATCCTGCCCTTCGCTATCTCCCGCTATTTGATAGGTGTAAAAGTTATGTTTTTTTAGAGTAGGCAGGAGTTCACTAGCAAGCTCGGGATTGAACCAATAAGAGGGGGAGAAAAGCAGAGCCCCTCCAAATGACTCAGGATATCGACCTAGGGCGCTAAAAGAAATTAAAGCACCTAAGGAACTACCGCCTATCCATGTCTTACTTCGTTCGGTACTACTGCGGTAGTGAGCACGGATAAAGGGCATAAGGCTGTCTACCAAATACTGGAGATAAGCCTCACCGCCACCCCCGCCATATTCGGCTCGCGGACTTAGGCTGTAATCAAAAATTCGGCTTTCGCCTCCATGGGCAATACCCACTACAATCAGCTTAAGTTTTAAGCTATCTAGGCATCTGGCCACCTGCCATTTTTCTGGTGAACCATTGAGGCCCAAAAAGAGATTCTGGCCATCTTGCAGATAGAGGGTTGGATAAGCTTCCTTGCTTTCATGGTAATTAGAAGGCAGGTATACCCAAACAGGTCGATGCTCGCCGCGAAATGGGGGAAGACTGTCGGTGGGTACGCGATATACATTGTTGGGAAGCTCTTCTTTATGGCTCTCCCAGCCCTGCCAAATTATTTGCAGGGTATCTTGTGCAGAAAGATCAATTATTCGATTTGGCCTGGGCTTACCTTGCTTATTCGCTTCAGCCAATTGCCAAGATCCGCCGGTTAGCTTAGCTTCAATGCTACCTAAACTTTTGGCTAAGGCAAGAGTACCTCCCGTAAACCTTAGGTTGCTATCGGCCGGCTGCCAGCCATTGAAATTCCCAGCTAAATAGAGGGTTCCGGGTAGACTTTTTCCCGCGGCGGGCTTGACAAGAATAATGCAGGATTGCCCATCAGCCGAAAGGCTAAGAAGGAAAATGCCTATGAAAAGTAGCTTAAGCTTTAGGAGTTTGATGGGAATTGTGCTTGAGTTGCTGCGCACCATAAATCAAAGATACACTGGCAATCGTACTTATCAAATTCATATACCAATCTACCTCGGCATTAAAGAAAGTGTTGTAGATCGAGGCGGCCAAACCTAGGCCTCCAATCCAAATTAGGATGCGGTAAGATGTTTTTTGCTCGGATGTCATTTTCGTATGCTTTTTATAATCAGTATAGAAGGGGCCTTTAAAATTACATGGAGAGTAAATTTTTTTGTCGACACAATATTTTTAAATACATAGAATTATGATGTATAGATAATTTATGTATTATTGCCCTATGTATTCAAAAGAACTTTTAAAAGGAACCTTGCAAGCCATTATTTTAAAGTTGTTGGCGGAGCATGGCAGTATGTATGGCTATGAGATTTCTCAAAAGGTGAAGGACTTATCGTCCGAGAAAATCTTACTTAAGGATGGCTCACTTTATCCGGCTTTGCAAAAAATGCTCTCGGATGGGTTGGTGGAGTATCGAGAGGAGATGATTGGGAAACGGGTGAGAAAGTATTATCAACTCACGGCCCAAGGTAAAACTCGGCAGCTTGATGCCTTGCAGGAAATCAAGGATTTTATTCAAACCCTGGATGGTATTCTTAAACTCAAAATGACATGGGCATGAAAATAAGTGATGCGCAAGAAGCTCAGATTCGTCAGCGTCTTTTGCGCCACGACTTCCAATTAGAGGGGCTAGCGGAGGATTTGATTGATCATATCTATTGCTATTTATACGAGCACGGTAAGGAGGATCGCGACTTTACCGAGCAATTGGAAGAAGCGATTAAAACTATGGCTCCAGAAGGTCTGGAGAGCATCGAAAACGAAACTTTCTATTTGTTGAACTTCAAAAAAATGATTCTCATGAAACGATTCATTTACGCAGTGGGCTTGATTAGCACCATGGCATTCTCGGCTGGTTTAATTTTTAAACTATTTCATTGGCCAGGCGCCAATGCCTTAACGGGTTTTGGCAGTACCATCGCTCTATTAGTATTCCTGCCACTTTGGGCCTTTGACCGTTTTAAGTATAAAATGGTGCAAAAACCTCTCGACCGCTGGAAGATGATTATTGGCATCTGCGCAGGTATTTTAATTGGTCTGGGCACCGTGATGAAGCTTTTGCATTTGATGGGTGCCGGAGTAGTATTTATTACCGGGTCCTTCCTCTTTATTGTCGGATTCTTACCGATCTACTTCCTAAGTTCTTATCGCCGATCTATCGCCCCTTAGAATTGGCAATCAAAAATTTAGCTCTTTATCCCTGGCTCAAAGCTTAAGGCTTTTAAGGTCAGGGTTTTTTGTGCTCAACACTTTAGAGGAATATCTCGTCATCAAAAACGATTGCTCAGCCCTATATATTCGTACCTTTCGAGAGGAAAGCCACCAACCATGACCTATTTAAAGCTCTTCCGGGTAAAGCACTACATTAAGAACTTCTATGTCTTTATGCCGGCTTTTTTCTCGGGCCGCATTTTAGAAGGAGATATTGCTTTAAATAGCGGAATTGCCTTTTTGCAGTTTTCTCTAATCGCAAGTTCCATTTATATCATCAATGATCTAGGCGATATTGAGGAAGATCGGCTTCATCCTACAAAACGCTTTCGTCCCATTCCCTCCGGGCAGGTTTCCAGAAATACGGCATTAATCCTGGCTATCCTCTCGGCCTTGGTCTCCTTTTCCTCGGCCTGGTTTTTCGAGGGAAATCTCTTTTGGATTTTACTGGCCTATTTCGTGATGAATATTGCATATTCTTCGGGCCTAAAGCATGTAGCTATTTTGGACATTAGCTTGGTTAGTCTAGGTTTTATTCTTCGAATTAGTGCGGGAGAAGCTGCGACTGGGATACCCATCTCCAAATGGCTGATGATGATGGTATTCATACTTTCCATGTTTCAAGCCATGGCAAAGCGCCTGGATGATATCTTCGTTGCTGAGTCGGAAGGTGTGGTTTCGCGCAAGAGTATAGGTGGCTATAATGCAGATTTCTTAAAAATTGCCTTGTCGATTTTCAGCGCGGTACTGCTAGTTTGCTACTTGATATATATTACCCAGCCTACCATTATCGAACGCTTGGGTGAAAATTCGTACTTCACCCTGCTGCCCGTACTTTTAGGAGTCATGCGTTATCTGCAGCAGCTCTATGTTTACAAGCTTTCCTACAATCCAGTGAAAATAGTTTTGCGCGATCATTTCTTGCAAGCCATCTGCTTGCTTTGGGTGGCTTCCTTTGCTTATCTTCTTTATGTTTAGACAATCCGATCATCCACTATATCTCAGTATAGTTTATTACTTAATGTTCTTGGTTTTAAGCCTAAGGTTAAGTCGTACCCTTTTAGCACCATGGTTGGACTCAGACTTAGCCTTCAGTTTTCGCTCGGATAACTTCTTTAGCTTTAGTGGCGGGCAATTAAGAAGAGGCCTTATAGGCGAATTCTTATTTCAAGGTCAATCCCTCGGTTTTCCTAGTATTTTAATTTATTCGATCGGCCTACTAGCCATATTTGGCTTTCTCTATCTCTATTTATTCCCACGGCTATTGCGGAGTTTTTCCCAAGCGGAGGTACTCATCATAATTTTTAGTGGACTTTTCCTGATGCCCAGCATTGATCGCGAGGTATTTATTCTCGGTCCGGCCGTTTACTACTATTTTCGCCGCCATTTAGACTTTGGCTTCTTTTTGCTTTTGGGTTTTACCGCCTTTATTCATGAGATTTCGCTCTTGCTATACTTTCCGTGCATTCTATGGGTCCTGGCTAAAATTTGGACGGAAAAACGGTGGTCCTATCTGCCTTCCATCGCATTTGTAGGCCTTTCCTTCGCTTCGGTAATACTATTCAAAGGCGACATGAATTTGATTCCCGAACGGGAGTTTTGGCCGGCTTATGGGGTGATAGGACTAGAAGATCATTTTCTCTATACCTTCACAGGCAAGGGTCTACTCGCCACCTTGAAATTGCATGCTTCTATAATTTTAGGTAAGTCGGAGACTTTTTTAGCAATTCCGGGCTTTGTAGCCTTTTTCGGAATCGTCCTTTTTAGCTTACGGAGATATGGGGCCTCGGCGATGACTACGGTTTATTATCTCATTATTACCTTGATTTTCTGTTCGCTAACGCTGGATTATGGCCGGTACTTTTATCTTCTGTTTTTCTTCTACCTCCTGCTTTCTCAGTCTGGCTTACTTCTTAAGGTAGATGAAGCGCTAGAACCTTTCCAGAAGCTTGTGCCTAGTGTAATAAAGGGCTCCTTAAGTTTTGATTTCAAGCATCGTGGCTTCCTAATCTTTTTGTCCATATTCGCCCTTGCCCCCTTTGGCTATTGGCTGGGAGATACAATCTTAGAACCTGCCTTCTTGCAGGAGTTTCAACAGTTGTGGAATTTTGAACTTCCAAAATATGCCGGGGAATAAAGGAAGCTTAGTGCTGCTGGACTTTGATGGGACGCTCATGTCGGAGGATATTTTCGCGGCCTTTTTAAAATTTCGTTTACGGACTTGGAGAATTTGGCCTCGCCTGGTTCTGGCCAGTCCATTCTTTGTTTTCTTTAAGCTCAAACTGATGGATAATGAGCAAGCCAAGGAAAGGGTTTTTCAAATACTCTTTGCTGGCGAGGCAATCAGCACTTTTCAGACAGAAGTTCAGGCTTTTTGGGAAAAACGAGGAACCCATATTAACCCATTAATCGCGGCTAAGATTCAGGCATACCGGGAGGAAGGAGCGGAGTTTTGGATAGTCTCTGCAAATTTTCAACCGATCATCGAGGGTTTCTGCAAGCGGCAAGGTGGATATCAATACCTATGCACTGAATTGGCTTATCAGGATCAATCCTTGAGCGGACGATTTGCTAGCCCAAATTGTTATGGGCCAGAAAAAGTACGTCGCATCGAAGAGCAGTTTAAAGATCGGAATGCCTATGAAAAAATCCATGCTTATGGTGATAGTGCTGGAGATTTTGCCATGCTAAATTGGGCGGATGAAGGCTATCTCCTTAAAGGACAGGACTGGCATAAAATTGATTAGCTTCGAGCGGGTTTAATTCTCCCGCTATGGATAAACGATTTGCTCTTTTAGCTTCTTTAACGGTGGCCTTGGCCGGATTTTTATTCGGATTTGATACCGTTGTAATATCGGGTGCCAATGAACCGATTAAGGAGATTTGGCAAACCAGTTCTTGGTTTCACGGATTCTTCATCATGAGTATGGCCCTATGGGGGACCGTGATTGGCGCCCTCTTAGGCGGGATTCCCACGGATAGGCTGGGCCGAAAGAAAACCTTGATCTGGATTGGAGTGCTTTACCTGGCTTCCGCTTTGGGGTCGGCATTAGCTCCCGATCCCTATAGCTTCAGTTTTTTCCGATTTATCGGAGGCTTGGGTGTTGGTGCTTCATCGGTAGCGGCGCCTGCTTATCTATCAGAAATTAGTTCAGCGCAAAACCGCGGTAAATTAGTAGCTCTTTACCAGTTTAATCTGGTGCTGGGAATTCTTTTGGCCTTTATTTCCAATTTCTATTTGCAGGATTTCGGCGGAGCTAATGATTGGCGCTATATGTTAGGAATAGAAGCGATTCCTGCCTTGGTTTACTTGATTTTAGTTTTGGGCGTTCCCCATTCTCCGCGCTGGCTAGTGATGCAAAACCGATTAGAGGAAGCCAAAATTATCTTGGAGAAGATGGTAGGTGATCAGAGCTTGGTGCAAGTGACCATGAATGAGATTCAAAGTCATAGTCAAGCCGGCAATTTGGCGAAGGAAGTTCTGTTCCAAGCCAAGTACTTCCGTCCGCTGTTGCTGGCCTTTTTAATCGCCTTTTTTAATCAATTGTCGGGAATCAACTTTGTCCTTTACTATGCCCCGGTAATTCTAGAGAAGTCGGGTTTTGCTGGTAGCGATTCTTTGTTAAGTTCCGTTTCCATCGGGGCGGTGAATTTAATCTTTACTATGATTGGCTTGGCCTTAATAGATCGCAGTGGTCGCCGCAGTTTGATGTATATAGGCTCCGTGGCTTATATCATTGGTTTAGGGATGATTTCTTATGCCTTTTACACTGATGCCGAACCTGTTTTTAGCCTGATCTTTATTTTAGTTTTCATCGCTGGTCACGCGATAGGCCAGGGGGCGGTTATTTGGGTGTTTATTGCGGAAATTTTCCCCAATTCGGTGCGTGCCAAGGGGCAATCCTTTGGTGTTAGTGTACATTGGGTTTTGGCGGCCTTAATAACCCTCTTAGGGGAGGTTGTAATTGAGGCCTTACCCGCTTGGACCATCTTTGCCTTCTTTGCGACTTTTATGGTATTACAATTACTTTTTACCCACTTTCTGATGCCTGAGACTAAGGGTAAATCCTTGGAGTCGGTGGAGGATGAGGTTGCTCAAGCCTAAATTCTAATTGAACCGTATTATGAAGAAACCATCCATCTTAATTCTCATCGCTCTTATTACGTTCCTCGGGAAGATCCATGCGCAAGAGTTTGATCTACACACCGAATTTGATATTGGCTATGCTTTCGCTTATACTGATTATAGTGAACTGGCTAAGGCCTCGGCACTGGAGGTAGATTTATCCCCATTGCAATTCGGAGGATATTTAAACTTTGATCTTCACCTTCAGCAATGGGTGCTTCATTTTGGATTCAGGTCCTTAATTGCCAGTGATGAACCTAATGAGCAAATTGCTCGGGTCTTATTAAGCTATGGCCTAGGTTATGAGCTGGCATTAACAGAATCATGGGACTTTAGTCCCAGACTCATTTTTGTGCAAGAGGAAGGCTTCTTCGAAAGCGCGGTAAACCCAGGTTTGAATCCGAGTCAAGGGGGGAATTTTAACATTTGGAGTTTTTCCCAAAGGAGCCTATTATTTGAGCCTAGTTTTCGCTGGCATGTAAATTCTCGCAGCAACCGCTTAGTACCCGACTGGCTTATTTTTAGACCGGGCTTTGCTCTTCCGATTGCCGATGGAGAATTTAGGTACAAGGCGGGAGAGGGCACTAATTTGCTTGATGGTCCCCTATGGCGATCCCAGGTTTTTGTAAACCTTGGCTTTGGCTGGAAATTCGATGATTAAGGTTTTGGTATTAGGCCTCGGGCTTCTAGGCTAATGGTGATATCTAAACCGACGAAGCCTCCTTGGATCGGTCCATCAAGATTATAGGCCATAAATAGGAGGGTATTGATTTTCAAAGTTTCTTGTTCAGCTTGCTCAAATAGCAAAAAGGGCTTGTGATTAACAAAATACTTCATGAGGTCAAAATCGAAATCTAGACCTATAATTAGTTGACTTTGAGTGATTTCCTGTTCAATAAAGGTTCCAAATTGCGCTTCTGCTGCGCTTGCCTCTTCCTGGATAATACTCCCGAAGCCCAAATAGGGTTTAAGTGAAAATCGATGGCCCTCCCTTAGTACGTAAGATATACCGATGGAGTATTGACCGACATCTGTCACTTGATTTGCGGGTCCTGTAACCGGATATGGCAAAATTTCCAAGCTTTGAGTTCTACCAGTGGATCCGCGAAGTCGCATTTCTAAGTTTTGATAATTAAATCCTAGGAAGCCACTGATTCCGGGGATTGCACTATAGTATTGCGAGCCTTGACCAAAGGGTGCGATAAAACTCGTGCCTATTCCAAAGTCTAATCCGAGATCTGTAGTGCCTACATAATTGGGATGAACTGGGGAGGGATTTTCCATTAAGCTATTTCGGAGCTCGTATTCCCAACGTCTCAAGGCCTTAGAATCCTTACCATACCGAGTCTCGGTATTATACTTGTTGAGCTCCAGATAGGCTTGTAGCATTTGATAGTTCACAATACGCTCTAGCTCTTCATAGTCGGGTTCTCGGAAAACTGCCAGTTGTGCTTTGCGGCGATAAAGTTCGAAGATATCCCAACCTAGCTGAAAGTAAAGAAGGCGCTGGGGATCATCGCTACCAATACTGTCGGGATGCACCCCAGTAAACTCATTTAAGACCCGCTCAAAACCAAAAACGGAGTCTCTTATATGTTCACGACTAGCTTTAAGGCTCAGTCTATAATTCATGAAACTACTTTCACTAGGTCGGAGCCAAACATTGATTTGTTCAAATTCCAAAGGTCCATCGGACCAAAGTAGAGCTTCTTTATTCCCTGTTTGGGCGTGGAGCGTTAAGGCGAGCAGTAAACTTAAAATTAGGCTTAATCGAGGCATGTACTTTTTAGCTACAGATGTATGCTATTAACTGGAGGTTGGAATTATTGTTGCCAAATCCACTTTAGTCGATCTGTATAGCTGAGGTGATGGACCACTAAAACGACAAGGCTAAGGTGCCCGTAGATGCTCGGTAGCAATGCATATAATGCCCAAATGCCAAGGGTGAATTCCAGGACTTCTATTGCCAGCCTCAGTTTCCCGGGTATCGGTATCGGTGCTTTGCCGGAACGACTAGGGTCATCGGGACCGCGAAAATCACCCATATACTCATCAAAGCCATGGATAGGGCAATAGCTTGGACTAGTGGCCATTGATTTGCAGTATGAAAGCAGTAGACGGCCGGAGCGATCCAGGCTATCAACTCCAATAAAAACCGTAGAAAAAGGGTGAAGGCTTTCAATTTCTAGTTCAATTCAAATTCGCGGACTAAATACCCACGACTATGCAGCACGGGAGAGATTTCATAGCCTCGAATTTGCCCACCCGTAATTTTCATGCGAATGGGCTCGGAGACTAAATCTTCTCCTTCGTCCTGGAAGATCCGGAGGCGCACCCAAACTAGGTAATTTCCAGGAGGGTTTTGATACAATTGGCTAATCTTATGCCTAGGGGCCAAGGCGGTGCTTTCATAATAGTCGCTACCATAGTAGGGAGAAGCATAGCTGATGGCCTTCCACTTCGATTCATTGACTTGATATTCTAATTGCATTTTTAATTTGTCGTAGTCACTTTCGATATAAACCGTATCGCGGCTAGGATTAACCACTTCCATCAGAATACCTTTCTCAGTTGGCTTGAGATAAGCACCTACTTTTCTGCGGTCGTAACCACGGCGACTTTCCAAGGGGTCTTGTTTCCTCGCATTTAGATAGATTTCCGGTTGAATAATATCCAAAGGTGTATGAATATGAAAGTCGGGATATTGGTCTTTGGCAAAAACTTGACCTTTGGTGTTCAACCATACCGTATCTCCATTTTTAATCATGCGATGAGCATCTGGCAGCTCTAAATAGTATTCAAAGAGGGGAGAGGTTCTGCGTAAATCAAAATCTCCTTTTATAAACTGATATTCTTCTGGTCCCCCGGCTAGGCTGTCTAAGCTTTGATAAGCCCATTGCTTCTGCCAAAAAGCGGCATCTTGGTTAGAACCAAAGAACCGTCCCTCTTTTAATCCGTAGGGATGAATGAATCGCCAAGGGAGTTCTTGTAATTCCTGGTTTCGATCATTAAAGAGGTACCAGGTCATCTCTTTTCTAACCGGAATCAAATATCGATGGTCTGAAGGGAGAACTTCATCAAAAAGGTGGTTTCCGTCAATTCCATCGTCTGAACCGCTAAACTGGACCCATTTATAGCTTCCGCTAAGCCGTGCCATATGGATGGAGTGAAAGGGATTGCCCAGTTCTACTGCCGGGCCTCGACCATAGGAGTTCCCATTGTAACAGTGGCGGGAATCCCCCATTTTAAAGGAGCTGATGTCATTACTGAAATTTCGGGCTATTTCATGAATCCGTCCCAAATAGAGGTATTGACCCCAGTACACTTGTACCATTAGGTAATAATTGGAAGCCGGAATGTTTGAAAAACGCAAAGTTCCGTCACTGTCGGGTACACAGAAAAGGCTGTCCTGCTCAATAAAGGCATAACCTTGATGATTAAAGGCAAGGGTGTCTACATTTTCGTAGCGTGCTACTTCACGGAAGGAACCATAGTAGGCATAATATTGAATGACCAATTCTTTATCCTTTTGCCATTCGAAAATACCGGTCTGACTAGCGGCAAATAAAGGGTAGGGGGTTTCGTGAAAAACCTTCCCGCTGGGATTAACCACCTTGTAGCGCTCATCCTCCTGGTAAAGAAGGAAGTCATGAATAACTGCGGGCTGAATGCCATAATCAAAAGTCCCGAATAGTTTTCCCTCATCGCTGAGGTAATGGTAGTGGTTTCGGGCTACTAAGGCAAAATGTCCATGAAATGGAAAGGCAACATGGAAATCCTGAGGGGATAATTTTCGGTAATTGCGACTGCTGATGTAATTAAACTCACCATCATCAATCACCAGCCAGGAATTACCCGAACGGGGATGCATATAATCGTAAGCACGATTCGTCATGGTATCTCCATCAAGATCCAATAAATAATAACCTTCGGGACCCAGCACAGGGACCTGAGCATAGATTAAGGAGCTCCAAATAAGGGAGAGGATTAGGCTAACCTTTTTCATCTTAGGAGGTAGGTAGCGGCTTAAATCGGAATCGGGGAGCAAGTTGCCATTTTTATGCCAAAGCATAAAAGGTCTGCCCTTTTTTTAGGTTTCGGTCAGCTTAATCTTATCTCGAATGTGGTCTAAATCTTGAGCCAGGCCTAGGCTGGCCTGCCAATTGTGTATGGGATTTTCGATTTGCCCTTTTCGTAGGCATTCTTCTACCGCCTTAATTTCGTGGTAGTAACCTAGGCCTTTGAAGGGGATTTCCATTTCCTCCCTTCTGCCATGGCTGAGCAGGCTTAGCCTTTCACATTGATGAAAGCGATGTTGCATGATGATTTCACCATAATCCCCCTTAATTCGGGCAATTACCGGAGGGCTTTGGGTAAAAGAAGAGCGCCATTGGGATTTTATTCCGGCTTCATAATGCATCAGTACTTCAACCGCAAGGTCTACTCCGTTTTGAGTCAATTCCCCTTGGGCCTCAATATGTTTTGGCCTACCGAGTAATAGATGGCTAAGATATAGGGGGTAGATCCCAATGTCGAGTAAGGCGCCCCCACCAAGCTCCGGATCAAATAAGCGACTCTTAGCATCGAAAGGTGCGGCGAAGCTGAACTCAGATTCTATGGTTTTTATCTCACCAATTCTTTCCTCTGCTAGCAATTTCAAAAGCATCTCCGTGGCGGGGAAAAATCGCGTCCACATGGCCTCCATCAAAAAAGCATTTTGCTTTCGGGCCAAGTTTACCATTTCTTCTACTTGATTGGCATTCATAGCCATCGGCTTTTCGCAAAGCACCCCTTTACCGGCTTTTAAGGCCATTATACAATGCTCATAATGAAAAGCATGGGGAGTAGCGATGTAAACTAGGTCAATCTCTGGATCATCGCAAAGCTCCTGGTAGGAGGGATAGGCTCTTCTTAGGTTAAATTTTTTGGCGAAGTCACGAGACTTTGAAGCCTGGCGAGAGGCCACCGCCCGAAGCTCGGATTCCTCACTTAGTTGGAGATCATGGGCCATTTTATGCGCTATTTTCCCCAATCCCAGAATACCCCATCTGAGCTTTTTCAAAGGCCTTTAGTTTTCGGTTTGAATAACAATTTTATTGACGCTGTATACCTTTCTTGATTTCTTGCGGTTTTCGGTATTCTTGATTTTTTGATAGCCGTAAGCCACCAGACGATTGCCATACCAACGACTTAGAGTCATTTGATTGGCGTGCTTAGTTTTTTCATCAAGATCGGTCAGAATTTGCATTTCCTTTGAAGAATATACTCTTTCACCATTATAGTTATAGGCAAGGTCATGCAAGTTACGTCCTCGTTGGTAGATGAAGTTGATTTGCTCCCCATCGAATTCAATGGTCAGGAAGCGCCTCACCCGGTATGGGGTCTGAAGAGGTACTACGCTAAAGGCGCGATCCCATAATAAATTGCCAGAGGCATCAATTCTAGCCACCACGGCGTGCGTGGTTTGAAAGCCGTCAAAATAATTGGTGTAGGTTATTGCGCCATTGGGTCCGTGATTAGGAACTTGGCGGTAAACGGGGTGATATAATTCGGAAACCCATAAGAATCCCCCATCATCAAGTTGCTCGATGGGATGGGAAATAGTCCGGACTTGCAAGTCGAACTCTTCACCTCGCTTGTTAGCTTTCTTTTTCCGCCATTTTTGCCAGCGTTGGGTTAATTTCGGCATGGTAGTAAGAAGGCTATCAAAGTCTTCTCCATAACTATATTTGGCCTTAAGGGTAAAAGTTTCACGGTTTATGCTACCCATGAAAAGTCCATTCGACATATCCCGGTTTCCGTAAGATCCAAAAATGAGATATTGATTGTCAAACTGGGTTTTGATCATAGACAGGTCATGAACTTCAGGGAGGTCAACACTGGTTAAGGGCGTTTCATCCAAGATGCCATCAGGGTGAAGATGAAGAAGCTTTTTGGCATAAACGCCTCGACTCAGTCTGATGCTAGCAACAAAGAAGATATCCTCGTCTTCACTATCCTGCTCGGGGAAAAAGGTTTCCGTGATGCTAAAATGCTTGGGTTTAACATTTCTAGGGTTGAGGGGGCGTTTATTCCGTTTCCCGGTTTCAATATTGTGAACCACCAAATTAATGGCCTTCTTGCCAATTTCGAAAATGTAGATCTTACCCTGATGATGCCTGACTAAGCAAGAGTAATTTCTTTTTTGGGCGCGATAATCAACTTGGACTGTATCACTGGTCTCCAAATCAAAAATCACATAACGAACAAAGTCTCCATCATCTTTTAACACAATGTGTAGTTTGCCTTGATCGTAAAATAAGTCGCTTAAATCCAGTCGCTTATTAGGGATTTTCACCGATTTTTCTGAGAGGAAAACCAAATTTGAGTCATAGTGTTGAACCCTTACATCCAGCAAATCCGCCATCATCTCGACGGCCGTAGCTATTTGTAAGATTCCGGCTTCTCCAATGGGTTCAAAGTTGATTTCATCGTAATTGTCCTCTAAGGGAAGCTCCAGTCTTTTTAGGATTTCAACTTGGGCAGAAGCCAGGTTAAAGCAAAACAAAAGGCCAGCGAAATAGATTACTTTTTTCATGCAAGGTTTTTATCAGCACGAAGAAAAGCAATCCTGCATTTATTTCTTTAGGAATCGCAAAGTTTGTGAGGATGAATTTAAGCTACTTAGCCTAATAAAATAGAGGCCTTTCGGCAGATGGGAGACCTCTAGTCTGTTCCCATTAAGTATTGCTTCCATTTCCCGCCCATTGGCTTGGAAGAGACGCAAATTAAATTTTTCCTCCGGGCTAATTATATACAAAGTCGCATCGCTGGGATTAGGATAAAGGGAGAAACTTTTTTGGATGCCAGGGTCTTCCAAATCAAGGCCAGAGGAGCATTGTATGCTACTCACTTGGCTAAGAATTTGCGATTGACAGCCTCCACACATCACCGACCGAAAAAAGCAGGCCGTCCTCTGACTGCGGTATAAGCGGCCATTAGGGTCGATATATATGCCATGCCCACCGGTACTATCCACGTTTAATTCAGCGCAAATAGTATTTGAAATCAATTCTTGATGAATGATGTGAGAGCCAATCAAACCATTGCTGCCAGTATCAATGGCAACGGTAGGATCCAATACTCCATGAAAGGCGATCTGGGGTACTAGCTCAGAGTTTTGCATCACCGAAGGGAAGACTGCTCCCCAATTATTCCAAACCCCTTTTATATCAAAGTCCTGCACGATGGCATTAGTGGAGTTGTCGAGGCCTCCAAGTAAATTCACAATGCCTGGGTATATCAGGGTCCACTCTAATTCACTTTGATAAGTGACTAAATTTGAGGTAATTGCTCCAGCGCTACCGCCACCGATAAACACCCAATTGGTGTCAATCCCGTAATCCTGCCAATTACTTACTAAATAACGCATGGCGGCCTTGGCATCTTGATGGGCGCGATAAATAGCTCGGATTTGGCCGTTGGGCGGACTGCTATTCCAACCTAGACGGTAATTAATTGAAGCGGTCACAAAGCCCCGCTCGGCTAATAGGCGACATTCTTCTCTTAAGACTTCTTTACTGCCCGCCGAGAAGCCTCCTCCGTGAATTAACATGACCAAGGGTCGATGTGCCATGGCATCGATAGTGGTGTCTGGATAAAAGATATCCATAGTCAAGTTTTGATTCTGACCTTGGTGATTTACCGCTGAACCATAAATCTGATCTAGCTCTGATATAATAGTATTTCTATTGAAGAACTGGGCTTCAGTAAAACGGTTGGGGTCCTGACAGACCTGGGCTGATCCGGAGAACCAGATTATCAAGAAGGGAATTAATATGATTCTACCCATTTTCTTCAGTTTTAAACTAGGAGCAAGTTAATAGCCAATGGTTTAATTCCGTCGTTTGACTATTTTCTTGATCCTATTCTTGGTGATCCAAGCTAGATTCCAATTATAGCCGCTAAAGTCGGCGGTATTGCTAAAAAGCACGATGACCAAATCCAATTCCTCGTAGTATTCCGCAAAGCTTTGATAACCCGGGATCAAACCGGTATGGTCGTAGACATAGATAGAGCCGTAGATCTCCTGCTCTGCTTTGCTGAAAAGGCTACCGTCATTTAAGGCGCGAAGGAATATACCTACATCTTCTGCGCTGGCAATCATTGATCCATAATCTACCATTTTGAGGTCCTTCTCAATCCCTACATAATAGCCGCTCATGAGGCGATTGCTGTCTATGTCCTTCAGTGATCCGAAAGTGTTTTTAAGCATTAGTGAATCTAAAATCGACTCCTTGATGAATTGAAACTTGCTATAGCCGACGGTTTTTTCTATCAGCATACCTATCAAAAGATAATTGGTATTGGAATAGGCATAATCTTCATCAGGTTCAAAATCCGCCTCTTGGTCCAAGATTAATTCCAGGCAAGCTTGAGCGCTTTCATGTTCAATATTCCAGAAATTTGGACTATCCGTAAAGTTTGGGATACCGCTGCGATGCTGAAGCATAAGTCGCAAACTGATTTTATCGGAGAATTCCACTCGATCAGCAATTTCGGGGAAGTAATGGGCGAGGCTCTGATCTAGATCTAAGCGGCCAGCGCTCACCAAGCGGGTAATCGCTGCTGCGTCATATAGTTTACCAATGCTGGCTATTTTAAACAGGGCATCCTTGTGGGCGGGGATTTTTTGATCACGATTATGCCATCCTGCTGCATAGCTCTCAGTTGGGTACCCTGCTCCTTGATCAATATAAACGATCAAACCATCGAGTTCATAGTTCAAACTCTGCTCTAATTGTTCTTCCACGGTGTCGGGGAGGGGGAGAATCCATGCTTTAATAATGATCCAGGGAATAAAAAATGAGGAGATTCCCAAGATGGTCGTGGGGATTAAAATTTTCATGATTAGTTTTCTTCTATTACCGGTTTTCTTAGGGCGGCTCATTTTCTAATAGTCTAAGTCTAAAAATTACCTTTCCTAAGCTTCATCCCAAAAAGGGGGCGGAGAATATTCAGCCTTTTAATCACGAATTCGAAAAGTAAAAAGCAAAATAGCATGCTTAATAGAATCACGAGAATAAACTTCCCGATTGGAGGAACATCAAGCGGTAAAATAATGCTCGCTGCGGCGTGTAATACCACCATGTGAATAATATATACGGGGTAGGACATTTTACTTAGGTAATCCAAAGCTTTACTAGGTTGATTTAAATATCGATATCCAAAGCCGAATAGCGCCAGGATCCATAAAATGGACTCAATGGACATTAGATAATTAGGGCTGGTTCCGTCCATATATGCAAAGCGAAATGTGGCTAAAATAATTGCCAGACCCGCATATAGCCCACGGGCCTTCAGAGTTGTTTGCCAGAACTCCTCTCCGATGTAAACTAGGAGGAAGCCAAAGAAGAAGGCTAGGAAACCAATGAGGTAGCCATGTGCAGTTTGTGCATATAGAGCAAAAACTTCTGGCTTAAGTAAAAGCACTTCAAGAACAAAGAAGAGACTAATGCTTATGGGGCCTAGGGGATTACTCATCAGCTTTTTAAGAGTACTACGGAACCTTGAAGCGGGGTTTCTCATCCAATAAAAGAATAAGGGGAATAATATGGATATATAAATGGCAATATTGCCCAGAAACCAAAGATGAGCAGGGTGAGCAAAGTAAGAAACTTCTTGCCCGTGAAATCTTTGAAATAGGAAGAATTGCAAGGGTACAATTGCCACTATCCCAAATACGTAGGGTAGTAGAATACGAAGAGCGCGGTCGGTTAAAAGGGCTTTTATATTTCTTTTCTGCATGGCGAAATAAACCCCCATTCCAGAGACAAAGAAAAGAAAAGGGATACGCCAAACATTTAGAAGCGTCATGGGCTTCCAAAGGTCGATTATTAAATCATCACTACGAATGAAGCCGATAAACATGGCCCAAGGTTGAAATATAATCGCGATATGATAAATAATAAGTAAGGCGATGGCGATTACTCGAAGCCAGTCAATATCATATCTTCTTGATGTATCCATTTTCTTTTCTTTTTATGGTTCGACTTATTGCAGCATTACCGCGATTACTGGGCGTGCTTTTTCCAGTTCGGGGTAATTGATGGTCAAACCAAAGGGTTTGAGTTGTTGCTCCATCATTTGTAATACGGGGAGCATTTCTTGAAAATCGGAGGAGACTAGATCCTTAGCATTGGCGCCATAATTATTCCTGATATCCAGCTTTGCCTCTGCATTAACTAGCATTTGAATAATCTCCACTCGGCCAAATAAAGCTGCGCTATGAAGGGCAGTTGAACCATCCTTATTTTGAAGGTTTACATCTGCTCCAGCCTCAATCAAGGCTTTTGCGATATCGCGTTTATCAAAGGTGCTGGCGGTGATCAAAGGGGTGGAGCCACCCATTGGTTCGGCTTGGTTTAGATCTGAGCCGGCTGCAATATGCTGTCTTACTTGGTCTAAATTTCCTGAAATGACAGCACTTTGCAGGTCCATTTCAGGGGGGCTGACCTTCTTCATTTCGGCACTGGCAGGTTCGTTATTACAGGCTAGCATTATTAGGCTTGAAAAGATGATCAAACCAATTTTTTGAACGAAGTTTAGTTTTAAGGATTTCATACTAGAATTAGATTTAAATTTTCCTCTGTTTTATTGATGGTACAAATGTCAATTTCGGCAAACCCTTATCCTGTATCATATGCAGCCTGGTTTGTAAGGCATGCTGAATCTTTGAAAACTATGCTTCAGCGATGTAAACTATGGCGCAAGCGCGCCCATAAAACGTCATTTGAGACCCTTCGCCAAGAAAAGTTCCCTAGCTTTGATTAGGCAATGAGCAATACTGAGGAGCATAAAATGCAGGGGGATTTTTTAGAAGAAGTCCGGGCTAAAATCCTAGATAATTTATCGGATGAAGAATTCGGGGTTTCTGAATTAGCGGCAGCCCTTCATTTGAGTCGCTCCACTCTATTGCGCCGAATCAAAAAGGAAACGGGTTTATCCGTGAGCCTTTTTATTCGAGAGCAGCGACTTATTTCGGCGATGCATCTCTTACAAAAAGAGGAGCTCACGGTTTCAGAGGTATCTTATCAAGTGGGATTTAGCAGCGTATCCTATTTCGTAAAGTGTTTTAGAGAACATTACGGTTATCCGCCCGGTCAAGTGAGTGAGCAATTACCTAGGCTTGAGGAAACTAATTCGAGTTCGAGCCGATTAGTGAACCCTTTGGTTTGGGTTGGGATTGTCCTGACTACGGTGATTTTAGTTTTTGGTATCAGTTTTATTACCAATACATCCGATTCTGAAGTGGATAAATCCATAGCGGTTCTCCCATTTAAGAATGAAAGCAGGGATTCGAGCAATGTTTATTTCATTAATGGTTTGATGGAGTCAACATTAAGAAATCTTCAAAGGCTTGAGGATCTAAGAGTTGTGAGTCGTACTTCTTCGGAGATTTACCGTAATTCCAATAAAACAGCTCCCCTAATTGCCGAGGAGCTAGCCGTACGATATTTGGTTGAAGGAAGTGGTCAGAAGGTGGGCGATCGTGTGCTTCTGCATATTCAATTAATTGATGCCAAAACAGATCGACCTCTCTGGAGTGAGGAATATAAAAGAGACTTAAAGGATGTTTTTGAAATACAGAAGGAAGTAGCTTTTAAGATTAGTGAGGCGATTAAAGTTGCCGTAAGTCCTTCGGAGCGGGAGTTTATTTCAATTCCTCCCACCGATAATATTGTGGCCTATGATTATTACCTCCAAGCTATGGAGTCCTTTCACATAAGAACCGATTCTAGCCTTGCCAAGGCCATCGAGCTTCTTGAGAAGGCGGTAAAGGAGGACTCCCATTTTGCATTGGCTTATGCTAATACGGCTATTGCGTATTATTTAAGAGATCTATATCATGAGCCAAAGCTTTATACCGAAGAAATAAACCATTTTTCAGACCAGGCACTTCTGTACGATCCGAAATTAGACCTCAGTCTGATGGCCAAGGCTTGCTATTACCTTCAAACAAGAGAATTCCGTTTGGCACTGCCACATTTGGAGAAGGCCCTAGAATACAATCCCAATTCCGGGGCAACCTTACATATGCTGTCAGATTTTTATGCCTTTCATGTTCCTAACACCGCTAAATTTTTAGAGTATGCTTTAAGAAGAGCAAAATTAGAATTGCCTTCTACTGATTCCATCGCCCAAAGCTTTAGCTACCTGCAATTAAGCAATGCTTTGGTACAAGCTGGCTTCTTTGACCAGGCCCTCGAGTATATCAATAAATCTTTGGATTATTACCCTTCGAATTATTATGCGCCTCATTTAAAGGTCTTTGTGAAGTTTGCCAAGCATAAGGATTACACGAAGGTGCGCAAAGAAATTGTTCAGCTTTGGAAGCAGGATACCACGCGATTGGATATTTTACAGGATGCAGCGAAGATTTATGCTACACAAGAATTGTATGATAGCGCATACTATTATTATGACCTCCTTATTCGAATACGAGAAGAAGCTCAATTAAATATTTATCACCATGAGGATATTAGGATGGCCGCTGTATATAGAGCACTGGGCCACGAGGCAAAGGCTGCCGAATTATATGATTCCTATGTTAAGTGGTGTGAGAGTGATAAATCAGATTATAAGGGTGCTATCTGGGCTGCAAAGTATGCTTACGAAGGCGATGTTGAGGGAACTCTGACCTCTCTTAAGGATTTCGCCCAACAGCACAATTTCCAATATTGGTTCCTTTTACTTAAGGATGACCCCTGTCTCAAAGAGATGGAAGACAATTTGGAACTTCAATCAATTCTTGCTGATATCGATGAGCGGTTTTGGGCGGATCACGAAAGTCTAAAATTCATACTTGAAGACCAGAACTTACTTTAAGGCATTGGCTGTTGCTGGGTGACGCAATGAATCATCCCCCCATTTGCATACACATCGCGGCAATCGATTCCCACCACGGTGCGGTTAGGGTATAAGGTTTGGAGACGCTGCAGGGCCAAATTGTCGTTGGGGTCATTGTAAATGGGGACCAATACTTTGGTATTGGCAATGTAATAGTTTACATAAGAGCCTTTATATCCCAGATCAGTCCCATAGGTGGTTAGGACATTATTGGCGCTTAGTGGGAGTTTTAGAAAATTGTAGGCCTGGCCATTTATATCTTTCGCGGCATAGAGCTTAGTGATGTCACTCATCAGAACATCGTATTCCAATAGATCATTGGTGTCCATGGTTACGATGGTGTTCGCGTTCCCGAATCGAGCGAAGCCATCGATGTGCTGGTCGGTAATTTCTAAGCCAGCCTGACCGTCCAGCCATACAAAGTGTTCTGCCCCTAGGTAAGTGGTAAAGATGGCTTCTGCTTCCGCTTGACTCATTCCAGGGTTTCGATTGGAGTTGAGTATTGAACTCTTGCAAGCCATGAGGGTGCCATGACCATCTAATTCTACGCTACCTCCCTCATTAATCATAATTTGATTTAAATCGACGCTGGTCATTCCAAGGTCTGAAGCAATGCGACCGGGTATTTGATCACAAAGATTGTAATCGGCTTTATCACCCCAGCCATTAAAACCCCAGTCTTGGATAACCAAACTCCCGTTGGGGTCGCGGGTAAAAATGGGCCCATTGTCCCGAACCCAGAAATCATCGTTGGGGTAAATGCGAAAATCAACTTGACTCATGTCCACATTTGCAGCGATGAGCAGGCCTCTAATCCGCGTTTCTTCATTAGCGTCATAGGCAATGATGTGCACCTTTTCACTGCTTACAAGTTCTTGGGTGATACTAATCCAAGTGGGGTCTAGTCTGTCTCGAAAAGTTTGACCATATTGATATTGATGAGGCCATTGCAACCAGGTGCCTTCATGTAATTCACTTTCCTCCGGGAAGGTATAGCTTACCTGTGCCATGACCGTATCGTTTTGATCATCCTCCTCAGTGCAGGCTTGCAAACTTATCATCAGCAGAAGGCCTATAATTGGAAACATAGTTTTCGACATCACAGATTTGTATTTGATGGACTAGGTGAAGATAGCAAAGTCTGATTAAGACTTTAATCTATCATTTTCGCACCATAAGAAATTCACGCTCTTGATAGCGACCTTTATTAGTGCCGCTGATTAGGGCCTTAATTCTATCGGGGGGTAGAAAGTTGTAGCTTATTCTTTGGGGGAAGTCGTGGTTTGGATTCACAACACTGAAGTATAGCTTTGATAGGGTATCACAGGTAAATACGGTTCCTTCTCCATTGTTCTGATTAGCAACTTTGGCGATATAAAGAACTTGACCCTCCCGTTCTTCCCAGCTTATGGTCTCCAGGACGTTGGTGTCCCCATTGACTAAGCGATAAACTCGCCCCGAGAATTTATGAGGAGAAATTTGTTTCCACTCCTCATAGCTAAAGCCATTATTGTAGGTCCAGCAGCCGACTAACCAAGAGCTTTGATTTATCGATTGAGCCTGTGGATTCGTTTCCGGAAATAAAAGGCTAAGGAGTATGAAGCCCAGGAGCCTTTGCATTTTAAGACTCTGCGAGAGCTTGAATTGAAATGTATTTCTGTTTTAGGCGCAGGATTCGTAAGACCTTTTCATCTATGGCATCTTCGCTTAGTTCTCCCGCCTTTACTGCGGCTACCACTGCATTATAAGCATTTGCTTGTTTTTGTGGAGTGCTAGAGAATAAGAGGATATCAACGCCAGACTGCAGTGCCAGGACTGAGGCTTTTTCGAGGGTGTAATTTGTTTCAACGGCCTTCATTTCCATATCGTCGCTAATTACAATGCCATCATAGCCTAGCTCATTGCGCAGTAGTCCGAGTACTTCTTCAGAAAGGGTGGCGGGATAAAGGCTGTCTAAGGCTGGATACATAACATGGGAAGTCATAATTATCTGCGGCTCTGCAGCTAACACCTCACGATATATGTCAAGCAAGGGCTGAATACTTTCCCGATCTAAATCTTCCACAGGAAGACCTTCATGTGAATCTACAGAAAGGTCGGTATGACCAGGGAAGTGTTTGGGCACCCCAATAATTCCAGCTTCGTGATATCCCTTTAACATGGGTATGGCCAGTCCAGGGATTTGCATGCTGCTATCTACTTTGAATACTCTTTTGGAGAGGAAAGAGCTGGTATCCTGGATGAATTCAACCACCGGGGAATAATTGATGTGAATTCCCAGATTCTTTAATTCCTGGCCCCTCTCTAGAGCCACTTTATAGGCTTGATCAGCATTTTTAATTTCAGTTTGGGCGGTTAATTGCCTGATGCCCGGAAAATTAAGTCGGGAGACTAAACCACCTTCTTGATCCACCGAAATAAAAGGAGGGATAGCGGGATGGTGCGCCATGGAAATACCCTGAATATCATGGAGTAATTTGAGTACTTGCTTTTCATCATCCAGGTTGTATTTCATCAGAATTACTCCGCCTATATTTCTGACCTTCAGCATTTTGTTGAGGTAATAATCAGGAGTAGGTCCGTAAAATCCAATCATAAACAATTGCCCGACCTTTTCTTCCAAACTCAGTTGAGAGAGAATTTCTTCTGCCGAATCAGAGAAGTTAATTGGTTTTATGGCCTCTTCTTCAGCGGGGTTCTGATTGCAGCCACCGAGAATTGCCATCAGGCATAAAGAGAAAAGAGAAATGCGAAAAGCTCTCATGTTAATATTGGAGATATATTTTGCCGTAAAATTAAGGTCTTTAATTAGGAGCTGCTTAAAAAGAATAATTTTAACTCTTCAGGTTTTGAATTGCTTTATAGGCCCTTGGACTCTGCCCAGAACCAAAGGAAGCTTACTTGTACTCCTCCACCATCTAGTCCTGGATTAGACTCAAATAAGCCATTGTTGGATTGATGCAAATGTCCATAGCTTAGGCGCAAAAGATTGCGATTTTCGAAATTGTATTCCAATCCTAAGGAGGTGCTTAGGTGGAAGGTGAAGTTGGATCCATTGTAAGGAAGCTTGTTAAAGCCATTAAAGACTCCGGCTCCGTATTCAAGGTATGGACTCAGGGGATATTTACTCAACAAATGCCAACGATAATAGGTGTTCAAGCCAATTCCAGCTCCGCTATAATTGCTGGGCGTGCTTCCCTGCCACTCCTGTAAAATGAATTCCACTCCTAATCCGAACCAGGGGGCAACCCGCTTCTCTATGCCAAAGGACTGTAGGGCGATTACCGTATTATTTGAAACTCCATATACCCCAAACCTAGATTGGTAATAGTTTTCATGGAGGGTATCACTCAGGAATTCGGCAATCAAATAGGAGCTTGCGGCGGAACCCATTAAGATGAAGAAGTTATTCTGATTCATCAAGGTAATTCCACCACCATCTATACCCGGAATACCTGGCCATTCACCTTCTAATGACCGGGCTGGCTCTGAGGCTTCCAATTGCCCAATCATTAAAGCAGGGAAGTGGAAAATAAGGAGCAGGGAAAACAATGCTCTATTCATAGTTTTTGATAGGCTTTAAAGAGTGCTTAGGGCGATTTTGTATTTATCAATAATCCCTTGCATTGCTCTAGTTACAATTATGAAATCATCAGATCCGCCACGTGCCCGATTCAGGTCGATTTCAAACCCACCACCCGCTGAGGTGCTCACTATATTATATCTGATTTTACCCTCTTCTGGGGAGGCATCCACATGGAGGCTGTCTCGCAGTTCCCAGAGCCGACCAGAATTGCTTAAGTACTCAAAGTTTAAATCCTTAATGGCCTGGATATTATGGCCACCGGTGAATTTCAAGCCCTGACTAAAATATACCTCCGAGATTCCTTGCTTATTGACGGAGACCATTACACTTTCTCCATGCTCCGTGTATTCTCCAACAATCAAAACCTGACCTTCGGCAAAGTGATATCCTACACCTAATTTTTCTGGGTCTAAACCAAATAGTTCATCTCGCTTAGCGTCATATTCGGCCGAGCTGATTTTTTCAATTTTAAGCCCGCGTTCCAGAGCGCCTTCACTGGCTTGGCTAGGTACTTCCTCAACTTTATCCCGTCCGGGAATATGCATTTTCTTAGCTCCATATTCCTGATACATTTTACCGCCATATGCCAAGTCCAGGGATAAGATCAAAACATCTTCACTAAGGCTATCGATAGTCCACAATTGCTGAGGGTCTTGCGGATCTAAAGGTTCGTTCTTACGCCCATATCGTATTTGGTCATTGGCTTCCATTTGCCACTGAACGGTGAAATTCTCCTCCGAACCTTTATGACTAGCCAGTGCTCTTTGTTCCAGTTCTCCATTCTCCTTGAATTTCATGAACCAATGTTCGTAGTGAGGATGATCCAGGGCGTTGAGGATATGATAGGCCCGTTCATCTTTTATTTCACCTTCGGCCGTGACGACATACCGCTTTTGTTGGTGCCAGTACAAATCATCGGCTAAAAAGAGTTGTTTCTCCTTGGAGTTGCAGGCGCTAAAGGCGATAGCTAGTGCAAAAAAAGGAAGAGCATTTCTCATAGTCCTATTACTGTGTTCGCAAGGTAAGATACGACTGGCTCAGGCCTTTTCCTAAATTTTTTAATTTAGGAGGGTCCTCAAGGATTATGCTATCTTAAATATTGGGAATGAAGATAAAAGCCACAGTAAAGGCTATTTATGGTGAGGAACCTCAATTTGATTTAAGCCGACAGGCCTTCCATCAGTCATGTTTACTCAGCGCTTTTGCGCTCTTAGCCGGTCTTATTATGGCGGTGAGATTAGGGGTATCTGGTTTGGTGGCGGTCATGGCTTTGTGCATGATCGTGCTCGGACTGAGCTATTCTCTCTCGCGTTTCTGGAATAATTTTAGTCTAGCACTTTTCCTTTTTGCCTTAGTGGCTTACAGCATGCTGGTGGCCAGCTTTTTTCTTACGGAGGGCTTGAATGGCTCTACCGCTTTGGTAAGCATATTGGCTCTCTGTCTTTTGTATGCTTCAAGTGAGAGTAATTACCATTGGATTTGGACATTTATTCACGGCCTTCTCTTTCTTGGTCTGGCCTACCTCGATTATAGCTTAGAGGATGGTTATATCAATAATTATCCAAGTGAAATCGATCGATACATTGATTTTACCTTGGCTTATACCGTGGTGATTACTTTTATGCTGCTGACCTTCGGTTTGATCCGACGGAGCTATGAGCGCCAAAGCCTTAAAATTGAGGTACAAAGGAAGGATTTAGCGGGGGCGAAAGAAGAATTAGAAGAAGCTAATGCGGAGTTAATCAAGCTGCTTTCTGTTTTGGCTCATGATGTACGCAATCCCATGGCTTCGATTCAGAGTTTTTTGGAATTGGCCAATAGTGGGGTGGAGCTTAGCCCTGATGAAGAGTCCGAATTAAAAAAGGGACTCCTTTCCATGGTCCAAGGAACGTCCCATATGCTCGATGATTTAGTGAACTATTCCAAACAGAAAGTGGATGGGCAGATGGCTAGTTTCGCCGAAAGAAATTTAGGAGATTGGCTAGACCAGACTTTGGACCACTTAAAGCAAATCGCCGAATTTAAAGGAGTGCATTTAAAAACAAGCTACAATCCTCATGATCGGCTTTATTGTGACAGCATCCTGATGACGGTAGTAGTTCGTAATTTGATACAGAACGCCATCAAGTACACCGCGCAGGGGAAACAGGTTGATTTTAGGGTAGGCATCCATGAAAATAATTTTGTCTTTGTGATTTCGGACGAAGGCACGGGGATGTCGGAGGAAAATGTTTCCAAGCTCTTCACCAATTCAATTGTTTCCAAATTAGGGGTCCGTGAAGAACGAGGTACTGGTCTAGGCCTGTTATTGGTGAAGGACTATGTAGACGCCCACCATGGTACCATTGATGTACATAGTTCTCTGGGCGCTGGAACACGTATTTCGGTATCAATCCCTAAGGATAAGGGAGTGTCATAGTCTTAGGACTCTATGCATCTGACTTCCACCATTCGCTAAATCTATTTTCAAGATGTAGACTCCGGGTTGTGCCGGTAATATAATCTCGGTCGAAGCTTTATGTGTACCGTGGATTCGGCCAGTTAGGTCTAAAACTTGCACTTGAAGGATTTCCTCACTGGACTCGATATTTAATCGACCCAAACTAGGGTTGGGGTATAGCTGCAGTTTTGATGCTTTCTGTTCCTCTAGGCCAATAAATGACCATTTATCGCAAGCATTGTTACTAAGGTTTACCTGAATGGAGTCATTCTGAAAACAGCGAAGACTGTGGCTCACTAGAAAGTCTATGAAAATGCTATCCTCGCAGAAATTTGGATCACTATCGAAAAGGAATACCGACTTTAAAAACCCTAGCTCTGGATAGATAATGCTGTCCATGATTTCACTACTACTCGCCTGGATTCGAGTATTCCCGAAAAAAGGAAAAGTATCCTGCGGGAGACTAATCTTCATGTAGTCAAGACTCGCCCCGCCTAGGGTGGTTTGGCCTTTGTTAGTTACCGTAGCAATCGGAGTTTCGAAGCATCCGGAGCCGCTGTCCTGAGGGGCGAATTGCCATGATTCTCCTAGGTTGGCACTAAAGTCAAACAGAAGGTGTGGAACACTATCTCTAAGCCGGAAGACAGAATCATTCCTGGTGAGCAAAAATATATCTGGCCAAACTGCCGCGGTATCTTGCCATAGGTCATTAGGACCAGCGCCTGTTCGTATTTCCTTCACACCGCTGACCGAAAATCTCAACCAGGTATCGCCGAACATAGAAGTATCACCGGTGTGGGCTACCCGTTTATAACCATAGAATCCGTATTCGACATAGTCATAATGCCAAACGGCATTTTCTCCGAAGGAGAGCTGGGCGGAACCAAGGAGTGGCAGGAGAACAAGGCAGAGTAATTTTCGAAGCATAGCAGAGATTAAAGCTTCAAGGTAGTAATTCTTTTATTCATCCTCCTGTGATACAAAGCCTTTCCAGTTTTGCATGTACTTAATGAATTTAGGTCCAAGCCCCTCCTTTCGCAAGTAGGCTTCAGTCAGGGGCAAATCCCTCATTCTAAATTCAGTATGAGCTTCTGCTTGAATTGGAAAATCGTGGTGTGCGATGGCTGCTCTACCAATGGCGGAAAAGTCAGCGCCGGATGCCAATATTTTTTCCGCATCTGCCCGAGAGCGAATATTTCCTGCTACTATGAGTTTGACTTCGCCTCGGTCTATTTCCAGGAATTGAGATAGGAGGCTAGAGCCCTTGAATTCCTCTTCTTCGGGTTCCTTAAATGCATCCCAGAGAGAAAGATGTATAAAGTCCACCAGTTTTTCCTTGATTAAGCTTTGATAAAGACTTTTAATTTCGGCCAACTTCATTCCGAAGCGTTCGGGTGATAGGCGCAGACCTAAAAGGAAATCATCACCGCATTGGGCCCTTACACCCTGCAGTATCTCGCGTATTAGGCGGCTGCGATTCTCGAGGCTTCCGCCATATTTGTCATCGCGATGATTTAAATCGGCACTGAGGAATTGAGCGAGAATATATCCATGGGCGCCATGTATTTCTACTCCATCATATGTCGCTCTTTGCGCTCTAATGGCTGCCTCGATAAATGCCTTACGACAATGATCAATTTCATTTAGTGTCATACCCTGGGCGCCGAACTTTTCATTATCCGAAGGACAAAGGGGATCTTGACCGATAAGTTCTTTTGGCGACCGCATACCAGCGTGGTGTAGTTGACAAAAAGCTAGACTTCCTTCAGATTTAATGGCGCTAGCTAGCCTTTGATGTCCTTGGATATGCCCGTCATCGTATAGGCCTAATTGCCCAGGGAAGCCCTTGCCCAATGGATCTACATAGGTAGCACAAGTCATGGTTGCGCCAAAGCCACCTTGGGCCCGCATGATCAGCCATCGGTATTCATCTTCCGAAAGGGTTCCGTCCTCGTGACTTTGTGTATTGGTTAATGGGGCTAAGAAAAATCGATTCTTGGACTTCTTGCCGTTCGGAAATTGAAGGCTTTGGAATAATTCACTCATGATTGAAGGTTTGCATTAAGGTGAAATCCTCCGCCGGCGGCGGGAAAAATGCTCTATCGAAGGTAGGCTTTCCTTGTTTTGGAATCTCCTTATTTAATAGAATCTCCTGATCCTATGTAAGGAATCTCAATAAAAATCGACAAATTAGTGTGGTCGAGAAGCCTAAAAGCTGCTTGGCACAGAAGAACCAGCCTATGACTAAAATTATTTTGTCAGCCTTAGCGATTTACCTATTGCTGGGCTTTGTATTTGCCCTATTCTGGGTTTTCTATTTAGGAGTAAAAAGAGATTCGGTGCTCGCCGCTTCCAAGTTTTCTTTGCGATTTCTCTTCCTTCCAGGGATCATATTTACCTGGCCATTTTTCATGCGGCAGCAATTCAAATCTGAGGTTCATGAATAAGAGACATCGGTTACTTCACCTTTTGGTCTGGGTTTTTTTGTCCAGCGTCTTGATTTATCTTTCAATTAAGGCTTTGTCCTAAACTTTCAAATTCTATTATGGGACTTAAATATCAAGCTGTACAGTGGAATCTGGCTAAAAAGCGATACGACCTATATATAGGGCTAGGTATCATTCTATATCTAGGCTTATTCATTGTTGCGAGTTTTATTTTGGATGAGGAGAAAACCGCAGAAACGGTACTCATCCGGGCATTGGGTAGTTTAGCGCTGGTGATGTTGCATATTATCTTGGTGATTGGACCTCTGGCTCGGCTGAACACTAGCTTTTTACCTCTGCTCTATAATCGTCGGCATTTTGGAGTACTCATGTTCTTTATGGCGCTTTTTCATGGGGGTTTCGCCTTGTTTCAATTTCATGGATTGGCCGAGATTAATCCTATTTGGGCCTTATTTACTAGCAATTCAGATTACGATAGTCTTTTGCAATTCCCTTTTCAAGTCTTGGGTTTTTTTGCTTTAATAATCTTGGCTATTATGGCCAGTACTAGTCATGATTTCTTTTTGGCCAATCTAGGGGCCAGGGTTTGGAAAAGCCTTCACATGTTAGTCTATGTGGCTTATGGATTGATTCTGATGCATGTTGTTTTGGGTAGTCTTCAACAGGAGCGCAGCTCTTTCCTTCTAATCCTAATGACGCTTGGTTTTCTTGTAGTAGCGAGTTTGCACCTATGGTCTGGAATTAATGAGTACCGGAGAGATTCTGTGAAAACCGGCGAAAAGGATACTTGGTTGAAGGTAGGTTCGCCGAGTCAAATTGAGAATAATACCGCAGTTTCAGTAAACATCGGAGGGGAGCGGGTGGCCATCTTCCGAAAGGATGATGAATTCTACGCAGTTCACAGTGTGTGTAAGCATCAAGGAGGTCCCTTAGACGAAGGTCGTATTGTTGATGGGTGCATCACTTGTCCTTGGCATGGCTATCAATATCTCCCTCATAATGGCCAATCGCCACCTCCCTTTACGGAGAAGATTGCCACCTATAATTTGCAAGAAATCGATGGGGACTTGTATATCAACCCAGAAGCAAATACCGAAGGTGCACCGGTAAGCCCTTTGAAAATTTCCAAGTCCTGATTATGAAGAAAGAATTTTACATCGGGTATGTGGGTAAGGTAGATGCTGCTACCCAAATTCGCCTAAGATTATTTGTAGGCCTAAGTTTTTTATTCCTGCTAGTTGCGGCAATGGCTTTTGTGTTTAATCAAGCTCCGGCTAAAGAAAGTCGCTTTGATTTTGCGGAGGCCTCTTTAATTACGGGGACCTATTTTGAAGCCCCCTATCCCTTTCTCCATGTGGAAGAAAAAGGGCAGCCGGCGAAAGATATTATTCTCTTAGGTTTTGGTAAGAACAGCGCGCATGACTTCTTACCCAATCAGGATTTGGATGGCAAAAAGCTTAGTATTAGCGGGAACCTTATTTATTACAATGAGCGCAGTTTAATACAAGTGAATGATTCAAATGAGGTACAGGTTTTGGAGGACATTCCGGCAGTAGATTTAGGAGTTTTTTATGAAGGGCCGGTAGCTCTTCGGGGAGAAATTGTGGATCCCAAATGTTATTTTGGAGTAATGAAACCAGGCTTTGGTAAGATTCATCGATCCTGTGCCGCGCTCTGCATTTGGGGAGGAATTCCTCCGGTCCTGCTGGTTGATAATGAAGGGACTGAGGAGTATTATTTAATTACCAGCAAAAACGGTGGACCCCTTCATTCTGAAATCATCCCCTACATAGCCCAATCCGTTCGGTTAAAGGGAGAGTTAAGTCGAAAAGGAACTTGGAATTATTTAGCCATCGACCTTGATGAAATTGAAATTTTGTCAACCGAGTCTAAGATTTATGGCCAAGACTAAAAGTATATTGGCGCAATTGGAGCGCCTAAGTGTAAGGTCTCCCTTCTGGGCTTTGATGGCAGTGGCCTTTTTGATTAGCTTTATTGGGAGTATTCCAATTGGAGCTTTAAATCTCACCACTTTTCAAATTAGCATTGATATGGGGCCGAGGCCCGCTATGAGTTTCGCTTTTGCCGCGGCACTGGCTGAAGGCCTACTGGTTTATTTTATGTACCGTGGATTTAGTGCATGGAAATTCAAGGCGCATCCTCCGAAGTGGGTCTATATTGGAGGCCTAGCCTTATTACTTGGTCTTTCGCTTTACAATGTTTTCAAAGCTTGGCAGGGTATGGAAATGCCCATGGAAATGGATGAAATGGAGGCTGGAGGCTCTACTTTTTTATTGGGTTTAGTCCTAAGCCTTTCCAATCCCTTGCAATTCCCATTTTGGTTGGCCTGGAATAAGGGCTTCGAACATCTGAAGTGGTTAGATAATAAATCTGCTGGCCCTTATGCACTTTCTATAAGTATTGGAACCATCCTGGCCTTAGCCTTATTCGTTTATTTTGGTCAGAGGTTTAGTGTGCAAGATTACAACTGGGCTCGGTATATTTATTGGGGACTTGCGGCTATCTATTTGATTTTAGCCATCTTAGTGGCTTTAAAAGTCTTTGCTAAAAAAGCTAAATAAATCCTAAAGCCTGTAAGGCACGTCCAATGTGCCGTCTGAAGGATAGATGGATAAGAAGATGACAATTACAGACCTTAAGCGAAAAATAAAAAACACTTGGCATCGCATTACTCATTGGGAGTATTGGCCCGATTCGGTATTGTATTATCCGCTTTTCCCAATTTGGATGTTATGGTCACTCCGCAACCGTTCCTTATTCTTTTTTAATGCGGTGAATCCCGGGATGCCCTATGGTGGCTTGACCATGGATTCGAAGATGAAGATTTACAATCTGATGCCCGATGGGTCTTATCCGCAAACCCTTTTTATTAATACCAAGGATCAATTAAACCGCTACGGCCTGGAGCGTCGATTAAAATCGGCTGGTATGAATTTCCCTGTGGTAGTTAAGCCTGATATTGGATTCAAAGGACTAGGGGTTTATATCGCACATAATATTGATGAACTAAAGAAATTGCAGGCGCAGCAGGAATGGCCCTTTTTAATCCAGGAATATGTTTCCTACAGCAATGAGATCGGTATTTTCTATGTTCGGATGCCCGGAGAGGAGCAGGGTCGAATTACGGGAATTGTAGATAAAAAGTTCCTCAGCGTAAAGGGGGATGGTGTCTCTAGTCTTGGGCAGCTGATAGAGGAAAAGCCGCGGGCGAGGATACAGTATGACTACCTGTTTAAGACTTTTGTTGATCAGTGGGACCAGGTGATTGAAAAGGATGAGGAATTAATTCTTATTCCATTGGGAAGTCATACTCGTGGCGCAGAATTCATCGACATCAGCGATCAATTAAGTCCTGAACTAGAAAAGCATATTCTAAAACTTGGTAAAGAGGTTCAAGGATTTTATTACGGCCGCTTGGACATTCTCTATAAAAGTAAAGAGGATCTCCAGGAAGCCAAGAATCTGAAGGTGATCGAAATTAATGGCTCGGGCAGCGAACCCACGCATATTTATGATCCCAAACACAGCATCTTATTTGCTTGGAAGGAGGTGATTCGACATGGCCTTTACATGTACCGTATTGCCAGAGCCAATAAACGTCGTGGGCATGCCTACCTCAGCGCCAAAGAAGGTTTTGCTATGATGAAGGAGCACCGCAGTCTAGCTCGATTTTTGGATTCGCTCTAATTTTGTTGTATGCTCCGAACCGCCTTTACCTGCTTGTTATTTCTATGCTTTTATCATGCTGCCAAATCTCAGGACCTCGCTTATTATGAAGCTTCACAGGTGCATTATGAAGCTTCCGAGGATTCCAGTTTTCTGCTAGCCTTAAGGGAGGCCTATGGAAAGCATAAGGTCTACCCCGCTGAAATGGAGTTGGAAATTTTGATTGCCTTAGCCCATTACCCAGAATTAAAAGATACGCGCATTCATTTTATGTTCCGCGAGCAGGATGTGGCCCACAGCACTAGCCCTCTAGTGGGTACCTTATTTTCGAAGAAGTCCAAAAGGGTATATATGGTATACATCAGCACCAAAGTACCGACGGACCTGGAGGGCAGCTTATCTAGTAGTATGAATTACAATGCGAGGATTGGGGTTATGGCCCATGAATTAGCCCATATTTCTTGGTACGAGGAGCAAAACGCGTTTCAATTAATGGGGGCGGCCATTGGCTATCTTTTCCCGGCTTACCGTCGAAACATGGAACGCGCAACGGATTACAGTGTGATAGGCCATAATTTGGCTCATCAATTATGGGCTTGGAGTACTGCGGTCCATGATATTCATATTGCGGATGGAAGGGGGGACCTGTATTTGTCGCCCGAGGAAATTGAATCACAAATACTCAAGTAATATTCTTCTTAGCTTTATTACTTTCCATCCATCAAAGCATCGAAATTGAATTTAAAGTAAGCAAATATGTTTTTCATGTTTTAGAATTTGATGCCTCAAAATTAGACTTGGGGTTAAGGCCTAAATTTGATGTACATCAAAAAAGAACAAGGGAAAGGGGGATTTTTAAGGAAGCCTTTGGTAGAAATATTGATATTCTATCAGTTCATGGAAGCGCAAGCTAAGCTCGGGAAAAGTGCTTTGAATATAATTCGATTCGACAGAGATTAAATTACCTCGGGCGTCATATTGATATTGCCGATCCCAATTATTGTCATCATCGAAATCGCGAATTAGACGTCCCTGCTTATCGCGATGCTCATAACTTCCGTTGCTAAATTTACCGTTTCGATAAAAGGCGGTTTTTAATACCCGACCACTTAGGGTATCGTTTAGATTATAGACGGAATCATGATTCTCCTCATAATCTACCACCTTAATATAGGCATAGACCTTGCCCGTTGGACTGAGAATATCCGTATAGGTATAGGGTGCATCCCCCATTTTCCGGACCCGGCGAATTACTTCCCCTTTGGAATTTAAATAGCTGGTGGTTTGATGTTCAAAGGTATCAGGTACAGATGCCGAATAATAGGTTTCGATGATGCTCGTGTCGGTGTAGGAGTAAAAGGTCTTTTTGTTCGGTAGAGCATACCTTACCCTAATGAGATTCGAATCGATAATAGATAGAAGCCGATCCTTGGCATCGTAACGATAAACCTTTAAACGCACCGCCTGGCCCGCTTCATCATAGGACTCTTCCCATAAGGGCAGACCATTTGACCACTTGTAGTTTATTTTGGATTTCAAAGGGTGAGGACTCGCATAGGTATTGGTATGGTAAATCCGTTTCTCATGTATTTGCCGGCTGCTATCAATAATCTCTTCAAAGTCTTTCCCGTAACTAAAGTCGCAATCTTCTAAGCCATAACCGCCTTCGGTCCGAAAGTGGATATAACGATAAATGCCTTGACTACTGTCGTGTTCTTCTTGGTAATTGGTCCCGAGTTTATGCCATACCAAAAAGTCATTACCGCGGCGCTCGTAAAACTCATGTCGAGAATTAATTCGAGCTCGATAATTGAGCAACCAAGTTTGTTCTAGCCAATACCTTCGGGTTTTGCTGCCGTCCTCTTCCACTTGGTAATAGCTGCTATCGTAATCATGCTCCTCGAAAAACTTAGTGCTTCGATTTTCATCATGTTGCATTACTGCACAGTTGAAGAATATATAGGGTTGATCGAGCTTTTCATAGCGTCGCACGCTAAAGGCGTAGAAATTTGGCCCATGATAAAAACGGGAATCCTTATGGACTAGGCTATCGTTGTACCAGCCGGGCTCGGTTTCAATCCTACGGATCACTTTTCCTTCCGCATTGTAAAAGCTGGTTTTTTCAACAATCACTTCGTTTTTATCCCAAAGGCTATAGTGTTTTTCAATATCCCGAACCGGCTGGCTACCACCCTCGTAAAAGAAAATGCGCTCTGATCTTTCCGCCAAAACGAATCCTCTTTTTTGGATGGGAGTGGAGCCGGAATTTTTGAGCCAATGTTGAGTTAATTTTCCATCCGCATAAGTCCACTTTTCCTGCAGATAGCTTGAATCATGTCGGGCAATTTTCCCCTCCTTATACCAGGTCCGATACAGTCGGGTGGTATCATATCTATCATAGCGTGCATTCCAATAAACTCTATAAGTGGTTTTTGTGCTATCCTCCCTGGCCGTAAATCTAATTCTGAAAGGTCGGATGCTATCTTGAATATAGCGGGCGCTCCAAAATAGCTTACCCAGGCTGTCATAGCGGAATTCCCTTTTATCGACTAAAATGAGGCGACTGATACTGTCTTCCGCTGTTATCTTGCTTATGCCATAGGTCCGAATGCTAAGGGTATCGCCTTGCGGATTGAAAACGACCTTTTGATAAAGTTTCCGACCAAATTGAGGACTGGTTTTATATACCTGAACCGATTGCAAATATTGCCGGCCAGGATATTCTTCACCTTCAGAAATTTCCAAATGTGAAGAGGGTTGTGAGCAGGCTAATCCTAAGAATAAAGGCAGAACAAAGAAAAGCGCTTTCCGCATTAATGGATTGTTTTTCGACCTGCAATTTAATGTTAGAAATCCGGGCTTTTAGTAGACCTAGCCGATTTTAACGGAAGTCATAGATAGGGAACCCCCAAGCGGTGCGTCATTGAATAATTCGATCTCTTCAGACCCCTTACTGACCCCAAGGGTGTATAGCAAGGGAATGAAATGCTCGGTGGTTGGTATGGCTAGATCGAAAGCGCGACCCTGCTTGCGGAAATTCACCAAACTTTGATGATCCCCTTCTAGGATGAATTTGTTCATCTTGGCATTGGCTTCCTGTGCCCAGTCGTATGCATAGGGCTCTCCGTCCAATTTGTCCCAGGCTACCATGCGTAAATTGTGTATGATATTACCGCTTCCAACAATTAGTACGCCTCTTTTGCGCAGAGCAGAGAGTTCTTGGGCAAGTTCATAGTGATATTGAGGAGCTTTGGTATAGTCAATACTCATTTGGATAATGGGTATATCCGCCTGCGGGTAAAGATGCTTAATCACCGACCAAGCTCCATGATCGAGCCCCCAATCATGATCCAGGCCTATTTCGGTTTTACTCACCAACTGTTGAGTTTCTTCCGCTAATTCAGGGCTTCCGGGAGCGGGGTATTGAACTTCAAATAATTTTCGCGGGAAGCCTCCAAAATCATGAATAGTTTTAGGGAAGTCCATGGCGGTTACCATGCTGCCTTTGGTTTCCCAATGTGCCGAGATACATAGGACCGCTTTTGGCTTTTCAATTTGTTGACTTATCCGCCGAAAGCCCTGCACGAATTCATTTTCTTCAATCGCATTCATGGGACTGCCATGACCCAAGGACAAAACGGGCATTTGGGCCGCCAGTGGGAGGTCCTGTTTTAATTTATTCAGAAGGTTTAGACTCATAGTTTTTCCAAATAGGGCTCCTAAAGCCATGGTTTTTAGGAAATCATTTCTTTTCACTGAGGTTTTTTCTGTTCATCCCTCAAATGGCAGAGTTTAAGAGATTAATTACGGCCTAAGCTTTTGAGCTATAACACTTAATCATCTGACGGGGATTGGGGTTTAAAGTAGTAATCTTTATCTTTAGACGAATAAGCAAACCAAGCCTTAAATGAACCGAATGATCAATTGGACCGTGGCGGCAATATTTCTCTTTGCCGTCTTGGCTTTTGCTCTATTGAAGCATTATGATAAGCATCCTTATCACGATCAAGTATCGAGAATGAAGGAATTTCGGGAACGTGATGAGGCTTTGAACTCTAGGGGAAGGAATATTAGAACTGAGATGGATTCCATTCGGCAAATCTATTCGGACTTTAATCAGAGACAGGAAGAACTAGATAGTGTCTTTGAAGTGCTTAAAAAAACTAAACCGGATCTCTGGGAGGTTCTCGATAGTACGGAGCAAGAAGATTTTAGTAATTAGGTTCCTATACTATCAAGGCTATTATCAATCCTAAGGTTCCCAAACAATCTGAATTTGGCCATTAATTTCTGGGCTGGACCGCAGCGATACTTGATAACTCCGAACCCCATCCGTAATGCTAATTGCCACCGTGGCCGGTGGGATTCGACCAAGGCTAAGGGCTAACATCTCAATAAAATTGGACTCCCCCGGATTAAGTTTCAATTTAAGAACCTTGGGCCTAGCCGTAAGCTTATGCTCACGAAGCACCCAATCTTCATTTAGCTTTAGCGAGATTATATCGCCGTCTACTTCTTGGTCATCCCAAAGACGAACAGTGATGTCCCCTTTCCTAACCACTAATCGATGCTGAGTTTCGGTGATGCTTGCCAACAAAGTGTCCGCTTCCACTGGAATGCTGTCCACTTCTTCTTCCCTTTCAGTGGAACCCATGTGGATTAAAATTGCATTGAATTGCCCGTGCTGTCCTACTTCAAAATATTCCCCCGCCAGGGTCATGCTGTAATGAAACCATCCTCCGGCATAGCCATTGCCGTCTTTGAAGGCTACACATATTGCCCGACCAGTTTCCCAATGTTCTAGATGTTCTACATATCCGTCCGAATTGCGCATTTTAAGTACTGCGCCACCCCACATGCCACTGGCGGAATAATTAACCTCATCTACCTTGAGTTTGCAACCGTCAATCATGGTGGCGGCGTAAACGTATTTGCCATCTAAGCTGAGATCATCAATAAAATCAGCCCCGGGAGAATCAAAGGATTTATACCAGAGGCAGCGCATCTCTGGATTTAGCTTAGCCAGTGCCATAGTGGTCCCCGAATGCGCGGGAATCAGGGTGCCCCCAACTTTTAAATCCGTCGAATTATAGAGGCTTAGGCCTACATATATATTGCCTTTTTTGTCGGTGATGATGGCGGTAGCATTGGTCATTTTTCCATTTCCATAAACTCTTACTTCCTTGGAGCGCCCATTACTTTTATCATAGCGTCCAATGAAAGCTTGCACCGAGCCCCGACTAGTTTTAATGGTGCTTATAGTGGCGCCTACATCCCCCGAAGACATTTTCGTGTCAATCGGAATAGGTTCTCCATCAGGGGCAGTAGATTCGTCAATAATATTTGGCACATCCATATATCGGTAATTGCCGCAAACCAATACATCCCCGTTTTGATCGTAGGCCATATCCGTGGCCGTGATTTGACCCTTGGAGCCTCCAATCGATTCGGCCCAAAGTGGATTGCCCATTTCGTCGACTAAACCCAAAAATTGTGAAAACTGACCTTCACCTCCCATGGGTAAGGTGGAAGGACCAAAGGTCCCCGAGCCATGACCACCTAGCACATAGCATTTCCCATCTGATCTCGGTAATACGTGATAGGAGTGAACCTTGGTTCCAAGCCCATCATAAGCTCGTCCCCAAATTAAATCTCCTTGGGAATTGGTCTTAGCTACCAGCATTCCTGTTGAAGGCTGACTCATCATGGTTCCATCGGAGAAACGAATGTTTCCGCTGCTAGAAGCCGAGATGTAAATATTTTCTTCCTCGTCAATTTCCAGGTCATGAACGTAGATTCCCGCAGTACCCGTGGCAATTTGCTTTACCCAGCGAATGGTTTTGTCTGGGGCAATCCTACCGATATAGGCGCTAGTTCTGGTAGCACCCGAACTCCGAGTGTGTTTTGGGCCTCGGAAGGCAAAGTCTCCAAAGGTGATGAGGCTATCATGACCGCCGCAAAAAACCGCATCGCCATTTTTCATGATTGCTATTTCTTGAATATTGGAAAGATGCTGCGTTTTACCTTGGAGCGCCCAGGCAATGGAATCTTGAGCCCAAGCCAGCTGGGTAAATGCCAAGAGTAGAATGAAAAGGCTTGTTCTAAACACTAAAAATAGACTAGATGAAACTTTGGAGAATTCATGCAAAGCTCAGGCCATAATTAGTATTGGGTCGAGCTTCTTTCTCTAAATTAAACAGATAATTTACTCATTTATGACATTTTCAGATGCGATGGCCTGCTATCTTCGATAAAAATCCCGACCATGTACCGCAAATTGATTCCCCTTTTCATTTTTCTAGGTCTTAGTGTTTCTAATAAGGCCTCGCATATTCGCGGAGCCGAGATAAATTGGAATTGTATTGGTGGTGGGGATTATATTTTTACCCTTAGCGTTTTCATGGAGTGTAATCAAGGTTTTCCTCCGGGCGTAGTCTTTTTACAAGGACCCTTTGGGAATATTACTTGCCGTATAACAAATCCTGGCGGCGGAGTTTTTTCGGTAATAGACCCTTGTAGTGCCAACTGCATAGAAGATCGCCGTGTTTGGGTTTCTGATACGGTTTCATTAAGTGGTGTACCTCCAGCGGGGGGCTGGGAATTTTCGTGGAATGTTGCGGGCCGTGCACCAAGTCAGAATATAAGTTCGGGTCTAAACTCTCTTTACATAGTGAGTAAGATGTATCCCTATACGCCCCCAGGTTCCCCTCAGCCTTTAAACACGGATAGTTGCTATAATCACAGTCCTCGCTTCTTGAACCAAGATCCGGTTGTGGTTTGCTCTGGTCCTTATTCCTTTCACCATCAAATAAGCGACCTGGAGCAGGATTCAGTCCAAGTGGAATTTACCAGTCCTTCTTCCTCAGCGACTATTCAAGGCAGTTATGTGAATGGCTTTAGTGCTAATATGCCTTTTCCTGATAGCACTGAGAATCCACTTAATCAGCCGAACCTTCTGGATGCCCAAACGGCTTTGGTTCAGACGGAATTCTACAGCCCAACAGCGGGTAATTATCAATATGCCTTAAAAGCAAAAGAGTATCGTCAGGGACAGTTGATTTCTGAGGTGATAGTAGATCGATCCTTGGTCGTGCTATCAGCGGCGGTTTGCACAAATGCTTCCGCAAATAACCGGCCGAATCTCAGTATGACATCCAATAATACCTTAAGTCTCACGCAGGTGTCTGGTCACTATGAGCTAAATGTGAGACAGGGGGACACCATTGATTTAAATCTAACCAGCACTGATTTTGATGTGAATTCTATGGGGGTGCCTCAACAGATTTGCCTATCCGCTCAATCCAACTTTTTAAATCAAACAAATCCAACTTTGGCCGTGGGCTGCCTGGCAGGGAATTGCGCTACCCTCAATCCAATCTCTTCTAATGGATTTTGCGGTTCCATGGCCGAAACCTATCGCTTTCAGTGGGTCCCAGATTGTAGCAGTTTGAACCTCTCATCTGGAGGGCAGGTATCACATTTGTTTCATTTTGAGGTGCAAGACAATGCCTGTCCCGTGAAGAAGAGCCGGCATTTGAGTTTAGTGGTAAACCTTCAAGCTAGTGTTCAAGCCCCCTTAGGTTTAAGTCTGCTGCAGGCGGATACTATGGGCACTGCCCGCCTTCAATGGACGCGACTAAATTTAGCGGCAGGTTTACCTTTTACGGCCTACCGAATTTATAGTCGTGATCCCGCAGGGACCTTTGCCCTAATAGACAGTATTGACGATATCGATAGTACTGAGGCTGTTTATTCCAACTTGAACTTCCCGCAGGAGTTTTACGTGGATGCCATCAGCGGAAGCTGTCCAAGCGCTGGTCGAGGCAGTAATATTATAAATACTAATGTCGCTCTGGCTCTGGCCGATATTTACCGCATTCCAGATTTTGTCTTATCTCCGAACCCCGCTCAGGATAGGATTCATATTGAACTTCGGCAGCGCAATGATGCTTGGAAAGATTTAGAGGCTCGATTATACAGTTTGAACGGCCAACTGCTTAGGGTTTACCCCTTAGGAGACGGCCAAAATTCTTGGAGCCTAGGCCTGGCGGAAAGTCCAGGTTTATACATCATAGAACTCCACACCGCGCAGTGGTCTCAGAAAAGTAAATTGCTTATTGAGTAAATAATTAGTGCTGAGGTCGAAGCATTTGGTGAACGGCACAAATGGAATTCCCTAGGATTCGATCTTCCAAAAATTCAAAGCCCTCTCGTTTATAAAAATTAATCGCCCTCGAATTAGTTTTTAAGGGGTCAATTAAGATTCCCTCAACTGCGGGATTGCTAAAGCATCGATCAATGGCCCACCGTAACATTTGTTTACCATAAGCCTTGGATAGATTGTGTGCTTCGCCAATCCAAATGTCAATGGCTCGCCAGTTCGGGGGCACTTCACCCCAATAACGACTCGGTTCTTCAAGAGGGTCAATGATTTGGAGAAAGCCAATGGCCTCCTCTTCTCGCATTGAAATCCACTGTTCGCGCCAGCTTGGATGGTGATTTAATTCATGTTCCCATTGCCAATCATCATCCGGGTCGCTGGCAATAACGTGCTCTTGGCGATCCCAATGCATTAGGAGGTCCAAATCTTCAATGGTAGCTTGGCGGTAGTCTAATTCCATGGACCTCTGCATTCCGGATTAAAGAGGGCTATTTTGCAGCTTTGACAATGTCCCGCACTTCCAAAATATTTTTATCATAACCCTGAAGACTTACGTTTATCATGGCCAGTCCAATCTCCCGCAGCGATGAAATATACTTTGGTAGTAAGAATCGTAATAATGGTAAAATAGGATTCATCACCTTTAGCATTGGATAGGTGTTTTTTAATCCTTTGGTGGGGGTAATGCCTCCAGGTCGGAACATAAAAGCCGCCTTAAAGGGCATTTTTAATAGATCATTTTCGGTTTTCCCTTTTACTCTTCCCCACATTGCTCGACCTTTTTCTGAAGAGTCGGTGCCTGCTCCGGAAACATATGTAAGAGTCATTTCGGGATTTAGTTTGGCTAGGGGTTTAGCGAGAGCCATGGTTAGATCGTAGGTGAGATGACGATATTGATCCTCTTTCATGCCAATGGAAGATACTCCCATACAGAGGAATGCCGCATCGTAGCCTTTAAGTTGGTCCTCAAGAATGGAGAAGTCCGAAAAGTCTTTATGGATAATCTCTTTGAGTTTGGGATGTTCCACTTCACATGGGCGACGGTTGATTACGAGAACTGACTGCACCGCTTCATGTTGCAGGCATTCATGCATAACGCCCTCTCCGACCATTCCGGTTACCCCGGTTATAATTACTTTCATCTTTCGAGCTGCTTCAATTAATATTCTTCCCACCAGCGTTTCTGAGGGAAATCAAGACCGATTCTCACTTTTTCGCCAATCTCGGGGGTGATGTAGGGCAGATTGAGCTCATCAGCCTTAGCGCTAAAGCGAACTACTGGGTCCGTCCAGGAATGTAGGGCTAAAGTGAAGGCTCCCCAGTGGATGGGCATGGCCATTTCCGATTGGAGATCAATACAGGCCTGTACGGATTCTTCGGGCATCATGTGAATTTCATCCCATCTTTCATTGTATTGTCCGCATTCAATCATTGTTAAATCGAAAGGACCGTACTTATCACCAATTTGTTTAAAATGGTCCCCATAGCCGCCATCACCACTGAAGAAAATATTCTGATTTTCACTTTTAATTACCCAGGCTCCCCACAGAGTTTCAAAGCGGTTGAATAGACCTCGACCGGAAAAGTGACGCGCAGGGGTGAAGGCGAAGTTGAGGTTTTCTAATTCGATTTCCTCCCACCAGTATAGTTCATGGATTTGAGAGTCTTCTATCCCCCATCGTTTTAAATGCACTCCTACCCCGGCCGGAACCAGGAATTGCTTGGTTTTAGCCTTGAGTTGCTCTATTGATTCATAGTCCAAATGATCATAATGGTCGTGGGAGATGATGACGAAGTCAATCTGGGGTAACTCTTCAATTTCCGTTGGTAATTCGTGGCTATAGCGGGGTTCTCCCATAAAGTCAAAAGGCGAGGGGACCTCACTGAGCATGGGGTCAAGAAGAATGTTCTTCCCATCAATCTGTAATAGAAAAGCAGAATGGCCGAACCACATTAATTTAGGGACGGTGTCTTGGGCAAAGTCCTCATAAGCTAGGGTCCTGATATCCTCAGCAGGGCTACGGGTAGAATCACTTCGAGTGTATTCTTTCAGCAGTGACCAAATGGAGGCGAAATCCATGTCCATATTGGTTTCAACCAGATTTTCAAAGATTTCCTCATCTTCGTTATAGGTAGGGTAGTCCTTAAACGCTTCTCTTTCTACCTTAGTTACATTGCCTCCGAATTGGGGACTGCAGCTAATGACAAGGCTGGTACTAAGACCGAGAACAAGAAGAATAATCCCGATCCATTTCAATATTTTCATAGTCTGTTGATATAGCTAAAGCTTTCAAGCTTTGTTCGAAACAAAATTCTTGAGAAAGCTGGATATAAACTTAACTATATCACTGATGTACTTAAGGATTTTACGGAATTAAACTAAACACTTGAATGGACGGACTAATTGTGAAGCTTAAAATGTTAAACTACTTGACTCCCTATTTCCATTCTGGCACTATATAGGCACTGTCTTTCACTGCGAATGAGGCACATGGACGAACGGTTCGCCATAATTTGTAAATAAAAGCGGCTTCGGATTTTAGTCGTTCTTGCCTCTTTTGTTCTTGGGCAAATTTTTTCATGTAGTACAAGTCCTTCTCAATGCGATTTTCCATTTTATAAGCGTTGAACTTCTTGAAGGCCGCCTTTAAGTCCTCCTCGCTTACTGGATTTAAAGATATTTCAAGGTTTTGATCGGTTGCGGTTTCAAAATTTCTGATGCCTAAGTAAGTTTGGCCCTCATCATAAGCCACTGCCACGGCCACCGCCGGTTTTTTATAAGGCATTAGCATGGATTTTTCGCTTTTATTTCCCACGTAGAAGTCTTCTCCGTTTTGAGTGTTAAGTCGATTGAGACTGTGAATAGATGTATAAATTGCATAGCAATACAGCTGATCATAGTTCTTCGCCTGAGAAATTTTGTATTCCAATCTTTCTAGACTAAAATCGGGATCCTTCGTGCTGGGAATAAAAAGCCCCGTCCAACCCGTTGAGGACCATTCAAAGCCATAACGTTCCATTCGATGTTTTTCCCTTTTTACCAGTACCTCTTTATATTCATTAGCCAATTCTCGGGCCACTTGATTTTTAGATTCCAGCTCCTTTTTCGCCTTCTTGCGGATCTTTTTCAGTTTCCTTTTATTTAAAGCCAGGCTAATTTCGTACTGGTATTTCAATAAACTAGCATATCGATTGGCACCTTTCACTTTACCCAGTCTTTGGTCAGCAAAAGCTCTAAACTTCTGGGCAAGCTCCTCTTTGCCTTTGGACTTTAAAGCTTCGGAGGCCATGCTATCAATTTCCCAAAGCTTTAATCCTAGGTTTTTAATGTAAAGCTCCAGGACCTCATCCTCGCAGGACTTGAAAATGCTCTGTAAGCGTGTTTCGAATTCGCGAGTAGCCAAAAGGGTGTTCTGAAATTTGTCATCCCAAATGGTTTTAATTATGATCGGATCAATTCCCGTAGCGCTCAATGATTCAGTGTAAATGGTATATCGCCATGCCTCTCTTTGCAATTTGTCATCATAGTACCTGAAGGAGCGGGCCGTGTATTTACCATCTACCACTTTTGCATTCGAATTGTACAGGGGTTCATTGTATAAGGTATGGGTAAAGCCAGAAGCCATCCAAGTCCAAGCTGAGTCGGTTAGGCTGAAGTAGAGACTATCCGTAAGTTTCTTGCTCAAGGTATCCTGCCCTCTGAAAGGAAGGCCACTGGCCACGGTGTCCTCAAATCCTGCAGGATAAAAGTCCAATTGTAGAATGTCGACGGGTACTAAATAGGACTGTACCGGCTTTGGGTTCAGCCAGCTCATATTACCATCCTCATCACGAAGCCCTACATGCGCCATCATACCGGCCTTTTTATCCGCCGTAGGTACTTCAATATAAATTGGGACATCAGGATTGATGCTTAGCTTCTCGCCATCCAAGCTGGCATTAAAATATAGGGCTCCTGCCGACTCCCCTAATGTGCCTGCTGCATCAGTGGTGAGATTGGAGCTTAACATATCTTCAAGGCTTAGAGCTTCCGCCAATTCGATGGAGACCATTCCTTGCACAACCTCCCCTTTATCATTCAAGAAGCAAGCTTTTGGGAGTACAATCCGGGTGCCATCTTTTCCTTCGATAACTTGATCCTGACTGCTATCAATCAAAAAATTTTGACTGCTAACCATGCTTTTCTTAAATGGGTCATTTCGACTCATTTTAGCATTTTCCGCAGTGGAAGGACTGGCGCATTCCGTAAGGCTGATTATTAAAACCAAACCCAAGAGGCTTGGAAGGATTCTGATTTTCATGGCGAAGGCAAATTTTAGAATTCGATAAACTAGGTTTAGATTTAAAAACGTGCAGGATTTAGGGGAAAGTATTATAAATTATTATTAGTGCGGAGAAGACTTGATTCTTGGCTTGGGACCACAGTTATGACCCAAACGGCAACACTTACAAAGGATGGGTTTATGAAATGAAAAAAGTAAAGTGAACCTTTGCCCAGAGTGGCTTCTTCCGATGCTGAAAAATCAAAAAGCCCCCCACAGAATGTGAAGGGCTTTTCTTCTATCTAGAACCGTATAACTAGAAAATAAGATTTAATTGCAGGCCATAAATCCTGAAGTTGTTAAAGGGAAGGCCGAGTCCGCCCTCAAGCTCCCCCTCCTCATTTTCAAAGGATTGCTGGACGTTAAGGTCATTCCCCCAAGGGGTATTAAACTCGCGTTGCAAGGCAAAGTAGGCCTTAATACTTAAGAAGTCCCATTGGGCTATGGGTCTGAAGCTAAAGCCGGTTCTCCAGCGGTAGCGATGAAGTCCATTTGGCGAGGCTAAGCGAATAAATTCCCCTTCTTCGTTGGCTTCCTCCGATGCATATTCAAATTCTAATCCACCCGAGTAATAGTACAGATAGAATTGGGTAAAGGGTCGCAGATCCATAGGGAGTTTGCGATGACGAAATTCCAGAGTATTCACATACATCCAGCGAAAGCGATATTTCTCCAAGGTAGGGATATAATATTGCGCTACCAGCTTATTAGCCATTCTCCAATTTCGATTAAAGCGATGGCGATGTTGGTATCCTAGGCCAAAACGGTGAATGGTAAATCGATTTAAAACATTTGGGCCTTTATCATACAGGTCCTCATAAATGGACCTGAAGTTATATTGCCCATTGGAGTAGGTCATTAAGATGCGATTGGATCGATCGATATCGTAGTTCAGTCCGGTTTCATTTTGAAAGAAGCCGAAGCGACCTTCCCTTTGTAAATTGAAGGAAGCCAAACTAAAGTTATCTATGCTGAGTCGACTATTTAAGCGTACGAAAACGTAGTTGCTCGTCCATAAATTACTGCCTTCCTCCAGATCTTGAGCGAATATCCCAAACCCTAAACAGAGGGCGATAATCAGAATTAAATATTTGGATGCTTTCATGATATTTTTCTTTGTACAGTTTTAACAGGCGCTACCGAAACCCTTACTAATACAGACTTTCGCTTATCGCTTACTACAATTTCATATTCGTGATCACCCGGCGGAACTTCAAAGTAGAACTTGTTAAGGGTTCCGGGTACTAGGTTTCCTCCATCAGCATAGACTACAGCATCACTGCGCTCGGAGCTGATGCGGATGTTTTTTAACAGTTTACCATCCTGGTATAAATCGATTCTAACCGTATTGTCGGCAAACATGTGTGGTTTGAACTCACCTCTGAATAAAATTCTAACATATTGTTTTTCAGAGGCCTGAAATCGAAGGCTTTGTCCTTCATGGATACGGTCGTAGTCCAATAGTTTATCAGTTTTTACACTTCTTAACTGGATGGTTTCTTCGCTAATAAGGTTTGGGTTATTTTCCCATTTCGGTTCTGGGAAATCCTTGTGATAGGCTCTGATTATGGTAGTAGAATTTAGGTCTAGGCCCACAATTTCTAATTTATGTCGACCCGGTGGAATTCGTATTTTCAACTTCGCAGCAACCGTCAGTGCTTCCCCACTTTTTTTAAGACGCGACTTTTTGGATCGCTTCCGCAGAGGGATTTCGTGTACACTAAGCTTAACTCCATCTAAGATGATTTTCACTTTAAAAGAGGAGCCAGTGCGGGCATTATTGATTACAGTGCGGAAATAAAGGCTCAATTGGCCTGGGCCTTCAGGGCGATAAAATGTGCCATAGCGATTTGAAAGTTGGTAGTAGTGTTGGGCTTTTTGCTTGCCATCTACCTCAACCTGAACCTTGCGATTATGGAGGTAGGGCTTTAATACCTTGTTTTGGGCAGCAGTCCCTTCTAATCCTAATAATAGGAGGGCTGCAATGAGGATGTTTTTGATTGGAGCTGACATATTATTTGTTTTTAGCTTGGATTACTTGGGTTCCTAATTCATCTCTTTTGCGATCTTGGATTACAATGGCGGAGATTAGTGCCATCAACACTGCTAGGCAGGCGAAAACTATCCAAACATTGTAGCGAAGACTTTTATATAAACTTCCCTCTCCTAAGGGAGGTAAGGGTATTGGCTCGTAAGGCATCTCATAGCGGTTCATAAGGGTGCTTAAGTTTTGCAGATGGATCACCGGAACTTTCTCTTGGACCATCCGATACATTACCCCTTGCTTATCCGGAAAATCTGCCTGCTTTAGTTCGGTGTGCAATCCGCTAGAGATGGCGAGTCCGTTTCGTCGAGAGCCAAGAGAAGCGATTCCTCCACCGATATTTATGAAGGCTTTAATAGGTTTAGACAAGGACGCTTCTTGAAAAAAATGCATTCGGGCTTCAATGTTTCCACCTAGGCTATCGGTGTTGATTAAAGGAAGCTTATTGCGATAGATGGCGTCCATGGCTAACTGGCGTCCTTCCTGACTAAGAGTTCTGCCGATATCGTCATTTCCACCGATGGAGGCGGCCAATGATTGGTGCTTTAGTATCCCCCTTTGAACCAGGGCATCCTGCATATCTAACCAGGTGAACTCTGGATCGGTGGCTCCCCAAGTGGATGAGGTAACCGAAGAGATTAAAAGCGGCTCAGCTCCTAAGGTTTGTAAGGCGGCCATGGTGCTTATATTCAGAGCAGGAAAAGATCCAGTAGCACATAGGGCCACCTTGTCACCAGCTTCAATGTCGGCTTCTTTTAAGAGCTGAAGAATTAATCCTGCAAAATTGGCATTTACGGTGCTAGCCTTAACTGGTAAGGACCCTCGGCCGGTTGAGATTAAGCTGAACTCCTGTCCAATTAGGCCGGTCTCGTTGGGATCATTAATGTTGTTCGTGAAAACAGCATCGCCGAGGCGTAATTTTTTTAGGTGCTCCTGAGCAGTTTGACTTAATCGGGAAGCTTCTAATTTTTCGTCAAACCATTCGGTTTCAATTTCCCTTTTGGTTTGCTCAACGATAAAGAGAAAGCTAATGGCAAGAACGCCAAGAATGCTTAATACTATTGGTGATCTAAGTGATATACGGTTCATGATAATATTCTTTAGTAGAGGTTGGGGAAGGGTTGACCATTGTAGATTAGGATTACAATGAATCGAACCAGAACAGAGGTGATAGCAAGAGTGGCAATGGTTTTGATAAACCCTTGATTGGCTGACCAGTGTGCGATAAGCCCTGGAACCACCCAGCCGACCGCACTAAATTCTGCTGTCGAAGTAGCGGTCTCTACATACAGATAATGGTGCGAAAAAATGGAAAGGATAGTGCCGATTAACAAGGCTAGCACCATTTGTCGTCGACCAAAGAGAAAGGTAAAGCGACCGATCAACTTTAAGAGTAAAAAGGTAAGTAGGGCAATTAGCAGGGTGCCTAAAATTCGGTCAGGGTTAGCTAATTGTAGGGCTATATAGCCTGGGATAATAATTCCTCCTGCGGCAAGGCCGAGTGCTTCAATGGATAGTAGGCTCATTAAAACGCCTATTACTATGGCTAATTCTATCATGGTTCTAGTCTTTTTTGGTTGGTAATTTTATTTCTGTTCCTCTATGTATTCCACTAGCTCGGCACCTCCGGCTCCCATATTTCCTAGCGCTAAGACCAGTGCTTCTTTTTCTATGGCCTGGAAGAGTCCCGTTAATTGCTGCGCACTATCATCACTTTCCAACTTGTGGATGCGCTCCTCTTTAATCCCCGCTTTACGAGCCATACTCGCTACCAAGTCGTGAGATTCCCCCATTAATATCAAGCGATCAATGCCCATATTCTCGGCAATACATTCTACCAGTTGGCGGGCTCGATCTTGGCGATCCTTGCGTGAGTTCAGGAGTACAATACGTTCTACATCTTGAGGCTGCTGACCATCAATATTTCGCCAAATCATGAGGCTTGATTCAGGATCATTAGCCGCTAGTGCATTGTAGAAATGCATTTTTCGACCTTGATCTTCTAATGCCTGGCAAGTCAATACACCTTCATCGGGGTGGGTTGTTTTCATGGCCGCCAAGGCGGTGGCTCGATCTACACCTAGTGACTCACATATTTTTAGGGCCAGGTCTACATTGGCTTTATGCTCGATATAGGTGAAGCCTTTCATTTCCGCATCACTAACCGAATCTCCTGCGGCGGCATGTACTTTGGTCTGCAGCAGTTCTGCTTTTTGCTCCAGGAATGCCAGGCAACGATCTTCTGAAGTGAATAATTCAGCTTGTCTTGGGATGGTTCCGCTTAGCGCTTGCGCCACTTCATCAAGAGTGGGTCCCATTACATCCAGGTGATCCAAGCGAATGTTGGTAATAACACCATGGGTTGCCTTCACCATTTGATGCTCGCATATCAATTGGTACTTCGGCTTGAGGGCCATGCATTCCAATATGAGCACTTCGATTTTTTCCTGAGCTCCAAAGCGAATTACCTGTAATTGCTCTAGGATATTGGCTTTTTCCTTTCGGATGATGGCAGTCTCTCGGCCATCGCTAAGGATCATTCTGGGGAAAGTACCGGTCACTTTAGTGAGAGTGCTCAATCCTCCGGCCCTTAAACCGGCGCCAATTAGTCGGCTAACGCTAGATTTTCCCCGCGTACCATTAATGTGGATCCTAACTGGGATGCTCCTCAGCTGATTCTGATGTCTTCCATATTCCAGTGCGGCCAAAATGATACAAGCCAGCGCCAGAAGGGATATAATTATTAAGCTAGTCATAAGTACGGTTTTTAGCTGGAGTAGTTTTCGATTAAAAAAAAAGGAGACCTTTTTGCGGGTGTAAAAAGGTCTCCTTGGTCTAAGTGGGTGTGCTTGCTACTCCTTAGTCACACTCATCATAGGCTTCATCCAATTCGTCCTCATCATTTATTACTTCCGTTGATCCATCGTCGTCCCAGGCAATGCTTACCGGGAATTGCAGACTTGGTTCCTGGCTCCCTCCATTGTTGTCAAACCAATCGTCAAATGCTTGCTCTAGGGCTTCTTCATCATTGACCACAATCGAGGTGCCATCCGGGTTTAGTACGGTAATAGGGTATACAAAGTCAAAACAGTCTTCATCAAATCCTTCGCAGTCCTCTTCAAGTTCTACTAACTCATCATCGTCGTTTACGGTTACCACCGTGCCGTCATCCATGGTTACGCTTATCGGGAATACCAGCAGAGGATCGAGGCTGTCGCCATGATTATCATACCAATCCTCAAAGGCTTCTTCCAATTCATCTTCATCATTGGTTACTACGGTAGTACCATTCGGGAGCAATACGGAGATGGGGTAATTGTATTCAAAGCAGTCCTCATAATCGTGATCATCGCAATCATCATAGGCTTCTTCTAATTCATCCTCATCATTGATAGTTTCAATCGTGCCATCTTCCCATTCGATACTAATTGGAAACTGCAGAGTGGGTTCCTGGCTACCGCCATGATTATCATACCAATCGTCAAAGGCCTCATCCAACTCATCATCATCATTAACTACTAAAGAGGTTCCATCGGGGTTTAATACAGTAATAGGGAATACCAATTCAAAACACTCTTCATCATCATCGTGCGGGCAATAGCAGCTTTCAATTAGGTCAAATAGGTCGTGATTGTCTTCAATCGTGACTGTACTACCGTCCTCTAGAGTCGCTGTTACGGGGTAATTAAGGATATCATCATCGTAACAGTCAAAGTCTTCATCAATATCGAAGTGCTCCTCGAATAAATCGATTAAGGCAGAGTCGCTATTTACCACTACCGGAGTGCTGTCGGGAATATTCACCGTGATAGGGTAATTGAAGGCAAAGCAATCAATGCTATCGGTGGTAACCTTAGCTAAGTTGGTACTTGGGCTAGTCGTAGTTTGGGGTTGTTGAAGGCTGGTGTCTTTATTGTCCTTATTACATGATACTACGAACAAACTGAAGGCCACTGCCATAAGCATCATCCACTTGACACTTATCGAATTTGAATTTCTCATTATATTCTTTTAAGATTCCGAGCCTTCATTCTGAGGGCTTCATCATTAAGACTCTCCAGATAGAATTATCCCCTACGGCTGGAAAGAAAAAAATGAGAAAAAATCGAGGGACACAAGGGGTTAAACCTATAAAACATTGTTTAACAATGCTTTAGGTTTAGATAGTCTTAAGAAAAATTTTTAAAATCTTAGGCTATAGCTGATGGAAGGAAGGAAACCCAGAGAGCCTATGGGGAAAGATTGAAAAACGTTTACCGGTTCTTCATTGAGTTCATAAAGAGCAATGTTATTGCGATTATAAACATTATAAGCTCCTAGTTTTAGATGGTGATAAGTGTTCCGCCATTGGAATTTATAGGTCACATTAAAATCTAGTCTATGATAAGCTTCGGAGCGCAGTTCATTTTTTCGTCCTGGGGCATTTAACTCGACTCTACTTACGTCACCCGCTTCCATGGCAATAAAGCCAATGCGGGGATTAGGAGAAAAGTAAACCCAGTTTAAGCTGAAGTCCCATGGTCCAATTTTCTGGTACCCAAAAAGCTTAATTTGATGTCTTTGATCAAAATCAAAGGGGTAGGGATTGCCAAAATTATGGTCTGGGAACTGGCGGTCGGAACGTGCCAAGGTGTAGGAGATTAAGAATCCATTGTTTTTTCCTCGGTAGTTAAGACTGGTTTCCCAACCTATACTATTGGCCGTGCCTCGGGTTAAGTAGGATTGGGCGCTATCATCTTCAATCTCTTCTAAAAAGGAAATACTATCGATATAAGCATGCATGTTTCCAATATGGCGGTAGTACACCGTGGTGAGTAACTTAAGTGATTGCGAAATCTCATATTCATATCCCAGCTCTGTTTGCCAGGCATCTTGGGGTCGAACATTTTCATTGGAGGGTAGCCAAAGGTCACTTGGCAATCGGAGCGCGGAACTCGACACCAAGTGTATGTATTGTATCATCCGAGTGGCGGAGGCATGCCAATGGTTTTTCGCCTTGGGACGATAGCTAAGCGAAAGTCGTGGCTCTGGCCTGAGGAAGGACTTTCCATCAGAATTAAAGAAACTCATTCTTAGGCCAAAATTAGCCTCCCAATTATTTGACCAACGGTATTGGCTTTCTGCATAGGCGTGGGCCTGATAGGCGATGCTTGCAATAGGGCTTGAAAGTGCATCAAGTGCTTCGGCATTGACCTCTTCTAAATCGCCGGCTTCAACATCCGCATCATCAATAAAGGAAAGTTCCAAATTGTAGAGAGATCGAGAAAATCCTGCGCCGAATCGATAGGTCAATTGATTTGATTTGAAGTAATCAAAATCGGTGCTAATACCTACTTCGGAGTTCCGAGCTAAATTGGTATAAAGGAAAAACTGAACATCCTCATCTTCATCGAAGGGTTCAATCAACTCATAATTGCTGAGTTCAAAGCCAAAGTCGCTAAAAGTAAAGGTGGTGTTTGAGAATAGACTTGAATTAAAGGTGTGATTCCATCGCAGGGAGCCAATACTATTATTCCAATTGAAATTGGTTTCAGACTCGATGCGATCTTCTAGGGTGTCAATGAAATTATTGGCCAGGCGATCAGCACCGTGAAAAAGACTTAGGTATAAACGGTCCTTCTCTCCTAATTGATAATTTAATTTGAGATTAAAATCGTAGAAGTTGCTATTGATATTTATGTCATCGCTCTGAAAGATGGTGTTTTCAAAAAAGCTATTGAAGAGTGCGCCAGTAGGGGAATAGCGCGCTGAGAAAAGCAAAGCTCCATGGCCATTGGCCAGAGGGCCTTCGGTAACCACATTAGCATTTACCAAGTTTGCTGAAACCTGCGATTGCCATTGATATTGATTTCCTTCTCTGGTCCGAACATCGAAGAATGATGAAACCCTTCCCCCATATCGAGCGGGAAAGCCACCGTTCACCAGTTTAGCCGCATTTACCGTATTGGGATTATAGATGGAAAAAGCTCCGAGAAGATGATAGGGTAAGAAAACGGTCACTCCATCTAGCAGCATCATGTTTTGGCCGGCTTCACTACCCCTTACCTGAAGGCCACCGAAGCCGTCGATTCCGCCGTTAATGCCTGGTAATAACTGGGCGGAACGGAGGAAATCGTCTACCCCTCCTAAATTGGGACTCAAGTCAACTAGGGATTTTGAAAGATCTACGGATTGGAAGGCATCGTGTTTTAGCATTTCATTGGAAGAAGCCACTACGTCAACACCGGGTAAAAGATCATCTTCCTCCAAGCGTATTTTCAATGATTCTCCACTTTGGATGTTTGAGGGCTGAACTTCCTGAATTTTGTAGCCCACATAACTGGCGAGTAAGCTGAAATTGTCCCGTTCAACTTCTATACTAAAGAAGCCATACTCATTGGTAATCACCCCTACATTTTGCACCTTATCCACTAAGGTGGCATTCACCAAACTTTCTCCGCTGGAGCCCGCCACGATAAAGCCGCTGATGAGCATGGTTTGGCTTTTGAATAAGATGATTTGTTGATTCATCACCTTAAAGCTTAATTCGCTTCCCTCTAGAACTTCATTTAAAGCTTGCTCCAGGCTAAGTTCTACAAATGAATAATCCCGCAAAACGGTATCATTAAGTGCGCTGGGGTTAAAGGAAATGTTGATGCCGGTATGTTCGATTAAAGCAAGCAGAGCGGCATTTTGCCCATGAGCTAACAGATTGAGGTTTACTTTTTGGTCAAGAGGAGATTGAGCCTTGACTAGGCAAGCCATCAATAAGAAGGAAAAAAGAAATACCCGTTTTTTTATTTGCACCCTTTGCCTTTAAGTAAAAAGCCTTGGTCACCTTGATTTATTATTTCCAGTTCAAACACCAAGGAAAGAACCTCCAAGGAGCCTTGTAAATCTTGATTTACAAAACTTCCAGTAAACCTGCAGTCAGCCAAGAGGCCTTGATCGAAGTCAATTTTAACAGCATGAAGATACTCTAATTCATGGATGACTTCGAGCAAACTACTATTTGTGAAGCTTAATTCCTCACTAAACCAGGCAGTTGCATTTGCATTTTGATCGATTTTTTTCTCGACAGTCCCTTGGCGGCGATCGAAGGTGCCAAGATCTCGTGCGGTGAGTCGAATTCCATCACCCCTAAGGGGACCAAATTCCACAATACCCTCTACCACATAAACTTGACTTTCCTCAGAATTGGCTGGCGCTCGCAGGTTAAAAGCGGTGCCTACTACCCTAACTTGCTCTTGAGAAGTTTGAATGATAAAGGCTTGCTCGGGATTGGACTCGACTTCGAAAAAGGCTTCGCCTTCGAGTGTTACCAAACGTTGATCGGTAGCGAATTCAGCTGGATAAGCTAAGGTGCTTCCTCCTTTTAGCCTAACCGAGCTGCCATCAGGTAAGGTAACTAATTGTGATTCACTAGCTTCTATGGTGATTAAATCTTCACCATTTAGACCAAAGCGCACTAAGGCTCCCACTGCAATCAAAAGGGTGATGCTCGCGGCAATTTGCCAAAAGCGCCAGTTGCTGGTTTTTCTTGACAATGGAATTACGGGTGATTCTTCCTCTTGAATTTGTGGAGCTTCGTCTGCATTAATTCGGGCCTGTAGAATATTAAACTCTGCTTCGAGATCTACTTCAAGATCCTCCTCGGCAATAGGCTGAGCGCTTAAATCCCACAAGAGGCGCTCCTCCTCATAGCGCTCTTGGTGCGCAGGAGATTCTTCCAACCAAGTCTGAAGCTCTTCGATCTCTTGCGGGCTAGCTTCTTGACCTAGTTGTTTTTGAATAAGTTGTATATAGTATTCTTCGTTCATTGGCAATTATTCATCTGTCTTATTAAGGACAAGCAAGGATGAAATATCCCCTACGGAGGGCCATTATTTTTCTTGAGATACGGCTCCAATGCCTCACGGAGGTGTTTAAGCGCTTTAGTAATTTGGTTTTCCACCGTTTTTGGTGAAATCTCCAATTCATCCGCTATTTCTTTGATGGAATAACCTTCCAGTCTTTTGAGTTGGAATACCAGACGACAACGTTCTGGTAATTGTTTGAGGCTATGATTTATGTAGGCATCCAATTCTTCCCCTTCCATTATTTGGTGAGGATTAGGATGGTCATTGATGGGTTCGTCCCAATCGTCTTGGTCCCTAAATTTTTGCTCTTTTTTTAGCAGATTTAAAGCACGATTTACAATGGCTCGCTTTAGATACCCTGCTAATGAGCTTTGAATTTCCAGGTCTTCGCGATTTTTCCAGAACCAGAAGAAGAGGTCTTGTACAAGGTCTTTGGCCTGATCCTGCTCCTTTACAATTTGCATGGCACTAGCTAAAAGCATCTTAAAGAACCGATTGAAAAGCTCTTGGAAAGCTTTTTCATCCCCCATTTTAATGGCCGCAATCAGGGCTTCATCCGAGTTTGATGCAGAAGTGTTAGGAGTTGCTTGTTCGTTCTTTGCTCTCATGCAAGACTTAAGGAAATGCAATTTAGGGGAAAGGATTTAGATTATTGGTTTCGATGCTAATCATACCCTAGGCTTAAAATTCGAGCCCCCATTGTAAAATGTTGTTTCCTAGATAAGATGTAGTTTTGATTTAAATCCTCTGCCATGAAGAAAGCCTGTATCCTATTTCTGGGAGTTTTAATTTTCAACTCCGCATGTCGCCGGGATGAGGACGATTTGCCTTATGACCCTAATAGTACAGAGTTTCGCTTCGGTTATAACAATGCCGCCGTTAAGGTTAAGGAGTTTAATCCGGTTAAGGTGGTAAAAGCGGACATGCTGGCCGGTCGTCAACAGGTGTATGATTCATTAGATGTGGATGGCGATCAGATTGCAGATTTGGTTTTGGAGGCTAGCGCTGCCGAAATCTTCAATGGTCAGATGGAAATGGCTAGCCTTTCTGTGTTTTCCACTACTGGCTTATACCAATTCTTAATGGGGCCTATTCGATTTGATACGATATATCGATGTTATGATGACAATGACACCTTCGTATATAATGTAGAGAGTGGTTATGATTGTCAGAATAAGCAATTCGAAAGCTTTAATGTGGTGAAACAGGTAATCACCTTTGCGGAAGGGGAGGCTAAAATTGATCCCGCATCTAATTCGGAGATGGGCTGGGACAATCAATCGGCACCTCTTAGCAATTTTCAACGCGGCTTTTCCCCAAGCTATAATGCCAATTTCAATATTGAAAACATGCTAATTCCTGCCAATGAGGTGGTTTTCATTCAAATTCAAAATCGATTAACCGGGCAGTATGGCTGGTTACAACTTAAGATAATGGGCCACGGGGAAATTCACCTATATGAGTATGGCTTGGAGAAGCTGCTTTAAACTAGCGAACTTCTTTAATCCATAAACTTCCATTGTATGTCCCGTTGAGGCGTGAAGCCTTAGCCTGATCAGCGGCTTGATGCGTGCTAAATTTGCCAAGATACACGTAGTAGTATCGATTACTAGGGTCGAAGAAAAGCTGAGCGTCTAAGCCTTGAGAGCGGAGACTATTCATAAGCCTACTCGCATTGTTTTGATTACTAAAAACTCCCGCCGTTAAATAGTAGCCTTTGGAGCTTGTAGCAGATTGAAGCTTGCTAGTTTTTGGTCTGAAAGTTTCGTTAGTACTTTGAGGCGGCAATTGACTTTGATTGGGCTTATTGCGCATCATGGTTAACTCTTCGGCTCGACTCATTTCTTGCTTTATGCTATTCCTATTCTTAATCAGTTGGAAGGATTCAAGAAAGCGGCTAATAAATAGGTTATTGTCCTTGGCCGTTTCGGTTATGGTCTGTAGAATGTACATGCGACTTTCCACCAAGTAAAAGCGCATGCGAATAATCGCTTTACCATCCTGATAGTCGATTTTTATTTCCCGACCGGGGTATTGGTCAATTTGAATTTTCCTTTCCGAGAGCAATTTTCCTTGAACATTTTGTACGGCACCATCAATGGAGCCGCGAAAGAAATTGTTAAGGTTTTCGCTGGTCTCAGAATTCACGGCTTCGGGCGGGTAGTCCGAGTAAGTAAGGCCATAAACCAGGTTCTCATCTGTCCCGGTATTTGAAGCATCGTATATTAAGAGATTCAAGCTTAGCGTTCCTATTTCCGTATTTACTTGCTGTGTACTTTCTTCCGGTTTCGCAGGGAAGTTAATTTGGAAATCGTTTTGAGCGGAGCGGTATAGATAGGCCGCGCCACTCTGCGCGAATCCTTGATGAGGAAGTAGATAGGCAATCGCAAAAAACAGGTGGAAGAGGCTTAATTTCATATCCTAAAGCAGAGTTATAAGAGTTTCAAGGTCGTGAATAAAACAGGGCTGAGCAAGCTTGATTTGGAGTTAATGTTCCAAGACGATTCAGTTGATTTTAGACCGCTAGGGAATCATTTTCCCATTCCTTAAGCATTCCTGGTGAGGCGTGGGTAACTTGTTTCGCCATTCGAATATGAAAATCCCAATCCTCTAGAAAGCCGCTAATATGAGAAAGAGAGCGACTGCTAAAAAACTTGACATGGGCGTAGGCGCCCATCATTTGCTTAGTGTTACCAAAGCTGAGTAGGGCACCATTAGTGATGGTGATATCCGTATGACTGTAGAGTTTGTAGGCACCGCCGGCAGATTTTTTTTCCTCACGTGCCCAATTGTGCTGCTCTTTTAGCACTCTAAACAAATAGTCTTTCAAGTTTTGATACTGTCCCTCATTCAAAAGACCAGATTCTAGATTTAAATCTAATTGTCGTAACTGGATATTTATGGCTGCGGGGTTCCATAATTCTTCCGAATCCATCTGCAGGTAAATGCTGTAGATCTCCCGGGCTAGAATATAGGTCTCGGGTGGCAGTTCTTCTAATCCATCTCTAAGGCGATTGGACCAAAAGGCAAATTTGTATTCCAACATTAGACTATGCGGCAGGAAGAGGAAAATAGGGAAGTCATAAGCCACGTATTGCAAAAGCGCATCACCGCTGGCAAGTGCTCCTTTAAAGAGGTCCCGAATGTTCCGAAGGTATACCAGGAAATCGTCCTTGCTACTAAAGGAGTTATCGGTAATTAAAGAGGAATCCCTAAGGGGATAGGCCTCCAATACGCGCTGCGCAGCAGTGGGCACCAACATTGTAAGTTGTATTAATTCACCTGCTGATAATTCCTTGTCACCACTAACTCTGCGTTGGGCACTGGCATAACTCAAATCTAGGTGGTCGGCGGTCCACTGAATTAAGCTGGTGTTCTCCGGCAGTTCACTTTCAATGGCTCTAAAAAATGCTCTTTGGGGGAAGTAGGGCATAGCAGATTTATTAGCGGTGGAAAATACAAAAAGCTCCGTTTGGCAGAACTATTTTAATGCGAAGCAAAGAATTTTTGGCGCCAAAACCCTTGTCAGGCCTGGCCAGTTTCGAAAAATGAATAATTGCTGAATCGGTTTACGAATACTGAATCGATCCTTGGTATCACTTGGATGACTTTAGCACTGTGAAACAAAATAAACCTTGCTTCATGGGAACAATAAGTTTAATCAAAAACATCATTCTGCTGGCTTATGAAGGCCTAAGACTCATCCTCATACAAGTGAGGGTGTATCAGAATTTTCGCAAATCATAATCTTAAATATTTAGTGATGAAAAATTTGGACGTTTATCAGCAAATTCCAGGAAGAGGAAAAATGGACCCTCAATCACTCGCGATGCGTCGGGCTTATCTCGATCAACTCCTGAAAGGGATAAATCTGAATTATGATTCAAAGGGTTTAGATCCGGGTCAAATTCAAAATAACATAGAAAACTTTATTGGTAGTGCGGAAATCCCCCTGGGATTAGTAGGTCCCTTATTGTTTGAGGAAGCGGAGAAAAAGCAGTGGGTGCATACCGCAATTGGAACGACCGAAGGCGCTTTAGTGGCAAGCATGAATCGCGGGGCTAAAGCCCTTAGTGAATCGGGCGGGTTTAAAGCTCATATCCTACATCAGAAGATGTTGAGGACTCCCATGTTCACTTTCGCTAGCATGACGGAAGCTTTGGCCTTCGAAAAATGGGTGAAGGTAAATTTCAAGCAATTAAAGGAAGTATGTGAAAATCACTCCAACCATGCTGAATTGCAAGAGATTAAGTCTGTAGTTTTAGGTAAGATTGCTCATTTAAAGTTCATCTTTACCACCAGTGATGCCGCTGGTCAGAATATGACTACTGCCTGTACCTGGCAAGCCTGCCTTTATATTGAGAAGGCGATGGAGTCCGAGCCCAAGATTGATATCCAAAACTTTGTAATTGAGGGAAATGGAGCCTCCGATAAAAAAGTCTCCTTCTATTCTATGCAAAGTGGCCGGGGCATCAGCGTTGTCTCCGAAGCCGTAATCACTCACGAGGCTTTGGCTAGAACCTTGCGAACCACGGCGGACGATATGTTTCGCGCTTTCAACCATTCTATGGCGATTAGTAGAATGGATGGAATGATAGGTTATAATATTAATGTGGCGAATACCATTGCCGGAATATTTGCTGCTACTGGTCAGGATTTAGCCTGCATTCATGAATCATCGGTGGCCATTTTGCAAATGGAGCCTTGTGATGAAGGATTATATGTAAGTCTAAGTTTACCAAGCCTAGTTATCGGTACCGTAGGAGGGGGGACACATCTGCCTATTCCTGCTCAAAATTTGGCCTTAATGGGCTGTAAAGGTTCCGGGGGAGCTTTTCGATTAGCGCAATTAATTGCGGGATTTGCCTTGTCATTAGAATTGTCGACTCACGCGGCCATTGTTAGTGGTCAGTTTGTAAGAGCCCATCAATCTTTGGGTAGGAATAAGCCCGTGGATTGGTTGGTGAAGGCCGATTTGAATTCAGAGTTTTTGAATGAGAACCTAGCATTGAGCAGTCCAGTAAAGAATATGAACTGGCAGGAAGATCTCGCCGATGATAATGGAATTCTTACCGAGCTGAGTCAAAAGGTCTCTAAGAAATTAATTGGTCTTTATCCCCTTGATTTGGAGCTCGAAAATGGTGACAAGCTTAACACAATTGTGAAGAGTAAAGCCCTGGGAAGTGAACTAGGTAAGGGCTTGCATTATATGGCCTCCAATATCAGCGCGGATTTGGCGGATAGTTTCGAGAAGCATATGGATAAATTGGAATATCATGATAGCCATCTGCGTGAACTGCAGGTTTACCAATGTTTAAAGGATCGGAAATTGGACGTAAGTCCGGGGCTTTTTGGTACCATCATTGACCCCAAACGAGAGGCTTTCATGCTAGTGATGGAGCGCTTAAATCCAGATGGTCTTCGCCTCTTTAATTCCGAGAATCAAACGGAAGCCTGGACGTCGGAGCGACAGTTAAAGGTGATAGACTCTATCTCCAAGGTCCACCAAAGTTTTAGTGGAAATATTCCGGATGATTTGCAATTGCGGAAGCCACAAATGGTGGTGGAAGCTCGAGAATTGTTTCAGCAATTCATTAATGTGAATCGAAAGGATTATGATCACTGGAATTTAGATAGCTGCTTCCAGCTCATGCAGAGATATTTAGTGGAGCTTGCCAGAAATGGGGTACACTTCTATGGGAAAACCACTCTCATCCATAATGACTTTAATCCTCGAAATATCGCCATCACCGATAAGGAAGAAGTGATTACTTACGATTGGGAATTAGCGATGGAAGGAATTCCTCAGCGCGATATTTTCGAATTTCTCGCCTTTTCCTTACCCCAGCAGGCCAATCCCGCTCATATCGATTTATTGATTGATTACCATTTTACCAAATGCGAGGCGAATAATCAAGAGGGATATAACAAAGTGAAGTACCTGAAGGATTTCCTGCTGGCCGGGAAGATGTTTGTACTGAATAGGTTAAACTTCTATTTGAGTGGTAGCACCCTAGTCAGCTACCCCTTCACCGAACGCGTATTTAGGGTATCCTTCCAGTTGCTTAATCATTTGGAGCAAAGTATTAAAGACCTTAAATAATGTTCTACTCGCATTTCATCGACTTTGCCCTGCCCTTAATTGTGGGAAACATTCTGCACATGTGGATGGTGAAAGGGGATTATTTAGCCTT
>Ga0207422_1000251_pt1 | contig 199392 bp, 167 predicted proteins | sample MarCyaLeptolynsp_FD_187757 | JGI IMG/M metagenome (GOLD analysis project Ga0207422, IMG submission 187757) | Marine cyanobacterial communities from Panama - species 1 Leptolyngbya sp. (SPAdes) | ecosystem: Environmental > Aquatic > Marine > Unclassified | place: Panama: Panama City | collected...
CCCCCTGCCCCTATCTCTCCCTCCTCCCCCATCTTCTCTCCCCTCTCCCCCCGCATCTACTCAAAAAACCATGAATCCCGCCAAAACTGCTATCTATCTGCCATATGAAACTCTTGCATCGCCCCCGTGCAGTCCTTAGACAGTTCCTACTCCTTTTCTTACCGGTGTCGGCCCTGGTTGGCGGACTCCTTGCTGCAACTTACTATGGAGAAGTCAAGGTGGGAAGGCGGGAGCTTGAAGCCAAGGAAGTTCGCAGTCTCACCTTAAAAGAAAAGATCGTCACCAGCGAGTTTGAGGCTATTGTCTCGGACTTAATGATTATGACAGCACAAAATGAGCTGCAAGAGATGCTGGCTGGAGATTCAGATCGACAAAAGGCACTGGCCGAAGAATATCTCTCCCTGGCCAAACGGAGAAAGCACTACGACCAGATTCGCTTTCTAGATATGAGGGGAATGGAGATTGTTAGAGTAAATTTTAACGCTGGTCAACCCACTATTGTCCGCGAAGCAGAACGACAATCCAAATCCGATCGCGACTTCTTCATCAAGACGTCCTTGCTAAAGGAAGGAGAAGTGTTTGTTTCTCCCTTCGATCTCAATATCGAGCAAGGAAAAATTGAACGGCCGCTGAAGCCCACTATCCGGTTCGCCACTCCTGTATTTGACCGTCGCGGACAGAAACGGGGTATTATCGTCCTCAACTACCTGGGGACAAAACTGCTATCTCAGCTCAAAGCCAGCAGCGTTGCATCCAGGGGCAATTTTATGCTGCTGAATGCAGACGGATTCTGGATCGAGAGTCCCGATCCGGCGGCAGAATGGGGATTTATGCTGCCAGAGCGCGCCGATCGTACCTTCGGCAATGCCTTCCCCAGTGCCTGGCAGCAAATTCTGGCGACGGAGTCAGGTCAGGTGCAAACGACAGAAGGATTCTTTACTTTTACGACAGTCTATCCTATCCTGGAAAGTCATCTATATCCTGCCTTTGGCCAGCGCTCTCCGTTCATCGATCCTGACAGCTATCAATGGAAGCTGGTTTCTCATCTCTCGCCAACTGCGTTGCGAGCCATTACCTACCAATCTCTACAAGATTGGCTCTGGCTTTATGGAATCTTACTGCTGCTCATTGGACTGGGGACAGGAGGACTGACCTTTGTACGCGCCAGACAGCAACTCACAGAAGCCGAGCTAACCCAATCAGAAGCCCGGTTGCAAGACCTGGCCCGACGGGAAGCTGTGTTACAAAGTCGTCTTGCTAGCCAGATTCGCGATTCCTTAGAGCTGGATACGATTTTGGAAACAGCGATGATGGAAATTCGCGACCTGCTGCAAATCGATCGCTGTTTGTTTGGCTGGTACCGCTTTCAGGCAGATCCGCCCGTTTGGGAGGTGGTACAGGAAGCCAGACACCCTGGAGTGAAAAGTGCATTGGGATCCTATTCTGCCGAAGTCGTAGGATTGCTGGCTGACAATCTGCTCAATTTGACTGTGTTACAAATCGATGATGTGACGTTGACACAGCCTTTACTGCAGCAGTGGTTGCGGTCTCTGGAATGTACGTCGCTGTTGGCGTTACCGATTCGAACCCGATCGGGGGCAATGGGCGTAACGCTCTGTGCCCATTGTAGCGGGCCTCGACCCTGGGGCAAAGCGGAAGTGGAACTGCTGGAAGGCATTATGGGGCAACTTGCGATCGCGCTCAACCAGGCCGAACTCTATGCCGAAAGCCGCGACAACGCCCTCAAAGCTCAAACCCAGGCCCAGCAACTCGAACAAACCCTGCAAGAGCTGAAAAACACGCAGGCCCAGCTGATTCAAACCGAAAAAATGTCCAGCCTGGGACAGTTAGTGGCTGGCGTCGCTCACGAAATTAACAACCCTGTCAACTTCATCTACGGCAATATCACCCACGCCAACGGCTACACCCAAGACATTCTCCAACTAGTCGATCTCTACCAGCAACACTATCCTCAACCCGATCCTACGATCCAAGAACACATCGAGCTAGTAGAGTTAGACTTCCTGAAAGAAGACCTACCCCAACTGTTGGCCTCCATGAAACTTGGCACCGATCGCATCCGCGAGATTGTCCTCTCGCTCCGCAACTTCTCCCGCCTCGACGAAGCCGAAATGAAACCAGCCGACATCCACGAAGGCATTGACAGTACGCTCCTGATTTTGCAAAACCGTCTCAAGGCTCAGTCCCATCGTCCAGAAATCAAAGTCGTCAAAGACTATGGAGACCTGCCAGACATCGTCTGCAATCCAGGCCAGTTAAACCAGGTGTTTATGAATCTTATTGTCAATGCCATCGACGCTCTGGAATCGTATGTACGGTTAAAAGACGATCCGTCAGACAAGTTGGCCCAATCTTCCCACAGCTCAAACGGTCAAATGTCTGGGGACATGAAGCCAACCCTCTGGATTAGCACGGAACCTGTAGATGCGCGCCAGATTGCCATTCACATTGCCGACAACGGCCCCGGCATGGATGAGGCAGTGCGTCAGCGTCTATTCGACCCCTTCTTCACCACCAAACCTGTAGGACGCGGCACTGGTTTGGGTCTTTCCATCAGTTATCAGATCGTCACCGAGAAACACCAGGGCAAGATTCGCTGCGACTCGGCCCCTGGTGAAGGCGCGAAATTTACCATTGAAATCCCTATGCAACAGCAATAAGACAAAAGAACTCAATCGGAGGATGAGCGGTGACGTCCGTTATCAGTCCCCAACGTTCGCAACCAGTTGTAGAACGGATGGTATTGCAAAATATTGCCTGGGATATCTTTCAGGCCCTGATCCAGGATCTGGCTGCACAACCAGGAAAGCGATTGACGTATGACAATGGAGTGTTAGAGATTTAGATGCCATTCCCCCCTCACGAGTCGTATAAACGCTGGCTAGGGCGTCTGATTGAAATTGTTACAGAAGAATTAGATCTTGAAATCCGCAGTTTAAGCGCTTCGACCTGGAGTCGCAAAGACCTGGCAAAAGGTGTAGACGCTGACGAATGCTATTACATTCAAAATGAAGCAGCAATTCGAGGGAAGATGGTCATTGATTTGATGGTAGATCCGCCCCCCGATCTAGCCATAGAAGTCGATATTACCAGCCTGTCGCTGCCGCGTTTGCCGATTTATCGGGCGCTGGGTGTACCCGAGATCTGGCGCTTCAATGGAGAGCGAATTGTTTTTTTGCAATGGGTAGCAGGTGAATATCAAACGACGGATCGATCGGCGGCATTACCTGGCGTAACAGTTGATGCAGTACAGTACTTGATCGAGCAGGCCAGGGAGAGGGGGGAAACGAGCTGGGCTAAGACAGTCAGGCAATGGGCGCGAGAGCAACTTATAGGGCAACAAGATTAGGCAATTCCATTGTTCTTCACCCTTCACTCGATATAGCAGAGGGCAGGAGGCAGAGGGCAGAGGGCAGAAGGGAAAGGTTGACTACATTTGGTTTTCAGCCTTTTGTCATGTCCTACCTGATTCTCGTAGTGCTATAGGGGATCTTTGCCAACGCATTGCGAATCACTTCCGACCCTGATCCGGGACGACTGGACTGTTCTGTCAGATGACGCTTCCAGGCACGGCTGCCGGGTTGTCCAGAGAATAACTGCAGCATGTGACGAGTAATTTTATGCAATTTAAGCCCCTTGCTAACCCAAAAATCGATGTAAGGGATCGTGGCGGCAGCCACTTCATGACGACTTGGGGACAACTGGTTTGCGTGGTAGAAGTCTCGATCGCTGGTGGCGAAAATATAAGGATTGTCGTAAGCAGCGCGTCCAATCATCACGGCATCGACGTGCTGTAACTGCTCGCGGCTCCGATCCATACAGATAAAGCCGCCGTTGATCTCAATACATAGATGAGGGAATTCTTGCTTCAGACGATATACGTCATCGTAGCGCAGAGGCGGAACGGTACGGTTTTCTTTGGGACTGAGTCCCTGCAACCAGGCTTTGCGGGCATGAACGGTAAAGTGCTGACAGCCTGCCTCGGCGACGATGCTGACAAAACGAGCCATGTCTTCATAGCGATCGCAGTTGTCCACCCCAATCCGATGCTTGACAGTGACTGGCAAGGGCGTTGCTTCAAGCATTGCGGCTACGCAGTCTGCTACCTGCTGGGGTTGGGTCATCAGACAGGCACCAAAGTTGCCGTCCTTGACGCGGCTGCTGGGACAACCAACGTTCAGATTAATCTCGTCATAGCCCATGTCTGCAGCAATTCGAGTGCATTCTGCTAGCTCATCAGGCTTGTTGCCTCCAACCTGGAGGACAAGAGGTTTTTCTTCTGGGGAGAATCCTAATAGGTACTGGCGATCGCCGTGCAAGATCGCTGCACTGGTCACCATCTCTGTGTAAAGCAAGGTGCGTTTTGTTATTTGCCGCATAAAATAGCGGAAGTGGCGATCGGTACGATCCATCATCGGGGCAATACTCAAAGGATAATGCCCAAACGGACGTCGCGTCTTTTGCCAGTCAGACAATGGGGTTGAGCATGAACCAATCATGAGAACAATGGGTCTGGGCGGAGATCGCAGACTAAGCCCAATCTACCTCGAAAACGGGCGTCGATCCCATAGAAGGATCGATGAAAAAATAGGACATTCAGCCAAATTCCTCTTCATCCTTAAATGAAGGATCGATATTTGGGATTTTGAGAGTTTTCAGTGAGGACAATCTTGAGCCTACAAAGGATAGAGAGTTATCCTACTCTAAAATTGTAGAGTCTGAATTTGAGATTGTGCAATCCTTGTCGCGTCCAGTCAATACGTCCGGTCAATATATAAATGGATAGACTCTCCCCAATTAAAGATTAAAAATTGAAAATTATCGTTTTTCTGGCACTTTTTATTCTCTATACTCCAGTTGGACTGTTTTTTCGAGTGGCTGTGGAATTTGAGCCAGTCTCTCAACCAACTTGCCTTTATCTCCCCAAAGGAAAATCGTTTTCAGCTTAGATGTGGAAAATAAGATCGGAATCGAGAATCAAATATAGGCTTAGAATTTTGCTGGTTTGATGTTGTATTTTTGATGGACAAGTAGGAGCAAAACATGACCCAGAGTTTGCTGGAACAACTGCGCGACATCACAATTGTCGTGGCAGACACGGGAGACATCCATGCCATCGAAACCTTTACTCCGCAAGATGCCACCACGAACCCCTCTCTGATTACTGCGGCTGCCCAAATGCCTCAATACCAGAGGATTGTAGACAAGACTTTGAGACAAGCCCGAAAAACACTGGGGAACAAGTCAGATTCTACCAAGGTTGTTTCTCTGGCAGTCGATCGGCTGGCGGTTGCCTTTGGGCTAAAAATCCTGAAGATCGTTCCAGGCAGGGTTTCTACAGAAGTGGATGCCAGGTTGTCTTACGATACCGATGCAACGGTTAACAAAGCCCACTACCTGATTGCCCAGTACGAAGCTGCTGGTATGAGCCGCGATCGCATCCTGATCAAAATCGCTGCCACATGGGAGGGGATCCGGGCCGCCGAAATCCTGGAAAAAGATGGCATCCACTGCAACCTGACTCTCCTCTTTGGGTTCCATCAAGCAGTGGCCTGTGCTGAAGCCGGTGTCACTCTGATCTCTCCTTTTGTCGGGCGGATTCTAGACTGGTACAAAAAAGAAACGGGCCGCGATTCCTATGCCCCCCACGAGGATCCCGGCGTACAGTCCGTCACTCGAATTTTCAACTATTACAAAAAATTTGGTTACAAAACTGAGGTCATGGGAGCCAGCTTCCGCAACCTGGGCGAAATTACTGAATTGGCAGGGTGCGATCTACTGACCATTTCCCCTAAACTGCTGAACGAACTGCAGTCCACTGCTCAAGAATTGACCCGTAAACTCGATCCAGCCAAGTCTGCCAAAACAAATCTGAAAAAAATGGCGATGGACAAGAGTACCTTCGATCGAATGCATCAAGCCGATCCCATGACGGCTGAAAAACTAGAAGAAGGCATCAAAGGCTTTTCAAAAGCGCTAGTCGTGTTAGAAACTCTTCTAACCGAACGTCTAGCACGCATTGAAGGCAAAACAACCGTTAACCACGCTGCGACCGACATTTTTCGAGTCTACGATCTGGATGGGGACGGCTACATTACCCGCGAAGAATGGGCAGGCACCGATGCAGTATTCGATGCCCTGGATGTCAATGGTGATGGCAAGATTGCCCCAGAGGAAATGGCTGCCGGACTAGGGGCTGCTTTCCACTTAAAAGTCGTCTAGTGCTTTGACACCGCTGGAATAGTACAAGTTTGCAGCTGGCACTTTAGTGCTGCAGAGTTTGTCGGGTAAACGTTACAGCTTTGTTTTACAGCCCCTAGCGCTATTAAACTATTTTATTGAGCTGTGTCAGCCTATTAGGACTTCGACACAGTAAACATTGTGGGTAGTCCTCCAGATGTAAAGATTTTTGAGCGCGAGGGTTCCACCCTCGTACCCAAAAATCCTTGCTTGTTTACCACTACCAAATTGTGCAAAGTTCATAGCAGAGAATGGTACTTACTTAAGGAGGTATTTTGTGTCGGGTGGGCATTGCTCTTGAGTGTTCTAGGATGCCGAACGCAGCTCTTTCTGAGCAATGCCCACCAGCGAAAGTCTCAGTTGGTGGGTACACCCCGACCATTATGAAACTCGTCGTTGCGATCGCAATCAATCTCACAGATGCCAAAATAGCCGGGGTTTATTTCCCATCAGTCGCCTCAAGTCGATCGCCCAGCGGCAGGATGAAAATGCCCACCCTATTTATCGATCTATCTGTCTTAAGTAAGCACCATTCGTCCATAGCGGACACTTCGGAACTCAAACACCTAGACATCACAACTTGGAAGGTTGTTTTGTCGTTCTAGAACCAGGTAGTCGGTGCTAGTAGGTGCTAGTGCTCCCCATGGGGACGCCAACCGCCCAAGTGTGAGTGACATCTAATTACCGACCAAACTGAGCATAGCCAAAGGTAACGTTGAATCGTCTGCACCAAACGACGGCAGATTGGAAGTCTGCCAGGTTGACAGAGTCAGGAATGGCGTAGCGTTGTGCACCGTTGGTTTTCTTAAGACGACCGAGGCTGATATAATCTCGGTTGCGGTATGTTTTCGGCTTGACTGATTTATGAAGCAGCACAAAAAGGTCAGGCCCAGCATCTGTTTTGAATGCTGTATCAAAAACCAGAAAGCGTTTGCCGTTTTCAGTCACGATTCGGGCTGTACCCTTTGTGGGGTGTGCATCGCCCACAAAGGCACCAGATAAGGCTGCTACCTGGGCCACTCGATGACCCAGTGTTTCTGCTGATGAAGGTTGGGGAAGGGCCAGGGTTGAGAACATGCCGCCGCCGAATCCCAGGATCAGGGCTGACGTGAGGCTGAAGGCTTTTAGATTGCTCGGCTTCATTCCTTTACCGTTGAACGCGACAATACTTAACACTATAGCCAGCAGTTAGCGATATGGTGTGATTTTAAGCAAAGAAATTGACTGAAAAACGTTCATATTTTTCTCAGGGGAATTTCAGGCTTATGTTGAGTCCTATCCCACTGTTGTGCTGGCTCTTGGTACCAATATTCAGATTCTTCTCAGGCAATTTTAAGCGTTCTGTAGGCTGAAATTTGGTAACGCTGTCTAGGATTTGAGGCAGTGTATGTTGATTTTCCCTTAATAAATACTGCTGACAGAGGATTCTATGATCGTTTCGCAGCTGAAACGTCGACGCTTGAAGCAACGGGAACCCGGACTCTCTGTCCGGTTACCGCTGGCTACAGGGGTAATGCTAGGGATTGTTTTTCTATTGAGCGCGATCGCAGTTGCCTGGTTTGCAGGCGAACCGCAGACAAGCCAGTTTTTTGCCCATCTCAACCTGCTCCAGCGCCATCCCCCCTTTTGGCTGAATGCGCCAACAGCACCTGGTTCGCATCTAATAGTCCCGACGGCGATTCTGGTGTTGTTAACGCTGGTCATTGCCAGACTGTCGCCTCAACCCCGTACCTGGTCTCGTCTGCTGGTGGTAGCTATTTTACTGGCGCTGACTCTTCGCTATGTTCTGTGGCGCATGTGCTCGACGCTGAATCTATCTGACCCATTGAACGGTGTCTTCAGTCTGGGGCTTTTGATCGTGGAAATGCTGTTGTTGGTTGGGGGGACGATCCAGTTATTTCTGTTGCTGCGATCGCGCGATCGCAGCCATCAGGCAGACCAAATGGCCGTTGCAGTCCGTAACGGCAGTTTTTTGCCTTCAGTGGATGTGTTAATCCCCACTTACAACGAACCCGATTTCATCCTACGGCGCACGATCGTAGGTTGTCAAGCAATGGATTACACCAATAAAACCATCTATTTGCTCGACGATACGCGGCGACCAGAAATTCGTGCTTTAGCCCAGGAACTTGGCTGTCAGTATATCACCCGTCCCGACAACCGCCACGCCAAAGCTGGGAATTTGAACCATGCTCTACCTAAAACCAACAGCGAATTAATCGTCATCTTCGATGCCGACTTCGTGCCCACACGCAACTTCCTGAGTCGTACTGTTGGTTTTTTTCAACAGGAACGTGTTGCTCTGGTGCAGACCCCTCAAAGCTTCTATAACGACGATCCTGTTGCCCGCAACTTGGGACTAGAACATTTACTCAATGCAGACGAAGAAATGTTTTATCGGCATTTGCAGCCGATGCGAGACGGAGTCGGTAGTGTTATCTGTGCTGGCACTTCTTTTGTAGTGCGTCGCAGCGCTCTGGAAGCAGTCGGCGGCTTTGAGACCGACTCCATCAGCGAAGATTACTTCACTGGCATTCGCTTGTCTGCCCAGGGCGACCAATTAATCTATCTCAACGAAAAACTCAGCGCCGGACTCTCAGCAGACAACATCGCCGCCTTTACCAGCCAACGCCTGCGCTGGTGCCGGGGCACCCTGCAAGCCTTCTTTATTGAGGCCAATCCCCTCACCATTCCCGGTCTCACCTTAACTCAGCGTCTCAGCCATCTGGAAGGACTGATCCACTGGTTTACCACCCTATCGCGGGTCTTCTTCCTTTTCATGCCGCTTGCCTATGCCTTTCTGGGTGTGATTCCAGTCCGCACAACTCCCGCAGAACTGCTTTACTTCTTTTTACCTTACTATCTGGTGCAAATGACGGCATTTTCCTGGCTCACCCGTCGTTGTCGTTCTGCCTTATTCTCAGAGATATACTATCTGGTGACGCTTTTCCCCGTTGCTCTCACTGTTCTGCAAGTCATGCTCAAACCTTTTGCTAAGGGTTTCAAGGTTACCCCAAAAGGCGTCACAGGCAATCGTTTCTCCTTCAACTGGAAACTAGCCTGGCCGTTGATGCTTTTGTTTGCTGCGATCGCATTAAGCTTCTGGTGCAACCTCGGCTTCTGCATCATTTCCCTTGAATGGCATCCTATGGTACCGCCAGAACTGGATGCGACCCGAGGAGTTGCCCTTGGCTGGCTCTGGAGCAGCTACAGCGCCATCATGTTAGGGATTGCCCTCTTAGCCCTGGTAGATGCACCCCGACCCAGCGTCTACGATTGGTTCAGTCTGCATAAAACCATACGATTAAAAGTTGGCGACCAGAAAGAGTGGGGCACCACAACCGCACTCTCCGAAATCGGTGCCCAGATCGTAATGAATTCAAAATTCGCAATTCCAACTAACTTACACCAAAGCGTCCGTATAGAATTGGCCGAAGAGCAGCTCTGTTTGCAGGGGCAGGTGACTCAAGTCGATCGGACGAACAGCAAGCTCAAATTGCGGATCGTATTCGAGGCCATCAGTCCCAAACAACATCGTCGTCTGATTGAGTTGCTCTACTGTCGCCCCGGTCAGTGGCTCATTCACAACGCTCCCGGCGAACTGCGATCGCTCTGGTTGCTGCTGCGTGTCTTACTACGTCCCCCCGCCCTGAACCGGAATCGCCCATTTCGCATCATTCCTGTAGCACCAACAGCCGCTGAACCATGACGTGAGATAATAGTTAGCGCTACTGCTTCTGCTTACCCATCATTTGTACCCCTTATGAATGATTAGGAGAATAGACCATGTGGAACAACGAAATCCTAGACGAAATTCACCGTATTCGCGAAGAACATGCCCGGTCGTTCAACTATGACCTTGAGGCAATGTTTTCGAATTGGCAACCAAAAGAGGCGACCAACGACAGAACGATTGTGTCAGAACCTCTTAAACAACCAGGTCAAAACACCAATCCATCTTCCCCGACACCGGTTCCGTCAAATCTGAAATAGAACTGACTGCTGAACAAGGGATACAGGAACTGACTGCAAAACTGGCATAACGGTAGATTATTGAGAAAAAATGGTTAGATTCCCTATCTTTGCCTCCGATCGCTGCCACACACAGTTTTGCCTCTAACGTCTATAACTCCTGCCATGCTTAGGTTCTGCCATCCAATTTTACAGGACGAGTGTCTCTTATTCGAAACAGCCTCAAATAGTTTAGACTAAATGAATAGAACTTTATATAGAAAGCAGTGCAATGGTGAGATCGCCCCTAACGCAATCCGATCGAGTCACTGAAAACGCTGCTGTGCCTTCAAACATTGCCCAAACTCCTATTTGGGAAGTTGTGGTTGAAATTGGCAAGCAAATTCCAGATGAAGAATGGGCAAAGGTCCCTGCTGATGCAGCAATGAATTACAAGCACTACCTCTACGGTATAGTTACAGCAGACACATGAATGCTGTTTTTGCGGATGCAGGGTATTGGATCGCGCTCTTCAATCCCCGTGATTTGATACATGCTCAGGCAGTTCTTGTCTCTCAAACATTACAACCCCAAACAATCATCACCAGTCAAATGGTTCTGACAGAGTTTCTCAACCATTATGGCTCTATGGGATCGCAGTTTCGGCAGCGTGCTGTAGAAGTGGTACAAACCCTGTAGCAATCTCCATATGTTGAGATTGTTCCTCAAACGAGCAAACAATTTGAGCAGGCAGTCGTTTTGTATTCTCAACGTCAAGATAAACAGTGGGGCCTGGTAGACTGTTCCTCGTTCATCATTATGCAAGAACGGAGCATATCCGAGGCATTGACTTACGATGAACACTTCAAACAAGCAGGTTTTATCCCTTTATTACGAAACGACTAATACAAAATAGCTCAATTGATGGTGGTTCGAAACCTCAAACGTCACCCAACGTCTCTCAAGCTCCCCAGAAAAATTAATTCATATGTTGAAAGGTGGGCATTGCCCGCCATTGTTTTGTCCTAGATTGGCAAAACAGACAACCTGACTTTTCCCGTTATCTTTTGGAGGGAAAAAACTGCTCGATTCTAGCAAGCGCAAAACCCTGCAGGCTCGCGAGTAATTCTCAACAAGGCTAGATTATTGGGAATAGATTCAGGCTCTAGAATCCTTGCTATTTGGTAGTTGTAGGACTTAGCGGGAAAATTCAGAACAAACAACAACCCCAAGGTCAGAAAAGAACAGAAATTAGACGTCCTGATAAGGAGTTCCAGTCAATGTCCATCAGCAAATATCTGGCACAAAATGGACTGCTGTTCGGCAACACCAGGATTTAGGTAATGGAAGGGTCGATGGGTAATAAGACGTTGAAGATGGAGCCGTTCCCTGGCTTGCTCTTGACGGAAATGGAGCCGCCGCAGCGTAGGAGCAGTTGTTGTACGATGGTCAGACCTAGTCCAGCACCACCAATATCGTCTCTGCTAACATGACGGACGCGGTAGAAGCGATCGAAGATTTTGGGAATTTCGGGGGCCGGAATTCCAATGCCAGAGTCGCGGAATTCTAACTGAATGTAGTCTCCTTGTTGCTTGGCTCTGACCCAAACTTGCCCGCCGGAGGGGGTAAATTTGATGCTGTTGTCTAAGAGGTTAATGGCAATTTGCCGCAGCCAGGCACTTAAACAAGAAACGGGTGGCAGTCCTTCTGGTAGGGTATAGGCAAGCATGATGCCTTTTTCCTGGGCCAGGGGTTGAAAGGTGCTGACGACGCCGGGAACGATATCGTTGATCGGCAGGGGATGCACTTCGGTTTCTTCCAGGGCGCGATCCATCTGGACGAGTTCGAGCAGTCCAGCAATGAGCGACCCCTGGCGATCGCACTCGGTATTGAGCACTTCCATATATCTTTGCCGTTGGGCAGATTTCAGATTGGGGGAATTGATCAGGGTCAGAGCTGTTTTCATATTCGCAAGGGGGGTACGCAGCTCCTGGCAAACATTGCTGAGGAATTCGTCTTGCAGACGTAGTGCTTTGAGTAGTTCTTCATTTTGCAATTGCAACGATTCTGAGAGGGTGGCTTGCTTACGATAGGTAACGGCACTGCGCCAGTTTTTTTCCTGTTGTTGAATGTGTCGGGTTAGGAAGCGATCGATCAGAGAAATATCCAGAGAAGACGGCAGTTGAACGCGTTGATGCCAGTTGTTCAGGAGGATTTCAAGGGCGGTGGGTGTTGCCTCATCAGGAGAGCGAGCGGTCCTTTCTCGTGCCTGGGACTGACTGTAGATCAGGGCTTGTTGAATTCCGCCTAAGACAGTATTGATAGTTTGGGGTTCAAAGCAGCAAAGCATCAATAAGGGTTGCTTGCGCTTGCGCTCTGGTTCTGCAATCAGCCCTGTTGATTCTGAAAGGGGTGGTGTCAGGGTTGCGGATTGATTGGGGGAAGAAGAAGGAGGCTGGCTCGAACGGGGGCTGTGGGCCAGAATCAAGCTGCCAAAGTGGGGACATAACATTAGAAGGAAATATTCTCGCTTCAGCTGGCTGTCGCTTGCCAGGGGGAGAGAGTAAACGGTGGCATGGCGAGGTATGTTTTTTCCTATTGTTCCGCCATCATCAATTAAGATTGCGTCGTTCTCGTCGAAAAGATCTGTCTGAGGGGAGGGTGCTGTTAGTTCTTGGTTGGCGATCGGAGGTGTTGGGATTGAATTTGATTCTTTTGAGGTAACGGATTCTGTAGAGTCCAGTGCATCGATTGCGGCGTGATGGCAGATGTAAATGGTACATTCTCCACTTGCCTGATCGAGATAGCGATCTAAGTCGGCTTGCCAGGACTCTCGGTTTGGCAGTTTTACCCAGAGGGTGGCGGGTAGGTTTTGTTCGAGCAGGAAGTCAAGAGCTGCTCTGACTAACGATTTGAAGGTGGCGGAACTGGCCTGCAAGGGATAAGGGGGTTGCTCGGAATTCAGGACCAGTTTGTAAAGGGAGGCATCCGATTGGGTCATCATTGTTTTATAGGTGAGATAAAGGGCGAGTCAGCTGATGTTGTGCCCTGATGAGTTTCGAGCTGCTAGTGCTGCTCTTGCTTGCTCCCGGTCATCAAAGTGGATTTTTTCGGTGCCAAGGATCTGGTAATCTTCGTGGCCTTTGCCTGCAATCAGGACACCGTCTCCGGTTTGTGCTTGCTGAATGGCAGTGCGAATGGCTTGGGCGCGATCGCAAACTACTGTCACTGATTTGGCTCGCCTGTTGTTACTGTCAGGGATGCCTGCAACAATCTCTTGCAAAATCTGTTCTGGATCTTCGGTGCGAGGATTATCTGAGGTGATCGCAACTGCGTCGGCAAGCTCGGCAGCGATACGCCCCATTTGCGGACGCTTGGTGCGATCGCGATCGCCACCACAGCCAAAAACACAGATGACCTGCCCCTTAATAAAGGGTCGCGCCGCCCGCAGCAAATTCTCCAGACTATCCGGCGTATGAGCATAATCCACAATGACGCTGATATCGTCATCAGTGTCAATCTGCACTCGCTCCATCCGTCCAGGCACACCCGGAAAAGTAGCCAGGGTCTCTGCGATCGACGGCAACTCCAATCCGAGCTGCAAGCAAACTCCAACTGCTGCTAAGACATTGGCCAGGTTGAACTGCCCCACTAACGGTGAGTAAAACTCCACCTGTCCTGCAGGCGTTTGCAACTGACCGCGAACGCCATCTGCACCATAGCTCAGATCGCGAGCATGCAGCTCTGCAACCGGATCGTGGAGACTGTAACGCCAGACGCAATCGGCTTTGAGCTGCTCAACTAGCTGTTGGCCGTAGGGATCGTCCCAATTCACAATCGCTTGCCCCTGAAGATAATCAGGGCCAAACAGTAAAGCTTTAGCGGCAAAGTAGTCGTCCATATCCTGATGATAGTCCAGGTGATCCTGAGTCAAGTTGGTGAACGCCGCAACTTGAAACGGACACCCCAGTACTCGTCTCTGAGCTAGAGCATGAGAACTGACTTCCAGCACCGCAAATTGGCAACCCGCCTCGACGGCACGGCCCAGTTCTCTTTGCAGATCGACAGCGAAAGGAGTCGTATGGGCCGTCACCTGCTCGTAACCCGGCCAGCGACTGTAGAGCGTACCCAACAGCGCCGTCGGCTGCTGCGCTTGATTCAGCAAAAACTCAATCAAATGAGTAGTCGTCGTTTTACCATTGGTGCCAGTGACACCAACGAGCTGTAAATGACGGGCTGGGTAACCATAGAAGGCTGCTGCTACCTGGGCACAAACCTGAGGCATGTTGGCCAGGGGAATAATACAGGGGGGTTGGGGGGCGAGGGTCGGTGGCTGTTTAAGGGCAGCTTGGGGAGAGATTAGTGCCCCTAACGCACCCGCTGCGATCGCACCCGGCCAGAATTCTCCTCCATCCACCCGCGTCCCTGGCATGCCAATAAACAGATCGCCCGGATTGCAAGCATGGGAATTCGTACTCAATCCCGTCACCTCCGCATCCAGGCTGGGATGATCGGACAACGATATCTCCTGGGAAAGGGTAGCCAATAACTCTCGTAACTTCATCTTTGCACCTCCTCACACAACAATCTTGTGCCTATTTTGCCTTCATTCGCCAAGATACTTTTGTAACATTTTTTCTAATTGCCGGACACTGGCCCGGGGAGAAGGACGAGGTAGCGGCTGTTCGCTTCCCTGGAACTCAGGAACCGTTCCATCAGGTAATCCAACCTTGCACAAAACAGGTACTTCATATTGATACTGCTGGAACCAAGCCTCCTGGGTGGTAATATCGCGGATCTCTAACTCAAAATTCAAGCCCTCAACCTGTTCTAACTTTTCTTGCAGCCCTTCGCACAAATGACAACCTGGCTTGCTGTACAAAATTAATTTCATGCTGCACCTTCGAATGATTTTGGATTTTGGATTTTAGATTAAAAGAGCAACTATTCCAGCTGTCCATCAGTCCTGTTTTTAGCGCAAATTGGCCCTCTTTGCGTACCCGACTTTGACTCCTGAGACCTGAGACCGGAAGCCTGACTCCTAAGACCTAATCCTTTATCCAGGAGCTACACTACAGATAGAGCTTTAAACTTGCAATCTTGCATCTTTTGCTCTATATATAGCGTAATAATGCAGAATTTCTGAGCGACTCCATTATGATGAAGTATTGGTTGTTTGCGACCCAATACCGTTCAGTTTAGAAACAAGAATTAATTTCTCGCGTAGGGGCACGGCAATGCCGTGCTCCCTACAAGTCTATTTTTCGTAAAGTGATTGAATCCGCTATCCTTAACCGAACAGTATTGGTTTGTGACCCAAAAGCGATGAGCAAACCGCTGTCAGATTTTCTCTGCCTCCCCAACTTTCCATTCTGCCCTCTGCCCTCCCTCCTAAAAAAACAAATGACAAAATCATGATGAGATGCTGGCACTGAAGTAAAGGTTTGCATTAGTTTTAAAGCATTTGTGCTTTTTTCGGATGAAACTTCAATTTTAAGTAGAATGGTGTATAGTATTTTTGTACCTGACTGCAACCATCTTGTCCCTGGTCGCAATAATGAAGATCGCCTCCCTTTGCTACTCTGAATGGTTCACATCAAACGGATTGCGCTAACCAACTTCAAATCTTTTGGCGGCACGACTGAAATCCCCATGCTGCCAGGGTTTACTGTTGTCTCCGGACCAAACGGATCGGGAAAGTCGAATATTCTGGATGCGCTCATGTTTGGGTTGGGACTGTCCACTTCCAAGGGAATGCGAGCAGAGCGGTTGCCAGATCTGGTGAACCACAAACAAAGTACTCGCGGTCGCTCGGTGGTGGAAACCAGCGTTACCGTGACTTTCGATCTGGCAGAAGGGTTAAATGAAGGGGGCGAAGAATGGACAGTCACTCGTCGCTTGCGGGTTACCCAACAAGGCACTTACACCTCCAGTTTTTATATCAATGGCGAGCCTTGTACGCTGGGGAGCCTGCATGAAGAGCTAAGCCGCTTGCGAGTATACCCAGAGGGTTACAACGTGGTGCTGCAGGGAGATGTAACGGGTATCATTTCGATGAACCCGCGGGCGCGACGGGAAATTATTGATGAACTGGCAGGCGTTGCAGCCTTTGACCGCAAGATCGTGCAGACCAAGAAAACGTTGGATGAGGTGAAAGAACGCGAAGATCGCTGTCGCATTGTAGAAAGCGAGCTGATCGCCCAGCGCGATCGTCTGGCCAACGACCGTATCAAAGCAGAAAAATATCAGAAACTGAAACTGGCTCTGCAACAGAAATCAGAGTGGGAAACTGTGCTGGTGTGGCGTTCCTTGCGGCAACAGCTGGAACAACTGGCGGAACAGATTAGCGAAGGAGAACGACAAGAACGCCAGTACAAAGAACAATTGGCCAGTCTGGCTGCGGCCATTCAGCAGGCAGAAGCAGAATTGGACCAGCTCAACGCCCGAGTGAAAGCGCTGGGAGAAGAAGAACAATTGGGGTTACAAGCGACTCTGGCAACAGATCGGGCAGAACAGCGACGATTGCAGCAGCAACAGCAGGAGTTGGAGGGATCGATTCGGTCCCTGGTTGAACAAATCCAACGAACTGAGGCAGAGCATGAGGCCCAACAATTGTCGCGGCTTCAATTAGAATCCGATCGCCAACAATTGGCACAGCAGCAAGCAGCTGTGTTGGTGCCAGCGCGAGATCGATCGCGGCAGGAATTGGAACAACAGCGTCAGGCAGCCAGCGCGATCGCAGACGCCTCGAAAGCCTGGGTTCAGGAACAAACTCGCCTCAGCCGCCAGATTCAGTCCCTACTGCAGGCTCTCGATCCCCAACGACAGGAGCAAGCCCGCCTGCGGGAGCGTGTCAGCCAATTACAGCGACAAATTGCCGAACAAACTCCCCAAGCCCAGCAACTCGAGCAGGAGCTTGCTGACAAACAAACTCAAACCACCACATTAGACAGCCAACTCGCTGCCCTGCGCCAGCAGATTGCCGCTCTGGCGAACACCCTGACCGCAGCCGAACAGGAACTGCAATTGCAATTGCAAACCCATAATCGCTTGCTGCAAGAACAGCGACACAAGCAACGGCAATTGGATAAATTGGAGGCCCAAGCTCAAGCCCAGCAAGAGGCCCAGGGGACCCATGCGACCCGATTGATTTTACAAGCGGATCTGCCGGGAGTCTGCGGGCTGGTGGCTCAACTGGGTCGTGTAGAGCCAGTCTATCAGCTAGCACTGGAAACTGCGGCAGGCGGACGTTTGGGACATCTGGTGGTTGAGGATGATGGCGTTGCAGCAGCTGGCATTGAGCTGCTCAAACAAAAGCGTGCAGGACGAGCCACCTTTTTGCCGTTGAATAAAGTTCGCGGGCGAAATGGCTCGCGTTCCTTTGCGTTGCAGCAGGCAGAAGGATTCATTGACTACGCAATTCATTTGATCGAATGCGATCCCCGCTATCAGACTATTTTTGCCCATGTCTTTGGTCAAACAGCGGTATTCGAAGATCTGGCTCGGGCACGCCGCTATCTGGGGCAGTGCCGTATAGTTACCCTGGAGGGCGAACTGCTGGAAACCAGTGGTGCCATGACTGGCGGCAGTCAGAGTTCCTCTCGCTACTCGATTCACTTTGGCACAGCGGAAACCACAGAATCCGCAGAAATGGTGGCGTTGAAGCAGCGTCTGCAAGAGATTGAGGCAATCCTTAATCGTTGTAATGAAGCAATTGAACGGGCTACGGCTACAGTCAAGGAACGCGATCGCACCCTGACGGAACAGCGCCAACAACAGCGAGAATTGAAACTACAAGTAGAACAGGGTGAGAAAGAGGTCAAGCGATTAGACACCCAACTGCAACAAGTGCGATCGCAACTGCAACAAAACACCACCGAACTCGCCAGCGCTCAAACTCGATTGCAGACCCTTGAGCAGGACATTCCCCAACAAGAAACCCAATTGCAACTCCGTCAAGCAGAACTGGCACAGCTGGAACAATCCCAAACCCACAGCGAATGGCAGCAAATTCAGACTCAAATTCGCCAGCAGGAAGCCGAACTGCAGCAACGCGAGCAAGCCCTACGAGCGGCAGAACAACAGCTTAAAGATCTGGACAACCAACAGCTGCGCCTGCAAGAAAAGCAGCAACAGGGGCAACAGCGCTTGCAGGACGCCCATGACCAGAAAACCCGTCATGCCGAAACCATTGACCAGCTCCTGGCCCAACAGAGCGCCATCGCTCAACAGATTCAACAAACCCAAACCAACCTCGCAACCCTGGAACAACGACTGGGAGCCGAAAAAGCAGCCCGCGATCGCGCCGAACAACAGCAACGCGATCGCAACCGCAACCGACAAGAAACAGAATGGCAGTTGCAAAAACTCCAGGAGACCCAACAAACTCGCCGGACCGCCCTCACCGAAATCAAAACCCAGCTACAAGCGCAACAGCTAGAGTTGCCCCAACCGCTGCCAGAAGTCCCCGAAAACCTCAACCTGGAACAACTACAGAAAGAACTGCGCTCCGGTCACAAACGTCTGCAGAGCATGGAACCCGTAAACATGCTAGCCCTCGAAGAATACGATCGCACCCAGAACCGCCTGGAAGAACTCTCCCAAAAACTGTCCACCCTCGAAGAAGAGCGCACCGAACTGCTCCTGCGCATCGAAAACTTCACCACCCTGAGACAACGCGCCTTCAAAGAAGCCTTCGACGCCATCAACCAGAACTTCCAGACCATTTTCGCCCAACTCTCCCAGGGCGATGGCTACCTGCAACTCGACGATCCCCAAGACCCCTTCAACAGCGGCCTCAACCTGGTCGCCCATCCCAAAGGCAAACCCGTTCAGCGACTTGCCTCCATGTCTGGGGGCGAAAAATCCCTCACCGCCCTCAGTTTCATTTTCTCCCTCCAGCGCTACCGTCCTTCACCCTTCTATGCCTTCGACGAAGTTGATATGTTCCTCGACGGAGCCAATGTCGAGCGGCTCTCCAAAATGATCGAACATCAAGCCAAACAAGCCCAATTCATTGTCGTGAGCCTCCGCCGTCCTATGATCGAATCCGCCCAGCGAACCATCGGCGTCACCCAGGCTAGAGGTGCCTATACTCAAGTCCTGGGCATTAAACTCCAACCCCAAAATACAGCTTAGTTAGCGATTGGCGGTTAGCCGTTAGCCGTTAGCGATTGGCAGTTAGCAAATAACTGCCTTTTACCCTGTATCCCGATCGCTCTATTGCCTGTTTCCTGTCCCCTATTCCCTATTCGCCTTTTACGCTTCCATCCCCATCGCCTGTTCCCTATTCCCCATTACCTGTTCCCTATTCCCCGTTCCTCATTTCCTGTTCCCTGTTCCCCGTTCCCCATTCCCTTCCCCCAACTCCTTTTCCCCTCCCCATAGTCAGGGTTTAGAATCAATATGCTAGTCTTAATATAAATCAATAGTAGAGAAACCCTGGCTGCCCAACCCGGCAGTTTAAATTGCTTTAGAGCAACTTTGCTATCTGGCTACAGTTTTTAGGATTTCGAGATCGGGATTCAGCACATAATGACATCTGAACATATCCGCCACCGCTCTGACATTATCAACACCCAGGTTATCACCCGCGATACAGGCAAACGCCTGGGAGTGGTTCGAGATTTACTCGTTGACATCGATCGCCGCGAAGTGGTTGCCCTGGGGTTGCGGGAAAATATTCTCGAAATTGCAGGCATGCCACGTTTCATGTTTCTCGATCGCATCCGTCAGTTTGGCGACGTCATTCTGGTGGATGACGACACTGTCATCGAAGATATTGATGTTGACGCCTATAACCGCTTGATCAACTGTCAAGTGGTCACCGAAACCGGTCAACCCCTGGGAAAAGTCAGAGGCTTCAAATTCACCATGAGCGATGGCAAAGTAGAATCCCTCACTCTGGCAGCCCTGGGCTATCCTCAGATCCCCGAACAGGCAATCAGCACTTATGAACTCGCCATTGATGAAATTATCAGCAGCGGGCCCGACCGTTTAATTGTTTTTGAAGGCGCAGAAGAACGCTTGAATCAAATGACAGTCGGCTTGCTAGAGCGGATGGGAATTGGCGCGCCCCCGTGGGAGCGGGACGAAGAAGAAGGCTCCTACATGACCCCGGCCACCCGACCGGAGAATCAACTGGGTACCGGCTCCCGCGTCGTTGCTCAACCCCTCCGTACCAGTGCCCCCGTGGTTCAGGAAACCTGGAACGATGACGATTGGAGCGAACCCGAACCGATTCGACGCAAGCAAGTCGAACCCGCCTACTACTACGAAGACGAAGAAGACAATTGGAGCGACACCTCCCAACCCAAGCGGGCTAAGGCAGCCTACCTGGAAACTGAACCCTACGATAACTCCAGGTATGACGACGATGATTATTACGAAGAAGAGGATGCCTGGGCAGATACCCGAACCCCCGAGCCTTATAAACCGCAGCGCTTGAATATTCCTGAAAAAGCAAAAACGCCGGAATACGAGGAAGAAGCAGGCTATTGAATTCGTTTAGACGGGTGTTCATGGTTGATGGTTCATGGTTGATGGTTCATAGATTGAGGTTGAGGCGTGCTCATTTCCGATTGAAAAGTAATTTGTAGGGTGTGAGTTTCCTTCCAGCCTCTCATTTTCTAACATGAAGACAACTGCTGGGAAATAAACCCCGGCCACTTTGGGATCTGCAAGCTTGATTGCGATCGCAACAACGAGTTTCAAAGACGAGTTTCAAAATGGCCGGGGTTTACCCACCAGCGAAAGTCTCGGTTGGTGGGCATTTCCCAAACTATGCTCATTCTTGTTGATGGCTTAGGTTTCGTAGGGAAATGCTGCGATCGCAACTCGCTATCCAACCCTTGCCCGCTACCTGGTGCAGACATTTTTGTAACTAGAACTACAAAGACAGCAATAAGTTAGATTGAGGCAACGGTTATTGCTGGAGACAAAGCGTTAGGAATCTTGAAAACTTGCGAAAGCCTTATTCTGCAGTCATTAACACATCTTATCTGCAAAATTCAGACAAAAAATTACATACATTCCGTTCAGTGAATCCTTGTTGCTTTGTGGTTGGGGAAGTCACTTGGATTGTAATAAGAATTTGAAAGGTGCGTATTTGTTTTTGGATCGCTCCTAGTCCAAACTGTAATCCAGACCATCCTACTAAAAGCAAAAGCAAAACAACCCAAGTTAGCCGGTAATCCTGTAGAGGTAATGATTTTTGAGTGCGTGGGTGGAACTCACGCACTCAAAAATCATTACTTGTTTACCACCACCTGTTGGCCCACAAGCTCATGTTAGGGTTGCCATCCCCAGAAATCCCTCACCATTTCTCTCCACACCCTAACCCCTACACCCCACACCCTGCCTAACTTTAAGGCATCTTGTTACCCCCTGAGCCAACCGGCACAGGGAAATTGGTTCTCCAGACCTTGAAGACGCTCTAGTCTTCCAAAGGTAAAAATTTTTGAGCGCACGGGTTCTATTCGTGCGCTCAAAAATTTTTATTTTTTGCCACTACCACGATATTCTTCAGGAATGCTGTGACATTTAGGGATGCTGTCGGCTTGACGTATTGAAGCGCGATCGGGCGCGATCGCAGCCTTAATTAGAGCTACCAGCATAGATGAGGAGAGAACAAAAGTCTCAAAACCAGATGTCGCCAATTGTTCCCTTCTACCTTTTGCCTTCCACCATAAAAATCGCTCGACAACCCTGGGAAAAATCAGTATCGTCAGGAAAGTGGGACTGACCTGAGACTCAACGTATCGTCCATTGTGCAGCAAATAAATCCGCAACTTGTCTTCTGCATAGCACCAGAGTTCAGGGATACCCAACGCTTCATAAGCACTGAGTTACGTCTTAGAGGTGACGTCGATTTCAATCGCCAGGTCGGGGGTGGATCCACTGCCAGGTCGATCCTGTCTTTGCCAATCATTGCTGCCTGTTATTGGATGTAAAACGATTCGTCGGTTCAACCCCATAGGCCATGTCCTGTCGCTTAAACGTCGTTGAACCAAAGGGATCGCAATCCATGTGCAGTTCGTCTAGCAGGATTTTGACCAGGTCGCCAATGATGCATTTGGTCTTTTCATGTTTAGGCAAAGGAGACATGATTTCCAGAGTTCCCTGACTGTAAGCAAGACGCGAGCCGCGATGATCTCACAATTCTGTCAGGATGGCTTCAAAGTCTTGCCAGCTGACATCGCGCAACAGCAAGCGTTGCCCTGGGAAAAGATCGAGCTGTTTGAGTTGAAGCGTTACCATACTATTCCCCAATGACAATCCCAAGGAATCTGCTAATGATTGGCATCCAAGTGTAATCTTAACGTTGTATAATCTTAATTTTATATAATTTTAACTGTCGTTTCGCGATCGCGCTCCAATTTACAGCCTCTCTCATTTTATGTCTTTCGGTAGCATCAGAACAAGACAGCACCTGAAAAAGCCGTTTGTGCCACAAAGGATTGATTTTGATGTTTCTCTTCATCCACTTTGTTCTCCGATCGGAGTTTAACCATGCAAAATGCAAATGGTTGCTCGAACATGAATCATCTCACAGCCTTTAATCGACTCGCTCCCTTTATCCAGGAATATATTTACAATCAAGGATGGGCAGATTTGCGTCAGGTGCAGGTGGAAGCCTGTCACGTCATCTTCGATACCGACGCCCATTTGTTAATTGCAGCGGGAACGGCAGCGGGCAAAACAGAAGCGGCGTTCCTGCCAGTGGTGACGCAGTTGTACGAGCAACAGCCCGCCAGCGTAGGCGCAATGTACATTGGGCCGATCAAGGCGCTGATTAACGACCAGTTTGAACGGTTGGACGATCTGTTGCGAGAGGCAGCGATTCCGGTCTGGCCCTGGCATGGGGATATTGTCCAGAGCCGCAAGAAGAAGCTGCTGAAGGATCCCAGAGGCATTTTGCAGATTACGCCGGAGTCGCTGGAAAGTTTGCTGATTAACAAGTACGCGGAGTTACCGCGTCTATTTGGCGAACTGCAGTTTGTCATTATTGATGAAATCCATGCCTTTATGGGCACGGAACGGGGAGATCAGGTACTGTGTCAGCTGACGCGGCTGGCGCGGCTGGCGGGCTGCGAACCTCGCCGGATCGGGCTGTCGGCGACATTGGGAGACTACGGTCAGGCGGAGGACTGGCTGCGGGCGGGGACGAATCGCTCGGTGGCGACGCCAGACGTGCAGGCAGCTGAGCGCAAGGTGCGGTTGTCGCTAGAACATTTTTATTGGCCAGAGCAGGTGGGCGCGATCGCAGAGGAACGGGATATCGACTCCGGCGTACGAGTAGAAGATGGTAAGACGCGCTATTATGATTATCTCTTCGATCTCAGCCAAGGGCGGCGCTGCCTGATTTTCGCCAGCAATCGTACTGAGACCGAGACCGCGATCGCGCAACTGCGCCGCACCGCCAAACGTCAGGGCCAGCCCGACATCTACCACGTCCACCACGGCAGCGTCTCTGCCCACCTGCGGGAAACCGCCGAGGATGTGATGCGGTCTTCCAATACCCCTGCCGTCACCGCCGCCACCCTGACCCTGGAAATGGGCATCGACATCGGCAAACTCGATCGCGTCATTCAACTGGAGTCCCCTGCCTCTGTGGCCAGCTTTTTGCAGCGCCTGGGCCGAACCGGACGCCGGGGCAGTCCCGCCGACATGCGCTTCCTCTGCGCTGAGACAAAACCGCTGACGACCGAGCATGAAGGAGACTTTTCTGTCTTAACCCGCCGCATTCCCTGGCAGCTGCTGCAGTGCATCGCGGCCATCCAACTGTATCTGGAAGAGCGCTGGATCGAACCCTTCCAACCGGCAAAATATCCCTTCAGCCTGCTCTATCACCAGACCATGAGCACTCTGGTCTCTATGGGCGAACTAACCCCCGCCGATCTAGCACAACAGGTGTTAACGCTGCCTAGTTTTTCCTCTATCTCTGCTGACGACTACCGGCGCTTGCTGCATCATCTGATTGCGATTGAACACATTCAACAAACAGAACAGGGGAACCTGATCGTTGGTTTTGATGGCACTCGCATCGTCAGCAACTATCGCTTCTACGCTATCTTTCAGGGCACAGAAGATTATCGCGTCCGCGATGGCAATCAGGACATTGGCAGCATTGCCCTGCCGCCTTCACCAGGAGAATGCTTTGCCCTGGCTGGGCGGACCTGGGAAGTGCTGGAAATCGATCCCAAACGTCGTCTGGTCTCTGTTCAACCAGGAACAGGTCATGCTGGCAGTACTTCCTGGCGCGGTGGCAGCAGTACGATCCACACACGGGTGTTGCAGCGTATGCGGCAGGTGCTGCTAGAAGAGACAGACTATCCTTACCTGCAGCCCGGTGCCAGAGAACGCTTGCAGGAAGCCCGACAGCTGGCCCAAATCATCGACATCGCTGGGACGGTTGTCTTCCCAACAGAAAACCAGACCTGCTGCATTTTTCCCTGGATGGGGACGGCGGCGTTCCGCACCCTGGAACGGTTTCTGGCGTATCAGTGCAAACCGGCCCTGGAACTGAAGTGGATTCGCAATCGTTCACCGTATTTTTTCACAATCCACCTGGGCAAGAGTGACCTGGAGAGCCTGACCTGCGAGGTGAAGTCGGTGCGCGATCGCAGGCTGCATCCAGAAGAACTCCTGGGTGAAGAAGAAGCTCCCGAACTGCGAAAATACGACGAGTTCGTGCCTGCCGACCTGCGACGCAAAGCCTTCGCTGCCGATTACCTGGATTTACAGGAACTCAGCGACATCGTCAGCCACTGGTAAGACCATTTTAGATTTTAGATTGGCGATTAAGGATTATTTTGCCTGATAAACCGACTGAAGCAAGCAATGAGGAAAAGCAAGGCTTGATTCTGGATCGTGACGGTAAAGGCAATGTGGTTGATCTGGAGATCCTGGATGCGTCTCAGCGTACGGATAGTCCTCGCTCGGTTGAGTATTCGATTCCAGGATGAGGGAGAGTTGTTTGGGGGGTGGTTGCGATCGCAAACCCTCCTCTCCAGTCTCGATCGGAGATGAAACTTACGGATGAAACTTACGATAGAGCATCGCAGCCACAGGTTGCCCTGCCTGCAAATGCCGCTCGATCAAAACAGGTACCTCCGCCACACCTACCCGGTCGTACCACACCTGCTCCGGTAAGATGACGACCATGGGGCCATTGCCGCACTGTCCCAAACAGCTGCAACCCGCGATCGCAAACCCCGCCACCGGTCGCACCCGAAACGCTTCCAGAACATCCACCGCTCCCATCTTACTGCAAGTTCGTCCCTGGCACACCCGAACGCATTTCGGCAACTCCATTCTTTCCCCTTACCCTTACCCAAGAGACTTTGCAGCACTAAAGTGCCCACTACAAATTTTGCACGTTTTTAGTCGCGCTGAACCTCTACGTCACAACGAACAATGAACGACAAACAACAAACAATGAACAACAAACAACAAACAATGAACAACAAACAACAAACAATGAACAACAAACAATGAACAATGAACAACAAACAATGAACAACAAACAATGAACAACAAACAATGAACAACAAACAATGAACAATGAACAACAAACAATAAACCCTAATCCAGCAACAGTCCCTTCTCCGCTAACCATTCCCGGTTAAACAAGCGCGACTGATACCGGGCACCGCCATCGCAAAGCACCGTGACGATCGTGTGTCCTGTTCCCATTTGTTTCGCCAGAGCCACCGCTGCACCCACATTAATACCGACCGACCCCCCCATAAACAGTCCATCCTGATGCAGCAGCTGATAAACGACTCGGATGCATTCTGAATCGTCGATGCGAATCGCATCATCCATGGGAACGTTCTCCAGGTTCGCCGTGATGCGACTGTTGCCGATGCCTTCGGTGATGGAGCTTCCTTCGGTGGCAATCTGACCCGTTTTGACGTAACTGTAGAAACCGCTGCCCATGGGATCGGCGATGATGGATTGAATGGCTGAATTTTGTTCCTTTAAGAACAAAGACACTCCCGCAAAGGTTCCGCCAGTGCCAATAGAAGCAACCCAGGCATCGACACTACCGTTAGTTTGCTGCCAGATTTCTGGGCCAGTGGTCTCGTAATGGGCACGTCGATTGGCCAGATTGTCAAATTGGTTGGCCCAAATGGCATTATCCAGTTCCTCTGCCAGACGACCAGAGACTTTGACGTAGTTGTTGGGATCTTTGTAAGGGACAGCTGGAACAGTGCGAACTTCTGCTCCCAGGGTTTTCAGCATATCGATCTTTTCCTGGGATTGGGTTTCAGGAATGACAATTAAGCACCGATAGCCTTTGGCATTACAAATATGAGCCAGACCAATGCCTGTATTGCCAGCTGTTCCTTCTACAACCGTGCCACCCGGTTTGAGCAAGCCCTTTTCTTCAGCATCTTGAATAATAAAGAGTGCTGCTCGGTCTTTGACAGACCCGCCAGGATTGAGGAACTCTGCCTTGCCTAAAATTTCGCAGCCTGTTTCCTCGCTAAAACTGTTGAGGCGGATCAGCGGCGTGTTACCCACTGTGCCAACAAAACCATCTTTGATGTCCATTCCTTATGTTCCTGCGCGTATTCGTTGCAAAGACCCTGGCAGCGATCGCAGTGGGAGGATTGAAGCTTTGGACTGAGGATGAGATGGAAAGACTCAGCACTCCAGTACCTGCTCATCAATCCTGACTCTGGCGCTTCGGGGGTCAAGATCGATTCTTAGGAATTTGGGTCATTCCGTCAATGCTTTATTGAACTACGGCTTTGAGCCAGGACATCATTAGGGTGAAAGGGAACAGAGAATGGGAACAGGAAATAGGAACAGGAAGCAGCAATGCCCACCTACCCAGCTGATGTTAAACACATAAAAATAGGAAGAAATGCCTATCCTCCCCATCTACCTTTTGCCCTCTGTCTCCAGCCTTCTGCCCTGACAACGCATTAGCCCCGTCCGAGAACTGGAGTGGAGCTTCCACTCCAATTTCCAGATGAGTCTATTAGTCTTAGTCTGTCTGGGAAGTTGTAAACTTTTTTGACAACCAGCTCAGAAGACCACTGACCAGTGCGCCCAACATCAAAATGCCAATCGCAGGGGTAAATACAGGCTCCCAAAGCTGAAACCAGAGGTCCAGACCGAGGGGAATGTTCGCACTGCGTCCCAAAAGGGCAACCACCAGCCAGAAGAAACTGAGTAAAACCAGAAATGAATTGACAACCAGCACCAGGTTGAGCCAATTTAGCAACTTGTCTTTTAGCATCTTGGTGAGTTCGCTTGCAAAAAAATAGGCTGTGCCAGGAGGAGGAACAGCCACTTTCTTTTTAATTCTAGAACCTGATGAATGCTGACTCGCTCAGGCAAATGAACCATCTGGCTCATTTAATAAGTTGTCTGGATCCACATAGTGGCAACTTGAATCATCGATACAAATCAGCGCCCAGCCCGAATCATTGATTCCAACAAGCTTGTAATCTGTTTCTTGAACAAAAAAACCTTTGTGATTGCGGGTGTCTGGCTTAACTCCGACATGATTGTTAGACATGGCTGGCCCACTCCCTATTACATTAAAACTAAATTGATGTCAACTGACAAAAGTACGATTAAGAAAACCTTATCGTCAGGTTCATCAAATATTATCAGAAGATTCTCTGATAGTTCATTAAGTTGTCTAAGGAAGTTTTGCAAACCATGAACCGATGGACAAACTTTATTGCTTCAAGCGCATCCAGGTCAGGCTTTTTTGCCGCTTACAATTCAAAGAGCCAATTGTTTACCTTTTTTAAGCCCTGCCAATCTGGTTTTCTGCTTAATCCTTCTTCAAGATTTTTCTTAACTTCGTCACGCAGTTCTTCGACTGCCACGATCAACTGCTGAGCGGTTTCGATATGCTGCCGTACGCCTTTGTGACCGCTCTCGATCATAGCGATGGCAAGATTAACATGGGCTTGAGGATCTTGAGCATTCAGTTTGACGGCTTTTCGAGCGGCTTTGTATCCCTTGTCGGGCTTGTCAACTAGCAAGTAGAGCCAGGCTAAACACGTCCAGGATGAGCTGTTTTTGGGACTGCGATCGCAAATGTCCTTGAACACAGGAATCAGCATTTCTGGTGCTTCGCCCTGCTGGTAGCGTTCAATTGCCTGCTTAAAGAGAGACTCGGCTGTTTCCATAGATTCAACAGTTCAGCAATGAGAATTTATTGAATAGAGCATTTCTACGAATTTCCTAATGTAGGAACATTGCATTGCCCCTATTACAGAGTGGCTGTTTGTGAAGCGACTAAATCTGCGCTCCTAAACAGTAAACGACTTACCGCAACCGCAGGTTTGCGATGCATTGGGATTTGTAAACTGAAAACCACCGCCAATCATCGCATTGCTATAATCCAGCACCAAGCCATAAAGATAGAGCATGCTTTTGGGATCGCAAACAATCTTAAAACCGTCATAAACAAAAACTTCATCGCCCTTCTGAAGATTCTCGGGTTCTTCAAAATCCATCATATAGGACATCCCCGAACAGCCGCCCTGGCGAACTCCCACCCGCAGATATAGTTCTTTACCCTGTTGTTCCCGCAGAGAGGAAACCTGCTTCAGGGCAGCTTCAGTCATTTGAATACCGCGTTTTTGAGCTTGAGTTGCTTGTGTCATTGATGTACATCGCTCCTTCCGCTGTTCAATATCAGTTGCCAAACCGGATTCTATAGAAAAGACGCTCGCTTATATTGTACCGAGCTTGTTAAGATTGCTCGCTTGCTGTGGACTTTCGCAGCCAGAAGCCTTCTACTTGTATAGTAACGGTCGCAGCGCCATTTCTGTACTGGATTGTACAAACAAAATGGCAGAATAAACCGCAAACAAGGGCGATCGAGATTTTCTGGACTGCCATTCCCATCATTAGATTTGCCCCGTTTACCTCAAGAATGCTCTGAATCCATGACTGTCTTCAATCAATCTACCCGCCGTCGCTTAAAGAAATTGCAACAAATTCCCAGTGTATGGGAAGGCGATCGTCGCCCCCTCTCTGCCGACCCCATGATGGGCATCGATATAGAAGCAGAAGGTAAACGAGATTGCATTCTTTGGGTAGATGGGACTCAGGGGGTTGTGCGAGCGATGGATTTTGCTTCTTCTGAGACGGGACCCGAGGCAGTTGTGCGCATCCTGCTGCGGGCAATGGAATATCCCCATAGTCCTGGCAGACCTGCTCGCCCTCAGAAAATTGTAGTCAAGGATCGAGAAATCCAATTTTTCCTGCGCGGCGTTTTACAAGAATTGGAGATTGCAATTGAGTATGCCCCCGATCTGCCGCTGATTGATGAAATTTTCAGGGGATTTGAAGATATTCGCAGTTCCCGCCCGCCTCAACTTCCTCAGAGATATGAAGCTTCTCTGATTGAGATTTCTCAATCCATTTGGACAGATGCTCCCTGGGATGTTTTGGAAGAGCATCAAATTGTGTCGATCGAACTGAATCAGTGGGATATCAAGACGCTTTATGCCTCCGTCATGGGCATGCTGGGTATGGAATATGGCATTTTGCTATATCGTTCTCTGGATTCGCTCAGACAATTCCGTCAGAAAGTGCTGACAGATGAATCCCTGGAACATATGGAGGAAGCTTTTCTACAACAGGATTGTTTGTTCTTGAACTATGAGGCAACGGAGGGGGATGAAGAAGACGTCGATCTTGCCGATCTGCCTGCTGCTGCAATTCAGCCTCTGTTTGGCAATCTGCACCCCCTTGAAGGGTTGCGGTCTGTTTTGCACGAGGAAGAAGCTGCTGCTGTACTGGTTGCTCTGAGAGCACTGCATCGATTTTTCTCGCAACACCGTCGGCAGCTTGAACAAGAGACATTTCCAGCACTTCACAGTCGTTATCGCATTCCTGTGTTGGCACCCGGCGGGGAGGAACAAAAGTTAAGTGTCAAAGTGTCAACAGTACCCGATCTGGCTTCAGAGCTTTTGGGCATGGTGGAGTCAGTGACAGAGGATAGTGTTGAATTGCCCGGTAGTGTGTCATCCTTGCAGGTGTTGCGTGACGATCTGATTCCTGCAGACTCTTTCTTCAGCCTGGGAGCATTGCCATGGGAAATGGTCGAAGCCTTGCGCGCGGGTGTTAAATATCATCAACCTGGCAAAATGGCAGGGCAGGGGAAAGAGCTGCCTGTAATCTTAATCCAAACCACCCGTCCCAAGGCTCAGATGGTGATTCAAGCGATTCAGCAGGCAGGAGGTCTCAAGGGGATTGGCTTTAACCCTGGAGAAGATCGTTCCGGGCAATCTCGATACGATCTGGGTATTTTACAAACAGCGAATGGTGACCTGCATCTATTTGGCGAATTTGATGAGGATGACCCCGTTCATATTTCGGCTCGCCATAAATGGGATCAACGCTGCAAAAACACAAAGGGGTGTTGCGGTTTGATTGTTGCTATGGGATTAACTGGGATGTCTCGCGGTCAGCCGCAACTCAAAGATATGATGGCATTGTTTGAAGTGCGATCGCTCTCCGCTAAAGAATTAGGGTTGGGCAAGTTACATCTGGTGCCGCAAATCTAATTTGAATAAGGCGCGACGGTATTGATAAACGGATAAGAGAAGCAAGGCAGAATTTTGAATATTGACACGACCTGGAATGTTATTTTGAAAGCCTTGCTGAGAAAGGCTTTCAAAATAAAATTTTTCCCGTTCTGACACCAAGGAATAGGGGTTAGCGCCCCTGAAGGGGGTGCTAACCTTCCAAGTTGCGTGTTGAATGACTGGATTTGGGGCAGCCAAAAATTCAATCGGGAATTCAATGCTTTAGAATGGGAAAGCTGTCAAAATTCCAATTCTCAAGTCCATGGCTGTCCCCAAGAAGAAAACATCGAAATCCAAACGCAATAAACGCAAAGCAACCTGGAAACGTAAGGCTTTCTTTGAAGCTCAGAAAGCGGTGTCTCTGGGTAAATCTATCCTGACCGGACAATCGGCCAGCTTTGAATATCCTTCAGATGAGGATGAAGACGAAGACGAGGACTAAAATGGTTCAGGCTTTATGGTTTGGTCCATTTAAAGTTTGCACGATCTGAGTCTGCATGAGTTGAAGTCCAGGCTGCGATCGCAAACAAGCCCATGTTAGGAAAATATTTCCATCCCCCCGATCCAGAAGAGCGCCAGCGCGTTCCCCCCGGTCAGCATGTGGCCCGAGGCTTTCCTGTGCTGACCTGTGGAGAAACGCCAAAAATTGGCACTGAAGACTGGCAACTGCAGATCTGGGGCTGCGTTGAACCCGCTCATCTCAACTGGGCAGATTTGATGGCACTGCCCCAGAGTGAATTTACCGCCGACTTTCACTGCGTCACCCGCTGGTCAAAGCTAGATGTGCAATGGGCAGGCGTTCGCATTGCCGATCTGATATCCTCAATCCCGCTCAAGACTAAAGCCGCCCACGTCATGGCTCACTGCTACGGCGGTTACACCACCAATTTGTCCTTAGAAGATTTTCTCCATCCCGACAACTTCCTCGCCCATACCCTCTTTGGCGAACCCTTACCCCCTGACCATGGCGGCCCCTTGCGGCTGGTCGTGCCTCATCTCTATGCCTGGAAAAGTGCTAAATGGCTCAGCGGTCTGGAATTTCTGGAGCAGGAAGAACTGGGTTTCTGGGAACGCAACGGTTACCATAGTCGCGGCGAACCCTGGGCCGAAGAACGCTACAGTTGACCTTCGTTTCTATGACCAAGCGCGATCGCCCATTGGGCGCGATATCAGTTCGTAACTGGAGCAGTGCATTACTGATAGCAGCTATTTTCGGTCAACAACCACCGCTCAAGAACAGCAACGATATACTGCTTCTCTGCGACATTCAGTTCTCTGCCTTTGGGAATGTTGTGCCACTTTTGCAGACAACTGCGGCAACAGGTGCCCGTGGCGTGCTGAGCAACAAAGACAGGATGGTTGCGATAGGGCGTTTGCTTGCCGTCTTTAGCTGGGTTTGCGGGAGCCAGTCGTTTTTCAATAAACTCAGCTGCATGATCTCGTATCGTCTCCATGCCTCGACGACGGAAATAGCTGAGTTCTGGCTCCCGCAGACGGAACCGCCGCCGAAAGGAAGACTCTGCCAGTTTAGAGAATAGCTCATCCAGGTCGCGCATGGGAAAAAGTCTTTGAATTGCGACAAAATTTATCTTAACTTATGGTCCTTATTGCCACTTCAGTATCCCGCTGCCATTTTTTTAAAGCTGGGTTGTCGCAAGATTTTGCCTTGAGGGAATCAATCAGAGTGAGTTGGCGTTGAAGTCGTTCAATTGCCTTTTGCTTGTCCATACTGACAGCTAGCTCTATCCTGAAATTTAACCGATCGTGGTACAAAGATATTGTACCACGATCCTGATAGTCGCTAAACAGGCGGTTTGCGCTCGTTGCTTACACGACTTGATGGGCTGACACAGGCGGTTTGTTGTAAGAAGTTTTAGTGCTGAGATCTGTGGCAATACTGTTCGGTAAAAAAAACAGCGGCTAGAAGTTGTGGCTACAAGAAACACGTCCTAAAAGGCCAGTAGGGTGGGCAAAGGGCAAGCGCCCGTGCCCATCACAGGATAAAGATGGGCACGCTTTGCTTTGCCCATCCTACGGCTTAAACCAAACAGTCTTGAGATCTGTGATACTTCTCCAAAAGACTCGGGTGCACTGAAGTGCCCACTACGAATGATGCGTGATTTTCATTAGTCTCAATGACTTCGGAATAGAAATGCTGGTCATGTTGGCGTCAACTTTTCTTGAGCTTGGCCAGGAGTTGGAGCGTTTTGCTGTCTTGCTCGCCCTGAAAGTACCGATCGAGGACGGGGAGAAATGGGGCGTTGGCATCTGCGACTGAGGCGAATAAGGTCATTGAAGATTTTAGCTTCAAATCGTCGGGATAGCCGAAGATGTCTGATATCGATCGTCCTTCAATGGCCAGCACTGTTTCTGTACACTCCACTAGCCGGGTACCCAGGATAGGATGATTCAGATAGGATTGCGCTTCTTCCCTGCTTTTGATGGCGTAGTGTTTGGCAGTGGTACTATGACCTAAGCCGCCAAGCTGCGGGAAAACGTACCACATCCAGTGGCTCCGCTTCTGGCCGCTGTTTAATTCTGCCAGCACTCGATCGTAGACTTTGTTCTGAGCGCTGATAAAGCGATTGAGGTTAAAGGGGTCGTCGATATCAGTTGTGCTGTCGTGTGTTGTTCTCATAAAAGGCAGTTCTGAAGTTAGGATTTTGTGGGAAGTATGGGTTGGGGAAGGTGCGATCGCGCTAGCTGCCTCAATATGCCAATTAGCCCCACGAATGTCAATCCAACCAGGACAATCATCGGGAAATTGGGGGCTAGCATTGCGGTTGGTGGCACATTCCTGGCTGGAATATCCAGGAGCCAGGCCCCCGCGAAGATGGTGACTTGTCCGCCTAACAAGAAGTACGTCAGGGACGCAGGCAAGCGACCGAGTGCATACCCTAGAGCAACAAACATCATCATCATGGTGGCATAGGAGCCATGATGGTTCACCGTTGCCCCAGGGCCAAAGAGCAGGACGATCCATAATACAATGCTGACGATGGCGAGTCCGAGGATCAGGGCAGTTGCTCGTGTCGCTGTCTCGCTCCGCCAGTGTTTGTTGAGCAGCACAATGGGTAAGATCAACCCGCCCAGGCTCAGCAGATTCAAGGCTCGAAAGAGATGAAAAAATTCAGCTGTGCGCCATGCTTCTGAGGATTGAGGGGGAGAGAGATGACCGACCAACTTTTTGGCATTCTCCCACTTATGGTTGGCAATTTCAGGCAAGCTGAGTTTCCCGTAGGCTTCAGCAATGACCTGGAGTGGCGGCCGCAGGTCAATTGCTTCGACCCCTGCGAGATGAAATTTCACCAGTCGGTCGCCGGGTGGGTCGTAGAGTTTCTGGTACCCTGTCCAGGGTGCCATCAGGCAGAGAAAAAGGGCGATGCCGATGGCGATGCGCCGCCAACCGGGAAAGATCTGCGGCCACAAGAGCAGTAAAAGCACTGGGGGTAGGGTGAAAATAACGCCGCCGTGGGCTAACATGCCGAGCGCGATCGCGCTTACCCCAAGTGCGATTTCGCCTGTGGAGAGGGGTTTTGCTGCAAGCACGGATTGCAACGCCAGTGCGATCGCCAGGGTGACCAGAGAGCCTGCCAGGAATTTTGGCCAAACATAGACACTGTTGTAGAGGGAAAATCCTGAAAAGATCGAAACTGCCATGACAATGGCAATCGCCCGTCCTGAGAGTTGAGCGGTGCGACACAAGGCCCACATTGCCGCCACCCAGGCGCATTGCAGCAGGGTACCAAAGAGTTGGTAACTCAGCTTCCGATACACCATCAGCGGTCGTTGGGTCAACACTAAACCTGCTTGCAGGGGAGGACGATCGCTGCTCAACCAATCCCCTCCCATCTGGCGCGGATCCTGATTGGCATAGAGCCGCTCAGCAAAATCTTTGGGGATAATGCTATCGGCGCTGACAATGTTCTGTTGCCAACCTGACAACGTTTCGGGCCGAGATAAACTCTCACTTCCAGGTAGATAAGCGATTGCAAGATAAAACAGGCCGACTAACACCATCAAGCTTAATGGGAAAAGAAAGTCTTTCGATCGAATTGTCGTTGTCAATCGTTGTCGCAATGCTTTGGGGAGTCGGCAGAGAGAGAGCAAACTGCCAAGCAGAAGCGTAATGCTGGCGAGCAAGCCCAGGCGATGGTTGCAAAAATAAACCCAAAACAGACCGTACCCGATTAAGCAGCTCAGAGCAATGCTGCTAATCAATGAAAAATGAGGATGAATCGATTGGTATTTTGTCAGGCAGACATAAAGCAACAATCCAGGAATTAACAAAAGAAACGCGTGGGCACAATAAATCGGGACGATGGACAAGAAGGGGAGTTGGGTCCGTAAAAGGCTTGGACTGCTCATTTGGACGGGCGAACTCACCCCTAGCCAGCCTCCCGCACCCGTTGCCTGGTCAATGGCCACTAATCGGATCGGTTTCTGATGCCAGTTGGACGGCAGCAGAATGGGCACTTTCAACCATCGTTCTCCTGGCCCCTGAATCTGGATCGGCAGTTGCTCTCCAGTATCCGTTCTTTCGAGAAAGAGTTGATTGCCGTTCTGATTTGGATACCCCGAGACGTAAACCGAGAGCAGGCCAGGACTGTTAAATTCTGGCGAAATTAGTTTTCCTTGATGACGATCGTCGTCGAGCCACGATCCCCATAACAAAATATCTTCATATCTATCTTTCACTCGCTTTGCATATTTTGCTTTCATGGGATAGGTCGCATCCAGGGCAAAGTTCTCGCGAATGGTATAGGCGGCTGGATCGGTGGCCAGGATGCGATCGCGATCCAATCCACTCATCAATATGCTTGCGATCGCAATGGCAACAATGACGGCGATTGCGATCGCAGCGCGACGAATCTTCGATAATTTCTTCACGAAAAACGTACCTCTCCACTAATGCAAAGCTTTCTGGCTCAACGCTTCAAAGTGCTGCCAGCAAAGATAAAGCGCACGCGGGACGTGAAAGCAGCCTTTCCATTTACCCCCCTTCAGGTTCAGGAGCACCTGTCCCTGCCGATCCAGGTAGCCAAACCACTCGCCATGCTGCGGATCGGCGAAGCGATCCCAGGCATAGTCGTGGACTTGCTGGTACCAATGCCAGCAGTCTTCTCGTCCGGTGAGCCGATAGCCCATTGCCAGAGCCACCAGAGATTCAAGATGGACCCACCACAGCTTCTGGTCCCATTCCAGTTGCTGGGGCGGATGGCCATCGGCATCCATAAAGTAATAGATGCCGCCATATTCACGATCCCAACCAAACTGAAGAATGTTGAGGACGACATCAATGGCCTGGTCGATCAATTGGGTATTGTTACGACGCTGGGCAATATCCATCATGAACCACATCGCCTCGATACCATGGCCAGGGTTGATCAGCCGTCCGTCAAAACAATCAACATGGGAGCCATCGGGGGCAACGTTCTCGTAGAGCAATTGCCGTTCCAGGTCAAGAAAATCGGTCATCACTTCCTGGATGGTGCGATCGAGAATTGTATCGAGTTGTTCTTCGGGCAGCAATCCAGCCATTTCCAACGACAGGTTGGCCAAAATCATGGGAATGGCAAGAGGTTTCAGAGGCCGTATGCCGGGATACGCTTTGCTATAGATTCCTTTGGGATTGTCTTTTCGGCGTAAAACGGTGTTATAAGCCTGGAGAGCGATCGCTTCGGCCTGGGGTTCGCCAGATGCCTGGGCGTACTGGCTGAAGGCCATGGCAGCAAAACAGTCAGAAAAGATGTTGTAGGGTTGAACCAGAGGTTGACCGTCCCGATCGAGGGCGAAGTACCAGTTGCCTTCTGGGTCCCGACCATACTTCGACAGGAATTCGGCCCCATTTTGGGCAATTTGCAGCCAGGATTCTCGTTGTTCGAGCTGGTTATAGAGCAGGGAGAATGTCCAGAGCTGACGGTTTTGCAACCAGATAAATTTGTCGGTGTCGTAAATGTTCCCTTCTCGATCCAGACAGGTAAAGTAACCACCTTGCTGCCAGTCAATGGAGTGGGTTTGCCAGAAGGGCAGGACATCTTGGAGGAGCTTCTCTTTATAGAGAAGGGACAGTTGGTTGAAATTGAGATTCATGGTGATTGAAGACAGAGGTCAGGGGGCAGGAGGCAGAGGGGGCGGGGGAGACAAAGGCGGCGGAGGGGGCAGATCGCATAATTTGCACTCGAAACATGACAGATATAGCATTGCGAGAGCGATTGTTGAAGGCAGAGGGCAGAGGGCAGAAGACAGAAGGTGATGGGAGGGCAGAAAGTGGTGGATAGTGCAAAGTTCGTAGTGCTTTGGCCCCGCTAAAAGAGTGCAAGTTCGTAGTTGGTACTTTAGTGCTGCAAAGTCTGTCGGATGAGCGTTACAGCCTTCGCTAAAGCCCAGGTCGATTGCCCTCAATAAGTTGCACCAGTCCAGTCGCGCTCGCGCTTTCCCTTCTGTCTTCTGCCTCCTGCCCTCTGCCCTATCCAAAATCCACTCCCTTCTGCCCTCTGCCTCCTGCCCTCTGCCTTCCAAAAATCTAAAATCCAAAATCGGCCAGAAATGTTTCTATGGTCTGATTAAAGGGTTCGGGTTGACTGAGGAAGGGCCAGTGGTTGCCGGGAACTTGACAAATGCGCAGGTTTTCCAGGTATTTCTTGTAGGGTTTGAGCTGCCATTGAGCGCGGTTCACTCCAGCTTCGGGCTGAATAAAGAGCGTGGGAATTTGGAGCGGCACGGTCAACCCTGACACTCGGATGACATCTTCGAAGATGCGATCGCGCGCAGCCACAGTAAATTTGCTGCCCCAGCTTCCATCTGGCTTTTGCTCGATTCCCGCCTGGAAAACCTGTTGCTGTAACGGACTCCAGCCCTGGTATTGCTTTAACTGACGCGCTTGCTGTTCTGCGGCTTCGTAACTGTCAAACGGCCCCATTGCTTTCAGGAAGGAGAGGACGCGATACAACAGAGGAAAGATCAGCTGTACCCAACCTGGGAACTGCCAAATGAAAATGGGATCCACCAAAATCATGCTGCGAAATCGCTCTGGATGTTGTCTGGCCCAGATTGCCGCCAGTTTGCCCGCCCAGGAATGTCCGACAATATGAGCCGAAGACCAGCTGAGAGCATCCATCAACGCTTCCAGGTCAGCAATCACGATCTCAAAGGTATAGCCTGTTTCTGGTTTACTGCTTTCGCCATGGCCGCGCATGTCTGGGGCCGCGATGTGGTATCGATCGGCCAGAGCCTCACCCAGGCTACCCCAAACGAGCGCTCCATCGCCTAAACCGTGCAACAACAGAAGGGGAGTCTGGCCCCGGTGCCATTCTAAATAGGATAACTGTATGTCTGGCAAAGATAAGGTTTGGCGTTCTGGCATTGCGATCGCAGAAAAATTTACAGGCAGAAACAATGCAAGCCTCAATAGAAGTTTATAGTACTACCGGAACCTTGCGAAAAACGGGACAGTGAATTGTCCCTGGGATTAGGAGGGGCGTCCTCTCAGATGTAAGAATTTTTGAGCGCACGGGTGGAACTCGTGCGCTCAAAAATCCTTGTTCGTTCACCACTACCGGCAGGAGAATCATATGAGCGATTTCCAGGATTTTTTAAAACGAGAATTTACCCAGGTGGCCATTGGAGAATTTAAACCGGGCAAAATGGCAGAGGTAAAAAAGCTATATGAGGAGGCAGTCGCCACCTATTCTCAGGGATTTAAGGGGGCCTATTTGCTCCAGGAACCTGGCACTGAAAAAGGAATCTCGGTGATTTTCTGGGAAAGTGCCGAAGATATGGCAGTCAACCAAAGCGAGGCAGCTCAGGAAATTCTGAAGAAAATGGCCCCGTTGTTTGCCAAAGCCCCGACTACAGCGCTCTATGAAGTGGTCTGCGAAATTCAGCCTCCAGAGGCGGCAAAACCTTGATTTGCGGGCATTCAAACCGTTTGGCAGCAATCTAGCGTGGGTTCGCAACAAAAACTGTAACTCCGAATGGTGCTTAGGATGGCGAATTAAATCACTTCACAAACAACAAACCTGTAGGGAGACGGCAATGCCGTCTCCCTACGGGAGAATTGGCACTTCATTGAATTCTTGTTCCTGACTGCAGAAGAAATAGGTCGATGGGTAGGGGTATGACACACCTAAAATTGCACAAGTTTATCGTTGGCACTTGAGTGCTTCAGGGTCTATCGGGTAAGCGTTACACACTTTTCCACAACCCAACTCTATTGCAACTCCTTAGCTGTGTCAGTCCAGTCGGATGGAATGGCCCTTAACAGAGTTGGTGAGCAATGCCCACCCTACAGATTTTCAAGACTTTCAGCGCTCAACGCTTGCTTCAGTCAGTGCCATTCGACAACAACCCTTACCTAAAAGACTTTGCAGCCCTCAAATACCGACTCCGAACCTGGCAAATTTTTAGCTGAGTCAAACCATTACGGTTAAACAATATCGAAGATGTTTGAACCTGCAATTAGAATCTATACTCTCAGACATCCTCCATCTATTGGGGACTATCCAGCTTTTTTAACGATGAGCAAATGAAAGTCTTTGCAACAGAAATTCACATACCCCTGAATCGCTATATAATGGGGGTTCATTAAAGACAAGCTGTTAGCAAGGATAATACGATTACATGCGGGTTGCGATCGCAGGGGCGGGCTTAGCAGGACTCTCTTGTGCCAAGTATCTGATAGATGCAGGCCATACTCCAATCGTGCTGGAGCAACGGGATGTGCTGGGCGGCAAAGTGGCTGCCTGGAAAGATGAGGAGGGGGACTGGTATGAAACTGGACTGCATATTTTCTTTGGAGCCTATCCCAATATCTTGCAGCTGTTTAAGGAATTAAACATTGAAGATCGGCTGCAGTGGAAAGAACACACCATGATCTTCAACCAGCCCAGCGCCCCTGGTACATACTCCCGCTTCGACTTCCCCGATCTACCCGCCCCGCTCAACGGCATTATTGCCATTCTGCGCAACAATGACATGCTGACCTGGGCAGAAAAAATCCGCTTCGGGTTGGGCTTAATTCCAGCCATGCTGCAGGGCCAATCCTATGTTGAAGCCATGGATCGCCTCTCTTTCTCCGCCTGGTTGAAGCAACAGAACGTGCCACCCCGCGTGGAAAAAGAAGTGTTTATCGCTATGGCCAAGGCACTCAACTTCATTAATCCAGACGAAATTTCTGCTACGGTTGTCCTGACTGCCTTGAACCGCTTCCTGCAAGAAAAACGCGGCTCCACAATGGCTTTCCTGGATGGCGCGCCCCCTGAACGGCTTTGCCAACCTATTGTAGATTATATTACCCAACGGGGGGGAGAGGTTCGTCTCAACGCCGGGGTGAAGCAGATCTTGCTCAATCCAGACCATACGGTCAAAGGGTTTCAAATTCGGTCTGACAAGGGTGCAGTCAGCGATGCGATCGCAGCAGACTGCTATGTGTCTGCCATGCCCGTCGATCCATTGAAGTTAGTGCTTCCCGAACCCTGGCGGCAATTGGACTACTTTCAGCAGCTGGACGGGTTAGAAGGGGTGCCCGTGATCAATATTCACCTCTGGTTTGACCGCAAGCTCACGAACATCGACCATCTGCTGTTTTCCCGTTCGCCGCTGCTCAGCGTTTATGCTGATATGAGCAATACCTGCCGCGAGTATGCCAATCCCGATCGCTCCATGCTGGAACTGATTCTGGCTCCAGCGAAAGATTGGATCGGCCAGTCTGATGAGGCCATTATTGCGGCCACGATGGCCGAACTCGAAAAATTATTTCCCGACCAAATCCCTCAACCCGCGAAGCTACTAAAATACCGCATTGTCAAAACCCCTCGCTCAGTCTACAAAGCTACTCCAGGCAGACAACGATGTCGACCTGCCCAAACCACCCCAATCCCTAATTTCTATCTGACAGGCGACTACACCATGCAGCGTTATCTTGCCAGTATGGAAGGTGCCGTTTTATCTGGAAAATTGACTGCGTCTGCGATCGCAGCCCGCCCATTAGAAAATACGCATCAACCCCCTGCTGTTCCCGCAGGCATTAGCAGTTGATGTTCATTGTTCATTCTTTCATCGTTTATTATTCATTGCCAATGGCTCACTGCTTATTGCTAATCACTAATGGCTAACCGCTAATGGCTAATCGCTAACCGCTAACCACTCATTGCTCCATCTTTAACTCTTCCCTGCAACGAATGCTGCAACTGACTGACTCGCCCCCCGCCAAACCACTGGCTTCCGTGGAGGAAGCCTACGAAGCTTGCCGTCAGATTACTGCCAAATACTCAAAGACCTTTTACTTAGGCACATTATTGATGCCAGAGGTTAAGCGGCGGGCAATTTGGGCCATTTATGTCTGGTGCCGCCGCACTGACGAACTGGTGGATGGCCCCAAAGCCGCCCAAACCACACCGGAAACCCTCGATTGCTGGGATCATCAATTAGAGTCAGTATTTTCAGGTCATCCTGTTGACGATCTGGATGTAGCCCTAGTCGATACCCTGGAGCGGTTTCCCATTGATATCCAACCGTTCCGAGACATGATTGCTGGCCAGCGCATGGATCTTTACCGCAGTCGCTACGAAACCTTCGAGGAATTGAATCTCTATTGCTATCGCGTCGCTGGCACCGTGGGTCTCATGTCTACAGCCATTATGGGAGTTGGATCGACGCGACAGTCTCCCTCCTGGGACCGCTATCTCAATTTCCTGGGCAAGAGCCAGTTTGAAACCTGGCCTTATGAGGAAGCTGTAGCTCTGGGGGTTGCCAACCAACTCACCAACATTTTGCGCGATGTTGGCGAAGACGCCCGTCGGGGACGAATTTATTTACCCCTGGAAGATTTAAAACGCTTCGATTACAGCGAGCAAGATCTGTTCAAAGGGATTGTCGATGACCGCTGGCGTGCTCTAATGCAATTTCAGATCCAGCGCGCCCGCGAATTCTATGCCAAAGCGGAACGAGGCATTAGCGTCCTCTGCCCCGATGCCCGGTGGCCGGTCTGGGCAGCACTGATGCTCTATCGCAATATTCTGAATGCGATTGAACGCAATCGTTACGCCGTATTCGATCGCCGCGCCTATGTTTCCGGCCCCCGCAAATTGTTGTGCTTGCCCTTTGCCTGGTTGCGCGCCAAAGGCACCGTTGAATATATCCGGTAGCGGTTAGCGATTGGCAGTTAGCGGTTGGCGGTGGATGGTTAGAGATTAGCCGTTAGCAATTAACCCCGAGCAATCAACCATGAGCAATTAACGATGAACAACTTCTTTTTATATAAAATTTTGAATTTTGAATGATGCAGAATATGCTAGAATTCTTCTACTATCTGCAGATCTGAAGCTAGAGAGCAATATTAATGGCAAATTCTTCCAGCGATAATCTTGACAATAAAGTAGACATTCTGACAGAACAGGTCGGCAGACTGACGGAAGGGTTGACTGATTTCAGAATGAGGATGGAGGCCAGTGTGGAAGAGTTCAGGTCGGATCTGGCGGAAATTAAGTTAACGATCAAGGAACAGGCGGAAGTCAGCAAGAGGCAGGCGGAAAGTAGCATCCGTCAGGCGGAGACTGCTGACCGTCTGGCGCGAGTTGTAGAGACGTTGATCCAGCAAAAGATTTCCCGTGAATAGGTGTTAGTTGTCAGGTGTGAGGTGCTAGGTTTCAGGTTTCAGGTTTCAGGTGTTAGGTTGGAATTTCTAGGAATCTTGCAATCTTTGCGGTGATGTTCTGGCAGAAAATTTCTGGGTTGGCGGATCGGATTGAGCAACAGGGATATGCGGTTTTGCCAGCGGTCTTTTCAAGCAGCACCTGTCAGCAGCTGGCTGCGCGGCTTGGCGCGATCGCACCCAGCCATCGCGCTGGAGAGCGGCATTTGCTGGAAAAGGTCCCTGAACTGTGCCAGCTTGCGATCGCGGGTCCCCTCGCTGCAGCCATTCAGACAGCCCTTGGCCCCGATGCCTTTGCCATTCGCGCTACCTTGTTTAGCAAACACCCCGAGGCGAATTGGCAGATCCGCTGGCATCAAGACCGGATTATCCCCGTGCGCGAACAACATTCCACGGAAGGGTTTTCGGGGTGGTCAATGAAGGATGGACAACTCCACGTTCAGCCACCCACTGCAGTCCTGGAATCGATGCTGGCCGCCCGCATTCACCTGGACGATACCCCCGAAGATCGGGGACCTTTAGTGGTCATTCCGGGTTCCCATCGATCGGGAAAACTGAGCGGGGAAGCAAAACAGTATTGGGTAGAAAATAATACAGCAAGACCATTGGCTGTTTTTTGCGGCGATGTGATTTTGATGCGGCCGTTATTGCTACACCGATCGTCGCGCCTGACCCAACCGGCCTATCGCCGGGTGATTCATATTGAATATGCGATCGCAACACTACCGGAACCATTATGCTGGCCTCATGCCTATAAATTGTCAATTTAGTCAGTTTTTGGACAGCAACTCAAACTCCACTGTGCTTGTGCCTGCCGGAGCAACACAACAGCATCCTCAACGCAATCGACACAATGAGGAATCGCAAGATCGGTTGCATCGGCCATCGGTACCTCGGTTTCAACCATATGTGTCTCTGCCCAGTCGATCAGGTCTTTCCACATGTTCCCGAACAAGATCAGCGGTTTGTGCTGCAGCTGGCGGACCTGCAGGAGCTGCCAAATAGTCAACATTTCCAGGGTGGTGCCAATGCCGCCGGGAACCACCACAAATGCATCCGAAACCAACACAAAATGATGCAGCCGGGAAAAAAAGGTTTCATGGCAATAGGCTTGCTCGACAAACGGGTTCGTTTCTTGTTCGAAGTCCAGCGCCACGCGAATGCCAATGGATTGGGTGCGATCGTCTGGATCGGCAATGACGCTACCCTCATTGGCCGCTTGCATCAGTCCTGGGCCACCCCCGGTGACAATATCGCAGCCCAGAGCAGTCAGTTCGCTGGCCAAATGTTTGACGCTATTGTAAAGCGGGGTGTCAGGGGTGAGTCGAGCGGAACCAAAGACAGTTACACAATAGCGCTCTCGCCTTGGTGGTTCGATGCGGGTTAATTGATTGACTGCATCCCAGAGCTTGAAGACAGCTGCCTGGATCGTTTGAAACGTGGTGTTATCTATGGTGTTTTCGGTTTCAGGTCGCGATGGTTGCGGGTTTGAAGTCATATATGGCAAGAGGCAGAAGGCAGTGAGAAGAAAGCATTTAGAAAAACATCTGGAGGGTTGATATGGCTGAATTTGTATACAGCTCGCATTTCCTCAGTTAAGTCCCTTTCCCGACTATATGCCACAGAGAATCTTGAATTCCCCCAACAACTGGGCAGCTAAGGGATAATTCGCGGTAGGGTGGAATTGCTCGTAAACCCCATTTTGAAATATGTAGTTTTGCTGGCGAACACACTCAAACTGCCAAAATAGATGGGTTTAGAAAGTCTTCATCAGGGTCGCGCATAATTGGCAAGAGAGAGGCAGGATTATGAAATGGCTAACAAGGAACAGCTCGCACTCATTAAACAAGGGGTAAATGCCTGGAACGAGTGGCGAAAACATCACCTTGAGGGCAATTCGCACTCCATCGATATCGTTCCCTATAGTGCAACCCTGAGAGAAGCAGACCTCAGTCAAAGGGATTTGAGCCATGTGGATCTCTACAGGGTCGATCTGTGCATGGCAACGTTCCAGGGATCGAGTCTCTACAAGGCCAACCTCAAGAAAGCAGCGCTCTACACCGCTAACCTGCGAGATGCGAATCTGATTCGAGCCAACGTACAAGCCGCAGATTTGCGCGAGGCCGACCTCAGCATGGCCAGTCTCAGAAGTGCCGATCTAACAGGTGCCAACCTGCAACGTGCAACCCTCTATACCACTAACCTGCGCGAAGCCAATTTGCAAGCAACAGATTTTAGTCTAGCCAATCTTGGCGAGGCCGATCTCAGTCTGGCTAACCTGGAAGAGGCTAACCTGCGCGAAGCCAATTTGCGCGAAGCAACTTTATATACCACAAACTTACGAAAGGCAATCTTGCAAGATGCGAAGCTAATGGGAGCCGACTTACGCGAGGCCGATCTGACCATGGCAACGCTGCGGGAAACCAACTTCCATCGCGCTAACCTCTCAACTGCCATTTTCTCAGTGGCTAACTTGATTGGAGCGACCCTGTACCGGGCCAATCTCTGTATGTCCAACCTCAGTCTAGCCAATCTTTGTATGGCCAACCTGATTGAATCTGACTTGCACAAGGCCACGTTAGTCGGCTCGAATCTGATTGGGGCTAATCTCTACAAAGCCAATCTCCAGGATGCAAACTTCAATCAAGCCGATCTACGCGAAGCGACCCTCTGTATGGCCAATCTGGTAGGAGCTGATTTGCGTGAGGCCAATCTTTGCATGTCCAACCTGCGGGAAGCAACGTTCTGTCGAGCCAATTTAGAAGGGGCCAACCTGCACCGCGCTACCCTTTGGGAAGCCGATCTAGAAGGAGCCTTCCTCAAAGGCGCAACCATGCCCGATGGCTCAATTCATGATTAGTTCAGGGTTCCAACGATAAAACCCAGTCGCGGATCAGGGCGTTCACTCGATCGGGGATTTCGTCGTGGGGGCAATGGCCCGCATTCAGGTAATGCTCTGTGAGTTGGGGATAATGTTGGCGGAATTGTTCGCCGCGTTTTGTTGGCTGCATCCAGGGATCGCCTTCCCCCCATAACATCAGCAGGGGACAGGTCATTTGCTGCAACAGAGTGTCAATTTTTTCGCCCTGGGGAGATTTGAAAACAGCAGCAAAAACCTCGGCTGCACCGCGATCGCAGGAAGGGCGATGGATCTCTTCAACCAGCTGATCGGTAACAGCACTCTGGTCAAGGTAAACCCGTTTTAGAGTTTTGCGAATAACAGAACGGCGCCTTAAATGCTGGAACAATAGAAACGTCACCCAGGGTTGCAAGAAAAGCAATCGCAATGCTTTTTGCCAGAGCGTGGGTTGTCGATGAGGCTGAGGACTGCTGAAAGGGCCAGCACAGTTTAGCAACACTAAACCAACTGCCGATTCAGGGCGCTGGGCCGCAACGCAAAGCGTCGCATAACCACCAATGGAATTGCCGGCAAGGACAACAGGTTGACCGATCACCTCGCGAATAAACTGGTGCAGTTGGTCGCGCCAGAGATCGCTGTTGTATTGCCAGTTCGGTTTAGCAGAACGCCCGAAGCCCAAAAGGTCGATAGCCCATACCTCAAACTCTTCCTGGAGTTGGGCTACATTTTTTCGCCAATGATCGGTAGACGCGCCAAAGCCATGAACGAGTAGGAGTGGCGGACGCTGGGGCTGTTGCTTGCCCGCACGCACGTAATAGATGGACTGCTCTTGCCACTGCCAGTAGCAACCCAATAAGTCAGGCATTGAAGGAGAAAGGGTAGTCTGCATTGCTCAAGCAAAATGTTAATTAATGTAAATTTTACCGCGATTTTTTCAAAGCAGCGTCTGGCATCAAGCATTATTCTCTGCTAGCGCGATCCTGATGAGAAGTGCGAAAACACAGTAAGGTGAAATGGATGACCTGAATTTAGGTTGTCCTGAACAATCGACAATGAGCCATCACCCACCACCCATGACCCATCACTCACGATCCAATACCGTTCGGTTAAGGACAGCAGATTCAATCGCTTTACGAAAAATAGACCTTTAGGGGCATGGCATTGCCAGACCTCTACACAAGAAATTAATTCTCGTTTCCAAACCGAACAGTATTGACCCATCATCCATTCACATTTGGAGATCGACCATGACCCAAGTTGTGTCTGTTCACTCGTTTCGAGGTGGAACTGGCAAATCGAATATCACGGGCAACCTTGCAACTATCCTGGCTGGCCAGGGTTTTCGGGTTGGGATTGTGGATACGGACATCCAATCGCCGGGTATCCATGTCCTCTTTGGCCTGGAGGAAGACACAATCGGCTATACCCTGAATGATTATCTTTGGGGACGCTGCGTGCTGACGGAGGCAGCTTATGAGGTGAGTTCTGTTCTGGGGGAACAGACAACTGCAGCAGCAGAGGGCAGTCTTTATCTGGTACCCTCCAGTATTCGCGCCAATGAGATTACCCAAATCCTGCGCGAAGGATACGATCCAACCTTATTGAATGGCGGCTTTAGTCAGTTGATCCGCCAGTTAGATTTAGATTATTTGTTTATTGATACCCATCCTGGAATTAATGAAGAAACATTGCTTTCTGTCGCGATCTCTGACGTTCTGGTCATTATTCTACGTCCCGACCGTCAGGACTATCAGGGCACTGCAGTAACAGTGGATGTGGCACGCGAGTTAGAAGTTCCAAAGATGTTGTTGGTGGTGAACAAGGCGCTCTCTAGTTTTAAGTTCAGTGCTTTAAGTAACAAGATAGAGGCTGCTTATGATGTTCCAGTCGCTGGGATATTGCCCCTATGTGAGGAAATGGCATTTTTGGCCAGTGGCGGTATTTTCTCAGTTCGTTATCCAGACCATAGATGGACTCAGACAGTACAGGGAATTGCCCAACAAATCCTTGACTGAGGAAGGGAATGGGGAACGGGAAACAGCAGAGGGCAGAGGGCAGAGGGCAGAGGGCAGAGGGCAGAAGGCAGAGGGCAGGAAGGGAAAGATTGCTTCTATAGAAGGGAATGGGGAACGGGGAACAGCAAGATGCCTTCACTGAAAACCGCAACTAATGTTTATATTGTTCAGGGTCTTATTCATAACTAAGCTCCGTTTCCTGTTCCCTATTGCCCGTTCCCGATTGCCGATTGCCGATTTCCCATTGCCCGTTCCCTATTTCCCATTCCCTATTTCCCATTCCCCCTTTCATTCCCATTTGTATTGTTGCAAACAGGTCAGGGCTTCCTCGATTTCAATTTGCGGGAATTCTTTGTAGAAGCGGCTGACGCTGAGGAAAGGATCGGGGGTGGCCAAAATAATTGCGCGATCGCACCAGCGTCCTAAGGACTGAGCCAGACCTGATGGTGCAACGGGGGCGCAAATCCAGATTGATGCCGGTCGCTGGAGTTGAAATTTTGGCAGGGTATTGTCTGTGTGAGAGGACTGCTTTTTTTCACGCAAGGATTGCTTGGCTGGCGCTGGGGGAAAACTGCCAGAGAGATCGCGATCGCGCAAAGACATCGCCGCCACTGCCATCGTCATGCCTGTTGCCATGCCATCATCCACCAGAATTGCGATCGCACCATCGGGATTCACCTGAGGACGCCCAGCGGTGAGCTGCTCCAATTGCATTTTGGCTTTCTTCTGAGCCTGCTGCAGGGCCGCTGCTCGCAACTCGATCTGATTTCGCCCCGCTCGCTGTTGGGGCCCCCAAAGAACGCAACCGTCAGCCGTCACTGCCCCAATGGCCAGTTCTGGATTATCGGGCCGCGTTATTTTCTTCGCCACAATCAGATCCAGGGGACAATTGAGCTGACGGGCCACTGGCTCTGCAACAGGCAATCCTCCACGAGGAAGCGCATACACAATGGGGTGACAGGCCGTTTGAGACTCGACCGACTGGGCCAATTCAGCCGCAATTGCCTGGGCCAGTTGTTCGCCAGCAGCACTGCGATCGCGAAATGGTAATTGAACAGCCATACCTTTCTCCAGCCTCAACGAAGTGGGTTTACCGTCAGCATTGCCAACAGAATCAATGCTTCCCCACAGCATTAGTCAATATTAGAGGATGTTTGCAAGGTCCTAAGAGAGGTAGCAAAACACTCCAGATCCCCCTAATTTCCCCTTACCAAGAGGGACTTTTAACCGCAATCCCCCCCCTTGAAAAAGCTACCCTTTATGCAGATCTCGTCCAAACCCGCATGCTTTCGCTCCAAAATGGGGAAGTTCGAGATCGAGTGAATGTCTGAGCGGGTAAAAGTCCTACGGACTTTTGCCTAATGGATAGCTTGAAAAAGGGGGGTTAGGGAGGGATCCAATACTTTTCAAACATCCTCTCAGGGACAAATCAGAACCTGGAGTCTTCGGCCCCAAGTTCTGACTCATCCCTTACATGACCAAACAGCAAGCTCTCCCACCGATTGCTTGAATTCTAGGGAAATCCTTAGAGCAGCACTTTAATCCTCGCCACTGTCCTACTATAGTTCAGGGAATGACAATCGACCCCAAATCGAGTCCGCCCCCTGTAATCCCCATCCCGGTTTCAGATCCATGGCTAGCGAAGACCAGATCAGCTTGTTTGCCCTCTCAAATAGCGAAGCTGCGCCCCCAGCTGAAGCTGCCAACCCAGACCTCATCCCCACAGCGGCCAGCGTTCCCATTCCCAGCGGTACCTACCCTACCCTTGAGCTGTTGACCAACCATTGCCGTCAATGTCAGCGCTGCGGTCTGGGCGCAACCCGAACCCATGCCGTCATCGGTCGCGGCAAGCTCCAGGCTCCCCTGATGATTGTCGGCGAAGGTCCAGGGCAAAACGAAGACGAGACCGGACTGCCTTTTGTCGGTAAAGCCGGGAAACTTCTGGACAAAATCCTGGCTTCGGTCAATCTGGATACCGAAAACGACGTCTATATTTGCAACGTTGTCAAATGCCGTCCCCCTGGCAACCGCAACCCAACCAGCGACGAAATCGACGCCTGCAAACCCTATCTTTTAGAGCAAATCCGCCTGGGCGACCCGAAAATTATTCTCTTAACTGGAGCCACGGCAGTCAAGGCACTCATCGGCGACAAGCGCGGCATCACGAAAATTCGCGGTCAATGGATGGAGCAGGACGGTCGCCTCTTCATGCCCATCTTTCATCCCGCCTACTTGCTCCGCAATCCCTCCCGGAAACAAGGCAGTCCTAAATGGCTAATGTGGCAAGACATTCAAGCCGTTCGCGCCAGACTAGATGAGATCGAGGGTTGATGTTGGATGTTGGATTAAAAAAACTTGCCGCTGGTTCTTCGGATTTTGGATAAAAACGAAGGGTTGTAAATTAGCTTACCCAAATCCAAAATCCTTAACCCAAAACCCAAAATCGCCAAGCCAAAATCAACAGTCGGTTTGTCGCCGAATTGGTCATGAGATGACAATCCAAAATCCAAAATCGTCAATCTAAAATGGGTCTCACGCTGCCCGCGTAGCAGTCGTTTAACCAGAGCCGGATTGCCTGAGCCAGGATGCCGTCGCTGCTGTCTCTGGGTGGCGTTGGCGGTCGTTTACCGGACTTAATGGCAGTGCGGGTAAACATCATCGTTAGCCGCCAGCCGCTCGTCGTTTCTGTCAGAAACAACCAGTGATACTGCTGCACACTAAACAGCTTGCCTGCCGTATATTGCCGTTCCAGCGTCGTCATAAAGACCTGCTTCAGAGCAGAAGGATCGGCTCCCGATAGTGCTGCCCATTCTCCTGGTCCCAGAGTCAGCGGCTCGAATTCAGGTCGACCCGCGATCAGGACGTAGCCCCCTAGCTGAGAACCACCAAGGCGGGAACGGGTGCTGACGCGGTTGGCGTAGCTGGGCAGGTCGCCCAGCATGGAGTCGATCAACGATTCCAGATCGCGGGGACAGACGAAGTCGTTGCGGGCGAGCAGAGCATCGCGATGCTCTGCAGTGACGCGCTCAGCGGTAACGGGGGTTGGAGGGGCCTGGGAGGTCGCGATCGCGTCTTCTACCCCCCCCGTCACTAACCCCACTCCAGCCAAAACCATTGCGCTGACCCCAGTTCCCAACTTCCTCAGTCGTAACCAGCCCATCCATCCTCGCCTGTCCATCGCTGCTGACATCTGTCCTCCCCCAGAACCCACTCTCGATCCTTAGATTCTACCCCAGCATTGGCAACGTGAGAGAAACAGTCTCTATCTAGCAGAGAGCGCGATCGCAACCAGCCAACACTTTACGCCACGCCAAATTCAGTATAGGGCCGCATCTCCGGAGCCTGAAACCCCAACACAATATTCTCCTTCGCCACCCCCCGATCCACCAGCTCGTGGCCAACTCTCATTTCCGTCATATTGTGCTGCAGCCAGATCTTACCCGCCTTAATATCCAAATGAATAACGCAACCATAGACCCGACGATAGCCATCCCAACCCACATTCACCACCTGATAATGGTCTTGTTTCGTATCGAAAACCGTATAGCACTCAATCTCTCCATTCGCGATCGGCACCGAGGCATACTCCGTCAACAACGCCTGAATGGTTTCGCGATAAAACTCTAGGTCATCCATTGCACGATCGCCTCCTGAGCAGGGTCATAAATAATCAGTTTAATCTGATATCGCTCGACTGAAATCAAGGCAAATTCTCGTTTAAAAAATGCTTCATAAACGAGCGCCGGAACTGCCAAATATAGCATGCGCGAGGGTTCGCTGATTTCCAGGGCCAGTCGATAGTTCAGAAACTGTCCCAAGGCAGCATGATATTCCGTCAGAGGCGAATCTCCTGAGAATGTTTTAATTTCAACCGCAATTTTTTCTTCACCTCGCTCTGCTGCAATCAATTGTTCTGCACCCAAATCGATCTCAAACTTGGTGCCCCAACTTCAAGCCGTAATGGATCGTCGGTTATCCGCCACTGCTCTTTTTCTAGCGCGATCCGCACTGCAGAATGAAATCGATCTCTGGCTGCCATCGTTATCTTGCCCAGTTTTATCTCTTGCCCAGCTTTATCTCTTGATGATAAAGCAAATTCTCCCTTACAATTGTGCCAAAATTTGTAGTCGGCACTTTAGTGCTGCAAAGGGTTAGGTAATCTCAAGTGAGAAAAATTGAAAACAATTCGTAGGTTGGGTTTCCGCTAGCGCTGCAACCCAACCCAACGTCCTTTAGTGCTGGGTTTTGCGAAACCCAACCTCCTTACTTTCGTAGTCGGCACTTTAGTGCTGCAAAGGGTTAGGTAAGCACAGCCCTCTCTAAACCCCAACACTATGGCGAACATCAACTCCAAAGGATAGTCCCAGTCCGCATACTCCCCTTTCCCTGATATCAGCGCTATCGATCTACAATGTTCAAAACACGCACAATTGAGCCATTACGTCTGAACTGTCGTCATGCTGGAATATTTAACCGTCTCAACCGGGATAGAGCTGGGCAAACTGGTGCTCCAGCAGGTGCTGGATCTGGGGCAGCCCGTGATGGAAGGCTATGTTCAGGACTTTTTTGCCGGGTGCCTGGAGAGCGGCGTCGCTCGTCTCAATGCCACAAGGCTGAAACCGCCCATGGCCGAGGCGATCGGCTTTTTCATCCAGCGCTTTGTCAAGGAACTGCAGTTCAACGATGTGCCCGAAACCAGCATTGCCCACCATTACAACGCAGCCCTGCGGCAATTTGTGCGGGACAAGGCCGTTTGTCTGATTCTGGGTAAAGCCTTTGAAACCGGGTGCAAGCAAATTGACTATACCCGGTTGCAGCAGCTCTGGACGGCGCAGGATCGGGATGCAGGCTGGCAATTCCCCACCGCAGACTTTGATTGGCGAGGCGTGGCCAAGGAATATGTAGTGGAGGTGAAGGCAATCGTCAAGGCGGATGCGGAACTGCGGGCGCTCCTGACCGCCGAACTGCTGGAAACCATTGCCCAGAACACCGCCCCCCTTTCCCCTGGCTTCGACCTCGCCCGCTATCGCCAGAGCCTGCAATGCAGCTACGGCTACCTGAAACTGTACACCCTCGACAGCACCGACCGGGTTGATGCCGTCAAGCTCTGGAACCTGTTCGTGGAACAGACCGTACGGGAAGCCCTACCACCGATGCGCTACGATCTCCCCCTGGACGTGCAGCGCCAGCTCGCCGACGATTCCCCCCAATCTGACGGTCCCCCGCCAGCCGACCTATCGCCAGCAGCCCTGGAACAGTATCGTCGCCAGTATTTCCAGCAACCCGCACGGAAGGCCCTGGCCGCGCTGACCGAGTGCCAGCGAGCAGTCATTCTGGGCGATCCAGGAGCGGGCAAGTCCACCCTGCTGCAGTATCTGGCGCTGGACTGGGTAGAGGGCAAGACGGAAGCGCTGCCCCTGTTGATCGAACTGCGCGACTATGCCCTGGCCCAGTCTGCCAGCATCCTGGACTTCCTCCATCGCGGGCGCGGTGCCGACTGGCAATTCGATCCCCAGCAACTACACCAGCATCTGTTAGAGCAGCCCACCCTGGCCCTGTTTGATGGTCTGGATGAAGTCTTCGACCGCGCCACTCAAGCCGCCGTCATCGACGACATCATTCGCTTTGCCCAGCAGTATCCCAAAGCCCGCGTCCTCGTTACATCCCGCATCATTGGCTACAACCCAGAGCGCTTCCAGCATGCAGGCTTCCGGCAATTCACCCTACAGCCCCTGGACGAAAGCGAAATCCACACATTCATCGACCGCTGGTACGACCTGGCCCTGGGCCGCGATCCTGATAAAGTGCGACTCAAGCAACGGTTGCGCGACGCCATCACCAACTCCAAAGCGATCCAGGCCCTGGCCGACAATCCCCTACTGTTAACGATGATGGCGATCCTGAACCGACGGCAGGAATTACCGCGAGACCGGGCCGACCTCTACGACCAGGCATCGCGGGTGTTGCTCTACCACTGGGACGTGGATCATAAGCGCCTGCAGCTGCCGCTAGACACCATCGGCCGCCGGGAGAAACAGGAGATGCTGCGCCTGATTGCCCACGAGATGCAAGCGGGGGACGCGGGACTGAAGGGCAACCTGATCGGGGCCGAGCCATTGACCCGCATCCTGACCGATTATTTGCGGGATCAGGGTTTCAGCCAACCCCGCGAAAAAGCCAACCGCTTGATTCAGCAATTGCGGGAGCGCAACTTTATCCTTTGCTATCGGGGTGCCGACACCTACGGCTTCGTCCACCGCACCTTTCTGGAATACTTCTGCGCTGTGGAAATTGTCCATCGCTTCGAGAAGCAACAAACCCTCACCTTCGAACAACTGCGGGATGAAGTGTTTGGACAACACTGGCAAGACGAAACCTGGCATGAAGTGCTGCGACTAATCTGCAACATAACTGATGCAAAATTCACAAAAGACTTAATCAGCTATTTAGTTGCTCAAGATGGTGAGTTAGAGCAATTCAGAAACATCTTTTTAGCTGCCAAATGTCTTACAGAAATCAAAGCTAGAGAAGATTTCTTTAAGACCAATGTAAAAATAATTAGCGAACTAGAAAAATTAAGCCAATACAAACAAGATGATTGGATGTCAAGTCACGTAGCAAAATCTCCAATAGGTGATATTTGCAGTGAAGCAGTCACTATGATTGCAAGACTACGAAGGAATGAGCCAGAAACAGTAATTTGGCTGAAGAATTTATCACAATCTAATAAGTGGCTTATAAGTGGCCACGCTTTGAAAGTATTAGTTAAGGGATGGAAAAGATCCCCTGGCACTCTTCGCTTTATTCAAAGCTTAATTAAATCTCCCAATGCCCAAAATAAGTACCTTGCTGTAAGTGCATTAGCTCGTGTCTGGAAAGATGATCGAGATACATTATCTTTGCTAAAGTTTTGTGCTCAGTCGGAGGAATATCCTCATGCACGAGCACAGGCATTAAAAGAACTTGCTCGGGGTTGGAAAGATGATCCTGATATTCTCCCTTGGCTAAAGTATCGTGCTATTCACGATGAACATATGGATGTGAGAATGCGGTCAGCTAAGGAACTTATTCGTGGTTGGAAAAATATCCCTGAGACTTTATCGATAGTAAAGTCTCTTGCTCAATCTGATAAGGATTCATATGTGCGCCAAGAGATACTTGATGAGCTGAGTAGTAACTGGCCAGGAGAATCAGGGATATATGATTTTTTGCACAGCAGTGCTATTAACGATCCTTTTGAAAAAAAGGGCTGGTGGGACAAGAATCCTCGTAAAGTAGCGCTAAAAAATCTTCTCACCTATTATCCTCTTTATCCCGAAACCATAAAACTGCTCAACGAAATTTCCGCCAACGATCCCGATAAACAACTGCGAGAATGGGCACAAGAACAATTAAATCAACTAAAAAGTAAAGAGTAACACGTAAAAAGTCAGAGTGGAGGATAGCGAGTCCTATGCAACAGGTTGTAGACGCGATTTATGAAAAGGGTGTTTTTCGGCCTTTGAAAACACCAGAATTATCAGAAGGACAGGCCGTTCAACTCATGATTCATTCAAACCGCCAACTCGATCCCCAACACATGCTTCAACTCGCCGCTGAAGTTTATCGCGGTCTCTCAGAGCAAGAGATTGATGAAATTGAAAGTATTGCGCTCAATCGTCGGAACTTCTTTGTAGAAACATCTGCATTAGCGAACAATTGAGAGAATGGGTACAAGATCAAGTCAAAAAGGGAAGGCATGTACAAATTAAGATGCATGTAATTACTCGAAAGCGGCTCAATGAGTTTGCCAAGCTACATCCTGATACGAAAAATGCTCTGGTTCAGTGGTACAAAACTATCAAACAAAATGAATTTGCTTCATTTGTTGAGATCCGGAGACTTTTTCCATATGCCGATCGAGTCGGGAAGTTGACTGTTTTTAACATTGGAGGTAACAAAGTTAGGCTGATTGCTGCGATTCATTACAATCGGAAGAAAGTCTACATTCGAGCTGTACTCACTCATGCAGAATACGATGAAGGAAGGTGGAAGGAATAATGCAAAGTCTTAATCTCGATCGAACCATTGCAGCCTGGTCATCCATTGCAGAAACTGTTTTTGTCCCTCGCAGCGAATCGGAATATGAACGTTTGGTCAAGCTTTTGGATAACCTGATCGATCGGGTTGGTGAAGATGAGAGTCATCCACTAGCGTCGATGATGGATGTTATTGGTGTCTTAATCGAAAATTATGAAGTTGAGCATGTTCCAGAATTAGACAGCGATCGCATTAACCGTTAAAGCTGAAAAGATTAGAGAAAGCAAATCAATCTGCATCACTGGTAAGATCGTGATGGAACATGAGCAAGAGAGGATCGAGCGTGACGGCACAACTTCAACAGGCCATTCAGATGGTGCGATCGCTCTCTCCAAACGAGCAAGCAGAGTTGTTGCAAGTCCTGGCCGAGATGGTTCAAAAATCGAGCCTTCTTCAAAAACAGAACCAGGAGTTTTGGCATGCTCGCTCGATTGAGCAACTGATTCAGGAGCAACAACCGCCTGTTATCCAAGATCTCACTTCACTGGATACTGACTTTTGGGACAGTGACGAGCCAGTGGATGAATTTCTGACATTCCTGCGGCAACAACAGAGCATTGACCCACTTGAGACTCTATGAACATTCTTTTAGTGGATACAGATGTGATGTCTTTCATTTTCAAGCAAGACAGCCGTGCTGCAAACTACACAGCCATTTTGCAAGGTCATCAATGGGCGCTTTCTTTTATGACAATCGCCGAGCTTTTCCAATGGGCTGCAGTTCGTAATTGGGGTGAATCTCGTATCAGAAGGCTTGAGCAATCATTCAACAGCTATCTCATCATTCCTGTTGATATTGAACTCTGCCGACGTTGGGGAAACTTGCGAGCAGAATTACTGACAATAGGAAAACCGATTTCTGCCCAAGATGCTTGGATTGCTGTAACAGCTCTCCGTTATAATCTTCCCCTTGTCACTCATAACGTAAAAGACTTTTTAGGGATTCCGGGATTAGAGGTTCGCACATGTCCGTAATCTTACGATCGAAGCTCAACGTTTCTTCGAAGTGCTATTCTGCTTTACTAGCCGCGAGAAATTGCTGAAATACCTCAACCGAATCAACCAAAACGGCTTGCTTGCGCAGTTGTTTGAGCAGTGACAGATCCTCAATCACTGAAATTGTTTCAACCAAGGCTGGTGGAATCTCTCCAAACCGCGCATCCAGGTTGTCGAGGACTGACTCGCGCGCCGTTTGCAAGCTACCCAGCACCAGTCCGCGCTGCTCGCCGCGCTGCTCACCTCTTTTCTCTGCTCTCAATTCCATGTGGCTGAGTAGTGGCATGTTTCGTTCCTCCTGATATTGGGTGACCTGGTGTTCAAAGCGGTGCTGCAGTTCATCTGGCAAGGTCATCATCCAATCAACCAACCGGAAGAGTTGCCGGATATCATCTTTATCATATCCCCGTTCAAACAGTCTGCGGATCAGGTGCCACTTCCACTGCTGCCGTTGCTGGGGTTGACCCTGGGTGGCTTTGGTTTTCAGGTGGGCCATAATCATTACCGCAAAGGGATTCGCGCTCGCTTCCAGTTGCGGCCACTGGTGTTCGTAGTCGAGGAGTTTCACTACAGGGAACTTGAGGCTGAGTTCGCAGCCGCTGATGGCGTAGCCAAATGAGTTGGGACGCAACGCTCCCGATGAACGACGGCGAAAATGGGCGCAAGAACGATTGGGTAGCTTTGGTTTTCAGGGAGGTTCTGTTTTTGGGGCGGGTTATGCGATCGCATAATCCGAGAATCGCCGCATCTTCGGAGACAGAAACCCAATGACGATATCCTGACGCGGCACCCCCATCTCCACGAATCGTTCTGCTACATCAATTTCCGTGCCATTATACTGAATCCAGATCTTATCCCCTCTCAGATCCAGATGCATAACACAGCCGTAGATCCGCCGCTTGTTACGCCAGCCCACATTGACGATTAAATAGCGATCGTTTTCCTTGTCGTTGATAATCTGTGACTCGACATCCGGATCGTCTTGTCTTAGGCTCCTATAATAGCCGAGAAATTGTTGAATATAGTTGCGATATTGCTCTAGTTTATCCATGCTACAATCGCCTCCTCATCCGGTTCAAAGACTAAGATTTTCAGGTTATAGTCCTGAATCGCCAGTTGAATAAACTCGCGCTTAAAAAAAGTATTATAGATTTCAGCCGATACGGCTAAGTACATTGTCCGTTCCACTGCGAACAATTGGCTCTAGCCTAGCATTAACAGCCTGACATGATTGGAAACAATTTAGGTACGCTACCTATAGAGTAGGAAACGGTCAATATTTGCATTCTAGACTCTATCATCAGCGTAGTTTGCGAATAACCGATCGAGTCTAATAGACAATACCCGGAGCCGAATTTTTAAATCGATTTTTAATAGATGATGAAAAATCTTGTCAAGCCGTCTATAGTTGGGGACTATATTGGATAGAAAATCCCCGGTTCGATTCACTCTAAATTCAGGTTATCTAGCCATGCTAAAAACTCCATTTTCTGTGCGTCTGTTCGCTACCGCTGCGATCGCGCTCGGTTTTTCGCTCTTTAACCCTACCGCTGCTTCACCCCTCCTGGCCCAACTGCCCGACACGCCTGAACCGGTAGAAGGTATTGTCACCGACGACGTAGAAGCGGCCATCGCCTTTCAAACGGGCGTCACCCTCTACAGCGAAGGTAACTGGGTCCCCGCCGAAGCCGCCTTCCGCGAAGCCCTGGCTGCAGATCCAGACATTGCCATTGCTTACTTTTACCTGGGTACGATTCTGGCTGAGCGCGGCAAACGTCAGAGCGACGCAACCCTGACTCAGAACGCTATCGATGCCTATCAACAGGCCCTTAGCCTCGACCCCACCCTATCTGACGTACATTACAATCTGGGCGTCGCCTTTTACCAGGCCGGTCAGAACCAGCGAGCCATCGCAGCGTACAAACGGGCGATCGCAAACGACCCTAATCGCGCCAGAACGCGATACAATCTGGGACTGGCCCAACAAGAACTGGGTATGCTAACCGAAGCAATTGGTAGCTACAAACAAGCAGTGGAACTGGATCCGGAGTTTGCGGAAGCCTATTATTCTATGGGCATGAGCCACAAACAACTCGGACAAACTGATGCAGCTATTACCGCCTACCGGGCCGCGATCGCAATTGACAACAAATACGCCGCCGCTCACAATAACCTGGGCAACGTCCTGGCCGACCGGGGACAAACCGCTGCTGCCATCGAAAGCTACGAACAAGCGATTAAAGTCGACGACGACTACGCCGCTGCCCACTACAATCTTGGCGTAGCCCTCTACAACCAGAGCGCATTAAAACAGTCCAAAAAATCACTAGAAACAGCACGCACCCTCTTTCTCACCCAAAACCAGCTTGAAAACGCCGACCGGGCAGAGACCATGCTGCAAAAAATCGTTCAACTGGAGCAGCAACTCGAAGCTGCTCGCGCTAAAGAAAGGAGTTAGCTGTTAGCGATTAGCTGTTAGCGATTAGCTGTTAGCGATTAGCTGTTAGCGATTAGCTGTTAGCCGTTAGCTGATTTTTACATGGTCATCCTTAACCTATTCCCCATTCCCCATTCCCCATTCCCCGTTCCCCGTTCCCCGTTCCCTATTCCCTATTTCCCAAACTCAGATTAACTTCGGTTGCCATTCCCGTCTGCGTGAGTTAGAAGGTAAACAACATTCAATCCTATTCTTTCTGGGGGAAATAATTGATGGAAGGTTTAAAGATGGATAGTACAGGCGAGGTTTCGCGGCGGCAATTTATCACCTCTTTTGCAGCAGCTGCGATCGCAGCAGGAACCGCCTCTGTGGCTGCTTCTGTAGCTGCGATCGCAGGCAAGAATACGCCAACAGTCTCGCTGCCAACCCGCAACATCCCCATTGCCAGCAGCGAAGCAGCACTGTTTCCACCGCTAACCCAGGCAACCTTTGAATCAGTGTTACGCAGCCCATTCCGAGTCGAAACTGCCACTGGCCAATCCTTGAACTTAAAACTGATTGAAGTCGAAAAATATGAGTCAGGAACGAATCTGGAGCAATTTGTGCTGATTTTTCAGGGATCTGGCGACAGCGTACTGGCGCAGAATACCTATTCGATTGAGCATCGGAAACTGGGTAAGTTCGATCTTTTCATGGCACCGCTGACCCAGACTGGTCGCAGCCACTATTACCAGGCCGCCTTCAACCGATTGATCTAAAAATCCCTTGGTATAGCAAGAGCCAAGCTCGTTAGGACAGACAAAATTGAGAGCGCACTTTGCACGCTCTCAATTTTGCCCTAAGCGATGTGACTACTGCTATAAATGCTGGATATGCCTCCAGATCTAAGGATTTTTGAGCGTGCAGGTTCAGAGCGTACGCTCAAAAATCCTTAATTCTCTCGATTCGCATATCTTTCTGAGCAAACGAGACATCCCAACTCAATCTACTTGCGACATTTCTCCATCAGGTTTGGAACCTCACATCGTCCCGACAGCAACAGGGCACCCCTTGTGGGTGCCCCTACGAAAATTCTGTTTCTGCGGGCGCGATTCGCAGTAAACCGTAGGGGTCGGTCTTGTGCCGACTCTGGGATCTATCTCTGAACAGAACTCCTTAACGTTGCAGGACCAGACGATAGCGAGGCTTACCGCTACGAAGTTTTTCCATCGCCTCATCAATCTGGTTGAAGGAAAAGGTCTCTGTAATCGGTTCAATATCGTGGCGGGCCGCAAATTCCAACATCTTCGCAATCGTTGCAGGACTACCAACAGGACTAGCAGATAGGGATTTCTGACCCAGCATTAGAGGGAAAACAGGACTCGATATCGGATTGGGGACAGCACCAACAAAATGCAGTCGTCCTTTGGGACGTAACGCAACAATATAAGTGCCCCAATCCAGATCGGCGTTGGCAGTACAAAGGATCAAATCGAAAGAATTAGCAACTGCTTTGAGGGCCTCTGGATCGCGCGAGTTCACAAAATGGTTGGCCCCTAGTTCGCGCGCTTCTGCTTCTTTATCAGGGCTACTGGAAAAGGCAGTAACATCGCAGCCCCAGGCATGGAGAAAACGCAGCGCCAGATGCCCCAAGCCACCAATGCCGATGACACCGACACGGTCGGTGGGCTGAATGTTCAATTGGACGATCGGGTTAAAAACAGTGATACCACCACAAAAAAGCGGCCCAGCCTTAGCAGGATCCAGGGTTTCTGGCAAAGGGATTGCCCAGCTGTAGTGAGCGCGCACTTTGTCAGCAAAAGCACCGTGACGACCGACGATGGTGCCTTCAACCCTCAGACAAAGATTATGGTCGCCAGACATACACCATTCACAAGCGAGACAGGAACGAGAGAACCAGCCCAACCCAACGCGCTGACCAACTTTCAGAGTGGTGACGTTGTTTCCTACAGCTGCGATCGCACCAACAGCTTCATGCCCTGGAACAAACGGGTACTGCGTCATCCCCCATTCATTCTCCAACATACTCAGATCGCTATGACAAATGCCGCAATATTCAACCGCAACTTCAACCTCCTCCTCACCCAGCGGCCCCGGATCGTATTCAAACGGTTGCAACGCTCCACCCGGCTCGCGAGCAGCATAAGCATGAATGGTCATGGCAGGCTCCTTTAGCGGTTAGCAATTAGCTGATTATTACATCTTTACCTTTCACCCCCTAACCATTTCCCCATTCCCTTCCCAATACTGTTCAGTCATAACTTGGAAGGTTAGCGCCCCCTCCGGGGGCACTAACCCCCATTTCTTCGTGCTAGAACGGAAAAATGGGTTATTTTGAAAGCCTTGCTCCACAAGGCTTTCAAAATAACCTTCCAAGTCGTGTTCAGTTTAGAAACGAGAATTGATTTCTTGCGTAGGGGTACGGCAATGCCGTACCCCTGTCTATTTCTCGTGAAGTTTTTAATCCGCTATTCTTAACCAAACGGTATTGATCCCCGTTCCCCATTCCCTGTTCCCCATTCCCCCTTCCCTTCCTCCCATTCCCTGTTCCCCATTCCCTATCCCCTGTTTCCCCCAACCAATGCCGCTGTTTTAGCCATTGTTTCAATAATCTCCAGCAAACTGGTGCTCGTTCGAGATTCAGTTCCCTGCTGTTCAAGTGCTTGCAAAGCAATTTCGTACTCCTGTGCAGCAAACCGTTGCACCTGCGCTTTGTCCATACGAGCAGGCAGCGATAAGCGAATCGAAAAATCTCCATCTTCCTTATCTTCAATCGCATGAATCGAGAGTTCAGAACCGACCGCCACCTGAAGCTGTTGGAAACAGAGCGCAAAAGCAGCCCAGCGGATGCCAGCGGGAAAAATCAAATCGACAGTATTGAAATTTTTTTGGAAAAAGACCGCAAATTCGCCACGGTCAAACGTCTGACTGCGATTCCTGGGGCGACGCTCTCTTCGCCCGTGTTGGAAATAGACATACTCACAGATCGTACCTTCAAGATTAGTGTTAGGACTCGGATTCCATCCTTCAAGACACGCACCCGTCAGAACTGCCTCCAAAAAATTGGTCGCCATCACCTGTGCTGAAGATAAATCAGCTTGACTGAGATTGGCTTGAGTCAGATTCGACAGACTGAGATTCGTTCCGTGGAGATTCGCCTGACTGAGATCGGCCTGACTCAGGTCAGCCTGAATCAGATCGGCCCTCAGCAAATTGGCACCATTCAGATTAGCCCGATTGAGATTAGCCTGGTTGAGATCGGCCCGAGTGAGATCCGCTTCGTTGAGATTAGCACCACTCAAATTGGCCTGATTGAGATTGGCTCTGAACAGATTCGCTTGAGTAAGGTTAGCATCACTGAGGTTGGCTTTGAAAAGACCCGCACCATTCAGATCGACGTGACTCAGATCGGCATGACTCAAGTCAGCATCATTCAGCTCAGCACGGTTCAAATTGGCCTCCCCCAAATCGCAGTTGTGCAAGTTCACCCGACTGAGATCGGCACCTCTCAAATCGGCTTTATGGAGATTTGCTTCTTTAAGATTCGCACCTTTCAAATTCGCCATCGGCAAAGATGCAGGTTTGAGTATGGTTTGGTAAAGATTCGCTCCCCTTAAATCTGCACCACTGAGATCGACCCAGCTAAGATCGGTCTGACTCAAGTTCACCCCTTTGAGATCGGGCCGTCTGAGACTGGCCCCTTTCAAATTTGCCCCGCTGAGATTTGCCCCCCTGAGGTTGGCCTCGTTGAGGTTGGTTCCCTTCAGATCAGCTCCGCTCAGATCGGTACCGCTCAGATTAGCATTGCTTAAGTTAGCCCAGCTCAGATTGGCTTGTTTAAGGTCAGCATTACTGAGGTCAGCCCCATAGAGGTCAGGGTGTTCTCTAGGATTCTCTTCTCGCCAATGATTCCAGGTCTCTTGTCCCTGTTTGAGGATAGCGAGGTGTGTTGAGTTAGCCATTGCGCTTTTCTTATTTTTAGGACAGTGAGATCAGAAGCTCCAGCAGCAATTCCAGACTTCGAAGCAGTTTTGTGCGGCTTCAGCAATTGATTGATGTGTTAAAACATATCAATGCTACTGTTGTGGCAAGGTTTTAATGATTTTTGATTCCGAATTTTGAACGACCAGAAGCTAAAGGCTTTGTCTCAGTCCACATTCCACAAGTAGTTAGAATTGCTCCGGAGGAGTTTGGATAATCTGTCAAAATTCTCCGGGAATTTTCAGCAATTCCAAGTTCGAAACAATTTTGCGCTATTGCAGCAAGTGAATCATGTGTTAAGGATTGTGACCGATCTGAATGCAAGGATGCCAAAATTCTTGAATTCTGAATTTCTACCCCATGTATCTACCCGGCAATGCCAAATTCAAGCAGATTTGAAGACTTTTGAATTTGGCATTGCCGATATCTCTACCTTTTTCATTCGACCGATCGCTCAATAACGCTACCTGCATCCCATCTACTTTTGCGAGTCGTACAGACCATGCAGCGAAAAATCCTAGCTATCGCAATTTTGTTATCAACCCTTGGAGCGTCCACCTCAACTCAAGCAGCTGATTTCGATCGAATATTGCAACTGTTGGATAATCGACACTGCGCTTTCTGCGACCTGAAACGGGTCAATCTGAGCGGCAAATTCCTCAAACGAGCCTATTTGCGAGGGGCAGATCTCAGTCAGACCCATTTAGCCCATGCCTATATGCCCAAGGCAATCTTGATCGAAGCCCAGCTGCAGGATGCCAATCTGGTCAAAGCCGATCTCCGCGATGCTGACTTGCGGGGGGCCAATCTTCAGGGGGCCATCTTGGTCGAAGCCGATCTCCGCAATGCCTATTTGAGAGGAGCGACCTTAGAAAATGCTGACCTGACGGGGGCAAAGGTTGGAGGTGCTGTATTGGATGGCGCAATCTTTTGCAATACACTCATGCCCTGGGGATCGCCCTCAAACCAAAACTGCCCAACAGACCAACCCATTCTAGGGGATTGGCAAGAAAGGAGTTTTGCGTGTAAACTAGTACGTGTCTTTACGGATTTCGATCGAAGTGAGGAAACGTGGTTCTGGACGCTATCGCAAGCAAAGTCCTGTGGCGAAAGCACTCTAGTCCCACCCGATGAGGCAAACGAAGCGGCTGCAATGCAAAAATCTTCATCCGCAATCCCACCCGATGAGGCGAACGAAGCAGGTGAAGCACAAGAATCCTCATCCGACTCACCATAGAAGTACCGCGAGCTAAACAAGCTGTCCTCAAACTTTGGGCAGTTTATAACATGACCAATGGGAGTAATTGAAATGGTTAGAGATTTATCTGCCCTTGCTTATCCTTTAACAACACTGATCTTTGAGTATAATTTGTATATTCCAAACAGCTCGGAGTATACCCTGTTTAATGAAGGACTGCTTGCAGGATTAAAGCGGGACTCCGCAACCAATCAGTGTCCTGCTTATATGAAAGGCTATCAAGTGGGCAAGAGTTACTAAGTAATTGCAAACATTCAAGATTCACAATTCAACACTCCTGCAATCTTCCTTGCAAGCAGAATCGATTGTGCTGAGCAAATTGATGCGATCGCTGCAACAAGAGAAATTTCTGCATATGGCATGACTGCGGTAAGAGAAAAAGCATCGATTGTAGAAAACCTAAAGCGCTGGCATACTGGGAAGCGGCATAATAGGAACAGTTCCGAAACAACCGACGTCTCTCCAGTTCTCTTCTAAAATCCGCTGAGCAATCATGGCACGTAGCAGATCCCGCCCCCCTGCCTATAATCCTTCGCCTCCAAAAGTATCTAATCTTAACCTGGCAATTATTGGTGTTGTTTTTGCGATTGGCATTGGTCTTGGCATTGCTTTTAGCGCCGTGGCCAACTTCAGCCCAAAGAATGTGGTCTCCCGCGATGCCATCGACCGCGTTGCCCCCAATCCGGAAATTTGCGCCCAATATGGTGCCAGCGCCATCGCCATGGATACCCGCATTTTCGTCACGCTGAATCCATTCAATGTTTATGTTTCGCAACCTAGCATGCAGCCGGGCTGCGTTTTGCGTACCAACAACTGGGCAGTCCTGGAGCGGCGCAATCTGCTTAACGCAGAGCAAGTGCGCGGTTGCAAAAACCGCATGAACACGTTTGGCTATACTCGCGACCTGGATGCAGATCCCGAAATTAACTGTGTTTACAAGAACAATCGAGCCGAAAACCTTTTCCGCAATCAACCTGGCTTAGCGCCTCCTCCTGAAGGTTCAGATCGCTTCTAAATTGAAATCCTGATGCCTTACAGCAAATTTACGCTGAGCAGAGCGGTCGATGATTTTCACCTCACCATTGTTGAGGGCAGTCGTTTCTTCCCAGATATTGCGCCGATTGAGCCAACGCTATTACTCAGAGATTTACTGAAAGAGACCATTCCCTGGGCGATCGCAGTCAGCAGCGAGAAAGCCCGGTCCGAAGGCATCATTAACCCCGTCTTATTGGAAGCAAGGCGTCAGCTCAACGGACAAATCAGTGTCTTCTCTGGGGAAGAATTCAACGTACAACCCGAAGTGGATCTGACGGGCTATGTTGATTTTCTCATCAGTCGCTCCCCAGAACAATTGTTCATCCGATCTCCTGTGGTGGTATTGGTAGAGGCGAAAAAGGAAGACCTCAAACCTGCATTGGGGCAATGTCTGGCAGAGATGGTAGCAGCTCAGCGCTTTAATCAACAGAAACAGCAACCGATCTCAACCATCTACGGAGCGGTGAGCAGCGGTACAGTGTGGCGGTTTCTCAAGCTAGAAGGACAATGCGTCACCATCGACCTGACCGATTATCCGCTGCCACCCGTTGAACCCATTTTGGGCTTTCTAGTTTGGATGGCACAGAACGGCTGAACCCATTTTGGATTTTAGATTGCCGATTTTGGATTGAAGAAAGGCGGATTGGGCAAGCGTCCCATTTGGGCAATCATTCTACCCATTGCATCAGTCGCATCTCCAGGTGAAATTTGTTATGAGATATCAGAGAAAAGTTTGTCCAGGATTCTCTGGAGTCTCAATCAATGCCTTTACTTGCCCAAGGATAGATTCAAATGTTAACGCGCAGCAATATATTTGCCCCTGGGATAACGTTCCCCAGGTGTTTTTGTCGGTTTGTCCGAAGTCTCGATCGAAGCACCGCCGTTTTGTAGAAAGGATTTGCTTTCCTCAGACAAACCCGTGCTCTGGTTCAAACAAGCATCTTTCAACTTCGTTTGACTCAGGTTTGCACCGCTCAAATTCGCGCAGCTTAGATCTGCACCGCTGAGATCGGCCGCTGTCAGGTTAGCATTGCTGAGATTGGTGCCGCTGAGATTGGCATGACTCAGATTGGCACTGCTGAGATTGGTATGGCTGAGATTGGCACCGCTCAGGTCAGCATCGCTTAAGTCAAGGCCGCTCAGGTCGATGCCGCTCAAGTCAGCACCCACAAAATCCTTGCGAGGATCTAGTCCTGCAATCCTCGCTAATTCAGAAAAATCCTGGGTTTCTGCGCCAGTGATGCGATCGATCAGCGCTTGGGCTTCCTGCGTGATTTGGCAGGCCGCAACCTGAAATTTATCGGTCGTTCCAGTTGTTTGTTCTTGAGCAAAACTAGCTTCAGCTGAAGTTTTACTGCCTAAATCTAGATAAAGACAGTCTGGAAATCGGTTTTCGATGGTGTCTGCCATTCCAGGGCCAGAAACGCAGGGTTGTAGGGTGTTTTGTGTCTCATGTGCAGAAAAACTCGCTTGGAAGACACAATACACAAAACGCGATTGTAGCATGGCCAGCGTCTTGGAGATCCTGGCTGAAAAGCCCAATACTGGACATTTTTCTGATTTCGCAGCAAGGGTGAGTGCAACCTGAATCTTGCCCTTAGAAATGTTTGCACCAGTATTGTGGGTTCCTTCGCTTGATAGTAGCTTATATTTTAGAGCTTCCAAGTCGTGTTCAAAATAGCCTTCTAGTAGACTGGCACAGCTAATTTAATGCAATAGAGTTAGATTGTCGAAAAGGCTATAATCCTAACTTTATAGACCTCGGTAGCACTAAAGTGCTCGCTACGAATTTACACAATTTTAGGCGTGTCATACCACTAGGGTGTGAAGGTTAACTGTTTTGCGCTGCATCAGTCCTTGCAACCCAAAGAGAGCAACAAAAAACCCGATCTTTACTACAAAGATCGGGGCGATCGTACAATTCTCATATAAGAGAACTGCTCGCAAGCAGCCACAAACAGGCAACGCTGTTGTCGAAGCGCTAAGATCTCAATTCGTTGACGTAGCCTTACATTCCCGGAATATTCAGCCCGCTCGTTAGCTCTTCCATCCGTTCTCGCATTGTTGCTGTAGATTTGTTGTAGGCGTCCTTCATGGCAGCCGTGACGAGATCGGATAAGGCATCAGCTTCTTCACTCAATGCCTGCGGGGAAATTTCCACTCGGCGTGGCTCCTGGTTACCGCTCAGGATGACTTTCACGAGACCACCACCGGCCTCGCCTTCAATTTCCATTTTCTCAAGTTCATCCTGGAGCTGTTCTGCTCCTTCTTTGACCTGTTGAGCTTTTTTGAATGCTTCGGTCAGCTCTTTCATTTTTCCAAGCCCGAAGCCGAATCCCTGTCCTTTTGACATAACGTGCTAACTGCCTGCCATCTAAGTGTGTTCTGTGAAAATCACTGCAAATCATCATAACTCAGGCTGCAAGCAGTGAATCCAATGATTTGCAGAGATAAAAGTTTCTCCAACCTTGGATCTGTTTCCCTGATGGAAATCTGCAGGTCTCAAATTGGACGAGGTTGAACGTAACTTTTGAAGTTTAACCTGGGTTAATGATAGCGCTCTGGGATGCGGGATGCCTATTGCCGCTCGGCAAAGCGGTTCGGTTCAGGCAAACTGGAAGTCTCCCATAATCCTAACTTCTGGCTCTAGAGATAAAGACCATTGAGCTTCTACTTGCTCTTGCACATAGCGAATCAGCTGGAAAATATCGTTTGCCGTTGCTCCACCCAGATTGAGGATGAAATTAGCATGGCGTTTTGCGACTTGAGCCCCGCCAATTTGATAGCCTTTCAGCCCTGTTTGCTCGATCAGCCATCCTGCTGCTCTAGGGCCAGGATTGCGGAATACGCTGCCGCAGCTTGGCAAATGATAGGGCTGGCTAGTGTGACGTTGTTCTAAGTATTTAGAAGTCTTTGCTTTAACCTGAATAGGATCTGCGCCAGGTTGTAACTGGAATGTTGCCTGGGTCACTAAGCGGCGATCGCCCTGCAGAGCCGAGCTGCGATAGCTGTATTTGAGATCCTCAGGACCAAGGATTTCGGTTGTTCCGTCGGGTAGCAAAACATGGGCGTTCACTAAAATATCAGCAGTGCAAGCATTGTGGGCCCCTGCATTCATGACAACTGCTCCGCCCACTGTACCGGGAATCCCCACTGCCCATTCCAATCCTTCCCAGCCTCGCCGGGCTGCTTGCCACGCTAGACGGACGATCGGTTCGCCAGCGCCAACTGCGATCTGCCCTGTGGTGGGATCGAATGTTTGGTGGCGCAAGTGACGAGTACAAATCACTAGACCAGACAAACCGCGATCGCTAACAAGCAAATTGGACCCTGCCCCCAAAAGTTTAATGGGTAATCCTTCGGAGCGAGCCCAGGCAAAACTTGACTGTAATGCCTCTTTACATCGGGGAGCAATATACCATTCCGCAGGCCCGCCCACGCGGAAAGATGTGAGTTCGGCCAGGGAGACATGGGGTTCAATTGCTCCCTGGCCATTCGGGAGGTGAATGGGTGCGATTGTGTTGGGCACGTTTGAGTGTGGGAGGTGACTCTCTAGCGTTTTGGCCTCAGTGCTGGCAGTCAAACCAGGGGAGTGCAGGAAACCAGTGGAACGTTCAAGAAAGGACATAGAAACTCTAAAAAGCTGTCTTCAAATCTGAATGTACAAACCCTAGCAAATAAACTTTCGGGAGTTTTGTCAGCAAACGAACAGCCCTGCCATTTGACTCTAAAGACAACTGCACGATTTCTGCAATAGGCTGCTCGTAGCATTGTTCTGATAAAATGCCATCACATCTGGAATAATTTGATTCAGGTTTCCTGCTCCGAGGAATAGGGCTAGATCGCCTGGACAGAGAATTTCATTCAAAAACTGATGCACTGATTGAAGGGAGGGTTGATAGTAAACCTGCGGGTGATATTTGCCGATGACTTTGGCTACGTCCTGGCCGCTAATTTGCCTCAGATTTGGCTCGCCCGCAGAATAAATGTCGTTGATGATGACAAGATCGGCTTCACCAAAACATTGGCTGAAGTCCTCCAGAAAAGCCAGAGTACGGCTATAGCGATGGGGTTGAAATACTGCGACAACTCGCCTCTGTGCCGCTCCTTGTGCCTGAACATGCAAGCGTGCAGCAGTAAGGGTGGCGCTGATTTCGCTTGGGTGATGAGCATAGTCATCAACAAAACAAATGCCACCATATTGACCCTTAACTTCGAATCGGCGATGAGCACCTTCAAAGGTAGAAAGCGCTTGTGCGATCGCAGAAAAATCTAATCCCAGCAGACGCCCAATTGCAACAGCCGCTAAGGCATTACTCAAATTATGTTTGCCTAACAACGGCAGGTTTAATGTCCCTAAGATTTTGCCCCGCTCCCAAATGCGAGCTGTAGTTCCTTGCGCTCCATAGGCAATGCAATCGGCAGTATAACAGGCACCGGATGATGGATTCAAACTATAGCTAATGTCTGGTTTGATGCGATCGCGCACCGTTTCACAATCAATACACCCCACTAGAGTCTGACAGCGTCTGGCAAAAATCTGAAACGTCTCTACCACCTCATCCAACGTATCGTAATGATCGGGATGATCGAGTTCAACGTTAGTCACCACTCCAATATAGGCAGAAAGCTTTGCTAAAGAGCCATCTGATTCATCTGCCTCTGCAACCAAATACGGACCTTGCCCAACACTGGCATTCCCTCCCCAAGCATCAACCTCACCACCCACTACAATTGTTGGATCCAGACCCGTTTTTAACAATAAATATCCAATCAAGCTGCTAGTCGTTGTTTTCCCATGGGTCCCAGCAACTGCAATGCTGCGATAATCCTGGATTAATGCTGCCAAAACATCAGAACGGTGAAAAATAGGACAGCCCAAATCTAATGCTGCTCGGTATTCCGAATTGGCCGGATGGATTGCTGTTGAACAAATCACCTGAGGCAAACCAACAGATTTTCGTTCAACTTTTCCCTTGGTATTGCATCGCAAAGTTTCGGCTACAGTCCCGCAAGAAGCTGTAATCCCAACTGTTGCAGATGAAAATGTCCCAACAGATAAATCTTTAGATTGCTGAAAAAATTCTAAATTAGTTGCATCCTGACTCCAAAAAATATGCACACCAATTTCTTTCAAACGTTGAGTAATATGGGTTAGGCGAATATCCGATCCAGAAATAGGAAATTTTCGCCTAGCAAGAACATAGGCAAGGGCCGACATTCCAATTCCACCTATGCCGATGAAATGAAATGGTCTGCCGCTGAAGTCAACAGAATTGGGCATCTCCGCTCCTTACACACCACACCACACCAGACTGCGTACATAAATTAAATAACACGCGATATCATATTCTGTCTCAGCCGTTTTAGTCTAGCTTAAGTCGTAAATTAGCTGATAAATTACTCGATCTTGACCCACTAGCATAAAAAAATTTTCCTGTTTTGCTAGCTTCGATCTTCAGTGTTTTGATTTAAGAGCACTACCTGGTAGGATGAAGAGTTTCTTCAATTTTTCTATTGCGAAACTATTTTTATCTTTAATCGTTCGGCTCGAAGTGCAATCCGGAAATTCCTGACAATACTTGTTCCGTTTCTACCTTGACTTAAAAGATAATAGCTGAAACAACGCAAAATCGTTGAAGTTCCGCTCAGAAAGCCATTGTGATGCTAATGGCAAACCCTTTTCATGGATGAGACTGCTACTTCAAAATCGATTACTTCTCTGGAAGTAAGGGACTTTGAGTGCTACCCAAAATTCCATCAGATTTAAGTCAAAAGCAGACAATTTTGCGAGGCATCTTACAAGGGCCGTGACAAAACTTCTTGTTCTATTTCAACGCGCTTCAGCAAGGCGCTGCCATCTATCAGCCTGAACTCCCAAGATCTTGCCGCATTGTCCTTCAAACCCTCACATCTCCCTTAAGGAAGAACAGACGAACTTCTGAAGATTTTCTCTAAAACCATCTCCTTTCTCCTCTCAATACCTGACTTAGAAGGTTATTTTGCAAGTCTTGTTTTGCAGGACTTTGAGGGATTCCCACCAAAATAAAGAGTTGCAATTGCTCAGGTTCCACCTGTGCGATCGCAACTCCTTAAATTTATCGATCGCTATCAATTCCCTACATCAGCCAGCCCATAGTCCTCGGCACAAAAATCCAAAGGTAAGCGCCCTTTTTGGGAGTGCTAACCTTCTAAATTTTGACTCATCCCTGTTCTTCAAATTTTTGAGGGTATCTGCAAACCCTGAACTCTTTAATCAGAACCCTCTTTCGCAGACTCTCAACTTTGCTTATGCAAGATTCACCGATTCCACTAGAGATGTTGGCCCTCAAAGCAACATAAATCTCTCAATTGCATAAAGCACAAGAATGGAGCAATCACCCCAATCTTTTTGAACCATATTCTCCAACAAGTACTCGATCGATCCTGCAGGAATTCCCTAAAAACAAAGGATTTTCTCATTAATTGCAATTTTATGCTGTGCTAGAAGCCTCTGGTTTGAAGAAGTAATATCAGCAAAATTAGTATTTCATTCATCTGAAATTTACTAGCGTATCAAGGCAGCCTAACCCCTTAAAACCTATCCTGAAGCCTGCAGGATGCAACAAGCCGACTTAAACAATGCCTCACAAGCGTGTATGATCTGGGTCAGAACTTAGTAATTTTTTAATATTCAAGACAGAGGGCAAGACGCAGTGATTAGAGTAGCAATCAACGGTTTTGGGCGCATCGGGCGCAATTTCATGCGATGCTGGCTCACCAGGGACAATAGCCAATTGGAAGTCGTTGCCGTCAATGACACCTCTGATCCAAAGACAAATGCTCATTTGCTGAAATACGATACGATGCTGGGGGTGTTACAGGCAGATGTGAGTTCAGGGGATGACACCATCATTGTTAATGGTAAAACGGTAAAGTGCGTCTCCGATCGCAATCCCCTTAACCTGCCCTGGGATGCCTGGAATATCGATCTAATCATTGAATCAACAGGGGTTTTTGTCACGAAAGAGGGAGCATCAAAGCATATCGCAGCAGGTGCCAAAAAGGTATTGATTACTGCGCCAGGCAAAGGTGGTGATATTGGTACCTACGTGATGGGAGTCAACCACGAGGATTACGATCCTAGCAAGTTTGATATCGTCAGCAACGCCAGTTGCACAACAAACTGTTTAGCACCTGTGGCCAAAGTTGTGCATGAAAATTTTGGCATCATTAAGGGAACCATGACCACAACTCACAGCTATACCGGGGACCAACGGCTCCTGGATGCCAGCCACCGGGATGTGAGACGTGCTCGCGCAGCCGCTATGAATATCGTGCCCACCACCACAGGAGCAGCAAAAGCAGTTGCTCTCGTGCTCCCCGAATTGAAAGGTAAGCTCAACGGCATTGCGTTCCGAGTGCCAACCCCCAATGTTTCTATTGTGGATCTGGTGGTTGAGGTGGAGAAATCAACGATTGCAGAACAGGTCAATGAAGCCTTGCAAAAAGCATCTGAAGGCTCGATGAAAGGATTTCTGGGATATAACGATCTACCCCTGGTTTCAAGCGACTACAAAGGCCATGATTGTTCATCCATTGTGGATGCCAGCCTGACAATGGTTATGGATGGCAATATGGTCAAGGTTGTTGCCTGGTATGACAATGAATGGGGCTATAGCCAGAGAGTTGTCGATCTGGCAGAGCTTGTGGCTCAAAAGTGGGTTGCCTGAGTCCAGCGAAGTATTGCTCGTTCTGGTTTTTATATTCCCGAACCGACAAGCCTGACTTCCAGGTACATCCAGGAAACAAAAATGAGTTGAACGCTCGCTTCTTGCATAGAGGTATAGCACTGCTATACCTCTATGCAAGTTTTTGGCTTGGGTAAAGATGAAATCCCAGAAACTTAAGGCACACGACTTGGAAGGTTATTTTGAAAGTCGTGTTTAAAAAAATTACATAGTTTAAAAACGAACATTAAATAGCAAATACCATTGCTTGCATCCGCTGATGAGCAGCACAAAAAAATGATTTTAAGATGCACTATTGATAGCAATCTCGCTACATCCGATCAGCGATTTAATAGTTGCTACCAATTCCTGATTGGAAGTGCGAGACTTAACCAGTGCTGCTGCGACTTGGTTGACAGCTGCCAACCCCACTTCCTGGGCAGAGAAAACCACCACGGCCGGTGGCATCCCTGATTGGTGATTGAGATAGGGCAGGAGTTCTAACCCAGAACCATCTGGCAAACCTAGATCCAGGATCACCAGATCGAATTGCATTTGATTCAGGTATTCTCGGGCAGTCTCCAGGGTTGGAGTTGCAGTTACTTCACCCAGCTCTTGTAAAATCGCTTCGACGACTTGCTGGACATCTGGGTCATCTTCGACATGTAGGATCTGCGGTTGTCTGTCTCCCTTTTGGGCTAGGGCACGGCTGACTGCTGCCATCAGGCGATCTCGCTCGATGGGTTTGTTCAGCCAGTCGATAACGGCAAATCCCCCGCCACTGAGTGCTTCTCGTCCATCATCTGCCCTGGCAGAGACAACAACAATGGGAAGGTCGCGAGTCTCTTCTTGCTCGCGCAGTTCCCGGATCAAAGAAATGCCGTCCTGGTCAGGTAGGGTTAGATCGATGGTGATGGCACCATAGTGCTTGCGGCTCAGCAATTCTTTAGCTTGAGTTGCATTCTCTGCAATGTCAGTGGCAAATCCTCCTTGTTCCAACATCAGGCTTAGCAAGGTGGCAATATCCCGATCGTCTTCGCAAATCAGTAAGTGTGACTGTGAGGTTGTTTGGGAGGATTGAGCTGACGGTAGGGGGTCAGTTGAGCTGGATTCTTGATACTCCGATAGGTCGAAGTAAAATGTTGTCCCTACATCCGTGTCAGTGGTAAATCCGATGTGTCCGCCGAGTTTCTCAATGATGGCTTTGCTGATGCTAAGACCAAGCCCAGTTCCTCCTTTCTGGCGTGCGGCAGAGGAGTCTGCTTGGGCAAATTTCTGGAAGATGCGATCGCGGAACTCCTCTGGAATTCCTGGTCCGCAATCGGTGACTGAAACCCGAATCCATCGATCGTGATGGCTCACTGAAATCGTTACCGTTCCATCTGGCGGAGAAAACTTAGCAGCATTAGACAGTAGGTTTGACAGGACTTGCATCAATCGATCGCTATCAACATAAACCTGCACTCCTTTCGTTGCCGCAGTAAAGGTCAGCTCAAACTTCACACCAAATTGCTCGCTGTAGGGAAGATTTGCTGTTATTGCTTGTTCTATCAGTGCGATTAATGACAATGGCTGTAGCTCAAAAACCATTTTTCCAGATGCAATCTTTTCAATATCCAAAATATCGTTAATCAAGAAAATGAGTCGTTCGCTATTTTTAAGCGCAATCTCAATGAGTTCTTTGGCTTGAGAAGGTAGCTCGCCGACGATACCTCCTGCAATTAGGCTGAGGGAACCTCGTACCGATGTCAGAGGCGTTCTCAGTTCATGGCTAACCATGGAGACAAATTCATTTTTCAGATTTTCAATTTTCTTGCGCTCGGTAATATCGCGCACAATCGCTAAAACTTCTGCCTTATCGCTTACAACCAACCGAGATTCATAATCAGTGATTCCGCTATTATGCGCCAGCTGATATTCAAAAATCTGCATTTCTCCAGTGACCAATGCCTGTTTGATGTGATGCATTGCTTGTTTTGCCACTTCTGGTGGCAGCACATCACAAACGCGACTGCCGATGAGTTGGTCAGGTAGAACTGCTAAATCTTCTGGATTTGTCGCTTTGAAATCTAGATAGATGCCAGCCTCGCTAATGCGGAACATCAAATCTGGTATGGCATTCAGTAAGGCTCGGTTTTTGGCTTCGCTCTGGCGCAGAGCCATTTCTGCTTGTTTGCGTTTTGTGATATCTTCGACAGTTCCTTCATAGTATTTCACCCGACCTGTGGAGTCGCGGACCGCACGAGCATATTCCGAAATCCAAATGATGCTATTGTCTTTGCGATAGACTTGAGATTCAAATTCGGATACACTTCCTTCCTCCCAAAATTGGCGAATGAACTCATAACGACGTTCAGGATCGACATAGAGTTGATGTTCAATATCAGTGATGTTGGCCATCAATTCGTCAGGCGATCTATACCCATAAATGCGGGCTAATGCTGGGTTGACGTTAAGATAATGTCCTTCAGGCGTGGTCTGAAAGATTCCTTCCACTGCATTTTCAAAAATGTCGCGATATCTGGCTTCGGCCTGTCGTAGTTCTTCTTCTGCCTGTTTTCTTTCTGTAATATCTCGAACAACAACTGCGATTGCTTGTTTGTTACCATTGGAAATTAAGTTTGCACTCACGGCAACATCCACTAAAGACCCATCCTGACGGCGATATTGCCGTTCACCTGTAAAGTTGCGATCGCGATCTGTTTGAATGTGCTGGATATTGCTGTCAATACTTTCTCGATCGTGGGCTACTAGATCGTAAAGCGTTACTGCTGGAATTGCTTCGACTGAATAACCAAAGAGATGTCGAAATGCAGGATTAGCGTCTAACAGATGTTTAGTGTCGGCATCGACCAGAAAAATACCTTCAGCAGTTTGTTCAACGACAACCTGATAGCGGGCCTCGCTTTCCTGCTGTTGTTGCTGGGAGCACGCTAGCGTATTCAGTAACCGATTAATTGCATCTGCGAGCTGAGACAGCTCGTTTTTTGCCTGAACGGTAACTCGAGCTGAGAGATTGCCGCTGTCACCAATTTCTGTAACTGCTTCATTCAATCTAGTTAATTGCGAAAAAACAAGTTTTTCGAGGCATAAAAGCGTGATGCCACTGATCCCCCCCCCAAGGATGATGAGAGACCCGAGGAGATAAAACTGCTCTTGCTGGACCGAACTACCTGGTAGCAGAACGATCAGAATGACATAAACCACAACAAGCAGACAGAGGAACGTCGCGCTGATTGCAAACAGGGTTTTCTGGCGCAAAGTCATAGTGACAGAATGGATGATTGAGAATGAGATATGGAAAATAGATTAAATGGGGGAAGAGAGCGAACAAACGCAGTTTTGGGGTTCAGGGTTTGGTGTTTTTTGTGCCTGGTTCATTGTTTGCCAGGAAATTTAGGCATCAGTAAGCAAAGATCGATACTGTTTTATCAATACCCATTTTTCTGCTCTGCATCGCCATTTTCTCCGCTACCTTCACTTGCCTATTTCTTGACAGTACTCTTCATCTTTATACACGACTTGGAAGGTTATTTTGACAGCCTTGCTCTGCCAGGCTGTCAAAATAACCCATCTTATAGTTCAGCAGGCAAAATCAAGGATTAGCCTGCCCGGGGGGACTCATCTTCCAAGTCATGTTTGTATCCTGGCTTTTTGCCAATGTCCTGAGTTGTATGGTTTGGACGCTGGCATTGGCCAGGAGAAGGAATAAATCTTCCAGCGGTCGGGAGGTTTGAGGGCGCGGGTGCCATCCGCACGCTCAAACCTCTTCACTGATATCCCTAAGAATCGAGGAATGAACGGGATACCAAGACTTCTGGCTTCAGCTTCCTCGTCAATTCATCCTTTAAGTTACTGACGTTTGTCCCTTTGATAGCGCGATCGGTCTTCAGAAAAGATTGCGAATTGTCAAGCGGATTTTGGGAGGGTGTCCCTGTAATAGGTTGACAGGGGATCTCCCCGATTGGGATTGGGCTGGGAATCTCTCTCGCTAGAGTTTGACCGTTTTTAGCCGCTGGGTAGTAAGGAAAGACTATGGATCGCGATCGCAACCTTCAGTGTATTCAACAACTTAACCCCATCCGCGATTGTTGCCAGATCTATCATCTGATGATGGGGTACGAATTTGCTTGGGATATTCGGCGCTCGTTCGAACTATCGCTATTTCGAACCTTCTGCGTCCCAAGCATTTCAGCACTTCTGGACAAAACAGGCGAATTTCACCATCGTCCGCAAAAGCGCTACGATGACACGACGCTGATTATTCAGAAAATTGCTGAGTCGGGATATGACAGCCCCAAAGGGCGAGAGACAATCGAACGCATGAATCATATCCACAGGCACTACAGAATCGCCAACGCGGACTTCCTGTATGTGCTCTCCCTGTTTATTTACGAACCGATTCGTTGGAATGCGCGCTTTGGCTGGAGACCGATGTGCAAAAACGAACGCCTGGCGTCCTTTTATTTCTGGCAAGCGCTGGGCGAACGCATGCACATTCAAGACATTCCAGCAACCTACGAGGCATTTGAGCACTACAACCGCGACTACGAACGTCAGAACTTTCGCTATTCAGACGCGAACCGTCGCGTCGGCGAATCCACGCGCAATTTGTTCTTGAGCTGGTTCCCAAAGTATTTGCGCCCGGTGCTGGAATGTAGTTTTTATGCGCTCATGGACGAAACCGTGCGGGATGCCTTTGGGTTTCCCCATCCTCCCCAGATTGCGAACTGGGGGGTGGAAACAGCGCTCAAGCTGCGGGGAAAACTAATGCGATGGGTTCCGCCGCGCAAGCAGTCCAGTTTTCAAACGAGCGCCCCTCCCCGCAGTTATCCCAATGGCTACAAGCTTGAGGATTTGGGGCCACCTGCACATTAATTTATACGACTTGGAAGGTTATTTTGCAAGCCGCGCAGCGCAGCTTGCAAAATAACCTATTTTTTAGCATCAGCACCCAGTAACAAAGTTAGCGCTCCCTTCGGGAGCGCTAACCTTCCAAGTTATATAATTCACTTCATCTCAAGGCGAAAACATCTCGATTACAGGTCGCTTCGATCGATACTTTGAGACAGAATGCCGAAAATTCTCTCTACTGGATCGAGGGCATATTCCTGCAGGTCGAGGGTGACCTGGTTTCCTTCTAGCCGCAAGAATTTCCACAGGTTGCCCGTCGTGACGCTCCCATACAGGCAGGGAATAGCATTGCCGTGCTGCTGATTAAATCGGGATGCGGCGATCAGTTCAGCAATGCATTGCGGGATGCCGGCGTTGAGGTTTTCGTTTTTGGCTTCGACGATGGTGGCGACAGGAGCCTCAATCGCCAATTGTTCTGGGCTGCGGCTGAGGAGAAAGTCAACCCTGCCATTCAAGCCCAAACTGGAGTCGACGTTAAATTCTGTCCCAGAGAAAAGACTGATTTTCCCCTGGGCTTGATTTCTCAACTCAACCAGAAGGGGGGCAACGATCAATTCTGAGCGCGCTTTTTCTGTATTGATGGCTAAGGCTAGGGGAATGTTGGTTTCCAGAAAAGAGAGCAGCCAGGCCGCCGGTTGACAAGGCGGACAGGCGCGAAACGTTCCCGTTGTTTCGACCAGGACGAGATCGAACTGTTGTTTCAGAGCTTGAAGCGTGAAATCGCTATATGCCATCTGCGCCCTCCCAATAGGAACTTTATACCATTTTGGATTTTAGATTGCCGATTTTGGATTTGGGAAACCCTGACTGGGCGAGCATTCTGCCTGCTGGGAAGCTCCAAGGAGCGAGTTTATGAATGAATTTGGTTGCGCACCCAGCGACGCCAGCTTCGCATCAAGGTAGTGTCGTCCTGGTTTTCGGCTTGGTGCAAGATGCGCTCGATCTCAGCTGTAGAGACGATGGGGAAGGTCAAGCTTTTTTCGCAAGCAACATATTCACCCTGCTGGAGCTGGTAAATGGTGAGAGTTTCGCTGGCATAGCGCCAAATTTCAGGGACGCCGAGCTGTTGATAAATGTTAAATCTGTGGCTGGAGGAACTGGTTATATCGACTTCAATGACGAGGTCGGGGGGGGGATCGGTTGCCAGATCCACTTGCCTGCCCTGGATGCGATCGCTATTTTGAATGTAATAGCAGGAATCGGGTTCTGCCCCGTGTTCCAGATCCTCTCGATTCAGCGTCACTGACGCAAATCCCTTCACTCTGAGGTCGAGTTCTTCAGTTAGGATATCCACCATTCGTTCCAGGAGATGCTTGTAGGTTTCGTGGCGATCCGAAGGCATAGTAATTTCCAGAATTCCGTTCCCATAGGCAAGACGAGCCGATCGACCCTCTCCCAGATCGGTCAGTAATGCCTTGTAGGTTTGCCAGCTCACGCGAGGCAACACCACTCTTTGCGTGGTTCGAGGCGGTCGAGTTTTAACAGGTGCAACGAGGCTAACCATAAAGAATAAATGAAATGCGTTTGGGGGAGCGTGAAAGTGCTCGCTTCAGGCGATCGGGCATGCTAGCTTTTTAGACTCTAAAAGAATGAGAATTTAAGCGTTTGTCAAGTTGTAGGGGTACCCCTTGTGGGTACCCTCTCCAGAGACTACCGGAACAATCAACTGGCATCGTCCCCCCATCCTGGCAAAAAACACTCTATTCAAAGACTACCGGGGCAACCAACCCCAAGGGATTGCCCCTACATCTTATTCAATTCTTGTTTCTGAATTAGAGGATAAACGAGCTGAATCTACCATCTAGAGAGACTCGTGGAGATTTGTTGCTTTTCCTGGAGGTGCTTTTCCTGGAGAAACTGGGCAAAGTCGCGGACTTGCGACAATCAATCTTCAGGCAGGTCGTCCAGGATAGCGGTCAGCTGCGCCCGAATATCGGTCACTTCACTGGCAGGCTTGAGTTAATCTCAGCTGCTGCGGAAAAACGGTTTCAACCCCAAGGGTGGTCATAAATGCCGCTGGATCGTCGGCTGTAGTAGGGACAAAATCACCCTGCACATCAGCCTTCACCCAATCTCCAAATAATTCCACCAGATAAGCTTCACCATTTTTGAACACTTCAACAACAGCGCCAGCTGTGCCGGAGGGAGCTGTGCTGCCATTGCTGAGGGGAATCGCTTCTGTCAGGTTGACAGCGTCATAGAGGTGGAATTGGCTCATTGCTGCCTGCCAAATCGTTCTGGAACTACCGTAAGGGAGGACGGAAGATTGAGGACGGAGAAGGAAGGAAAGGATTGAGGACAAGAACAAAGAATTAATTGCGATCGCAAAGATCTCTATCAACGCTCTTTCTTTCCTCGTTCTTCCCTCCTCCGCCCTCCGTCCTTCCAGTCTGTTTCCAACAAGTCCGGTTTAACCCAACCGGATGTGGGAAGGACGGAAGATTGAGGACGGAGAACGGAGGAAAAGATCTGGGAGAAGGAAAAAGAATTAATTGCAATCAGAGATCTCAATCAACGCTCTTCATTCCTTCTTCATTCCTCCCTATTCCGTCCTCCGTCCTCCGTCCTCCATCCTTGAATCCCGTTTCCAACAAGTCCGGTTTAACCCAACCGGATGTGGGAAGGACGGAAGATTGAGGACGGAGAACGGAGGAGAAGATTGATTACAGGAACAAAGCATTAATTGCCATCACAAAGATCTCAATCAACGCTCTTCATTCCTCCCTATTCCGTCCTCCGCCCTCCGTCCTTGCATCCCGTTTCCAACAAGTCCGGTTTAACCCAACCGGTAGGGTCTGAAATCGATTTTGGTCGGGTACTCGTCAGGAAAACAGTTTCCAACAAGTCCGGTTTAACCCAACCGGTAGGATCCCTACTCAAATTCGCTCGAAACCTGCGCTCAATGTTTCCAACAAGTCCGGTTTAACCCAACCGGTAGGGATGTGTAGTACCGTGCGTTCCCAATCGGTAACTACGATTGTTTCCAACAAGTCCGGTTTAACCCAACCGGTAGGGTCAGGTCACAGAATCCCGAAGCGCAGGTCAGCGTGTTTCCAACAAGTCCGGTTTAACCCAACCGGTAGGGCGGGGTGACCATCTACTAGGGCCAGGAGGTTTAAAGGTTTCCAACAAGTCCGGTTTAACCCAACCGGTAGGGAAGCAAATAGATTTGCCCGGTTGTCATTGCTCCCTAGTTTCCAACAAGTCCGGTTTAACCCAACCGGTAGGGCGGGAATGACGCCATAGTCATGGCCTTGCCGCATGTCCTGGTTTCCAACAATTCCGGTTTAACCCAACCGGTAGGGACCCTTACATGATAGAGCGTTCGGCTGAAGTATCGGGTTTCCAACAATTCCGGTTTAACCCAACCGGTAGGGCGTACAAACCGGAGGGTGGATGGATCTGTGTCGATTGTTTCCAACAATTCCGGTTTAACCCAACCGGTAGGGTTCGCAGAGACTACCCTCATGTGCGAGTGTATACAGTTTCCAACAATTCCGGTTTAACCCAACCGGTAGGGTTCTTTGGAAAACCTCACCTACCATAAGGGGAGGCCGCTTGTTTCCAACAATTCCGGTTTAACCCAACCGGTAGGGAGAGACGATGAATGAGGTGAAATTGCAGGATTTAGCGTTTCCAACAATTCCGGTTTAACCCAACCGGTAGGGATCCCCATGCAATCCAATCAAGCCAGACGCTCTCACGTTTCCAACAATTCCGGTTTAACCCAACCGGTAGGGCTTGGAACAGGTTTTCAGGGGGTACAGGCAGCTATCAGGTTTCCAACAATTCCGGTTTAACCCAACCGGTAGGGTGCGATAAACTGGCGTCACTGACCAATCATAAATGGTTTCCAACAATTCCGGTTTAACCCAACCGGTAGGGTCGTAGGCATCGGACTGGAAATCTCATTCTATTTCGTCAAGTTTCCAACAATTCCGGTTTAACCCAACCGGTAGGGAATGGTACTTGCAACATCGTTGTCAGGGCGGGCCAGTTTCCAACAATTCCGGTTTAACCCAACCGGTAGGGTTTCAGCTGAACCTGTTGACCAGGCCGCACTTGTTGTCGTTTCCAACAATTCCGGTTTAACCCAACCGGTAGGGAGTTCGTCTACAACACCTTACCACGAGCGGGTTTCAGCGGGCAAATCGACGCATCCCGATTTTGCTGTCAATAAGGCCGGGGTCTTTCTCAATAAGGAGTGGCTCGTGGCGTCTGAAACCCTTGCCCAGAGCGGAATCGACGCAATCCAACGAAAGAATGCGGCTTTCAGCGTTTTGCCGGATTGCGTCGATTTTTGGGCTTTATATTGCGTGTAAGGCTTATCCGGCAAGGATTTCACTCTATATGATGTAGCAATTGGGGGGAAGCGCGGGCGGATCGCTGCCGAGGGTCGGGATGCGCTGGATGGCCTCAGCTGGGATCCCATACCAAAAGTTTGCCCGGTGCTGAAAAAACTACCCTAACAAATCTGGGTCAAGTCCCAGTGCCTTTAACTGCTCTGGACTCAAAGTATTGAGCTGCGCTCTGAGCTGTCCCAGCTGACTTTCTGCCTGCGCTCTCAACTGCTGTTCTTGCGCTCTCAACTGTTGTTCCCGATCGGCCCGCTGCCGTTCCTGTCCAATCTCCGCTGCAAAATCTAGAGACTCGGCAAAGCGATCGCCGTGGGCATAGTAGGTATCCAATGCTTTGAGCAGCTGATTCACGCTCAACTGCAGGGAGGGAAACAGCGGCGAAACAATCGGCATGTCCCCCCGGAATTGGGTCATCTGGTAGCGGCCGTTCACCAGCTGACAAACGGCGAAGGTGGGTTCTTTCACGTCCAGATGCTGCAAATTGGCCAGTGCCCGGTAATCGAATATCCAGTATTCAGGGATGCCTGTGCGCTCGTAGTCGGAGACTTTTTCAATCCAGTCATCTTTCCAGTTGGTGCTGACAATTTCGATCGCTAGCGTTGGGGCTTCGTAGGCAGCGGCTTCGATATCGTTGCATTTGGCCCATTGGCTTTTGGGCATCACGACTAGATCGGGCTTCCGGCCTCTGGGTTTTGGGGCGGTAATTTTGACCGAGAGGCAACGTTTGACAATATAGTTCAGTTTGACCTGGGCAAAGTACCGGCTCAAGAGCGTGTAGAGGCAATCGACACAATCCTCGTGGCGACCGATCGGGTCGGGCATGGGTACCAATACTCCATCAATCATCTCATATAGAATATCAGTACCATCGTCATATTTGAGGTACGCTTCAAAGGTTTTGAGTTTGGGGGGGGTCAGTGCTTGAACCATTGCTCTGCCTCAGGTCGTGGAACTAGTTTAGCAAAGTGAGGGGTTGAGGGGGCGGAGGGCGGAGGACGGAGGGCGGAGGGCGGAGGAAAAGTTTTTGGGAACGGGAAAAGGAGGAATTGCCATCAGAGCTAGACTCGGTAGCACTAAAGTGCCGACTACAAACCTGGCAGCGCTGAAGGGCCTGCTACAAACTCTGTACAATTTTAATGGGGCCAAATGGGTTGCGGATCGTGGCTTTTGGGGTCTCTGCGCGTGAGGGTGAATGTCTAATACCCATTTGGCTTGGAGATGCAACGGATGAAATTGGCAGAATGACTGCCCAAATGGGACGCTGACCCAGTCAGCCTCTCTTCAATCCAAAATCGGCAATCTAAAATCCAAAATGGTATAACTCGAGGGTTTTGTGATGGATAAGCAAACGGTGCAGCGGTTGCTCTGGGGCAGTTTTTCGATTCCACGTTTGATTGGCTCGGTGTTGTTTGTTTATGCCTGTCTGTGTGCCTATGCGTTCTTTTTCAGCAATGGGATGATGTTTCAGCCGGGGATCTCTAGCTATGAGGATAGCGATCGCATTCTGAAATTAACGGCTGCGGATGGCACGCAAATTTCGGGGCTGCATTTGCAGACGCCACAGGCGTTCTACACAATTCTCTATAGCCACGGCAATGGAGAAGATATGGGAGACATGATGTCTGTCTTTAAGACATTGCAGGAGAGTGGCTTTTCGGTGTTCGCCTATGACTATCGCGGCTATGGCACGAGCGAAGGCCAACCGTCGGAGCAAACGGCCTACCAGGATGTTAATGCAGCGTATCGCTACCTGACAGAGGAACTGAAGATTCCACCCAACCGGATTATTGCCCTGGGGCGCTCGATTGGGGGTGGCCCGGCGGTGGATCTGGCGGCCCGGGAACCGCTGGCGGGATTGATTATCGAAAGTTCGTTTACGACTGCCTTTCGGGTGATGACCCGCGTTCCTTTGCTCCCCTTTGATAAGTTTGCCAATATTCACAAGCTGAAGCGGGTGCAGTGTCCGGTGTTGATCGTTCATGGGACGGAGGATGGCACGATTCCGTTTGGGCAGGCTAAGCAGTTGTTTGCGGCGGCGAATGAACCGAAGCAGTTTTTGGCGGTGGAGGGTGCGGGGCACAATGACCTGCTTTGGGTGGCTGGAGATCGCTATGGCAAAACGCTGCAGGAATTTGTGCAGTTGATTGCGGAATCTGAAGCCCCTGCCTTGTAGGTGTTGAGTACTCGCTCAAGGTGCAAACAAGGGTTGCGAACAGTCTCCATTGTTCATCAAATTGAGGGCATTCCATGTAGATTGTTTGCTATGCCACTTTTGCTTTTGCAGAAGCGGTTAGAATGATTAAGGTAAGGGAAGGCGTTCGAGCTGACTGCTTTCCCGAATTAAGATTAAGTTGTTAATAAGTTGGGTTTAATCGTTACCCCTCACCATGGAATCTAGTAGTAGCCCGTCTGCTAACCCTTCTGACAACCATCACCACTGGTTAGCAGACGTTTTAGGAACGCTGATTGGGATCTTGACGCTGACCTTACCGCTGATTGCGATCGCATATTATTCCGCTGGCAGCAATCCAGAAATTCCCCCCCCTTCGTCTCCTCACCCGTTACTAGAATTCACAGGGGATTAGGGGCATCTGCCAACAGGGGGCTTCCAGGCGGGCAAGCTCTAACTGCCATTCAGTGAATGGTAAGTTGTTTAACGCGAACTGGCGAATTGTTCTTCACCGACGTCGAGGTTGAACAAGGTCTGGAGCGTTTGCATGGCTTGCTGACGTGCTTCAATGTCTTGCTGTGCCCGCAATTGCACCATCGGATCGTGAAGGATTTTGTTGACAATGCCCCGGGTCAAGGCTTCAATCACTTCCTGGTGTTTTTCAGCAAATTCGGAGCCTAAGCGAGACAGAGCCTTTTCCAGTTCTTGCTCGCGGATATTTTCAACTTTGGCCCGCAGGGAACTGATGGTTGAGACCGTGGCTAGCGATCGCAACCAAACATCAAAGGATTCCACTTCTTCTTCCAGGAGTCCCTCGGCTTCCATGGCCATCTTGCGGCGGCTTTCCTGATTTTGAGCCACAACTTCCTTTAAATCGTCTACGTTAAACGCCTGAACATGCTCCAGCTGATTGACATCTTCATCAATATTGCGCGGTACAGAAATATCAAAGAGCATCAAAGCCTGCCCCGGTTGGATTGCCGCTTCTAACTTAGCCCGATCGAGCAGCGGATCTTGAGCAGCCGTGCTGGTGAAAACCAGATCCGATTTGGCGATGGTAGACATCATTTCTGAGAGCGGATAAAGCTGTAACTGAGCCTCTTGAAAGAATTGCTTGGCGAGTTCCTCCGCCCGCTTCAAAGACCGATTGACAATGGCAATCTGAGTGGCTCCTTTGGAGAGGAGGTGCTTTACCAACAATCGCGACATTTTGCCTGCGCCAATAATGGCAACTTTGCACTCAGATAAATCTTCTACTTTCATCTGAGCGAGTTCCACGGCAGCGGAACTGATCGAAACGGCCCCCGTGCCAATGCTGGTTTCGGTGCGAACTCGCTTGCCGGCAGTGATGGACTGTTTCAGCAAGCGATTGAGAACGCGTCCAACTCCCTTATATTGCTGGCCGAGCTTGTGGGTTTGTTTGACCTGAGACAGAATTTGCCCTTCCCCTAAAACCAGACTGTCCAGACCTGCGGCAACGCGCATCAAATGCATGACGGCATCCTGATGCAGCAGGATAAACAGATGAGGGCGCAGGCGATGCAAGGGGATTTGGCTGCGATCGGCCAGAAATTGCATCGCTTCTCGAATGCCCTGTTCGGTTTCGCCAGTCACAAGATGCAGCTCCAGGCGATTGCAGGTGCTGAGAATTGAGACTTCTTCGATGTTGGCGCAGCTACACAGATGCGCGATCGCACCCTCAATCTGAGGCTCAGGAATACTGAGCTTTTCGCGAACTTCAACGCTTGCGGTTTTGTGACTGAGACCCACAACAACAATATTCATAATTCTCTGCCTGCTTATCCCCTTGTACAACTGCATCCTGCATTGACGAACTGGGAAAATTCAAACACCGATCAATCCCCACACCCTACAGATCGAGAAGACCGATTTTTTGCCCGTTCGATCCCATCAAATCACCTCAACTGGAGCACCTTGGGCTGATCGAACAAGTGAACCGTATCCACGAAACGCGCGGTTTGAGATTGACTAGAAATCACCAGACTCTGGGTTCGGGCCCCACCTTTAAACAGCCGCACCCCTTCCATCAGGGTTCCAGGCGTAATGCCACAGGCTGCAAATAAAACAGTTTCTCCCGATGCCAGTTCCTCTGCGTTATAAATCCGATCGGGATCGTCGATGCCCATTTCCTTCAACCGGGCAACATTATCTTCCCGCGTCCACTTGGCACTCTCCGGCGTTTTCACTTCATCCGGATCGTAAACCAGGCGTCCTTGAAAATGACCGCCCAGACAACGCATCGCCGCTGCAGAAATTACCCCTTCTGGTGCAGCACCGACTCCCATTAAGCCATGCACATTAGTGCCCGAAAACGCACAGGAAATAGCTGCTGAAACATCCCCATCGCTGATCAGCCGCACTCTTGCTCCTGCCTGACGAATTTCTTGAATCAGTGCTTTGTGGCGCGGTCGATCCATGACGATAATCACCAGTTCCTCAACCTTGCGTCCCAGGCAATCCGCAATGATCTGTACGTTCTCCGTGGCAGTTTTGCGAATATCAACGTGATTTCGGGCGACAGGAGGCGCTGCCAGCTTTTCCATATAAAAGTCAGGCGCTTCAAACAACCCTCCTTTCTCCGAAATCGCTAACACTGCCATGGAACCGGGTTGGCCATAGGCAACCAGGTTGGTGCCTTCACAGGGATCCACTGCAATATCGATTTCAATCAGCTCATCAGGGTTGCAATAGTCTTTGGCATCTTCGCGAGTGCAAATCCCGAGTTCTTCGCCAATATAAAGCATCGGGGCCTCATCCCGTTCGCCTTCTCCAATCACGATCCGGCCCCGCATGTAAATCTTGTTCATCCGTTCCCGCATGGCTTCCACTGCGACATGATCGGCAGTATCTTTATCACCTTTCCCCATCCAACGGGCAGAGGCAAGGGCAGCCTGCTCAACAACTTCAATAATTTCTAGACCGATGACATTATCCACGGAATACGTCCTCCCAAATGCTGGTTGCGCGTCTTAAAATGTCCAGCAATCCCAGTTTTAAAGTCTATCAGAATCGGGAGACCCCCTTGAAGGGCGCAAGTAGACTAGACTGTGTTAAGTTTTGCTGCTGCGATGACGGCAGTCAGAGTTTTGCGAAGGGTCAAAACTAAATGAATTAGAGATTTTACCCCCATTTGCTGAACTCAAGTGCATCCTTTAACCCGTTCCCCGTCAGTATTACAGGAGTATTGCGAGTGAACGCTGCTGAGCAGGCCAACAACCTCCAAGTTGCAAGCAAGATTGCAACGCTGGTGAATCTGTTTAAATCTGAGTTCCCCGATGTCAAAGCCGATCTGAAGCCCTGGAGGAACGATCCCGATACCCGCGAATGGATGGATCCAGATTCCATTGATATTGGCTTTCATTTCCCTGGTCGAAGCCGATTGTTTCAAAGTCGCAGCATTCTGGTGCAAATTCGCTTCTATGAGGATCCCGTTGAGCAATCCTTTCGAGCCATTGGTGTCGAGGCCATTGGCTTTGACCATGAGGGCAAACAGTGGCAGCTTTCAACCATCAAGGACTGGCATTTCGTTGGGGCTACCTGTCCCACGCCGGAGATGGGAGAGAAACTGAAACAGTTCTGCAGACAGGTGCTGGAACTGTTTAATCAGGGGGAGAGGTAGGTGTCAGGTGTCAGGTGTCAGGTGTCAGGTGTCACGATCTATAGAAGCATTGAAGCAAAATCTTAAAACCTTTGCCCTCTGCCTCCTGCCTTCTGCCCCCTGCCTTCTGCCCCCTGCCTTCTGCCCCCTGCCTTCTTGCCCCCTGCCTTCTGCCCCCTGCCTTCTGCCCTCTGCCTTCTGCCCTCTGCCTTCTGCCCTCTGCCTTCTGCCCTCAACAACCTGACTGTCAATTCGTTGGGGCAACAAACTCGATGGTCGGAACAGTGTAGTTCCGGGGAGTCTGGCCAGGGATGGCGGGTACTGTATTGCTGGGTGCGGCTTGATTGGGTGCAGGATAGGTTGGCACCTGATAACTCGGTATTGCAGGAGCACCAGTGGGATAAGTGGGCACAGCATAATCAGGGGGTGGACTGCTGGGGGGGGTATAAGCAGGGACTATTGCTGTGCCTGAGAGAACTTGTTGCTGATGCAGTTGGCGTTTCAGAGCAGTGCGAGTGGCTGGGCCCAGGATGCCGCTGGCAGGAAGGTCCCGATCCAGTTGAAACCGACGGACAGCGGAGCGGGTCGCTGAGTCGTAACAGTGGGTGACCTCACCCCGGTAATAGCCTAATATTTTGAGTTGCTGTTGCAGGATAGTGGCTTCAGCGCCGCGATTGCCTTGACGCAGAGTGGAAAAGCCGCGATCGCGATTGACAGCATCATCGACTAAGCTCTGCCCCTCTTGTAGTTGAATTTCGTGTAATTGCTGCTTCAGGGCAGTGCGGGTTTTTGCCCCCAAAACCCCATTACGAAAGACACCACGGGCATTTTGCACCCGCCGAACCGCCACCTCAGTCAAGAAATCATACTGCCCCGTGCTGGGACTATCGGAATAACAAGCGGCCTCCAGTTGGGTTTGCACCACTGCTACTTCCGGCCCGCGGCTGCCCATCGCCAGCTTGTCGCGCACGATCGAACCCACTGGCTCTCGCTTCGGCGTTGGCGGGATGCCTAGCAAGGTGAGAGCATCAGCATCAGCAACTCCCGTAACGCGCAAGCCGCGATCGCGCTGAAACGCCATCACCGCCCGTTGGGTGCGCAGATCGTAGTAGCCATTCCCAGGCCCAACATAATACCCCGCTGACTTGAGCTGGGACTGTAATGCCACCACACGAGTGCCCCTAGCCCCCCGTTGCAGCGCCAGCGCAGATTCCGCACTCCCTAAAACGACAAGTCCTATAACCAGACAGAGCGAACCGTGCCGGGCCAACTTTAAACAGGGAAGTGTGTATTTCCCCTTGCTAACATCGATTTGATGTCGGTCAGAGCATAATCTTGTCGATACCCAATTGGGGAAAAGGGGAGAGAAAAAAGTAAGAAGATTCATCATTATCGCTAATCGGTTGGCCAACCTTTCATGCACTCTACAAACTCACAAAGGCTGAGTTCGATCGATTTTGCAACGAGCTCAACCTGGTCTCGAACAACCAACATTATTTCTCATAAATTAGAGTCAGAGCAGCTAACTTGAGAAAAGCAAAAACTGTTGAGTATTCATAAGACTGCATTTAGTATAGCTGAAAAAAAACCGCCAACCAAAACCAAATAAAAAACGCCTGAGACTTTATTCTGCAAGTCTTTCATGCGCTTCAAAACCGATCTGATAGATAACGATTTAGAAAATCGACCCATCGAAAAATTGATAGTCTTTCCCAGCTTCATGTCCTGCTGGCTTGAGAAACGCTGCGATGCGCACGACAATCTGTAGCATTCTGCTGCTTGAAGAGTTCAAAAAACGTCTACGAAAGTTTTCCTTTTATCGCCATAGCCAAGCTCGTTAGGACAGACAACTATACTGTTCGGTTAAGGATAGCGGCTCCAATCACTTTACGAAAAAATAGCAAGGACACGGCAATGCCGTGTCCCTACGCGAAAAATTAATTCTCGTTATAAAATAGGCAAAATAAATCGTGTGCTCCAGGCTACTGAAATCCTGCTTATTGGTTTATCAATCCTTGATCGCCAAAAAATTGTTCTTCAATCAATCTTCGACAATCATCTGATGCGATTTTTATTCCCGTATTAGTATATACTTTGCCATCATAAAACACTGGAAACTCATACTCACCATTCGCGCTTATACACTCTTTGACTGCATTTTGCCAGCTAATATACTCATGCGCTCTAGTTAATTTTCCGGCTGAATGGGAAACACTGATCGTTACAAAAACAATAATTATAAAATTTTTGAGTCCGATTTTAGCAGCCTTGAGGGTGAATCGATCGAATAATATTTTTTTCACCTGAATCTTAAAGTGCCTAAACTGAAAATTGTGAATCAGGAAAATATTAATCAAAATGTAGGGATAGAAGTAGTATCTGGGGCCAGCGACATAGGGATGAGTTACATAAAATACATCACCTAACCTTAAATACGTAGAAAATATACTCATAAAAAGCAAACACAAGATTGAAATATTTTCAAATGTCTTCTTCGAATATGCCAAATATGCGATAAACGCTAGCAAAAAAAGCGCCATCAAAAATGCTATTGTGTTTTTCTCATCAAACAAATACAAACCAAAGTATGAGCGCACAATATGATCTAACGATGCCTGATTAGGAATTAAAAATTTCATTGCACTGCCAATGGCATTGGGATATTTCAATATAAATGACATTTGAACTAAGGTCAGAACTATCGAAAATGTAGTAATAAAGTATTCTTTAATGCTTTTATATAAAAAACATCTTAGGAATAAGATTGGGAGAAAAAATATAGAGAAAGGGCTTGAGCTAAACGACAAGAACGTAAATAAAATTCTGAAACTGTAGAACTTATTATTTTTGTCCCACAAACAACATAACAGACCTAAAAGTCCTGCCCACCAGAAACTGTACAAGGCAACTCCAAAAGCTTCTGAATCAGTAGGAATAAATAAAATAGCAAGGGCAATAAAAGCTCTATTTTTCAGGGAAGTAGGGCTCTTTACAATTGCCAGTAAAACCAGGATAATAAACAGATTTGCTAATAAGCTGGCGATCAAAGGATAATGCGAAAATGAAGCCTTGAAAGCAATAAAATTTATAATTTTTGATGTAAAAATCAGATAACCATTAACAGGAATCAGGAGAGAGGAAAAACCCTTATCTATATAACTCGATAAGATGTGCGTTCCATCTTCAGACCAGATAAAAGGGTGGGTAAATTGATTTGGACGTCGCACTATCAACAACAGTAAAAATATTAAAAATAAATAGCATAATTTATAAACTCGAAGATGCTCTTTAAAAGCTGCAAAATTAATTCTCATCATCAATATTTGCTTTACAGCGCCGCAGTAACCAGACTGGAAATAGCCAAACTAGTTCTCAATACTGTTCGGTTTAGAAACGAGAATTAATTTCTCGCGTAGGGGCACGGCAATGCCGTGCCCTTACCAGTCTATTTTTCGTAACGTTATTGAACCCGCTATCCTTAACCGAACGGTATTGAACTAGTTCTTATTTTAATGCTTAGTCAGATCCATAGACCATCCAGGTGGATTGATCGGAATTGTTAGCTTCACTCCGCTGGCTAAATCTTCAAATTGTCTGGCATAGTCTCTAAACTGGAAATCAGTAAAAGGAGGATGACGAAAATGAAGAATTACCCCGATTAACATCGCAAATAAAGCAAATCTTGCAGTCCACCGAATAGGGCGAGGATTCATCTTTTTCAGCAACCAGACCACAGTTGTGACAAAGGCAAGATTAGGAATAAAGTAGTAGCGTCCACCCAAACCCGGAACGCTCATTGCTCCCCAGAAACTCTCAATGGTGTCGCCTCGAATAACAGGCAAGACTAGAGTTGCCCCCAGGATACAGGCACCATAAATAATTAAAAGCTTTAATTCTAAAGGAGATCTAATAAGGGTATAAACGAGAGCGCTGATCCCGATCGAAGTAATAAAAATGGTTAAAACACTATATAGCAATTTAGCAGACGCTATCGCTGCAGCAACTTTATAACCGAGTAGAGAGCCAAGAAACACCTGCCCTGCTAAAATCTTGCTGAGGAAATGGAGGGCCAATAGGATAGGAAACTGGACAGAAGCAGGACTGGTACTCGATTGCACGATTATCAGTTGAACCCCAGCCCCTGCAAGCATTGCAATGAAAAGGATAATCGACCATTGGTTGCGACGCCGGAGTGCTAAGCAGCCTGCAATAGGCGTGAGAAAAAAAGAATAAGGCCCGCTCAAAGATGAGAATAAAATGGCACAAAGATCGAAAATTTTCCAGCCTAAATAATTGCTAGATCTGGCAGCCAGAATCAGATAGGCTAGGACTGCCAAATGCCATTGAGAGTTGGTGAGATTGGCATGAATTTCAGGAGGAATTGGCAATACAAGATAGGCAAAAGCAAAGAACAACCTGATGCGAAAGTTGGGGATTAGAGTCGCAAAGCGCGATGAACTAATCAAAATAGCGGGTAGAATCTGAATTGCGATCGCAACCAGGTTAAAAATAAACGGTGCCCATGCCAAAGGAAAACTTTGAACCAGAGCTGCAACCAGTCTTGCCGCAAAATTGCAATACCCCGCATAGCTCAGAAGCAACGAATGGATGCCGCCAAGACGATAGGCATCGGCATACCAGATAACACCATCTTCAGCCCAAAATTGTGGATTAAAAAGAGCATCCGGTCTCCTGAGTACCAAAATGATAAAGGCGAGAAAAATAATGGCGATGAAAACATACGGATTCGTTCGTGTTTTTTCCTGGTTCTTGTCGGTCGCAATCGGTTGCACAGTTTATCCTTGTATTCAGTTACTCCAGACCTTCGCTACAGTTCAATGTGCGATCCCACTATAAATAGAAATATGCCAAAAAAAATCCTGCATCTTTTAAATTCTAAAATTGTCTTATACCTTGCTTATTTAATCCCCATTGTCTTGTTAATAGGGTTCATGGCCAGATATGGTGTCAATGTCCCCTTTGCCGATGAATGGGGTCTTGTAGACACTTTTCACAAGGTGTATACAGGAGAAGCAACCCTTCAATATCTCGCCGGACAACACAACGAGCATCGCATTCTTTTTCCCCGCATTATTTTCCTGGCGCTCGCCTTTCCGTCCAAATGGGAAATTGCCTACGAGCGTTATTTTAATGTTTTCTTGAGCATAATAACGTTTCTGGCTATTTGCAGGATTGCCCACAATCAACATCATTCTGAAAATAAACGATCGCTTCATTTAGCCAACCTGCTGAGCTGCATCCTCATCTTTTCTGTGGTTCAGCATGAAACCTGGCTCTCTGGATTTCAACTCACCTGGGTCATTATCACCTCCTGCCTTGCCGTTGCGGCCCTGTTATTGGACGCTCCCAAATCAGGTCCCATCAGGTTCCTGGGTGCAGCATTACTTTGCTTTGTTGCCAGCTTTTCCTCAGCCCACGGTTTGTTCCCCTGGCTCGCATTGCTCCCGTCAGTGGTTCTCATACCCAACACCTTCCGCCAGCGCTTCATCAAAGCGATCCTCTGGTTTTCGCTCTTCGCGGGTTGCTTCGCGCTCTATATGCACGGTTATCATAAACCGCCAGGCCATCCCGATCCGCTCTACTTTCTAGACCATCCCTGGAGCGCTGCGAATTACCTGCTCACCCTCTTAGGCTCCTCGCTCATCAGGAGTCGGACTGGAGCCGTCATTGCCGGCTTGATTCTGCTTTTCCTCTTCGCAATTTTTGCCCTCTACTATGCCAGAAATTCCAAACTGAGAAAACTTTCGGCTCCCTGGTTATCCTTGGGCGCATTTTCAATTCTGTTTGCCCTGGCCACTACCTTAGGGAGAGCGGGGTTCGGTGCCGGCCAAGCCATGTCAACGCGATACATCACCGCATCAATCTTTTTGACTGTATCTGTGATACAAATGTGGCGACTGCTGTTGGATCGCAGCAAAACTACAGGCATAGCCAGCATTTTGGGCAAATGGCAGTTTCAAGGATTTTCTGGCATCCTGATTGGCATTTGTATCGTTAACTCTTTCCAGGCCGTTTCTGTCTGGCATGGTGATTGGAACCATCGCTCGAACGGAAAAGCTTGTCTGGAAATGATTTATCTCATGGATGAATCGCACTTTATCGGGGATGCTCCAAATAGCTGTCTGAAACATTTGTTTCCTGCAACTCCCCCCATGAAAGGATGGACTGACAAATTGATCGACATGGGATTCAGGGACTTCCCTCAGAATGTTCCTTTTATCTCCAACCCAGAGAAATCCTATGGCGCAATTGAATTGTCAACAGACAAGGAATCGGCAATTTTTACCAGAGATGATACAGTAAGCATCTCTGGATGGGCTATACTGCCAGATAATCCAAAGCCTCCCAAGATCGTCATCTTGACGGAGGGTGATAGTCAGCGCTTTTTTGCAAGTGCATACGTGGAGGGTGAGAGTCCTGATATTGCTGAAAAATTAGGCTCAAATCGGTATGGTAGGGCAGGTTGGTCGGTCGCATTTTCCCCAGAGCAGATGCAGCCAGGGGAGAAAAAACTTAAAGCCTGGGTCTACGATCCCGATGGAGAACAATTTATTCAGTTAAGTGGTGAACCGAAAATCGAAGTGGTGGAGCAGTGAAACTTTCAATTGTTATACCAGCCCATAACGAAGAGGGCTGTCTATCGGACACGGTAACGACTCTGGTTGATATCCTTCAACAAGAGCACGTCCCCCATGAAATTGTTATTGTCAATGACAATAGCACGGATAATACGCTGGATATTTGCCAGCATCTGGCACAAACATTCAGCAGCGTACGATACATTAACAACCATCCCCCCAATGGATTTGGGTTTGCGGTCAGGCGAGGTTTGGCTGAATTCTCTGGCGATGCTGTGGCCGTTTATATGGCAGATGCCTCAGACGATCCCAGGGATTTAGTAACAGGGTATTACAAACTTTGTGCCGGATATGATTGTGTTTTTGGTTCCCGTTTTATCAAGGGAAGTAAGGTAGTTGATTATCCGGTTCACAAATTAGTGATTAACCGTTGGGCAAACTGGTTTATTAAAATCATTTTTGGCTTGTCTTACAACGATGTCACGAATGCGTTCAAAATTTATCGGCGCGAGGTGATTGAAGGGATTCAGCCGATCTTGAGCCATCATTTCAATCTCACCGTAGAACTGCCGCTAAAAGCAGTTGTAAGAGGCTTCTCGTACGCTGTGATGCCGATCCGCTGGTACAACCGTAAAACTGGTATTTCCAAGCTGAAGATTAAGGAGATGGGTAGCCGCTATCTTTTTATTGTGCTCTATGTTTGGCTGGAAAAACATTTGTCACGTGGTGATTATCATCGTAGCAAGATGCCAGGTAGCAAGATGCCAGTCAACGAGGAGCAGGAGACTCAAGTAGCCCGGTTACAATCGCAATCCAATGTCTGAGAAGCTATTAATTCTGGGTGGAGCAGGTTTTATTGGCAGTTCCCTGGCCCTTGGCTTAAAACAGCTCCATCCGACCTGGGAGATTGCCTGTCTCGATAATCTCAGGCGGCGGGGATCGGAGCTGAATCTTTCCCGATTGAAAGCGGCAGCAATCCAGTTTGTGCATGGCGATATTCGGACGCCCGCAGACCTGGATGCGGGGGCATTGCGCGCAGATAGCATTATTGATTGTTCGGCTGAACCTTCTGTCCTGGCTGGCTTTACCTCCCCTCAGTATGTGCTGCAAACCAATCTGATGGGAACGGTTAACATCCTGGAGTTGTCTCGCCAGTTACAAGCCCGGTTGTTGTTTCTGTCAACCAGCCGTATTTACCCGATTGCTGCCCTTGAAGCGTTGAATTTGCGAGAGGCGCAAACTCGATTTGAATTGAGCGAGAGTCAACCGCTGCCTGGCATTTCCAGGGAAGGGGTGGCTGAAGATTTTCCTTTGCAGGGTCATCGTTCGCTCTATGGGGCCACGAAACTGGCTTCGGAGCTTTTGATTGAAGAGTACAGGCACGCTTATAATTTGCCTGCAATTGTCAATCGTTGCGGCGTGATTACGGGGCCGTGGCAGATGGGTAAAGTGGATCAGGGTGTTTTCACGCTTTGGGTCGCAGCGCACTTTTTTGAAAAACCGCTGCGTTACATTGGCTATGGCGGCACTGGAAAGCAGGTGCGGGATCTGCTGCATGTTGATGATTTGCTGAGATTAGTCGACTATCAGTTGCAACACTTCTCTGAATTAGATGGTGAAGTGTTCAATGTGGGGGGAGGGGCAAACAATAGTTTATCGCTGCTGGAAACGACGGCACTTTGTCAGAAGATTGTGGGGCATTCAATCCCGATCGAGCCTTTGCTTGAAGGGCGTCCGGGGGATGTACCCGTTTTTATCACTGATTCTTCCAGAGCGATTGAGAAGACTGGCTGGCAACCCCAACTCAATCCAGAAAACACGTTAAAAGATATTTACCGTTGGATTGTCGAAAACGAAGCCATGCTTCGACCCGTTCTAGCTTGAGAAATTAGCTTGAGAAATTAGCTTGAGAAGCTGAGTTGTATTGTCCTGTTTGGATTGTCACGTTTGTAATTCTGATTTGTAAAAGAAGGTCATGTCTACTGCGATTATTACTGGCTCGGCAGGGCTGATTGGTTCAGAGTCTGTACGTTTTTTTGCCCAGAAAGGGTTTCAGGTTTTGGGCATTGATAATGATATGCGGGCTACTTTTTTCGGTGAGTCGGCTTCTACGCGCTGGAACCGGGATTTGCTGAAGGAGAAGTATGGCGATTGCTATCATCACTACGATATTGATATTCGCGATCGCGCCAGCATCGAAAATCTATTTAAAGAACGCTCCACCGACATTGACCTGATTATTCACACTGCGGCCCAACCCTCCCATGATTGGGCCGCACGAGATCCGCATACTGACTTTACCGTAAATGCCAATGGGACGTTGGTTTTACTAGAAGCAACCCGTCAGTATTGTCCAGAGGCTGTCTTTATCTTCACTTCAACCAACAAGGTATATGGAGATACGCCCAATTTTTTGCCGCTCCAGGAGCAGAATGCCCGTTGGGAAATTGATGCCAATCACCCTTACTTCATTGGCATTGATGAATCCATGTCAATTGACAATTCAAAACACTCTCTCTTTGGGGCATCCAAAGTCGCAGCCGACATTCTAGTGCAAGAATACGGCAAATACTTTGACATGAAAACCGCCAGTTTCCGGGGCGGATGTCTCACTGGGCCGCTCCATTCCGGGGCCGAACTGCATGGTTTTCTTGCGTATCTGATGAAGTGTACGATCGAAGGCCAGCCGTACACCGTTTTTGGCTACAAAGGCAAACAGGTGAGGGACAATATCCATAGTTACGACCTGGTAAATGCCTTTTACCATTTCTATCAAACTCCTCGCTATGGCGAAGTTTACAACATGGGTGGTTCTCGTCACAGCAACTGTTCGATGCTAGAGGCGATTGAACTTTGCGAGCAGATTTCAGGTAAGAAACTGCAATACAGCTATACCGACAAAAACCGTTCTGGCGACCATATCTGGTACATTTCGGATGTGAGGAAATTCCAGTCTCACTATCCTGAATGGCAATATCAGTACGATCTCAAGACCATCTTTGAGGAGATCTATGTTGCTCAGACGAGTCGGAAAGTCGCAGACTGACGGACTTTTGGCGTTTAAAGTTGGCTGTTCGAGCAAAGCTGTCATGTTGGCCCAAGAGACCCAACCCAAGAGACTTTGGGATCGCTGAACTGACTTTTCCCGCTAAGTCCTACAACTACCAGATAGCAAGGATTCTGGAGCCTGAATCTATTCCCAATAATCTAGCCTTGTTGAGAATTGCTCACGAGCCTGCAGGGTTTTCCGCCTGCTAGAATCGAGCAGTTTTTTCTCTTCAAAAGATAACGGGAAAAGTCAGGATCGCTGAAGTCCCAACTACGAGCTTTGTTAGTCGAGCTGTGTCGCCATTTTGTCGAGGGAGGCTTGCATGTTGACCCAAAAGACTGGTTCCAAGGCAATACTGTTCGGTTTAAGCCGTAGGATGGGCAAAGCAAAGCGTGCCCATCTATATCCTGTGATGGGCACGGGCGCTTGCCCTTTGCCCATCCTACGGGACTATTAGGACTTTGTTCTTGTCGCTGCAACTCTAGTCGCCATTTTTTAACCGAGCAGTATAGCAATAGCCAAGCTCGTTAGGACAGACAAAATTGAGCGCGCGAAGCGCGCGCTCAATTTTGTCCTAACCGATATGACTAGCGCTATATTGGGTCCCAAGGGACTCTGGTAGCACTGAAGTGCTGACTACGAGTTGTATATTGGGGTCAATGGGGTGGGTTGGGGGCTGAATCTAGCTGGCTGTTATAGAGTTGTTCTAATATCTTTGCGATCGCGACAGCAGCCACTGCAGTAAGAACAATAGTAGGGATATTGGGAGCTTTAATCAGCGCATCCGCGACATGAGGCGGAGTCGTTAAAAGCCAGAGCGCGATAAAAGATACAATCTGCAGCAAAAGAAGCCCCCAGGAAAACCAGTAAGAGACCTCTACAACCAGCATCGATAGTCCCGTAAATAACAAAATCATCATGGCATAAGAACTATGGGTGATAGTGGTTCCTCCTGGCCCAAAGATGATCAGCACCCAGAATACCAGACCGAGCAGACTCACACCCAGGATGATTTTGGCTGCCTTACTGCTGGCTTTCGATTTCAAACCTTTTGAAAACAGTCTAAATAGCAATATCAGCCAGCCCACATTTAAAACCCCCAGTGCTTTGAAAACCCGATCGTTTTCTTCGAGGCGCCATTCTAAAAACTTCTGATTTTCTAGGGGAGCAAAGCGAGTGATTGCCAATGGCGAACGACCGATTAATTTTTTGGTGTTTTCCCATTTATGGGCTGCAAGTGTTTCTAAACTCAGATTTTGGTAGGACTGAATAATCGTTTCCACCGATGACCGTTCGTCAATGGGAATGACGCCCGCTAAATGCATTTTCACCAGGCGATTCCCTGGCGGTTCGTAGAGTTTCTGATAGGCTCCCCAAGGCGCAAGCATACAGGCCAAAAATACAATCCCAATCGCCATACGACGCCAACCGGGAAAGACTCGCGGCAATATCAAGGGCACCAGCATTCCAGGAATCGCAAAAACGACACCTCCGTGTGCCAGCAGGCCAAGTGCTGTGGCAATCGCAGCCCATTGGATTTCAACGATAGAGAGCTTACGCGCAGCCATCATAGAGTGCAGTAGCAAGCTAAAGGCAAAAATGACCAGCGACGCCGCCAGCAGTTTGGGCCAGACAAAGACACTGTTGAACAAGAAAAAGCCAGAAAAGATGGTAAAGCCCATCACAAAGGCGATAGTCCGACCGGGTAAAGTTGCCGCTCGGCACAGGGACCAGACTGCCGCTATCCAGGAGCATTGAGCAATCGTTGCAATAGTTTGATATCCCAGATCGGGATCGAACACCCCCATAATCGGGCGCTGAAGCAGCACAATTCCGGTCTGTAGCGGTGGACGATCGCTGCTCAACCAATCGGGAATCAGATTTCGCGGATCGACTCCGTCGTATAGTTTTTCTGCAAAGATGTAGGGGATGGCATTATCGATGGGTTTGGACTCAAAAAAGCGCCATCTTGCTAATGAATCATCCCAAGATCCCGCGTCTGTAATATAAAGTAGCGAAAGATAAAATAGTCCAACAAAAAACATTATTAGTAAAGGATACAATACCTCTTTCGATGACATAAATTTCATCAGAGCGGATTTGTTTTTCCAGAATAGACAAATGACAAAGACCACACTGATGAGCATGATGCTAATGCTATAAACAAATCCAACATAGCGATTGAGGAAATACATCCAGAAGGCAAGATAACCGATCAGGCAGTTGATAGCGATACTGAAACTAAAAATAAATTTAGAGTCGATCGCATTTTTCTTGTTGATAAAAGCAGATAAAATTAAACCTGGAAGTAGGAAAAAGAGGAAATGGATGATATAGCCTGGAAAAACTTCCAGCACTTTAATTTGATCGTCGATTAGGCTCCACCAGCCAACACGAATGGGGGAACTCACTCCTAACCATTGATTGGTTTCCAGGCTGCCATCGATGGCCACGATTCGAATTTTACTGCCCCACCAATGAATGGGTAAAAACCACTTTAGCCTTCTCCATCTATCTCCTGGATCTTTTTTAATATCCAATTGAAAGGTCTCATTCGTTTCAATCTTTTCGATCAGCAAATTGTTCTCTGAGACCGTGGGATAGCCAGCCACAAACAGCCCCAGAATAATCGGTGCTTTGAAGACGGGAGAGGATAACTTTCCAGTGTGTTTGTTCCGATCTAGATTCCTGGATGTTTCATCTGGATTTACCGATGTTTCATCTGGATTCGTCCATGAACCCCACAGCGTAATGTCTTTGTATCGGAATTTGGCGGCTTTGATATATTTTTTCTTGATGTTTGGGGTGCTATCGATGGCAAAATTTCCACTGACAACGTAGTTCGTGACTTCAGGAACGAGAACGCGATCGGTATTGAATGGCGGGAGCGAGACAACAAAAGTTAGCAAAAGAATCAACAAAATTGAGAAAAGTGCGATATATTTTGTTCTCTTTTGTCTGGTTGATATCAATTTATCTCGCATTGAAAGTCACCCCATATACAATTGAATTTACAGTCTTGAGAATAATAGATTTTGGTTAATCGAATAGAATCTCAATCATGCCTGTTCGATCGATCTAATTGCATCAGTGTTACCGGAGCTAGTCATAACTGTATTCAGTTGCGATCGCAGTCTAGCCACATCATCAGGAGCGAAAATAGGTTGGATAAATTCCCATTCACCATGATTCATAAAAAACTAACCCGATCGAATCAATATCCTATTTTTACATTAATCTGTTTAGCTGAAGATATATCTTCAGAACTTTACTAGAATGATTCTATCTGCATGCGCAGAAGATATTCTTCAGAACTTTACTAGAATGATTCTATCTGCATGTGCAGGCGATAAAATCCCCTAACCTATTTTATGATTGATTTCTCTATCTTTTGCGTTTAAGAGTTTGGGTGCTAGACACGTTGCTCCAGGGCAAAAAACGATGGATTCTTTATGTTTTTGCGATGAAATGATGTTATGTTGCTTACTAAATGGGTTCAATTGATTATTTATTACAATGAATGTATTATCGACTCGCATTCCCGATGTCCTCATGATTGAGCCGCGAGTGTTTGCTGACGATCGGGGTTTTTTCTACGAAAGTTACAATCATAAAGCGTTTTGCGAACAAACGGGTTTGGCGGTTGATTTTATCCAGGACAATCATTCTTGTTCTCAGCAAAACGTTTTGCGCGGGTTGCACTATCAGATTAAGCAACCTCAAGGAAAGTTAGTGCGTGCGATCGCGGGCAGCATTCTCGACGTTGCAGTGGACATCCGCAAAAACTCTCCCACGTTTGGGGAGTGGGTGAGTTGTATCCTCAGTGCCGAGAACAAGCGCCAATTCTGGGTGCCGGTTGGATTTGCCCATGGCTTTTTAGTGCTTTCGGAAACGGCTGAAGTTCTTTATAAAGCGACTGATTATTACGCGCCCCAGCACGAACGCTGCATTGTCTGGGACGATCCCGATCTGGCAATTCAGTGGGATCTAAACGGCGATCCAATTATTTCTGACAAGGATCGAGCCGGGGAATCATTTAAGACTGCCGATCTTTTTGAGTAAACATTATTGCTGAGACAGAGATACTTTCTCCTTGCAATCGGACGCATCCAGAGTTTGGAGGAGTCTGAGAAATAAGGAGATCCTGTGTGTAGGGTGGGCAGTGCTTTTGAGCGTTCAAGGATGCTGAACGCACCTCTTTTTGAGCACTGCCCACCGCGAGAGTCTCAGTCGCCTCAAGTTGATAAAACAGCAGCAGGCTGGAAATGCCCACCCTACCCGATCAGTCTGCAACTTGCCTGCCCAGGTTTTACACTGGTTGCGATGGTTTGAATTTCAGGATTGTCAGGGGCAAGATTTCAGTATACTCAGGGAAAGAGGGCTGAAAGCCATGGGAGAGGTCAGAGTTACAGCAAAGCTCACCAATGCGGTCGATTTGGGTTTAGTCCGTCGGCGCATTATGCCATTGGGGGAAGTCCGCGCTTACGAGGCCAAGGCACTGGTGGATACTGTGGCGGTCTCGTTGGTTTTGCCCTCTCATGTTGTGGAACGGCTGGGACTGTCGCGACCGTTTAAACAGGTGGCTGAATATGCTGATGGACGACGCGAGGAAGTTGATGTAACAGAACCAGTGCTGGTGGAAATTATGGGTCGGGCCACCACAGAAGAAGCGGCGGTTTTGGGGGATGAGGTGTTAATTGGACAAACGATCCTTGAAAAAATGGATCTCTATATCGATTGTCGCGGGCAGCGTTTATTTCCCAATCCAGCCCATCCCGATCAGCCAATTTTGAAGGTGAAGTGATGCGTCAATTGTGTCCGAATCCAGCCCATCCCGATCGAGCTATTTTGAAGGTGAAGTGATGTCGCAATCGAATGGTTTAACGTTGCTGATCGGGGGGGCGGGGCAGGTGGGCAGGGAGTTGCAGGCGACGCTTTCTTCCCTGGGTACAGTGCTGGTGGTTGAGCGTCCCCAACTGGATTTGACTCAACCGGATAAAATTCGTCAGTTTATGCGGGAGGTGCAGCCCCGGTTAACGGTGAATGCGACGGCCTATACGGCGGTTGATAAGGCGGAGAGCGATACTGAAGTGGCGATGGCGGTGAATGCGATCGCGCCGGGCATTTTCGCTGAAGAGTCGCAACAGTTGGGATCGACGCTGGTTCATCTGTCCACAGATTATGTCTTTGATGGGACTCAGAGTCATCCCTATATAGAAACAGATGCAACTCATCCCCTGGGGGTTTATGGCCAGTCAAAGTTAGTGGGAGAGCAAGCGATTCAGGCAGCCTGTGACGATTATGTCATTCTCAGAACCGCCTGGGTTTACGGGATTTACGGCAAAGGGAATTTTGTCAAAACGATGCTGCGGTTGGGGGAAGAGCGGGAGGAAATCCGCGTAGTGGCTGACCAAATTGGCTCGCCCACCTGGGCCCGACATCTGGCCCAGACGGTGGCTCAGCTCGCCCATCGGGGACTGCCAGGTCAGACTCAACCCGATCCGGCTCAACCCAATTCCTCTCCACCTCCTATAGAGGCGGGGATTTATCACTATACAAACAGTGGTGTGGCCAGCTGGTATGACTTTGCGGTTGCCATTTTCGAGGAGGCGCGATCGCATGGCTTTGCCGTAAAGGTGAAGCGAATTATCCCCATTACCACAGCGGAATACCCAACAACGGCGCGCCGTCCGGCCTATTCAGTTCTGTCCTGTGCAAAAATAGCAGCAGTCCTGGGCACTCAGCCGCCGCATTGGCGCGAAGGACTGAGACAAATGTTGCAAGGTTTGAAATGATGAAAGCTTTGATTCTTTCGGGGGGAAAGGGAACTCGCTTGCGACCGCTCACGTATACGGGCGCAAAACAGCTCGTACCGGTTGCGAATCAGCCTATTCTCTGGTATGGAATTCAGAGCATTGTTGCGGCTGGCATTACCGACATTGGCATTATTATTAGTCCGGAAACCGGGGCGGAAATCAAAGCAAGAACCGGCGATGGCGATCGCTTTGGGGCTCGCATTACTTACATCTTGCAAGAACAGCCTAAAGGTCTGGCCCATGCAGTAAAAATTGCTCGTCCTTTTGTGGCAGATTCGCCTTTTGTGATGTATCTGGGAGATAACGTCATTGAACGCGATTTGAACCCTTTTTTGCAGGTCTTTAAGGAACACTCTCTGGATGCCTTAATTCTGTTGCGCGAGGTTGCTAATCCCAGTGCATTTGGAGTTGCTAAAGTAGACGATAAAGGACGAGTGTTACAGTTACTTGAAAAACCAAAAGTTCCCCCTTCTAATTTAGCATTGGTGGGAATTTATTTTTTTTCGCCTACCATTCATGATGCGATCGCACGCATCCAACCCTCAGCTCGTGGCGAGCTCGAAATTACCGATGCAATTCAGAATTTGATCGATAGCCACGAGCAGGTTGAGTCGAGGAAATTGACGGGTTGGTGGTTAGATACAGGCAAGAAAGACGATTTGTTAGAAGCGAATCGCATCATCCTGGATACCGCATCAGTAGCTGAAATGTTGGGGGAAACAGATACTGAAAGTCAAATTATTGGCCGGGTTAAAATTGGCCCTGGATCTAAAGTCGTTCGTTGTACAATTCGCGGGCCAGCCATTATTGGTCGCAATTGCCATCTGGAAAACTGTTTTATTGGCCCCTATAGCAGCATTGCGGATGGAGTGACGTTGATCGAGGCAGATCTGGAACACAGCGTGATTTTGCAAGACGCTAAGGTGGAGGGAATTCACCACCGCATTGTGGATAGCGTCATTGGACGACGAGCGCAGCTCACACCTGCTCATCAACGTCCTAAAGCCTTACGGTTCTTGATTGGCGATGATTGCCAAATTGAACTGACGTGATTTATTTGATTACGGTCAATTATTATTCGAGTTCTCTGATTGCTCAGTTAATGGATTCGCTATCGGATACGCCGGCTAGCGACCGTCAGCTGATTATTATCAATAATTCCCCTGATGACGATTCTATTGATGACTTGAAATCTGAATCTACTATTATTCTCCATGCCGGAACAAATTTGGGGTTTGGTAGAGCCTGCAATCTGGGTTTGCAATGGGTTTATCAGCGCAATTCAGAGGCAATTGTTTGGCTGATTAATCCCGATTCTTATTTATTGGAAAATACATTGGCGCGAGCGACCCGTTTTTTCTCTGCCTATCCAGAACTTTCGATTCTGGGCACGTTGGTGTACGAACCTACGGGAAAAATCTGGTTTGGTGAGGGGGAATTTGTGCCAGAAACAGGCGAGATTGTTGTGCGCAATCGCATGCCTGATGACCTGTTACCCTCCTCAGAAAAACGCGATCGCATGCCTGATGACCTGTTACCCTCCTCAGAAAAACGCGATCGCATGCCTGATGACCTGTCCCCTCACTCAGAAAAAGCTTACACGATCGCCAAGTGGGTGACAGGCTGCAGTTTGTTAATTAATTTCAAGCACTTTTCTGAGGTCCCTCAATTCGATCCCGATTATTTTCTCTATTATGAGGATTTTGACTTCTGCCAGCGCTACGCTCGTCAGGGACATCTCATTGGGCTGACTGGACAATTAAAGGTGATTCACCAGCCTTCCTCGATCGCCGGTCGGAATCAGAATTTAAAGTTGAGAAACAGTATTTATAGTTATTTGTTGACCCTGGAAAAACATGCAAGTCAATCCGTATTATGGATGCGATTGCTGCGGATTGCGATGGCAGCTGCGATCGCGCTACCGATTCAACCTCAACGAGCGTTGAACAAATGGCAAGCGATTTTTCTGTACGGTCAGCGAGCGCTAAATCAGTCTATACAGCAAAGGGCAAGAGGCAGAGGGCAGAAGGCAGAGGGCAGAAAGCAGAAGGGAAAAGTTTAGACTACTGGTTTTACACTTGTTGTTATGTCTTAATCTATTCTCGTAGTGCTATAGATTGAGCTATAGATTGAGTAGTAGTATGACACACCTAAAATTGTGTAAATTCGTAGTTAGCACTTTAGTGCTGCTGGGGTCTATCGAGTCAGGATTATCACCTTTTTGACGATCTAACTCTATTGCACCAAATTAGCTATGTCAGCCCAGTAGGGTGGACATTTCCGTCCTGTTTATGTTTTGTCAATGTGAGGGACTCTCAGGAAATGCCCACCACCGACTTTGGCCGGTGGGCATTGCCCAGAAAGAACTTCGATCGGAACGCTTGAATGCTCATGAGCAATGCCCACCCTACGCGAAAGATCTCCTTTTGCAAGCCCCATTCGGCACTCAGGAGGCTCTCATACTTTACAAACAAAGTCTAATCAAACACACACTAAACGAGCAAAACAACGCCAATATTTTTTCCAGGGAACGACAACCGTGGCTCATTCATTTCTGATCAATTTGTCCTGCCTGCCCAACCGCCCGACCGGTATCGCAATCTATAGCCAAAATCTCTTTCCTCACCTGCAAGCACTCAATCCTACACTCTTAACCGCTCATCCCATTGCTGATTTTGCTTGTTATTCTGTACCGGCTGGAATGACCCCAGATGAGGGCACAAAAGGTCATTTACGACGGTTATTGTGGACGCAATTCAAGTTGCCAGGAATCTACAAAAAGTTGCAGTCCAACCTACTCTTTTCCCCTTTACCAGAAACACCTCTCTCTGTGGGCTGTCGTTCGGTCGTCATGGCCCACGACTTAATTCCCTTACGCTTCCCCCAACCCTTTTCTCGCCTGACGGCTTATTTCCGGCATTACATTCCGAGAGTCTTACAACAATCGTCGCATATTGTCTGTAACTCACAGGCAACTGCAGACGACCTGACGCAATTTTTCGGCATTCCCGCTGACAAAATTACCCCTATTTGGCTTGCTTACGATGCCAATCATTTTCGAGTTTTAAACCTACCGAAACGGAATTACTTTCTACATATTGGTCGCAGAGAACCCTATAAGAATGTCCAGCGTCTCATTGAAGCCTTTGCCTTGTTACCGTCCCATCTCGATTGCGAACTCTGGTTTGCAGGGCCTGACGATCGTCGCTATACCCCCACATTGATCGAGCAAGTCAAAGCACTGCAGCTAGAACATCGCGTCAAGTTTCTCAATTATGTACCCCATGAAGACTTGCCTGCGTTGATAAACCAGGCCATTGCCATGGTCTACCCCAGTTTGTGGGAAGGGTTCGGCTTACCCGTCGTCGAAGCCATGGCCTGTGGAACGCCAGTCATCACCTCAAACTGCGGTGCCTTGCAGGAAATTGCAGCGGACGCCGCCTTGTTAGTGGATCCTTACAATGCCAGCGAACTGGCAGCAGCGATGCAGTCGTTGGTGATGGAAGCCGGGATGCGATCGCACTACCGCGCCCTCAGCCTGGAGCGAGCCAAACAATTCAGTTGGGAGAAAACCGGACAGACAACTGCTGCCATTTTGCAACAATATCTTTAGAGCAATCCTGACAGCGTTAGAATGGATATCAACTTGACCGCAAAACATCTATACTAAAAGCAGATCTCTCACAGTTCCCTCCCCATGTCTCAGCCCTCTCCAGCCCCCTTCCAATCCGTACTGCCGACCATGTACGATGTCCCCAGTGAAGAAGTCGGAGATCCGGGTTTGCCTGATGAATTCCACCGCCTCCAAGCAGAATGCTTGAGCGAGACCTGTCAATCGCCGCTCTACACAGCTGAACGCCTCTTCACGGCCAGCGATCTCAACCTCTATTATGACGCTCGCAACACCAGCCTTTACAAACGCCCAGATTGGTTCCTGGCCCTGGATGTACCCCGCTCCGATCGCCAGGAAGATTTACGCTGGAGCTATTTGATCTGGCAAGAGTCGGTGAGTCCGTTTTTAGCGATTGAGTTGCTTTCCCCTGGCACAGAAGCAGAAGATCTGGGCCGGGCAGTGCGCCCCATCGATCGCCCCCCGGGTAAGTGGGAGGTATACGAGCGCTTCCTGCGCATCCCCTATTATGCAGTTTACGACCGTTACCAAAATAATTTTCGCTTCTTTCGCCTGCAGGGAACGCGCTACCAGGAATTGCAGCTGCCTGACTCCCGATTTTGGTTTGAAGAATTGGAACTGGGGCTGGGCACTTGGGAAGGCATGTATCAAGGGACTTCCGGTCTGTGGTTGCGTTGGTACACGGCTGCGGGGGAGTGGGTCCCGACCCAGGCAGAGCAGATCCAGCAAGAGCAACAACGGACTGCACAAGCTGAGGCCATTGCTGCACAGGAGCGACAACGGGCCGAACAAGAACAAAAACGGGCTGAACAAGAACAAAAACGAGCTGAACAAGAACAAAAACGGGCCGAACAGGCTGAAGCAGAGGCACAACACTCTAAGCAGCAGTACGAGAAATTGCTAGAACAATTACGAGCCAAAGGGATTGACCTGGAACATTAATTTTTCCCGATGGCCTCGGTAGAACCCAAGCAAAAACCTTTCCTGATACCCATTTGACTTGGAGATGCAACTGATGAAATTGGCAGATGAAATCGGCAGAATGCCTGCTCAGTCAGCCTCTCTTCAAGCCAAAATCGGCAATCTAAAATCCAAAATGGTATGAGTGGAAGCGGGGATGCGATCGCACTGCCGCACCCTCAGCCTGGAGCGAACCAAACAATTTAGCTGGGAGAAAACTGGACAGGCCACCGCCGCCATTTTGCAACGCTATCTTTAGCGTAAACTCAATCTAAATAACCACCGATTTTGGCTGCAAGAGAAATGAGAATCCCGATTTAACCAGAGTTATCGCCGTTTCAGTTCAGAGGTAGAAATTGCCCTACCGTATAGAGTACTCACCAGAGTCAGAAATGCATTTACGATCCTTCGCAGCCCGACAGCAAGCAATCATAATGGATGGGGTTGATGAACAGCTCATGTACCAGCCTACGGTAGAGACAAGAAACCGGAAACCGATGCGTCCTAATCCGCTCGCGCCTTGGGAATTACGAATCGGCGATTTGCGAGTCTATTATGATGTAGAAGAGGAGCCTGAACCTGTTGTGTACATCAACGCAGTAGGTACCAAAGAACGCAATCAAGTTCGTATTGCAGGAGAGGTATACAATCTATGAAAATTATTGAAATCGCTGAGGCCAGTGCAACGCTGGCAGAGTATACTTCCAATCTCACTGAAGAGCCAGTCATTATTACTAATAATGGTCAGCCTATTGCAGCATTAGTTACGCTTGAAAATTTTGATATAGAAACGATCTCGCTCAGTACTAACCCAAAATTCATCGCACTGATTGAGCGTTCGCGAGCGCGGCGACGTTCTGAGGGCGGAATCTCTAACTCAGAAATGCGACGCAGGCTGGGGTTGAGTGAGGTCTAACATACCAATACAGTGGCAATTAAACGCTGATGATGCGATCGAAAACACAGTTAAACGCTGATGATGCGATCGAAAACATTGATGTCGCATTTTCTGAGATGACAAACGACCCTGAATATCAGGCAAAAGCGTTACAGCTCGAAGGTGAAGTTGCAGTTGCTCAGTGGGAAGCGTAGCAAAGGGCTAACACAGAGTTTAAGCAAGCCCAATGAAACTTTCAATTCGGCTTCTCCAAGAAAACGAACAATTGGCCGCTGAACATATCCTTCGAATTGCCTTTGGCACCTTTATTGGCTTGCCTGAACCCAGCGAGTTTGCCGGTGACGCGAACTATATTCAGCCCCGATGGAGAGTCGATCCAACTGCAGCCTTCGCCGCCGAGGTCGATGGCAAACTGGTTGGTTCCAGCATTGCCGTTTATTGGGGGACTGTTGGTCTTTTAGGACCGCTGACCGTTCATCCTGACTATTGGAATCGAGGCATTGCTCAACGTCTGATCGAACCGGTAATGGCGAAGTTTGAGCAATGGGGTATCCACCAGGCGGGTTTATCGACCTTTGCCAATAGTCCCAAGCACCACGCCCTGTATCAAAAATTTGGCTTCTACCCCCGCTTTCTCACCTTCATGATGGCGAAACCCCTTCAGTACCTTCAGCCACTTCAGCCCAGCTTACTTGGAGCGAAGTACTCTGAACTCGATCCTGGGCAGCAGTTGAATAGCCTCAAAGCCTGTGCTCAACTCACAGATACGATTTATCCAGGACTGGACTTATCGCGTGAAATTCTGGCCGTCCATGCTCAAAATTTAGGGGATACCCTGCTGCTGTGGGATGAAGCCAGTCTAGCCGGATTCGCAATTTGTCACTGCGGTGCAGGCAGTGAAGGCGGTCGTCATGTCTGTTATGTCAAGTTTGCTGCAGTGCGCCCCGGTATACAAGCCAGAAAACAGTTGGAGCAGTTACTCGATCTTTGCGAAGCCTATGGTGCCACTCAGCAAATGCTGCGCTTACTCACAGGCATCAATACCAGCCATGATGCCGCTTATACGATGATGATTGCCCGAGGTTTTCGCATTAAAAGTGTAAGCGTAGTCATGCACCGCCCCAATGAGCCGGGTTACAACCGAGCGGACGTTTTTGTATTAGACGACTGGCGCTAATCGAAGCAGAGTTGAGGGGTATAGCAGAAGGCAGGAGGCAGAGGGCAGGAGGGAAAGGTTGACTAACTCTGGCTTTGAGCTTTTTGTTATCTCCTAACCGATTTTCGTAGTGCTATACGAATCGCTAAGGAACAAGAATTAAACACAACTTGGGAGGTTAGCGCCCCCTCCGGGGGCGCTAACCTCCATTTCTTCGTACCAGAACGGAAAAATGGGTTATTTTGAAAGCCTTGCTCCGCAAGGCTTTCAAAATAACCTTCCAAGTCGTAAATTAAATAAGATGTGGGATCCTGTAGGGGTAATCCCTTGTGGTTGCTCCGATATAACAGGGTACCCACAAGGGGCACCCCTATAGATTGACAAATTATTAAATTCTCATTCCTAAGTATTGCATATCTCAGTTTGCCTTAAGTATTGCATATCTCAGTTTGTTTCATGAGTTTCACCGAGTGCAAGACGCATCTCTCCCTCATTGGATAGAACTTGTGCTCTTTGCTCCCATAACTTTTTTTAACTCAAAATAATAAGGTTTATCGCCCGAATGCGACCTTAATTGGCTAGGATCGAATGGCTAGAATCGAATTGAGATGTATTAATGGTATGGAATTATGACCAGTATCTCTGCACCGTCCTACACGAACGAGCAAATTTCTGCCTGGTTGCGCGGTTTGTTGACCCTGGCCTGGGCAGACGGACATTATGACGAAGAAGAACAAGAATTGATTGCAGCCTTAACCCAAAGCGAACTCGCGCCCAAAACTGAGTTGGGCACGCTAGAAACAATTTCTACCGATGAACTCGTTACCGCATTAGGACACGATAAAGGCATCGCTGAGAATTTCTTGCGCACTGCTGTCATGGTAGCTGTGGCAGATGGGGTTTATTCCAGCAGTGAAGATAAAGTCCTGCGGGAATTCTGTCAGGCATTGGGACTGGAAATTGCCGCGCTGGAATCGTTACGCTCAACGCTCTACGACCGTGAAGCAGAAACCAGCGCTGAAACAGCGGCGGCTCCAGGTGCTGCCGTTGAGGTAGCACCTGGCTTGCGTCCCCCCGAAAAAACAGGTGTTGATGTTCTGGCCCCGATGCGGGATTGGCTAGATGGCATGGAAATGCACGATCCTCGCGTTGCCCGCTTTCTGTGCAAAATGATTCCACCCCAATGCCCCTTTGAACGCGATGTCAAGCTCTTTGGCCGCAAGGTGGTTCACATTCCCCCATTATGCAAATTGAATCCTTTGTACGAACAGCTGGTCGGGATTCGGTTTCGCGCTCTGTCTTATCTGGCGGATGATTGTAAGGAAGACATTTCAGACTATATTTGAATACCCCTGGAATCAGGAAACTTTAGGCACTGTAAGAGTAGCCTTGTAGGTTGAGTGAGAAGTAGCATAGCTCACCATAAAATCTTGATTCATGGAGGCTGATTGTTCTTCATGGTGGTTGTCAAACTTCATGACGTTTTTTAACCTGATGCGATCGCATACTGGTGTCATTATTAGTACGATATTAGTACGATCTCGTATAGATGTTATTGTCATTTGATGATAGGGAGTTATGCAGTTTATTGACCGGGCAGAGATTCAGGTAGAAGCAGGCAAAGGCGGCGATGGCATTGTTGCCTTTCGGCGGGAGAAGTACGTGCCTGCTGGCGGGCCTGCCGGGGGCAATGGCGGTCGGGGCGGTTCGGTGATGCTTCTGGCGGTCGAAAATCTACAAACATTGCTGGATTTTCGCTATGCCCGATGTTTTAAAGCAAAGAATGGTGGTCGCGGTGGGCCGTCCAATAAGACAGGAGCAGCGGGCCGCGATCGCATCATTGAAGTTCCCTGTGGCACTGTCGTTTACGAGATTGATGCTGAGCTTCAAACAGAAACGCTGATGGGCGACCTGACCCAACCTGGCCAGCAGTTATGCGTTGCTGAAGGGGGGAAAGGAGGGTTAGGCAACAAACACTTCCTCAGCAATCGCAACCGGGCACCCGAACATGCATTACCTGGATTAGAGGGGGAAGTGCGATCGCTGCGGCTGGAACTGAAATTACTCGCGGAAGTGGGCATCATCGGTTTGCCCAATGCGGGTAAATCGACCCTGATTTCTGCGCTCTCCGCTGCCCGCCCCAAGGTGGCTGACTATCCATTCACGACTCTGGTGCCCAATCTGGGAGTCGTTCGCAAACCCACGGGTGACGGCACAGTCTTCGCAGACATTCCTGGGTTAATTGCAGGAGCGCATCAGGGGGCTGGCCTGGGGCACGAATTCTTGCGCCATATCGAACGCACCCGATTGCTGCTGCACCTGATCGACGTCAGTGCGGCAGATCCCCTCACAGACTATCAAGCCATCCAGCAAGAATTGCACGCTTATGGACGCGGTCTGGCCGAGCGTCCCCAAATTCTAGCCCTGAACAAGCTTGACGCCATCGATCCAGAAACCCAGGATGTGGAGACGCTACGGGACAAGCTGCAGCAGCTCAATCCCAATCCTGTATTTGCAATCTCAGCGGCAACGCACCAGGGTCTCGACCCCTTGATGCAAAAAATCTGGCATACTTTGGATGCGATCGCAGAATCGTAACAACATCTTCCTAGAACGTTTAGGAATCCTCTAAGACACTCTCTCAAAAACATTAAAACCATGCTAGAACTACCAATCGATTTGGAAATGCTGCAAGAAGCTCTCAGCAATGCCTGCGACGACATGTGCTACTATCTTGACAAAGAGACAGGAGAAATTCTGTTCAGTACTGTGGACTTCCCCTTAGAGGCTCTACCAGGCAAAAATGCTTCTGAGGAAGAAGTTCAAGCCTTTGAACAACGATATTTAGCAGTACCTGTTGGTTCTATGTCGCGCGATGGCTATGCTGATATGCAAGAGTTCATCGCCACCGTTGAAGACCCGATGCTGCGGGGTAAACTGGAGGTTGCCATTGATGGCAAAGGAGCCTTTCGTCGGTTCAAAAATGTGCTTCTGGAAGAACCCGCCGAACGAAAGCGCTGGTTTGAATTTAAAGATGAGTGCTCGCGCTACCGGGCAGTGCGCTGGCTCAAGATAGAGGGGATTGCAGTGACGAGTGAATCTTAAGCGTAGCAACGTTAGGCTGTTTTCAGCAGCAGTCATGGCGCGATCGCGCTAAAATTCAGCCAACAGATGTAATCTCCTGAACAGTTCAAGTTCCTCAACATATGCCACCGCCAGCCCTGGTTGTCGAAGTCATGTCCCCCAGTCAAGCCAATGCAGCCCGAGACTACCGCTACAAGCGCTCCGAATACAGCCGCACGCGGCATCCAGGACTATTGATTGTAGACCCTGGTACCGCCCAGATCGCCGTCCTGACCCTGGTCAACGGCTTCTTGAAGCAGCCGTCTTGCAAAACGACGAGACGAGCGCCTCAGTACTGTTTCCCGCCTTCAACCTGACAACTAGCCAGGTCTTGAATCCAATTCTGTAAGGAAGCAGTAGCGAGTCGTAGATTGGAGCGCCTGAGTTGTAGAAAGGCAAGGTTTGCTTGCCTTCAATAATGAGGATGCTCGTCATGTTCTTGTCCAGCAGTGTCTACCCACCACTGGTTACTTCCCCAGGTATGGCAGGGCATGTGCTCTATGGGTTGAATGAGATCTGCTTCAGCAAAACGGATCGTGTCAAACCAGGTCCAGCTAATCGAATCTTGTAACTCTTCTGGCAGATCGTCAAGTCGCAGAGGAACGATGGGTTCCGCCATTTTCTCGTAGGGTAGAGGAGCACTACTGTCCTGAACATACGGGAACAAACCTAATTCATGTGGAGGGTTTTCATCTCTGCGAAAAGGAAGTTTAATCAGTTTTATTTCTGTAATTTTGTCTCTTTGTACGAGTTTTTTAATCAGGGAAATATTGCTATTAATAATACTTCCATAAACGTAAAATACAGGGGCATTCCCGGTAAAGCGGACAATTGGCTCGCAACCCTCAAATCCATTTAACTCTCTGAAGATATGGTTAAAGGAATCCTCACTTGAAAACTGTAATATCCAGTCATCCAAAAAAAACGTCTTATCGAGCATTAAAAATTCAATAATTCTGGTCACATCTTCTTCACACTGATATTGCTTTAATCGCTGCAGATACTCATTTCTAGCCGTATCAGTTAGTTTCAGGACATCAGGGAGCGGGGCAATATTTTCAATTGCATCTCCTGGCATTTTTACCTCTAAGACGGAAATTGTATCCCCTAGCGTTTGTATTTCTGCAATGGCAGCTAAACGGATTGCCTGCCACTTTGCTAGAAAATCTTGGACATACTCGATCCGAGTTTCCAAGACTGTTTTTTGCCAGGTTATGGGAACCGCTCCCCCTTCACTGGAATCAAAATAGCCAATATTGCCGTCGGCATCGACAGCAAACCAATGAGTATCCATACTGTGAGCAGCGGGGTAGTCTTGCATTAGTTAGCCTCTGCAATGGATGGAATCGAGGGAGTCTCTCCACAAAAGGTCAGCGACAGATCCTCGAGGGCAGTGTCTAGCGCTACAGCTGTGGGCGCGGCTAAGGGACGACGAGCGACGGTGTAAGAACACCAACCCACTTGCTTGTTCCAGGAAATGGAGCAAAAGCGCGGGCTTTTCTGGCAGGCCATCAGGCAGCTCATGGACTGAAATGGCTGTCTGCCAGCAATCTGGGCAATATCTTTGGGCGTGGGAGTATCGCGAATGCGCTGGGGCAGATACACAATGCGATCGTTGTGAATCCCGGCTTGATGGAGGGTTTGTACCGCTTGAGCCACAGCGCTGAGCCTGGATTTTGGTACTAGCAAATTGATGCCGCTGCGAATGCCGAGCGCTTCAAGCTGTTTCACTTGATGAATGATGCGTTCGACCTCGCGGTGCCGGTCGGGGAAATGAATAGACAGATGAACCTTTTCTGGTTGAGCCTCAACCAGCCGTTTCAAGGTTTCTCTATGAAGCCATAAGCCATTACTGGTGAGCGAACGAAATAGCGTTCCCTGGAGTCGTTGCAAAATTTCAAAGACGCCGGGGTATTCCAGGGGTTCGCCCCCCCCGAAGGAAACAGACCGGGTACCATGCTGAGCGCAATCTTGCACAAAGCTGACCACTTCATCTGTTGTCCAGAGGGTTTGTCCATCTGGCTGGCTATGGTTATAGCAGAACTCGCAGCGCTTGCTGCACTGGTTGGTGAGTTCGATGGAAATACGTTCGAGAGTCATGGGAATGAGGATAGGTCGATCGGCAATCGGAGCATGCAGCTAGAGGAGGGTTCAGGCGCGATCGCAGCACCGCTGTTATGGACTGGATTCTATAGCAATTTTCAGTCTGGTTAAGTACAGAAAACGTGAGTGGGCTTGGCAATGCCAAGCCCCTACCGAAACCGGGTACTGAATCTCATTGCAAACCGCTATATATCGCATGACGCAAATGGGAAATATTTTCTCTTTCAACAATAAACGAACCAACTGGCAGAGTTCAGAAAGCAGGGGGCAGAAAGCTGAAGCTTGCGACCCCAGCTTCTTAACTCGTCCTTTAAGCGTCTCATGGACTGGATGTGACGAGCTGAGTTGGAAATAGTCTATTCCACAGTGACGCTCTTAGCCAGATTCCTGGGTTGGTCCACATCTAAGCCCCGTCGGGCGGCGATGTGATAGGAAAGCAATTGCAAGGGGATGACAGTCAGCAGCGGTGACAAAATTTCCTCCATGGCGGGTACAGGCAGCAAATCGTCGAAGGTTTCAGCGGCTTCGGGGTCGTTCATAGGAGTGACACCGATCAATCGGGCATCTCGGGCTTTTGCTTCCTGGGCATTGGAGAGGACTTTTTCATAGACATTACCGGGCATAGCGATGGCAACAACTGGCACTCTCGCATCCAGTAGAGCAATCGGGCCATGCTTCATTTCGCCAGCAGGATAGCCTTCAGCATGGATATAACTGATTTCTTTGAGCTTGAGCGCCCCTTCCAGGGCAATGGGGTAGTTGATACCTCGTCCCAGGAAAATAAAATCCTGGGTTTCAGCGAATTCGTGGGCCAGTTCTTCGATATAACGCTCCTGGACTTCCAGAACCTGTTCAATTTCTGCCGGCAGCTGTCGCAGACCCACGAGAATTTCTTCCAGACGGGTTGGGGAAATCGTTTGCCGACGATGAGCTAGATCCAGCGATAGACAATAAAATGCCATTAACTGGGCTGAAAAAGTTTTGGTGGCCGCAACGCCAATTTCGATCCCGGCGCGGGTATCAATAATATGGTCAACTTGACGACCCAGAGAACTTTCGGGACGGTTGGTAATGCCTAAAAGCCTCGGCTGCAGGGCTGTTGTCTGGTCGGCACGGCGTTTCTGCTCCATGGCCAGGGCAGCCAGGGTATCTGCTGTTTCCCCAGATTGGGTAACACCGATTGTCAGAGTGTTGGGGGTTAGGGGGGTGGGAGCATAGCGAAATTCTGAGGCATACTGGACAGCAGTAGGAATGCCAGCGAGTTGCTCTAATAAGTATTTCCCTACTAATCCAGCGTGCCAGCTGGTGCCACAGGCAACAATTTGGATCCGTTCCAGGTTGGCATACAAGTCATCTGGCAAACCCAATTGAATGGGGCTGATGGTTGTGTCTGCTGAAGGATTCCAGCCGCTGTCGGCATAGGTTTCCAGACAAGCACGTACGACACCGGGCTGTTCATAAATTTCTTTGAGCATGAAATGGCGGAAGCCTTGTTTCTCGACGGCGATTGGATTCCAGTCGAGGGTGAGGGGTGTTTTTTTCAGACGGTCACCTGCGAAGTTGTAAACCTCGGCTCCCAGGGGATGCAGCCGCGCCAGCTCGCCATTTTCCAGGGGAAGAACTGCACGGGTGTGCGGGATCAGGGCAGGGGTATCAGAGGCACAGAAAAATTCACCTTGACCGAATCCCAATGCCAGCGGAGCTTGCTGGCGGGCAACGATCAACTCGTCGGTATGGTCAGCAGAAATGACCGCGATCGCAAACGCCCCCTCCAACCGATTCACCGCCTGCCGCACCGCCTCAAACAACGGCGAAACCTTGACCGGCTCCAGAGTCGAAGCCAGCTGAGCCAGACACTCTGCAATCAGATGAGGGATCACCTCCGTGTCCGTATCCGAACGAAACTGATGCCCGTTTTGCTTCAACTCCTCCCGTAACTCGCGATAATTCTCCACAATGCCATTTTGCACCACCGCAACCCGCATCGCTGTATCCATATGAGGATGTGCATTATACTCAGCAGGCTTGCCATGAGTCGCCCAGCGAGTGTGTCCAATGCCAATGCGAGCCAGACTCTCCAGCCCCTCTAATTTTTCCCGCAAATTTTGCAGCTTGCCTTTAGCCCGGATGCAATGCACATTCCCTTCCCAAACCGTTGCGATTCCGGCAGAGTCGTAGCCCCGATATTCCAATTTCTCCAGACCCGCCAGCAAAATATCGCTCGCAGCCTGCGTACCGATATACCCTACAATGCCACACATCAGATCGCTCCTACTTACACCACAGGCAATTCGTAAACTACGTTAACGGCATTGGTCAATCGAAGAATAGATGAGAACCTGCAAGCAAAAGCATTGGGTTCCGAGTCATCTTTCATCAATGACTAATGCTTAGTCTACTGAATTTTAGATAAGAAGGTCTTCAACCCGCCAGGCAAGCGTTCCGGCAAGAGTAGTGATATTGCGACCCAACTAAAATTCTGCAAGGCTTGTAGATGGAGCTTCAGTGCTGTAAGACCTTTCAGACAAAAGTTACAGTTCCATCTACTACTACAACTACGGCACCCCATTAGCTTGGCCAGACTAGTACAGTATCGCAATTAAAAGTTAGGGTAAACCCCGTAGGGTAAACCCTACGGGGTTTACCCTAACTTTGAGCATTGACAGAGCACTAGTAGTATGGAATCGAACGAGATGAGGGAGTGCATAATGAGGGAGAATCCACCCACTTCACAAGCTTGCTCAATCCTGAACAGCCAATTCTAGACAGCACAAACCAGCACAAAGGTCACCTAACGAATACAAAATTCATGAAGTTTTGTTAAGTTAGTCCAAAAAAGAATCGACAGTGTTAGGATTAATGCAACTTGCGGTTTAAACTTCAAGATTCCAAAGTGCATTCCAAGATTGTTCCCTTCTAGAGTGCCTTATTATCCTCAACTCAAGAGGAAGTTCAGAAAACCCAGTGTTCCCTGTTTGACGCTACGATATCTGTTCTTTTTTCTGCAGTTCTTTGCTGTTTAACCATGCGTATATTCAGACGGCTCTACCAGCAATGGTCTAAGAGACAACCTTCTCGTGTCAGCTTGCTGAGCCACCGCTCTCAACTTCAAACCTTTATCCTCGAACCCATCCTCACCCCTAGCGGCGTTCTCGATAACCTGGACGACACCCCAGGCCCCGAACTGTCAGAGATCGATCCGCTTGACCTCACTTCCGTCGTAGCAGACCTTCCCGATCCAGATCTGCCTGCTGAATCTCTGGAACCATTGTCCTTCGTGGAGAACTCTACCGAGACCGCAGCGGCAAACTCGTCCTTTGGGTCCGGTGTCTTTACCGTTGGCGAGGGCGGCACCGTCAGTGTAGACTTCCTCTTCGATGGCGGTGCTTATCGCGGCCAACTTGCCCTCTTCAAGCTAGACGGTCTAGAACACTTCGACCTCACCAACCCAGACGAAACCCAGGAATTCATCCAAGCCGCTGCCAACCGCGCCCTGAGCAACTCCGAAGACGGCTACATTGTCATTTCCGACTATCGCGAGGGTGCCCGCTTCACTGGCGACCTGGGCGAGCGCAACTGGAACCAGGGCGATTACCTGGGCAGCAAAACCTTCGAGCTGGAGGAAGGCGATCGTTTTGGTCTCATGCTCGTCCCCAAAGGCACCGTCAAAGACATCGCCAGAGGGACGCTCGATCCAGCAAAACGGCCCCTATTTTCCATTGCCGCCGCCAACCCTCAGCAGGCGTTCCATTTCGGTCAACTGGGCGATACAACTGATGACGGCACCGCCTTTGCGATAGAAGATCTGCGCGTCGATATCCACAGCGACCGCGACTACAATGACCTGATCGTCCAGATCGGCGGAGCCACCACTACAGGCACTCGTTCCTTAAGTAGCGTCATCAACCCTGACCTGGACTGGCGGCCCAGCGATTTGGGTGAGGAGTTACTGGCCTTCGTTGGCGGTGACAGCTCCGGCGGCGGCGATCCACCAGATATAGACCCGCCAGACATTGTTGCTGCTCTGGCAAATGACACTGGCCTGGACAACAGCGACGGTATCACCACCGATCCGACCATTACAGGCAGCATCACCGACGCCAGCGAGATCGCCAGCTTCCGGGCAGGTTTCAACGATACTCCATTGACAGACTTTGTCGATGTCACCCCATCGCTACAGCCCGACGGTAGCTTTGTTCTCGATCCAGTCCAGCTCGACACCATTGCTGGCGAACCTCTTGCAGATGGCACCTATACGCTTCACCTGCAAGCCAGCGATGCGGGCGGACTCACCTCCGATCTGTTCAACCTGGAATTTACCCTCGAAACCCTCGATCCAAACGCCCCTGATGCTCCCGCAGTAGTCCTGCTCAGTCCTGACAATCTGACAACTAACTCAACACCTATGCTGTTTGTTGCAGCAGAACCCGATAGTCAGATCCAATTGTTCTTAGACGGAGTTCCTATTAATGCCACCGTTGTTGACGATCTTGGCCTGGCAACGATCGAAACAATGCCACTGAGCAATGGCACGTACGAACTCACTGCAACTGCGACTGACCTAGCAGGCAACACCAGCAGTTTTTCCGAGCCGCTAACCATCGCGGTCGATACAGATCCACCAATAGAACCTATTTTCGCGCTCGACCCGGCCTCCGACACTGACACCGTGGGCGATCTAGAGACACGAGCCGAAACCGTAACGCTGGTGGGACAAACCGAAGCAAACGCAACAGTGGAACTGGTTGAGACGGGTGCCATAACAACCGCAGATGCAACGGGGCGATTTTCTTTTGTGGGGGTGGCCCTGGCATCAGGGCCGAACTCGCTGACCGTACAAGCCGGCGATGGTGCCGGCAACATCAGCGAGTTTAGCCAGACGATTACCCGGGTGGAGACCTTTGGTATTGAAGAACTTTCTCCAGCGAATGCAGAGGAATTTGTCAGCCTCACCCGCGAGACCATCGTGCGATTCACCACCCCAGTGGATCCGACAACCTTGAATGAAGACTCCTTCTATTTGATTGCCAATGGCGAACGGATTCCCGGTCGGATCGTGGTCTCCAGCACCGAACAATTCGCCACCTTCTACTATGACGACCCCCTGCCCGCTTCCACCGCAGTGCGCATTGTCCTGGAGGGTGACAAGATTATCGGTCGCGATGGCAATGCGCTAGATGGCGATGGCGATGGCATTCCCGGTGGCACCGCTACTGCCCAATTCAGCACCCAGCCCCTGACGCGCATTCCTGACACCAATGTCTTTGGCTATGTCTTCGACTCTCACAACACCAATGCTGACGGTTCCAATATTCCAATTGTCGGTGCCACCATCCGCGTCGATGGGCTACCCGGCGTCACCGCTGTCACTGATGAGAACGGCTTCTTCCAGCTAGAAGACATGCCCGCCCCAGACTTCTTCGTCCACATCGATGGCAGCACAGCGACCAATGCTCCTGATGGTACCACCTACGCCACCCTGGGCAAGCCCTTCCACAGCGTACCCGGACAAACCACCCAGCTCACCCTGGACGGCGACCCCTTCAACGTGTTCCTGCCCCCGATTGCAACTGCCGATTTTCAGCCATTGTCAGCGACTGAAGAGACCAACGTCGGGTTTGGTGCAGCCGGTCTGTCCCAACTGGAAGAACTATTCCCAGATCTTGACCCGACCCTTTGGCAACAGTTGCAGGTCACCTTCCCCGCCAATTCTGCCCAGGATGAGTTTGGCAATCCAGCTAGCCAGGCAACGATTGTGCCGGTGGATCCAGAGCGACTGCCTGCACCATTACCACCCAACCTGGATCCGAAGCTGGTGGTTTCAATTCAGGCCCCAGGGGCCAACACTTTTGATGTACCTGCGCCGGTCACCTTCCCCAATTTGGATGGATTAGCCCCAGGGGAACAAAGCCTGATTTTCTCCTTTAACCACGACGCTGGACGCTGGGACGTCATTGGCACAGGCACCGTCAGCGACGATGGCTTAACCATTGTCTCTGACCCGGGCGTCGGCATCCGAGCACCGGGCTGGCACTTCCCATTCCCGGGCTGTCCCAAGAACGAAGGACCGCCCGGCACATCCCCTCCCAAGAATAAGGACGAATTTGATGAAGTTGACATTCTGTTCAGAGCCTTTATTCCCCCTGAGGTTGTTTCTTTATTGCCAAATACGGTAATTCCTTTGCTCGCAGGGATATTAAGTTCCCCGCTTATAGGTTTGAGGGGAGATGAACCCTTCAATGTTAAAGATCCTGCAGCGGTCATTGGCAGGTTTCTAGAGCTGATAGCATTACCGTTTCCAACCCTCGCTAATTTCCTGAAGAGCTTTAGGACTGAACAATTACTGAACTGGTTGGTCGTCGACAGAGAAGACTTACCCGAGGGTGCAAGACGACTTGATTGGACTCCGCCCCTGGTTGAAGGAGACGATCGAGGCTTTGGTTTCCAGGCTCCTGCGAAAGAGGAAGGCAGAGTTGCGCAGCACTTCACGGTCGATCTCGATCCGGGAAACACATCGCCTCTGGAAACGCATCATCGGAAGTGGGGTGAATCGGCCATATTCCCCCATACTGCAGGCAGATATGTGGAGGGCAAACCCTATTGGTGGTGGGAACTCACCCAAGACGTTCCTGATGCTCCAGCTGAAACAGTTGAAACCACAAAAGACTCCAACTATTTTGAAATCACGCACCGCGAAGGCCATGTCACAGTACTCGATTTGACCTTCAGTGGTGCGCTTCCCCTGGTTCCTGCAGCACCCAAACTTGAAGCAGACCTTCAGGTTACGATTGCACAGCCACCTGGTCGCCAGCCTGTGATTAAGCTTGCTGGAGAACATGATGCCTTTCCAGCCTACGAACTCTATGCCAATGGGGAACTCATTCATGGGTATAACCCAGCCGATGTGCCAGGGAAAAAACCTTTTGACTTAGCCGGAAATGAAGTTCCTTTTATCGAACGTCGACGGCTGGAAACTGATTGGCAAACCATCCCAGAAGAGACCCGCCCATTCGATCCAGTCGGCGTGACCACTCCATTCAATGCCCTCGCAGCCGATTCGGGTCTAGAGAGACAAACAGGCGACCATTATTACGCCCTCTTGAATACCGAAAGCGGTGAAGTTGAGCAACGGGGGATCGCTCCCGATGGCATGGGGCTGCAAAACGTCGTGCTGACCCCCCATACAGACTACGAACTCTTGATGCTACAACCGGAAACGAAATGGGTTGGGTCGAGGGCGTTTACCACCGGTCGCAGCGGTGCTAGTTCCGCACTGGGAGAAGTCTTGATTGGAGATTTCGATTTCAGCGACCTGGATGGCGATGGACTGGGCGATATAGCTGAGTTAATTTTGGGCACGGATGCATCGAGTGCAGATACTGATGGGGATGGCATTGCTGACACGGCTGAATTTGACCAGGGTCTCGATCCGCTGGGTGGCTTCGGTTTCCCCACAGGCTTGATTGCCAGTCTGTCATTGCCGGGAGAAGCCAATGCCGTTGTCGTAGAAGGATCGTCCCTGGCTGGAGGAGAGCAGACTGCTTATGTGGCGACGGGTTCCCACGGACTAGCCATTGTGGATGTCTCTCAATTCGACAATCCCATTAGCTTGGGACAGCTGGAGCTGTCTGGCAATGCCGTGGCTGTGGCTGTGGATGCTGAGTTGCAAATTGCGGCAGTTGCCACTGGGAATGGTGGGTTACACCTGATCGATATTTCGGATCCCCTGCTGCCGACGTTGCAAACCGTGATTGATGGCTTTGTGACTCATGTGGAGGTTGTTGATGGTATTGCCTACATCACGGATAGGAATATCCTGAAAGCAATCGATCTGCTGACCGGCGAAGAGTTACAGCAACTCCAGCTTCCGGGTGGAGGGACAGCGACGGGTCTCGCACGCGAAGGCAGCAGGCTCTATGCCTTTGTCAATGATTCTGATGTTCTTTCTACAATTGACGTTTCTACTCCAGGGAAAGCGAGCGTTCTGGGACAGTTGGATGTTCCAATTGCGGCGTCCCAGGTTGGTGTTGCAGCGGGCAATGGCATTGTTTACCTGGCGGGGAGTGGTTTGCGAACCGTTGATGTCTCCGATCCGACTCAACCTGTTCTCATCAGCGATGCTGATGTTCCTTTCACAGCCAGGGATGTGGCGCTGAACGGCTCTGGCTTGGCGCTGGTGGCAGGGGAAGATCAGGGAGTTGGCATTTACAACATGACGGACCCGGAAAATACTGCCGATTTGCGATTTGCCGTTGACACGCCTGGGTTTGCACATGATGTTGCGATTGCTTCCGGCATCGCTTATGTCGCGGATGGCGTTGGCGGGTTGCATGCGATCAATTATTTGCCTTTTGACAACCAGGGACAAGCACCAACGGCTAGCATTAGCAGTCCAGCCATTGATCTCGAGCCAGGAACTCCAGGCATTCAGGTGCTGGAGGGAGAGTCTATCCCCATCCAGGTAGACGTTTCAGATGATGTGCAGGTGCGTAATGTGGAGTTGCTGGTGAATGGTGAGGTGGTGCGTAATGATGTTTCTTTTCCCTTTGACCTGAGTGCCATTGCCTTGAGCGACGATCCGAATGCATCTGTGATGGAGGTGCAGGTGCGGGCCACGGATACAGGTGGCAATGTCAGCCTCTCTAATCTACTCCAGTTCGATTTAGTACCGGATACCTTTGCCCCTGAAATTGTCAGCATTGTACCGGCTGAGGGCGAGGCCAGACCGGTCGGTCAGCGGACAGTGCGGATGGAGTTTTCTGAAGCGCTGGCGGCAGAGACAGTGACCCTGGATAGCTTGCAGCTGCTGGATAGCAATGGCGATCCGGTGGTGCCGACTAATTTGCAGTTGCGTAGCGACGATCGATTTGTGCAGTTGACCTTCGATCAGCTGGCAGTGGGCAACTATGAACTGGCGATCGATGCGGCGACTGTGACCGATCGGGCGGGCAATGCGCTTGGAACAGGGACACTCCGTCACGGGTTTTCTGTGGCCCCCTTCCGGTCTGAGCTGGAACTCTCAGAGTTGAATGGCGACAACGGCTTTGTCCTCCAGGGATTTGACCGTAGCGATGGCCTGGGGGTTGCTGTTAGCGGTATTGGCGATTTTAATGGAGATGGGTTGGAGGATCTGGTTGTTGGCAATACCAGAGCCCAGACTTACGTCCTGTTTGGCAGCCAGGAGCCATTCCCGACTAACTTCGATCTTCTTAGTCTGGATGGGAGTAATGGCTTTGTTGTCCGTGGCGGTTTCAGTTTGGGGGAAGCTGTTAGCGGCGCGGGGGATATCAATGGCGATGGCTTGGATGACCTGATTATCGGAGCACCCCATACGAATGCAGATGGTTTTAATTCGGGCAGAACCTATGTTGTCTTTGGGACAACAGATGAATTTTCTGGCGATCTCGTTGGTGCCACTCTGGACGGTAGTAATGGCTTTAGAATTCGCAGTATTGCTGGAGGCGATCAATCAGGCAGTTCAGTCAGCCGTGCGGGGGACATCAATGGCGATGGTTTGGATGACCTGATTATTGGGTCACCGGGGCGTCGGATCGATGGCAAGGGTGCAGTAGGAGAAGGCTATGTGGTGTTTGGTCGCCCAGACGGTTTCGATTCGGTTTTGAACCTGCAGGCTCTGGACGGTAGCAATGGTTTCGTTCTCAATGGTGCTGTTGAGAACGGACAGCTGTTGGGGACAGCAGTTATCGGTACGGGCGATATCAACAATGATGGGATTGATGATTTTGCCATCAGTGCACCGGGAGGTAGCGGGGGCATTGAGTCGGTCTACGTTGTATATGGTCGTACTGCTGGTTTTGATGCTAGCCTGGATCTGACTCGTCTTGATGGTACCGATGGGTTTATCATTCAGGGTGGCTCTTCCCGTTTTCTGGGAGAAGCGATTAGCCATGCAGGGGATATCAATGGCGATGGGCTGCCAGACTTGATTATTGGGCACAGGGGAAGGGATTCGGCCTATGTCATCTTTGGTCGCGATGGGGCCTTCGAGCCAATCCTGAATGTTGACGACCTTGATGGCAGCAATGGGTTTGTGCTTCACGCTAGCCCCAGGTCTATTGATGGTATTGGGGCCAATTTTGTCAGCGGCGCAGGCGATGTCAATGGCGATGGCCTGGACGATCTGATTGTGGGTGCTCCTTATTTTGATGCCAATGATAATCAGCAGGCTGGGGCCAGCTATGTGGTGTTTGGTCGGGCGGGAGACAGTGCCTTTGGTGCTAGTCTCGATCTGACGGCACTGGAGAGCGACCAGGGGTTTGTTATCCATGGCATTAATGCGGGAGATCATTCAGGGGATGCGGTGAGCGGTGCGGGCGATTTCAATGGCGATGGTGTTGATGACCTGATTGTGGGGGCTCGAGATGCCGATCCCAACGATACCGACCGGGCAGGTGAAGCCTATGTTATATTTGGTAACCCTGCATTTGGTTGATGCTGGGTGGTGGAAATCTTGCCAGTCCTAAGATATAGCAGTAGTCATATCGGTTAGGACAAAATTGAGAGCGCGCTTTTCGCGCGCTCTCAATTTTGTCTATCCTAACGAGCTTGGCTATTGCTATATGCACTGCATCAGTTGCGGATCGCCCCTGAAACCTACGGTCCCAGCTTTCCTTAACGCTGCATTAATAACAAGAGCTGTTTGCGCTGCAGCACTGCGCTGTTGCGGAGTTTTTGCTTCGCGGCAGCGGTCTATGGCAATGTACCAGAGATCGTGAGCGGCAATGTCACTAATCCGAGGGTTTTCATGCTCAAGCAGCGTTATCAAGGCAGGAAGGCCGTTTTTCCCATCTGTTTCTATTGTCCCCAAAGCGCTAGCGACGTTCAGATGGATACTAACATCTTCATCTTTTAAAGCCTCAACCAGTGCAGGAATTGCCTCTTTCGCTTGTCCTCCCAGATATTTTAAAACCTTAGCAGATTCCTTGCGGATTTGTGGCTGCTTATGGTTAAGGGCTGCAATCAAGGCAGGAACAGTTTCTTCTGGTTCCATAATTGTTAAGGCACGAAAAGCCATGCCGCGTATCCTGAGGCTTTCATCATCAAGGGTATGAATGAGAGCGGGGATGGCATCGCTGGCATGAGGCTCCATCCATTTCAAGAACAGCACTGCCGTATGGCGATGTTCTGGATCGGGATGCTGGAGGGCAACGATCAAATCAGGAACAATGGCTTTAGGATCTGTTTTGATGAGGTCTGCTAGGAGTGCTTCTGCTGACTCGCGGATCTTGCCGCCCTGGTTAAAGCTGGCGATTATGCCTGGGATGGCGGCACGGCCACATTGTCTTGCGGTCTCGATTTTGTCGGGATACCAGTTGGATGCTTTGAGGCAGCGTTTCATTGCGGCCACATCAGTACACCAGTCTTGTCTGGGGTCCTGGCTGCCGCAGGCGTGGCGCAGTGTCCAGCGTTGGTAGATCTCGAAGCCTAGGGCGGACAGACCCAGGAGCAGGACAAGGACAAAGAGCAGCTGACGGATACGCATGGGTGGGGACTGACAGGAGCGCTGTTTTTATTATGGCACTGCGGTTATGGATTTGCTGTCCTTGCTGCAGTATTGCATTCCTGGTAAAGAGTGGGGCTGATGGCGTCGTGGAGGACTAACATCGCTAATTGGGTGCAATCGCTCTGGATCGTAACGGGGGTGTAACACTGACATGAGAGACTTTGCAGCACTAACGTGCCAACTCCGAATTTCAGACAATTTCAGCTATGATGAAGCAGCTGGATGGATAGTGACTTGTCGTATCTTGGCTACCAATATTAGTCATATTAGATACATCAAACCGATTAAGTGTGAAGGCTTCACCTGCCCACTCAATCGGTTTGATGAATTGAGGATTATTTCAACATTAAAATGACAGGGGTTGGATGCCTACCGATCGATTTTCATCGTTGGGTTGGGGTTGCGTTTGGCTTTACCAGCGAGTCGCGATCCCAGCCCTAAAATGCCCAGGGCAAACAGCGAGAAGAGAGCGGAGGGTTCTGGCACATCCTTGGCGACAATAAAGACATTGTCCTGGATATTGGCAATATCTGTATTGCGTCGAATGATATCGGCCAGGGTGGTGCTTTCGATGCCGACATCGAAGGCAAGTAAATGGTCGAGATCGTTGAGGTAGAAGAATCGATCGCCATCTCGAGAGCGGGTAAATTGGTCGGCGATAATCCCGTGGAAGGTTTCACCCACCAGACCGCCGTTGATATGCTGTTCTGCCAGACCACCAATCCAGAGATCGACATCGTCTACAGAGTCGTAGACATCGTCGAAAGCATCGGCGAGATCGGCATCGCCACCGGTCAAATCGAGGAAGCTGTTATAGCCGCTGCCCGCACCGAAGAACGCTTCGCGGAAATCGTTAAGACTCGGCAGACCGTGATCTCGTCCCCGCTGAATATTGAGCGATGCCAGATCGAAGCCTCCCGCCCCTGGAGGGCCAAAGAGGAAGTTGCGTACATCATCTACGATCAGGGTATCAATGGCCTGCGCTTTCCCTGATGCTAATCCCAACAAGAGCGAATCGATGCCGTTGTCAATAATTTCTTGGGGATTGAAGAAGGAGTCCTGGAGTGCGATGTTGCCTTCGGCTGCAGTGTCTCCTGTGGTTGGGTCGCGACGCTGGATTTCTGGGGACAGCATGGTGTGTCCAACGCGGAAGGCAGCGGTGGAGAACTCGTTGCTGATGCCGACATTGACGGTGTCGTCGTAGCCCATAAAGGGAGCGAGCGCGCTGTCGCCCAGCAACAGGGGCAGGAACTCATTATAGGTAATCGCTTGCATCTGAGCACCGACGACTTTTCGAGCCGATTCGTAGATAAAGTCGTCTTCGTCGTCGATGCCGTTACCAGCTTCCGCAATGGCAGCATCTCGCTTCGCCACCAGGGTGGGATCGTTATTGTCAAGCTTTTGCTTGATGTCTGTGGCTAAGCGATTGTGTTCGCGGACAAAGAGGGTGTGGATTGCAGTTAAGCCGACCTGCTCGTTAGCACGGACGTCTCCGGCAACAAAGAGCGAAGCTTCTGGTTCTCCGGTGTCATTGGCATTCGGCAGTCCAGCAGTGTTGAATGGCATCAAATCGCCAGCGCTGGTTTTGAGCTGGCCGTCTGTCCCCGAGCGCAGGAAGGCTGCCCGGACTGGATCTGACCCATAGACATTGGAGGCATCAATATAGGCAGTAATGCCATTGGTCTGCTGACGGACACCGCTGCCATCGGTATGAAACGTGGAGCGATTGAGGCCAATTTCCTGGGTGCCAGTGTTGAAGGGGTCGAAAAATGGATCGCCCTGCGGTACAGGAATGTTGAACGGGTCTGGGGGATTGGCGGCTTCTGTGAGATCCAGATCGTGATCGAGGAACTGTCCCCATTGCCAGAGCCAGTCGCTGGCGTGGACTGAGTTGGGGATTAAATCAGACTGGGCTGAAACGGCGTTACTAATGGCGCGGGCGCTGGGCAGAGAACTGGGATCGCCGCCACGCGGTACAGAGAGACCGTCTTCGTAGGCGGGGGGAACTAACCGCAGGAGTTCAGTGTCTGTTTCACCCCAGGTGGGGTTGGCGATGTTGTTGCCGGAGCCGTCGATGGAACGAAAGCTTCCTGCTCGAACGGGTGGAGATGTCATCAACCCTAAGGTGGCAGATGCAGCCAGGGTGAGGCTGACGGTGCGTAATTTCAAAACATTCATTACCTAAAACCTCGACTTTTACCCTCAATGTTTTTGCTCAAGAAAAACCAAAAGAATTCATCAGTCAACTTAGAAAATACCTAAAAATACATCAGCTATTTTTGGTATTTCACGAAGGCATTTATGCTGAACTTTGGCATATTTTCATCTGAAAGGTCAATTCTCTCAGCTAAAATTCATCAAAAATTCATCTAATAGCCACCTCACTTTCAACTTCATATCAACTTCGTTTGAAACATCTCTAATATTTGAGGTATTACTGAGTTCAGGACTTACGTAAAAATGGGGAGTTTTCTGGCAAAAGGTGTGCGAGATTTAAGTCGCTGATACAGATTTGTAACCGTCGATTGTTGGAGATCTTTGAATACAATTCCACTCTCGATGAAGATACTGAAATGCGATCGCAAATACCCAGCTATAGGCAAGTTCGGGAGTCTCAATCGGATATTCAAGATTGCAGGGAACCATTTTAGAAAAGGCACGTCGCCCGTCATTTCTTACTAGGAATTAGGTCTTAATCAGCGATTATGAAAAGTAGGCAGGTTCCACACCTCAATTTTCTTGTCCGATCCTCCACTGGCAAGATGTTTTCCATCTGGCGTAAAGGCAACAAACCAAACTGCTTTTGAATGACCTTTGAACGTTTGCATTAGTTTGCCCGTATGTGTTTGCCAGAGCTTGATTGTTTTGTCATAACTACCACTTGCAAGGTGTTGGCCATCGGGACTAAAGGCAACAGAAAAAACAGCATTGGAGTGTCCCGATAATGTACGCAATGTTTTTCCTGTACTCAACTGCCAGAGCTTAATTGTCTTATCGTGACTGCTGCTTACCAGCATCTGTCCATCGGGACTGAATGCAATGGACTGCACTGCCCCAGAGTGTCCTTTGAGTGAGGGTAGGGGCTTACCCGTGTCCAAATGCCACATCTCGACCTTGTAATTTGCGTTGCCGCTCGCCAGAATTTTGCCATCTGGGCTAATTGCAACAACGTTTGAGGCACTGGAATTTTTCAAGCTGTGTATTGCTGTACCTGTTCGAAGATCCCAAATCTTGATAGTGTTGTCGTAGCTGCTGCTGACAATGGTTTGGCCATCTGGAACAAACGCAACTGAACGAACATCATCAGCATGGCCGGACAAAGTACGAATTAGTTTCCCTGTGGGAAGATCCCACAATTTAACTCGATTGTCCCAGCTGCCAGTTGCAATAGTAGTACCATCTGGACTGATGGCAACCGATGCAATTGCGTCAGTATGAGCAGATGCGGTATAGCGTAATTTGCCACTAGAAAGATCCCAAACTTTCAGGTTGCCGTCGTAGCTGCCGCTCGCGAGTGTTGACCGTTCGGGACTAACCATACCTGTATAAATCCAGGTAGAATGCCCTGCAAGTGTCCTGGAAGATTGAGCAGTTGTATCAGCGGTAGAGATCGGTTGCTGGTTCGAGGTTGAAAACAATCGTGTCCAACCTAAACCTGCGATCGCAATTGTTCCTACAACAATTGAAACAGTCACAGCCCTTGCTGTAGCTTTCGGAAAAAGTTTTTGCGGAATATGTTTGCAAATCATATGCTGGTCTGCTCCACTACACTACAAGATTTAGCGATCGACTTTTGCCGAGTCATGTAGGGGATCAGGAATTGAGAGGAAGGTTGTATTGGATGCTGGAGATGGTGTTGTTCGATTGAGTATGCTGCTAATCTTCAGCATTTGAGCGCATTGAGCGCTGGTTTAGCTTTCGTCTTTGAGGATTTATTTTGTTTTTCAATCCACTTTCTCATCAGGAAGAAGACAGCAGTCCCTGTCATACCTGCAATGCCTAATGGTGTTAGATAGCTCCAATGACCTGACATTTTGTCGTAAACATGTGCAGTTAACAAAAAGATTGCCAGATAAGTTAGCGAATGCAATCGTTTCCAATTTTTCTTCATTATTTTTACGCTCCAATCGTTAGAGGTGATTGCTAGTAGCGTAAAAATAATGAAGGTGGCACCGCCCAGGAAGTAAACCCAATAGGTTTCTGGATCGAAGAAATCAATATTTCTCTTGCCGAGCAGTAAGCCTCCATGGATCAGTGCAAAACAAAATGCAAGGACACCAATATGTCGGCGGTATTTTAACAATCTTTTGGGAATTCCTGTACTTTTCGTAGCAGGGAAAACGACTCTCAGGATCGTAGGCAACAACGTTACGATATAGAAAAGCAATGCTAAGAAGCCGAAAAGATTAGCAAACGAAATCGTATCGAGCATAAGAACCTCCACTAGCAATTTGTGCTTCAAATTCAAAGCAACATTGATTGCCGATAAACTTCGATGACAAGCCAGCTCGAAGTGAAAACTAACTCTGGCATGCTGTGCTTTTCGCAACTCTTGTAGTTAATTTTCCGGAGCCATCAAAAGGTTAAAGCTGTTTCTTCATGAAGCAACTCAATTGTTGAATCGTCCCTGCAGTCATGCTAGAAAATGGTTGGGATAGGGGTAAAATCGCTCAGAATCAGATGGTATTGGGGATATAGTCAAGTGGTCAAAATGTAACATTCTATTTCAATCAACCCGCTGATTCTATGGAGCAGATATTTACTTTACATGCTGCAAGGATTAATGGAGATAAACACTTTCATTAATGCCCATAGCAGGGATAAGATCTGTCTTGAGAAGGCAAAACAATGAGGAATGGGAACATCAGCGCTGGAAAACGGCTTTTACTTAGAGGTTCTATCTTCCTTCTACCTACCGTGTTGCCAGTTGGCCAATATCTCTTTCAGTCTAGTCGCTCCGGTGCTCTTCTCAATCTAAACAAACTTGCCTCTCAATGGTCTGTGGGAAAAGTGGGAACTTAACCGGTAAAAAGGTGGGAAAAGTGGGAAAATCCGATCGGATCGGGGGAAATTTTCCGGATACCATTGTTACTGAGAGAAAAGGGGCGACAGGCCCAAATCACGGATGGCTTGCGAGCGATCTCGATCGTGTTCACCTCACTCTTATGAGATACCTCTAGTTATACTCACTTAAGCCAGGATGTGTCAAGAGATTAGTTGGGAAAACAGCAATTTTTTCTCACATAAGAGGATGTTTGAAAAGTTCTAAGAGAGGGAGCAAAACACTTCGGATCCTCCTAAATCCCTCTTAAAAAGGGGGACTTTTAACCACCATTCCCCTCTTTTTCAAGGGGGCTAGTGCTTTGTCAAACCTCAACTTTGGGGTTGAAGCATCGCCGCCGATTGAAAACTCCGGCTTCTTCTTAGCTCCGTCCAGGCAACGGGTGTTGCCAAAAGAACAAATGCTCTAGTCTTCATCCCAAAATTTAAGATCGGCTTAGGATCGACAGGGCAACAAGCGACAAAAATTGCTGATAGGGGTAATTTGATAAGAATTTTGGGTAGTCCTATAGAGGTAATGATGCTTGAGCGCGCAGGTTATACCTGCGCGCTCAAGCATCATTACTTGTTTACCACTACCGAATTTTGGTTAGAATTGCGATTTTCCAAGAAAGAGGCTAGGATTTTCTGGCTTGCCGCAGGCTTGATGCGTATCCTGTTCTCATCAATCTCACCTCCTTATAATGGGTTAAGTTGGCGATCTTATGACTGATGGGGACCTGATTATGCGCAACATCTCTTTGCTTTTGCTACCGATTTTGTTGGGATTGTTTTTCCCTAACGCGATTCTCTTCCGGCAAGGCTATATCTTTCAGACAGACTTCGCCAGTGCCAATGCGTCAACGATCGACAAACAAGATGCAGAGTCTAATTGGGGCAGGCGGATCGCTCAGGTCCCTTCTGAATCGATTCAAACGAAGGACACTTTCTGGTTGCCGGCGCGCAAATTGACCCAGGATCAACTTTTTTTACTTCATCGGATCGAACAGGCGCTGGCAGAGCCGGATCCAAACCGGATTCGAGCAGTTCGGGGACAGTTACTGCTGCATGTCCTGACGCTGGAACGCTTTCTGGAGCGGTATTATCCGTTTCCTGAGTCTGTCTGCGGCGCAGGTATGACTGGGAGGTTTCCGGGTGCGACGCTGTCAGGGCCATCTGGGTTCAGTAACAGTCTGGACGAACAACAGGGGCAGGTGTATTGCTATTTGTATGGCTCGTTGCAGAAAACGGCGCAACTTTTGCCAGAGCTGAATCGTCGTTGGCAAACGTTGTCGGAGATCGCTGAGGTACGGCGGTTGCCCTTGCCCCCAGGCGAGAAAGTCCCAAACCGCCTGTTGCCTGGGGTCTATACGTTCGAGCGTCCGGATCTGAATGAACCCGCAAAACCGTTGTTTGCTCCGGCACCGGAGTTGCCTCTGGAGGAACCGCCTGTCATTGGCAGAACGGTGAAGTCGCTGTTGGCGGGTTATCGTCCGCCACATCAACCTGCGATCGCGCCTCCCAGGGAACCGACCGACTTAGTTGAAGCCTCTAAGCAACTGCTCGAACGGGCTAAACAATTTTTCCCGTCCTGGGCTGAATTTGTCGATCCTGAAGCACTGGCCCAATTTCAGGACAATTACACCTACGCGCTGCGCCCCTACGATACTCAGCCTTACACTCAGATTCTGGAACAACCTGAGACAGGGGCTGCTCGCCTTCTACCGGCCAATGTCTATCGTATTTCGGCCAACGAACTGCGCAATCGTTTAGCTTCCACTGTGCTGGAGCGACATCCGTTTGCGACGCTGCCGTCCTCATCGGAGCGTCCTTCCCAAGTGCCAGACTCTTTGCAAAGTCGCCTCGCCCCACCGACAGTTCAGCGCTATCCGTTTGCGCCTTTTCCTAAACGAGCTGAGGAATTCCAACCCAGTCTTGCAGTACAGCTCGAAGACGACACATTCCAGATCGCCCGACTCGGGTTGGACTACGGCTTCATCGCTGATTTGGGCAACATTCCCCTGGACAAATTGGATGCTCGCTTAGGATTGACCCGTAAGTCTCGCTTCCGGCCAGCGTCCCTGGCATCTCCTGAAATCAGACAGTTTTTCCTGGATTACCAACCCCCCAAACAGTTAGAGGCGCTGCAGGTCGATCGGCGTCGCTTTATCACTGGCAAGGTTGCCAGTTTTGGTCTCAAAGAACCGCTCTTCAGTCAGGCTCCCGTCGCGATCGATCGAACTTATTTATTACGTGCGATCCAGTTCAATTTGCCCGATGCGATCGCATCCGCTCAGCCCTTGATAAAAAGCGATCGACGTTACCTGGATTTAATCCTGGACTTACAAAGCAGCGATATGCTGGTGGCATTCCGCCCAATCAGTCGCCGTGCTGATGGCAGTTACACAGTGCTCTGGAAAGTCCTGAAACAGTTTCCCGATCCACCGATTGAAGACTTGGAGCGGTATATAGAATTGCGATAAAACAGATAGGGCGCGATCGCCAAAAAATTCCTTGTTCATACCCATTTGACTTGGAAATGCAATTGATGAAATTAGCAGAATGCCTGCCCAAATGGGACGCTTGCCCAGTAAGGCTTTCGTTAATCCAAAATCCAAAATGGTATCAGGTTGGCTTGATCGCTGTTCCTGAAATCCCTGACACCATCAGATTGTTATGAAATTCGGTCGGTGGTGTATCTAACCGTCTGAGAAACCAAACAAGAGGCATGACCATCCTGGAGAAAATAAAACGCTGGGACGAGCTTAACGGCCTACGCCGCACCCATAACCCAATCATATGCGCTAGACTGGCATCCCACCCCCCAAGGGCTTTAAGGGCAATCTGCTCAAATCCAACATTTTGCAGATGGCGCTCCAAAGCATAGGGTGTATAGCGATATTCGTCGTAAGGCACATCGTGCAGCGGCCAGAGAAAAGGTACGGTAAAAAACAATGTCCCCCCTGGTTTCAGGACTCGTAGTGCCTCGCCCATGACCCTTTCAGGCACTGGGCAATGTTCCAAAACCTCAATTGCCAGGGCACAATCAACCGAATTGCTCGCTAGCGGAATCGTATTTCCATCCCATTCCAGATCGGGTTTATGATACAGGTTACCGGTTAAATCTAAACCGATATATTCCTCTGCCTGGCTAGGAGGGGACAGAACTAACTGCTTGTAAGGCATACGACCACAACCAATATCAAGGACCCTTCCCTTTAAGTTTTCGAGATGCAAGTCAAGAGCGTTTAAGATAGCCTGTCGAACCCCAAACGTATCCAGTCTATCTGGAACGCACTTTGGGTTGAGGAAATCGCTAGTTTGTGACATTGATAGCTAAATCAAGCGCGACTATTGAGTCACCGGAGGACTGGGTGGAATGTTTTCAATCGAAATCAATGCTTCCATAATAGACCTGGCAATGGGAGCAGCAACAATGGAACCATAGGTCTGTCCTTTAGGCTCGTCAACGACAGCCAGAATGACATAGCGGGGGGCTTGAACAGGTAAAATACTGACAAAACTGGAGATTTTGGCATTGGTATAGTAACCGCCGCCAGGACTGGCTTTCTGGGCAGTACCTGTCTTGCCGCCAATTCGATAACCTGGGATGCGGGCATTTTTCCCTGTTCCTCGTTCGACGACATTTTCCATCATCTTAACCACAGTACTGGCTGTGTTTGGGGAAAAGATTTGACGCGGGGAAGGATGGCGCGGCTGCCAGTGCATTTCTCCATTGGCATCTGAGATGCCCTGGACAACATGGGGGGTGACCAACCTTCCTCCATTTGCCAGAGCACCATGCAATTGCAACAGTTGAATGGGTGTGAGAGAAAATCCCTGGCCAAAGGCAGTCGTAGCCGGTTCAATGGGAGAGCGCGTGAATTCTTCCTGGCTTTTTAGTTGGCCCGAAGCTTCAGAGGGTAGATCGACCCCCACTGGATGTCCTAAGCCAAGCCGCTCTAGCCAACCATAATACACAGCAGGCTGCAAGCGCTGCATCATTTTAACCATACCAACATTGCTGGAATATTGCAGAATTTGGGCAACAGTGAGCTGCCCGCGACCGCCACCTTCGGCATTCTTAATGGGCCAGGGGCCGATGGTAATTTGACCAGAATCGTAGAAGGTACTGTTGGGTTGAATGGCTCCTGATTCCAATGCGATCGCAACATTGAGCGGTTTAAAGGTTGAGCCTGGTTCGTAGAGATCGGTCAGCGCCCAGTTTTTAAACAGCTCCACTTCAAATTCAGAAAACTGGTTCGGATTATAAGAAGGTGCTTCTACCATTGCCAGAATAGAACCATCTCTGGCATCCATCACCATCGCGACACCGCGTTTCGCTTGATATTTCTCAACCTGTTGATTCAGAGCAACGCGGGTTGCTCGTTGGATACGACTATCTAACGTTAATTGCAAGCGCAAATCGTCAAAATGCAAAAGGCTGCCAGGTACATGATCCGGCATGAGCGCACCATTGCCAGCGCGAGTTAAGCGGACGGCACGAACCAATCGCTCTAGCCTATTTTCCTGGCTATACTCTAAACCTGCCTGTCCTTTATGATCGACATTGACATAACCCACAACATCTGCAAATAATTCTTCCTGAGGATAGAAACGCTGTTGATGTTTAATCAGTTCAAGACCATCAAGCCGCAGGTTGGCAACGCGATCGGCAATATCTTCCGGTAAAAATTGCTTAATCCGAATGCCGCTCTCAGACACCTTAAACTCTTCGAGTAAGTCATCAGCCGGGAGCGAAATTGTAGAAGCGAGTTTCGTCGCAATTTCCCGATCTGGAACTTTAAATAACTTTGGATGGGCGTACAAATTATAAACCGGGCGATCGATCGCAATAACATTACCACTTCGGTCAACAATGGGACGGCGCGGAACAAACGGCCTTAAATAAATCATCTGCTGCTCTTGCGCCTTTTCGGCCAACGTCGGCGCTTGCACGACTTGCAAATGAAATAATTTGATACAAAGCGCTAAACCTCCAGCTAGCAATATTCCCCAAACCATCAGCAATCGGACATGTGAAGGATAAATTGCAGATTGCTTCGATTTCCTCGGAGTTTGAGATGTAGCCAGACGAGTCATATTCCGACGCAAACGACGATGACCTTGTCTGCTAGCTGCGAGTTTGCCAGATGCGATTGGAGACCGACGGCGAACCAGTTTGGAAATTTGAGGAAGTGGGAAGTTGGCCATGGCAAGACCCTTTTGAGAAAATGTCAGGGTTTAGGTCTTAAGAGTTAAAAGTAATGTCAGAGAGCAAGACAGCAATAATAAACACTTGTAGATAGAGCTGCTAAGATTGTGAAGAAGTTTACGATCGGCCCTGAGTAAAATTAATATAAACAATATTAAAAAAATAGCCACCTGGGCATGGCAAAGCATTGCCAAACTAACATTCAATAACCTCACTCAAAAAAACGTTTTAACACACTGCCTCCTGGTTCAATCGCTCACTACAACTTCGAAACAGATTCTCTCTGAGGTGTCCTGAATATTATCCTTTCAAGGTTTTAGCCTCCTACCAATCTGGGCATCTGGGGTATCTCTATCTAGCAAAGCTGAACGCTCCAATGGGTTTGGGTTAATAGCCTTGGGGAAAGGCTCTTTCCAAGGGTAATTCTTCTATTGGAGCTGATGCAGGGGCGATCTTCGCTCCAGGAGAAGGAGGTGAGGAGAGGAAAATTGTATTATTGGGTTTTTGAGGCACCAAACCTGCTCCTGGACTTTCAGCATCTCTGGCAGCTTGCTCTTTTAGAGATGCGATCGCAGCTGTCAGTCCTCGCTCCTTCCGCTGCAAAGATTGCAAATCCTGGTAGCGATCGCTCCAACGTTGTTGAAGATAAACCGTACAAGCATAGACACCCAACACGCCAATTCCTAACAGCAACGTGATTAAAGTAGAAATCCTTTCTACTCGCTTCAAAGAAAGCAACCAGACAGGTATGGGACGTTTACTGGGTAAAACAGGCACACCTGACTGACGATCTGGGTGCTGACTTTTCAATTTTTTCTGCATTCCCGCAGAAACAGAGTTTGAACTTGGGAATAAGGGGATAAGCTGCGCTCTGGAAACCGGCTTTTCCCGCAACCGCTCCCTTGCAGAACGCTTTCGAGAGGAACGGCTCAGCGGTGTGACCTTGCTATGGTGAGAGACCGCCTGCTGTCGAGAAGGAAAACGCCGATGGTTAAACGCAGAGCGAGAGTCAAAAGACATATAAGGAAATAACCTTTAACGAAAATTTTGGTTGTTATGCACCACCAAGGAACAGAAAAATATCGATAAAACTCATTAACGAGGTAGAGTCTACCTGGATAATTGCCCTTATCCTAGCATCAGACTACTCTAGAAACTGCCAATTTTCTACAAAACTCTTTTTTTAAGCGATTGTTTTTGAGCACGAGAGATCGAACTAATTGTTCATTGTTCATTGTTTATTGTTTATTGTTCATTGTTTATTGTTCATTGTTTACTGTTTATTGATGCTGTTGAGATTGAATTTCAGGCCCTTACCTCAAGTTAATTTCAGGATCTCTAGCAATAAACAATGAACTATCAACCATGAACTATCAACCATTATTCTCCAGTTGCGATCGCGGCTTTTGATTCGAAGGGATTGTCAATCGCTTGCTCGCAATTTGCTGACAAAGGATTCAGAAGTTTGATGGGAATCTCAAGCATGAATTCAGAGCCAGTATTCGGCTTGGAACTGAACTTGAGATTTCCCTGATGCTGATTAACAATGGTCTGATAGCTTGCAGCCAGTCCCAATCCCATCCCTTGACCAATTTCTTTAGTTGTGAAAAAAGGATCGAAAATTTTGGACTGAATTTCAGCCGCAATTCCTGGGCCATTGTCCGCGATCGCAACTCGAATCCAGGGAACATTCGCATCTTCCATCAGAATTAATTCAGTATGCAGCACGATTTTTTTAGGAACAACTTCACTACGATTGAGTGCCTCAACAGCATTGATTAGCAAATTCATAAACACCTGATTGATCTGTCGAGCATAGCACTCGACCAGAGGTAAGTCACCATAGTGCCGCACAACTTGAATTTCACCTTGAAGATGCTTACTTAAGAGCGTCAGACTGCTCTCTAACCCCTGATGAATATCCACTTCCTTGCGGGCCGCCTGATCCAGACGAGAAAAATTTTGTAGAGAAACGATCAATTCCCGGATTCGCTCCGTACCTGCTTTCATAGAACGGAGAAGATGAGGCAAGTCCCGCAACAAGAAATCTAACTCTACCTCTTTTGCGAGATCCTGCAACTCAACAGGAGGGTCAGCACAACAACCTTGATAAGCAAAAAGCAAGCGGATCAGATCGCACACATAGGTTTCAATATAGGGAATGTTTCCATAGATAAAACTGATTGGATTATTAATCTCATGAGCCAGCCCCGCCACCAATTGCCCCAGGCTTGACATCTTTTCACTCTGAATTAATTGAGATTGCGTCTGGCGTAATTCCTGGAGAGTCTCAGCCAACTCTCTCGCCCGAGTCGCGTTCTCCGCTGCTTGCCGCTGAGTTTTCGCATAAAGACGAGCTTGCTGCAGCGAAATTGCCAACTGATCGGCAACAGCATGGGCCAGACGCTGATCGTTGTCAGACCAATACCGGGGATAGCTACATTGATTGAGATACAAAATAGCATAGAGCGTCTCATTCGCTTGAACAGGAACCACAAGAGACGATTTAATCTGAGCCTTCTGATATTCCTCGTTAGACGGGTCGATCCGTTCATCCTCAGCCACATCCGAGATGATCGCTGGCTTGCCATGCTGAATCACCCACTGAGTGATTGGGCCATGGGGATCGAAGTCCTCGGCAGAAGCAGGAAACGGCTCTCGACAGACCTCATAGAGATGTTTGCGCCTGAAAGATTCAACCTCTTGCTTCTCTTTTAAATCTTTAGTCGGGCCATCGCCCCAACCTTCCACCAAATGAACGAGACAACGGTCGGCGTCCAATGCCTCCAACAATTGTGCGATCGCTTCAGTCAAGATCTTCTCCAAATCGAAGCTTTGGCGAGTTTGAGTCGTAATGTGATTCACCAACTTTTCCCGCTGAGCTTGTTTTTGGGTTTGCTCATAAAGCTGAGCCTGACAAAGGGCGATCTCCAGTTGTTGAGCCAGAGATTGAATAAATTCAACTTCCATCGCTGACCAGAAACGTGGTTTGTCCGCAAGGCAAGCAAGAAAACCAAACTCACCGTCCTGTTTCCTCACAGGAATCAATAAACTGGCACAAGCACCCAGGATTCCTCGCCCAGATTGTCGAGACTCTCTCTGCAGCCGGGAAGCTAATCTAGCAATTAGCGGCGGCAAACCAGGGCTGTTGGCCGCTGTCCCATTGCGAATCAATAACTGACCATTTGCGATCGCACCAGCTGCCCCACCGAACGCCTCTAAAGGATGATATCCCAACTGAGAGACCCTATCGCGTTTAGAAAAACATTCACAAACAACCTGTACCCGTTCCGTGTCCCGGAAATACCAAAAAAAACAACAACAATCCAACTTCAGCAGTGCTGCAACCTCATCAACAGCACTTTGGAGAACAACCTTTACCTCCAAAGAATTGCGAATGCGATCGACAATGCCACGTAACAGTACACTTTGCTGTTGAGAATATTGAATCCAGCTCAATGACAACTTCTTAGAAGAACAATCAGGAAACACACAACGCCTCCGAACAGAAACTCTAACACTCTGTTAACTGAAAGTCGATCGAACAACTCAAAGCCAATAAAGAAGAGATACTGGAAAACACAAGGCAACAAATGAAACATATCCTCACCCGCAAAACTCCATCCCCCGTATTGCGGTCTCAATGCATCAATTTCCATGTAGCCGAGTGCCAGGTAGAGTCACCCCAATCAATTGTCTTCAACAGAGCAATCGATAAGAATGCTGCCGATGGCAAATTTATATAGCCTAACTCTTTATTAGAGATAAAACTGTATTGTAAATAGCTGATCCTAGAACTGAGATCGCCTCTAGCAAAAAATGCCCGATTTCAAGTTCCACCATGATTGCAGAAGCTTGTCCCAGGACTCGAATTGAGAGCAACCTATTTTTGTACCAGTTTGCCCATCAATACTTCACACCATCTGATAGGTTAGCAACTCCTTTTGGGGTACTTAACCTTTGTTTCTTCAGGCTAATACTTTAAAAAATTTATGTCAAAACCCTCGCAAAGCAAGAGTTTTAACATAATCTTCCAGATCGCGATCTCACCCAACCTGACCAACACGGATCGAGAATGAAATAACTCCGGAAAATTTAAACCAGTAGGGGCATAGCACTGTGTCGGGCGACGTAAGGTTATGCCCCTACCGAAGAATTCCAGCCTTAATCTCTTCACAATCCTAAGTCCAACATCGGGCAGCTCTCCAGGGAGAATGATGTTTGACGGCACAAATGGAACCCGCACGCTTAAACACCATTCCTTATTCACCGCTACCCACAATCCGAATGTTTTTCCGTTAGTACGGCGATTGAGCAATCTATAAAAGTGATTCAATCTCCCGTTATGTAAGGCATCTGAAATACTTTTGAATTTTGCATGATTACCACCTCACTGCACCGGATGAATTTTTTTTAATCAAATGCAGTATTCTAGTCAACTAGAAAAATGCAGTGTCTCACCAAATGAATTAAAGAGGAGTTATGAACAAATCAGTAGCCAATCTAGCACTAGTCATTGGCCTATCTCCCTGCCTGGCAACAACATTAGTCGCCTGCGGTGGTGGCAGCGATACAACTCCATCTCCGAGCGAGAGCCCAACCAAATCACCCAATGGCTAAACAGGCTTTAGCTGATCAATTTTTAGCCGCTTACAGAACACAAGTGAATTCAGTAGTTTCTCAGTTCATCATTATGCCTTCCTTCAACCTGTAAGCTGCCCGTTCGTAACGACTTATAATAACTTGGGGATGTAACTTACTCTGCAGCAGAATCATACAAGTCTTGATCTACGCTCTATCTACTAGAAAGTTGGCTCTACCATTAAAGAACGAGAACAAATTAAGGCCGGTAATTTTAGACGGAAGTAATTGCTCTTTCTAGCGTTGACCAGAGAATCTCCGGAGTTATTTACTTCCCGATCCTAACCTTCCGAGTTGCATAATGTAGATGAATAAGTATGCATCATTCCGCACTTCTGCGTCGAAAAACACGCTTAGCACAATGCATCTGTAATAGCAGCATTTTGATGGTAGTCCTATCCGTTCAGATGCTTAATCCATATCTTGCTTGTGCGCTTCCACCTCCAGAAGATACACCAGAGGAAGTACTACGCACTCAGATGGCTTCTGAATTCTACTCCATCCTGGATGGTGAGACACTAACAGCTGATGAATACACTGAATTGCAAGCAATTCTTGAGGCAGGCCCAGAAACACCTCCACAACTAAGCAGCGAGATCCGACATATTATCTTTCTCCTCCGCATTCGTAAACTATTAAAGACATTTATCCCTTTTTAGGGTAGTCATCCAGAAGCAAGGATTTGCGAGCGCACAAGTGTAAACTGTGCGCTCGCAAATCCTTGCTTGTTTCCCATTATCCCTTTTCAGGGGTAACATTAGAGAGTTTTGGCCTGCATACACAGAGCATTGTACGCTCAACACTCCTGTACAATTGGGCGCTACCTCTACCCCTTGTTTAGATTTGCTGCCGCTAAGACTTCTACATCCTTTATATTCTGACTGTAATACATACACTTAATTTCAGGGTGAGTCTTCTTCGCCCTTTCCACTGTCACTATCGCTGGCTTTTACTATTGTCGATTGCTTGTCAAGCAAACAATGCTGCCACCTGCCTGCAAATGTTTAGCAAGATTTGTTCTTATCACAAATATCACCTAATAAATTCCTGCTGGCAATCCATTCCCTAAGGTAAGGAATAATCGAGCGACAATCTGAAGTACAAATATTGCCAGAATGGGAGAAAAATCAATGCCCCCTAATGGTGGAATAAAAGAGCGAAAGACATTCAGATAAGGATCAGTGAGCTGACTAAGGATTGAAAATGGTGGGTCTACCCAATTAATGGTAGGAAACCAGCTCAGGAGAATCCGTACGATCAAGAGAATCATATAGATATCCAGGAAGCGAGCGATAGTTTCAGTCAGCAATAATACCGAAGAAGAAAACATAATCTTGATGAGTCCTTGAACGAGGAAGAAAATAGACTATTAAAATCTAGAGTTTAGTTTAACGGATTTTAAAATGAATTTTCCTCCTTATTAGGAATAGGGTGCCTGACCATCACCCACACCCTCTCAGTTCCAATCCAACATCTACCTGATTTGTTCCCTTCTCTCCTCGCGGGCATTACGATCGACGTTGCCGATCTGCTGACGAACTTCGTCAATTGTCTGATTTAATTGAGCAATTTTATCTTCCAGACTATGGCGAGCAACTTCAATCCGCTGGCCAGATGAACCTTTCAAATGGCGCTTTCTATCTTTCTCAGGTACCGCTTCAGAGAAATTATCAGCGAGTACAGATTCTTCCAAAGCATCAGCCTCATCTGTTCGGTGAGTTGCCAGCAGTGCCCCAATCATTCCGCCAACTAGACCGCCAACAAAAGCTCCAGCAAGAAACCCACCTGCAAACCCATCACGCTGACTCATCTGTTCACCTAAATAACGTTTTTGCCCTCTTCTCCAGCTTAACTGTCATTTGTATTGGTTGCCTATTTCTGTCCAGAAAGCTAGCGTCCAGTATCTGGCGACCTTTCAACCAGAAGAACTTTCAGCTTTGCATAGCTAAATCGTACCTAAATCTTGCCTATTTTGTTACCTGAAGTTTCCCCTAGGGAAAACTGTGCAAGTTTCACTATCGCTAGATCCAATGTTCAGGTTCCAAACGCACGATCGCCTGCGTCTCCAAGTCCTGGGACAATGAACCCTCTATCGTTAAGCGATTCGTCGATCGCTGCTGCATAGATGTTCAAACTTGGATAAGCAGTGCCGAGTTTTTGTAATGCAGGGGGTGAAACAACAACAGAAATGATACGCACCAAAGCTGGGTTGACTCCTCGTTGGGTTAACTCAGCCATAGCGGTCATAATTGAGCCTCCCGTGGCTAGCATTGGCTCGCTGATCAAAACCTGTGTCTCAGAGGCAAACTGTGTCGGTAGCCTATTGAGATAACAGCTAACTTCCAGGGTTTCCTCGTCTCGCATCAAACCAAGATGGTAGACCGATGCAAGGGGTAACAAGGTTTGCGCACCCTCCAACAAAGCTAAACCAGCCCGAAGAATCGGAACCACTGCTATGGGTACCATCGGATTGACTAACTTGGCTGGACAGGGGGCCAGAGGTGTTTGCACAGTTGATTCTTCGATGGGTAACCAATCGCGAACAGCCTCATAAGTCAACCACCGCCCTAATTCTGTCATAGCACTACGAAATAGGACTGAAGGGGTGGATGCATCGCGAGCGACAGCTAGCCAGTGTTGGATCAATGGGTGGGGAGGAACATAGACGCGGAGTTGCAAAGTCATATCACATCGCGGTAGCAGAGCAAATTTGTCAATACAGCTGAGTATCCGAGAGGTTAAAGACGGGCAAGCGATCGGCCCAGACAACAATCAACAAAAACTTAAGATGGAGTTGTCCCCATCTGCTTCGATCGATCGCTCCTGCTCTCAGGCGTTCAGACTTGAGGTTTCTGGACGTGCGAAACCCCAACTTGGATCTGCTTTATCATATCCCTCTCCTGTTACTGGCGATAGGTGCTTCCTAAAGCAAACAACCTCTGCAGCAATGATTATCAAAAAATATTCTCATTAACTATTGACATATATTCTCAATAATCGCTATATTGCCTTTAGTGTTCTCCTCTCTTAAGAGTGTTCTCCTCTTTAGGGATCGGCTAGCGGGATCGAGTGTTAGCAACAAATCGATCCCGTTTTCTCTGCCTTTCAGCAGGAGTTCAAAGACGTGACTTGGAAGGTTAGGAACGAGAACAAATAAGATCAGTAACTTTAGGCGAAGGTCACTGCACTGTCTAGCTTGGACTAGAAAATCCCCGGAGTTATTTGCTTCCCGATCCTTAGTGTTGCTAATACTCGTTCCTTCGTACCCGTCCTAACACACATTACTTCCCCATCCTTATCTGATGTCTGTCCTGGTGAATTCAGTTCAGCCATCAGTACAGCTGAATGGTACCCAACATTGAGCGCTGAAAATCCTGAAATTCATGAGGGGCATTGCCCCCTAACCGTCAGTAGCCATGTTCAGTGCAAGCTGCCCTCTAATCTAACAATACGAGTATTCCCAATACACAGGAGAATTTGCATCTGGTATCCTCAACACAACTTGGAAGGTTATTTTGAAAGCCTTGCTCCGCAAGGCTTTCAAAATAATCCATTTTTCCGTTCTGGCACGAAAAAATGGGGGTTAGCGCCCCCTTCGGGGGTGCTAACCTTGTTGTGTCTTCAACTCCAGGTACTAAATTCAGGTCGGCCCCCAGAGGTAAGGGTTTTTGAGCGTGCGGATGGAACCTGAGCACTCGAAAATTCTGACTTGCTTAGCCCTAACCAAATTCATCCTTAAAATTATCAACGCCGCCATTCCTGATAGGGTTAGAGAAGCTTGAAATTTCCTCAATTGGACACCCTATGTCTTTTGTTGTCACCTCATCTCAATCTGAGGCTTTAAATGCCTCAACGTCTCAATCGCGCTTGGACGCTACACCTGATTTGTATGATGCGATTGTCATTGGTTCTGGGATTGGCGGTCTGGTCGCGGCAACCCAACTGGCTGCGAAGGGGGCACAAGTTCTAGTGTTGGAGCGCTATCTGATTCCAGGAGGCAGTGCTGGCTATTTTGAACGAGCGGGATATCGCTTTGATGTAGGAGCTTCGATGATTTTCGGGTTTGGAGAGAAGGGTACGACGAATTTGCTGACACGGGCATTGGCAGCGGTTGGGATGAAGCTGGAGACTATCCCCGATCCAGTGCAAATTCATTATCACCTTCCTGATGGTTTGAGTTTTAAGGTTCATCGCGATTACGAGCAGTTTTTGCAAGAGTTCAGCAGTTATTTCCCTCACGAACAAAAAGGAATTCGCTGCTTTTATGACGAGTGCTGGAGGATCTTTAATTGCTTGAATGCTATGGATTTATTGTCGCTGGAGGAACCGCGATATCTAGCACGGGTCTTTTTCCAACATCCTTTTGCTTGTCTGGGGTTGGTGAAGTACTTGCCTCAAAATGTAGGGGAGATTGCTCGACGCTATATTCGCGATCGCACTCTGCTGAAAGTCATTGATATGGAATGCTATTGCTGGTCTGTTGTCCCCGCAGCAAAAACCCCTGCAATCAATGCAGGCATGGTCTTTTCCGATCGACACTACGGCGGCATCAATTATCCCAAAGGCGGAGTGGGTCAGATCGCTCAAAAGCTAGTGGAGGGACTGAAAAAAGCGGGGGGCAATATTCAATACAAAACCAGAGTAACAAAAATTTTGCGCGAAAAAGGTCGAGCTGTAGGTGTTCAGCTTGCTTCTGGTCAAGTGCATCGGGCAAAGCGAATTGTGTCTAATGCAACGCGCTGGGATACATTTGAGAAATTGCTCCCCGCAACAGAAATGCCGATAGCAGAGAAAAAATGGCAGCAGCGCTATCAAAAATCACCAAGCTTCCTCAGCATTCATCTAGGAGTTAAAGCATCAGTGTTGCCAGCAGGAACAGAATGTCACCACATTCTTTTAGAGGACTGGGATCGGATGGAAGCAGAGGAAGGAACCATTTTCGTCTCGATTCCCACATTGCTCGATCCAGACCTAGCTCCCCCCGACCATCATATTATTCATACCTTCACACCCAGTTGGATCGAAAGCTGGCAAGGTCTATCTTCTAAAGAATATCAGCAACAAAAAGAAGCAGCTGCGGAACGAATAATCCAGCGCTTGGAAGCCATTTTCCCAGGTTTAGCAGCGGGGTTGGATTATCAGGAAGTGGGAACGCCGCGTACCCATCGCCGCTTTTTAGGACGAGAAGATGGTACCTATGGTCCGATTCCTCGACGGAAGCTGCTGGGTTTATTGGGAATGCCATTTAACCGTACTTCGATTCCGGGACTTTATTGCGTTGGCGATAGCACGTTTCCAGGACAAGGGTTAAATGCTGTGGCGTTTTCCGGCTTTGCCTGTGCCCATCGTATCGCAGTCGATTTAGGGTTTTAGAGAATGGACTTTTTCACCCGATTAACCCATGCAATCGAACGCAATCAAAGCCTGCTATGTGTAGGACTCGATCCCAATCCTGAATGGTTGCCACACCGCAATGCCCTGGGAGTTAACCAAAGGGTTGAAACCAACGCAGTACCGCTGCAACATCCAAACAACAACTCCAGCAAACTGCTTGCTCAACTGCAAGACTGGCTCGAGTTTCTGATTGCCGAAACTGCCGATCGAGTCTGCGCCTACAAACCGACCCTTGGCTTCTACACCGCCCTTGGTCCTGCCGGACTCAACCTGCTCCAGCAAGTCTTATACCTTATTCCTGCCGACATCCCAGTCATCCTGGATGCAAAACACGGCGATCTCAATACCAGTACCCTCCTGGCAGAAACAGTCTTCGAACAATGGCAAGTGGATGCAATTACTCTCAATCCCTACGCAGGGCAAGATCTGGCAGCACCATTCCTACTCTATCCTGATAAGGCCATCTTTATTCTTTGCCACACCTCTAACCCTGCTGCAGTTGCGTTGCAGTCCCATCCCAATGATGAAGTTCCCCTTTACCAGCAAGTCATCCAGGAAGCCCAAACCTGGGGCATGCCAGAACAAGTCTGCCTGGAAGCAGGCATCGCTAATGCTGAGACCCTGGCCAGGATCCGTCAGATCGCCTCAGAACGATTGATTCTGGCTCGCAGCATTTGGGCGGCAGGAAACGATCTGGCAAGTATCCTGACTTCAGGACTGAATGCCAGCGGTGGAGGGCTGATTTTGCCGGTGCCGCAGGATTTCCTCAGCCAAAAACATCCTTCACAATCAATCGATCGCTTGCGAACAGAGATTAATCAGCTGAAGGACAACATCGATCGACAGAGTTCGACCTGCAATCTCTGGTTGCCTGACGTTTGTTTACTCGCTCAACAACCCCATGCCGATCTAGTTTTGCAACTCTACGACATTGGTTGTATCATCTTTGGCGACCACGTTCAGGCATCTGGGACAACGTTACCCTACTACATCGATCTGCGACGGATTATCTCCAACCCCCAAGTTTTCCATCGAATTTTGCGCGCTTACGCCGACATTCTCAAAACGCTTAGCTTCGATCGTATCGCGGGAATTCCTTACGGTTCTCTCCCCACTGCGGCGGGGCTAGCGCTTTCTCTCCATCGTCCGATGGTCTTCCCCCGCAAAGAGGTGAAAGCTCACGGCACCCGGCAGCTCGTAGAAGGACACTTCCAACCAGGAGAAACGGTAGTGGTCGTAGACGATATCCTCATTAGCGGCAAGAGTGCTATGGAAGGTGCTGCCAAACTGAAATCTACTGGTCTAAAAGTCAACGATATTGTCGTCTTTATCGATCACGAAAAAGGCGTAAAGGCGCGCCTGCAGGAAAATGGCTATCGCGGGCATGCAGTGTTCACCATTTCTCAGATTATTGCTATTCTGTCTGAAGCCAATCGTCTGAGCGATGAACAGGTGGAGGCATTGACTGCCGCATGAAAACTGTTCCAATTCCCATCTGGAAGAGATCGATCCGTCGCTTCGGTATCGATATCGTTCGTTATGTTCCCAGGGCTGCTGACCGGGCCAAAGCGATCGATCCGCGCCAGAAGGGTGCCAATCTGCTCAAAGCGTTCACCTTACACGAAATCGATCTAATTTTTGATGTTGGTGCCAACGTTGGTCAATTTGCCCGTCATATGTTTGAGATCGGTTACGAAGGCAATATTATTTCGTTTGAACCAGTTGCTGCTGCCCGCGAAGAGCTCCTGACCGCTAGTCAGACTGTTCCCAATTGGAGCGTTGCGAAGCAGTGTGCTTTAGGCGACCGTACCGCTGCAGTTGACATTCACATTGCTAAAGATACCAAAAAGAGTTCTATCTTGTCCCCACTGCCTACCTGCCTTGCCCTGGCACCGAACGCTGCTTTCATTGGCTCTGAAACTGTTCCAATGTGTCAGTTCTCTGATTGCCTTGAGCAGTATCGGGGCAATGCTCAGGCTCCATTCCTGAAAATCAATGTTCAGGGCTTTGAAGATCGGGTGCTTCAGGGGGCGGAGGCGGTTTTAGAGCAGATCGAGGGCATTCACATTGAATTCTCCTTTGTGCCGCTTTACGAACAGCAGGTTCTGTTTGGCCCGCTCTTTGAACGCATTCAATTGTTAGGATTTACGCTCTATAACTTATATCCTAGTTTTTCGGACTACCGCACTGGAAAAATGATCAAAGCGGTTGGAATTTTCTTCAGAGAACCTCAATAGGTTATTGATTTTTCTTCAATAATCTCTTGGTTCCCTAACCTCATCACTGCCAAAGTTCTATATCATAAAATCTTTAAAACTGTCGGTTCGTGCATTTTTCCGAATCCCATGGGATAGGGTGCTCTACTGGTCTACGATCTTCCCCTATCGAAGTTAGAGCCTCACAGCATACCCATGCAGCAGGGCACCCACAAGGGGTGCCCCTACAGAATACCCTATCGTCTCAACCTCTACACAAACACATATATACTAATAAATATTTTTTAGCGATGAGTGAGCCATATCCTTAAACCGCTAAAGTTTTGGGGTGCTTAGATGTGCGATCGCACCCCTTACAGACAACAGCCCCCCCCGTCAGGTACTATTTTTCTATAGAACCATTACCCAACCCAGCTCATACCCTTGCTCAGCAGTTCCTGTAATGTTGTCTGGTGATTTCCCATGCAGTCTGACTATCTAGAACGAATCCTCACTGCCCGCGTATACGACGTTGCCCAGGAGACTCCCTTGGAAGTCGCCCTGAATCTATCTACGCGGCTCAACAATCGACTCCTGCTCAAGCGAGAGGATATGCAATCCGTCTTTTCCTTTAAGTTGCGGGGAGCCTACAACAAAATGGCACAACTTCCCTGGGAATTGCTGGCTCAGGGGGTGATTGCGGCTTCTGCTGGCAACCATGCCCAGGGTGTCGCCCTGAGCGCCCGTCAGTTGGGAACAAAAGCAATTATCGTCATGCCTGTAACCACACCTCAGGTCAAGGTAGAGGCAGTCAGAGCCAGAGGCGCAGAAGTGGTACTCCATGGCGACACCTACGACGATGCCTATAGCCATGCTCGCAAACTGGAACAGGAAAAAGGACTGACCTTTATTCATCCCTTTGACGATCCAGATGTAATCGCAGGTCAGGGTACAATCGGCATGGAGATTTTGCGGCAATACCAGCAACCTATCCATGCCATCTTTGTGGCAATTGGGGGTGGCGGTTTAATTTCTGGCATTGCAGCGTATGTGAAACGATTGCGGCCTGAAATCAAGGTGATCGGAGTTGAGCCTGTGGATGCCAATGCGATGCAAAAATCCCTGCAAGCTGGACAGCGGCTACGGTTGTCCCAGGTAGGTCTCTTTGCAGATGGAGTTGCAGTGCGGGAGGTGGGAGAAGAGACCTTCCGATTGTGCCAGAAATATGTGGATGACATTATACTGGTCGATACAGATGCAACCTGCGCAGCCATTAAGGACGTTTTTGAAGACACGCGCTCGATTCTAGAACCTGCAGGCGCTCTGGCAGTGGCTGCAGCCAAAACCTATGTCGAACAAGAACAAATCCAGGGACAAACCCTCATCGCTGTTGCTTGCGGTGCTAATATGAACTTCGATCGACTCCGCTTTGTCGCCGAGCGGGCGGAGCTGGGCGAGCGTCGCGAAGCCATCTTTGCAGTAACAATTCCTGAAAAACCCGGCAGTTTGCGCCAGTTTTGCCGGTGTATTGGTAAACGTAATCTTACTGAATTTAACTATCGTATTGCTGATAAGAACGAGGCCCATATCTTCGTCGGTGTCCAAATCCAAAACCAGGCTGATGCAGCCAGGATGGTAGATGGCTTCGAGTTGAACGGATTCAAAACCCTTGACTTAACCGACGACGAATTGACGAAAATGCATCTGCGACATATGGTGGGAGGGCATTCTCTCCTGGCTCGTGATGAATTACTGTACCGTTTCGAGTTTCCTGAACGCCCTGGAGCATTGATGCAATTTGTTGACTCCATGAGTCCTGACTGGAATATCAGTCTCTTTCACTACCGTAACAATGGAGCCGACTATGGCCGTATTGTGGTTGGTGTGCAGGTACCACCGCACGAAATGCTTGAATGGCAGGCGTTCCTCGATACCCTGGGCTATCGTTATTGGGATGAGAACCAGAATCCAGCCTATAGGTTATTTTTAGCATAAGGAAGCATATTGTGTAAATTCTTAGTTGGCACGTTAGTGCTGCCGGGGTCTATTGAGTCATGATTATAACCTTTTCGACGACCTAACTCTCATGCACCAAATTAGCTATGTCAGCTCAGCAGTAATCTGACACGGCTAATTTAATGCATTAGTAGGGTAGGCAATGCCCACCAAGCCAAGAGAATTATGGAAATTATAAAGCACCATTTTAGACGTATCAGGCTAGAAGGGTGTGTTAGCCAATAGGCGTAACGCACCGCTTTACCTGGTTAAGCGTTGCGCGTTACGCTTCGCTAAAACACCCTACAAAGCGACCGTCGTAGTTGTAAAAATGCGGAGTCATTTCTTGACGGTCTCTTAACTATCAGGTATAATCGGCTCCACCTGAGCCTGATGACGGGTCCAGTCTTTGCCGATCTGAATCGTTATATCTGAGTCCAAGTTTCCCGTACTTTCGACCCGAACTTCACCAAATCCCAGGGCACTGCGGACAGCCTCTGCTCCATCACCATCTCCTTGCTGAGCGATGATGCGTGTTGAGAGAAGTGGGGTTGGCCAGGGTTTAGCAATGTAAACATTACGATAGCCAGACTCTCGTAGAGCCTCAACCAAATCTCGGACAGTGGACGGATTATCTGTACTATCCTGAATTGCGACACGCATATAGATCGGATCGCGCTCTTCTAAATTCTCAAACCCAACATCAAAGTGTTGAGCCACCATGGCTTGCAGACGACGACTACTGGGAACCCAGTAACTGTATTCGTATTCGTCAGGAGTACTGAAACGACCTGGAATCATCAACATCTGCACATTTGAGCGCTCGATCCCGCTGCTGAAGCCGACCAGGGCTACTAGCTCTTCCACGCTCAGGTTGGTATCAATGTGAGATTGAATGATATTGAGAATCTTCGGTAACCGTGCCAGGGTTGCTGGATTGAGGGTTTGCTCCATGAGCGATCGCATTAACATTTGCTGGCGCTGTACTCGACCAATGTCACCATATTCGTCATAGCGAAAACGCAGGAACTGGAGCGCCTTAGCACCATCAAGATGCTGTTCGCCTGCCTTGAGATTGATATACAGGTGCTGGCTGTCATCCTGATACTTCATATCCCGGGGGACATTGACGGTAACCCCCCCTAAAGCATCAATCAGTTTCTCAATTCCCTGAACATTAATACGCACGTAACGATCGATGCCAACCCCTCCCATGAGTTCGCTAACAGATTTTGCACTCAGAGCAGGGCCACCGTAATAATTGGCGACGTTGATTTTAGTGATGCCAACCCCTTCAACCCAAGTGCGCGTATCGCGAGGGATCGAGAGAACAGTGAGCTTGCGGGTAGTGGGTTCAAACCGCACCAGCAACATAGTATCAGATAGCCCCTTGAAGGAGTTAACCAGAGCATGGTAGCCTTCTTCTTGAACTTGGGGATCGTCAACTTCGGAGGTCAACACTTTGGTTCCCAAAACCAAAATATTGACAGGGCGAGTCAGTTCCGGCAGCTTGACTTTGACCCGAGCAATATTCTGATCTTTGGTAAATACCGCTTCATCTTCAGGACTAAGCTGACTTTGCATCAGAGGAGTGCTAGCAAGCGAGACAGCTAGAAGAGCGCCTGCTGTTGCCGAGAGCATCGCGACACCGATGATAGCTAAACCAAGACCGACCGCACGACCAAATCTGATTCTGGCAGGCTTGCGCTTCCTGAATTTATAAGGGCGTTGTTTTGAAGGGGATTGGTCAAGACTTTTCTGTTCTGGCACTGGCTTCCTCTACACGCACGCTCATTCAAATTTGTAGCATTAATCGAATAATCTTGCAGAAATTCTCATTTACAGATGGAGCAAGCGATTGGACACGATCGGTTAAAAAGATTTGGTTTCAGGTTAGTGTAACAGCTTATTTCTCATTGGGTGGATTCTAATGCTGGTGATGCGAACTGTTTGTTCAAGGTAAACCTGATGATAGCTCGATTAAGGATAGATATTCAATCTAGATTACACTGATGAAATAATAAACCCAGACTATTTTTGGGACTAGTATTTCCCTACAGGTAAGATGAAAGGTTCAGTTTGCAAGGGAGTTTGGATAAGGAATCTAAGCTTAGATTGTAAACATTTGATGCACAATTATTAATGTACCCTTGAGCTTCCTCATCTATAGTATTTCTTAAGTCTTTGCTGAAAATCAGGCAAAATTCGGTGAAGCCACACAGCATTTTCAGCATTGTTCCCATAGCAATGAGCCTGAGTTTAAATTCCTCCTCAAAATTGCCAGCGCGACATTTTCAAGCTGTCCTTCTGTTCTTAATTTTCTGACTCGGATTTTGATAAAGCCAATTATGTTTTCATTTCTGTTTGCTGTTTCCGCACGCTGAGAATTGGTCGAATGAAACTGGGTTTGGTGTAAATTCTTATTCCTCAGCGATTTGTAGATTTTACCCAGAGGGATGAATTGATGTCTGGGACCTTTGATCTCATGTTCTAATTCAGCTTTGAGATTACCAACACCGATATTCTTCTAGAGGTACACGACTTGGAAGGTTATTTTGAAAGCCTGGCGGAGCAAGGCTTTCAAAATAACCTTTTTTCTGTTCTGGCACGAAGAAATGGGGGTTAGCGCTCCCGAGGGGGGCGCTAACCTTCTAAGTCTTGTAGGGGTAAAGTTTTGAGCGCGTGGTTGTAACTCACGCGCTCAAAACTCCTTAATTGTTTATCACTCTCTCAAAATCTGGTGTTTGGGAGTGAACGGGCAATAATCGTAGCCGACCCGTTGACTTATGAATCGGGTTGTGACAGAGCACTAGGACAAATATTTGCGCCACAGGCGTTTAGAAACACGGCTAATCAATGGAAGTTGAGGCGGTCGGCGTTGCCAGAGGCGTACCATTAACCAGATGTTGATAATAAAGTAACTTGAGGTCAGGATACTGTTGGTTAACAATAAAGGCAAGGCTAAACCCTCAGAAAGTTGTGCTCCGGTGCCTAAGAGGATGTAACTCAGGAGCCAGCATAAGGCAAGCGTGACAGCTAGTCGACTCAATGTTTGTTGTTCTCGACTCCCCTGACGACGATATAACGTCCAGAGGGCCGGGAAAAAACCAAAGATCGGAATCAAGTACAGGAAAAGCTGCAGGTGCTTGATGTCTGGGTTTTCAAATGATTGGAGTTTACGAGAGTCGTGTTCTTTCATAAGTCTGCGATCGCATCCATATCACTTGTCTCTATCTTAGTCAATTGAAACCTGCTGCAACCCTTTCAACAACAATCCAGATGCATCAGAATTTAGCGGCCTAGAAAACAAATATCCCTGGCCATATTCGCACTGGAGATTTCTTAACTGCACCAATTGAGTTGCAGTTTCCACGCCTTCGGCGGTAACGCTCATTCCCAGATTGTGAGCCAGAGTAACAACTGCTTGGACAATTTCTGCCGCTTCGCTATCATTTCCCATCTGGTTGACAAACGAACGGTCCACTTTCAGGTTATCGATAGGGAATTGTTGTAGATAGCTGAGGGAGGAATAGCCAGTCCCAAAATCATCAATACAGATTTGAATGCCCAAATTCCGCAATTGTGTCAGGAGTTCTGAAGCCGAATTTGCATCTTCTACAATGGCGCTCTCTGTGATTTCTAAGTGCAAACTGCTGGCTGGTAAGTCAGTTTGTTGCAGTGTCTGACGAATTCGCTCCAGCAAATTGGGCTGTGAAAATTGTTTGCAGGAAAGATTGACACTGATAGTTAAGGGAGAGTGATTGGGAAACTGCTGTTGCCAGGTTTTCAATTGGCAGCACGCTTCATGCAAAACCCACCAGCCAATGGGGACAATTAAGCCAGTTTCTTCAGCTAGAGGAATAAATTCTCCAGGAGCGATGGTTCCCCGGACCGGATGTTGCCAGCGTACGAGTGCTTCAAAGCCAACAATCCTACCAGTAATGAGAGACACAATAGGCTGATAGTGCAGACGTAATTCCTGACGTTGAATTGCTCGCCGCATATCTGTCTCCAATTGCAGGAGAACCACTGCGCGATCGTGCATGGACTCGTTGAAAATCACATGACTGGCTTGACCGAACGCTTTAGCACGATACATAGCTGTATCAGCATCGCGCAGGAGGTCTTCTGGACGATCGTAACCGATATTGCTCAGGGTAATACCAATACTGGCACTGGCAAAGACTTCAAGTCCATTCAGGTTAAAGGGATGTGCCAGTTCCTGATGAATACGAGTCGCAATTTCATTGGCCAGCTCGATCGTTTCTACATCTTCAATCAGAACTGCAAACTCGTCACCTCCGAGACGGGCAACAGTATCTGTGGAGCGCGTACAAGCTCCTAATCGCTGAGCAATCTCAACCAACAATCGATCGCCAATGGCATGTCCAAGACTATCGTTAACGAGTTTAAAGCGGTCTAAGTCCAGAAATAGTACCGCAAATGAATAACAACTATCTGCTTTAGTGCGCCTCACTGCTTGGTGCAGTCGATCGAGCAATAGAGCGCGGTTGGGCAAATGGGTTAGAGAATCGTAGAAGGCTTGACGAGCAAGTGTTTCCTCAACTTGTTTGCGTTCTGTAATATCTCTTTGGATCGAAACGTAATGCGTAATTTCTCCGTGGAGATTGCGGATGGGTGCGCAACGAATTTCGGCATAAAATTCTGTTCCGTCTTTACGGTACTCAATGGACTCGCCCTCAGATAAACGGCCTTGAGCGAGATCGTCACGCAGGCGTTTAAAGACTTCAAGATTCGTCTTAGGACCTCTTACCAAATCCGAGGACTGGCCAATTGCTTCTGCTGCTGTGTAGCCAGTCATACGGGTAAATGCCTGATTCGCAAAAACAATCTTTGTTTCACCCGGTTCGGGAGCAATAGCTGCTACGACAATTGCTTCGCTTGCCTGCTGCACTGCAGATTCAAGCAAGCGTAAGGTTTCTTCTGCTTGCTTGCGCTCAGTGATGTCTGTATGGACTCCAATGAAGTGGGTCAGGTTTCCATTTGGACTGAAGACTGGCGAGACATGCAGCTCGTTCCAAAAACGGGTACCGTCCTTGCGGTAGCTACGTGAGATGAGATGGCATTCTCTTCCTTCTTCTAATGCCGCCTCCAGCCGCTCCAAATCGGGTTGAGCAGTATCTGCTGGACATTTCAGGGAAAAACACTTGTGTCCTGTGGCTTCGCTTGCAGCATAGCCCGTCATTTGTTCAAAGCCTGGATTGACATAAATCGCTGGATAATCGGGTTGAATCGCATCTACGATTGCAATGCCGTTGCGACTGGCTGCGATCGCACGCTCTAGCAAATGCAGTTGAGCCTCTGCCTGCTTTCGCTCAATTGCTGTCGTTAAGAGATTGGCAATGGACTGAAGAAAATGAATATCATCTGGGCTGAAGTTTCGGGACTGGGTTGTATAGGCTCCTAGAAGACCGAAGGGTTGCTCCTGACCTTGAATCTTGGTACTGATACTGCTGGTGATGCGATGGTTGTGGAGCAGAGGCGTTCCGCTAAATCGAGTCTCAACGCGAAGATCGTTAACAATAACTGCTTCTTCGGCCAATAATGTATAACCTGCTAGATAAGTGGGTTGAGTTCCCATCGTTGCTTGCCCAACCAGTCCATCTTGCCACCCCACACCTGCCCGTAATAAAAAAGTACCTCCTCCGGGTAAGAGTTCCAAAATATTACAATACTCAACATCTAAAGCATAAGTGACTAACATGACTGCTTCGTCCATGAGCAGTGTTAGATCTGTCCCTGCTAGAGCAGACTGGCTCAACTGGGCAACCGCAGCATGCTGGCAAATGCGGTTCCTCAATGCTATCTCTGCTTGCCTATGTGCTGTAATATCAGAGACTGTCCCCACATATCCTGAAATTTCCCCATTGCTCATTCGTTCTGGAGCGGTTTGTACCATAACCCACGTAATTGAACTATCTTGACGCTGGAATCGGTATTCTGCTTCAAAGGGAAGATTCTTTTGGAGTGCTTGATGCCATTGTTCGCGGACGCGTTCCCGGTCGTCAGGATGCAATGCGTTCAACCAACCTGCAGCCATTGCTTCTTGAGGGATCAAATCTGAGATCTCGCACCAGCGAGAGTTGACATAAAAATAGTTTCCTTTCATATCGGTGCGAAAGATACCCACGGGTGACAGAGCCGCCAGGGAATAATAACGATATTCGCTTTCCTGTAGTGCAGCTTTTGCTTGGATAGACACTGCGGCATCGTTCCCTGTTGTCCTGAACAGAGAGCTGGTCGAAGGACTATTGCCTGCTAATGAACCAGACGCGGACAAGAGACTCTGTTCTTGAGTGTGCTGTTGAAAAACGGTCAGAACCACTGCTTCCCGATCGAAGGTTATTAATTGGAAAGAGGCAATAACCCAAACTGGGCAATTCCCCGAGCGTTTGAGCTGAAGGCTGCGATCGCGAAGCACTTGCTTTTGCTTCACGCGCTCTAGCGCAGCTTGATAGTTGTCCAGATCGAAGTAGTAGTCTGATACCTGGCTACCCAACAGCTGATCGATAGGAAGATTAAGCAACTGGCTGAGATGAATATTAATATCGAGGATTTTGCCATCAGAAAGGCGGGTAATTGCGAATGGCACTGGCATCGCAGCAACAGCTGTCCTGAAATTCTCCAGCTCTAGCTGCGGGACAACAGTTGTGAGTTCATCTACTTCGTGAAGGTAAACAGCAGACAAAAAGCTTGACTCGTTTTTTACCAATAACTCTTTGGGGGGAGAAAAAGTGACGATGGCATCATCCAATTTTGGGGTTTGACGAACCTGTAATACTACTGACGAGTTCTGCTCAATAGCATTCATCAAGTTTGGGGCGATCGCAGGGGAAAAAGTCTCCTGGTCAACATTAGATGTTGAATCTTGGAGCGACTTGGGTGAGGATGTTTTACCCTGCTGCAGGGTAGCATTGCAATCCAATCTTTCGTGGTACCCAAGCCATAAGAAACTGCAACCCAGAACAATACCTGCTAGCTGAACGATTAAGATCTCGATGAGATTTTGACTATTTGGGTAACTGTTTAGGCCAAATATTCTCTCGGGAAGAGGACCAATGCCACAGAGCAAAATCAGACCTAAACCGGCCATGAGATAGTGCCAGGTTCCCGAGGAGTGACGATCTTCTTTCTTGTCTAGCCACAAAAAGTAGCTGAATGCAAGCACAGCAAGAGATACGCTAGTGCCTTCTATGACTACATTGTTCATTTTATAAAGAGGAGGTTTAAAATCTTAAAATTTTCTTTAAACTCAGTAATGTAAATGCTACCCTTTGTCATCTTCTTGTATGGGGTTGAAAAAATGTTAATTCTGTTACAAAAATTATGGGGATCATTAATAAAAAACAATAAAACTAGGCAAGCGAATAATATCAAAATTGTTGCTGCCAATTCATATTGCAGACTCAACGATTTTGTTATTCAGGAGTGTATTTAAGATAAATGGCCTGAAAAATGGTGCTCCCAGAATTTTTAGATCCTGCTTCTCGCGACTGCTTTTCAGGTAGAGAAGATTGACAATCGCTAAGTGGCTTTTTTCCTAGCCGATCGATAAACTTTTGTCAAGTCTCTTCAATACCAGCCAGGACATCCAGCTCATCTATTCAAGAATTTGCATGGGTATATAAACTGTCGATCGCCTTTTAAAGGTAAAATATGCTACCTTTTTGAGGGTATTATAAACGGTAGAGATTTTTGTATGCCCCCTTCAGAAGGGGAGTTTTATAGATCCTGTCCACTTTATATCAAGTCTGCGAAATTGACCACAATTTCGCAGACTTGGTGAAATTCCTGGCTCTCAATTTTTCACTTCAAGATACCAGGCCGAGTACCTTCTTACCCACCCTACAACTCTGGTTTGAAGAGTAATTTGCTAACGCGCTAACGCTGGCTGAGTTATCGATCAACCGCTGCTGTTGCGTCGAAGTTTAAGGCGTTTCTTCAGGAGCAATGACCGCAGCATTAAGATCGACCATAACAAGCTCTTCTATGACAAATCCTTGGGCCATGACCATTTCTTTCGCTGCTAGCGCTTGGACAATTTCCGGCATGAGTTCTTCTGAAGGCTGATTCTGAACGTTCTCAACCTCCGACCTCTGAATTTGTGGTAATTGGCCTAACAAGGCAAACGCACAAATGGCAGCTGCGATACTACCGCCATATAAGAACGCCAGTCGAGGACGGCGATCGAGACGGCGGAACACTTGCTTGACTAGCTGTTCCGTTGATGGACGCTCCTGGGGGTTCGCTGCTAGCCCCTGAAACTCTTGGCGCAGTTTCAGAAGCCGACGATACAGACACTGAACGGTAACATCAGTTTCTAACCATCTTTCTACCTGCTGCCGCTCTCCAGCGGTCACTTCACCATCCAGATAAGCACTCAGTAACTCGAAGCGATCGCGCTGTAAGATATCTAAGTTACCTGGATTTTGGAGGTAACGGTCTCGATTCGCAAGGGGTGAATTTCTCCAGCCAGACCCGTTGCGATCGCAGTGAGGTTCAAAGTCAGGATTCATATTGACATTACCACCAAGTCACGCTAACAGAAGTTTCACTGTGCAACAAGCAAATGTCATTCTACTACTATTTCAAAGAACTCGTGCGGCTCGTGCAGATAATTTTTATAAGCTGTTGATACCCCTATATTTCCTTGTCGGGATCCTTAGCTATCAAGATAGGTTTGTAACTGGAGCTGGAGTCGATGGCGAGCCCTGGCAATTCTTGACTTCACAGTTCCCAGCGAAACCCCCGTTAGCTCTGCAATCTCCTCATAAGCCAGCCCCTCAATCTCGCGCAATACAATCGTAGTCCGAAACACTTCTGGCAAGGCAGCAATCAACTCCCTCAGCTTCTCGTAGAATTCTTGCGTTGTTAAGTGTTCATCTGGCCCAGGTTCGTCAGCAGCCAGTTCCCAGTCTAGTTCACCATCATTCACGAAACGGGGTGCATCCAGAGAGAGAGGAGAAGACACTCGCTTACGCCGACGCAATTCATCATAGAAAAGATTCCGAGCAATGCGGCTTAGCCAACCTCGGAACTTCGCGGGTTCTTGGAGGCGCTTAATATTGCGATAGACCCGAATCCAGACTTCTTGAGCCAGATCTGCTCGATCCTGCCAGTCGGGTGCCAGGTGATACAAAACTCGATCGACATGGGACTGATACCGACGCAATAGCTCAGCAAAAACAGCTCTTCCAGGCTGACGGCCCATCTGACATTGCAAGACGAGATCGTAGTTAGAGAGTTTTTCTGCAGGGATTGATGCTTGCGGAATCGCTGTCGTTGGCCAGGATAGAGGGAGAGTGTGACTCATAGCGGGAATAGCTCAAATCATCTCCCTTATAATGACGCTGTTATTTCGTCTGCTTTTCCAGGCTTGTGCCAGTCTATCAGGCGTCTATCCCCCAACTCACCCCGGTAGTTTTCCAGATGTAAGGATTGTTAGGCGCTGGTCATTCATTCCCCGATTGGCCACTGCCAAGGATGTTTGAGCGCACGGATTTCCCCCCCCCGCGCTCAAACATCCCGACCTGTCAATCGCGACCCTCAACTCCTCTCACTGACAGGGTGACAACAAGCTTCAAACAGAGACTGGGGTTAGGGTAGAATGGCGCTTACATAAGCAAGAATTGAAAGCTGAAAGCCTTGGAAATTCCTAGGATGGGCACTACCCACCAACCTGTATGTAAACGCCATTCGGGGTTAAGGTATAGGGGGGTGTGGTAAAAATATGGCACTATCTGGGACAATGCTAGGTCCTATTTGTGGCCCAAAACCCGATGCTAAGGTTGCTATATCCAGACATTGCTCGCAATTCGTCCCAAAACCTAACCCCTAAACCCCACAGCCTGCCTAAACTTGAGGCGTTTTGTCACCCCTAAGTTCTTCTCACTGTGAGGACAGAGACTTTAGTTCAGTCCCTAGGGGCAAGACCTTGAAACCTGGAAAACTTCGTGTTGCGAAAGCAGACAGGGATGAGATCTCGAGGGGAGAGCTGCGTTATCCTGGGAATATTAGCAGTAAAGAGTTGACACTGCATATTCAAGGGGGGAATTGCTCGATGACTTGGCGTGGATCCACTACAGTATCCGATCGGATATTAGCTTGTTTGCCCTATTTGTTGCCTTTGATTGAATCCCTGATCTTTGGTTATTTCTTTATCTCGCAATTCCCAATTATCGGACTTTTGATCGCTCCTCTGTTCCCGATTGCATCAGTATATACAAGCATTACGGGTGGCATACCCTTTGGGGGACTGATTATTTTCTTTATGCTGTATTTTGTAGTGGTCAGAAACTTTCGGGTTCCGCACTTCATTCGTTTCAACACGATGCAGGCACTGCTGGTGGGCATTGCAGTTTCTCTGTGTGGCGTTGTTCTGCAGCTTTTCAATCCTGTACTCGGACGTGGCATCCTGATTCAGACTGCGTATAATGTCATCTTTTTAGGCGTTCTGGCCATTTTTGTCTATTCTGTTTTTCAGTCTCTGATGGGCCGATATGCGGAGATCCCAACTATTTCAGATGCGGTGTATATGCACGTCCGCGATTAGGTGGATCGATATCGAGCTTGACGCGATCGCACCCAACTCACGCAATGTCCAGGAGTGGATTCAAAGTCTCCAACAGCCTGACCCCGCTTCAAATCAATTCTGCCAGAGCAGCAATCTTGGGTTGTCTAGCCAATCAGCTCTGTTCTTGTAAGCCTCGCCTCATGCATTTGTTTTTACCTTTGCCGAAATTGTTAACCTGGAGATTGCTCGTCCCCTACACAATAAGACTGCCCCGATTGACGAGCGTGTATTACGCCGAAACAAAGTATGGTTGATGTCACATCCCAGAAACAACGTCTTTTTGATGCCTGGGCCCCTAGTTATGACTGGCTGTTCCCTTCTGTGTTTTACCAGGCGATTCATAAACGGCTGCTGGACTATGTTCAGCTGCCAGATCGACCCAATATCCTGGATTTGGGGTGCGGCACCGGTCAGTTCCTCAATCGTTTGGCAGCTCGCTTTCCTCAACTACGCGGCACGGGTCTGGATCTCTCGGCAGAGATGCTGCATCAGGCACGCCAGAACAATCGTCACCGTCCTCGCCTGATCTACCAGCAGGGCAATGCAGAGTCTCTTCCCTTTGCCAATGGACAGTTCGACGCTGTGTTCAACACTATCAGCTTTTTGCATTATCCCAATCCAGAACAGGTCTTGGCAGAAGTGCAGCGCGTCCTTTGCCCCAGCGGACGGTTTTATCTGGCCGATCCGATTGCCCCTCTGCAATTAAGGTTGCAGCGGTGGGGGTTTTCCCCAAATAACATCCGACTCTACGATGAGGCAGCGCGGGAGCAACTAGGTCGTCAGGTGGGTCTTCACTGCGTGGCCCATCATGCCCTGTTTCCTCCCACCGTACTGACAATATTCGAGACGCATGAACCGCAAAATCTAGATAGAATGAGATGAAAGGCTTGTATTTTAGTGCTATAGAGTTATGCTCAATCTTGTATGAGTCTAAACCGAGCGCAGGAATTAACCGATGGTCTCCAATACTGGCATTAAAGAAACAGTCAAACACAGGCTCGATGAACTCTCTGATGGCGATGCTGCAGCAGTGCTGGAGTTCATTGACTACCTGCGCTGGCGCAAGAACCAAACAGACTCAGCCTGGTTCTGGCAAGACGAATGGCAAACTCGCTATCAGGACGCAAAAGCCGATCTCGAAGCGGGACGCTACCAGGACTTTGATAACGCTGACGATTTGCTCGCTCACCTGAAACATTTAGATGGATGAGCGATGAAAGTACGGGTTACCAGACGTTTCAGCAAGGATTATAAAAAACTGTCCCTGGACATTCAAAAACGATTGGATCGGAAGCTTGAGTTCTTGCTCAATAATCCCAGGCATCCTTCATTGCGAATGCACAAGATTCAGGGCAGTGAGGGAGTGTGGGAATTTAGCATCACAATGAACTATCGCGTCATTTTTGAAATTGTGGATGATTGCTATGTACTGCTTGGTGTCGGGCCACATGACATTCTAGATGACGTATAGGAAGCTTGCAATGTTTGATGCTGTTTGCTTTCATTTACAAATTTGTCTTGCTGAAACCATTCGGTGCTGAACTACTGTTACCGATTTGTCAATCTGTACGATCGAACCTGTTTATACAGATGCTTGCTTGCGATCGCGGCTCGCCCTGAACCCAGAAAACAAACCAGAATCAGCAGAGTCTACACTGCTGGAGCCAAACTCTGCTGTCCGAGGCAACTGAGAAAATCTTCCCCACTTCTTGAACGTCTGGCTCGCGATGTTGCGATGCCCTTCTCGCGAGCCGTTCAGCTAAGTCTTTGTCCAACTCAACATACAGCTCCAACAGTCGACGGTATTCTTCCTCTGCCCCTGCTTGCAACAATGGTTCAGCGCTCTTTTCGATGTTGGACAGCAGCCAGATTTTCGGCAACGACAAAATGACCTGGCGACAGAGGGCAATATCTGCATGAGCGACGCTCGCTAAATCAACCAGATCGTCGAGCAAGCTCTGACGTTCTTCAACCGGCAAATAGTCCAAAACGCGCAATGCTGTCCCTCTTTCAACGGGACTGTGAAGAGCTTGTTTAAGGGCCTCGACCCGATTCTTACAGTGTGCGAAGAAACTTTGACGCGTTTGGATATAGGCAACCTCGTTATTCACCACTTGCTGCCATAGTTCTATATCTTTTTCTTGTTTTTGTGCCTGAAGCATGGTGTTTGCTCCCATTGCCTATTTCAGTAGTTCCTTCTTTCCCACATAAACCCAACCACAATTGAGAAACTTCTCAACAAATTCTATCAATGGCATTTCTCGGTTTGGATAAGATGATGTTTTTATGGGGGCGAGGGGGACGCGGATGCGATCGATTGCCAAAGGCATAGAGGGTTGTCGGGACAATCGTTCTTTTCTCAGCTGCCACTTCGAAACTCCCTGTTTATGGCGCGATCGCGCCCTCCCAAACCCTCTTCCTCAATCCCAAGTCATCAAAAAGCTCAGGCAATCCGGCAGAAATCGATCCCATGAAACTCCAAAAGCTGCACTCTGACTCCCATTCTCTAGCACTCTTGGCAAGGCGATCCCGGTTTGAGGAGAGAAAGCTTACTCCGAATTGTTCATCCCTATCAATGACCAACGCCAAACATCGACCGAGGTAAAATAAAAGTGAAGCCGCTCAAGTCGCTCAGGAGGAAACATGACCCCACCTGCCGTTACCCCCGAAACCGCCGTTAAATCCGGGGCGGGTTTGCCTCAATCCAGGCAGTTTACCTTTGAAGAGTACTGTGACTACGAAGACGGCACAGACAATCGCTACGAACTGGTAGAGGGCTATCTACAACTCATGACATCACCCGCTGGCTTGCACATCGCGATCTGCGAGTTCCTGGTATACGTTTTCAACAAACTATTCGCAGACCACCAGACCCAATTGCGTGCAGCCAAAGACGTCGGAGTCCGCATTAGCAAAAATACCTCTCGCATTGTGGATGTTTGCGTCAACGCAGAACAACGCTGGCAAACCCTTTCCCAACCTGGAGAAAGAGGCATTTTCCTGCTGGCACAAACCCCCTTGCTGGTAGTGGAAGTCACCAGTACCAATGAGAAAGACGATTATGAAAAGAAATATCGAGAATATGCCAGCATCGGCATTTCAGAATACTGGATCGTCAACAGCCGACGAGAGCATCTTCGCGTCTGTACTCCAACCCATCCCGGTGGCCCCTATCATTATCGTGAATTTGTCAAAGGAGAGCCAATCATTTCCAGCGTTTTGCCCCAACTAGCGTTAACCGTGGATGAAGTGCTGAATCCTGATGCAGTCCGACAGTTGATCGAGCAAGACCAGGCACAGCAAGCAGTTGCAGTGAAGCAAGTCCAGCAACAAGCCATCGCAGCCGCACAGCAAGCGGCTGAAGCCATCGAGCAAGCCCGCCAATCCGAGCAGCAAGCGGCTGAAGCCATCGAGCAGGCTCAACAATCCGAGCAGCGAGCGGCAGCATTGGAAGCAATGTTGGCCCGCTACCGATTGCAATTTGGCGATCTGGACGCAAATTCCGACCCGTCTTAGGCCAGACAGCGCTCAACCTTACGGCTTGCTACTCTACCAACCCTCCTCAACCTCTTCACCAACAGATGGATCAGCTGAAGTTTTGTCTCTCTTCTTTTGGATTCTGTGGAACCGTTGCATCTGGATCGGGTGGAGCCATCCTTACAAATTCAAGAATATCAAAATAATTACGACCAGTACTTTCATCAAGTGGGCCGGAAACACGAATCCGAACACTCTCAAGTAACTCAAGCTTTCTACGAGCATCTCCTCCCGACTTGACAGTGAACAATATGCCGCTGCAAGCACCATTGAGACTGCGAGCGAGACAAACAACGGGATAACCGTTTTTTCTACCTGTTGTGATGTAGTTCAGCGCATCATTTGTGTAGGCTAACTGGAATCTTGCAGACACTGCCTCACAACGTCTTTGGGGTGTCCAACCCGAACTGCTAAAGTATTCAGACTTCCAGAGAATTAAGGTGATATTTCCTCGCGGAGTGCGAGCAATAGTGGCAGGGAATCCTCTGCTGACACCACACAAAAATTTAATATCATCTACTTTCGGAGGAGTGGGCTGAGCAATCGCAACAGATGGCAAAATGCCGATGATGCATGTGATATAAATAGGAATCAGGAACAAAGCTTTCATCGTCTACGAGTTGAAATAGAATAATTTGGGAAACTGACTTTCAAATTAAACTCTGGATTGGATTGGTAACAAGTAACTGAGTAATTCTGAGGATCGAGAATTGTTTTAGTGATGACTACTGCTTTGACCTAGCTAAAATTGTACAAAGTCCGTAGTGGGCACTTTAGTGCCGCAACTTTAGTGTCGCAAAGTTATTGGGTAATCATCGCAGCCTTCTCGACAACCCAGGGTTATCGCACCAACTTAGATGTGTCAGTCTACTACAAAGAGTTCATTTGTTTTGCATTATTTTGTCTGTTTTGCATCATAAAGTTCTGGTTAGATGTGCCAGAACATTACAAAGGATTCGTTTGTTTTGCATTGTAAAAATCTGGTGGTTGCAGGATGCGCCATGATATGAATATGGAATTCGCTCTCTAGTCTATCGCAATGTCTGAAGCACTACTCGCGTCCTTTCGGGAAGCCTACCGCAATCTGGAGCTGCTGCCGCTGCTGGCGGGGACGGCACTGGATCGGTTCTGGGTGGACTACGGTGCGGAGGCGATTGAGGAGCTGGAGCAGCTGATTGAGGACAGTCCCGCTGGGGACAGTAAGATTATCTTTACCGGGCATCGCGGCTGTGGCAAATCGACTTTGCTGGCGCAGTTGAGTCGTCAGCTGGCGGATCGCTACTTTGTCGTCTTTTTCTCTATTGCCGATGCGATCGAGATGTCTGATGTCAACCATATCAATATTTTGTTTGCCATTGCGGTGCGGTTGATGGCGGAGGCGGAGCAGCGCCAGATCGAGATTCAACCGTCGGTGAAGCAGGCATTGCATCGCTGGTTTGCTAGCCATACCCGCACGGAAACGGAGGTGGTGGGAGCGGATGCTTCTGTGGGTTTCAATCTGTTCCAGCTGATTGCGGGTAAGTTGAAGGCTGACGCGACGATTCGCAATGAAATCAAGCAGGAGTTTCTCCGCAAGGTGTCGGATTTGATCGCCCGCATTAATGAAATTGCAGCGGTGGTTGAGGCGGCGACCCAGCAGGAAGTGCTGGTCATCATCGACGATCTGGATAAGCTGGATCTGCAGGTGGTGCGGGAGATTTATCAGGATCACATTAAGGCACTGTTTCAACCGAATTTCCGGCTGGTGCTGACGATCCCGATTTCTGCCCTGCGTCAGGTATCGTTAGCCGCGACCATTGACACGGAAACCAATAATCAAATCGTGCAAATGCCAGTGGCGAAGTTGTTCCATAAGGACGAGCTGCGTCAGCCGGATGCTGTGCCGATTGCCGATACGATGATGCGGTTACAGGCGGTGCTGAAGAAACGTCTGCAACCGGAGCTGATCGAGCCGGAGGCGTTGCAGGCGCTGATTCTCCAGAGCGGCGGTGTCCTGCGGGAATTGATCCGCATTGCCAACGAGTGCTGTCGCCTCTGTTTGCGCCAGATCCGTCGTCAGTCTGACCGCACAGATATCGTTATCGATAAAGTGGTGCTGATAGAGGCAGTCAATAAGCTGCGGCTGGATTTTGATACTCGTCTGGGTAAAGCAGATTATGGGATTCTGACTACGACTTACAGAGAATTAAAACCGGACGATCCGAAGGAACAGCGTTTCCTGGATCTGCTCCATGGCTTGTACGTGCTGGAGTATCGCAACCACCAGCTCTGGTACGATGTCCATCCGATTGTGGTGGAATTATTGCGCGACCGGGAGCAAGCGAGTGATGGCTGAACTGTTCCCCACTGCGATTGATGTCCTGGAACCCGGAAACCAGGACAGTTACGAGGAGCTGCTGGTGTCGATCGAGGCTAGCGTCGGTCTGTTCAGTTTGCTGATTGCGGTGTGCGATGACGGCGATCTGCGAGACCAGATCGTCGCTCGCTACGAGGCAGAACTGGCGTCAGAGTTGCAGCCCTATCGGGTGGAACTGGCGAGGGGGGAACCGAGCCTGCGGATGGCGATTGCTGAAACGGTGGCGGCGGAGGACCATTTGCAGGATGGTGGCAGCGCCGTGCTGACGGTGACGGGGGCAGAGAAGTTGCATTTTCTGCGGCTGGGAGCGGAGCGTTCGGAGCAGGAGATCTTTTTCGGTTATCTGCAATGGACGCGGGAGGGGCTGGGAAAATTTCCGTTTCCAGTGGTACTCTGGGTGACGCACCCGATTCTGATCGCGTTAAGCCAGCGAGCGCCTGATTTCTGGAGCTGGCGCAAGGGCGTGTTCCGGTTTCAATCGAAAAAGACGGTAGCGATTTCCTCTGACGATGCAGTCGATTTGCTAGGTGTCCCTGAAAAGACTGCACTGTTCCGGTCAGCAGAGTTCAATCCGGCAAACGAGGAGTACTTCCTGACCCTAGAAGATTTGCAGGCTCTGATTCAACAGGCAGAACATCAGCGGGGCAAGGGGGATGCGAGTTTGGCGACGCTGTACGAGCGGGTGGGGCAGATCTACAAGCGGCGCTCGGAACGGGGCGAGTCGCAGGATTATAAGCGGGAGCAGGAGCTAGCGATTGAGGCGTTCCAGAAGGCAATTGAGCTGCAGCAGGTGCTCAATCTTCAGGTTGGCTTAGACGGTTGTTTCAGCGCACTGGCGAGCCTTTATGAATCCCAGGGAGAGTTCCAGCGGGCAGAACCGCTTTACCAGCAGGCACTGGCGTTGAAGCGGCAACAGCTGGATGCTGGCGATCCGGAAGTGGCTGCTGGTCTGAATCAGTTGGCTGGGTTGTATCACAATCTGGGTCGCTATGCTGAAGCGGCACCGCTCTATCGGCAAGCGCTGGAGATTCAGCAGGTGGCTCTGGGCGCAGACCACCCGGAGGTGGCAACGAGCCTGGACAATCTGGCTGGTCTGGCCCATGCGCAGGAAGACTACGAGACAGCTGAGTCCTTGTACCAGCAGGCATTGTTTCTACGGCAGCGGGTGCTGGGCGATAGCCATTCTGATGTGGCGACGAGTTTGAACAATCTGGCGCTGCTGTATTACGAGCAGGGGCGCTATAGCGAAGCAGAGCCGCTGTTCGGGCAGGCGGTGCAGTTGAAGGTGCAGTTGTTTGGCGAGGATTATCCGGATGTAGCGACGGGTTTGAATAATCTGGCGTTGCTGTACTATCAGCAACAGGAGCACGAGCGAGCTGAGTCGCTGTTGACGCGGGCGCTGGCGATCCGTCGGCGCTTGTTTGGCGATGACCATCCGGATGTGGCGGGTAGTTTGAATAACCTGGCGGGTTTGTATAAGGTACTGGAACGCTATGCTGAAGCTGAGGCATTGTACCGGCAGGCTCTGCCGATTTGCGAACGGCAATTAGGGGCGGAGCATCCGATTACGGTGCGGGTACGGCAGAACTTGGCGCAATTGGCTGCGGTATAATGGTTCAGGGACACATGAGGTCAATGAGATGACGACGCTCCAACAACGATTCTCTCTGGAGGACTATCTGGCCTATGATGATGGTACAGACGCTCGTTATGAGTTAGTCGTGGGGGAATTGGTAGTTATGCCGACTGAGAGCGATCTGAATCATTTGATTGCCGTTATGTTGATGTTTGCTTTTGGGCAACTGATTGCTCCCAAACGATTGCGGCGAGGGACGGAAGTTGCGATCGGTGGTTCGCGGACAACGGTGCGTATTCCCGATCTGATGGTATTGACAGAGGAGCTGGTAGCCCTGTTGCGGGGAGCGACTCGTAGCATTATTCTGTTCAATATGCCACCTCCTGCTCTGGTTGTCGAGGTTGTTTCACCGGGCAAAGAGAACAAGGATCGGGATTATGGCGACAAACGGTCAGAGTACGCAGTCAGGGGTATCCCAGAATATTGGATCGTTGACCCGGTGCGATCGCAAATTACGCTCCTGACTCTCGTCAACGGGCGTTACGAAAACGCAGTTTTTCAAGGATGCGAGCGTCTGGTTTCAGTGACTTTCCCAGAATTGGAGCTGACCGCAGACCAGGTTTTGAATGCAGGCCAGGAATAAATGCTTCAAGGTTGCGCGTTGTTGACTTTCAGATTAGTTGTCTGGCAGAGAAAGGCTGAATGCCAGAATTTGAGTTGATTGCAACGGACTGAAATTGTTGTCGCTGATGGCTATCAGAGATCGACTGCCATCGGGTAGGTCTGGCCCCAGGGTGAGTCCTTCAATGTTGTCGAGGTGGATGTTCAAGGTTTTAAAGTCGAGCAGTAGGGTTTTGCGGACGGGCTGGATGCGATCGCGCACGTTACGATCCAGATTGGTAAGGCTGTCAATTTGACTGATGTCCGTTGCGTCTGCTAGAGAGACAAAAAAGAGCTTGATGGTGACGCCAGCAGGCAGAGAGAAAGACCGTTCAAGGCTGAGAAAATGACCGCGATTGTCCAGTGCCACCAGTTCCACCAGACCATTCACACCGTCACTATGGGGGGATTTGGAAACAGTGACTGGCTCGGTAAGATAGAGGTATTCAGCCTGGGGTTGGCCGCTGCGAAAGTCGTATTGTAGAATTCGCGAGCAACTTCTCTGGGTAGGGGTTGCCGTCGGGCCGTCTTGCAAAAGCGCATTCTCAGTGGCAACGAATAGGTGTTGCTGGTCAGGTGTCAGGGTCAAGCTTTCAAAGGCCAGATTGTTGCGGATGCCTCGTTGTTTTTGGGGATGGGGGCGGAATTTTTCTGGGATGAGTAGGCTGCGGATGGAGTGTCCTGTGAGAGCGAATTCTCGAACAAAAGGAGGAATGTCTTGATGGGTGTTTCCTTCTGACGCAATCAGGATCGTCCGATTTCTGGTCAGGGCAATACTTTCTGGGTCGAGGCTGAATGGTGGGAACGGTTTGTCGTTTTCACCCAGGAGCGTTGTGAGGGTCACTGGGGTAACACCACCTAAGGTTAACGTTCCCTGACTGAGATCTACCGCCATCGTATAGAAACGGGCGGGCGAGTGCTGGCTGCGATCGTCAGAAATGGCGTAGTAGAGACCGGTTGTAGAGTCGTAAGTTAGATCTGAAAGACCTCCGACTGGGGTATTTTGAAAAGTCAAAGTTGTGGGTAAAACGGATTGTCCAATAAACGTGATTCTGGGAAGGGTAGATAAGGTCGTCATTAATGCAAACGATCTGGGGGGTAGGTTCGCCAGGAAGAATAGCGCGATCGCACCCAGAAAAGACAGATAAAATCTTGATTTCATCCCGATCAAACTGTCTATTAGAGCAAAAAAGTTATCAATAAATCGCACTCTAACTGTTTTCCCCTCAGAGACTAATGAATCGTATCAAAATAACTTTATCTTTTTAGTCCGCACCGAACAAATGATAATATCAGCCAGGACACATTCCAAAAAAATATACAAAGCTTGTGGGGTGAATTTTTATGCCTTTGCGATCGGAAAAATCATTGTTATTGTAGTGCAGATTTGGAAAGTACGCGCTTGTTTTTAAACAACTCCTAACCCTATTGCTGCTCTGAAGAATTGTTGTTAGAATCCATAGGATCAATTAACAGCAATGACAAGAAAAATCAGTGGAACAAAAAACAGCGCGTTCAAAATCAATAAACAGCATATGTAGCGTATTACAGCCGTTCATTTTGTCTAAAATACGCTACTGATAATTTTTAGAAACATTTTAGATTAAATCTCGTCTCTTTTTCAGAACGAATCTCGTCTGTCTGCTGAATCCTTTTATCTGGTGTCCAAACATGGTTTCTGGAGATACGTTTTTACCTTATCCTGAAGTCAAGTTATCGATTGTGACCCAATTTTATCCTCCTGACTATGCTGCCACCGGACAGTTGATTGAAGAACTGGCAAAACAACTGGTAAAGCAAGGTTTGAAAGTTCGAATTCTCACGGGGCAGCCAGGCTATGCTTTTGAGGAAGACTCGGCCCCTAACCTTGAACGGGCAGGAGGGGTTTTGATTCAGCGATCTTGTATTTCCCGGTTTTGGGGGCGGAGAATACGAGGGAGAGTATTTAATGGGTTAATTTTCTGTTTTCGAGTTGGGTTGCGGTTGTTTCGACCGTCTAATCGCGGCAATATTTTGCTTGTAACCAGCGAGCCTCCTTATTTGCCCGTGCTGGGATATCTGGCCAATCTTGTTTTTGGTGTTCCTTATGTTTGTCTTCTCTACGACATCTATCCCGATATTGCGGTTGAACTGAAGGTCGTTCCTCGCAAACATTGGCTAGTGCGATTGTGGCACGCCATCAACCGTAGAGTCTGGCACAAAGCCAGTCGGATCGTTGTGCTCAGTTCTTCGATGAAAAATCGTTTGGTTGGACAGTGTCCTGCGATCGCAGATCGAATTTCAGTCATTCACAATTGGAGCAATCCAACACAAATTTTTCCGATTAAAAAATCAGAGAACTGGTTTGCTCAAGATTTCGATCTCGTAGAACAATTCACAGTCATGTACTCTGGGAACCTGGGTAGATGCCATGATGTCGAAACAATTATAGAGACAGCTCAAGCGCTTCAAAATGAAACAATTCAGTTTGTCTTTGTTGGCAATGGCGCTAAACGTCAGTACTGTATGGACAGGGTAAAAGAACTGGGGCTACGAAACTGCAAATTTTTGCCGTACCAAGACAAGTATTGTTTGCCGTATTCTCTAACCGCCTGCGATTTGTCCTTAGTTAGCATTGGCCAAGGGATGGAGGGACTGGTTGCCCCGAGCAAGTTCTATTCCGCACTGGCCACTGGTCGTCCCATCGCAGCCATCTGCGAACGCCATTCCTATCTGCGTGACCTGATTCTCGAAGCCAAATGTGGTGCGGCGTTTGAACATGGCGATTGTCTTGGTCTGGCAAAATTTATCCGCAGCTTAGCGGCAAACAAGGAACAAACAGTACAAATGGGTAAGGCGGGTCGGCGGTATCTTCAGACAAATTTCACCCCTGAAATTATCGCGCAGCAGTATTCTGAAGTTTTCTATCAGGCCCTATTTCAATCGTCAGAGCAGTATTTTTATCCTTTGCCTACCGCACAAATTCTGAAATAATATCCTACTGCAGGATACGATTCCTGTAGTACCGTTACCCTGACTGTTGGGGGAAACCGAATCGATGTTCAGTGACAAAAGTTGCTACACTGTGACTACGAGCGTGGCAGTTACGACTTGGCGATTGATTACCAGCGCGATCCTGTCCCTGCACGCTCAGAACCAGATCGAGTTTGGGTTGAAAGTGTTCTGCAATGTCAGGGCTTGAGGTGAAGAGATATGGGATATGTGCGGGTTCGCCAACATGTCAATCCGTTGAGTCAGAAATATCAGGGTCCAGTTACCCCACCGAACTGGGAGATCGTCTATGCGGATCCAACGCTGCCATTGCATCTGGATATTGGCTGCGGGCGAGGAAATTTTCTGTTAGACATAGCGCAGGCTCAACCGAATTGGAATTTTCTGGGGCTGGAAATTCGGGAGCCGTTGGTGTTGGAGGCCAATCATCGCTGTCAGCAATTAAACTTAACCAATCTCCACTTTCTGTTTTGCAATGTGAATACTTCTTTGCATCCTTTGCTAGGGTCTCTCAAACCAGGCAGGTTACGGTGGGTTTCGATTCAGTTTCCCGATCCCTGGTTCAAGCAACGGCACCAGAAACGACGGGTGGTACAGCCAGCACTAGTGAACGATCTCGCAACTTATCTGTCAGTAGGAGGAACGATTTTTGTGCAATCTGATGTAGAACAGATGGCACAGGAAATTTGCGATCGCATCCAGACCCATCCCAATTTCTGCCAGCAAAGCAGCCACAGCAGGTGGGGTGAAAATCCCTTACCTGTCGCCAGCGATCGCGAACGCTCCACCCTGGCGAGAGGCGAACCGATCTATCGAGCTTTATTTAAGAAAGTTGATGGTTAATGGTTGATGGTTAATGGTTGATGGTTAATGGTTGATGGTTAATGGTTCATTGTTGGTGGTTTATTATATTCCCCATTCCCCATTCCCCATTCCCCATTCCCCATTCCTCAAATCCAGGTCGGTAGCCACATCCGCAAGCGAAAGTCATACACTGACATTGGCATCCCCAAATAGAGTGGCATCCAGAAGACGAATGCGATCGCAACCAGCAAAAGGACCCCAATTCCTGCCCGCCGATGCCACAAAAAGGGACTTTTCAACCCCTGCTCGATAAACCAGGCCAGCGTCAGCCCTGAAAATAGAGAAGCACTGAGATAGTGATAGAGAAAAGTACAGCGCGTCACCCTCACCCAGGGCAACAAATTAGCCAGATAGTTCAAGGTCAGATATAGCGCCATCCATAGAGAAGGAGTCAAGCTCAGAGACGGTTTGGCAGTGGCTGGACGGCGGCACAGCCGAACGATCCACTGACAGAGCGGCTGCATTAACACCACCAGCAAACACAAGATAGCCAACGTTGACAACCACCACAAAACAGGATTGCCAATGGAATGAACATCATAAACAAACTGAGTCGCAGCATCCGGTAGGGGCGGCAGAGCAGGGACTGTCTCCTCTGGCGTACGCACTCTCTGGTAAAAATAGGCAACCGGGCGAATCATCCAAGGCCAGGTATACCAGGCAGAACAATAAGGGTGTACATCAGCAGTATTACCCCCCACCTGTTGGTGATATTGCAAGATCTGCTGTTGCAGCCGCCAGAACCCTGACTCTGGATTGAGCCGCAAATGAGGAATCCAGAGCAATCGATACACCAGCACTGGAACGATTGCCAAATACACCAGTATATGAAGGACATTCAGCTGTGTCAGGTTCTGCAAGGGGCTATAGGACGGCATTCGCGGTCTGCCCCAACGATCGAACCGAGAAACAGGCCAACGCAAAGTGAACCAGTGCAATCCCCAGGCCATCGCCCAGAGCCAATATAGACCCAACAAGAACCATAGTCCATTCCACTTAATGGCAATCGCTGCCCCAAACGAAATGCCTGCAAAAGTCAGCCACAACCAGCGCCGCAATCCCTGTCTATCCAGAGCCAGTAGGAACGACCATTGTCCCAAAAGGCCAAAGAGGATCAGGTGAACATTGTTCAGCGCAAAGCGAGATTCTACCAGCAACATGCCATCCGCAACAGCCAGCCCCCCTGCAACCAGGGCATAACTGCGACGATGGCTCAACCGATAGGCAATACCTGCAATCAATACTGGCAGCAGAGAGCCAAGCAAAGCATTGACCCAACGGTACGTCCACGGAGCCACTAGGGAACCGCTCAGTCCATTCGCCAGCTCTTGCTGAACTGGAAATCGGCTACCCAGCCACATCCCTATGGCAATAATGTATTTACTCAACGGGGGATGACCATCAAAAAAGGGAATCTGGTTCAGATAGTTACTCGCAAACTTGGCGTAGTAAACTTCATCAAAGACCAATGTATTAAAGCGACCCAGATTCCAGAATCGCAGGGCAGCAGACAGCAAGAAAATACCCGTCATCCCAAAAGTAAACCAAGGGAAACGCTGCCAAGACGACTTTTCAAGCAAGCTAGTGACCTCTTAAGCGGTTGGTGATTAGCGGTTGGCGATTAGCAGTTGGCGATTAGCAGTTGGCGATTAGCGGTTAGCCATGAACAATGAACCATCAACCACGAACCATCAACCATGAACCATGAACAACAAGCCATGAACCATGAACAACGAACCATTAACAATTAACAAAATCAGGGTATTGCGTCAAAAAATCTCCTTTTACCTTGATGATATTGACACCCCAGCAGGCACAGCAGTTAATCTCATGGTTGCAGGCTTAGTCCTGATTTCTTCAGGAATTTTTGTTGCTGAAACCTATGACATTCAGGAGTCGCTAAACTTTGAACTTGATATTATAAATGCCACAATTTTGGTCATTTTTATTCTGGAATATGGACTCCGGTTCTGGTGTGCTGAAAACAAACTCAACTATTTATTTAGCCTTTATTCGTTAATCGATCTAGTCGCAATTTTGCCCTCCCTGATCTGGTTTGTTGATATCCGATTTGTTCGTATCTTCCGCTGGTTTCGGATTCTGCGGTTAATTCGTTTCCTGGAACCCAAAGCCTTGCACGAGCGCCTGAGTGACGAAGATAACCTCATTGTTAATCGCATTCTGTTTACCTTATTCGCGATTATCTTTGTTTATTCAGGTCTGATTTATCAAGTTGAACATTCTGCAAACCCTGATGCATTCGGAACATTTTTGGATGCAGTCTATTTTTCTGTTGTCACGATGACCACCGTTGGCTTTGGTGATGTGACTCCGATTTCAGAAGTAGGTCGATTGATGACTGTCCTGATGATCTTGACCGGTGTTGTGCTGATTCCCTGGCAATTAGGCGACCTGATTAAGCGTCTGGTGAAGTCGGTCGAGCAAGTTAAACAACCTTGTCCAGGCTGCGGCTTCACGTTCCATGATGCCGATGCCCAGTTTTGCAAATTTTGCGGGACTCAACTCAGTCACGATACCTCTGAGTAAGGGAACGGGGAACAGGCAACAGGCAACCGCAAAACGCCTTAATTTGTAACCGTAAAGGGAACGGGGAACGGGCAACAGGCAACAGCGACCAAACTTCAAAGGGAACGGGGAACAGGCAACAGGCAACCGCAAAATGCCTTAATTTGTAACCGTAAAGGGAACGGGGAACGGGCAACAGGCAACAGCGACCAAGCTTCAATTGGTAAGTATTACGAACATCGATGAGGACATAACAAAAAGCTCAAAGCTAAATAGAATCTAATCTTGTCTCTTCTGCCTTTTACCCTCTGCCCTCTGCCGCCTGCCTTCTGCCTTCAAGCATGACCAAAGAAGGAGGAGATGAAAAAGGAGGTCAAAAATCCCAAAATGGTTGAAAAGGCGACCGAGCCGCCGCCAAGCTCGTAGGCTTCTGGCATCATAGTGCTGGCAAGCATGGCCAGGATCGCGCCGCCAGACACGGCTTGAGCCAGGGCGATGACCAGCTCTGGTGTACTACTTGCCAGAAAGCCGCCTGCGGTGGCACAGATGCCGCTGAGCACCACAACTCCCAACCACAAGGCCAGGATCTGGCTGGGACGAGTCCCTGCTTGTTTCATGCCAGTGGCACTGGATAGAGCTTCGGGAAAATTAGAGATGAAAACAGCCAGCAGAAAAGACCAGCTCAATGCGGCTTCGGAGTTCATGCCAATAACCACAGATTCAGGCACGTTGTCGATCAAGGTACCAACGAGAATGGCTAGAGGGGCAGAACTCTTGGCAAAATTGGTCAGAATAGTAGGATTTTCGTTGAGCAGTAAATCCATCTCAACGCTTTCCAGCATTTGCTGTCGCCAGCGGTCCAGGTTGTGCTCGGCAGCAACGCGGGATTCGGTGGTGGTCTGGAGCCGACGGGCCAGGGCACGACTGAGTGCCCAAGCCATACGGGGAGACCAGGTCATGACGTTGTCGAAGTGGTCTTGCTTAAGTTTGTAGAGTTCCATTGGCGTTCGTGCCATGACTGTGGCCGAGCGCGGTTCCCCAGTGAGGAGAGACATTTCACCAAAGGCTTCTCCAGGGCCGAGGGTGGTCATCACCTTCCGACCTTTCACGACCTCAGCTTCGCCTTCAACAATCAAGTAAAGAGCATCTCCTGGGGATCCTTCGCGGCAAAGGATATCGCCTGCTTGCGCGAAGATAGGCTTGAGCAATGGGGCAATGGCTTCGGTTTCGCTGGGCTGCAAGGGCTTAAGCAACTCAATGTGGGAAATGCGATCGAGCACTTCGGTAGCCCCTTCCTGGCGATGCTCGAACAAATAGCGGCGGCGGGAGGCCTGGTTTCGCAAAAAGCCCCCGCGTTGATCCACATAACTGGTGAGGAACATGAATAATGCCCCGCCAATCATGAAGCCAATGAGCAAAATGGAGAAGCCTAGAATCCAGGATCCTCCTTCCAGGCGCTCAAATGCCTTTTTGGTAATTTCGAAAGCGATCGCAGACAGCAAGGTGCCGCTGCCAAAGGCCATGATGGTCGCTGAAATCGCCCGACTGGGTTGCCAGAATACTCCTAGCGATGCCCCGAGCGCTAAGCTTGAAGCTCCTAACATCCCCTGTAAAAATGCAGCTGGCATTGAGACCTGTCCCGGTGTTTTGCGAAATTGAGTGCTGGATGGTGTTCAGAGAGGGTGCGGAGTCCTTGCGATTTGCAACTTCTCTGGGTTTGAGACTTGGATAGAAACAAGCAGGTTTGCTGTTGCATCTTCCAGTTGTATTTACATTACCTGAGTTTACGCTTCAGGTTTGATTTCTCATTCGCCTTAGTCCCTTTCTCTGTCAGGAGTTAACGCTTATTCTAATCGGGAATAGAACCCGGTCTGCGTAAAATGACCTTGCCTGTAAATTTTTGTTGTAGATCAGGGAAGGTTGAGTTATGCCCGATCCCTATAGTTGGATAGACCATTCTCTCGCAACAGTTCGCCGGGCGAACTGGTATCGCTCGGTGCAGGCGATCGCCAGCCGTCCTGGCCCGATGGTTGTATTGGAAGGACAGCCTGCGATCAACTTTGCCAGCAATGATTATTTGGGGCTGGCTGGGGAGGAGCGGTTGATTGAGGCGGCGGTGGCAGCAGCACGGCAATGGGGCACGGGAAGCACGGGATCTCGCTTGGTCAGCGGTCACCGAGCGTTGCATGTACAGCTGGAGGATGCGATCGCGCAGCTCAAGCAAACGGAAGCCGCGCTAGTGTTCAGTTCCGGCTATCTGGCCAATCTGGGTGCGATCGCAGCCCTGGTCGGTCAACGGGATCTAATCCTGGCCGACCAGTACAATCATTCCAGCCTGAAAAACGGTGCCATCCTCAGCGGTGCCACCGTGACAAACTATGCCCACTGCGATATAGAAGACTTGACAGTGAAGTTGGAGCACCAGCGCGATCTCCACCGCCGCTGCCTTATCCTTACTGACAGCGTCTTCAGCATGGACGGCGACCTCTGCCCCCTATCTGCCATCCTCGATCTGGCCCAACACTTCAACTGCATGGTCATGATCGACGAAGCCCACGCCACAGGTGTACTCGGTGCCACCGGTGCCGGCTGCGTCGAACACTTTCGCTGCACTGGACGAACGTTAATCCAAATGGGCACCCTCAGCAAAGCCCTGGGCAGCTCAGGCGGCTACATCGCCGGATCCGCACAGTTAATCGACTTCCTCCGCAACCGCGCCCCCACCTGGATTTACACCACTGCCCTCTCCCCCCCAGACACCGCCGCCGCCCTAGCCGCGATTGAGGTCGTTCATCAGGAACCGGAGCGCCGCGATCGCCTCTGGCAAAACGTCCGCTGGTTAAAAGAACAGCTGCAACACCTCCCACTCCCCCCAGATTCAGCAACCGATCTCAACTCTGAGTTGAAATCTGGATTGAAACTATTACCGTCTGAATCGCCCATTCTCTGCTTGCAAGTCGCCAATCCCGCCATTGCCCTGACTGTAGCCCAGCAACTCAAAAGCACTGGCATCTTCGCCCCTGCCATCCGTCCCCCCACCGTACCCACCAGCCGCATCCGCCTCTCCGTCATGGCCACCCATGAACGCGACCACTTGCAACAACTCATGACCGCCTTGAAACAGCTGCAATAAAGGAAACAATTTGTAGTCGGCACTTTAGTCTCGCAGCGAAGATTGCGCCCTCCTCCAGGACTGACTAGAAAAACGGTCAACCAATCGCGCCGACATGATTTCCCTCGAAACGTTAGAACAAGAACTCATCGCCGATGGACTCCTATCGCGTTGAAATCGCTCGCCAAGCCAGCAAAGAACTTCGGCAATCCCCCGGTCGCATGCGTCAACGATGATATAGCCCAAATTCCCCTGACAAATTGTGTAGAAAACGTTATACACTGAAATTATCGAGATAACCGTTGTCTTACAAATCGGAAGATGTTACGGAACAGGTTGTTACAAAAGGGGAAATTCTTTACAAACGCCTCTCAACAATTGTAGAGCGGTTGATGCAAGAGAATCCTGTATTCCAAGAGGCACTCAACCCGCAAGCAATTGTTCGGATGTTGCTTGACGCTTTCAACGAACCTTCTCCTGAGAATGCAATCGATTTAAGCGAGGCTGAGTTGACTAAGAGGGTTCGTTTCTAGATGGCAATTGAGGCCAATGCGGGTATGCTAAACGACCTCACCCCTGAAGAAAGGATGTAATTCAATCGAGCCTTGAGGAGAGACTAATGTTCTCAATGGGGTATTTGCTCGATACCAATATTGTTTCGTTATTGCTCAGGGATGACACGATAGTAAAGACAAATCTCAGAAAACTAGCAAAGCAAGGTTGTGAAGTTTGTATCAGTTGCCTGACGTACTTTGAGATTAAGCAAGGGTTGCTGTATGTCAATCCAACCCATAAACTATCTCTTTTTGGCGAACTGTGCAAGAATGCCCCCTATCCTATTCTTGGATAATATCAAAATTCTAGAGAAAGCCGCAGAAATCCATATAGACCTACGACGCAACGGCAGCCCCATTCAGGATAGGGATATTTTAATCGCAGCAACTGCCATCGAGCAAGACTTAATCCTTGTTTCCAACGACTCCGATATGCTCAGAATTTAAGGCGAGGTCTCAAACCTTGTTAAACAAGTTCTAGACTTCAACAAAGAGGTTTCGAACGTCATCGGGGAAATTTAAAACCTCAGTAGAAAGTTTAAAAACCTTAACAGAGAAGTTTTATAGCACTACAAGAATAGATCGGGACATATAGCGCCACAAAAATAGCTCCAGGACAAAACAAAAAACTCAACACCAAATGTAGGCAACCTTCCCCTTCTGCCCTCTGCCTCCTGCCCTCTGCCTTCCACTTCATCCCCGCTCCGCATTGAAAAAGCATTAACAAATGCCCCCAACCCTCAATCCCGTTTGCATAATGACAAGGAGAGCAAGCATCCATTCACACCCATCCTCAACCCCAACGCCACCATGGGCATCGAACTCGGCCAACTGATTAAAGCCATCCTCAGCGCCGCCACTCCTGCCATCAAGAACAAACTCACCCGCCACCCCATCGTCATCCAGCTGCTGCAGCAATTCCACCTCGATCCCGAACATCCCCCCGCCAACTTCAGCGGCATTTATGCCTATGCCCTGGTGGAATACGGCGTCGGTCAACCCCAGGCAGTGCTGGATCTGTTCCGCGAAGCCACCATCAAGCAAGCCTTCCGCGAGGCCTTCGAGCGCAACGATCCGGCGCTGCTGCTGCGAGAAGCGGAGGATTTTTTGGACTGGAATATTATCGGCGATCGCATCCGCGACCTCAACATCAACCCTCGCTACGAATTCGCCGCCTTCAGCGCCATCTTCATCCAGATCGCCAACCGCAGCCGCACCCCCGCCCAAACCCTGCGCGACCAAAAACTCGACAGCCTCCAGCACAGCCTCAGCCAGCTGCAAGACCAACTCGCCCGCCAGACCACCCTCGCCGAAGCCCGCATCCAGCTCGCCCAACAAGCCCAAAACAACCCCGCCCTGTTCTCTGAACCTACCCCCAACCCCTTCCCCAGCTTCATCCTGGCCCAGCAACTGCAAGCCTGGTTCGACACCCTCAACTATCCCCTCGAATCCCAGCAAGTTTGCACCGAAACCCGCTTTCAATGTATCCTCAACCTGCCCGCCCGCCGCCGCAGCTACGACCGCATCCTGGTACTGGCCATCGACGGCGAAGCCGAAACCAGCGACATCCAGACCCTGCAACAAGCTGTCGCCCACCACCGCACCGACGAAGGCTGGCTCGTGGCCAGCCGCCGCATCAGCCCCGCCGCCCGCACCGCCTGCACCCAACCCGACAACTGCCACCTCTTCTGCTACACCTTCGACGAACTGCTCGATGAAACTGCCGACTTCGGCCCCTACCTGGACTGGCTCGAAGCCGATATTCAGAAACGCCGCATTCCCGAACACTACATTCCCCTCGCCTGCACTAAAGAAGAACTCGACCCCATCAGCAGCCAGCGCCTCGCCACCAGCCGCTATGGGGCAGACGACGGCTGGATCGACGGCTACATCGACCGCTGGCTCGACGACCCCACCAAAGAACACATCTCTATCCTGGGCGAATTCGGCACTGGTAAAACCTGGTTCGCCCTCCACTCCGCCTGGACTGCCCTGCAGCGCTACCGCGACGCCCAACAACGCGGCACCGCCCGCCCGCGCCTGCCCCTCGTCATCCCCCTGCGGGACTACGCCAAAGCCGTCAGCGTCGAATCCCTTTTTTCTGAATTCCTCTTCCGCCAGCACAAAATTGGCCTGCCCCACTACTCCGTCTTCGAGCAGCTCAACCGCATGGGCAAGCTACTGCTGATCTTCGACGGCTTCGATGAAATGGCCGCCCGCATCGATCGCCAGCAAATGATTAACAACTTCTGGGAGCTGGCCAAAGTCATCGTCCCCGGTGCCAAAGCCATCCTCACCTGCCGCACCGAACACTTCCCCGAAGCCCGCGAAGGTCGCCAGCTGCTCAACGCCGAACTGCAAGCCTCCACCGCCAACCTCACCGGCGAAGCGCCCCAATTCGAAGTACTGGAACTGGAAAAATTCAGCGACGACCAGATCCGGCAAGCCCTGACCCATCACGCCAGCGCCGCCACCGTCCAGACCGTCATGGACAACGCCCAGCTGCTGGATCTGGCCCGCCGTCCGATCATGACCGAGTTCATCCTGGACGCCCTGCCCGACATCGAAGCCGGCAAACCCATCGACTTAGCCCGCCTCTACCTCTACGCTGTCCGGCATAAAATGGAACGGGACATCAAAGCCGAGCGCACCTTCACCTCCCTGGCCGACAAACTCTACTTCCTCTGCGAGTTGTCCTGGGGAATGCTCTCCACCGACCGCATGAGCCTCAACTACCGCGAATTCCCCGACCGCCTGCGCCGTCTCTTCGGCCCCAAAGTCCAGGCAGAAAAAGACCTGGACCACTGGCACTACGACATGATGGGCCAGACCCTGCTGATCCGCAACGCCGCTGGCGACTACAGCCCTGCCCACCGCTCCCTGCTGGAATTCTTCGTCGCCTACAAACTCGCCGCCGAGTTAGGCGTCCTCGCCCCCGACTGCCTCGACCTGGCCCGCGCCCAGGCCGCCCTCGATCCGAACGTTCCGGCCCAGGACTGCACCTGGTCAGCCTACTTCCGCCGCGACGTCGACGCCAGCAGCAACATTATCCCTATCCCTCCCCTCCACCGCTTCACCACCGAACCGATGTCGCGCCTGCGCCGCACCTTGGGGCAAGCCATCCTGCCCAAAGCCGTCCTCGACCTGCTCGTGCCCCTGCTCGACCCCGCCGACACCACCCACGACCGTCTGCTCGACATCATCAAAGCCACCCGCCATCAAACCGTCGAAAACATTGGCTACGTCGGCGGCAACGCAGCAACCCTTTTATTAAAAGCCAATCCTGCCGCCCTCGAAAATTGCGATCTCAGCAACAGTTTAATTTTGGGGGCTGATTTTACTGGGGTTAGTCTCCGAAATGTCAATTTCTCTGGGGGGCATCTGGATAAATCCCTATTCCCAAAAATCTTTAGCTATATCTTATCTATAGCATTCAGTCCTGACGGTAAATTATTTGCAACTAGTGAGGCAAGTGGTGAAATTCGTCTGTGGTCAATTAATAACAGAAAACAAATTTTAAGCTGTGAAGGACATCCTGATTGGGTTCGTTCAATTGCTTTTAGTCCTGATGGCAAGACTTTAGCTAGTGGCAGTGGCGATAATATGGTGAAGTTATGGGATGCTAAAACTGGCAAGTGTCTGAGGACATTTAAAGAACATACAAATGGAGTAACGTCAGTTATTTTCAGTCCTGACGGAAATACTCTCATTAGTAGTAGCAGAGATAGAACGATTAAACTTTGGGATATACAAACTGGAGAGTGTCTAAAAAGTCTTCAAGACCATACTGGCTGGGTTCTATCAATAGCTGTTAGCCCGGATTCTCATACTTTAGTCAGTGGTAGTAGCGATCGAACTATAAAATTATGGGATATTAGAACAGGAGTCTGTTCGCAAACATTAATAGGTCACAGCAGTTGGGTGGAATCGGTAGCTTTCGGTTTAGATAGCATCACTGTTATCAGCGGAAGTAATGATTCACTATTAAAACTATGGAATATACAATCTGGAGAATGTCTAAAAACTTTTCAAGGTCATACTGGGCAAATTCTAGCAATTTCTATTCATCCAATTGGAGGTTTTTTTGTTAGTGGTGGAAAGGATTGTAAGATCTATTTTTGGGATATCAAAACGGGTAATTATTTCAAGATATTAGAAGGACACTATGGCAAGATATCTTCATTGGCAATTAGTCCTGATGGCAGAACGCTTTGTAGCAGCAGCGCTGATCGTTCTATAAGATTATGGAATATCCAAACAGGAGAATGTTTAGATATTTTGCAAGGATATTCTAGTTGGATTAATTCATTAGCGATTAGTCCCAATAACAAGATACTTTTCAGCGGCAGCGAGGATACAACAATAAAATTGTGGGATGTTGGAACTGGGAAATATCTCAAAACTTTGCAAGGTCATCGTGCTTGGATAGCTTCTATAGCAGTTAGTTCAGATGGTAGAATTCTTGCTAGCAGCAGTGGAGATCGAACCATTAGCATATGGAATGCTACTACTGGAGAGCTATTAAAGATTTTTCAAGTAAATGACGCTACGATATTTTCAGTAGCGCTTAGTTCTGAAGGTTCAACTTTAGTTGCTGGTAGTAGAGATACAACAGTGACTGTTTGGGATGTAGATTCTGAGAACTGTAAGAGAGTTTTTCGCGGCCATACTGATTGGGTATTATCAGTAGCTCTTAATCCTGAAGGAACAATTGCATTTACTAGTAGCCGTGATTCAACAATCAAATTATGGGATATTCAATCAGGTGAATGTATTCGGACATTACGTGGTCATGATAGTGCTGTCTGGGCAATAGCAGTTAGTTCAAAAGGCGATTTTCTAGTTAGTGGTGGCAATGATTATTCAATGAAGATTTGGGATGTGAACACGGGCCAATGTCTTAAAACTCTATATGGTCATACTGGCAGGATATCCTCAATAGTAATTAGTTCTGATGACAAAGTTTTAGCTAGTGCTAGTAGCGATAGCATAGTGAAATTGTGGGATATTGCTTCTGGTGAATGCATTTCCACGCTACGAGGTCATGATAATCGAGTGTTATCGATAGCAATTAATGCTGATGGGACAACTTTAGCCAGTGGTGGTTATGATGAAACAATCAAAATTTGGGATCTTAGGCGAGGTGAATGTCTAAGGACTATCAATAATAAACCATATGCTGGGATGAATATTACCGATGTGACTGGTTTGGTTAAAGGACAGAAGGCATTATTGAAGGCATTAGGCGCGGTGGAGCATTAAGACTTCAAAACGATCGATGCAAAGTTTTGACCGCAATCGTTTTGCTGGAACGTAGAGATCGAGTGGAGAGGGGAATTGGAGGCGATCGAGGTGAATGAACCGGTGGAGATGACGAGAGCGTACGGAAATGGCCAAATCATCGATCCCGAAAGAGGGTATGTCCTTGGCTGTCTGTCAGTCATGTCTCGCTCGAAATCTTGTACAATCAATTGCATAGTGTTTTGCATGGCTTAATAAACTCGTCCGAATCTCCACCCTTTTCAATTGAATGAGCGCTATGAATATCGTTGCGAGCGATCCGCTCCAGGGCCAACTCCTGCAGGTTGTGGCTCAGTTACCAATGGACAAACAACAACAAGTTCTGGACTTTGCGTTGTCCTTACAGCAGCGCGATCCTGCTTGCTGTTGGGATGCGATCTCGGATGAAGATGCAGCAGCGCTGAAGGCTGAGTTTGAACAAGAGGATTTGGCGATGGCAGAAGCGGGTATGGCAGATTATTTGAGGATGTTGCAACGCGAGGATGAAGCTTGAATTGGGGAGGGGTTTATCTTGCGGATCTGAATCCAGGTCGCGGCTCGGAACAAGCAGGTATCCGGCCTGTCATTGTCGTTCAGCGAGATAATCTGGCTCGCTTTACGCGCACAACCATCGTAGTGCCGCTGACGTCTAATCTACGTCGCGCTCGGGTTCCGGGTACAGTTACGATTCCAGCAGGTAAAGGAGGGTTACGTCAAGATTCGGTTGCACTGTGCTATCAAGTGGCTGTTGTGGATCGACAGCGCTTGCTCCAGCAGTTAGGCAGACTGACGCCTTTCTATTTGAGGAGTCTTAAGTATGCGCTCCAATATACATTGGATCTCAATGCCGTTGATGATGACGTGGAAGCGGAATGATTTTTCTAGAGATTCCAGAGCAGCTTTTTGGATTTCTAGTGATGACAAATCGTCGGTTGGGTTGAAGCACTCGCGGAAACCCAGCATCAGGAGCAAGAGGAGGTTTGGATGAATGAACCGATGGAGATGACGAGAGCGTACGAGGAAATCATCGACTTTATTGCCGCTGGAACGACACCGGAAAGCGTCGTCAAGTTTCAGCCTGCTGAAGTTGTGAAAGAGCGGGTCGCCGATTCCGATTTTCAAGAAAAGAATGGCGAGATTTCAACCGGAGAGAAGTCAGAACTAGACCATTATCTGTTGTTGGAACACCTAATTCGACTGGCGAAAGTACGTGCCCGCAGATATATAATTGAGTCGTAGACTGAAAGAGGATTATGCTGGATTGAACTTTGAGCTGATTGGAGAGATTAAAAAGGTTGAAACGATTGCAATTGGAAGTTCTATTCGGGATGTAGAGAGGTTGCGAAAAACTTACGGATTGGGTCGTTGGCGAAAGTTGAAGGGAATTGCGACGGTCAGTCTAGCAGATGGCACTGTCTGCGAAGCTGAGATTCACTGGTATGAAGCCCATGGAATTGGTAAAACGGAAATCAAGATAAAATCTATTTTGGAGTAGCTCATTTGGAGCCAAAGTTATGCAGTCTTCCGAATTAGAAAAACGGTTTGCAATTTGCATCAACAATCAAGATTATCCAGCCTCTCTGGAGTTGCGAAAAATTTATCGGGTGTTGCCTGATGAGCGTGCAGCTCAACATCAAATGATTCGAGTTGTGGATGAATCTGAGGAAGATTATCTTTATCCAGCCAGTTATTTTGTGCCAATCGAAATTCCTGAAGCGGCACAAAAAGCTTTTGCTTTAGCAAGTTGACAATATATCAATGCAAAATTTTTACCGCAAGTTAGGTTTAAAATGAAACGTTCAATATGCGGCATTCACAACAGCTGGAGCAATAGAAACGTCAGCCAACTTTAGAGCCATTAAACAAAATGACAACTCCTTCAATTAATATCAATACATTAATTGCCCGAACCCCTGGATTGCATGGCGGTTGCCCTCATATTGCAGGCAAAGGCGTAACGGTGCGGCGTATCGTCTTCTGGTACAAGCGAGGACTCACTGCCGAAGAGATTGCCGATCGCGTTGGGCATTTGAGCTTCGCTGAAGTCTACGCTGCCCTGGCCTATTATCATGCCAACACAGCCGAAATAGAAGCAGACCTGACGGCACAGGCTGCGGAAGCTCAACGTTTGGAAGCACTACATGGCAGGAATGTCTGTGTTGAGACATGAGTGTCATTCGTCTGTACGTTGATGAAGATGCGATGGATCGAGATTTGATTCGGGCGTTGCGGGCGCGTCATGTTGATATCACGACAGTGAAAGAAACGGGTACAGAAGGACAACAAGACGAGGAGCAACTGGCTCTGGCAACCGCTCTAAATCGCGTTTTGTATAGCCACAATATTGCTGATTTTTATAATCTACATCGAGCACTCCTGGCTGAAGGCAAAAAACATGCAGGAATTGCTTTGCTTTCGCAAGAGTATTCAGTAGGCGAGCAGTTACGGGCCATTTTGGCATTGATAAGCGATAAGACTGCCGAAGAAATGCAAAATCAGGTAGAGTTCTTGAGCAAGTCCCTGCGACGCGAGTCGTAGTTTGAGTTGCAGCGCTGGCGGACATCTAACACCAGCATTGAATTGGATTGGATTTTGTCTCGCAGTCAAAGACAGTATGGTAAGGATAACGCTGGCGCTAATGCCTTCCTTTGAGCATCTTCGTTCAGATACAACCGGAGCTGATGAGTGCGATCGCAACTCTGACCAGCCCGCGATCGCCTGCGGCACTCCAGTCATTCGTATGAGATCTCAATTCAGATTAGTCAGTTTAATTCTGGGGTCTGCAAACTTCAGCAATAAATCTGCCAGCAAGTTGCCCACAATTAACATCACCGCCCCCATCATCAAACTCGCCACCACCAAATAAAGGTCTTGACTCCTGACTGCTTCCAGAATCAACCGTCCCAGACCAGGCCAATTGAAAAAGAATTCGGTGATGAACGCACCGCTGAGCAAGGAGGCAAATTCAAACCCCAGAATGGTAATCAGCGGATTAATCGCATTGCGCAGAGCGTGGACGTAGATGACGCGATTATCAGGCAGTCCCTTAGCCCGCGCTGTCCGGATATAGTCCTGGCGCAACACATCCAGAAGTTGGCCGCGTGTAATCCGTTGTAAGCCAGCGAAACTGGTAATGCTGAGCGCCAGGGTGGGCAAAATCATATGCCAGCCCAGATCGAGTAACTTGCCAAAGGGAGACAGATCGTTATGAATGATGCTGATGCGATCGCCCACAGGCAAGATTGGAGAAAGATTCTGGGCCAGGATCAACATCAGCAGCGCCGTCATGAAGCTGGGCATGCCCTGACCCACATAACTGAGGACGCGCAGAAGACGATCGAGCCAGCGGTTCTGGTGAACTGCCCCCACAATGCCGAGGGGCAGCGCAATGGCCCAGGTGACCGTCAAAGAGGCAAAGGCAAGCTCCAGCGTCGCTCGCATGCGCTCCCACAACAACTCAGATACCGGGCGCCGATGCACGAAACTTTCTCCAAAATCTCCTTTCGTCACCACTCGCCACAACCAGAGACCGTACTGTTGCACCGCTGACTTGTCCAGCCCAAACTCTTGCCGCAACTGTTCGATCCGTTCCGGCGAGATTTGGGGATTCTGCTTCAGCGTATCCAAATAATTACCCGGGGCCAGCTGAATAATCGCGAAGCAGAGCGCGGACGCGAGCAGCAGAGTCAGAACAGCCTGCAGCAGGCGCTTGAGGATATAGGAAAAGGTTTCATTAGCCAGCAACAGACTGAATCGATTGCCAATCCAGCTCAGCCAATTCCGAACAGCAACGGTCATTTTTGCGTTTCGCTCTCAGGAGAAGTTTGATAGTGGCAGATTAGCATGACAACGCTAGTTCGTCTTTAGGTGCAGTCATAGTAAGCAGGATGAGTAAAGGGCAAACTTCTGTGTCGAGCAAGCTTAAGCAAGCAGATATACAAAAATGACATAACTCTTGTCCATGCCTAAATTTATTAAATCTATCCTGATCGACAGGAGGTCGCTATTGAGACATTACCAGGCTTGCGTCAAACTGTTCAATACAGGATAAAATTTCTTCAGGCAATCGTCCTTCAATTTCTGCCAACAAATTGACAGCTTTGGTTAGCAGGATGGGGCTATCCCAAAACTGTTGATGCTGAGGCAACAGCAGCTTAATGGGTAGACCCTCATCGTCATCGGGGCCCTGGAAAACTTGTAACTTAGGATTGGGATGCTCTAACAATTTCCATCCCACTTGCTTAATATAGGCTGCAAGCTGGTCAAGATCTAACGCCTCAATTCTGGGATCGCCGAGTTCTAGAGATTTCATAACCACCACTCTCCTGCCTCAAGTCTATCAAACAGTTTGCTCAGAGATTCTGGATTAAGCTGTTGTTGGCGGGGAATGCGGATCCTCACGCTGCGACAATTTTTTGTGGGTTTGCCTTCAAGACAAGCCCAATAGCCTCCTCCTCTGATTGCGATGCTTTTTTCTGAACAATCTAACCATTGCGCTAAATCTGGAGGTAAAGTCAACAGAAGCAGAATGCAAGGAATAGCACCACTGCTTGTTGTCCGCGACACCAAATCGTTATAGTTTTTTGATTCGAGATCGTAAACGTTCGTTTTATCGTCTTGTTCCCATTGAGTTGAAGCTTTAAGCTGGTAACACAGATGAAAACCTGATTCAAAACGTCTGTTGTTTCGCGTTCTGAGCTGATGGAAAATACCGTCTACACCGTAGTCAAACATCGGGAAGGTGATGTTTAATCTTGCTGTGGCAGCGATTGCTTGTACGCAAACCCGGCTCAAAGATTCTGCAATGTGCTGTTCTGTTAGCATTCACCCTTCATTTTTTTGGCTGTTGTCTGTCAGCCTAATATTTGTCTGTTGTTTGGATGAGAAGTCTGTTACAAGCCCTTAAAAGTAACAGATCACAATAAAGAGGCACATTTGAATCGCAGGCCAATTTTCGAGAGTGTAGAATAGAAGCTACAACTGTCTAACTGCTCTGGAGGAATCATGAATCCGCCTGCTGTGACGCCAGAAACTGCCATTCAACCCGGAGTTGACCCGCCTCAACCCAGGCGATTCACCTTTGAAGAGTATTGCGTCTATGAAGATGGCACAGACAATCGCTACGAATTGGCTCAGGGATATTTACGGCTGATGTCACCACCGGCAGGATTGCACGTTATTATCTGCGAGTTTCTGGTTTATGCGTTCAATCGGTTGTTTCAACAGACTGGAACCCCATTGTGGGCAGTGAGAGAGTTTGGGGTCAGAATTCAGGACAACACCTGCCGGATTGTGGACATTTGTATCAATTGGCAGCACCATTGGCAAACTATGTCCCAGTCGGGAGAGAAAGGGATTTTCCTGCAGAATCGAACGCCCGTGCTGGTCGTGGAGGTGACCAGTACAAATGAGAAGGAAGATGAGGAGGAGAAAGCCCAAGAGTATGCCTCAATTGGCATTCCGGAGTACTGGATTGTCAATCGCAGGCAAGAACGGCTGCGGGTCTGTACTTTAGCCTCTCCGGGTGGAACCTATACCTGTCGCGACTTTGGCAAAGGCGAGCAGATTGTGTCAACCGTCTTGCCGCAATTGGAATTAACTGTGGATGAGGTATTGAATCCGCCTGTAGTCAGACAGCTGCTGGCTCAGGAACAAACTCAGCGAGAAGCGGAACGGGAGGCGTTGCAAGCTGAGAAAACAACCATTGCAACAGAACGAGACGATCTCAAAGCGGAACGAGATGTGCTTGAGGCAAACAGTGCCACCCTTGCAGCGGAACGAGATGAATTCAAAATGGAGTTGGAGCGGCTTAAGGCTGCGATGAAGGCGAAAGAGCTTGATTCTTTGCTGTAGTGCGGGCAAGGCTCGCGAGGCTAGAGATTCTGGGGGAGCGCTATCAGGCAAAGGTTGAACTTTCATCCTTGGCGGTCTGCCTTCTGCCCTCTGCCGCCTGCCTTTCGCTATAGATGAGGAAAGAACCTGACGGCGTGAAAACAAGCTTCAAACAGAGGCTGGGGTTAGGGTGTAGGGTGTGGGGTGTGGTAAAAATATAGGTCTATCCAGCAAAATATTGCATCTCATTGTTGGCCCAAAACCCGATATTAGGATTGCCCTCTCCAGAAATTCCTCGCCATTTCTCCCCACCCCCTAACCCCTACACCCCACACCCTGCCTCAACTTAAGATCTCTTGTCATCCCCTGAGGGAAAGAACAGAAAGCTAAAACCAGAGCTAGTGAACCTTTCCCTTCTGCCTTCTGCCTGCCTCCTGCCTTTTTCTAGAGAGCGGGTGGTGAAACTTATCTAAAAGACTTTGCGGCACTAAAGTGCTGACTACAAACTTTTCACAGGTTTGAAGATTGAACGTGTTAAATTCTAAACCTTCAAACCTGCTACCCTTCTAATTTTTCCACCTTCTAGATCGTTTCAGTATTCGACCAGTGTGATGATGGGGACATCAGGTAGTTTTTTCCGTCCTTCTAGCGATCGCAATTCAATAATGAAGGCAAAACCTACCAATTGGCAGCCAGCGCGTTGAACCAGTTCGGCGGTTGCCCTGGCTGTGCCGCCTGTGGCGATGAGATCGTCTACAATCAGGACGCGATCGCGAGGTTCCAGCGCATCTTGATGCATTTCTAGCCGATCCATACCATATTCTAGTTCGTATTCCGCCGAATGAACGGCGGCTGGCAGTTTTCCGGGTTTGCGAACCGGAATAAACCCTGCCCCCAGTTGATAGGCAAGCGGAGTGCCGAATATGAATCCGCGTGACTCCATTCCCAATACATAATCCACGCTCAAGCCTCGATTGGAGCAGTGTTGGGCAAGACTATCAACGGTATAACGCAACCCTTGTGGATGGCGCAGGAGGGTCGTAATATCCCGAAATAAGATGCCTGGTTTGGGAAAGTCGGGAATATCGCGAATCAGAGATTTGAGATCCATGACAGCTATAAAATTGAGCAGTAGAGGATACAATTGGCATCGGCGATTGAATTGTAGTTGAGCGATCGCCTTCAAGGATTGGGCAAACTCTACTCAAGATCATCAAACAACAGATACCTCAAAAATCGTACACTATGGAAACGATCTGATCCTGAATGGCTACTAAACCTTTTGAAGGGATTGTTGCGGTAAACTAGCGACCGTTATCCGCATAACCCGATGTCATCGAGTAGAAGCGCCATTTGTATTGTAAAAGCGCGATGCCTTGACCAAACTATCTGTAAGAGATGTTGCTGTGAGCGTAATGCAAGTAAATAGTCCGCCTGATCAGTCAAAGTTCGCTGTTTTGGATCGCTTGCCGGATCCACCCTTGCTCGATCGGACTTGCCCCCGTCAGGCACGATTGCAGCTCGATCTGATGCTGCTGGCTATTGAAGCCCTGGTTCTTGGTGCATCTGAGGCGATGTTGCAAACTGTGGAAGAACTGGAACTTAAAGAAATTATCCAGAACCGGGTAACCCTGTGGCAGTTGCGTAACACTAACCCGCTGCGACGCTTTAGCCAAAGGCGGGCGTTGACCTTGACAGAGGCCAAGGCACTTGTTGCAATTGCGTGCAATCTGGCAAAGCGTTTGACTGTTTTGATCCGGGAGTTATTGTTAGCGTATGAGCAACTTCAAGAGAAGCAACTTCCACCTGAGCAGCATCTTCGACTGGCAGACTATTTGGACCGTTTTCGGGTTCATTTTCGCTCGCGCATGAATCCTCGTCGCTCGGCTGTTCTGGTTTACAACACAGATGAAAAATTGAATCAGTTGGCGTTGGAGTTGTTGGGGAAGTTGCTCTTTTGTACTGGTACTGCAGGAATGTTGCGATTCTGGAACAGTTTGTTTGATGGAGAAGTTGCATGACTGTTAAGCGCCAGTATAGTTTACCAAATTGCACTTTGATTTTGGAGGGCTTGAGCGATACTGCTTCAGGACAGCTTGATGCTCGACCGTCTCTGTCGATTTTGGTCAGTGCAGAATGCCGTTTTACCGGGCATGAGATTCCGTTAAGCGGCGGACGAGAGTTTTTTGAGGCGCTGGTACGTGCTGTGAGTGGCTATGCCCAGGCTTTTTTGAGTGGAGTATATCCACCGGCTGCGCGATCGCGCCAACCTGAGCTGGTGAGACTGCAACCCTTAAATCAGGGAGCGCTACATCGCCTGAGCGTTTGTTCGACCAGCGAGTCCTCAGAGAAGAAAAATAAAGATGCACCTGCCCAGCCTTCGATTCAGGTCGATCTAACCACTGTCCAATTATTCGACCTGGTCGAAGCAGTGGATCAGTTCTTTGCTGATACGCAAACTCTTCCCGATATTTCGTTACAGCTACAACCGCTGCCTAAACGATACGCAACCATGCGCCAGCCTTTAGTAAAACGGGCTGCCCCTGCTGCAATCGGAACGGCGGGTTTAGCACTGGCAGCAGTGGCGTTGTTCTTCATGCCTGTGCCAGAGATCAGAGAGCCTAAGGAAATCCTGCAGAGAACCGATCCAAACAGCTCCCCAACTCCGACCTCGGAGACAACCACTTCCCCGCCGACCTCGGAGACAACTGCTTCCCCGCCAACCTCGGAGACAACTGCTTCCCCGCCGGCCTCGGAGACAATCGCTTCCCCTGCGCCCAGTCCTGCGCCCACCTCTGAGCCAGAGGACGAACCAACAGCACCAGCAGCGAGTGTTGCGTCGCCATCCGTAGAAGAATTGGAAGCGACGTTGAGTTCGGCACCAGAAATTACCGAATCCGATCAATTGGTGGCGCTGGAGCGCTATCTCTATGGCCAGGTGAACCAGGCATGGGAGGAACGGTCTGGGCTGGATGAGACCTTGACCTATAAAGTATTTGTTGTGCCTGATGGATCGATTGTGGGCTACGAGGGAGAGGATCGGGCAGCCCGCGATCGCGACGATCTCACACCTTTAGAAAAGCTGCGCTATTTCCGTCCTGGGGACAATGCGATTCCCCAAGAACCGATTGCACAGTTTAAGGTCGTGTTTACCCAGGCAGGTGTTTTGCAGGTTAGTCCATGGCGAGGTTATCTTGAACCGCCTGGCCCTGCTCCAAAGCTGACCAATCCAGAGAAACTAGAGTCTATCGAACAGCAACTCTATGACCAGATTCGGGCCAACTGGAAAGGCAAACTCAGCTTTAGCAAAGATCTAATTTATCGAGTTGATGCCAATGAAGCAGGCAACATCGCAGACTATGAAGCCACGAACCAGCCTGCGCGGGATTATGTACGCGAAACCCCGTTGGCTGGCTTAATCGATCTATCTGCTGCAGTGGCCAAAAGCGAGTCAGGCAAGGTAGAACGAGCCCCGTTGGGCCAGTTCAGGGTAGTCTTTACTCCAGGGGGTAAGCTGACAGTGGGTCCCTGGTAGATGGACAATCAGGTATTGCGATCGCCGTCTCCCAAACCCAACAACGCAGTTTGCTTGTAAATATGGATCGATCGCTGTTGAGAGTTGGAAAAACACGATACCAGTTTTATCTTACGAATCGCCGGACAGAGGTGTTGCTAGTTGTCGGGCTATTTTTTTCCGCAGCGATTCTATTTGTTTTCGATCTGGGTAGTCTGCCTTTGCGGGACTGGGATGAAGGGATTGTGGCTCAGGTGGCTCGAGATATCTCGCAAGCTTCCTTGAGTTCGTGGCGCTGGTTGTATCCAAGATTGGGAGATGGACTCTATTTAAATAAACCGACCCTCGTGCATAGCCTCATTGCCGGTGCATACACCCTGGGAGGGGTCAATGAATGGACAGCTCGCTTGCCTGGGGCATTGCTCACAGCACTCTCGGTGCCCTTGTTATATGGCATTGGGCGGGAGGTCTTCCCCACGCGAAAACCGGCCATTTTTGCAGCCCTGGTTTATCTGACCTGGATGCCAGTGGTACGCCACGGCCGTTTAGCCATGCTGGACGGGGCAGTTCTGTGTTTCTTCTGCTTTCTGATCTGGTGTCTGTTGCGATCGCGTCGCGATCTACGTTGGGCCTTGGGGATCGGCATTGGTGTTGGCTTAATCTGTCTCAGCAAAGGAATTTTAGGGATCTTGCTGGGTGCGATCGCGTTCCTGTTTTTAGTTTGGGATACCCCCAGATTGCTCACGTCCAGATATCTTTGGGCCGGTCTCCTTCTGGGAATTGCCCCCGTCATCAGTTGGTATGTGGCCCAGCGTCTATATCATGGTTCCCCCTCAATTGATGGTAACCTGTTGCATCACTCCCTCCGCCGCATTTGGGATGCGGTAGAGCGTAACAGCGGGCCTCCCTGGTACTATCTATTGGAATTACTTAAATATGGCTGGCCCTGGTTGCTTTTTCTCCCGCAAGGACTGCAACAAACCTGGGAAAATCGCAACATGGGTTGGGCAAAGCTAATTCTGATTTGGAGCAGCATTTATTTATTGGCGATCTCAGTCATGGGAACCAAGCTCCCCTGGTATATCCTGCCCCTCTATCCAGCACTGGCACTCGCAGCAGGATTCCAATGTGCCTCTGCCTGGGAAAAGCTTCGCGACCAACCCTATCCCCGTACCTGGCTGCTTGGGTTAGCCCTACTCGCCATTGGCAGTTGGGTGGGTAGCATTTACTTTGCAGGATTCGGTTCCAACCCAGCACCAGACGTGCAACTGACACTGGTTGCCACTGGTTTGACAATGACGGTTTCAGCAGTTCTTGTGGCAAAAAGAGATCGTCAGTTCCTGGTCATTTTACTTTGGGGAACCTATGTTTCTCTGCTACTATTTGTGTCTTCCGATCATTGGGTGTGGGAACTCGCAGAACACTATCCCGTAAAACCAGTCGCAGCAATGATCCGCAACGGTACAGCTGAGGGGACAGAACTCTACACAACCTATCCCGACACTCGCCCTTCACTGGACTTTTACAGCCAGCGTCAGACCAAAGATGTTACTGATGAATTGCTCCTTTGCTTCTGGGAAAAAGCACCCAATCCTTATTTACTGATCGAACAGAACGATATGGAAGGACTTGCTTTAGAAGAAGCAGAAATTTTGGATGCGGTTGAAGCTCCTGTCGGAGAGCAGAAATGGCTGCTTGTAGGGCGAGCTAGAAAAGTTGTCGCTCCAGCAGATTGGAAACAAGCTTGCCTCAACGAGCAGAAGCAGGAGATTCCATCGGCCCCTGATGCTTCCCCAATCCCGCCGGCAAAAGACTACCCAACTTCGGCCCCCCTAACATAACAAAGGTTAGCCCCAACACCAGAGCGCCACTGACAACCGCGATCGCAGAAGGATATTTTGTCAGGCCAAGATCGCGCAAAATGCGCGCAAAGGGACGACTCTGACGACGCAACACTCGCTCAACAGTGAGACGCTTCAACGTCAAGGGATCGCGAACATAATGACCGCTCCAGCTGACAACAAAATGCTCTTGACAATACTGGCAAGTGTACAGCCCGCTACAGAGTTCTGTGGGAGGAATGCCACTCGGTCGATGACAGACAGGACAGGTAAGGAGATGACGATCGAAAGCGTGAGCATGCATCAGAATTTCCTATTTTCCTAGAACCGATAAGGTGCTGATTGGTGCAATGACAGTCGTATGGACGCTGTCGCCAATATTCCTTTGAGCGCAAAAGACGTGACCGTAAAGACATGCCTGATGCACTCAATACTTGCTTCTAGCGACAGACAAAACTTTGCCTGGTGTGGGATTGTAGTTGAATCGGGCAAGCCACACATACAGAATTGAAAGCCAAGTGTAAGCGAACAATCTATCTGTTGCGATCGCAACTCCGATGCTACTAACACTTACCCAACCAAAACTATCTTAAACCTCTACTTATCCTCCTTCTAGTCTACCCATCTTTTCATCCAATGCAGCGGTTTGATTGTGTGTCGAAGTGTTAAAAGAGCGGTTAGCTAAAAGCTAAAAGCCAAAAGCTAATCGTTAAACGCCAAAAGCTAATCGTTAAACGCCAAAAGCTAATCGTTAAACGCCAAAAGCTAATCGCTAAAAGCCAAAAGCTAATCGCTAACAATCGGAAACTCTACCGTAAAGATGGTTTGATTGTTGTCGCTGTCAACCTGGATAGTTGCACCCAGGCGCTCAACCCGTTTCTTGACCAGCGCTAATCCTAACCCAATGCCACCATGCTTCCAGCGATCCCGTTCAGGGATGCGGTAGAACTTGTCGAAAATGCGATCGCGTTCCTCTAGCGGAATTTCGATACCAGAGTTGCTAATGCGCAGTTGCAATTTGTCGGCTATTACTGAGGTTGCGATCGCGATTGTCTCCCCTGCTGGAGAGTATTTACAGGCATTTTTCAACAATTCAGTCAGAACCTGCTCCAAATCATAACAATGGGTTGCGATCGCAGGTAAAGCTGCATCAAGATCGATTTCCAGAGATTGTTGCTGTTTGTGCGTGAGGATTTTAAACGGTTCTGCAATTGGAGGAATCCAGCTCGACAAATTCACCGTCTCCAAATGCAAAGGTTCGTTCTCCGATTCCAGTCTCAAGAGATCCAAAAGATTATCAATTAAGCTAATCTCTCGCTGACATTCCTCATGCAAAATCCGCAAATATTTTGCTGCTGCATTCGTCTCAGCATCGAAAACTCCAGCTTTTTTAAGAATAATTTCTAACAGCTGGGCCGCTAACTTGATGCTTGCCATCGGCGTGCGCAGCTCATGGGAAATATTGCTGAGAAAGTTATCTTTGAGCTGATTGAGCCTTTCCAGTTCTTTGACCTGGGCCTGGGCCGCTTGATAAAGACGCGCCTGACGCAACGCGATCGCACACTGATTTGCCACCTGCTCCACCAAGCGGATATCTTGTGCACTAAAGGCATGATATTGGCGATCGATTAACCACAGATCTCCCAAAACACCCTGGTCGTCCATAATAGGACTGGCCAACATAACAACTTCACCCCGATCGGGATTCGGGCTAAGAGAACAAAATTGAAACGACTGCCCCATCAAAAGTTGGCTATACAGTTCAGGGGACGCTTTCATTTTGGCAATACGCCCCTGGTAGGGAAATGCTAGAGTTGTATACTCGTAATAAATCGTCGAAATTCCCTGTTTCAAGTCATATAAAGCCGCATTACAGCCCTTAGCGCCAAGAGTAACCGCCAGCTCCTGCACTGCCGTTTGCAGAATCTGATGTTCGTCAAGACTATCGCGAACCTTATCAGCAATCCGTTTGAGCGTCGCCTCAAAATTGAACGCCAATTGCAATTGAGCAGTCTGGGCCTGTACCCGACGCTCCAGATTGGCATTGAGACACTGTACTTGCCGATAGAGCGTCGAGATATCAGTCACAGATCCAACATAACCGATCGCACTTCCATCCGGAGCCATGTTCGCATTCGCCTCAGCTAAGACCCATAGAGTGAGCCCATTGGATTTGCGAAATCGATACTCCAATTTAAATGGTTGCTGAGTCTGAATCGCGTATTGCCATGCTGCGATTACGCGATCTCGATCCTCCGGATGCACCGCAGCCATCCAGCCTGAGCCTTGAGCCTCCACAGCACCCAGACCAGACATCTCGCACCACCGATCGTTGACCTGCAAATAAGCACCCTCAGCATCTGTATAAAAAAGTCCTACTGGCAAGGTCAGTCTCGCAAAAGGACTCTCCTGCCCAGAAGCAGACGACCGCACAGAAGACTGAGGCTTTTCCAAAAATTCAGCATAAGCAGGCTGTTTTGAGGAAATGCCATGAAACCGAACGTCAGATTGTCCTGAGCGTTGATTGAGACCCATAATTCAATTTTCAACCTGCGAATGGGCGCATTGTATATCTCGTCTCCTCATTAGACTCACTCGGAAATTGGAGTGGAAGCTCCCTCCGGAGGGGGCTTCCACTCCAGGTCTCGGACAGGTCTATTACATGTGCAGCCAATCGCTGCAAACATTAACCTTAAGATTCACAGCTGCAGTCAAGGAATTGAGAGCAATTATTGAAATGTAATAGTCAGACACCACCCGCAAAGCGGGTGGCTTGATGAGTGGGGCCGCCCCAAGGGCGGTCGTCCTATAGCAATCTCTTCGGCTTAGAACCGACCACTTTGATCATTTCCCTCCTGTTCTCGAATATAACGACGCACTACCTCCTCTTCAAAACCCACTGTCGAGACTGCATATCCTCTCGCCCAGAAGTTTTCTCCATTGAAAT